>RCNI01000003.1_pt1 | contig 232985 bp, 198 predicted proteins | sample 2041151 | NCBI WGS metagenome assembly RCNI01 (sample SAMN09708214, study PRJNA481090) | feces metagenome | isolation source: feces | place: Antarctica: Albino Rookery
AAACAGATGAGAAAGCCAACACCGACGCGCCAAAGACAAGCGTAACTGCGAACAAAGATAAGGACAAGGTCGAAGACAAGGGCACCGATGAGGCTCCCGTAGAGACTCCTGCAGATAAAGAAACAGAAAGTTCTCAGCCTACTGAAAAACCTGCTAATAAACCTACTGAAAAGCCTGCAGGGCACACACATAGCTGGAAAGAGCACACTGTTACTGAGCAAGTGTGGGTAAGCAACATCGTGCCCGTATACGAGACTCAGAAAGTCCAAGTCGGCACACGCAAAGTATCCGACGGCTGGTATTGGCATTGCAACTGTGGTGCCGTTGTACCTATGAACCAATATGAAAACCATGCTGTCGCTCATATCGAGGCTGATGAACCCGACAACGGCTACGAACAAGAACATTTCCACGAAGAACCTGCTTATGAAAATAAACAGGTACAGGTCGGCACAAGGGACGACGGTCATTACGAGACAAAAACTCGTGTAGATTACTACTACTGTGACTGCGGAGCGAAGAAGTAACAGGTAACTTAACAACACACGAGAAACCACCTCGCTTTTGCGGGGTGGTTTTGCTTGTTGTAGCAGTATAGCAGTTTATTTTAATCTATTTATGGAAAATTTTAATATAATAACCCCCTTCCTCATGTATATCTGTATCTATAAAGAGTTCGGATTTATCTGCTATACTGCTACACTCCGCCCAACTCCCCCTGAAAAGCGGGAAAAAAGGCGTAGCAATATTTAATACAGAAAAGAAGGTTTCTTATTTAATGCGGGAAAATAAAATTTTAAACTTCAAATTGCTTTAAAAGAATGCTACGAGACAGAATATTGGCTCACTGTTTTTCAAAGAACAGACTTACTTCCACAAGACAACGCAAAGTTTTTGGCTACAAAATGCGGAACAATTCGTCGCCTTTTAATAGCATCCATTACAACCGCTAAAGGCAATTTAAAATAGACTAACATATAAAAAAAGAGACACACTTTTTAAAGTGCGTCTCTTTTCTTTTTTCATTTTCTTTCTACCACATTGTCTGCACTTTTTACGATGCAGTTTTCCGGGTAGACGCCGCGCAGGGGGGTTAAGGGATAAACGGAGGTGTTTTTGCCGACAACTGTGCCGGGGTTTACAACCGAGCCACATCCGATGTCCGCGCCGTCGGCTAAGATGCCGCCGATTTTGCGAAGACAGGTTTCATAATCTTGATCCCCGTGAATAACCACGTTCTTGCCGTCGGATTTTAAATTGGAGCAGATAGAACCTGCGCCCATATGTGCACCGTTGCCAAGGACAGAATCGCCGACATAATTATAATGCGGCACCTGCACGTGCTCTAACAGAACGGCGTTTTTCAGCTCGGAGGAGTTGCCGATGACGCAGTCCTTACCTGTAATTACATTGCCGCGAATGAAAGCACCGGGGCGCACTTCGGTATTATCGCCTAAAATGCACGGGGCTTCTATGGTCGCGGTCGGATAGATTTTTACGTTCTTACCGACCAAAACGCCGGGGGCAAATTCAGTAAAGCCCGCTATCCCCTCTTCTACTAATTTTTTTGCATAATCCTTAATTTCAGGGAGAATTTCCCACGGATATGTTTTACCCTCGAACAAGGGTGCAAGATAGTCTGTTCTAACACAGAACAGTGCTTTTGTTTCTACGTTTTTAACCAACACAATGCCCTCTTTCTTTCACTACAGTGGCAACCATTGCGGCGTATTCTTGGCTTTTTTCCTCGGTTTCGGCTTCAATCATAATACGGATAACCGGCTCTGTACCGCTCTGGCGTAAAAGTACTCTGCCCTTGCCGTCAATCAAGGCGTCCACTTCTTTAATTTTCGCCTGTACGGCTTCGTCGTTGATCACTGCCGCTTTATCCTTTACGCGCAGATTTTCGAGATACTGCGGATAAAGCTTGACAGGCTCTGCAAGCTTACCGAGAGAGGATTTTCTGTCGCAGATTTCTTCGGTTAACATGATAGCGGTTAAAATGCCGTCACCTGTGGTCGCATATTTCTTGATGATGATATGACCGGACTGCTCACCGCCGAGGGAGAAGTCATTCTGCTGCATACATTCATAAACGAATCTGTCGCCGACGGTTGTTTCGGCACACTGAATGCCGATTTTTTTAAGACTTTCTTTCAAGCCGCTGTTGGACATAATGGTAGCTACAACGGTATCACCATTCAGCATGCCTCTGTCTTTCAGACGTTTGCCCAAAATGTACATAATTTTGTCACCGTCTACGATGTTGCCGTTTTCATCCACAGCAATACAGCGGTCTGCATCGCCGTCGAAGGCAAAGCCGACATCCAAATGCTCATCGCGCACGAGCTGGCACAAATTTTCAATATGTGTAGAGCCACAGCCGTCATTGACGTTTAAGCCGTCCGGCTCTGCACCGATAACAACGGTTTGTGCGCCCAAAGCATCAAAAACGGATTTCGCAATCATCCAAGATGCACCGTTGGCGCAGTCTAAACCGATGCGAAGCTGTTTATAGGAATTGGAGGCAAGAGAAATAAGATAACCGAGATAACGGTTTCTGCCCGAAACATAATCCACAATGCAGCCTAATTTTTCGCCGCAGGCAAGAGGCAAATCTGCGCCGGATACACCGAGAGATTTTAAATCGCCGTCGATATAGCGTTCGATGTATTCTGTGGTTTTATCGTCTAATTTTTCGCCGTAGCGATTGATGACTTTAATGCCGTTATCCGTAAAAGGATTGTGAGAAGCGGTAATCATAACGCCGCAATCAAATTCATCTTGACGGGTTACAAAGGACACGCTCGGGGTGGTGGTAACGTGAAGCATATAGGCATCTGCACCAGAGGCGGTAAGACCTGCGGCAATCGCATATTCGAGCATATAGCTGGAACGTCTGGTATCTTTACCAATGACGACACGCGGGCGGTGATTCGGTCGGTTGGCATTGCAAAGCTCGGAAGTGAAATACCAGCCTAAAAATCTGCCGACTTTATAAGCGTGCATGGAAGTAAGAGAAACATTTGCTTCGCCGCGGAAACCGTCTGTGCCGAAGTATCTGAAATGATAGCCTTCGCCGGATTCGCCGCGGTCAATGGTGATGCTGTCTTTTAAAAGCGCATCTGCCGAGACCGAAAACAGTTCGCAAATCTGTAAAACCTTATCAATTTGCGGCAATGCCTGATCGGCTTCCCATTTGCAGACAGACTGTCTGGAAACATAGAGCTTTTCTGCAAGCTGCTCCTGAGAAATATGGGCAGCTACACGAAGCTTGGTGATTTTTTCTCCGATAGTCATAAAAAATCCTCTTTTCTTTATAGTTTAGGATGGTTTTTGTTCCGTCAAAACACCATTAGTATATACTTTTTTTAGGATTATACAATAAACTTTTCTTTGCAAGTTATGTAAGAATAGTTTACAGAACTTTACATATTTTTTATTATATCTTTATTTTTTGTTTATTATATTCCTATTTTATGTCTTTTTTGTAAACTTAGGTGGTCATGTAATGTTTTGTTTACATACATCTTTCCTGTAGTAGTTTATGTAAAAAGAAAAACAGCCATGCAAAATGCACAGCTGTTTTTGTTTTATTTTTTTGTTTAGAACGAAATTTTCATGAAAATCGCAATGAAGCAAAGGATAGCCGCCATCGGAACGTATACGAATTTACCGATATTGTACCAAACTGCGCCGCGTTTTTTCTTTGCGCCTTGATTTATGGCTTCCATAAGGTCTTCCTTCTTCATTACCCAGAACCAGGAAATCGCGCCGAGAAGTGCGCCGATCGGGATGATGTAGATAGAAACGAAATCCATCCACGGACCCCAAGAAGAAATGGGTTCCATATTCACACCGATGCCGAAGCATAATACGCAAATGATGCCTAAAACAAGCTTACGGTTGAGCTTGGGGAACTTATGCTGTAAGGATTCGCCGACAACCTCGAACATGTTCTGAAGTGAGCTGACGCCTGCAAAAATCATAGCGACATAGAGAATGATAGCAAAGAATCTGCCGAACGGAATGTTCTGTAAAATCGTCGGAAGAGTTACGAAGAGCTGACCGGGGCCTGCATTAACCGGAAGGTTGTAGCAGTAGCAAGCCGGAATAATAACCAAAGCCGCAACAACAGCCGCAACAGTATCGAAGAAGGCGGTTCTTGTACCAACGGTTACAACGTCTTCGCCGTCATCTAAGTATGCGCCGTAAACAATCATGCCGCTACCGGTAATGGAGAGGGAGAAGAATGCCTGACCCATTGCAGCAATCCAAACCATAGGATCTTTCAGTGCTGCCCAATCCGGAACGAACATGAAGCGGTAACCTGCAGCTGCCTCAGGAAGGCAAGCAACGCGGATTGCCAAGATGACGAAAATGATGAAGAAGGTCGGCATCATGATTTTATTGGTGCGCTCGATGCTCTTTGCACCAAGGAAGAGGGTTAACAGTGTGCCGACAATAACAACGATATGCGGAATCACCACAGAGTAATTGGTAAGGGAGAAGCCTTCGAACCATTCCCCGGGATTGGTATCCATTAAAACACCCGTTACAGAGCTGCAAAGGGCTTTGAACACGTAAGAAACGATAACTGCGTAGCCGATTGCGATGCAAAGAGAACCGATAAGCGGAAGCCATGCTAAAAGGCCGCCTGCCTTTTCTGCTTTCTCATTGCGGGATTTCCATGCTGCAGCGTAAGAACCGAGAGTACCGGTTTTAGCTCGTCTGCCGACTGCAAATTCCGCCGGCAAGCCAACGTAGCCGAAAATGCAAATAAATAAAAGATAGATGAGCAAGAAGGCGCCGCCACCGTTTGAACCCATCTTGTTCGGGAAGCCCCAGACGTTCGCCATACCTACGGCAGAACCGACTGAAGCGAGAATAAACCCCCATCGCGTTTTAAACTTTTTTTCATGCAATTTACTGGTTGTTTGCTTTTCCAATTTCTTTTCCTCCGTCTAAATTTTTTAATTCAAGTCAATAAGCGCTTTAGCTCCGTAAAGGTTTCCTGCGTTAAAGCGTTGATGTATTACAGCGCCTATTATTTCACATTTTGAGGGAAAAGTCAAGGATAAAATTAAAATTTTTTTAAAAAATGAATTTTTCTTTTTTTCGCTTTGAGCACCTCTGAAGAACTGCCCCGAAGCACCGAAAAAAGAAAAAAAAGCGACACCTCCACTTTAAGGTGTCATTTTTCCCTTTAGAAATAAAAACAGACTAAGATTTCTTAGCCTCGGTGTTGGCTTTTTGGGCATAGACCACTAAAATCGCTGCGGTCTCTTCAAGCCCCAGAAAGGTATCTAAGTATAGCTTTTAATTGCTCATAGCCTTCCAAGATGCACTCGAAATATTTGGAGAATGGGAAGTTCTCGCTTCATCGGAGCGATGCATATTTTTTTTTAGATTTTTAAAGAACGATCTCCCCTGCAAAAAGTCGAACTGTTTTCTTTACGGGCTTTCGAATCCACTCTCTTTGAATATAAAAAAAGAAGATACACAAAAGTGTATCTCGAGCTTTCTTTTTAATTGTCTTTACTTTCTACCACGATTGGTACGGCTTCAAAAGAGACGACTGATCATCGGCTCCACGCCCTAAAAACAGTCCACTGGACTGTTTTCTTTACGGGCTTTCGAATCTACTCTCTTTGAATATAAAAAAAGAAGATACACAAAAGTGTATCTTCTTTTTTGGTGGGAGAGAGTGGATTCGAACCACTGAAGTCGTTGACGGCAGATTTACAGTCTGCTCCCTTTGGCCACTCGGGAACTCTCCCATATTTAATTTTTCACATCCGGTTGAATGGAGCTGGTGGACGGACTTGAACCCCCGACCTGCTGATTACAAATCAGCTGCTCTACCAACTGAGCTACACCAGCATTTCCAACGCTTGACTATAATACCACATGTTGTGTTTTTCGTCAAGTCTTTTTTTAAAGTTTTTTTAGAAATTTTAAAAAAGTTTGTCGAGTGCAGTGAAAAGCCGCCCAAAAGTGCACTCCCCCGACCAATCGAGAGAGTGCACATGTAAGGGTTTAAGTTCTAAAGGAATCAGTCTTGGCTGAAGATGGGGTCGAAGAGAGAAATCTTGGAAGCCTTCATTACAGCGCTGAAGAGTCTACCGCCGAGAACCGGAGTGATTCTGCCGAAGTAGTTCATGAAAGCTGCGTCAGGACCGAATACCATGAGTTCATGCTTCTTGCTGATGCCATTCATGATGAGGTTAACCATCTTATCGCAGTCGGTCATAACCATGTTCATGAGCTTCTGACCTCTTGCATCGGACTCGCCCTGGTTACGGAAGATATCCGTCTTGGTGAAGCCGGGGCAAATAATGCCAACATAGCACTTGCCGCGAAGTTCCTCACGCATAGACTCGGTTAAAGACTTGAGTGCTGCCTTGCTTGCAGAGTAAACGGAAGTACCTGCAAGGGACATGAGAGAAGCCGAAGAGTCTACGTTGATGATAGCGGGGCTGGAGGACTTCAAGATGATCGGAAGAAGAGCGTGCATGGAATAAACAGCAGCGTAGAAGTTGATGTTCATTGCCTTTTCGATTTCTTCAATTGTGTAGTGCTGGAACTTGTCGAATTTCGGCAAGATACCTGCGTTATTGATGAGAATATCGGGCTGAATGTTGTTTTCAGTTAAATATGTAACGTACTCATCCCACTTTGCACGGTCAGATACGTCGAAGAGCTGATAGGAGAATTTATCGGCATATTCTGCGCCGAGTTCCTCTACGAGTGCCTGCATTTTCTTTTCGCTTCTGGCAACACCTAAAACTGTGCAACCATGCTCCTTGATGAGCTTTTCAGTAATACCCTTACCCATACCGCTGGATGCACCGGTAACGATAACGGTTTTATTGTTAAGCCAATTCTTATCCATGATACTATATCTCCTTTATATGAACCATAATTTGATATTATTTTATCGCAAATTGCCTTTTTTTTCAAGTCCTTTTTCCACTTTTTCGTATTATTTTATAGGAACGAACACCTCTCTTGCAAAGTGATAAAAAAGTTGTTAAAATAAGGACAGTATCATAGAAGGAGTTTTTTGAATGACCGATTATGAAAAAATGAAGAGCGAAAAAGTCTTTTTTGCAGACACGCCCGAGCTTTTGGCGATTCAAGAAAAGCAGTTTGAGATTTTATATGATTATAACCATGCACGGCCCGGAGAGCATGAGAAAAAGAACGCGCTTTTGCACCAATTTTTCGGTGATCTCGGCGAGGACTGCTATTTTGAAGTTCCCCTGCACGCAAACTGGGGTCTCAATACGCATGTGGGAAAGAACGTATATGCCAATTTTAACCTGACGCTGGTTGATGACAACGATATTTACATAGGCGACAACTGCATGTTTGCACCAAATGTGGTCATTGCTACTGCAGGGCATCCGATTGAGCCTTCTCTGCGTTTAGACGGTGCGCAATACAATATCCCGGTACATATCGGAAATAACGTCTGGATTGGCGCAAATGCCGTTATTCTGCCCGGCGTACATATTGGGGATAATACCGTTATCGGTGCTGGAAGCGTCGTTACAAAGGATATTCCAGCCAATGTAGTTGCTTATGGCAACCCCTGCCGTGTGGTTCGTGAAATCGGCGAGCACGACAAAGCTTATTATTTTAAAGACAGAAAAATGGAAATTGTATAAGAGGACGAGACGACTCCCCTCTTTCAAACTTAAACAACATAAAAAGGATGCTTCTTTGAAACACAAGAAGCATCCTTTTTTTTTAATAAAATGCGCGGGCAAAGATGATCCGCTCCTACGGACATACTCCCCTGTTTCGCATGAACAAAGAAAAATCCCGAAAGCTCTTTCGAGCCTTCGGGATTTTGTAGTTTGTTTAAGTTCTATTTAGAATAACTTAAATTATTCTTCGATAGAAATAACAACACCTGAACCAACGGTGTGGCCGCCTTCACGGATAGCGAAACGAAGACCTTCTTCGATTGCGATGGGGGTGATAAGTTCAACGTTCATTTCAACGTTATCACCAGGCATGCACATTTCAGTGCCTTCCGGAAGAGTGATGGTGCCGGTTACGTCAGTAGTTCTGAAGTAGAACTGAGGACGGTAGTTGTTGAAGAACGGAGTATGACGGCCGCCTTCTTCCTTATTAAGAACGTAAACCTGACCAACGAACTTGGTGTGCGGGTGAATGGAGCCGGGCTTAGCAAGAACCTGACCACGCTTAACGTCTGTCTTCTGAATACCACGAAGAAGAGCACCGATGTTGTCGCCTGCTTCAGCATAGTCAAGAGTCTTTCTGAACATTTCGATACCGGTTACAACGGACTTCTTAGCTTCGTCGCAAAGACCAACGATTTCAACTTCTTCACCAGTCTTGAGCTGACCACGCTCAACACGGCCGGTAACAACGGTACCACGGCCAGAGATGGTCATAACATCTTCGATAGGCATAAGGAAGGGAAGGTCTGCCTTACGGTCCGGAGTCGGGATGTAAGAGTCAACAGCTTCCATGAGCTTCCAGATGGGCTGAAGGGGCTCAGCGTTGATGTCGTCGCCCTGATATTCAAGAGCCTTAAGAGCAGAACCAACGATGATGGGTGTATCGTCGCCGGGGAAACCATACTCAGAAAGGGTCTCACGAACTTCCATTTCAACGAGCTCGAGGAGTTCGGGATCGTCAACCTGGTCAGCCTTGTTAAGGAATACGATGATGTACGGAACACCAACCTGACGAGCAAGAAGCAAGTGCTCCTTGGTCTGTGCCATCGGGCCGTCGGTAGCAGCAATAACGAGGATTGCGCCGTCCATCTGAGCAGCACCAGTAATCATGTTCTTGATGTAGTCAGCATGGCCAGGGCAGTCAACGTGAGCGTAGTGACGAGTGTCGGTTTCGTACTCAACGTGAGCGGTGTTGATTGTGATACCGCGTTCTCTCTCTTCGGGAGCCTTATCGATGTTTGCATAGTCTTCAAACTTTGCATAACCCTTTAAGGAAAGAGTTCTTGTGATAGCTGCGGTAAGAGTGGTTTTACCATGGTCAACGTGGCCGATGGTACCAATGTTTACGTGGGGTTTAGATCTGTCAAATTTTTCCTTTGCCATTGGAATAATCCTCCTTTGATATGCAATAATCTAGTATTGCTTTAATGCACTTGCTATTTTACCAATAATTTCGCAAAATAGCAAGTGTTTTTCTAAAAAAATTAGTCGTTCTTTGTACGAGCAGCGATAATCTTCTCCGCGATGGACTTCGGAACTTCCTTATAACCATCGGGTTCCATTACGTACTGGCCGCGGCCCTGAGTCTTAGAACGAAGGTCGGTTGCGTAACCGAACATTTCGGAAAGCGGAACATGAGCATTGATCTGCTTTGCACCGGTTCTCTCCTCGAAGCCCTGGATTTCACCACGGCGAGAGTTAAGGTCACCGATAACATCACCCATGTAATCTTCAGGGGTGATAACAACAACTTTCATGATGGGCTCTAAAAGAACCGGATCTGCTTTTCTCATTGCATCCTTGAATGCCATAGAACCGGCAATCTTAAATGCCATTTCAGAAGAGTCAACTTCGTGATAAGAACCGTCGTAAAGTGTAATCTTAACATCTTCAACGGGGTAGTTAGCAACAACACCGGACTGCATTGCACCCTGGATACCTGCATCGATAGGACCGATGAATTCCTTCGGGATTGCGCCGCCGACGATATTGTTAACGAACTCGTAGCCCTTGCCCGGGTTGGGTTCCATGTTGATCTTAACGTGACCATACTGACCCTTACCACCGGACTGACGAGCATACTTCGTATCAGAAGAGGAGTTCTTGCGGATGGTCTCACGGTATGCTACCTGAGGCTTACCAACGTTAGCTTCTACTTTGAATTCACGAAGAAGTCTGTCAACGATGATTTCAAGATGAAGCTCACCCATACCAGCGATAATGGTCTGGCCGGTTTCTTCATCGGTATAGCATTTGAAGGTCGGGTCTTCTTCAGCAAGCTTCTGAAGGCCAATACCCATCTTTTCCTGACCTGCTTTGGTCTTGGGCTCGATAGCTACGCGGATAACCGGATCCGGGAAGTCCATGGACTCGAGGATGATCGGGAACTTCTCATCGCAGAGAGTATCACCGGTTGTAGTATTCTTAAGACCAACTGCTGCAGCGATATCGCCGGAGTAGCAGGTTTCGATGTCTACACGGTCATTTGCATGCATCTGTAAGATACGGCCCATTCTTTCGCGGTGATCCTTAACAGTATTATATACAGCAGAACCTGCATCAATCTTACCGGAATAAACGCGGAAGAAGCAAATTTTACCAACGTAGGGGTCGGTTGCAACCTTGAATGCGAGAGCTGCGAACGGCTCGTCGTCACCTGCAACACGGTGTTCCTCTTCGCCGGTTTCGGGGTTAACGCCCTTGATTGCCTCAACGTCGGTCGGAGCCGGCATGTAGTCGACAATAGCATCAAGGAGCGGCTGAACGCCCTTGTTGCGGTAGGAAGTACCGCAGCAGATCGGAACCATTGTATTCGCAATTGTGGACTTACGAATGGTTCTCTTAATTTCTTCAACAGTAAGTTCTTCGCCGTTGAAGTATTTTTCCATGAGTGCATCATCCTGCTCAGCAACGTGCTCGATGAGCTGCTCACGGTATTTGTTTGCGAGTTCTACCATGTCCTCCGGAATGGGTTCACGACGAACATCCTTACCGAGGTCATCATAGTAGATTTCAGCGTCCATTTCAACAAGGTCAACAATGCCCTTGAAGGTGTCCTCTGCACCGATCGGTAACTGGATCGGAACAGGGTTGCAACGGAAACGCTCGTCTACCATGTCGATTACATGATAAAAGTCTGCACCGGTAATATCCATCTTGTTAACATAGATCATACGCGGTACGTGGTATTCGTCAGCCTGTCTCCAAACGGTTTCAGACTGCGGCTCAACACCACCCTTTGCGCAAAGAACGGTAACAGAACCGTCTAATACACGAAGAGAACGCTGAACTTCAACAGTGAAGTCAACGTGGCCGGGGGTGTCGATGATATTGATACGATGGTCTTTCCAGAAACAGGTGGTAGCAGCAGAAGTGATGGTAATACCTCTCTCCTGCTCCTGTGCCATCCAGTCCATGGTAGCATCGCCGTCGTGGGTTTCACCAATCTTATGGTTTACACCCGTGTAAAACAAAATTCTTTCAGTAGTGGTTGTTTTACCGGCGTCGATGTGCGCCATAATACCAATATTTCTTGTTTTTTCAAGAGATACCTTTCTTGGCATAACATCCTCCATTGCCGCTTGTGGCGGCATCCATAAAAACTACCGGTTAAATTACCATCTGAAATGTGCAAAAGCTTTGTTTGCTTCTGCCATCTTGTGTGTGTCTTCACGCTTCTTGAAAGCAGAACCTGTCTCGTTGACAGCGTCCATGATTTCATTAGCGAGTCTTTCCTTCATGGTGCGTTCAGATCTCTGACGAGCATAAAGGGTAATCCAACGAAGTCCGAGAGTTTCTCTTCTTTCGGGACGTACTTCGATCGGAACCTGGTAGGTTGCACCGCCGACACGGCGAGCCTTAACCTCCAATACGGGCATAACGTTTTCCATGGCGTTCTCGAACACCTCTAACGGTTCCTTACCCGTCTGTTCAGCGATAATGTTGAAAGCGTCATAAACGATCTTCTGGGCAACACCCTTTTTACCGTCGAGCATAACGCTGTTGATAAGCCTGGTTACAAGCTTGGAATTGTAAAGCGGATCGGGCAAAACATCACGTTTTGCAATCTGGCCTCTTCTTGGCACTTCGCTTCCCTCCTTCATAAATAAAATGATATCATAGGTACTCGGTGACAAAACCCCGTGGTGCCATTCGAAAGGTCATATCCATAATAAATATATATATAACCTTGCAATGGCGAACCTTGCAAGTAGATTCTGTCGTTTCATTAAGATAAGACTTTAGTCTTATTTCTTTGCGGTCTTCGGACGCTTTGCGCCATACTTGGAGCGCGCCTGCATTCTGCCGTTAACGCCCTGGGTGTCGAGGGTACCACGAATAATGTGATAACGTACACCGGGAAGGTCCTTAACACGACCGCCGCGGATTAAAACAACACTGTGCTCCTGGAGATTGTGGCCTACACCGGGAATGTAAGCGGATACTTCGATTCCGTTGGTAAGACGTACTCTGGCGAGTTTACGAAGAGCAGAGTTCGGCTTTTTCGGTGTATCGGTCTTAACGACTGTGCACACGCCTCTCTTCTGCGGGGAGTTGGTGTCGGTCATCTTATTCTTGATAGAGTCGAGACCTTTACCAAGTGCCGGAGCCTTCGATTTCTTTTCGAGTGTCTTTCTTCCGTTGCGAACAAGCTGGTTAAAGGTTGGCAAGTTCATTTCCTCCTTTTTAATAAATTTTGACATAAAATGTCAGCAAAGCAAACATCCTTTTCAAAAAAAGATGTTTGTTTTGCTCACACAAGCTATGATTCTACAGGAAGAATCATAGCTTGTCAAGTGTTTTTAGGAAATTTGGTCGATTTCGTCAGTTTCGGGGGCTTCTTCTGCCTCTACCTTATGAATTTCTACATCACTGTAGCACTTCATGCCGGTACCGGACGGTAAAAGCTTACCGATAATAACGTTTTCTTTAAGACCGAGTAAGTGGTCGGTCTTACCCTTGATTGCTGCATCGGTGAGGACTCTTGTGGTTTCCTGGAAGGATGCGGCGGAAAGGAAGGATTCCGTTGCAAGGGATGCCTTGGTGATACCCATAAGAACAGGTTCTTCGGTTGCCGGAACAAACTCGGTACCGTTGGCTTCTGCGAGTGCTTTTGCTTCGCGGTTTGCCTTGTTGAACTCTGTCTTTTCAACGGTTGCACCCGGAAGAAGATCGGTAGAACCGGGTTCGTCAACCTTGAGTTTTCTCATCATCTGACGAACGATAACTTCGATGTGCTTATCGTTGATATCAACACCCTGCATACGGTAGGTTCTCTGTACTTCCTTGATGAGGTAGTCATGAACCGCACTAACACCGCTGATAGCGAGAATATCATGCGGGTTCGGGGAACCTTCGGTAAGGGCTGTACCCTTCTTGATGAAAATCGGCTTGCCGTCTGCATCGGTTTCGTTCGGGAAGCGCTTTCTGAATCCGTAAGGAATCATGTAAGCCTTTTCCTCTGCCGTTTCCATATTGGTGATGACTGCATGCTCATTCTTCTTGATTTCACGGTAAGAAAGGATACCGTCGATCTCGGCAAGAATTGCATAAGTCTTGGGCTTTCTAGCTTCGAAGAGTTCTTCAACTCTGGGAAGACCCTGTGTGATATCCTGGCTGGATGCGATACCGCCGGTATGGAAGGTACGCATCGTAAGCTGTGTACCAGGTTCACCGATGGACTGTGCTGCGATAATACCAACAGCTTCACCTACGGTTACCGGATCACCGGTTGCAAGGTTTGCACCGTAGCACTTAATGCATACACCATGTTCGGATTCACAGGTTAAGAGAGAACGAATCTTGATGCGGCGATCTGCCGGATTTTCTCTGGCATTCACGATTGCTGCAACGCGGCTTGCGCTCTCTTCGGTCATGATTTCATCCTTGGACTGGATAAGTTCGCCGGTAGCTTCGTCTACGAAGTCCTCTAAGAGGTATCTGCCGGTAAGTCTTTCATCAAGGGTTTCAATCATTTCCTTGCCTTCGGTGATATCGTAAACTTCGATACCATCGTGGCAGTGACAATCTTCTTCGCGGATGATAACGTCCTGAGAAACGTCAACCAAACGACGGGTAAGGTAACCAGAGTCCGCGGTACGAAGTGCGGTATCGGCAAGACCTTTACGAGCACCACGAGAAGAAATGAAGTATTCCAAAATGTTAAGACCTTCACGATAGTTCGCACGAATCGGAACTTCGATGGTCTTACCTGCCGTATTCGCGATAAGACCGCGCATACCGGCGAGCTGACGAAGCTGGGACTCAGAACCACGAGCACCGGAATCAACCATCATGTAGATGGGGTTATCCTTACCGAGGTTTTCTTTAATGCCCTGAGAAACCTTGTTGGTGCAGTCTTCCCAAACTTCGATAACTCTCTTGGAACGTTCGGAGTTGCTCAAAAGACCCATCTTGTAGTTGGCTGTGATTGCGTCAACCTTTGTTTCTGCCTGATCCAAGAGTTCTTGCTTTCTTTCCGGAATCTTTGCGTCGCAAACTGCAACGGTGATACCGCTCTTGGTGGAGTATTTGTAACCCTGTGCCTTGATTTCATCAAGCATCTTAGCAGCGATGGATACATCGTGAACCTTGATGCAGCGGTCGATGATCTGACCGAGGGTTTTCTTGGTTACAAGGAATTCAACTTCTAATCTGAATGCATTTTCGGGCTTGGATCTGTCGATGAAGCCGAGGTCCTGCGGAATCGGATTGTTGAAGATGATTTTACCTAAGGTTGTGGGAACGAGCTCGGTGCGCTCAACGCCGTCGATGACCTTAGTCATACGAACCTTAATCTTAGAATGGAGGCCAATGTAGCCTTCATGGTAAGCCATGGTAGCTTCGTCAACGTTGGAGAATACCTTGCCGTTGCCCGGGTCGTCGTCCTTATCCATGGTTAAGTAGTAAGAACCAAGGATCATATCCTGTGTCGGAACAGCAACAGGTTTACCGTCGGACGGCTTTAAGAGGTTGTTTGCAGCGAGCATAAGAAGTCTTGCTTCTGCCTGAGCCTCTGCGGAAAGCGGAACGTGAACAGCCATCTGGTCGCCGTCGAAGTCCGCGTTAAATGCTGTACAGCAAAGAGGATGAAGTTTAATTGCTCTGCCTTCTACGAGTACCGGCTCAAATGCCTGAATACCAAGACGGTGCAAGGTAGGTGCACGGTTGAGCATTACGGGGTGATCCTTAATGACAACTTCCAATGCATCCCAAACTTCGGTCTGTGCGCGCTCTACCATCTTTCTAGCAGACTTGATGTTGCCGGCTGTACCGGTTTCTACAAGGCGCTTCATAACGAAGGGCTTGAAGAGTTCAAGTGCCATTTCTTTCGGGAGACCGCACTGGTAAATCTTGAGTTCCGGACCAACAACGATAACGGAACGGCCGGAGTAGTCAACACGCTTACCTAAAAGGTTCTGACGGAAACGACCCTGTTTACCCTTTAACATATCGGAAAGAGACTTGAGGGCGCGGTTGTTGGGGCCGGTAACCGGTCTGCCGCGTCTGCCGTTGTCGATAAGGGCGTCAACAGCTTCCTGCAACATTCTCTTTTCGTTTCTAACGATGATTTCGGGAGCATTCAGCTCTAAGAGTCTCTTTAAACGGTTGTTACGGTTAATAACACGTCTGTAGAGATCGTTAAGGTCAGAGGTAGCAAATCTGCCGCCGTCTAACTGTACCATAGGACGAATGTCGGGCGGAATAACCGGAATCGCATCGAGAATCATCCATTCCGGACGGTTACCGGACTGCTTGAAAGCTTCTGCAACTTCCAATCTCTTTAAGATTCTGGTCTTCTTCTGACCGCTGGCGGTTTCTAACTCCTCACGGAGGTAGGTGCAAAGTGCGTCAACATCAATTTCCTGTAAAAGTTCCTTGATAGCTTCAGCACCCATGCCAGCTTTGAAGTCGTCCTCGTACTTCTCGCGCATATCGAGATACTCTTTTTCGGAGAGAATCTGATTCTTTACGAGTTCGGTGTCACCGGGGTCGGTAACGATGTATTTTGCAAAGTAAAGTACCTTTTCGAGGTCTCTCGGAGAGATGTCCAAGATAAGACCCATACGGGACGGAATGCCCTTGAAGTACCAAATGTGAGACACGGGCGCAACGAGGTCGATATGACCCATGCGCTCACGTCTTACCTTTGCCTTGGTAATTTCAACGCCGCAGCGTTCGCAGACTTTGCCTTTGAAGCGAATGCGTTTATATTTACCGCAGTGGCACTCCCAGTCCTTCTGGGGCCCGAAGATGCGCTCACAGAAGAGACCGTCACGTTCGGGCTTTAAGGTACGGTAGTTTATGGTTTCGGGTTTCTTAACCTCACCGTAAGACCACTCACGGATCTGTTCCGGTGAAGCAAGACCGATTTTGATTGACTCAAAGGTTATATTTTCCATCTATCAAATGCCTTCTTCCTTAAATTCTTAACGGGTAATCCTGAGGTGATTAAAATTCTTCGCCGTCAAAGTCGCCTTCATCGAAAGCTTCTTCTTCCTCACTTAAATACTCGTTGAATGCGTCCTGTCCAAGCTGGTCATCTGCATCAGCATCCGGAACATAGCCGTCTTCTAAGGATGCATCGTTTACAACGTCGCCTGCGGTCATTTCAGGATCTTCCATAACGGCGCCTGCTTCGTTGATTTCGTCCTCTAAGGACTGACGAAGGTCGATTTCTTCGCCGTCTTTATCGAGAACCTTAACGTCGAGAGCTAAGGACTGCAATTCTTTAATAAGAACCTTGAAGGATTCCGGTACGCCGGGCTTCGGAACGTTGAGACCCTTAACGATTGCTTCGTAGGTCTTAACACGGCCGACAACGTCATCGGACTTAACAGTCAAGATTTCCTGTAAGGTATAGGCTGCGCCGTAAGCTTCGAGTGCCCAAACTTCCATTTCACCGAAACGCTGGCCGCCGAACTGTGCTTTACCACCGAGGGGCTGCTGGGTAACTAAGGAGTAAGGACCTGTGCTACGTGCGTGAATCTTATCGTCTACTAAGTGATGGAGCTTAAGGTAATACATAACACCTACAGTTACGGGGTTATCAAACTTAAGACCGGTTCTACCGTCGGTTAAGATGGATTTACCGTCTTCGTTGTAGCCTGCTTCTGTAAGAGCGGCGCGGATGTCCACTTCGTGTGCACCGTCAAATACCGGAGTTGCAATCTTTTGACCGAGCTTTCTGTAAGCAAAGCCAAGGTGAACTTCAAGAACCTGACCGATGTTCATACGGGACGGAACGCCCAAGGGGTTAAGAACGATGTCGAGCGGAGTACCGTCATCAAGGAAGGGCATATCTTCCTGAGGAAGAATACGGGAAACAACACCCTTGTTACCGTGACGACCTGCCATCTTATCGCCGACAGAGAGCTTTCTCTTCTGTGCGATGTAGCAGCGAACAACCTTATTAACGCCCGGATTTAATTCATCACTGTTTTCTCTTGTGAATACTTCAACGTCAACAACGATACCGTATTCACCGTGCGGTACGCGAAGAGAGGTATCACGAACCTCGCGTGCCTTTTCGCCGAAGATAGCGCGAAGAAGTCTTTCTTCAGCGGTCAGCTCGGTTTCGCCCTTCGGGGTAACCTTACCAACTAAGATGTCACCGGAGTGAACCTCAGCACCGATGCGGATGATACCGTCTTTGTCGAGGTTTGCAAGTGCATCTTCGCCCACGTTCGGAATGTCTCTGGTGATTTCTTCCGGACCGAGCTTTGTATCTCTGGATTCGATGTCGTATTCTTCAATATGGATAGAAGTGTAAACATCGTCGCGAACTAACTTTTCGTTAATGAGAACCGCGTCTTCGTAGTTGTAACCTTCCCAAGTCATGAAGCCTACGAGGGCGTTCTTACCAAGGGAGATTTCACCGTTTGCAGTTGCGGGACCATCAGCGATAACTTCGCCCTTTTCAACTCTTGCGCCTTCTTCAACGATAGGTCTCTGGTTGATACAGGTACCCTGGTTGGAACGCATGAACTTGAGGAGCTCATATTTATCGGTTTCGCCATTGTCTGCAAGGATTTCAATGTGGTCTGCGCTAGCGATCTTAACAAGACCTGCACGCTTTGCGAGAACAACTGTACCGGAGTCGACAGCTGCCTTATATTCCATACCGGTACCAACAATCGGGGATTCCGTCTTTAAGAGCGGAACAGCCTGCTTCTGCATGTTGGAACCCATAAGTGCACGGTTCGCGTCATCGTTTTCGAGGAAAGGAATCATAGCTGTTGCAACAGAAACAACCATCTTCGGAGATACGTCCATGAAGTCTGCTTCGCCCGGCTCGATTTCCATGAATTCGTCGCGGAAACGTGCGTTAACCTTTTTATGGATGAAGTGGCCTTCTTCGTCGAGCGGTTCGTTCGCCTGAGCAACCATGTAGGAATCTTCCACGTCTGCGGTCATGTAAATAACCTCGTCGGTTACGATGCCCTTTTCTTTGTCGATTTTGCGGAACGGTGCTTCGATAAAGCCATATTTATTGATTCTTGCGAAAGTTGCAAGGTAAGAGATAAGACCGATGTTCGGACCTTCGGGGGTCTCAATCGGGCACATACGGCCGTAGTGGCTGTAGTGAACGTCTCGAACTTCGAAACCTGCACGGTCACGGGAAAGACCGCCGGGGCCTAATGCAGAAAGTCTTCTCTTATGGGTTAATTCGGAAAGCGGATTGGTCTGGTCCATGAACTGAGAAAGCGGAGAAGAACCAAAGAATTCCTTAATTGCTGCCATAACAGGACGGATATTGATGAGTGCGGCGGGAGTAACCTTGTCCGGCTCCTGAGCCTGTAAGGTCATGCGCTCACGAACGACTCTTTCCATACGGGAGAAGCCGATACGGAACTGGTTCTGAAGAAGTTCGCCGACAGAGCGGATTCTTCTGTTGCCGAGGTGGTCAATATCGTCGATGCAGCCTACACCGTGTGCGATGCAGTTTAAGTAGTTGATGGAAGCGAAGATATCATCAATGGTGATATGCTTCGGAATGAGGTCGTCGCAACGATTTGCCATTTCTTCTCTGAGAGCTTCTTTGTCGTCGCCGCAAGCAGCGAGAACTTCTTGAAGTACCTCAAAGCGAACTTTTTCGTTGATGCCGATTTCCTCGAGCTCGTCTTCGGTGAACATGGGGACGTATTCAGCGATGTCTACCATGCCGTTGGAGAAGACTTTTACTTCGTCGCCTTCGTTATCGATAATGGCAACATTTACGCCTTCCTGCTCAATTCTGTAAGCAAGGTCTGCATTGATGAAGTCGCCTTCGTCTGCAAGGATTTCGCCGGTCAAATTGCTGATGATCGGTTCTTTTGCCTTGAAGCCTTCGATTCTGGAAGCGATGCCGAGTTTCTTATTGTATTTGTATCTGCCGACTCTGGAAAGGTCATAACGGTGTGCATCAAAGAAGAGACCGTCTAAATGAGCCTGTGCGCTTTCCAAGGTAGGCGGCTCGCCCGGACGAAGCTTTTTGTAAACTTCGATGAGAGCCTGCTCGGTATTAATGGTTGTATCTTTCTCAAGCGTTGCCTGAATTCTTTCATCATAGCCGAAGAACTCTAAGATTTCTTCGTTAGAGGAAAGACCGAGTGCACGAATAAATGTGGTGATAAAAATCTTGCGGTTCTTATCAATACGGACATAGAAAAGATCGTTCTGATCGGTTTCGTATTCGAGCCATGCGCCACGGTTCGGGATTACGGTTGTGGTGTAAAGTTCCTTACCGGTTTTGTCATAGTTCATGCCGTAGTACACACTGGGAGAACGAACGAGCTGTGAAATAATAACACGCTCTGCACCGTTAATGACGAAAGTACCGCTGTCGGTCATCAACGGGAAGTCACCCATGTACACTTCGTTTTCTTTGATTTCGCCCGTTTCCTTATTGAGGAGTCTCGCTGTGACTCTTAAAGGTGCTGCATAAGTAACATCGCGTTCTTTGCATTCCTTCACCGTGTATTTCGGTGCGTCGTCCATTCTGTAATCGACAAAGCTTAAAACAAGGTTTCCGGAATAGTCCGTAATATCCGCGACATCACGGAAGACCTCTTTCAGTCCCTCGTTGAGAAACCACTCATAAGAATTTTTCTGAATCTCAATAAGGTTCGGCATTTGCATAACCTCGTTGATTTTAGAAAAGCTCATACGGGTATTCTTTCCGAGTTTTACAGGTTTGACATTCACCATAGGGCTTATCACTCTCCGTTCGTATATTTGTTTGCAGGGGTTAAAGGGGTGTAGAAGAATTCGGCAAAAAATTTAAAAATTTGCTTGCATTTCATCTATTTTTATGGTAAACTGCAAATGCTGAAAAAAGCATAAACGTATACCATACCACTCTAATAGCAGTTTAATATTATATAGGATATAAATCTATATGTCAATAGCTTTCTGTAAAGTTTTTCTACTTTTCGAGGAAGTTTTTAAAAATCACCTTTATTTTTGCGAGGAAAAGGCTTTCCTCGCGTTTTTTTATGCCTTTTTTTGGACTTTCCTCCCCTTTTTGTCGGTTATCTTTTTGCTCGAAGCATTTATTCCCATCTTTTTCTCACAATCCGGCAAAAAGTCTTGCGAAAATATGCAATTTCCATTATAATAGAAAAGTCATACAGTTTTTTTCTGTATTAGAATTACAAAAGAAGAGAGGATTTAGAATGCCGAAGCAATTATTCGATTGGGAAAATCCCGCGGTCTTTAAGAAAAACAAAGAAGACGGTCACGTCATCGCTTTTTCTTATGCCGATGCCGACAAGGCTGTAAAGAGAGAAGCTCCCGACACCAAATACTCCTTAAACGGCGCTTGGAAATTCCACTGGCAAAGAGGTCTTTCCGGCGAACCGACCGATTTTTATAAACCGGAATTCAACGACAGTGCATGGAGAAATATTACCGTGCCGTCCGTTTGGCAGACCGAGGGCACAGGCAGTGTCCCCTACTACTACGCCAGCACCTTCCCGAAGGCGATTTCTAAGAGCAAAAACAAAATTCCCTGCATCGACCACGATATGCAGGAAATCGGTCATTACCGCCGCACCTTCACCCTGCCCGAGCATTTCGAGGGTAAGCGTGTATTCTTACACTTCGGCGCGGTAAAATCCGCTATGGAAGTCTATGTGAACGGCGAATTTGTTGGCTATTCTCAGAACTCTATGACCCCGCACGAATTCGACGTTACCGATTATGTTCAGAACGGTGAAAACCTCGTTTGTGCAAAGGTATATAGATACAGTGACAGCACCTATATCGAAGACCAGGATATGTGGTGGCTTTGCGGTATTTACCGTGAGGTTTACATTTACTGTGAAGAAGAGGTTTGCATGCGCGACTTCTTCATTACCACCGATTTAGATGAAAATTATAAAGACAGTGACACCAGAGTAGAGGTCACCGTTCAGAACTATACCCTCGACAGCAAGATTGCCAAGGTTACCGTAGAAATGTTAGACGCCAAGGGCAAGAAAACCGAACTCGGCGCTGTTGACTTCTACGCAGCACCCAAGGCGGCAACTACAGCAAAATTCCAGAAGCTTGTTAAGAACCCGAAGAAGTGGTCCGCAGAGACACCTTATCTCTACACCCTGCTTCTCACCTTAGAGGTAGACGGCGTAGTTCGCTACAAGGCGATTCGCTTCGGCTTCAGAAAGGTCGAGATTGTCGGCGAGGAAATCCTCTTCAACGGTCAGCCGATGCTGATTCGCGGTGTTAACCGTCACGACTTCGACCCCGACCACGGCTGGGCTGTTCCGCGTGAGCGCTACTATCAGGATTTAGAGCTGATGAAGCGTGCGAATATCAACTCCATTCGTACCTCCCACTATCCCGATGACCCGTTCTTCTATGAGCTTTGCGACGAATACGGTTTCTATGTTATGGATGAATGCGACATGGAAAGCCACGGTGTACGCAGAAAGGGCGTTCCGGGTGATAATCCGGTTTGGACCAACATTGTTTGCGACAAAATGGAAAGAATGGTTCTTCGTGACCGTAACCACGCTTGCGTATTTATGTGGTCTCTCGGCAACGAGGCCGGCGACGGCTCTAACTTCTCCCGCATGAAGGAAGCGGCACTTCGTCTTGACACTACACGTCCCTTCCACTACGAGGGTGACTTTGATTTCACAAAGAGTGATGTTATTTCGAGAATGTATCCCTTAGAGGACACCATGAAGAAGCTCTGCAACAAAGAGCCGATTACCATTACTTTATATGATAACATTGCGAACCAGCTTGCAGCTGACTCCAAACCGATTCCGGCAGAAGCTTACACCAGACCGGTTATCCTTTGCGAATATGCACATGCTATGGAAAACAGTCTCGGTAACTTCCAGGAATATATGGATGACTTTGAAGCCAACAAGCACATGGCAGGCGGTTATATTTGGGACTATGTAGACCAATCGCTTCGCTACAAAACACCCGACGGTGACCACTGGCTTTATGGTACAGACTTTGAGCACTGTGAGCCGCGCCGTCCGCTTCAGGCACCCGACACCACCGCAATGACCGGCAGTAACACCTATTTCTGCGCCAACGGTATCATCAGTGCCGACCGCAAGCCCCACCCCTCCTACTATGAAGTTAAAAAGGTTTATGCGGAAATCAAGGCCGTAGAAAAGGATGCGAAAGCACAGCTTTACACTATCCGCAACAAGCACCTCTTTACAGACCTTTCCGATTTCGAGATTCTTTGGGAAGTTGAAGCCGAGGGCGAGCTGATTGAGAGCGGCAAGTTAAAGGATGTCAATGCACTTCCGCTTTCCGAAGCCGATTTCACCGTACCTTATGACAGAGCGAAGCTCCCCGAAAACAAGGAATGCACCCTCACGCTTTCCTATCTCAACAAGAAAGCGCATCCGTGGTGCGAAAAAGGCTATGTACAGAGCTTCGACCAGTTCATTTTACAGAAGGCAACTCCCCTGCCGCAGTTCCATGAGGGCGCACCGTTAAAGGTTACTAAGGGCTTTAACAGCGCAGCCGTTGAGGGTGAAAACTTTAGCCTCCGTGTTGCAGGCGGTCAGATTGTTTCTCTTGTTTATGACGGCAAAGAAATGCTGATTTCTCCCGTTCATCCGAACTACTTCAGAGCGGTCATCGACAATGACCTTTCCAACACCAACTTTGTACCCTATGTCATCCCCTTCCACCCCTATTACGAGTGGCAGAGAGCGACCAACAGTGCAAAGGGTACTATCAGCACGGTTTGCAAGAATCCCGACGGCAGCATCTTGATTGAATCCGTTTGGAAGGTTCGCTGCATGAAGGATGTAAAGACCTCCGTGCTCATCTTCCCCGACGGCACTTTGAAGCTTTCCTCCAGTGGTACGCCGATGATGCGTCTGACCAGATTCGGCACACAGATGGCCTTCCACGGCAGTATGGAAAATGTGAAGTGGTATGGCAGAGGTCCGCAGGAAACCTATTGTGACCGTAAGACCGGCGCCAGAATCGCGCTTTACGAATCCACCGTTACAGACCTTGAACATCACTACATGCGTCCGCAGGAAAACGGTAACCGTACCGACGTTCGCTTCGTAGAGATTACTGACAACGACGGCAAGGGCTTACGCTTTGAAGCACCGATCAGCACACCGCTCCAGTTCTCCGCTTGGCATTACACCCAAGACGAGTTAGAGAAAGCCACGCACATTCACCTTTTGAAGCACCGTGACATTACAACCTTTAACTTCGACCTCGCACAGCTCGGTGTCGGCGGCGATATGCCCGGTGATGCACACGTTCGTGAGCCGTATATCTTACACGGCAACAAGCCTTATGCTTACACCTTTACCGTAAAACCGATTTTATAATCACAAAAAGACCTGTCCAAATGGGCAGGTCTTTTCTTTATCATCTAATAGAAAGCCAAAAAAATCCGCCTCACAAAGAGACGGATTTTTTATTTTATGTAAGCTTTGCTTAGTTTTCTTGGGCAGCTTCATTTGCAGCAGCAGCTTGAAGCTCTGCGTTAAATTCAGCTTCCTTCTGCTCACGGAAGGCGTTAATCTTGTCTTCGTATTCTGCTTCGTTAAACTTATAAGCAAACATCGGGATTGCCTGTAAGATAAGGCCTACAGAGCCTAAAACGGTCAGCATGAAGAAGATTGCATCCAAGGTGGGCTTATGACCGGAAATCATCATTTCACGAGTCAAGGTGCCGGCATCTCTCAAGGGAGTGAGTGTCTTGGACATGGAAGCGTAACCGAAAGCGTTAACAACTGCCATAACGACGAGGTTGAAGAGTGCAATACCCATCTTATTAACAAGGCTTCTGAAGGAGAATACAGCGCCCTCTAAACGTTCACCGGATTCCATTTCGATAACGTCAACGGTATCAGAGAAGATAGCGGTTAAGAGAACCAAGCTCATACCAACCGGGAAGTTTGTGAAGAAGCGGCATACGCAGTAAACAACGAAACCGATTCTTGCGGTGGTAAGGTCAAGGCTGGTGTACGGGAATACGAACATGCAGAGAATCCAAACAATGATGTTTGCAATGGCGCATACGAAGGACATACGAATCCAAAGGGTTTTCTTGTCCATCTTTTTAAGAAGCCACGGAACGATTGCCATGGAAAGCATGTAAGAAATACCACTGGTGATGCTAAGAACCGGGAAGAGAAGGCCCTCTTCGGTGAAGTTCGGGTTAAAGTGAAGCGTATCTACAAACCACTGGTTGAGTGCCGGGAAGTTGAAGATGCCGTAGCAGTTCCACTTCGCGAAGAACATTAAGAACATAGCACCGATGTTGGTGATAGAAGAGAAGAAAGCGGTCCAAATAAGGGCTTTCATGTTCTTATTCTGGAAGATAATCTTTAAAGTCTTTCTGTACTTAATCGGCTTGGTTTCAATATAAACTTTTTCTTTGATGCCGAAGAAGGAAATCGCAATCGGGATACCGGCGAGCACCGCAAACACGATAGAAGCAACGAAGAAACCGATTCTGGGATCATCGAAAGCATAAACAATCGGGAAGAATACGAGGGACGGTAAAACTGTACCGATAGAACCGAAGATATTGCTGATAGAAATAGCCTTTACACGAACCTTGCTTTCCGGGAAAACAAGCGGATTAAGACCCTGATAAGGAATATCAACCGCGGTGTAGAAGGTGTAGAAAATGAGGTAAGCTGCAACAGCATACCAGAAGTTACCGGTGTTTACATCTTCACTGGTGCGAATGATGTGGAAGCCGTCACCGATGGTTGCGAGTGTGGATGCAATATCAATCTGAGAAATTGCGAATGTACCGGAATTTTTGAAGTCAACCGGTGCAAAGAGAAGAACGGTACCAACCATCATCGGGATAACCATCCAAATAAGGTAAGGACGGCATTTACCCCATCTTGTACGGGTTTTGTCAACGAGCATACCCATCATCGGGTCGTTAATTGCGTCCCAAATTTTGGTAATGGAAAGTACAAGACCTGCACCAACCATACCGATGCCAAGGTAGTCTGCCAAGTAAACGTTCAGTGCATTACCAATAACGTTAATAATGGTTAAAAGACCGAACGGCAAAAGAGAGAATGCAAGCATTTCTCTTACAGTGGCATTTTTAAGATTTGAGATTGTCTTTTTCTTTTTTGCCAAAATGTTTCACCCTTTTTCTAAATCTATGTATTTTACACACAAGTTATATTTTAACATAAACCGACCGTTTTCTCACCCTATTTTTTCCTCAGAAGCCACATTTCTATATAATACACAAACAAGTTTTCTACAAATTGTGCAAAATGCTGTAAATTCTGATTTACATAACAAAAAGCGCAAGGAAAATCTTCCTTGCGCTTTGCTGTTTTAGGATTGTTGGGGTTAAGCTTCGTCGGAATCGTTTTTCTGCTCGGGAGCTTCTTCCGTCGGCTCAGCCTCAGGGACGGCATTTGCATCTGCTTCTGCCTTTACTTCGGGCTCAGTTGCAGGCGTTTCAGCTTCTGCTGCAGGCTCTGCATTTTCTGTGTTTTCGGCTTCTTTCTTCTCTTCTTCCAAGGGCGGTAAAGTTTTGCCGTCCATGAGGGCGTAGAATTCTTCTGCCGAAATCTTTTCGCGCTCGATAAGAGCCTGTGCTACGGTGTGGAGCTTATCAATGTGCTCGGTCAAGATAGACTCGGTACGCTTGTAAGCTCTGAGCACGATGGCTTCCACTTCTTCGTCAATCGCAGAAGCCACAGCTTCAGAATAGTTACGAATGTGGTTATAATCTTTACCGATGAACACTTCGTCATTGTCCTTACCGAAGGCAATCGGGCCAAGCTTTTCGCTCATGCCGTATTTGGTAACCATCTTACGGGCAATATCAGAGGCTCTTTCAATATCGTTGGAAGCGCCGGTGGAAATATCATTGAAGATTATCTTTTCAGCCACACGACCACCGAGGAGACCAACAATGTCATCGAGCATTCTGGAACGCATTAAGTGCATTTCATCCTTCTCGGGCTGGTACATGGTGAAACCGCCTGCCATACCACGCGGAATAATCGAAATGTGGGTAACGGGATCTTTGTGCTCCAAATAGAAGGAGGAAACCGCGTGACCTGCCTCGTGATAGGCGGTGATTTTCTTGTCGCGTTCGGAGATGTGCTGGGATTTCTTTTCGGTACCGACCAAAACTTTCATGGTCGCTTCTTCGATTTCTGCCATGGTGATTGCTTTCTTTTTGCGTCTTGCCGCTAAGAGAGCCGCCTCGTTTAAGAGGTTTTCAAGATCTGCACCGGTGAAGCCAGCGGTGATGCTGGCAATATTTTTAAGGCTGACATCGGGACCTAAGGGCTTACCCTTGGCATGTACCTTTAAGATTTCTTCTCTACCCTTAATATCGGGATAGGAAACCGTTACCTGACGGTCAAAACGACCCGGTCTGAGAAGTGCGGGGTCTAAGATATCGGGACGGTTGGTTGCCGCAATTACGATAACGCCTTCGTTTGCGCCGAAGCCGTCCATTTCTACGAGCAACTGGTTGAGGGTCTGCTCACGTTCATCGTGACCGCCGCCCATACCGGCACCTCTGTGTCTGCCGACTGCGTCGATTTCATCGATAAAGATAATCGCGGGAGCGTTCTTCTTAGCATCATCGAAAAGGCTTCTAACACGGGAAGCACCGACACCGACATACATTTCTACGAAGTCGGAACCGGAAATGGAGAAGAACGGTACATCCGCCTCACCTGCTACAGCTTTGGCAAGAAGCGTTTTACCTGTACCGGGAGGGCCTACAAGCAATACGCCCTTCGGGATTCTTGCGCCGAGTTCGTTAAAGGCTTTCGGATTCTTTAAGAATTCAACGATTTCCTCAAGTTCTTCCTTTTCCTCATCTGCACCTGCAACGTCGGCAAAGGTCTTTTTGTTTTCGCCGTCTGCGCCCTTCTTATAGCGTGCTTTGCCGAAGGACATCGCGCGGTTATTTTCACTCTGCACTGACTGATTCATCTTACGGAACATAATCACCATAGCGATGATGAGGAGCAAGGTGATGCCGAGCGTCGGGAGAAGGCTGACCCACCAAGAATTCGGGGAACCGGACACATAGTCCATTTGCACCTTTTCATCCGGATGCTCGCGGTTATAGTCGATTAAGTTCTGATGGACGTCTTCTACAAAGAGGCTGACATTCGGCACGGTGTATTCGTGCGGCTTCTGCTCTTCGGTTTCGCCCTTGAGTTTGTATTTTAAATTGCCGTTGGTGAGGTTTAATTTATATTCCGCAACCTCATGATTATCGAATGTTGCAACCATATCGTAATAGGTTGTATGCTCTTTTTGGCTCTTACCCATCATGAGATAGGCTGTTAAGAAAAGCACAAAGGCAAGTGGAATTATAATATAGGGGGCAACAGCTTTCCAGTTAATTTTCTTCAAAAAGTCTTCACTCCTTAAAATTTACTGTAAGGGACTTTATGCTTCGCCGCCGTAAACGGAGGGCTTTAAGATGCCGACATAGGAGAGGTTTCTGTATTTTTCATCATAATCCAAACCATAGCCCACAACAAAGGCATCCGGAATTGTGGCGCCGACGTAATCTGCCTTGAGGTCCACAACACGGCGTTCTGGCTTATCGAGAAGTGTGCAAATCTTAATGCTCTTCGGCTTTCTAGCAGAAAGAAGCTTCTTTAAATAGCTCAAGGTTCTGCCGCTGTCTAAGATATCCTCTACGATTAAGAGGTCTGCACCTTCGATAACGTTGGTATCCAAATCCTTTACGATTTTTACAACGCCGGAAGAGGTTGTGCCGGAACCGTAGCTCGAAACAGACATAAAATCAATATAGCAAGGAATGTCAATCGCGCGCATTAAATCGCCCATAAAGACAACCGAGCCTTTTAAAACGCTGACTAAGATGAGCTTGTTGGTGCTACCTCTGTAATCATCGCTGATTTGCTTACCGATTCTTGCTACAATTTCCTTTAATTCTTCTTCGGAAAGAAGAATTCTCTCCATATCTTCACGCATAAAAGTTGCTTCACTCATTAGTATTGCCTCCATTTAGTATAGATAAAAATAAAATTTGTTCTGTTTTTTCGTTTGGCAAAAATGGTGCGGATGTTCCAAAATTCGCCGTCCAGAGCACATCGTCTCCCGAGGAAAGCACCGCACAGGCATTTCTTTCCGAGGCAGGAATTTTTTCTTCATTCAGCCATTTTTTCAAGGTTTTCGTCACCTTTCGCTTCGGATGAGAAAACCGGTCGCCGCTTTGACGGCTTCTAAGTTCTAAATTTGTTCCTATTTTAGCACAATCTACCGCATTCGGGAAGAGTTCTTTATGAAAAGTTTGTAAATCTTTTCTAAAAATCTTCTGAATTCGCACCCTATAGGCAGGTGTTTCTATCGTTTCCTCTTGGAGCGTATCCAAAGAGAGGGAAACACGCCACGGAGAAAAGCTTTGGGGCGGCTGTGAAAAAATCAGGGAGCCGTTTTGTTTCGAAACAATGTGTGCATCGGCAATTTGCACTTCTCTGCCGCTTTGTAAAAGACCGAAAACGGCTTCAGCATGTGCATGGGTAAATTCCCCTGCCCAGGTATTTTTCAGCTTTTGCTGAATCACGCGAAGCGAAAGCCCTTTGGGGTAAGATTTTAAAATCTCTACAGAAAGCCCCTCGGCGGTTTCGGCTTGGCGTAAGGCCTTTTGTGTAAGTTCACAAAGCAGATTTTCTTCTTCAGTGAGAAGCGCCGTCATTCGAGTCATCGCCTGCAACGCGGCAGGATTCACGGTTTCCAGTGCCGGAAGTGCATCCATACGAACACGATTTCGCGCATAGGCTTTTGAAAGATTGGTACTGTCGGTCACAAAGGAGAGTTGCTCTCGCTCACAATAGGCTTCGGTTTCGGCACGTCCGGCTTCAATTAAGGGTCTTATAATTTTGCCGCGAATCGGCGGAATACCGCAAAGGCCCTTGAGCCCTGTACCGCGCGCCATATGTAAGAGTACGGTTTCCGCATTATCGTTTGCGGTATGGGCGGTCGCTATTTTTTCCTTTTCGGTCGCATATTTCGCAAATGCCGCATAGCGCAGTCTTCTTGCACATTCCTCTGTCCCCTCTTTGGTTTTTTCGCACTCCGTGGGAACAGAGCAGTGATAAACTTCTAAGGGAATGTCAAATTTTTCACAGAAGGCTTTGCAAAAATTCTCGTCTCTCAAAGCTTCTTCACCGCGAATACCGTGATTGACATGCAGCGCACGCACGGAAATGCCCAGAGGCTCCTGCAAACGCCAAAGGATATGACAAAGGCAAACCGAATCCGCACCGCCGGAAAGCCCGACAAGCACGCGGTCGCCTTTTTGCAACATACCGTACTTTCGAATAACAGCTTCTACTGCTTTAAGCATCGTGATACAACTCCGGTGTCGAGAACATAGTATAGCTACCGTTCCAGTTGAGGTCGATTTCGCCCGTACTGCCGTGACGGTTCTTAGCGACAATGACCTGCGCTTTGTTTTCGTCGGTAATGACGGTTTCATCGTTTTCGGTATCGTAATAAGATTCGCGGTAGAGCATCATAACAATATCGGCATCCTGCTCGATAGAACCGGATTCACGAAGGTCGGAAAGCTGGGGTTTATGCGATTTGCCTCTACCTTCTGTGGAACGGGAAAGCTGGGAACACGTGATGACCGGGATTTTAAGATCCTTTGCCATAAGCTTTAAGCTTCTAGTGATTTCAGAAACTTCCTGCACACGGCTGTCCGTCTTTTTACTGCCGGTCATGAGCTGTAAGTAGTCGATAATCACGCAATCCACATCGCGCATCTTGCGGACTCTCGCCTTCATTTCCGGCACGGTAATGGTCGAGGTATCATCAAAATACAGTTCAATATCATTGAGCGCCACGGTGGCGGTAGCAATTCTCTGCCAGTCATCGTCGGTAAGCTCACCTGTACGCATTTTTTGGCTTTCTACACGCGCTTCGGTAGAAAGAATACGCTGTGCCAACTGTTCCTTACCCATTTCGAGGGAGAAAAAGACAACCTTTTTCTTCGCCAGCATCGCTACGTTTCTCGCAATATTGAGCGCGAAACTGGTTTTACCCATTGCCGGTCGTGCACCGATTAAGATAAGGTCGGATTTATTAAGACCCGTTGTATATTTGTCGAGCATGGAAAAGCCCGTGGTGATGCCCTTAAACTCCTCTGCCGTTTCGGGAGAAGAAAGCTTTTGCAGGTTTTCATAAACCTCGGACTGGATAATTTCAGAGAGCTTTGTCGGCTCGTTATCCCTTGTGCCCTGACGAATATTATAAATTTTCTGCTCTGCGGCATCCATAATAGTTTCCGCAGGCAATTCCTCATTGGCGGCATTTTTCAGCATTTCGCCTGCCGCTTCCATAAGGGTTCTGAGGTAATATTTTTCTTTAATGATTTTGGCATAGGCTTCTACGTTTTGTACACTCGGTACAGATTGTGCAAGCTGTGCCAAATAGGTTTTACCCGCCGCATCGTCATAGTCGCCCTGTTTTTTGAGCGCTTCCAAAACAATTAAGGGGTCGACCTTTTGGTTGAGGAGCTTTAAGTCACGGATAATGCTGAAAATCGAGCGGTGCTGTGGAATGTAGAAATATTCCGGTCGTGCAATCAAATTCGATACACGGTCATAGCATTCCGAGTCAATTAAAATAGCACCCAGAACCGCCTGCTCCGCTTCCATGCTATAAGGCTCCTGCACCTTATTGAGCAGGAAATCTTCCATGTTTTTCACTCCGTTTTATTTTGCTTCGCCGACCTCGACGGTCAAAGTGGCAGTAATGCCGTTGTAGAGCTTGACTTCTGCTCTGTATTCACCGAAGTTCTTAATTTCACCTACGGTGACCTTACGCTTATCTACGGCAACAGAAAGCTGTTTTTCAATCGCTTCTGCAATATCCTTTGCGGTTATAGAACCGAAGAGTCTGCCGCCCTGACCCGCTTTTGCGGTGAGCTTTACGGTCTTGTCCTGTAAGGTTTTCTGTGCATCCTTTGCTGCAGCGATTTCCACATCAATCTTGTGCTGTTTAGAAGATTCGCTGTTTTTGAATTCGGTCATAGCCTGTGCATTGGCTTCGATTGCAAGACCTTTCGGGAGCAAGAAGTTTCTTGCGTAACCGTCAGATGCTTTTACCTTATCGCCCGCTTTACCGAGCCCTTTTACATCTTTCTTTAAGATTACTACCATATTGTATTCCTCCAATTTCACTGTAGTTTAGATTCCGTTTATTTAACGGATTGATTTTGCAAATAATCATCAATGGCTTCAATTAACCGATCGTAAGCTTCGTCTATATCGGTATCTGCCATTTGGGTGGCCGCCATGGTTTGATGACCGCCGCCGGAGAGCGATTCCATCACGAGCTGAACATTGATTTTGCCCATAGAACGTGCGGAAATATTCGCTGTTGTTCCGGTTTTGAAAAGAACGAAAGAAGCATATACTTCGCTGATGGTAAGCAATTCATCTGCCGCCTGCGAAGAGAGCATACGCAAATCTTTATCTTCAAAATCTGCCACGGCAATCGCACAGCCGCGATAGTTCTTCGCACTGAGCACAATTTTGCCGCGTTTCTTTTTATCTTCTAAGGTGCTCGAGAAGAAATTCTTTACCGTTACGGTATCCGCACCGCGGGAGCGAAGATGCGCCGCCGCTTCAAAGGTACGAACGCCTGTACGCAGGGTGAATTCCTTGGTGTCGAGCATAATACCTGCTAAAAGTGCATTTGCCGTTGCCGATTTAATAATCGGCTTTTTCCCCATGTATTCGAGTAGCTCCGTTACCATTTCGCAGGCAGAGGAAGCGTTCGGTTCATGATAGAAAATCACGGCACGCTGTAAATAATCGACCGTTTTTCTGTGGTGGTCAATCACGATAATATTCTGTGCTTTTTCGCAAAGCGCAGGAGAATCGGAAAAGCTCGCTTTGTGGGTATCCACAAGGAAAAGCAAGGTGTTATCATGCACCATTTTTTCTGCATTTTCCGGGGAAACAAAGCAGTCACCGATTTCATCTTTCAAATAGGTAATGAGTTCCGTTGCCATGCTGCTTTTTTCATCGACAACGATGCTGACGTTTTTACCCATCGCATTGGCTGCCTGCCAGATACCTGCGGCTGCGCCGATGCAATCCAAATCGGAAAAGCGGTGTCCCATAACGAGGACGTTTTCCGCCGCATGTAAACTTTCTTCAATCGCCGCGGCAACTACTCGAGTACGCACCTTGGTACGTTTTTCGAGGCCCTTGGAAACGCCACCGAAGAAAACATATTGCCCGTCGGCATTACGAAGCGCGGTTTGGTCGCCGCCTCTGCCGAGTGCCATATCCAAAGCCTGACGTGCATTACTTTCTGCATCGGAAAGGCTTTCGCCTCTGCCGACACCGATAGAAAGCGTAATACCGACCTGCGCGTCTTTATATGTATAACCGCGGACGGCATCCATTACGTTAAACTTGGCATCTATCATTTTTAAAAGCTCGCTTTCGGGCATAACAGCTAAAAATCTGCCGCTCGAAAGCTTTCTGAAGACCACCGAATAACTGGAGAACCAGCTTTCGGTCATCTGCTCTATTGTGCCTAAAATTTGTGCATATTCATTTTCTTTATAGGCTCTGTAGATTTCATCCGCGCTGTCGGTGGCAATAATTGCCACTGCCGGTTTAGACATAGCATAAGCACGCGCGGTTTCTTTGAGCGCAGTATCCTCTGTGAAAATGAGCGCATAAGAGGGTCTGCCTTCACACTCAATATGGCTGAAATAGACCGTATAATCCTTACCCGCTATCGTTGTATTAAACGATTGCTTTTCGCGAATGGTTTCAATGCCCACGCCGCCGGTTAAAAGCTTAATATCCCTTTTTTTCGGTATTTCGTCGGTTAACACATCATGTTTAAAACGAAGGTTATACCAAACAATATGGTCGGAGGCGTCAAAGACGGCAACCGGCAGAGGGAAGTTGTTGAGCGTGGTATTTTCGCCTGCGGTAAAGCCCTCACTGATTGCCGTTACCGTATTGCGTATCGCCTTGAAATCACGGTGAAACGCAAAAACGGACAAAGCGCATAGCACACAGAAAATGATAAATTCTATTATCGCCATAACGGGGCTGAAAAACAGAGTCCCTATAGAAAATAACAGCAAAAAGACAAGGGCTGAGAAGGTAAACGGATAGGAAACTATCAGCCGTTTTAAATTCAAGGCTTACACCTCCATAATAATCGGGAGCACCATCGGGTTACGCTTGGTTCTGTTATAGGTCAAGCGGGAAATTTCGTCGCGCAAACGGTTACGAATCGTTGCAACGTCGCGAATGTGTTCAAACATGCAATCCGCCATAACGCTTTCGCAAAGGCGCTTGGATTCTGCCATAAGCTGTTCGGATTCGCGTACATAGACAAAGCCTCTTGTAACGACATCCGGACCGGAAATCACGTCGCCGCTCTCTCTTTCGATAGTTGCCGCGATAATGATAATACCATCTTCGGCAAGTCTCTTACGGTCACGAAGCACTACTGCACCAACATCGCCGACGCCGATACCGTCTACAAAGACCATGCCTGCCGGCACGTCTCTTGAAATGCGTATCTTTTGCTCGGTGATTTCGACTTCCTTACCGTTGTCGGCAATCAAGATGTTTTCCTCGGGAATGCCCATGGTTCTCGCCAGCATGGCGTGCTTTTGCAAATGCTTCTGCTCACCGTGTACGGGTAAGAAATACTGCGGCTTTACAAGGCTCATCATGAGTTTTAATTCTTCCTGACAAGCGTGGCCGGAAACGTGGACATCATACATTTTTTCGTAAACAACCTCTGCGCCGAGCTTTAAGAGCTCATCGACCACTCTGCCGACCATTTTTTCGTTGCCGGGAATGGGGGTTGCGGAAATGATAACATAGTCATTTTGACCGATTTCAATACGGCGATGCTCAGAAAATGCCATACGGTAAAGGGCGGACATCGGCTCGCCCTGGCTACCGGTGGTAATGATGACCATTTTTTCATCGGGATAGCTGTTTACGCTGTCGATGCCGACAAGAATGCCCTCGGGTACACGGATATAGCCGAGCTCAGTCGCAATAGAAACCACGTTTTCAAGGCTTCTGCCCGAAAGGGCAACCTTTCTGCCGAGCTTTTCGGCAACGTCGATAATCTGCTGTACTCTGTGGATGTTAGAAGCGAAGGTCGCTACGATTAATCGGTGGTGACCTGCGCGTCTGAACTGCACTTCGAAGGTTTCGCCGACCTTTCTTTCACTTTCGGTAAAGCCGGGCTTCACCGCATTGGTGGAGTCGGAAAGGAGCGCCAAAACGCCCTCGTTACCAAGCTCGGAAAGTCTGGCAAGGTCGATAACGCCGCCGTCAATCGGGGTGGTATCAATCTTAAAGTCACCGGTCTGCACTACAACACCTGCGGGGGTGTGAAGTGCAATACCCACTGCATCGGGAATAGAGTGGTTCACGTGAATAAATTCTGCATCGAAGCAACCCAGTTTTACGTGGTCGCCGGGTTTAATGACATTTAATTTGCACTTGCTTAAAATCTTATGTTCGCGAAGCTTACCTTCAATTAAACCAATGGTTAGGCGTGTGGAATATACGGGGATATTCACGGTCTTTAAAAGGAAAGCTAAACCGCCGATGTGGTCTTCATGCCCGTGGGTAATTAAGATACCGCGGATTTTGTCGGCATTTTCTTCTACATAGGTGAAATCCGGAATAACCAAGTCAACGCCGAACATTTCGGGATCCGGGAAGGCAAGACCGCAGTCAACCAAAAGCATATCGTTGCCGCATTCGTAAAGAATCATGTTCTTACCGACCTCGTTAAGACCGCCTAAGAAGGAAATCTTAATCGGAGGCTTGTTTTGCTTTGCACGATTTTGTTTACCGCGCTTCTGACCGCCGCCTTTATAATAGTTGCGCTTTTGAGGGGCTTTTGCCGTCTCCTGTTTTGCGAGTTCTGTATTCTTTTGCGCACGGTTTTGCTTTTTGTTTGTTTTATTGGACTTGTTGGATTTAAAAGGATTTTTTCCTTTTTCCGCTGCAGGCTTTTTCGCTGCCGGTTTCTTCGCCGAATTTTTCGGCTTCTGATTCGTTTTTTCTGCCATGCAATTTCTCCTTTTCATTAATTTTTTTATGTAAGACCTGCTTTCACGTTCAAAAAGCAGGTTATATCCGTTTTTTTCGGTAAAAAATTTACCCCACAAAGCAAATCTTACCGATTCTATTATAATACTATTAAATGGCGAAAGTGTCAATCTTTTGTAAGGGTTTCTTTGAGACTGCCGAGGAGTTCCTTTGAAAATTCATAGCGATGGCTCTCGGCTAAAATTCGCAGACGCTTGCCGGATTTTGAGGGAATTAATAACGCGTGTCCGTGTTTGGAGGTGACAAGCACTCCCTCTTTTTCGGGATTCGCTTTGTAACCTTCCAGTTTTGTCAGAAGTTCGGTCGGGGAAAAGGCAATGGAAATCGTCAATTCCCTGTCATAAAAGGCAGGCACTTTTTCTAAAAGCGTCGGGAAGTCTTTGCCGCTTCGCTGAATCGCACCCAAGAGATGCATGGAAAGCAAAAGCGCATCTCGATAGCAAAGCTGTTTTTTGGCAAGTTCTCGTGCCGCTTCGTCGCTTTTGTCATTGGGTGTGCCAAGATAGCGAAGCAAAGCTCTGCCGCTGTCTTTGGCAAGTGCATCCAGCATATAAGGTGCATCTAAAGGTACGGAAACATCCTCCCCTGCGGAAAAGTCCAAAAGGCAGGAAAGTGCCAGAAGCTTTTCATAAGGCACCCAACCGGTAGCTCGGTGAAACGCCGATACACGTGTACCGTCTGCCGTGAGCTTTAAAGTCAGCTCGTCCCCCTCTTTGGCTTTGGCGCGGTAAAGGCAATCGGAAAGTAACTGCTGTACCGCAGAATTATCACACTGCACGCGCACACTTTGGCTTAAAAGCGGTACGCCGGCTTCCTGCACCAGTGCTTTTACATACATTGCCTCGAGCGACTGCATTTGCGTGAGTTCGCCGCAGTCCTTAACAGAAACAGGCGGATATTCGGCATTTTGATAGTATTTTTCGATTTCCCGTTCTTTGCTTCTGCTCAGCGGTAAACCACCGGCGGCAAAGAGGCGGATGCGCAACTTTCCTTTTTGTTCCTCTAAAAAGAGACTAAGTGGGAAAGTGCAAAAACCCGTAAAGAAGGTCATTTCGGAAAGAAAGGCTTCCCCGAAATTCCAAACGCTAGCACCCGAAGCCGTCATTGCACCCGAAAGGATACAAAAGGCAGAAGCGCACAGCGGATGCGGTGCATAAGCGATACCGATTTTTTGATGCAGGAAGGCGGCATAAATCGCTCTGCCGAGATTGGCAAGCTTTGCCGGCTCTAAGGGTGCGCCCCATGTGCCGAGCATACCGCTTTCTTCAAATAGGCCGCGTTTTTTCGCACCGTATTTGATATTTTCACAAATGACACTGCCCTCTTCCACCGTTTTCTTCGGCCAGATTTTGACGTGCGGCTCGATGACGGCGTGGGCATCTATGACGCTTTCTGCACCGACAACGGTATCTTCAAAAAGTCTTGCACCGTATTCAACTTTCGCGTGTTCTGCCAACACTGCACCGCAAAGCTTAGTATTTTCCGCGGTTCTCGCGCCCTCTAAAAGAACACTGCCGCGCACCTTCGAAAGCTTGCCGACAGAGCTGCCTCTGCAAAGCACGGTGTTCGGTCCGATTTTTGCACCGTTTTCTATTGTGACATGTTCCCCGATAAACACGGGCGGTAAAAGTGTATATTCGCCCTGGGGCAAATCGCCCTCGGCATAAATACCGTCGGCAAGGCAAGGTAGACGAAAGGCGGTTTTCCCCTCGAGAATATCCTGCTGGCATTGACGATAGCTAAAAAGGTCGCCGATGTCGCACCAGTAGCCGTTTTCCTTATAGGCATATAGAGGCTTATTTTCCCGCATCAATAACGGAAAGAGGTCTTTGGAAAAATCGAACGCGCCGGTTTTGGGGATTTTAGAGAGCACCTCGGGATTTAAAATGTAGGTACCTGTGTTGATAAAGGAGGTGGAAACACCGCTCCAGTCGGGCTTTTCGGAGAAGCGTTCTACTCTTCCCTCCGCATCGGCATGCACTAAGCCGTATTCGCGCGGGTCTGCCATGGCTTTCGTGAGTAAGGTAACGGACGCGCCCTGTGCCTTATGATACGCCGCCGCGGCTTTCAGATTAAAATCGCAAATACAATCGCCGCTGAGCACAAAGAAAGGTTCTTTCACATTTTCCATAGCGGCACGCACACCGCCTGCCGTGCCCAAAGGCTCCTGCTCAATGATTGTGTGAATATGCATGCCGTGCGGTGTGTGTTCTTTTAAGAAAGCTTCAATTTGCTGTGGTTGATAGCCGAGGGTTAAGGTAACCTCGAGAATACCGTTTGCATAAAGTAATTCTAAAAGATAAGAAAGCACCGGTTTTCCTAAAATCGGCACTAAAGGTTTGGGTCTGGTTGCGGTTAAGGGTCTGAGTCTTGTGCCGAAGCCGCCTGCCAAAATCACTGCTTGCATGAAAGAGCCTCCCAAAATTTTCATTGCAAATAGTATTGCCCGTGTAATTCTAATTAAACAAATTTCGGAATTTTTAGGAGGTTTTGTCTTTTTGCGCGGCAGTTTCTTCGGCTTCCAGTTTTAAAATGCCCTCGGCAATGGATTTAAAAATCGGCGCACAGTCAGTAGAGCCGCCTTCGCCGTCCTCTTTTAAAACGCTCATCACATAGCGTGGGTTTTCACTCGGAAACCAACCGCAAAACCAGGAGTGATTGATTTCTTCGTTTTGTGCATTTCGAGAGCCGCTTTGTGCCGTGCCGCTTTTGCCTGCGGCGGAAGAACCGGTGGGTTTCGCACGGTGACAGCTACCGTTTTCGACCGTGTAAATCAAAAGCTTCTGCACTTTTTTAGCCGTTTCTTTCGACATGGTGCATCTTGGATAAGGCAAAAAGGCGCGTTGTTCCTCTTCGCCGTGAGAATTTACAATCGCGCGCATTAAAGACGGGGCACGATAAACACCGTCATTGGCAAGTGCGGTATAAAGTGCCGCCATTTGCAGGGGCGATGCCAAAAGTGTGCCCTGCCCGAAGGCTAAATTTGCTTCATCCTGCGGCGAACGCAAATCCTCGGCTGTGGGGAAATTTCCGCTCGGCGTATAATAATCATCGGCAAGCTCAATCGGCGCGCCGAGGCCTAAATTTTCGCCCATACTGAGCACGGCTTCCTTTCCCGCCCGTTCGAAAAGCCTTATAAAATACGGGTTACAGGAATACGCCATAGCGCTGTACATATTCACATTGCCGTGGCCTTCTCTTTTGTGACAGTGAAACACGGTTTTGCCTACTGTATCTTCGCCAAGACAGGTATAGGAAAAATCCTCTTTTATCCCCTGCTCTAACGCGGCAGCGGCTACGACGGATTTAAATACAGAACCGACGGCATAAGGCGTTACAGCACGATTGAGAAACGGCGCATCCTCTCGTGTTAAGGCTTCGCCGGGCGCATTTTGATTAAAAACCGGCACACTCGCCATGGCACGGATTTCGGCAGAGTCGGCATCGAGCACAACTACAGCACCTTTTTCTACACCGAACTCTAAAAGAGCATCTTCACAAAGGCGCTGAATGCGCTTATCTAAGGTGAGCTTGACACCGGCTTTCGAGTGGTAGTTTTGATTATCCAAAATAAGCGGTGCACCCTCTAGCACCTTACCTTTGGCATTTACACTACACCGCGCATAGAGCGTACCGCCGGTGCGCTTTAACAGGCTGTCATAGGCTTTTTCTATGCCGCAGACGCCCTCTTTATCCTTATTGACATAGCCGATGAGATGCACGGCTGTACCGCGGTCTTGATAGCGTTCCACCGTTCGCACGGTTTTGGCATTATCGGTTTGTACGGCGGCGCACGCCGCGACTTTTAAGACCTTGCCTTTTTGTAAATTTTCTTGAATTTCGGCATCGGATTCCGGTAAAATGGCATTCTTTGCTTCCTCGAGGGCTTCTTCTGTCGGCTTTACTAAGGCGATAAGCTCCGAGGATTCATTGACAAGCGGTGCACCGCGATAATCGTAAATACTGCCGCGTGTTTCGCCGACAAGCACACCCGTAGAATTTTTGGAAAGTGCGGTTTGCGCGATTTTGGGATTCGCGTTAATCGCAATTAAATTCATACACAAAAGTCCCATGCAAAAGGCGAAAAGTGAAAAGACAACCACGAGCCGTTTTCCCATAAAAAAGCACCTCTGTTTCTAAGAATTCTAACCTTCTTAGTATGAAACAGAGGTGTGTGTTTTAATCTTTTAGCGGTTTTATTTTCTCTTTACGGCACAATAAAGCCGTAGCCGTTGCCCGTTTTGCCGCCGGAAAGCAGATAAGCTTTGGTGCGGCGTTGCAGGGATGTGTTTTCGGGAAGCTGTTTATACTCCCGCTTCGGCACGTTTTTTCCCCAAAGGCGTTTCACGATTTCCCGATTATAATTTCGGGTTTCGAAAACGGGAGAAAAAAGGGTGCTGAATTTTCGGATATTGCTGTTCTTTGCCATAAACGCGGCATTTTTGGGGTCTAAAAGCCAGCTGTCACAAATAAAGCCCTGAAAGCTGTATTCGGGATAATAGGTTTTAAAAAACGCTCTCGCCTTATTTACGGAGCTTTCGCAAAGGGCAAAATCCAGTTTCCCGTCCTCAGGGATATGGATATTGATTACTTCACTGTGATTTTTTATCGGTGCCTGCCGTCTTTGCTGAAAGGAAAGACCTGCAAGAGCATACTGCACAGAGAAGAACTGGAACTGCAAACGCTCAATTCTAAAAAGATGCAAATATAAGGTCTGCATAAGCCAGCCGATTTCCAAAAGACCATCTATGCCGTGATCGCGCTTCGCGGTTTTTACCCACACGGTGATGTCGCGCATGGAAGCCCAAAACACGGTGTCGGGCAACTGTTTTTCTTTATATCTTCGATAGCTTTCTTCTGCGAAGCTAAGGCAAAAGGTAAGGCAAAACGCCGCGCCTTTCGCTTCGTTCCTTTTAATTTTCATAAGGCAGGTTTTAAGATTTTCGGCTTCTGTTTTACCTTTCATGCGCTGAAAGGTAGTTTCTTCGCACTCTAAAACCGCTTGGGCAACCGTAAGGGCATCCTTTGGAAGCTCGATTTTTTCAGCCAATGCAACGGTAAATTCGTTTCTCATGCGTCTGCCTGTTTTCTTAAAATCGTGCCTGCCGGAAGTTCTCTTTCATAGGGCAGAAGCACGGTCATCATCGGGTGCGGTGCGGCTTCGATCACTTCGCCGTCGGCATTTTGCATTTCGGTAACGGTAAAGCTTTCGGGCGCTTTGCCCTTTTCTAAAATTTCTAAGGTATCGCCTACCGAGAATTTATTTCTCTGCTCTATCGTGAGCGTATGACCGTCGCTTTCTTTGACAACGCCCATAACATCCCAAGAGCGGCAATAACCGCCCTGGTAGCTGATGTTGGCATCCTCCTGCGGAGAGCCGTAATAGAAGCCTGTGCAGTATTCTCTGTAGCTGACCTTATAAGGCTCGTCTAAAATCCACTGGGCAGGACGATAATCGTCAGAAGGATTCTCTAAATAGCCGTCGATAGCCGCTCTGTAAGCATTGGTGACAACCGCTGTATAATAGGCAGATTTTGCTCTGCCTTCGATTTTAAAGCTGTCGATACCGGCTTTCACGAGTTCCGGAATGTGCTCAATCATGCACATATCTTTAGAATTCAAAATATAAGTGCCGTCCTTATCTTCCCCTATCGGGAAATACATGCCGTCACGTTTCTTTTCCATGAGAGCATATTCCCAGCGGCAAGGCTGTGCACAGGCACCGCGGTTCGCATCTCTGTTCACCAAATAGTTCGAGAGCAGGCATCTGCCCGAAAACGAAACGCACATAGCGCCGTGGACAAAGCACTCGATTTCCAAATCCTTGGGCGTTTTCTGACGGAGCGTTGCAATCTCTTCTAAGGACAACTCACGTGCCGTTACGATTCGGCTGGCACCCATATTATAAAATTCATTGGCGGTTTGGTAGTTGACGATACCCGCCTGTGTGGAAATATGTACGGGAACGCGCGGCGCATATTTCTTGCAAAGCGCGAGAACACCGATATCCGCAACGATAAAGCCGTCTACGCCTGCATCCTGTGCCATTTCCAAAAAGGCTGGCATTCTTTCGATTTCATCGTTTCTGGGCAAGGTGTTGCAGGTCAAATAGACCATAACGCCTTGTTTGTGTGCTGTTGCAACCGCGTCGCGCAGAGCGTCGGGGTCAAAGTTGCCGGGAGCGGCACGCATACCGAATTCCGTTCCGGCAAGATAAATCGCATCCGCGCCGAAATAGAGTGCCGCATTAAAGCGTTCTCTGTCGCCGGCAGGACATAAAAGTTCCGGTTTTTTCATCATGACAATTCCTTCCTTTTAGAAGAAGAAAAGGTGAAGGCTTTGACGCTTTCACCTTTTCGTGAGATTTACTGATTTTTTTCTTTTTCCGCCTTGCTGTTGGCGTTGAGAATGGCGATATTGTTGGAACGGCGTTCCGCATCGTTTCTCGCCATATAAATCTTCTTGTTAACATCGTGCGCGAAGAAGTAGTAGTTTGTATTTCTTGGATTCAATGCCGCCTTAATCGCGTCATCACCCGGGTTACAAATTGCACCGACCGGAAGGCCTTCGCACTTATAGCTGCTGTACTTCGAGGTGTACATATCGAGCTGTGCGGCACTGCCGACATTCTTCTTAATATATTCATTGATATATTCCGTTGTGGAGTCGCACTGCAAGGACGGGTAAAGAGAGGGCTTATCCAAACGGTTATGAAGTACCGAAGAGACAAGCGGTGACTGTTCGGCACCGTAGGCTTCTTTTTGAATAATCGAAGCTAAGGTGATAACATCATCAACCGACATACCCATATTCTTTGCCTGGTCCTCGTATTCCTTGGTCCACTTCTTTTGGAAGTTGTTTAAGAACTTACGGATGACACTCGACGGATTTTCATTCACATAGAAATCGTAGGTGTCGGGATACATATAACCCTCTAAGAGGTGATAGCGGCTTTCTTGATCATCGAGATCACGAATAAAGGAGAACTCACTGCTGAAATCTACCGTTTTCATGGTCTGCTGAATATTGATAGCCGAGCAAACACCCTTTTCCTCGAGCTTGGCAATGATTTGATCCACCGTAAAGCCTTCGGGGAAGGTCAAGGTAATAGTTTCACCAGTCATGGCAGGCTGTTTGATGTTTAAGAGCATACGCTCGAAGCCCATGGACGGGGTGAAATAATAAATACCGGTTAAATAGTTGTCGGATTTGAATTTTTCGAGTGCCGCCACGAAATGGCAGAAATAACGGTGTTTAATCAGCTTATTATCCTTTAGGATTTTAAGAACATCCCCTGTGTCGGCATTCGGCGGAATGTTGACCTCAATCGGGGTTTCGCTGTCTCTGCGAACGGCAAAAATGTCGTTTAAACAGCTAACAGAATAGGTACTGATTGTAATCGCCGCTACAAGGCAGACGATAACCACAATGAAGGCACGAATATTCTGGAAGAAAAACAGCTGGAATTTCTGGAACGGCGTTGCATCTTCCTCATTTTTCTTAACAATGATAGCATCGCTTTGTTCTTGAACCTTATCTTCAAGCACTTGTTTGGCTTCGGCAAACTTGCTTTTTTTCAGGTTCGGCACCACTTTTTGCTTTTGGGGCACGGGTGCGCTGAATTCCTCATCTAAGCCCTCGATTTGGACTTTAAATCCGCCTTCGGCTTTCGGTGCTCTCGGTGCACGAGGCGCGGCGGGTTTGGGCGGCGCAATAGGTGCCTGCGGCACTGCCGGCTTCGGAGGTTGGACCGCGTGTGTGCGGTTTGTCGGTTCCTTTGCTTTCGCTGACGGGTGGAAGATTTTAATATCTTCATCTTCTGCCATAGCTGTGGCACGCTTTTTTTCGGCTTTGCGTGTCTCCTCTTCGGCATAAAGGCTCAATAAATCATTGTAAGCTTCTTCGTCAAAAAAGTCTTTTAAATCATCGTTGCGCATTGGCTGAGGAACCTCCTTTCCTGTTGAATCACTAAAATTCTTAAATTTTATTTATCTTTAAAATACGCGCTTCGGTTACAACCGTTTGCACGGCGCAGTCATATCTGCCACGCGAAAGCGTATCTAAAAAGCACACTTCATAGGTCAGCCCCACGGTATTCCCCTGAAACTGCGGCAAAAAGCGGTCATAGTATCCGCCGCCGTAGCCCAGACGGTAGCCTTCCTTATCATAACACAAAGCGGGCACAATGCAAAGACCGCTCTTAAAGTTTTCTTGTTTTTTTTGCGGATTTGCAGGCGGCTCTAAAATGCCGTAAGCCCCTTCTTCTAATTCGCTAAGCGTTTCTATTTTATAAAATTCCATGTTTCGCGTGCCGGCAACACAGCGCGGCACGGCAACAGTTTTGCCGTTTTGAAGCGCATCTTCTATAATGCGAAAGGTGCCGATTTCAATAGGAGTTGAAACATAGGTGAAAATCGTATCGGCGTTTTTATATTCCGGCAGTGCACAAACCTTTTTAAAAATTTCTAAATCGAAATTTTCTTTTTGCGACTGCGGCATCGTGCGGCGCAGAGCTTTAAACTGCTTTCTTTGCGCATTCTTTTGCGCGTCGGTCTTTACTTCGCACATCTTTCCATGCACTGGAGTGTGTTAAAAACCGCCTCGGCTTTTGCTCTGCCGCGAAGTGCAGAAACAATCGCCAGAGCAAATTCCGTAGCGACGCCCATGCCCTTGCCGGTGATGATTTGACCGTCACGGCACACGGGTGCTTCAGAAATGGTTGCACCCTCCAAAGCTGTTTCAAAGCCCGGGAAAGCAATCGCCCGCTTGCCGTTTAAATAACCCAAATGTCCTAAAATGGACGGTGCGGCACAAATTGCCGCCAATAAAATATCGTTTTCCTTGGCAAAGGCTACCGCCTTTTGCACGGTTTCGTTCTTTTCTAAGTTCAAGGTACCCGGCATACCGCCCGGTAAAACAACGGCTTCTAAGGCACTGTTTAAGGTAATTTCGGAAAGCTCGAGGTCTGCCTGCACGGGAATGCCGTGAGAACCTGTAACCGTTTTACCCGTAACACCGACTGTTTTGACTTCTACATCGGCACGGCGCAAAACGTCCACGGGGGTCAGCGCTTCGATTTCTTCAAATCCGTCTGCTAAAAAAACATAGACCATAATAAGCTTCCTTTCTATCCTAAAGTGATGCCTAAATAAGCATCGCCTGTATTTTCTTTTTTTATACGTTCCCCGAGCGGTAAAAGCATACCGACAGGGGTGCTCGTTATCGGGACATCGCCCAGTGTTTCCAAAACACCCTTCGGTGCATGGAGCGTATAGAGCTCAGCGGGGATTTGGAGAAGTGCTCCTAGGAACGCTTTTGCCTGCCCTGCGGGGACACAAAACTCCGTGACCTCTGCCCTGTTCTCTTCCAAATCATAATGTATATAACCGTTTTGGTAAAGGGCAATCTTTGTGCCGAAGGCTGCACAGAAGGTTAAAGATAAATCTAAAATCGAAGCCGGATAGCGAATATAGGCACAGCCTTCAAGCGCCGCTTTTTCGGACTTCGCGTACTGCTCTACCGTAGAGGGACACTCGCGCGGTGCCTCGGTCGCAAGGGCTTCCAGTTCCGCTCTCGTGAACACGGCAGTTTCTTTCAAAAAAGCTTTTTGATAGCCCCGTTTGCCATAATAGTGAAACAAAGCTTCACTCGCAGGCACTAAGTAGAGGGCATCCTTGCCCCGTTCTTCTGCCAAGGTTTTCGCAAAGGACAAAAGTGCCGTCATGGTGCCATTTTTTCTTGCCTCTTTTTTTGTTGCCGCCGCATAAACATAAGAAAGCGCATAGGTGCTTTCGCCACTGGAAAGCTCGGTATCTAAAAGATAGAGCGCGGCAACAGGCGTTTCTGCCTGCTCTGCAATCAGCGTGTTTTGCGGAGAATAGCAACGGTCAAAGAAAAGAGAAATGGTCTTTTCATCATCGCCGAAAGCTTCCTGCCACAAGGCATATAAAAAAGCTTTATCTTCTGCGGTTGCCAAACGAAGTTTCATAGGCTTATCCTTTATAAGTCGCCGTGTATTTGGGAAGCAAAATCGAGGGATAATAGGATTCCTTCGCGCGGCGCAGGCCTTCACTGCCGGTATCCTCTTCTCGATTGACTTTTTCAAATCCCATTAGGGCGTTTTTGGTAAATTCCTGATTCATCATGGGGTAGGCGCCGCGATAGTCGGCAAAAGCTTTTTCCACATGGGTGACAAAGAGCTTTTCATTCAGCGCTTCACCGAAGGTATAGGCGACAACCTCGCCGTCTACGCGAAGCAGGCCGCCGATAAAACCGAGGTCAAAGAAATGCGTCATACCACGCTCGATCGCCTGAAACTCCCCTTCTAATTCTTCGGGATTTTTTTCGGCATTGCGCTTTTTCCATTCCACTGTCATGCGGTAGCATTCTTCTAAATTCTCGGGCGTAATGGCTTCGTATTGCCAGTTATAGGTTTTCTTAAAGAAAGACACGTGATTGCGCTTGCCGTGGTATTTTCTGCCGGCAAGATTTGCAAGCACTTCGGTATCATAAATATAATCAAAATACTCTCGGCACGGCTCGATTCGGAATGCACCGGGGAACAAACTTTCCAGTTCCTGCACACGCTGTTCGGTCAGGCAATACAGGGTGAGCGGTACGCCCTCGGCTTCTGCCAATTTTTGAAGTTCCAAAATTGCCGCTTTTTTGTCGCCGTTGCCGCAGGGATATAAATAGCTCGGACGGTTCTCGGCATCCATATCTTTTGCCAGAAGCATACCGTCAAATTCGGCTATGGTGTTGTGATATACGCCGGACCACATATAGAGGTTACCAAAGCAATATTCGCACGCCATTTCATCGGCATCGCGCAGGGCTTTGCTGACCCAAACTTTATCTTCCAGTTGCGGGGTTCTGAATTCTATCACGAAAAAATCTCCTAGATTACTGAATTTGGTTCTTTACGATTTCGTAAACGGCTTCGTGGATAGCTTTTATGGAATAAGGCTGTTCACCGTCGGAGCAAGGTACAACCTGCCAACCGAGCTTTTCCGCGGCAAAGAGTGCCGCTTCGTGGCATGCCTTGAGGTAAGGCACGTCCGCTTCGTGAACATCTTTTTTCTGCTCCTCGCCACCGTAGCGTGCGCTCATGAGCTTTTGAGAAATATCCACCGGCATATCGAGGAAAATAACTAAATCCGGTTTCGGTATGCCCATTTTATTATATTCGTAATCCGAAAGCCAGGAAAGATAGCTCTCCCACTGTTCTTTCGGCAATTTAACGGTTTGGTGCACAGCGTTGGAGGTGGTGTAGCGGTCGGCTAAAATCACCATGCCGCTTTGATATTCCGCTTTCCAGTGACGCTTATAGCTGGCATAGCGATCTACCGCATAAAAAGAGGATGCCGCATAAACGTTGACATCTTCGGGATGACTGCCGAAGTCGCCGCCTAAATACATACGAACAAGCGTGCTGGAGGGATCTTCATAGTCGGGCAGCTTAATCTGCTTTAAAGAAACGTTTTCTTCTAAAAGTCGCGCCTTTAATTTTTCCACCTGCGTGGACTTACCGCTGCCGTCTAAGCCTTCAATGACAATCAGTTTTCCTGCCATAGTTACACCTCTAAGCATTCTTTTCCATTATTGTTTTTATTATAGCAAAGAAATGTACATTTTACAATGCAAAATCCCAAAAAATCAAAAGGTTTTCAGATTTTTAAAGAGTCTTGGAAGATTTCTATCGAAACAAATTGAAATGCCGTATAAAATATGATAAAATACACAAGAATGTAAAATAAGATAAGGGAGCTATGAAAGAAAATGGATATAGCAAGCATAGATAAGAATATGAGCGGTGCCTTTATTGTCGGTCTTTCCGATTGCGGCGAAAAAGTGACCGCGGCAGGCGGCAGAGTTTCCACTCAGTCCGGTACGGCACTCGAGATTTGGGCAAAGAGCCAGGATGAAGAAAAGAATGCCAATTTAATCGACAAGGTTACAAAATCCGGCCACAATTCCGTGGTGGAACACACCTATTATAACCTGGTTTTCCAAAATGTTTCCGCCGTTGTAGAACAATTCCTCATTGAATTCCGTTTGGCGGCATTCACAGTAAAATCCAGACGTTATGTAGATTTTTCCGACGCAGGATTTTTCGTTCCGCAGTTTGAAAATGCAGAATTAAAAGCGCGTTACAAAAAACATATGGCAAAGCAGTTCGCCCTCTACACGGAATTTGTAGAATCCGGTGTGCCCAAGGAGGATGCACGTTTTCTCCTCCCCTACTGCTTGTATTCCAACTTCTTTTGCAGTGTGAACGGCAGAGAGTTTTTACACATGTTAAAAGCGATGCTCTACGGCAGAGGCAGTAAGTATCCCGAAATCAAAGCACTCGGCGCTTCCCTCTTAGAGCAGGCTAAGGAAAGAACCCCCGGTATTTTAAAGGATTTTGAGCTTCGTGCAGAAAGCTATCAAGACCATTTGGATCTTTCTTTTGTAAAGCTTCCCGAGGGAAAAGAGAGCGAAGAGCTTGTAGAACTTCTCTCCTACACCCCCGATGCAGAAAAGAAGATTGCAAAGAACGCGTTGATTGTCAATCTCGCCGCTTCCACCGAAGCGGCAGAAGCGGTTTGCAAAGACGAAGCTGTTGTTTCCGAAATTATGGACAAGCTCGTGCACAGCGACCGTCCGAGAGCACTTGAAAATGCGGTTTACACTCTGCGTTACAACGGTGTTTCTCTTTCCGGCATCACGCACTTCACCCGTCACAGAATGCAGAGCCTCGGCGTGCCGGAGCTGACAACAGCCGACCACAGCCGTCATATTTTACCGCCGTCTGTCAAGGCAAATCCCGAGCTTTTGGCAAAATACGAAGCGGCTTTCGAGGAATCCGTTCAGGAATATGAAGCCATGAAAGAACTCGGTGTCAGCGAAGCGGATTTGGTTTATTATCTACTCAGCGGCAATGTGATGGACATCACCTCCACCATGAACGCCAGAGAGCTTCTTTTATTCCTTCGACTTCGCACCTGCACCAGAGCACAGTGGGAAATCCGTGCACATGCGATGAAAGCGCTTGAACTTCTTCGCGAGGTTGCACCGCACCTCTTCAAGTTCTACGGTCCGAGCTGCTTTATCGACCATTGCCCCGAAGGCAGACTCAGCTGTGGCAGAATGGCAGAAATGAAAGAAACCTTTTCGATGTAAGAAAATTTAAAGCATAAAAAAGGAGAACCCTTTTTTGGGGTTCTCCTTTTTGTTTACGGATTTTTCTTTGCTTCAATTTTTATTTCGTCTGCGGGCCGTTGTAGCCGTTGGTTTCCTGGAAAGCGGCAATTTTGTCAATAACGCCGAGCACGACATCGAAGCCGTCGCCTACGGTATCTTCAGAGAAGCGCTCGGGAAGGTCGCGCCAGGTGTGATAGTAATAGGTCAAGGTCGGATTCTGCGCCGCGAAGGTTACGGACTTAATACCGGCTTTGGTCATGGGTGTGGAATCACAGCCGCCGACGGGGTTATGGATACAGCCGTTTGTTTTGCTTTCGATACCGAGCTCCTTAAAGGTGTCTTTAAACATTTTTTCCATGTCGGTATCGAAGCGTGTGAACTGCCAATCGTCTTTGATAACCACTTCAAAGTAATCCTTATCGGCTACGGAGTCGATATTGATATTCCAAGCATTTTTGGTTAAATCATCGTCTGCGTGCTCGGCGGCAAACGCCATAGAACCGCGAAGTCCGGCTTCTTCACTGCCGCAGTTGAGGTCTACAATACGGCAGTTCTTAGGCATTTTGTCGGGATTCTCTTTGAAGTATTTCATCACTTCATAGCTCAGAGCAATACCTGTAGCATTATCCATAGCGCCTCTGGAAGCATTCTGCTCATTGGGGTCTGCCCACATGATGACAAAGCAGCTGCCGATTGCAGTTACAATCGGTAAGAAATGCATAGCCACTAAAAACTCATTAAAGCTCAAGGACTGCATAGTTCTGAGTGCCCAAATCGCACCGAAATAGGCACCGGTATGAATGGTTGCCATAGCAATGGATACACCGATTAAGAAAAATACGCAAATTGCACCGAATCCGACTTTAGCATAGGTTTTTACAAGACCGATCGCAGGCTTGTTGCGATATTTATAAGTGTTTTCGGAGTGTTTCCAAGTCCAGCTGGTGTCCATATGGCCGGAAAGGATGATGGTGTAATCGTATTTCCCGTCTTTCGGCAAAAGTTCACCGTATGTATTTCTGGAGATTTCTTTGTGGAAGAACATATCGAACCACGGTTTATAGAGAAATACGCTTAAAATCAGCCACAAAACGCAAACAACACCTGCAAGCGCCATGCCGAACCATAAGGTGTTGATGGAGAGTGCCACATAAACAAGAGCACTCATAATTAGGCCAAACCAACCTGCATAAGGAATGCCACCGATGGACGAACGCGGCGCAACAGAGAATTCCTCGGTTACGGGTTCTACGCCGATGGCACGGAGCTTGTCGCTCATATAATCGGATAATTTCTTTTCGCCCTTGGAGCCAGGCAGTCTCGAGCCGATTTTATAAGCGGCATCTTTGACAATGTCATAGGCTTCTGCGGCATATTTTCTGTTTTCTTCTTTCATTTCTCTTCTCCCTTTATACATATAATACAGAATACTTTATAATCATAGTAGATTTTTATATAAAAAGCAAGAGAAATTTGCATGAGAAGCCGACTTTTTCGAATAAAACAACAAACAGCCTTTTTCTGTTTAGCGGAAAAGGCTGTTTGTTAGGATTTATATTAGATTTTAGGTGCACTCTATAGTCCGTTGTGCGAACTACGCATAGAAAGTCTGCACTAATTCTCCCGGGATTGGCTGTCGCACCGTCGCGACATAGGATGCTTTTTTCGTGTGAAAAGTTTCCTCTTTAGGGCTGTCGCCCTAAATTCACCTTTAAAAATACGTTTCTAAGAAATGAGATTTCGCTTTCTGCGGAAAGCGCTTTAGGGCGTTGCCCTAAAAACCCACCGCTTTTGTAAAAGCGGGCAAAACTTTGAATGTCTTTGCGTCAAAGACAGACTGGAACCAAATGGCGGGCGGATAATATCCGCCCCTACGTGTATTGTAAAATGCAAAAAGAGCACTTCCAAAAAGAAGTGCTCTTTTAATCCTTATATGCAGTACGTTGTGTGAACTATGAGTAGAAAGTTTGCGCTAAGTCCTCCGTGCTTCGACGTCGCACGTTTGCGATCCCGCGATTGGCTGTTGGGGCTTCCCGATTCTAGGATTCGTTGCCGACCGGCGTTGGCTGTGCGAACTATCTGTAAAAAGTCTGCACTAATTCTCCCGTGATTGCCTGTCGGGGCTTCCCGATTCTGGGATTCGTTGCCGACCGGCGTCGGTTGCGCGAACTATCTGTAGAAAGTCTGCACGGAGTTCCCCGTGCGTTAGCCGTCGCCCTGCGGCGACTAGGAACGGTCTTTTTTGCCGTTACGCTGGGTGCGTTCACGAATAATGAACTTGGTCGGTGTGCCCTCTAAGCCGAATACGGCACGGATTTGGTTGTCTAAATAACGCTGGTAGCTGTAGTGGAACAGCTTCTTGTCATTTACAAAGCAAACAAATGTGGGCGGACGGGTGGAAGCCTGCGTCATGTAGTAAATCTTTAAACGCTTACCCTTATCTGACGGCGGCTGTACGCGCTCAGTCGCTTCGGAAAGAATCTCGTTGAGCTTACCGGTAGAAATTCGAATGGAATTCTGCTCGTTTACGAAGTGGATAAGCTCGAAAAGGCGCTCAAGTCTTTGGCCGGTTTTCGCAGAAATAAAAATAATCGGCGCATAGCTCATGAAGCCGAAATCACCCATCAGCTTTTTGCGTTCCTTGTCCATAGTTCTGCCGTCCTTGTCAACAGCATCCCACTTATTCACAGCGATAATGCAAGCCTTGCCAAGGTCGTGGGCAATACCTGCCACCTTGGAATCCTGCTCGGTAAAGCCTTCAGTACCGTCAATCATAATCACGCAAACGTCGGCACGCTCTACCGCCATTCTGGCGCGCATGACGGAATATCTTTCGATTTTATCTTCAACCTTGCTCTTACGTCTAAGACCTGCGGTGTCGACAAAAATGAATTTGCCGTACTGGTTTTCTACGATGGTGTCTGTTGCATCACGCGTAGTGCCCGCAATATTGGAAACAATGGCGCGTTCCTGACCGGATACCGCGTTGATTAAAGAGGATTTACCCACATTGGGCTTACCGATTACGGCAACACGAATCGCGTCGTCCTCCTCGTCCTCTTGCATTTGGTCGTCGATATGCTGAATAACCGCATCCAAAAGGTCGCCGGTGCCGTGACCGTGTACAGAAGATACACCAATCGGATCACCGATACCTAAATTATAGAACTCATAAAATTCTGCCGGCACATCACCAACGGTGTCACACTTGTTGACGCAAAGTACAACGGGTTTGCCGCTCTTTTGGAGCATGGCGGCGATTTCTTCGTCGGTCGCCAAAACGCCGGAACGAAGATCGGTTACAAAAATAATGACATCGGCGCTGTCCATGGCAAGCTCTGCTTGACGGCGCATTTGAGAAAGAATAATGTCATCGGAATACGGCTCGATACCGCCGGTATCGACAAGGAGCATCGTGTGTCCCAACCATTCGCAGTCACCGTAGACACGGTCACGCGTTACGCCCGGCATATCGTCTACGATAGAAAGGCGTTCACCGATGAGTTTGTTGAAAAGTGTGCTTTTGCCGACATTCGGTCTGCCGACAATCGCAACTACGGGTTTTGCCATGTTTTACACCCCCATAATGTTGTTTAAAAGCTCTTCGCCGTTGTTACCGCTCGGAATAACCGGTACACCGAGCTTGGCTTCGGCTTCTTTTAACGTAATATCATCTAAAAATTTGTTTTTATCTGTCGAATGCGAGGTATAGTCAATCGTCATAACGAGCGGAATGATGAGAATATCACCGAGCTTTTTGTCCTCTAAAGCGGCAAATAAATCCTGCCCTGTTAAAAGACCGGCAACGGTGATTTGCTCGCCGAAATAGTGGTTGATGACTTTCACAACCTCAATTTCCACGCCCAGCTTCTTGCTCGCTTTTTCGGCAAATTCCTGCATTAAAGGATAAGCCGCAACGCCGGTTGCCATGGTCACCTTTTTATACTTGGATTTGCCCTCGCAGTGCTCGAGTGCTTCGGAAAGCTCGTTGCGAAACGAAGTCCAAAGTCCGACACCGTTATCAAGCTGCGGATAGCCGTCATAATACGCTTCGTCGGGCATGGGGCGCTCGGCCTTTAAGAAAAATTCATCTGCCGGATAGCAAAGGCGGATGCCGTGCTTTTCTTTAAAGTCATTGGAGAAGTTTTCCATAATGTCGATGACTTCCCCTGCCGTCTCCTTGGTGTAGCTCTCTAAGGGATACAGCCCCTCGCGGAACTTTGTTAAGCCTACGGGTACGGCGGCAATGCTTTGCACCGCCGGATAGAGCTTACCGAGCTCCTGCAAGGAGTATTCGAGTTCCTTGCCATCATTGATGCCGGGGCACATAACCAGCTGGGTATTCATTTGAATGCCTGCATCGGCAAGGCGCTTCAAAATGGAAAGGGATTTGCCCGCATTCTTGTTTTTCATCATTTTCACACGAAGCTCGGGATTCATCGTGTGCACCGAAACATTGATAGGACAAATGTGCATTTTAATAATGCGGTCCACCTCATGTTCGGAAATATTGGTTAAGGTTATATAGTTGCCGAACAAAAAGGAAAGGCGGCTGTCGTCGTCCTTAAAATAAAGACTTTCACGCATACCGGGCGGGAGCTGGTCGATAAAGCAGAAAATGCAACCGTTTTTACAGTGCTGCTGCTTGTCCATTAAATAGGTCTCAAACGAGAGACCCGGTTCCTCGGTCGGCATGGCGACAAGCTTTTTCTTACCGTCCTTCAAAAGGAACTCCATGGTAGTTGGTGCAAAGCTTTTATAGAAATCATAGTCTAAGACGTCTTCGATTTCGTTGCCGTCGATAGTTTCCAAACGGTCGCCCGGTCGAATGCCGTGCCACCAGCATCTGGAAAACGGCTTTACAGATTGAATAATAACTGCCATGTGCTGCCTCCTTTTGATTTCTTACAATGCCGACATTGCCCTAAAACAGCAAAAAGGCGGGGAAGTATGCCCTTCTCCACCTTGCCGAATCTTATCCTTTGCAAAGAAACAAAAAAGCTTATGCTTCTTCCTTTACGATAACCTGCTTGCCGTTGTAGTAACCGCAAACGTCACATACTCTGTGAGCTCTCTTGTATTCGCCGCAGTTCGGGCACTTCTGGATTGCAACTGCCTTTACTTTGGAAACGCTAGCGCGTCTTTTATCTCTTCTTGCGGATGATGTTCTTCTCTTCGGTACTGCCATTGTTATATCTCCTTATATTTAAATTTTATTAATTACGAATCTAAATCCTGCGAAAGCAATGCTTTAAGAGCCGCCAGCCTCGGATCGCCGGGTTTCTCACAAGTACAGGTTTCCTCATTTAGATTGACACCGCACTGGGGACAGAGACCCTTGCAATCCTCTTTGCAGAGAATTTTGGTAGGCAAGGATAAGAGCACGTCCTCCCTAAGAAGCTCATCGGGACTATAATGCATATCCTCCACCAGAATGAGCTCGTCATTGTCAAGGTCATTCAGGCTGCGTGTCAAAATATGGGTAAACGACATGTCTACAGACTGCGGAACATCTGTAAGACAACGCGCACAAGTGGCTGTGTAGGTAAAGGACGCTTTTGCTTCCAGATACACAACGCCTGTTCGGTTTTCCACCTTGCCGTTAATTTGGGCAGTAGCGTCAACCTCGCTGTCCTCTAAGGGTAAAGCATAAGAAAACTCTTTCTTATAGCCTACATTATTAAAAACAGGTTCCAATTCAATAAACATATACTATACCTCGTCATACTAACGCAAAAGATATTATAAAGGGTTCTTGGCAATTTGTCAACAGGGATTTTGCGAAAATCCGCGGGATTTCCTCATGGTTTTTCCGTCAAATTGTCTGTTTCCTCGGAGAAATTTGCCGTTTTCTCCGGACTTTCTAAAGAAACATAAAATTTTAGAAGTTCAGACTGAATTTTTTCGTTCGGCGCATAAGCACTCAACCCCACGCCGATATAATCTTTGTTAAAAGTTGCATAACAATCCGGTCCAAATATAACGATATCCCCTGCATCGGCTATGTGCGTATCGGGGTCAAAATCCGTGGGTTCAAACTTTGCCGTGGAAATGTCCGTTTTAATTCTTTCGGCAAGGGCATCATCTAAAATCACTTTATATTGCTTACCGAAAGCGATGACCATATGCTTTTCGTACACCTCATCTTTCGGCGCTTCTATTTCGTGAATATCGGTTTTTATCTTGGCTTCATTGCGAATGTAAGAAGCCTTGTCGAGTTCCACAAAATACGCTCTAAAAAGCGAAGACGGTGCTTTTCCGGTTTCCAAATCGGCATGAAGCAAAAAGTCGCCTTCTGTAAGATCAATACTGTTTAATTTCAGCTTAGCATCGGTGCTATGAAAACGTTTTAAAAAAAGGAGCGTCTTATGTTTAAAGAAGTCCTCGTCGTAGGCGCTCAGTACATCATTCAAGGTCTTGGTTTCGCCCTCTACCGTTTTATTTATATCAAACTGTGCAGCAAGCGTTTGTTTTGCTTTTTCTAAATCCTCGACATTTTGGAAGAAATAATATTCGTTTTGATAGTTCTGCTCTGCTTCCGGCAGAGAAAACAGCGTCACGCACTGATAAGAAAACGGCAGATTTTCTTTACTTTCTTTTTTCTGCCCCGCACAGGCGCAAAGAGAACAAAGCAGCACGGTGCACAAAAGAAAAAGCACAATTTTTTTTGGCATAAAAATGCCCTCCCCCTCTTAAAAAGAAAGCCGCCCTGCAAAACACACGGCGGCTTTTTTTAACATCTCATTTTTAGTTGATCTGCTCGCAGAAAGTAAATACTCTCTCGGGTAAATCAGCTTTATCGGTGGAGATGGTGAAGGTGAACTTTGTATCGGAAAGCTTGCCGAGTGCGTCAACCTTCTCTAAGAAGTCTGCGAGCTCTTCAAAGTCTCTGGAACCGATGCGAAGAGTTGCATCCACAAAAATATCCGTAATATCATGGTTGCTTGCGCAAAGACCGCTGAGGAAGCCGTAAAGTGCGGAGAAGCCCTGTACGGAATAGCTGTCTGCTGCAACGAGTCTTGCACGATAATTTACATCGTAAGTAAGCTTCGTTTCCTTTTCCACGCAAATGACATTTCCGTTGGATTTTTCGATTGCTGCGTTGACCTTTTCAACGAGTAACTTTGTTTTTCCTGAGCCTTTGTGTCCAATGATAAGAGATACCATAGAATCTCCTCCTATATATATAATAATCCGCCCATGCGGGGAAAGGCTTTTTTATTCGCCGAGTCTCTTTTTAAGCTCTGCGGTCATATCTTCATAACCGGGCTTGCCGAGAAGTGCGAACATGTTCTTTTTATAGCTTTCAACGCCCGGCTGGTTAAAGGGGTTAACGCCCAAAACATAACCGGAAATTGCACAAGCTCTTTCAAGGAAGTAAACGAGGTAGCCGAAGTTGTAAGCATCCATTTTCGGGAGGCCTAAAACAATGTTCGGAACGCCGCCGTCTACGTGTGCAAGAACAGTACCCTGGAATGCCTTTTTATTGACGAAATCCATGGTCTTGCCTGCTAAGAAGTTGAGGCCGTCGCTGCTGCCTGCTTCTTCTTCAATAGAAACTTCGGATTTGGGCTGGTCGAAAATGACACAGGTCTCAAAGAGAAGTCTTTCACCCTGCTGAATGTACTGACCCATGGAGTGTAAGTCGGTGGAGAAAACAGCGCTGGCCGGGAAAATACCCTTGTTTTCTTTGCCTTCGGACTCGCCGTAAAGCTGCTTGAACCACTCATTCATCATGGTGTAGTCGGGCTCATAAGCAACCATCATTTCGGTGCTCTTGCCCTTGCGGTATAAAATATTACGAATGGCTGCGTAGGTGTAGCAGTCATTGTGCTCTACGTCTGCGCTGGAGTACTTTTCCATAGAATCGAAAGCACCCTGCATCATAGCGTCAATGTCGATACCTGCTGCAGCAATCGGTAAAAGACCAACTGCGGTTAATACGGAATAACGACCGCCGACATCATCCGGAACTACGAAGGTTTCATAGCCCTTTTCGTCTGCAAGGTTCTTAAGGGTACCCTTTTCACGGTCGGTGGTTACGAAAATGCGTTCTGCTGCGCCCTCTTCACCGTATTTCTCGGTTAAGAGCTTTCTGAATACTCTGAAAGCGATAGCCGGTTCAGTGGTGGTGCCGGATTTGGAAATTACGTTTACGGAGAAATCCTTTTCCTTGCAGATTGCTAAAAGCTCGTTTAAAGTAGAAGAGCTGATGGAGTTACCGCTGAAGAAAATCTGCGGTGTATCCTTGGCTACGAGATTGTAGTTCTGAGACTTGCAGAACTCGATAGCTGCTCTTGCGCCGAGGTAGCTGCCGCCGATGCCGATTACGATTAAAACTTCGGAGTTTTTCTGAATCTTTTGGGCTGCTTTTTTGATGCGCTCAAACTCTTCCTTGTCGTAGTTTTTGGGAAGTTCAGTCCAGCCCAAGAAGTCATTGCCGGCACCGTTTTTCTCAGTAAGGGTTTTGTGTGCCTGCTCCACTTCGGGAAGAATTGCCTTATAATCAGCTTCGTTAACAAAGCCGTTTAAATATTTTGTAGTAAGTGTTAATGCCATGTAAATCTTTTGACTCCTTTGATTCTTTTGCATCGATTAAACAAATTGTTTTTGTTTAGCTATATTCTACTCTAAACGAGCGCTTATTTCAATATAAAATTGTGAATTTTTTTAAATTTTTACAAAAAATTTTCCGCTTATCCGCACAAAACGCACAAAATCCGACGGAAAGCTTCGGCAAAGGAAAGGGCTTTGACTTCCTCGCCGCTTAGAAGCTTATAAGAAAAGAGAATTTCATCATCTAGGTGCAAAATCACCTCGCCTAAAAGTTGGCCTTTTTCGACCGGGGCTTCCACATTCAAGGGGAGCTTTATTTCCTCGGTAATCTTTTCTTTCATGCCTTTTTTGATGAGGAATTTCTCTGTTTTTGGCATCTGCGGCATGATTTCAGTTTTTTCGCCGCGCAGAACCTCGATAGGCGCAAGCTTTGCGGCATCAATTTCGATTTCTGCCGTTTCATAATTCGCAAAGCCCCAATCCAAAAGCTCACGGGCAGTTTTAAAGCGTTCCTTACTATTTTCACTGCCCATGACTACGGCGACAAGGTGGGTATTCTCACGTTTTGCCGAAGCACTGACACAGCAGCCTGCCTTAGAGGTTGTGCCGGTTTTAAGGCCGGTTGCGCCGTCGTAAAAACGTACGAGTTTATTGGTATTGACAAGTTCGGTTTTACCGCCGCGCAAGCTGTCCATCCAAATGGTGCTGTAATTCAGAATCGTTTCATGTTTGAGAAGCGCTCGAGACATGAGCATAACGTCATAGGCACTGGTTTGGTGATTTTCGGCATCATCGTCGAGGCCTGTGCAGTTTTCAAAATGCGTGTCGTGCATACCGAGTTCTTTCGCGCGTTCGTTCATTTTCGCGACAAAAGCTGTGGCACTGCCTGCAACATATTCTGCCAAAGCTTCGGAGGCATCGTTGGCGCTCGCTACGGCGGTCGCTTTTAAAAGCTCATCCACTGTCATGGTTTCGCCCTCTTTCAGCCAGATTTGCGAGCCGCCCTTCCCTGCGGCTTCACGGCTGGTCGTCACGGTATCGGTGAGGGCAATTTTTCCGGCATCCAAGGCTTCGACAACGAGCAGTAAGGTCATAATTTTGGTAACCGATGCCGGATAGAGCTTCTCGTGCGCGGCTTTGGCGGCGAGCACCTGCCCCGAATCCACATCGGCAAGTACAACGGCTTTTGCCGTGGTTTCTATCGGCAGAGGCGGAAAAGCTTCCGCTGGTTTTTCCGCTTCGGCAAAACCAAAAACAGGTGTGGACATTAAAAGCATGCCGACCAAGCTCACACTTAAAATTCGTTTAAAAATGTTTCTCATATCTTCTTCCCCTTTCCCTATGTTATATGCACGATTTGCTTAAATTATGGTATAGTATTTTCCTTTTCTTTGTGCTATACTATAATATGTATTTATATTCCAGCTTTAAGGAGAAAAGGTTATGCTCGATTTTGATGCGGCGAAGAAGCGTGCCGAGGAGTTAAGAGAAAAATTAAACTACTACAGCTATCGTTATTATGTAGAAAATGAAAATGACGTCAGTGATTATGAATATGATATGCTCATGCGTGAGCTGAAAGGGATTGAGGACAGCTACCCCACCCTGTTGACTCCCGACTCCCCCACACATCGTGTCGGCGGTGAAGCGGAAAATATTTTCGAAAAGGTCGAGCATCCCGTAAAAATGGAAAGCTTACAGGATGCGTTTTCCACCGATGAGCTGCGCGAATTTGCCGCACGTGTGGAGGACAGCATTTCCGAGCCGCAATATGTGGTTGAGCCGAAAATCGACGGTCTTTCCGTATCGCTCGAATACGTGAACGGCGTATTCACACGCGGCAGTACCCGCGGGGACGGTAATGTGGGTGAGGATGTGACGGCGAACCTCAAAACCGTACATTCCATTCCGCTTCGTTTAAAGGAAGAAATTCCGTTTTTAGAGGTACGCGGCGAAGTCTATATGCCGAGAGATACCTTTTTAAAAATCGTGGAAAAACAGGAACTCAACGAAGAAAAGCCGTTTAAAAATCCCCGTAACGCGGCGGCAGGCTCGCTTCGTCAAAAGAACCCCAAAATTGCGGCGCAAAGAAAGCTCGATATTTTCGTATTTAACATTCAGAGAATCGAGGGTAAGGAATTAAAAGGGCACAGAGAATCCCTTTTATATTTGCAGAAGCTCGGCTTTAAAACCATTCCGTTTTTTAACCGCTACGAGAATTTTGAAGAAGCTATCGAAGAGGTTCTGCGCATCGGTGATATTCGTTACACCCTCCCCTTTGATATTGACGGCGCGGTTATCAAGGTGGATGATTTTGCTTCGAGAGAACGTCTCGGCAGCACGGCAAAATTCCCAAAATGGGCGGTCGCCTTTAAATATCCGCCCGAAGAAAAGGACACCAAATTATTAGACATTGAAGTCGCGGTCGGTAGAACAGGTGTACTCACTCCCACCGCCATTTTTGAGCCGGTACAGCTCGCCGGCACAACCGTAAGCCGTGCTACACTGCACAATGAAGATTTCATCAAAGAAAAGAATATCGCTGTCGGCGATACCATTCGTATCCGCAAGGCGGGTGATATTATTCCCGAGGTGCTTTCAGTAACAGAGCATCAAGAAAATGCAGAGCTTTATACACTGCCGAGGGTTTGCCCCTCCTGCGGTGCTCCGGTGCATCGTGAGGAAGGTGAAGCGGCGATTCGCTGTAACAACCCCGACTGCCCGGCACAGCTACTCCGCAGAATGATTCATTTCTGCTCGCGTGACGCTATGGACATTGAAGGTCTCGGCGATGCCCTGTTAGAAGTCCTTGTAAACGAAGGGCTTGTAAAGAATGCGGCAGATATTTACGCTTTGGATTTTGAGAAGATTGCTTCGCTCGAGCATATGGGCAAAAAGAGCACAGAGAACCTCAAAAATGCGATTGAAAATTCCAAACAAAACGATTTAGGCAAATTGCTTTTCGCCCTCGGTATTCGACACATCGGACAGAAGGCGGCGGCACTTTTAGCGGCACATTTTAAAACGATAGACGCTGTAATGACCGCCACAAGAGAGCAGATTTTAGAGATTGACGGTTTCGGTGAAATCATGGTAGACGCCCTGCTCGAATTCTTCGCTTTAGACGAAGCGAAAGAGCTGATTGCGGCATTAAAGGCCGTGGGTGTAAACACCGAAAGCTTAAAAGAAATTGTAGATGAACGCTTTAAGGGTAAAACCTTTGTATTAACGGGCACGCTCCCGACCATGAAGCGCAGTGAGGCTTCGGAGATTATCGAAAGCTTCGGCGGCAAAACCTCGTCTTCGGTTTCTAAGAAAACCGACTATGTTTTAGCAGGCGAAGACGCAGGCAGTAAGCTGACCAAGGCCCAGACTCTCGGCATCACGATTTTAACAGAAGAGGAATTCTTAGAAATGACAAAATAGAGGTGGTAATCATGGCAGAAAACATTTCGCTCTATATTGCAACAGTTCCTTCAGAGCGGCAAAAAGCGTATCAAGAAATGGGATTCAACATCTTTTTCCACTATGGCACCAACACCTTCACGGGAAAAGAATGGGGCGACGGCAAGGCCTCCCCTGCTATATTTAATCCTAAAAATCAAAACACCGACCAGTGGATTGAAACGGCTAAGGCTGCCGGTGCAAAGGGCGTTATTTTGACCTGTAAGCATCACGACGGTTTTTGCCTTTGGCCGACCGAAACGACAGAATATTCTGTTAAAAACAGTCCTTACAAAAACGGCAAGGGAGACGTGGTAAGAGAGGTCAGCGATTCTTGTAGAAAATACGGCCTCAAATTCGGCATCTACCTTTCCCCTTGGGACAGAAACAGTGAATATTACGGCACGCCGCAATACAATGATTTTTATATCCGCCAGTTAACGGAGCTTTTAACCAATTACGGAGAGATTTTCTGCGTATGGCTCGACGGTGCTTGCGGCTCTTACATGGACGGCAAGGAAAAGCAGGTCTATGATTTCGAGAGAATTTACGCCACCGTGCGTGAGTTACAGCCCAACGCCTGCATTTCTAACTGCGGGCCGGATATTCGCTGGGTCGGCAACGAAGGCGGTTATGCCAGAGAAAGCGAATGGAATGTTGTGCCCGACTTCCAGTTTGACACCCAAAATATTGCCGCAAAATCCCAACAGGATGAGGATGGGCAGAAAATGCAGAGTCTGGACTGCCAAGCCGAAGACCTCGGCAGTCGCAAAGTTTTAGAGGGACATGACCATTTCATTTGGTATCCTTCCGAAGTAGATGTTTCCATTCGTCCCGGCTGGTTTTACCACAAAGCACAAGACCGCACCATCCGTTCTTTAAAAAATCTGTTACATATCTATTACACCGCTGTCGGTGGCAACAGCCTGCTTCTTTTAAATGTACCGCCCAATAAAGACGGTCTTTTGGCTAAGGGCGATGTAAAGCGGATGCAGGAGGTCGGTGCTGCACTGCAAAATGCCTTTGCAAAGCCGGTTTCCGTAGCATCGGTTACCGCTGACCCCGCAGAGGACGGCTTCTCCCCCGAAAACTGCTTAGAAAAAGATAACACCTGCTATGCACCCAAAGCAGAAGCCGCACAGTATAATATGGAATTTAAATTCCAAGCTCCTGCCTTTATGGACAAGGTAGTTTTGAAGGAGCAGTGTGACTTCTCTCAGCGTGTGGAAAAATTCGCTTTATATGCGCGTTTGGGCGATAAAGAACAGAAAATCTATGAAGGCACCGTCATCGGCTTTAAGAAAATTGCCCTGTTCGATGCCATAAAGGCAGACGGCTTGCGCTTAAAAATCAGCGAATGCCGCAGTACGCCGCATCTCGAGCGTATAGAAATTTACGAAGAAAACGGCGGTGTGCCGAAATTCTCTGCTTTTGAGCAGGCCGTGAAGCGTCTGAAAAAGAATATTCGCACCTTCCAGACGAGAATTTGGGAAAAACAGATGAAAAAGAAACAGGAAAAACAGGAACAAAAAGCAAAATAAGGCTGTTCCCCTCTTCCAAATAAATTTTCAAAAAATAAAAAGACCGTTTCGCTTTATGAAACGGTCTTTTGTTTTATTTGATTTTTGAAAAATTAAATCAAGCTCATTTGCTCGCCGCTGTCTTCCATGGAAAGCAGTGCACCGGCGGCCGGCAGGGAACGGGTTCTATAGCGAGCCGGTTTTACAAATTCACCCTCAGTAAAGGGATGTACCTCGGCAAGTCTGTGACCCTTCTTAAAGGTCATGACGGCAACACCCTGCGTATCCTTAGTGGTTTTCGGGGTAATTGCGCCCGTATTCAAAAGAAGATGTCTGCCTGCGGTGGATTTTAAGACAAATTCCCCATCCTCTTCAATTTGGTGAATCGCGGTAATCGGGAACTTATTGCAATAAGCTTTGATGAGCTTTTTGCGGTTTGTTTTGGTTTCGTAAGCCGAAAGGTCTACTTTCGCCAATTTACCATTCTCGAAGAAGAAGAGCATGTAGCCCTTATAATCGGTCGTAATCGCCATATAAATGGGCAATTCGCCGGGGTCCATTTGCAGGTTGGAGGCTACGAAGTCGCCCATAACGCTCGCCTTGGTATCCTCGAAATCGGAAGCCTTTGCCTTATAGACCTGGCACTGGTCGGTAAAGAAGAGAAGCTCGGTATTATTGGTTGCTTCAAAGCTCTCGACAACCTCGTCGCCCTCTTTCAGCTTTTGATCACTGCTCATGCGGTAAGACTGAGGCGTAATCTTTTTGAAATAGCCCTCGCGGGTAAAGAATAAGTGTACGGGATAATCGGGCACTTCTTCGATATTCGCTTCTGCCTCTTCCTCTTTCTCGCTGAGATAGAGGATTTCTGTTTTTCTGGGCTGTTTATATTTTTTAATGACATTATCCAGCTCGCCGACAATAATCTTAGAAATCTTGGCACGGCTCTTGAGGATTTCTTCCATTTCGGCAATGCTCTCGCGCAGAGCCTCAATATCGGCGGTGCGCTTTAAGATGTATTCGCGGTTTAAGTGGCGCAGTTTTAATTCTGCCACATATTCTGCCTGGATTTTATCAATGCCGAAGCCAATCATCAAGTTCGGGACTACCTCGGATTCTTCTTCGGTGGAACGCACGATTTGAATGGCTTTGTCAATATCCAAAAGAATGCTTTGAAGACCTTCTAAGAGGTGAAGCTTATCCTTCGCTTTGGAAAGCTCGAAGAACACTCTGCGGCGCACGCATTCGGTTCTGAAGGCAATCCATTCGAGAAGCAAATCACGAACGCCCAAAACACGCGGCACGCCGGCAATCAGGACGTTGAAGTTGCAGGAGAAGGAATCCTCTAAGGGTGTGGACTTAAAGAGCTTACGCATCAGCTTTTCGGGGTCTGTGCCGCGCTTTAAGTCAATGGTGATTTTAAGACCACGCTTATCGGTTTCGTCACGCACGTCGGAGATTTCTCTTGCAGTGCCTGCCTTAACCTTTTCAATAATCTTGTCGATAATCGCTTCACTCGTGGTGGTGGGCGGAATTTCGACAACATCAATGCAGTTGTTGGGCTTGTCGTAAATATATTTAGAGCGAACCTTGAAGCTACCTCTACCGGTTCTTAAAATCTCTTTCATCTTGTCTTCATCATAGACAATCTGACCGCCGCCGACAAAATCGGGGGCTTTGACCACGTCGCTGATATCCGCTTCGCTGTCACGGATGAGCATTTTGGTCGCTTCGCAGATTTCCTCTAAGTTAAAGGAAGCAATCGAGGATGCCATACCAACCGCGATACCTGTATTCGCATTGACGAGCACGGACGGGAAGGTTACAGGCAGGAGCGTAGGCTCCATCATGGTATTATCGTAGTTCGGAACGAAATCCACGGTATCCTTATCAATATCGGCAAAGAGCTCTGCCGCAATAGGTTCGAGCTTTGCCTCGGTATAACGGGAAGCCGCATACGCCATATTTTTAGAATAGGATTTACCGAAGTTACCCTTTGACTGTACGTAAGGGTGCAAAAGGGACTCATTACCACGTGCCAAACGAATCATGGTTTCATAAATCGGTGCATCACCGTGGGGATTGAGCTGCATGGTTCGACCGACGATATTGGCGGATTTAATGGTGCCGCCGTTTAAAAGTCCCATTTTATACATGGTGTATAAAAGCTTACGGTGAGAGGGCTTGAAGCCGTCGATTTCGGGGATAGCACGCGACATGATAACACTCATAGCGTAAGGCATATAGTTCGTTTCGAGCGTATCGGTAATATACTGCTGAACAACGTCGCCCGCGCCGGAAATATGCGCGTTTAAGTTTTCTTCTTCCTTGTGTTCTGCAACACGTTTTGTTTTTCTCGGCATCTTGTTCCCCTCCTTCTTATGAAATATCGGCAAGCTCTAAATAGAGGTGGCCGTTTTCTGCAATGTGTTCTTTTCTGCCCTGTAAGTTATCGCCGAGGAGAAGGTCAAACTTGTCGCTGACATCCTCGGGATTATAATCGGGCATAACTTTGATAAGTCGTCTGGTTTTCGGGTTCATAGTGGTAAGCCACATCATATCCGCTTGGTTTTCACCAAGACCCTTAGAGCGCTGAATCGACGGCTTTTTGTCGCCGATTTGGTCGAGAACCTCCTGCTTTTCCTTTTCGGTATAGCAGAACCAGGTTTCGTCTTTTAAGGTGATTTCGTAAAGCGGAGATTCCGCAATATAGACCTTGCCCTCTTTGATCAAGGTAGGCATGAGTCTATAAATCATGGTGAGGATAAGGGTACGAATTTGGAAGCCGTCGACATCCGCATCGGTACAGATGATAACCTTATTCCAGCGTAAATTATCGAGGTTAAAGGTGGCAAAATCCTTGTTTTTCTTGCCTTCTACCTCAATGCCGCAACCGAGCACCTTGATTAAATCGACAATAATATCGCTTTTGAAAATCTTATTGTATTCTGCCTTTAAGCAGTTCAAAATCTTACCTCTTACGGGGATAATCGCTTGGAATGCACTGTCGCGCGCCTGCTTACAGGCACCGAGAGCCGAATCGCCTTCCACGATGAAGATTTCTCTTTCTTCCACGTTTTTAGAACGACAATCGACGAATTTGTCCACGCGGTTGGTAAAGTCACTGCTGGTTTGCAGGGTCTTTTTAATATTGAGTCTTGTGGTTTCTGCCTTAATGCGCGAGCGCATATTGATAAGCATCTGCCCGGCGATTTTTTCCGCTTCTAAGGGATTTTCGAGGAAATAAACCTCCAGCTGATGCTTAAAGAAGTCGGTCATCGCCTCTTGGATGAACTTGTTGGTAATCGCCTTTTTGGTTTGGTTCTCGTAGGAGGTCTGCGTAGAGAACGAAGAAATTACAAGAACGAGGCAATCCTCAACATCCTGGAAATTGATTTTGTTATCGCTCTTTAAGTATTTGTTGTTCGCCTTTAAATAGGCATCGACCTGCGACACGAAAGCACTTTTAACGGCTTTTTCGGGTGCGCCGCCATGCTCTAAGAAGCTCGAGTTATGGTAATACTCAATCTTCTGCTTTTTATTGGAGAAGCAAAGTGCTGCATTGATTTTGAGTTTGTATTCGGGCTTGTCCGCTCTGTCTCGACCCTTGCGTTCGGTTTCCCAAAACTGCACATCGGAAAGCGTTTCGGCATCGGCTACAAATTCCTTTACATAGTCGGTAATACCGTTTTCATAGAGGTATTCGAACTCCTCGAACTCGCCTTTCGCGGTTTCATTACGCAGAAGGAAGCGCACGCCCTCGTTAACAACGGACTGGCGTTTAATCGTTTCCTGATAGTATTCGAGCGGAATATTAATGTCGGTGAACACCTTTAAATCGGGTTTCCAGTGAATTCTAGTACCCGTTTTTTTCTTGGAGCACGGCTCTTTGATTAAATCGCCGTCGGGTTCGCCGGACTTAAAGTGCATCTCGTAGCGCGTACCGTTTTTGAAGATTTCCGCTTCCATGAATTCAGAAGCATACTGCGTAGCGCAAAGACCAAGGCCGTTAAGGCCTAAGGAATATTCATAGCTGCCGCCGGAATTAGTATTGTATTTACCACCCGCATACAGCTCACAGAACACGAGTTCCCAGTTATAACGCTGCTCGTTTTCATTGTAATCCATCGGAATGCCTCGACCGAAGTCCTGCACCTGCACGGATTTGTCTAAAAATCTCGTAACGATGATTTCATTACCGTGCCCTTCTCTCGCTTCGTCGATAGAGTTCGAAAGAATTTCAAACACGGAATGAGAACAGCCATCCATACCGTCTGAGCCGAAAATAACAGCCGGACGCTTACGGACTCTGTCTGCACCTTTTAATTGAGATATACTTTCTTCTGTGTATTCTGCTTTTTTAGCCATGGATTTTACTCCGTCCTTTGCATATACTTTTTAACATTTCTCTAAACACTATTCTTTATTTTAACACAAAAAAATGCTCCCAGTCAAGGGAGCATCCGTTCAAAGTCCGTATTTTCGGGTGGCAAAAGCTTATTGCTTCACCTTTTTTTCAAGCTTTTTCTTATTGCCCTTTTCATCTACCAAATAAATATTGTCGAGCTGGCCGACAAGGTTTCGTTTAAAGGAAGCAATATATTCCTCGCGAAGTTCCTTTTGTTCTGCCTTTTCGGCTTCGGTTAAGCCTTCAGGTGTTTTGCTCTTTTTGGCAAGCTCGTTAATTCTGTCTAATCTTTCCGTGGTCATGCCGTTTCCTCCAGTTTTAATTTCTTTTCTATTATAGACTATTTTTAAAACCTTGTAAATAGGCAAGATTTTGTGGTACAATAGAATGAAATCATTTCATTTTAGGAAGGAAGGATGTTATGCTGTCACAAACAGTCGCGCAAATTGCACCGGCGGCTTTGAAAAAAGCCTTGGCGCGTTTACAGAAACACGGCTTTAAAGCTTATGCTGTGGGCGGCGCGGTACGGGATGCCTTATTAGGGCTTGCGCCGACGGATTGGGACATTACAACCTCTGCCCTTCCCACTGAAATCAGTACGGTATTTTCCGACTGCCGCCAAATAGAAACCGGCAAAAAGCACGGCACAATAACGGTGCTTTTAGAGGGCATGTCCTTTGAAATTACTACCTTTCGTGCAGACGGGGACTACAAAGATGCACGCCACCCCGAAGCGGTTTCTTTTTCGAAAGAATTAAAAGACGATGTAATTCGTCGAGATTTCACGGTAAACACGCTGTGCTGGAACGAAGCCGAGGGCGTTATTGACCTTTGCGGCGGCTTGCAGGATTTGAAATTGCACGTGCTTCGTGCCGTCGGTGAGCCGGATCGTCGCTTTAAAGAGGACGCTCTGCGCATATTGCGCGGCCTTCGTTTTTCGGCGCATTTGGGATTCCAAATCGAAAAAGAAACGGCAAAAGCGATTTTGGAAAACCGCGCTCTGCTCCTCGAAATTTCCAAAGAACGTGTCAGAGAAGAATTCACACGTCTTTTATGTGCCCCATATATGAAACAGGTGCTTTTAGAGTTTCACGAGGTGATTGAGGTTTTTATCCCCGAGCTAACCCCGCTCATCGGCTGTCGGCAGGATACCCCCTACCACTGCTACGATGTCTTTGAGCACACGCTTGTGGCAACCGAAAGCATTGCACCTACGCCGCATTTTCGACTCATTATGTTTTTCCATGATTTCGGAAAACCGAAATGCAAAACCACCGATGCCAACGGAATTTCGCATTTCAAGGGGCACCAAAAGGTCAGTGCTGAGCTTGTAGAGCCTATTTTAAAGCGTCTGCGCTATGACAACAAAACCATTCGGATTGTAACGTCGCGCATTGCGGTTCACGACCTCAACGCACCAAAGACAAAAACAGAAGCCAAGCTTTTGCTCTCATACATCGGCGAGGACATCTATCGCGATTTAATGCAAATCAAACGCGCCGACACCCTCGCGAAAGCCGACCGCCATGCACAGGATGAAAAGCTGGCACGCATGGAAGCTCTGCTTTCAGAGATTTTGCAGAATAACGAATGCTTTAACTTAAAAATGCTGGCTGTGAACGGCAACACACTCAAAGCCGGCGGTATAAAGGACGGAAAAGAAATCAAAGAAACGCTGGATTTTCTTTTAGATGCCGTTATTCGGGAGCAATGTCCAAACGAGCAAAATGCACTTTTAAAATTTTTAAAGGCAAAAAAAGAACCGACAACGTAAGCTGTCGGTTCTAAAGTGTGTTTATTTTATGGGCTGATTGCTTGCAATAAACGTCATGCGGTCAAAGGGACTTTGTGTACCGTGCCCTGTATCGTGACCGCCATGGTCCGAAGTTAAAAGAATCAGCCAATCCTCTTTTTCGTATTCGGGTCTTTGCTTTATTGCTTCGATTAAGCCTTTCGCATAACGGTCGGTTTCTAAAATCGCGGTTTTATATTTAGGATTCTCGCTCGTGAAGCCGGAGCCGTGACCGTTGAGATCGGGAGCTTCAAAAATACCGAAAATGCAGTCTGTATCTCCGTTTATATGTTCTAAGAAAAGCTTATAAAGCTTTTCGTCGCTATCGGTTTTCGTAAAGGTTAAGGGCAAGTTTTTCTTTTTTGCCATTTTCATTTCGCGTTTATAGGTTACTCTGAAATGCTCGCCCCACTGGGCTAAAAAGGCAGATTTCGTACCGCTTTCCGCTAAAGAGCGAAGAACTGTTGGCACGTGTTTTTTTATCGGTTTGTGATGCACAACACCGTTTTGATAGCCCCATTTACCCGTAAGAATTGCCGCCCAGCCTTGTTGTGTGGCAGTACCCTGCAAATGGTCTTTTTCACCGCCCGCAAAGCTCAAATATAAGCCACCTTCTTTCGAGAGGTCGCACACAGCACCGGGAGTATCCCCCTCGAAGCAAAGCTTCATTGCATCGGCTCTTGCACCGTCAAAGCCGATGATAATTGCTCTTTTACGTTTTTCGCCCGGGGTGCTAAAATGGCGTTTCACTAAATTCCCCACAACGGTCTGCGGTAAGGCAGTTTCCGCTGTATTTAAAAATATTCCGCAAGTGGTCAAATCCTTTAAATAGTTTTTCTCCGCTTCGTTTACGATATATTCTTTTTTAAAAAACATTTCATTACATCCTTTCTAAAAGAGGTATCTTCATTATGACACATAATTACATGGGTTACAAGTCTAAAAATGATTGCAAGGTCTTTTTACTTTGCTGGATGGCGTATTTCTCCACCTACATAGGCAGGCTAAACTTTTCTGCCGTGATTCCAGAGATTCAAAAATCCGGCATTTGGTCAGAGGCACAAATCGCTTCTGTTTCCTCGGTCTTTTTTGTCTGCTACGGTGTGGGTCAGCTCATCAGCGGTATTTTAGGGGATCGCGCAGACACCAGAAAAATGGTCTTTTTAGGCCTTTTTGTTTCTGCTATTTGCAATGTCGGCGGCTTCTTATTTCAAATTTATCCCGTATTTTTAGTGCTTTGGGCACTCAACGGCTTTGTGCAGTCCCTCGTTTGGACACCGATTTTAAAAATCGGCTCTATGCAATATGATATAGAAACTGTCAATAAATTTGGTGTAGACATGTCCACAACTGTGCCGCTCGGTACACTTTTGAGCTATGGTTTAAGCCTTGTAACGCTTCTTTTTTGCCCGTGGCGTTTTGTCTTTTTAACCTGTGGCTTATTTGAAGCTGTAGTTGCCTTCGTTTGGCTTTTGGCTACAAAGCCTCTGCTGAAAAAGGCAGAAGAAAAGCCAGAGGAAGAAAAAAAGCAGGAAAAGATTGCAGCACCGCCTGCCGCTTCGGCAAAAGTCACCTTAAAAGCTATGGCGGTTTCGGGTGTACTTCTTATGATGATTCCGATTATTATTCAAGGCACACTCAAAGACAGCGTTACCCAGTGGGTACCCGCCTTCTTCTCCGGTCAATTCGGTTCTGCGACCACATTCTCCTTGGCACTCACCATGCTTCTGCCGATTGTTAACGTAACAGGTGCATATTTTGCGAATGCTTTGAATCATAAATTACATAATGAAATGGCGACCTCCGCGGTCTTTTTCGGTCTCGCCTCCCTCTTTTTAGTCATTTTGAAATTCTTCGGCACAAAGAGCATGGTGCTGTCACTTATCTGCATGGCGACCGTTACGAACTGCATGTTCGCGGTTAACGTTATGCTCATTACGCTCGTGCCCCTGCAATTTGCAAAGCTCGGCAGAGTCAGCACCATCGGCGGTGCGCTCAATGCGATTGCCTATGTCGGCTGCGGTGCTTTAAATCTGTTGGCAGGTAAAATTTTAGAGGGCGATAACGGCTGGTCGAGCCTGTTCGTTTTATGGATTATTTTAGGCGCTTTGGCGATTGTTTTCTCTCTTCTGATTATTCCGCTTTGGAAGCGTTTCTTAGTGAAGAACAGAGAATATTAAGGAAATTTCAAAAGGAAGGAGTCGCGGGCGGCTTTGAAACAATATGTAAGGCAATTCAAAAAGCAATTTATTATAGGGCCTGCATTTAAGCTCAGTGAAGCCATTTTAGAACTGTTTATTCCGCTGATTATGGCAAAAATTGTGGATGTCGGCATTGCAAACGGCGATATTCCTTATATTTTGAAAATGGGCGGCTTAATGCTGTTGCAGGGCACTGTAGGGTTTGCCTTTGCGGTCATCTGCCAATATAGCGCGGCTTCGGCACAGCAAGGCATCGGCACTCTGCTTCGCCGGGATTTGTTTCGGAAAATCCATACACTTTCCCAAAAACAGCAGGATGCCTTTTCCGATTCCACCCTCACCACGCGTATTTTAAATGATGTAAACCAAGTGCAGACGGCGGTTGCCATGTTCATTCGTTTGGCATTTCGTTGGCCGTTCATCATTTTAGGTTCGCTTCTTGCGGCCATGGCACTGGATTTAAAGCTTTCTGTGATTTTTCTGGTTGCCGCCGTGGCACTCAGCATTCTATTATATGTCGTTTTGAGCCGCTCGCGCCCGCTCTATCGCAGGATTCAAAAAAAGACAGATACCCTTTCGGCGATCACCGAGGATTCACTTTCGGGTGTGCGTGTGATTCGTGCTTTTCAAAAAATTGGCTTTCACAAAAAGCAGTTTGGCTCAGTTAATGACGATGTAACGCGCATCAATTTGCACGTAGCGAGGCTCAATGCGTGCCTCAATCCCCTCTCCTTTGCACTTTTAAACCTTTGCATCGTGCTTCTTTTACTGCTCGGCGGCAAGCGCATTCAGTTCGGTACGCTCACGCAAGGACAAATGATTGCCTTTACCAACTACATGACGCAAATCCTCATGTCCATTATGATTTTTGCCAACACCATTGTGCTCTTTACCAAGGCTTCGGCATCGGTGGAACGCATTGAAGAGGTTTTGCATTTAACGCCCGACATGGTGGAAGGCTCTGTGGATACGATTTCTACAGAAAACGCCCAGACTGCCGCGGCGTTCCGCGATGTTTCTTTCTCCTATGCGGATAGCGCAGAGCCGGTGCTCTCGCATATTTCTCTGGAAATCCCCAAGGGCGCAACGGTCGGTATTGTCGGTGCAACAGGTGCAGGAAAATCCACGCTGATGAAGCTGCTTTGCCGTCTGTATGACACGGACGCAGGCACGGTGGAAGTCTTTGGAGAAGATGTAAAAGCCTACACAAACAAAGCCTTACACGGTGCAGTACATTTGGTATCGCAGGGCAATCCCCTCTTTAAAGGCACAGTGAGAGAAAACCTCGTTTGCGGCAAAAAAGGCATTTCAGACGAAGTCATAAAAAAAGCTTTGGAGATTGCCGACGCGGCGGAATTTATATTCGCCCTGCCCGAAGCCTTAGATACACCTGTATCGGAGGGCGGCAAGAATTTTTCGGGCGGTCAAAAGCAGAGACTTACCATTGCCCGTGCACTTTTGGGTGAGCCGGAGATTTTGATTTTTGACGATTCTCTCAGTGCGCTCGACTTTGCAACAGAAGCCAAAATCCGCAGAAATCTGGCAGATTTTAAAGGCAATAAAACCATAATTTTGATTTCACAGCGCATTCATGTGATTCAAAATGCGGACTGCATTTTCGTTTTGGAGGACGGCACACTCGCAGGCTCGGGAACGCACAAAGAGCTTCTGGATTCCAACGAATTATACAGAGAAATCTGCCGTTCGCAAAATGCAGAGGAGGTGCCGGCATGCGTACAGTAAAACGATTGTTAGAAGCCGTTGCCCCCTTTAAAAAGCATTTTATCTGCGCTGTTGTATTTGCCTTTTTAGGGATTCTTTCTTCCCTGTTCGTGCCGGTTTTAATCGGCTATGCGGTAGACTGCATGGCGGTAGAAGGTGCAGTGGATTTTCCGCAGCTTTTTAAAATCTGTGGCATCTTAGTGGCGGTGATTCTCTTTTCCATGGCCATGCAATGGGTCATGAAGCAGCAATCCAACACGCTTTCTTATTTAACGGCGAAGGAGCTTCGGCAAAGGCTTTATAAAAAACTGCAAAAGCTCCCTGTCTCCTATACAGACAGCCACGCAGACGGTGATTTTGTAAGCCTCATTTCCACCGATATTGACATTGTTTCTTCGGGACTTTTAGAAGGCTTTACGCAGGTGTTTTCGGGATTTGTAACGATTTTGAGCACCTTGCTTTTCATGTTCTTTTTAAATCCCTATATCGCCCTTTTAGTTGTGGCGTTGACGCCCATTTCCCTCTTTGTTTCTTCCTTTATCGCGAAACACACGCACGATAAATTCCAGCAGCAGGCTAAACTGCGCGGTCAAATTGGCGGCTATGCTTCGGAGATGATTCAAAACGGGGAGCTTGTTAAGCTCTATCACATGGAGGAAGCCACAGAGGAAACCTTCGGGGAAACGAATGACGAACTGCAAAAGGTCGGCGTTGTCGCCCACTTCTTCTCCGCGCTCACAAACCCCGCTACCCGTTTTGTGAATGCTTTAATCTATGCCGGTGTTGCCCTGCTTGGTGCGGTGCTTGCCGTGAAAGGTAAACTTTCGGTCGGCGAGCTGACCTCATTTTTGGCGTACTGCTCGCAGTACACCAAGCCGTTTAATGAAATCTCCTCAGTCATTGCGGAATTTCAGAACGCCAGAGCCAGTGCAGAGCGCGTATTTGCGCTTTTAGACGAGCCGGAAGAAGAAAGTGACGAGGGTCTGCCCGAGCTTGAGGTAAAACGCGGCACGGTAGATTTTGAGGATGTTGCTTTTTCTTATTCGAAAGACAAGCCCTTTATGGAGCATTTTAATTTACACATAGAAAGTGGGCAAACCGTGGCACTTGTCGGTCCGACAGGCTGTGGTAAAACCACGGTCACCAATTTGCTGATGCGTTTTTATGAGATTACCGAAGGTAAAATCACGGTAGACGGAACGGATATTCGTTCGGTCACCCGGGAGAGCCTGCGTCGTAACTTTGGTTTGGTGCTCCAAGACAGTTGGATTTTACACGGCACGGTGCGTGAAAATATTGCCTACGGCAAAGAAAATGCCACTGAAGAGGAAATTTTGGCGGCAGCCAAGGCGGCAAAAGCACACAGCTTTATTCAAAGATTACCGCAGGGCTATGACACGATGCTTCGTAAGAACGGCGCGAACCTTTCGCACGGAGAAAAACAACTCTTGTGCCTTGCCCGTGTGATGCTGCGAAACCCCGCTGTACTCATCTTAGACGAGGCAACCAGCAACATTGACACCCACACCGAGCATAAGGTGCAAAAGGCGCTGACGGCACTCATGGACGGCAGAACAAGCCTGATTGCGGCACATCGTCTTTCCACTGTACAGGAAGCGGATGTGATTTTAGTGATGCGTGACGGCAAGATTGTGGAATCGGGTACGCATGAAGAATTGCTACAGCAGGGCGGCTTCTACAAGGAAATCTATGAAAGCCAGTTTGATGTGCACACCGCAGAAAACGCTTTAAAAGGAATCTAAAAGTATATTAAAAATCAAAATAAAAAAAGCTGTCTCCATTTTTTGAGACAGCTTTTTTATTTTAAAGATTTAGGCTTCATCTTTCGGCTCGTATTTTTTAACGCCGAAAGCAAAATAGAGAATGTGGAAAACCCAAACCAGTGCAAGCACCACAAGTGCCGCCTTTGGGACATCCTTTACGAGCATAATGATAAAACCGATAAGCATCAGTGCGGAAACCATGCTAACCACACGTACTTTGGCTTTATTGGTCATCCCCTGCCCTTTGACATAGGATTCTAAATTCTTTTTATAAAGCTTGGTGTTTTTAAACCAAGTATCGAGCTTTTCGGAGCTTTTACCGAAGCAAAATGCGGCAAGTAAAAGGAACGGAAAAGCAGGTAAAAACGGTAATGCCGCACCAAGTGCACCGAGACCAACTCCGATTAAACCGAGGACGATATAAAATGCTTTTTTCATATACATTCTCCAATTCTATGATTTTATCTTCTTGTCATCTTCTTTTTTTAAGTTTCGTTTTTCTTTTAAGTCTTCTTTGAGGTGAGAAATGGCTAAAACGGGGTGATAAAAGAGCATCCGCGGACCTGAAAAGCGCATGATTTCTCGAATTTTTTCTCGCATTTCGGGTTTATAGCAATGCACTTTGCAATTAGAGCAGAAGGTTTTTGTCTCCATAAAGGGACATTTATCCGTGCGCATAGCGGCATAATCATAAATCGCCCTACAGTCTTTGCAAAGTCCGTCTTGCTTTTTAGTGCCATGATTTTTGCGGCAATAAAGCGCAATCATTTCATAAACAACAGCTTTTTCTTTATCTCGCTTATCGGCAATTTGCTTCTGTTCCATTAGCTCATCCTTCCATGTTCTACCGAATACACTGTATCTGCCATACGAAGTGTAGACTGTCGGTGGGTAACCAGAAGAACAGTTTTGTCTTCCTTTTCTTCATTCAACGACTTCAAAATAACCGCTTCGTTGAGGCTGTCGAGGTTGCCTGTCGGCTCATCTAAGAGCATGAGCGGTGCATCATGCAGGAAGGCACGAGCCAAACCGATTCTCTGTTTTTCACCGCCGGAAAGCGTATCGCCAAGTTCACCGACGGGTGTATCGTAGCCCTTGGGGAGCTGTTCGATGAATTCATGCACGGAGGCCTTTTTCGCCGCCGCAATGATTTCTTCGTCTGTGGCATCAAGCTTTGCAATCTTAATGTTATTGCGGATAGTATCTTTAAAGAGCCAAGTTTCCTGTGTCATATAGCTTTCGTTTTCGCGCAGGCTCTTGGTATTGATGTTTTGAAGGTCTGTGTCGGACATAGTGATTTTACCGTCTTTGACATTCCAAAAGCGCATTAAGAGCTTTAAGAGTGTGGACTTACCACTGCCGCTTCGACCGACAATACCGATGATTTTACCCTTGGGAATATCCATGGAAATATCATCTAAAATCAGCTCGTCACCATAGGAGAAGCTGACGTTTTGAACCTCTGCTTTCTCGAAAGTAACATCCTTCTGATTTTCGATTTCTTCCACCTGTGGGGTCTCTTCTAAAATATCTAAAACACGGTTGCCTGCCGCAATCGTATTTTGAAGGGTACTGCCGAGAGCCGCCAGCGCAATGGTCGGACCGAAGGAAGAAAAGAGTGCTAAGGTCGCAATAAAGACGCCTGCGAAATCTACAGCACCTTTCATATAGAGCACGGAAGCTGTAAAGAGCATCAAGAGGTCGCAAAGCAGGACGATGAGATTGGTCACTGCCGCATTTTTGGCTTCACCCTTTTTGAGTTCCTTTTCGTGCTCGGAAAGCTGACGGGTCTGTGCCTGCATCGCTTCCAAACGCTTCTGACCCTGCCCGAACTGGAGGGTTTCGGAAAGGCCGTGCAAGCTGTCTAAAACATAACTGCTCAAAGCACCTGCCGCCGTACGGAATTTAAGACCTGTATCCCCGCTCTTTTTGGAGGTAACGAGCGGAACAACTACGCCGACAATCAGATAGCAAAGGAGTGCTACTAAGCCTAAAATCCAGTGATAGGAGCCGATGAACAGTACCATAACAATGGTAAAGAGTGTGGCGATTGCAATCGGGGAAATGGTATGTGCATAAAAGACCTCTAAAAGCTCAATATCCGAAGTGATGAGCGAAATGAGGTCGCCCTTGTCTCTGCCCTCGAGTTTTGCGGGGCAAAGCTTGCGAAGAGCTTTGAACACGAGGTCACGCAGAATTGCCAAAATCTTAAAGGCAATAAAGTGGTTGCATGCCTGTTCGGCATAACGCAATGCGCCACGAAGCAGGGCAAACACCAAAAGGCAAGTGATAATTGCACCCATGGAAAGTTTTACGGAAATGCCTAAAATGCGAAGCACAGCAAAGCCACCGAAAATGGTAATAAAGCTGGCGGCAAGGTTACCGATGAGTCCCATGAAAATGGCGAGCACCATATAGCCGGTTAAGGGCTTTACGGGAGAAATCAAACTGCGCATGACTTTAAATCCACTGCGTTTTTTCATTTCAACTCACCTACCTTTCCGTAATTTTCCAGTGTTTGTTGTGCGGTCCACAGCGTTTTATAAACGCCGTTCTTTTGAAGCAGGGCTTCGTGTGTGCCCTCTTCGACCACGTCGCCGTCCTTTAAGACGTAAACATTATCGGCATGAACTACATTCGCCAAACGGTGTGAAATCAAAAGCACCGTTTTGGTTTTGGAAATCGCTTCGATTTCCTGCATGATTTGCTCTTCGCTTTCAACATCGACATTGGATGCCGCTTCGTCGAAGATATAAACCGGTGCATCGAAAAGAAGCGCACGCGCGAGGGCAAGTCTCTGGCACTGACCGCCGGAGAGGTTAGATGCACGCTCTAAAAGTACGGTATCGAGTCCATTCTCTGCCTTTAAGAAATCGGCAAGATTCACACGCTCTAAAACTGCCCACATCTCTTCTTCGGTGGCGTTCGGCTTACCCATGAGAAGATTCTCACGTACCGTACCTTTAAAGAGATAGCTGTGATTTGAGATATAAACAATCTTTTGCAGAAGGCTTTCGTCTTTGATTTCGGAAAGCTCTAAATCACCGACAGAGACAGAACCCGTATAGTGTTTGTTTTTGCCTGTCAGAATACCCGACACGGTGGATTTACCGCAGCCACTCTTACCGACAATCGCGGTAAAACTGCCCACGGGGAATTTCAGATTCACGCCGTGCAGGATTTCACGTTCTTCATTATAAGAGAAGTGCACATCGTGCATTTCAATGTCGCCGACGGTATCGAGGGTCTTTTTCTTCGCATCGTCCTCAACTTCAATATCCAAAAGATTAAAGATATTGTCTGCCGCCGCCATGCCGTTCATGGCAATGTGGAAGAACGAGCCGAGACGACGCATGGGGATGAAGAAATCCGCAGAAAGCAGGATAATCGTAATCGCCCCTGCTAAATCAATCTTACCCTTTGAGAAAGCTACTGTTGCCATGATGATACCGAGTGCCGCGCCGCCGTAGGCAACCAAATCCATAATGGTAATGGAATTGAGCTGCATGGTTAACACGCGCATGGTGATTTTGCGGAACTCCTTTGCCTCTTTGTTCATGACTTCATTCTTATAGTCATCGGCTTCATAGATTTTGAGGGTGGTTAAGCCCTGCAAATTCTCGAGGAAGGTATCGCCGAGGGAGGTGTAGTTGCCCCAGTATTTAAAGAAGAGCTTCTTTGCCCAAGTCTGCACTGCGGCAATCGCAATCGGAATCATCGGTACGCAGATTAAAAGCACGACAGCCGACCAAATATCAATGGTTGCAATGATGACGAACAAGGTAATCGGTGCAATCATCGCAAAGAAGAACTGCGGCAGATAGCCTGCGAAATAGGTTTCTAACTGGTCAACACCTTCGGATGCCATTTGCACCGCTTCAGAGGATTTTACATTTTCTCTGTAGGACGGACCGAGTTTTAAAAGCTTTTGGAATATTTGCGTTCTCAGCTTTTCTTTTACCGTTTTGGAGGAAAGATAGCCGAATTTTGTGGAAAGCATCGTGCATAGACTTCGTATCAGCAAGGCCGCTATAGCCACAAGGGCGAAATAGAAAAGATATTGCCCTGTAAGGTTTCCTATATAAATTTTGTTTAAAAGCTCTGCGATACCGAACATCAAAACGACATTGGAGAGGAGTGAAACCCATTGCGCAATAACGTTTCCTGCGATATACTTCTTACTTTCCTCGACTGTATCAATCAGTCGTTTGTTGATCATCATCCGTTTTAACCTCTTTTGTTTCTGGAGTTTGTTCTGCTTGTTCCTTAGCGAGCTTTTCACGCTCCATGGCAGCAGCGATTGCCGCATCTTCGCGACGTTTCATTACGATACCCACTACGATTGCGACAAGAAGAACGATAGCCACAACCACACCGATAATCACACCGGTCTTATGGCTCTTTGTTTCTTCCTGTTCAAGCTCCGGCTCTTGCTGGACATTGGAAGCTGTATAAGGTTCTGTGGTAATTTCCACTTTTTGTGTTTCAGTCACTTCGGGTTTTGCTTCCGTTTTTGCTTCTTCGGTCGGTTCTGGTAACATTTCGCTTAAAAACTTTCCGTTGCCCTCTACCGCACCGGTTACATTCGGTGTAATGAAAAACTGAATTTGTTTTTTCATGATTTCCACCAAAAAGCTTGGGCTAATATAGCGGTCATCCGCTTTCATTTCTACACGGTAATGCGCTTCGTCTTTGTCGGCATCTTTTCCCGTTACCTTATAGTCTGCCGTGCGGAAGTTGCCGTTTTTATCGACAATCTCGACCTTAAAGTTTTTGAGTTCTTTAGCACCTGTCATTGAAAAAGTCACATAGAGCTTATCGCCCACTTTTTCAAGGAGCATATCTGCTCCCACATAGCGGTCGCACATCATTTTACCCATGGGGCTATCGTCACCACCGCTCGCGGTTTTCCCTGTGTCGGGATTTACATAGCTCGTTTGGGCTTTGATTAAATAAGCGCCGTCTTTTAACTGCTTTACACCGTTTACAGCAAAAGCAGAAAGGCTCAAGCTGAAAATCAAGCAAAGAGCGACAATAACCTGTAAAACGCTTCTATGGTTTCTAAGTTTGCTCATGTTCCCATCTCCTTAAAGATTTTTAAGTTAGTTTTTGCTAACCTTTTTCGATATAAATAAGTTAGCTTGCACTAACGTATTTTCTTAAAATAAGCCGACTGCACAGATTATGCACCGTCGGTTTACGCTCGTTAGTAAGTTAGTTCAAGCTAACCTTTTCATAAAGGAAAGTATAGCACTATCCGAGGTAGATTGCAACATTTTTCGAGGAATTTTAGGAGAAAAATTTCAAAAAAAAGGAAAGACCGGACACCCTTTCGGATGCCCGGTCTGATTATATTTTAGATGTAAACTTCGGCTGACTTATTCAGCGTCCGGAGCGTACAAATCGCGAAGCTTGAGAAGATGCTGATATCTTGCGTTCGCGGTATCCTCTGCCTGCTGGAAGAGCTTTTCTGCTCTTTCGGGGAAGGAACGAGTTAAGGAGGAGTAACGAGCTTCGTTCATGATGAAGTCACGATAGCTTGCGGAGCCTTCCTTGCTGTCGATGGTGAAGGGGTTCTTGCCTTCAGCCTTGAGTGCCGGGTTGTAACGGAACATGTTCCAGTAACCGCAGTCAACAGCCTTCTTCATTTCAGCCTGGCAGTTTACCATGCCGCCCTTAATGGAGTGCATTTCGCAAGGTGCGTATGCAATAACGATGGACGGGCCGTGATAGTTTTCTGCTTCTGTAAGAGCCTTAATGGTCTGGTTCTGGTCTGCGCCCATAGCGATCTGTGCAACGTAAACGTAGCCATAGCTCATAGCGATTTCTGCAAGGCTCTTCTTAGCGATTGCCTTACCTGCGGATGCGAACTGTGCAACCTGACCGATGTTGGAAGCCTTGGAAGCCTGACCACCGGTATTGGAGTAAACTTCGGTATCGAATACCATGATGTTTACATCTTCGCCGGAAGCAAGAACGTGGTCTACGCCGCCGAAGCCGATATCGTATGCCCAACCGTCGCCGCCGAAGATCCATACGGACTTCTTAGCGAGGTATTCTTCGTTGTCGAGAATATCCTTAACTTCGTAGGAATCCATGCCGCTTTCAGCGAGTGCTGCTAAGAGTGCCTTAGCCGGTGCTGCGTTTGCGGTGGAGTTATCCTTGGTGTCAAGGAATGCCTGTGCTGCTTCACGAACTGCGTCGCTTGCTTCGCCTGCGAGGATTGTATCGAGGTCTGCAAGTAAGCGGTTACGGATTGCGTTCTGGCCGAGGTTCATACCAAAGCCGTGCTCTGCGTTATCCTCGAAGAGGGAGTTTGCCCAAGCCGGACCGTGACCTTCCTTATTGGTGGTGTAGGGAGCTGTAGCTGCCGGACCGCCCCAAATGGAAGAACAACCTGTTGCGTTGGAGATGTACATTCTGTCACCGAAGAGCTGAGTGATGAGACGTGCATAAGAGGTCTCAGCACAGCCTGCGCAGGAGCCGGAGAACTCAAGAAGCGGAGTCTTGAACTGGCTGCCCATAACGGTGTTGTTTGCAAGGTCTTCCTTAACGGAAACATTTTCAACCATGTAATCGAAAGCTGCCTGCTTTGCATCCTGAGATTCACGGGGAACCATCTTCAAGGAGTTGGTCGGGCAAACGCCGACGCAAACGCCGCAGCCCATGCAGTCCATAGGAGATACTGCCATGGTGTATTTATAAACGCCCTTGCCCTTACCCTTCTTATCAACGAGAGTTGCTACTGCCGGAGCATTTGCAGCTTCGTTTTCATCAAGAGCATAAGGACGAATGGTAGCGTGCGGGCAAACATAGGAGCACTTGTTGCACTGTGCGCAGGTTGCAGCATCCCATTCGGGAACCATAACAGCTACGCCGCGCTTTTCATAAGCGGATGCGCCAAGCTCGAAGGTGCCGTCTACGTGTTCTTCAAATGCGGAAACAGGAAGAGCGTCACCGTCCATTCTGCCAACCGGTTTCATAATGTCATCAACCATCTTAGCAAGCTTTGCAGGACCTTCTGTCGGAACTTCTTTAGCGCTGTCGGTTGCATTTGCCCAGTCAGCCGGAACGTCGATCTTTACGTAAGCGGTTGCGCCTGCGTCGATCGCTCTTTCGTTCATTTCAACGATTTCTTTACCCTTCTTCATGAACTTCTGCGCTTTTTCTTTCATATAGCCAATAGCTTCTGCTTCCGGCAATACCTTAGAAAGAGAGAAGAATGCAGACTGAAGAACGGTGTTTGTACGTTTACCCAAACCAATCTTAGCCGCAATGTCAATAGCATTTACGGTGTAGAGCTGGATGTTGTTCTTTGCAATATACTGCTTGGTTTCAGCGTTGAGCTTTTCATTAAGCTCTGCTTCATCCCACTGGCAGTTAATGAGGAATACGCCGCCGGGCTTTACATCCTGTACCATCTTAAAGCCTTTTTCAACATAAGACGGGTTATGGCAAGCTACGAAGTCAGCCTTATTGATGTAGTAGGGGCTCTTAATCGGCTTGTCACCGAAACGAAGATGGGAAACGGTTACGCCGCCGGTCTTCTTAGAGTCATACTGGAAGTAAGCCTGAACATATTTGTCGGTGTGGTCACCGATAATTTTGATAGAGTCTTTGTTTGCACCAACGGTACCGTCACCGCCAAGACCCCAGAACTTGCACTCGATGGTGCCTTCTGCTGCGGTTGCAGGAGCGGGCTTCTCTTCGAGAGAAAGGTGTGTAACGTCATCGTTAATACCGATGGTGAACTGACGCTCGGGAGTTTCCTTTGCGAGGTGCTCATAAACAGCGAATACGCTTGCGGGCGGAGTATCCTTAGAACCGAGACCGTATCTGCCGCCGCAAACCTTGATGTCTTTCTTGCCCATCTGGTCGAGAGCTGCGACAACGTCGAGGAATAACGGTTCACCGATGGAGCCGGGTTCCTTGGTTCTGTCAAGAACTGCAATCTTCTTTGCAGTTGCCGGAATAGCAGCAACGAGCTTTTCAGCGGAGAAGGGTCTGTAAAGACGAACTTTTACAAGACCTACTTTTTCGCCCTTAGCGGTAAGGTAGTCGATAACTTCTTCTGCAACGTCGCAGATAGAGCCCATAGCTACGATAACGCGGTCAGCATCCTCTGCACCGTAGTAGTTGAAGAGCTGGTAATCTGTGCCGAGCTTTTCGTTGATCTTGCCCATGTACTTTTCAACGATAGCCGGAACGGCATCATAGTACTTGTTGCAAGCTTCACGATGCTGGAAGAAGATATCGCCGTTTTCGTGAGAACCGCGCATGGACGGATGCTCGGGGTTGAGCGCATGCTTACGGAATTCACGAACAGCATCCATATTGCACATTTCTTTGAGATCTGCATAGTCCCAAAGCTTAATCTTCTGGATTTCGTGAGAAGTACGGAAACCGTCGAAGAAGTTGATGAACGGAACTTTGCCTTCGATTGCAGCAAGGTGTGCAACGGGAGCTAAGTCCATAACTTCCTGCGGGTTGGTTTCAGCGAGCATTGCAAAACCGGTCTGACGGCAAGCGTAGATATCGGAATGGTCGCCGAAAATGTTCAGTGCGTGAGAAGCTACACAACGTGCGGAAACATGGAAAACTGCGGGAAGTAATTCACCAGCAATTTTGTACATGTTCGGGATCATAAGAAGAAGACCCTGAGAAGCGGTGTATGTAGTAGTTAATGCACCTGCTGCTAAGGAACCGTGAACGGTACCTGCTGCACCTGCCTCGGACTGCATTTCTGCAACCTTAACGGTAGTGCCGAAAATGTTTTTCTGACCCTGAGCGGACCACTGATCGACGTAGTCAGCCATGGGGCTGGACGGTGTAATCGGGTAAATACCGGCTACTTCTGTAAACGCATAAGATACATATGCGGCGGCATTGTTACCGTCCATCGTTTTGCTCTTTCGAGAAACGAGTTTTTGAGTTTCTGCCATAAAATCTTTCCTCCTTAAGGATGTTGCTATAGTAAGGGGTATAGTCTGCCCCCTCTTCGCATACGATAATATTTTAGCACTTAATTTGTTTTCTGTAAATACATATTTATAGGTTTTAGACAGGTTTTTTGTGAAATACTTAAAAATATACAGCTTTTTACATTTTTGTCTAACAGGGATGATTTAGCCCTCCCGCTGTTTTCTGTTTTTATTGACGAATGCCTAAAAATGGTATATAATGCTGTTTATATTTATATAATTGGAAGGAGTCCTTTGAAACTATGGACGATGCAGACCCTGGGAGTGTTTTTTTACAAATCCTCTTGCTTTTTATTTTGATTTTGGTAAACGCCTTTTTTGCAATGTCAGAAATCGCTATCATTTCACTCAATGATGCGAAAATCGACAAAATGGCGGAAGAAGGCAACAAAAAAGCCAAACAAATTAAAAAGCTGACGGAAAACTCCAGCAACTTTTTATCCACAATCCAAATCGGTGTTACCCTTGCAGGCTTCTTAACCTCCGCTACGGCGGCGCAGAGCTTCGCGGTTATGCTCACGGATGCGATTGCGAAAACCGCAATCATCAACGTGATTCCCCGCAGTGTAGTCAGCGGTGTTTCGACCGTGCTCATCACCCTTTTGATGTCTTACTTCTCTTTGGTGCTCGGTGAGCTTGCCCCGAAAAAAATCGCCATGCAGAAGCCCGAAAAGGTATCGTTTGCGGTTGTGCCGGTTTTGCTTTTTGTCAGCAAGGTAGCAAAGCCCTTTGTTAAGATTCTCTCTTTCTCCACAAACGCTGTGGTTCGTCTCTTCGGTATTGACCCGAATGCGGACGAGGAAGTAGTCACTGAAGAAGAAATCCGCATGATGGTGGATGTCGGTCAGGAAAAAGGCGTTATCGAAGACGTTCAAAAGGAAATGATTAACAACATTTTCGAATTTGATGACATTGATGTTGCTGACATTATGACCCACAGAACCGACATGGCGTGTGTCGATGTGGAGGATTCTTTATCGGAAGTTATTTCCGTTGCCATTAAAGAGGGTTACTCGAGAATCCCCGTATATGAGGAAGATCCCGATAATGTTGTCGGCATTCTCTATATCAAAGACCTTTTAAAATACGTCGGCAATACCCTACCCAAGCACAAAGGCTTAAAAGACATTATGCGTAAAGCCTACTATGTGCCCGAGACCAAGCGCTGCGGTGCTCTCTTCTCCGAGATGACTGAAAAGCGCGTACAAATGGCCATTGTTGTTGATGAATACGGCGGTACAGCCGGTATTGTTACATTAGAAGATATTTTGGAAGCCATCGTCGGTAATATTCAAGATGAATACGACAACGAGGACGAAGAAATCTCAAAGATTAACGAAACCACCTTTACGATGGACGGCATCACAGACCTTGAGGAAGTCGAAGAACAGCTCCACATTAAATTCCCCAAGGATGATTATGACACGCTCGGCGGCTTTATTATCAGCCTCTTAGGTTTCCTGCCGCAAGACGGCGACATGAACAGCGTGGAATACCAAGGCATTCGCTTCACGGTTTTAAACGTAGAAGAACGCCGTATTGGTAAAGTAAAGGTTGAAATTCTTCCTGAGCCAGATACAGAAAGCGCCGAAAAGGAAGAAAAGCAATAAAATTTAAAGCGCATACAAAAAGCACCGATATTTTATCGGTGCTTTTCTTTTTTTATTTAGTTTTTGCTTTGGGGCATATACCAATAAGAATGAAAGCCACAAAGATAGGTTCTCGAACCCTTTGGCATTTGGGTAAGCGCATTAAATGCATTCATATAATCCCCTGCACCCATGGAAGTGGCTGTGCAGCCAAAGGTCAGAAGGAAAAGGCAATTTGGGAAAATCAAGCCGAGGATATAGGGTAAAAAGCCAAAAATCAAATTCGGTAAAAGGGAGAGAAAAACAAATCTCCCCTTGCTCATATCCTCCGGGCCGATCACAAAAACCATGCCTTGCTTCCAGTTTGTATAAAGATAAACATCCTCTTTAAAACAAACGGCATGTAAAAGCTCATGTGGAAAAATAATCAGTAAGGCGGCTAGAGCGCCAAGCAGGATTTGCCATTCATCCGCAACAATTTCTGCGCGGCATCTAAAAAATGCCGGAATTGCCAATAAAGCGTAAATTATAATCGCCAAAATGTTGCCCACCAGTGCCGCTTTTTTCACCGAAGGCTCACGGAATTTCACGGCGTTCGGCATATGTTCGCGTTGCGGCAAAGAGTCCGGATTCAAATCATATTTTCCCATATAATGCAGTTTCATAAAGTCCCCTCTTTTCTGCCACAAGTATATCCTATGTTCCCTTAAATTGCAAGAAAAAAAAGGCTATGCCAAAATGCATAGCCTTTTTCTTTATATCTCACCGAAGCGATTATTTGCTGTTGAAGATGTCTAAGAAGTCAATGTAGCCGTCATCGGGGTCGAGACCGGTAGAAGTGCTGCTGATGTCATCCAGCGGCTTGATTTCGTCTTCTACTGTAGAAGCAGCTGCTGTGGGCTTCTTGGGCATACCGTTTTCGTCCTTGCCGAAGCCGGTTGCGATAACGGTAACGGTCATCTCGTCTTCCAAATCGGGGTTTAAATCAACGCCGAAGATGATGTTTGCATTTTCATCAGCTGCTGCACGAACGATGCCTGCGGCAACGTCGATGTCATCAAGACCGATATCCTGAGAAGCAACGATGCTGATGATGATACCCTTTGCGCCGTCGATAGTGGATTCGAGAAGCGGGCTGGAGATAGCCATCTGTGCGGCCTGCTCTGCCTTATCCTTACCGGAAGCGGAGCCAACGCCCATGTGTGCGTGACCTGCATCCTTCATAACAGCGGTAACGTCTGCGAAGTCCAAGTTAATAAGAGACGGATGAATAATCAAATCGGAAATGCTCTTAACGCCGGAACGAAGTACATCATCGGCAATCTGGAACGCATTGATGAGGGTGATTTTCTGGTCGGAAACCTGCTTTAAGCGTTCGTTCGGAATAACTACCAAGGAGTCAACATGGCCTGCGAGTTCTGCGATACCGGCTTCTGCCTGCTCCATGCGAAGCTTGCCTTCGAAAGCGAACGGCTTAGTAACAATACCGACAGTTAAGATGCCCATTTCTTTTGCGATTTCTGCAATAACGGGAGCTGCACCGGTACCGGTACCGCCGCCCATACCTGCGGTGATGAATACCATCTGAGTATCGTTGAGCATATCTTTAATTGCATCCTGGCTCTCTTCAGCGGCTTTCTTACCAACCTCGGGACGAGCGCCTGCGCCACGGCCTGCGGTTAATTTTTCACCGATCTGGAGCTTCTGGGTAGCCTTAGAAAAAGCAAGAGTCTGTTTATCGGTGTTAACGGCGATCATTTCAATACCGGAAAGACCTGCCTGAACCATGCGGTTTACAGCGTTGCCGCCGCCACCGCCGACACCGATAACTTTTATATTGGTTACGTCTTCGAATTCATTATCCATTTCGTATGCCATCTTTAAATTTCCTCCTATGTAAATATCCTTTTTTAGAAAAGTTCAAAATTTATCAAAATACTTCATTTTGCCTATTGTAGCATAGTTTCCTAAGAATTTCAACTGTTTTTTGTGATTGTCAAGCTAAATACCCTGTCATGACAAGTTCTTTATCTTTACTTCACGGTAAAAATCCTTATTTCACAAGGATTTTGCCGGTTTTTTCCACTCAGAATTAGGCTGCCGGAGCAGTCGGTTCTGTGTTTTGCGGATTTGCTTCTGTTTCCGGATGTAAAAACGCTTTTTTTGCGATTGTGAAATCTATTTCCCCGCGAAATTCCGGTGCGGTTTCTTCGTTTCTCGCGAGGGTCGCTTTTACGAAATCCATTTTTTCTTCCATATCTTGAAGCATACCGAGCTTTAAGGTAATCCTGCCGGCATAAACCGCTTTAATATTGGTTCTGTCGGAAAGGTCTAACTCCGTAATGCCGGTAAGCTCTGCCTTCTGTAAAATATCAAAGCACTGTTTGAAGGTTTCGAGAGTATCTTCTGCGGCAAATTCTACGGGTGTGCCCACAACGGCATTTTTGATTTCTACGCCGGAAATGAGAACAACACCGTCATTTAACGAAGTAACATTTTCTTCGAGCAATTTGCCCTTGTCGCTGAGTAATAAAAACGAGCCTTCTCGTTCGAGTGCCGCGCCCGCTTTCGCCGCAGTTAGCACCAATTTAATTTCGCCGGAGGGACTGCGTTTCACCTGCACGCTTTCCACATAGGGCAAGGTTTGCTCAATAGATTTTGCCACTTTTTTGGCATTCATTAGAAACATATTTTCGCCTATGGTAATGCCGGAAGCTTCTATAACCTCTTGGGAGGAATACAGCTCGTCGCCGGTCACGGTTACTGCGCTGACGTGGAAAAAGACGGTTAAACAAAGCACAATACCGACAATAAAAATAAGAAGCGTCAAAATCAGCGTTAAAATCAAATTGCGGCGACGTTTGCGCTTGCGCACGCGCTCTGCTCTTTGCCTTCTGCGCTCATCGTTGGACATCGGCTCACCGCTGTTCGTTCGTTGCGGCGGTCTCGGATTCTGGCGCTGTGGCGGTCTTGTTGCCGGTCGCTGTGTCCTTGTATTTTGTGTGCGGCTACTCGGTTTCGCCGCACTTCTCCCCCGTGAGCTCGGGGTCGGCGTTCGTTTCGTTTTCGATTTTTGTTCCTGCATAATCCTTAATCCTTTGAATATCTGCACCGAGAGATTTTAAAAGTTTTTCCGGTGCTTCATAACCTCTATCTATATGAGAAAGACCGCTGACGGTGGTTTCACCCTGTGCCGCAAGACCTGCAAGCACAAGTGCCATACCGCCGCGAAGGTCGGGGGCTTCTACCCTTGCGCCCGTTAAAAGCGGTACGCCTTCGATAACCTCCATACGCCCCTCCACGCTAATTTTTGCACCGAAGCGCAAAAGAGAAGCGGCGTGTTTATAGCGGCTTTCAAAAATATTTTCTACAATAACAGAAGTGCCGTCCGCTACAGTTAACATAGCGGAAAGCGGTGCCTGCACATCGGTCGGGAAACCGGGATAAGGCATGGTTCTTGTCATTTTGACCGGTCGGAGCCTTGGCGGGGCATCGAGATGCACCCATTTGCTCCCCACTGTTAAATGACAGCCGGCTTCCTCTAAAATCGGCAAAAGCGCACCGACATGTGCCGGAATAATACCGTCTACCTTAACGCTCCCCTTGGTCATTGCCCCTGCCAAAAGATAGGTCGAGGCGGCAATTCTGTCGGGGATGACCGTATGGGTGACCGCGTGCAAATGCGACACACCGTCAATGATTACGGTGCTGTCCCCTGCGCCTTGGATTCTTGCGCCAGCAGCATTTAGGAAATCGGCAAGGTCGCTGATTTCCGGTTCGCGCGCGGCATTGGAAAGAACAGTTCTGCCCTTGGCGGTTGCCGCCGCAAGCAGGACATTTTCCGTTGCGCCAACGCTGGGAAATGCCAAAGTGATATTGGCGCCCTGCAAACCATTTGCGGCAGAAAAGAAAAGCTTGCCGTCTTTACTTTGCATTTCGGCGCCCATTTGCTTCATCGCTGAAATGTGCAAATCAATGGGTCGAAGCCCGATTTCGCATCCACCCGGAGTGGAAAGCTTTGCTTCGCCCGTTCTGCCCAAAATTGCACCCAAGAAAACAACGGAAGAGCGCATTTTAAGCATCATACTGTCGGAGATTTCCGACGAAGAAAGTGCCGTGGCATCAATGAGGACGCTGTGCCCCGTGCGGGACACCTGGCAGCCCAGAGCTTCTAAAATCTCGATAGCCGCATCCACATCGGACAGCCGTGGGCAATTATGTATGGTAGTTTGCCCCTGTACCAGTACCGCCGCCGCCAAAATGGGCAGTGCACTGTTTTTGGAGCCGTGTATTTTGATTTCGCCTTCTAAGCGTTTTTGACCGTTAATTCTAAAAATATCCAAACTAAGCACCCCTTACTGTAAAAGAAGAGGAAGTTTCCTCTGCGTTTCATACTATGCAAGGGAAGGCTTTTCGGTTAAAGAGAATTAAACTAGACTTTCTAAAACGTCGCCGATTTCTTTGGCGGAATCGAGAATCGCCATTTTCTTGGCATTTTCGCCGATTTTTTTCGTTCTGTCGCGGTCTGCGGCAAGAGCTTCTACCTCTTTTGTGAGGGCTTCGGCGGTTAAATCTTTTTCTTCGATAATCAGTGCGGCATCTTTTTCAACCAATGCCATAGCATTGTGGAACTGATGATTTTCCGCAACATTCGGAGAGGGAATCAAAATGGATGCCTTGCCTGTCGCTTCGATTTCGGAAAGCGAGGAAGCACCGGCTCTGCCGATAACCAAATCCGCTGCGGCGAGGCATCTTTCCATATCGTCGATATATTCGCGAATCACAACGTGCTTTTCCTGTTCTAAGGACACGCCGTTTTCTGCTAATTTTTCGGGCACCCATGTGCCGTATTTGCCGGTGGAGTGCATGAAGAAGATATCTTTTCGCTCATGCAAGGCACTGATGACACCGACCATGGCTTCGTTCACGGCTTTTGCACCGAGACTGCCGCCCATGGAAAGCACCATGAAAGCATCGTCCGGCACACAGAGCTCGGCACGTGCAAAATCACGGTCTGCTTCTAAAATTTCCTGTCTTACGGGAAGACCTGTAACAATCGGCTCGGTTTTCGGCTCTAAATGTGCCTTTGCCGCTTCTACGGTGAGCATAACGGCATCCACCATTTTGGCGAGTGCTTTATTGGTCACACCCGGATAAGCATTTTGCTCGTGAATGGCGGTTTTAAAGCCCATTTTTGCCGCAGTTCTGACCACGGGGCCGCTAACATAGCCGCCGAAGCCGATAACAACATCCGGCTGAAACTCCGTTAAAATCTGTTTTACATCCTTCGAGGATTTTAAAAGTCTGCCGACTGTTTTTACATTTTCCACTAAATTGTGAAAGCTCGGTTTTCTTTGAAAGCCCGAAATTTCTATGGTTTTGAAATCGAAGCCCGCCGCAGGAACGAGACGTGCTTCCATATGATTGGGTGTACCGATAAAGAGAATTTCATTTTCGGGATTTCTGCGTCGCATCTCCCCTGCTACAGCCAGTGCAGGATTGATATGACCGCCGGTACCGCCGGCCGCAAAGATAATTTTCATAAAAGCTTCCTCCATATAGGAATGATTTTTTCCTTTTATTTTTCCAGTCTCGAATAACGTGACACACCGAGCACAACGCCCATTTCCAGTAGCAGCATCATAAGGGACGTGCCGCCGTAGCTGAAGAACGGCAAGCTGATGCCGGTGTTGGGCAGTGCATCGGTCACAACGCCGATGTTGAGTGCGGTTTGTAAACCGACCTGAAAAACAATACCCATGGCAAGGAGTGCGCCGAAACGGTCTTTCGCTTTAAGACCGATGACAACGCCGCGCCAAACCAAAAGGACATATAAAAGCAAAATTCCGATAGCGCGGATAAAGCCGAGCTCTTCGCAGACGATTGCAAAAATAAAGTCGTTTTGCGGTTCAGAAACGTAAAGGTGTTTTTGCTTGGAATTACCGAGACCGACACCGAAAAGTCCGCCCGAGCCTATCGCATACAGGGAGTTGTTCGTCTGCCAACGAGCACCCCGCGGTTCATAAGATTTATCGAGCCACGCCGTAATACGCGCGCCCGCATATTTTTCGAGTAATTGAGGATTAAAGATAACGAGCGCCACTGCCGCAACGCCGAGAACCGCAACTAAGATAAACCAACGCTTTTTGACCTCGCCGAGATACATCATCACAAGACCGATACAAAGGATGAGGAGTGTACCCGAAAGATGATTTTCGAGGTAAACAAGGCCTGCGGTTAAAACGATTACGATGGCATACATGCACATTTTTACAAAGGAATCGTACACAACGATTTTGCCGCCCGAAAGCTCACGAATGGTTTCAGAGATTTTGGAGCGGTTGAGGCTTTTACCCACCATAGCGCGGTGATTGCGTTCCATACTCCACGCGCAAAACAGGATAATCGCAAATTTTGCAATTTCCGAAGGTTGAAAGTTTATAGGGCCGAGCACAATCCAGCGATGGAAGTTTCTTGGTACACCGGGAGGTGGAGGCATGAAGAGAACCAGCACCAGTAAAAGCCAGGAAAGAATAAGAAGCGGCACAGCAAACAGTCTTAAATACGCATAGCGCACTTTGGAAACCAAAAGCATGCCGATGACGCCGACAATGGCAAACATGAGCTGCCGTTTAAAGAAGAAAGCACTGTCGCCGTGTCTTTCATAATAAGCATAAGTATAGCTCGCCGAAAACAGCATGACTAAGCCTATGGTTAAAATTGTAATGACAAGCAACAAAAACGGGACGTCAATTTTACCGACCGCCCAAAAATCCGAACGGCGTTTAGGTGCTTTTTTTACTTTTTTAGAAGCACTTGCCAAGATGTTTCCTCCCTATACAAATCTGATTTTTAAAAAGCTTACAGGCGAATTGCGCCGTAGTAAAGCAGTAAGAGTCCGAGTGCAGAGCCGATGGCGTTTACAAGCGAGAAGATGACCACAATCTTCTTCTCTTTCCAGCCACAAAGCTCGAAGTGATGATGAATCGGTGCCATTTTGAAGATACGCTTGCCGCCGGTTGCTTTGAAGTAAGCAATCTGAATGAGGTCGGAAAGCATTTCTACAACGTAGATGATACCGAACAGTAAGATGATTAAGGGGCAGTCAATCGCATAAGCGAGTGCAACAACCATACCGCCGAGGAACATAGAACCTGTATCGCCCATCATAACCTTGGAGGGATTCCAGTTCCAAATGAGGTAGCCGAGGCAGCCGCCCATGAGTGCGCCGGCTAAAATGCTGACGCCAAAAAGGCCCTTTAATGCAGCGGCAATGAGGAATGCGAGTGCCGCAACGGAAGTAACGGAAGCGCAAAGGCCATCTACGCCATCGGTAAAGTTTACCGCATTTACTGTAGCGTAAATAACAATCATACCGAAAATCCAGAAGAAGAAGCCCATGTCTACATTGCCGACAAAGGGAACGGTCATGTAGGTGTTGCCGGACATATATAATGTGCCGAGATAGCCGAGCATTAAGAGAATTTGTGCAATAGATTTCTGTTTAATGGTAAGACCGAGATTGCGTTTTTTTACAACCTTGATATAGTCATCGGCAAAACCGATAAGGCCGAAGCCAAACGCCATAACAAGGCCTGCAATAATCTTGATTTTGATATTTTGTGGAAGAGCTGCGCCGCTTTCAATGAGCTTACCGCCTAAAAGGTAATCGGTGACAACCACGATAATGAACACCACAATGGTGCTGACAATGAACATGAAGCCGCCCATAGTGGGTGTGCCCTGTTTGGATTTATGCCATGCGGGGCCAATATCTAAAATAGTTTGCCCAAAATGCAGCTTGCGAAGCCACGGAATCACCACAAAGCCTAATAAAAATGCCAGTAAAAAGCTGACGCCGACTGCAATACCGATTGCTAAAAATTTATTCATTCTCTTCCCACTCCTTATAGAGATTTTCTATAATTTCTTCTAATTTCATTCCGCGGCTGGCTTTAAAAAGAACCGCATCCCCTGCCCTCAAGGTTTCTAAGAGCGCCGCTTCCAGTTCTGCCTTATCTAAGAAATGCTTCGTTTCTACGGCATCGCCTGCGCCGTCTTTGATCGCCTTTGCTTCCTTACCGTAGCAAAACAGTAAATCGAGATTTTTCTCTGCGGCATATTCGCCGACGCTTTTATGCGCTTCTTCGGAGAAAGTGCCAAGCTCTAACATATCGCCGAGCACGGCAATTCTGCGCTTCGCCGGATATTCCGAAAGCACATTGAGTGCCGCCTTTTGTGAATCTAGGCTGGCATTATAGCAATCGGCAATCACGGTAATGCCGTTTTTCTCTTCGATTCTTTGACGAAGGCCGACGGTTTTATATTTGGAAAGCCCTGCGGCAATTTTTTCGGGGTCAATGCCTAAGGTAACGCCTACGGAAAAAGCCGCAAGTGCATCGTATACGTTATGTTTACCGACGGTCGGCAAAGTAACCTTCTGTGTACCACCCGGGAAGCGAACGAGGAACTCGGTTTCTGCGCCATGCATGACAATCTCTTCGGCACGAACCATAGCGTTTTCATTCTCTATAGCAAAATAGGAAAGTACGTATTCGGGATTTTCGTAGCCCCAAAGTTTATCATCATCGCCGTTTAAAAGAAGAATACTGCCCGGCTTCATGCCGTGGAGGATTTCTGTTTTCGCCTGTAAAATACCGTCTCTAGAGCCTAAAAACTCAATATGCGAAGTACCGATATTGGTAATCACAGCAAGATCGGGCAAACAGCATCTGGTCATGCGGTCGATTTCGCCGAAATTGCTCATGCCCATTTCAATAACAGCCGCTTCTGTTTCTTCACTCAGACGCAAAAGCGTTTTCGGCATACCGATTTCGTTATTGAGATTGCCCTCGGTTTTCAAAGTATTATAAACCTCGGACAAAACTGCCCAAATCATTTCCTTGGTTGTGGTTTTGCCGACACTGCCGGTAAGTCCTACCACGCGGAGTTTCGGGAAGCTCTGTCTATAATAAGAAGCCAGTGCCATAAAGGCCTCTCTTGTATCTTTTACAAGCACATAGGGAATATCTTCTTTCGGTGCTTCTTCTAAAAGACACGCCGCCGCGCTATTTTCTATTGCCGCGCCCGTAAAGCTGTGACCGTCAAAGCGATCACCGCGAATGGCGACATACAAGCCATTTTCGGCAACGGTTCGGCTGTCGATAGATACATTGGTAAGAACTTTATTTTCGCCGTGTAATGTACCGTTTGTAGCTTTCGCTATTTCTTCTAAGCTCAGTTTCATAAGGTTAACCTTTCAAAATTTCTTTTACAATTTCCCGCTCATCAAAATGGAATTTTTCTGTGCCGCGGATTTGGTAGGTTTCGTGACCCTTACCGGCTAGCAGCACAATATCCTTTGGTTTTGCTGTTTTCAGTGCATATCGAATGGCTTCGGTTCTGTCCGTAATACGTTTGACACGCGCTTTCGAATGCTGCATACCTTCTAATACGTCCTCGATAATCGCATCGGGATCTTCTGTACGAGGATTATCCGAAGTGACTACCGCCACATCAGAAAGTCTGCCGACGGTTTCGCCCATAATCGGACGTTTGGTGCGGTCACGATCGCCGCCACAGCCGAACACGGTAATGATGCGGCTTTCAGCGATTTCACGAAGTGAGGTGAGCACATTTTCGAGTCCGTCCGGAGAATGTGCATAGTCAATCAGCACGGTATAATCGGTATTTGTAGGTACGACCTCGACTCTGCCGGGTACGCCCTTAGCTTCGGAAAGCAAATGTAAAACTTTATCGAAATCCAAGCCTGCGAGCACGGCACAAACCGCCGCACCGAGGGAATTATATACGGTGAATCTGCCGGGAATGTGTACGAGTGCTCTACCGATATTGCCGTCTTTTTCCAATAATTCATACTGGACGTGAGAAGCGGTGCAAATCACATTCTTAGCGGTATAGTCGCTGTCATCCTGATGCACGGAGAAAGTAACGGTCGGAATCGAAAGCCCTTTGACCATTTCTTTTGCATAAGGGTCATCGGCATTTAAAACCGCCATATCCGCCTGCTTAAACAGAATACGTTTGGCATCGGCATAATTTTGGAAGGTGCCGTGATAATCTAAGTGATCTTGGGTTAAATTCGTGAAAAGTGCCAAAGCGAAGTGACAGCCTTCCACTCTCCCTTGGGCAAGTGCTTGGGAAGAAACCTCCATGATGCAGTGGGTACAGCCCGCTTTGACCATTTCGCTGAAGAGGAACTGCAACTCCTTACTGCCGGGGGTGGTATAAGAAGCCGGATATACGGTATCGCACACGCGGTTTTCCACAGTGCCGATAAGACCTGCTTTGACGCCGGCTTTGTCAAAAAGCTCTTTTAGGAGCATAGTTGTGGTGGTTTTACCGTTCGTACCGGTAACACCGATCAGTTTTAATTTCTTAGCGGGGAAACCGTAGAATGCGGCACAAAGCTCGGAATAAGCGCTTCTGGTCTCCTCCACGATAACTTCGTTTTTCGCGCCTGTTGCGTGTTCGGCAACAATCAAAACAGCGCCTTTTTCTTCCATTTCCACTGCAGCATCATGCCCATCAAAGCGCGCGCCGCGAATGCAGACAAATACACTGCCGGCTGTGACCTTTCTCGAATCGTCGGTGAGGTCTAAAACCTCTGCCTCGTTGTAGGTCCCTGTTGTTTTAACTTCCCTTAAAAGTTCTGAGATATTCAAAGTGACTTCCTCCTTAAAAATCTCTCTTTCACACATCGCACCTATTCAAATCAGCCGTCCTGTACGTTGACATCTGATTTAAAGTTCACGGTAATTACGCTGCCGATTTCCGCCTCGCTGCCTGCCGGAAGGCTCTGCTGATAGGAGAGCACCTCGCCGGAATTGACGTTGCCGGAAATTCGGATATTAAAGCCGGCACTGATGGCCTTCTGATTCGCATCCGTCATAGACAGGTTGCAAAGGTCGGGCACAGTTGCCGTTTTGCGTTTGGCATTTTCTTCGGTATAAACAACCACTACGCCGCCGTTCTTCATTTGCTGACCGGATTTCGGGGTCTGGGAAAGAACGGTGGGGCCGTTACCGATAACATTGATTTTGAATTTCGCACCGCGCACCTTGGCATCGCCGACGGAAAGGCCGACAAGCGGCGGAGCAACTGTGGAAATCGTGGTAACTTCTTTATCGTCGTACTGCGGTTCCACATTCAGATAATTCATAACCTTTTCAATGAGGAGACCGGCAATCGGTGCGGCAATGGCACCGCCGCCATGTACGCCCGCAGGTTCATCAATCGCAATTAAAACAGAAATGCGCGGATTATTGGCCGGCGCGAAGCCTGCAAAGGATGCGATATATTTATCATCTGTATTTAACTTCTGGCTGGTACCGGTTTTGCCCGCTACGTGATAGCCGGCAACATAGGCGTTTTTACCAGTACCGATAGAAACAACCTTTTCCATCATTCCGGCAACGGTGGAAGCCGTTTTTTCGGAAACAACCTGGCGTTTCACAATGGGTTCGGTTCTCTGAATCACATTGCCGTCCTGGTCGAGACGTGCACCCACGACGTAGGGCTGCATGAGCTTACCGCCGTTGGCAATGGTGTTAATCGCGGTAATCATTTGAATGGGGGTTACCTGGAAGGTCTGACCGAACGAACTAGAGGACAGCTGAGAAATACCCATTTGATCTAACGTATGATAGGTAACGCCGGGAACGGGTTTCGCTTCCGCCGGAAGGTCGATATTGGTTTTTTCGGTAAAGCCGAAAGCGTCGAAGTATTTGTAGAAATTCTCCTTGCCGAGCTTTTGACCGATGGTGATGAAGAACGGGTTGCAGGAGTTCATAAGGCCCTGTGTTAAATCCTCATGACCGTGGCCCTCACGCTTCCAGCAGTGCTGGGTCCAGTTGGCAACCTGAATACTACCGGTACAGTTATAGGTGGTATTCAAATCTACAACGCCCTCTTCGAGTGCCGCCGCGGCAACAACCGTTTTGAAAACGGAACCGGGTTCGTAAGTATCACTGATTGCGCGGTTTCTCCACTGAGAGAAGAGTGCTTCGCCGGTTGATTTTTTCTTTTCTTCTTCATCCGTCATAGCACTGATTGCATCGGAAAGTGCTTTACTGGAAATCTTACGAGGTTGATTCAAATCAAAATCGGGCTTGCTGGTCATGCCAAGCACTGCGCCGGTTTTTACATCCATAATCACGCCGTAAGCATATTTTGCACCGGTGTCAATCATCGCTTGTTCTAGGCTCTGTTCCAAATAATACTGCACAACCTCATCAATCGTTAATACGAGGCTTTCGCCGGGTTTCGCATCGTAGGTGGTTTCGTATTCACTGGACATGGCACCCATTTTCGCATTCTTGGCGGTGATGATTCGGCCGGAGGTGCCGGTTAAAGCATCGTTATATTGCATCTCAATGCCACCCACGCCCTTGTCATCGCTGTCGGTAAAGCCGATGATCGTGGAAGCAAAGGAAGAATAGGGATAATAGCGCTTGGTATCGGGGTCAATACCGATAATGGTGTGCAAATCTCCCTTTTTGGTGCCGTGTTCCTTGATATATTCCTTGAGTTCTAATTTCTTATCGTTTTCCACTTCGCCAACGATTTTTTGATAGCCGCTTTTGTTTTTGGAAGCTTTGGCGCGAACGGTTTCTTCGTCTACGCCCAAGATATCACAAAGTCCGCGAACGGTAAGTTCCATTTGCTCGTCGGTTTTGATTTTGGAGGGGTTAATATAAACCAGCCACGCCGAAGCACTTTTGGCGAGCACTTTCATGTTGGAATCATAAACCGTGCCGCGCTGTGCCGCAATTTGCGTGTCGGAAAGCTGAATGCGTTCTGCTTTCAAACGATTTTCCTCGCCTTTATAAATGGCGGCATGGAAAAGTCCGCCCATTGCATAAAGAAACGCTAAGGAAAGGCAAAGCATGGCCGTTGCCGCACGTTTTGCAGTTTGTTTGTTCGGTCGCAGTTGCATGAAGGTTCTCCTTTGGTTTAAAAATAGCAAAGCTTCGCGGCCGTTTTTTGCGTTTTCATTCAAAAAATCGGTCCCGAAGATGTCAAAAAATTTATTTGCAGATAGGACAACGAGAGTTAGGGCAAAAACATAAGCCCTAACCCTCGTTCTATTCGTATTTTATTTTTCAGTAAGATATGCCTTTAGTTTTTGAAGAAAGGATGTTTTTTCGTCGCTCGACACTTTCTTCGAGCCGCTCTTTACAACCTGATCTTCCTGGGAAAGGTCTACATATTCGATTTGATAACCTTCCACCTTCGTCATGCCCAAGGTGTTTTTCGCATAATCTTCTACTTTTTCAAGAGAGATCATGGAGTCAAGCGTCATATTGAGACGAACGTTTTCGCCCTGCGCCTGTGTGAGCATCGCGTTGGTATTGTTGATGTCGCGGGTTAATTCATCGACGCGAAGATGGCTGTATAAAAGCATCGCGAACATGGTGAGGAAGAAGAATGCAAAGCCAATAATTTTTGCACTTTTCTTTGCCGCCGCGTGCATTTCGAGTTTTGCGTCGACCAAGGACTTTTTCTTCTTGGGAAGAAGTCGGATGTCCGGCTGCTGTGCCTGCTTATTCGGCGCGATTGTATTCACTTTTCTCGCTGCATTGCGGTCATATACGCTGGATGCCGGTTCAAACATGGCAAAGTCTGCATCGGTGTATCTTTGTGCTACTGCCATTTTTCTCCTCCTATATTTAAAAGCCCCCACATTGGAAACTAATCTTCTTTATCTTTCAATTTTTCTATAGAGCGAAGTCTTGCGCTTCTGGCTCTCGGGTTGTCCTTACATTCCGCTTCGCTCGGTGCAACGCCCTTTCGTTTGCCGTGAAGCTTGCCGCACGGGGTCTTACCGCAAACGCAAACCGGAAATTCTTTTGGACAGGTACAGCCTTCTAAAAGGCTTTGGAAGCGCTGTTTTACCATTCTATCTTCTAAAGAATGGAAGGTGATAATGGAAAGAATACCGCCCACCTTGAGGCAGGAAAACATATCGTCGAGTGCGGTATCGAGTCCTGTTAACTCTTCGTTGACTTCAATGCGAATCGCCTGAAAGGTTTTTCTAGCCGGGTGGCCGCTTTCACGAAGCACCTTTTGCGGCATCGAAGCCCTAATAACATCAATCAACTGGAAAGTGGTTTCAATCGGCTGTTCGCTTCTTGCCTTCACAATGTTCTTGGCAATGCTCTTTGCAAACTTTTCTTCGCCGTAATCCCAAAGGATTTTGGAAAGCTGCGCTTCGGAGTAGGTGTTTACCACATCCGCCGCCGAAAGGCCTTCTTTGCTCATGCGCATATCTAGGGGTGCATCCGCATGGAAGGAGAAACCGCGTTCTCTATTATCTAATTGATAAGAGCTAACGCCGAGATCGGCTAAAATGCCGTCCACACGAACGTCGCCCAAAATTTCTTTGATATGGTCAAAGGAATCATGCACGATATGTGCATTGGGATAACCCCCTAAGCGTTCCTTTAAAACCTTGATGGCATCGGGGTCGCGGTCAATCGCGATTAAATGCCCTGTAGTCAATTTTTCTAAAATGGCTTTGGAATGTCCGCCGCCGCCCGCCGTGCAGTCCACATAAATGCCGTCGGGTTTAATTTCTAAGGAATCTACTGCTTCATGCAGTAAAACCGATACATGAGAAAACTCCATGCTGTACACGCTCCGTTAAAAATGAATCTTCGGGAAAGTATCTCTGCGCGCCGCCGCTCTTTCCATAGCCGCTTCGCGTTTTTCTGCATCCCAAATTTCCACACGCTTACCAACGCCTGCGACGATGACTTCTTTTTTTAAGCCCACGCGCTTGCAAAATTCCGCTTTCACGGTGATTCTGCCCTGCTTGTCCGGTTCTACGGATAAAGCATCATCGAAAATATAACGCTGCATGTCCACATCGCCGATGGCGATAACTTCTTCGGAAATTTCCTCCCAGTCTTTTTCATTATATATATAAAGACAATCCTGATCTTTGGGAGAATAGAGAATAAAGGAGTCGCCGAGACCCTCGCGAAACTTCGCGGGGATAAACAGACGGTTTTTCGCGTCTAACGTATGTTTGTGGTTGCCGTAAAATGCCAAACCGTCCAACTCCTTTCACTCACACATTTGCACTCCAAATTCACCTTTTTCCACCTATTCTATGAAATAGAGTGCCTCTTGGCTACTATTATACTGTTTTTACATGGGGATTGCAAGAACTTTTTTAAATAAAACAGATAAATTCAAAGAAAAAATTCGTGCATTCTGCTAGAAATTTGCAGTTTTTCATTCTGGAGGTGAAATTTCCCACACTTTTTTAGCTCCAAAAACGGTGGTGGAGCGTTTTCCCACAAAAATTGTCCCTGTGGGGGAAATTCCCACGATTTTTTCGAAAAATTTTAAAGGTGGTGAAAATTCCCACAAAAAAGGGCATAAAAAAACAGCCCCCAAAAGGAGCTGCTTTGTTTTTCATTTTATATTTTATAATTTCGTTGCACGAATGACATAGTAGCCTTTTTTCTTATATAAGGTTTCCACCTCGCCGAAAAGCTCTTTCAACTTTTTGAGGGAGCTTTCTGCGCCGTGCTTTTTCTGCATGACGATATAAAGACTGCCGCCTTGATTCAAATGCGCAAGGCTACCCTCGTACATAGCGAATATAACTTCTTTGCCGGCATGAATGGGCGGATTTAATGTAATGGAATCAAATGCGCCTTCTATAGACTCGAAACAGTCGGAGCAAATCGTTTTTGCCGCAACGCCGTTGGCTTCGGCATTGCCTTTTGCATAGCGCAGAGCGCGCTCGTTGACATCAGCCATCGTAACTATAAGCTCGGGATTAGCTTTGCCGAGTGCCGTGCCGATTACACCGTAGCCACAGCCCAAATCCAAAAATGTACCACTGAGAGGCGGCAGTTCGCGGAGCAGTAAATCCGTGGCGGCATCCACATGACCCGGTGAAAACATACCGGTGTTGCTCGTGAGCCGAACTTTTGTCGCGCCCAAATAGTAGGTAAAGGTTTCTTCTCTGTCCTCTAACGTTTCATCCGCTATAAAATAATGGCTTTGCCCTTCCATGGCATTCAGCCTCCTAAATCTTTTTTGAATTTCTTACCGTATTATACAATACTGCGGTGGTTTTTGGCAAGTGCGACGGCGGTTTTTCTGCTTTTTAAGCTATCTTTTCTCAGCATTTTTAACTGTTTTGTACTGTAAAGTGGGAAATTGCCGTTTACTCTTGTAAAACAGGAGGCTTTCTTATATAATAGGAAGCAACAAAACGTGCCGTTAAAGGAGGTCTTTTTATGACAATCCGCGAAATTACAAACGTTTTAAACGCCGAGGTTTTAACCGGCGAAGATAAGCTCGATGCTGAGGTATTTACCGCTTTCGGCAGTGATATGATGAGCGATGTGCTCGCTTGTGCCAATGAGCAAACGCTATTGCTTTCGGGTCTTTTGAATCCGCAGGTTGTACGCACCGCGGAAATGCTCGATATGCAGTGCATTATTTTCGTGCGTGGCAAACGCCCTGATGCAGAAATCATTGCTCTCGCCAAAGAAAAAGGCATCATTCTTTTGACAACCGAGCTTACGATGTTCCTCTCCTGCGGCAAGCTTTATGAGCAGGGACTTCGGGGAGGTGCGGTAGATTGAGCACGCTCTCGCTACACTATACCGTTTCCGGTGATGATTTCACCCGAGCCGGTGAAGCCTCCGGGGACGTTAAAAAACAGCTGAAAGCCTTGGGCTTTCCCGCAGATGTGATTCGCAATGTTGTTATCGCACTGTATGAGGGCGAAATCAACATGGTGATTCATGCAAACGGTGGGCAGATTGATGTGGACATTAGCCCCGAGCGTATCCACATGGTATTAAAGGACTCGGGTCCCGGCATTGAAGATATTGAAAGAGCCATGCAAAAGGGCTATTCCACTGCGCCGGAAAATATCCGTGCATTGGGTTTCGGCGCCGGCATGGGACTGCCCAACATAAAAAAATATACAGATGAAATGCACATAGACAGCACGGTCGGCGTAGGGACGACCCTCGCCCTCACCGTACTGGTGAAAGCTTAAATCGGAGGTTATCTTATGGCTTCCAACACTTTTTTCCATTCCGTGCGCTTGGATGCCGCAAAATGTGTCGGCTGTACGAACTGTATCAAGCGTTGCCCCACGGGTGCTATTCGAGTGCGCCGCGGCAAGGCACAGATTCTTTCCGAACGCTGTATCGACTGCGGTGAATGTATTCTCATTTGCCCGAGCCACGCGAAATATGCCGAAAGCTATCCGCTTTCCGAGCTTCAAAATTACAAATATAAAGTTGCACTTCCCCCACCAGAGCTTTACGGGCAATTCCGGAATCTCGAGGACCCCAATCGCATTTTAACCGCCCTGCTTTCTCTGGGCTTTGACGATGTATTCGAGGTGGCGGCAGGTGCGGAAGTCGTTACGGAACGTATGCGGCTCTATTTAAAGGAGCACGCCGACAAAAAGCCGCTCATTTCTTCGGACTGCCCGGCGGTGGTGCGTCTCATTCGCGTTCGCTTCCCGAGCCTTATCGACCACCTGGTGAATTTGAATCCGCCCATGGAGGTTGCGGCAGAGCTTGCTCGAGCGAGAGCGGTAGAAAAGACGGGGCTTTCGCCTTCGGAAATCGGCATTTTCTATCTTTCGCCCTGCACGGCAAAAATCTCCTCGATTAAGCAACCGATTTGCAATGAAAAATCGAGAATCGACGGCGTATTTGCCATTCGCGATATTTATAAACCTTTGCTCGCCGCCATGGAAGCGGTGGACGAGGTAAAGCCCCTCCAGCATTCCGGCAGAATCGGCATGAGCTGGGGCATTTCCGGTGGTGAAGCCGCATCCCTACTGGATGAGAAATCGCTTGCCGCAGCAGGCATTGAAAATATCATTTCCCTTTTAGAAGAAATCGAAGACGAAAAGCTCGAGGATTTGGATTTCGTGGAGCTTCGCTCCTGCACCGTCGGTTGTGTGGCCGGTCCGCTCACCGTGGAAAACCCGTTTGTCGCCAAAGCGCGGCTCAAAGCCATGCGCAAATACGCGCAAATTTCCTGTAACGCAGCAGCCCCAAAGGCGCTCACTAAAGAAATGTACTGGGGGCATCCGCTCCAGGAAGTCGGCATTTTAAAACTCGATAAGGACATCGGCGAAGCGATGAAGAAAATGCAGAGGCTACAGGAAATTGAAAAATCCTTACCCGGTCTCGACTGCGGCACCTGCGGTGCACCCTCCTGCCACGATTTGGCAGAGGACATTGTACGCGGGCGTGCTTCTATCGAGGACTGCGTATTCAGCGGCAAGGGCGAAAACGGCTATATTCCGATTCCCGTGCCCTTCAGAAAATCCAAACAGCCAAAAGACAAAAAATAAAATTTTATAATAAAGGTGATTTCCATGAAAACTCTATTCAAAAACGTAAATCTCATTGACGTAGAGGACAACTGCGCGGTACGCGAAAACACCAGCGTACTGGTTGAAAACGACAAAATTGTTGCGATCGGCGAAGAAGCAAAAGCCGACCGCGTCATTGACGTAAAGGGTGCTTACATGCTCCCCGGTCTTATCAATTTACACGTGCATTTATTTGGTTCCGGCGCACCGAGCAAAGCTCTCGGCGGCGGTCCTTCCCAGAAATTTTTAATGCAGTTCCTAAAGACCAAGCTCGGTGCTTTTGTAATGGACAATATCATTAAAAAGACCGTAGATATTCAGCTGAGAAGCGGTGTAACCACCGTTCGCGCGATGGGCGATTTCTGCTACAGCGATGTTCGCGTGCGCGATAAAATCAAAGCCGGTGAAATGGTTGGCCCGCGTATGCTCGTTTCCGGTCCTGCCATTACCGTTCCAACCGGTCACGGCGACGGCACATTTGCGGTTACCTCCGACGACATTCCGACCCTTTGTTCCTATGTAGACAAAAACATTGAGGCCGGTGTAGACTGGATTAAAATTTGTGTAACCGGCGGCGTTATGGATGCAAAAGAAGTCGGTCATCCAGGCGAGCTCAAAATGAGCTTAGAGCAGACCAAGGCCGTTTGCGACCATGCACACGAAAGAGGCTTCAAGGTAGCTTCGCACACCGAAAGTCCCGAGGGCTTAGAAGTTGCTTTAAAGGGCGGCGTAGATACCATTGAGCACGGTGCTTTCGTCAATGACGAATGTGCAGAGCTTTATAAGGCACACGGTGCGGCACAGGTCATCACCCTCTCCCCTTGTATTCCGCTTTCCACCTTAGATCCGGCTATCACGAAGCTCGATGACAAGGCAACCTACAACACCAAAATCGTCGGTCAAGGCATGATTGACGGCGCAAAACGTGCGATGCGCGACGGCATTGCTTTAGGTCTCGGCACCGATGCCAGCTGCCCGCTTTGCATGCAGTACAACACCTGGAGAGAGCTGGACTACTTACATCAGGTTTGCGGTATGCCGATTGCAGATACCATTCGCACGGCTACTCTTGAAAATGCACGCATTGCAGATTTAGGCGACATCACCGGTTCTGTTGCTGTCGGCAAGGCGGCAGATTTACTGGTTGTAAAGGAAAATCCGCTCGAGGACTTAAAGGCACTTCGCAACCCGATGTATGTTATGGCAAACGGCAACCTCTTAGAACAACCCCAGCAGAAGAAAAATGAACAAATCGAAGGCTGGCTCGATTCTATCAACTTAAAAGAAGGCTTTTTCAATAAGGAAGCCTAAGTAATCAAGGAGGCATAGACATGACCGTTGGCGAATTTGCAACTCTGGAGAACTTACATATTGCCGTTTCGGGCGATTTAAAAAGAGAAATTACAGGCGGCTATTGCGGTGACCTGTTAAGCTGGGTCATGTCAAGAGCTGAAAGCGGCGATGCGTGGCTAACCGTTATGGGCAATATCAACGCCATCGCGGTTGCCGTGCTTGCGGATTGTGCCTGCATCATTCTTTGTGAGAGTGCCGCATTGGATGAGGATGCACGGCAAAAGGCAGAAGAACAAGGCGTCACCATACTCACCACCCGTGAGAATGCCTTTTCACTCGCCTCTCGCCTTGCGGCAAGGTTATAGCTATGCGATATGTGAAAACGGATTTACACGTGCACTCCTGTCTCTCCCCTTGTGCCCAGGACGATATGACGCCTGCAAATCTCGTGCAAATGGCGAAGCTTTCCGGCGTGGAGCTTTTGGCGCTCACCGACCACAATTCCTGTAAAAATTGTCGCAGTGCGGTACAGTTCGGCGAAGCCTTCGGTGTTCAGGTGCTTCCAGGTATGGAGCTTTGTACAGCAGAGGAAATCCACTGTATTTGTCTGTTTGAAACGGTGGAAGCCGCAGAGGCTTTTGGAGCGCAGGTCTATGAAACCCTACCCCGTATTCCAAATAAGCCCGAAATTTTTGGAAATCAAAATATTATGGATACCGCGGATAATAAAATTGGCACGGAGCCGCTTTTATTGACGACCGCCTCCGCAATTCCGATAAGCCGTGTAAAAGCTCTTGTAACGACGTTTAGCGGCATTTGCTTTCCGGCGCACTTAGATCGTGCTTCCTACAGTCTTCTGTCCGTTTTGGGTGCGCCTTACGAGGAATTAGGCTTTACAGCGGCAGAGTTCACAAAAGATGCCGACATTGAAAAATTCAAGGCAGAATATCCCCTGCTCCGCAAAATGCGGCTGATTTGCAATTCAGATTCACATAGATTAGAGCAGTTGGCACTCAGTGAACCGAATGCTCTGCCGCTTCAAGATTGCAGCTTCGCCGCACTGAAAGCTTACCTCGAAAATCAAAATTAGGATAAAAAAAGAGACGGTAAAAAGCCGTCTCTTTTTTATTTAAAGGGAAAGAAAAACAGCCTTCGGAAAAACCGAAGGCTGTTTTATTATGTAGATTCGAGATGCGCGCGAATCGCAAGCGATTAGTGCTTAATGTCATCCCACGGCACACCGTTGATGTGGAACAAGGTGTCGAACTCGTAACGGTTGTGCTCTTCCTTGGTGTGGTTGGTGTACCAAACCTGTGCGAAGAAGGGGTTGGTCTTAGCGATGTCATCGTAATCCCAAGCCTTAACCGGTACATAGCATTCAGGGCACCAGTGACCGCCGAGAAGAATAAGAGCCGGGCTGGCTTCAAATTCTGCACCGCAGTGACCGCATTTCCATTTAAGCTTTGTAGCCATGTCGCCCTTAACCATGGAGTCAGAGAGGCATTCGCCGCCACGGAACTTAGCTGCCTGCTTCATATCTTCAATGTCGAGCTCGCTCTCGGGCTTGGACTCATCATAACCATGGTCAAGCTTGAACTGCTCAGAAGCGCTGTTGTCCTTATCGAACTTAACGATTTCGGTGTCTTCCCACTTGGTCGGGAGCTTCTTCCACTCGTCAAGAGAGCCAAAGTAAGCGCTAAGACGAACTTCGTTGTTGGTCTTAACCCAGTCAAGAGTACCGAAGTCGGGTGTAGAAGCTATCTTCTTCATGAACGGCTTTGCGCAAGCTGCAACGAGGTTCTTCGGAAGATAGCGCGGGATCTTGAAGTAGAATTCAACCCCGTCAGCAAGACGATTAAAGTAATCTTTAATCGGAAGGTTTTCACGGAAGTGAAGGTAATTTTCGAGCTTGTCACCATCAGCATAGAACTGACCGTGGAAGTTCTTTGTGATGAACCAGTTGGGATCGAAGAGTTTCTCGGGACCTGCAAGACCGAGAGTACCAAGAAGAAGGCACTCGAACTCGTAGTTGGAAACTCTGTATTCCTTACCGGAACCAATGTTGAAGAAGTGATTCCAGAAGCCGCCGTCAAGGTTGCCCTTAACATCTTCAGCCGGAAGGTTAGCAATAAGACGACCGGAGTCTTCTACGGTGCACCATTCCAAAACGCCGTTCAGCGGAACGTGGAACATAATCGGGTCCATATTCTTTAAAATGTTGGGATAAAGGATACCGGACTGACGCATAACAACCCAGTTCTTAAGGCCGCTTTCAACGAAAACGCGCTCTGCAAGAACCTTGGAAATTGCATAGTGGTCATAGATGGAAACCTTAATCGGGTCACCGCAACGGCCCCAGTGAATCGGGTAGTTACGGTCGCCGGTTTCAGCAACAGTACCAATGTAAGCCACTTTAATATCATCCGGATTGGGCTGAGCGAGAACAGCTTTGCAGATGTTCTTAGCAGCACCTACGTTTGTTTTCTGGGTTCTGTAGGGTTTCCAGTCCGCTGTGGGAGAAACCATACCGCCAACGTGTAAAACATAGTCGGAACCGGTAACAGCATCCAAAACGTCTTCATACTTTGTAAGGTCGCCCCATACAATTCTGACAGCGGGGTCATTCATGTAAGCTGCGAACTTCTTTTCGTTCTTCTCACTTTTGCGTAAAAGGACAACAATGTTAAACTGGTCTTTCTTAGCATAAAGCTCTTTAAAGCCAGCAAAGCCCATGTTACCTGACGCACCGGTGAGCATAACAGTCTTTTTCTCGGCCATTTGATTACCACCTTAAAATTTATAGTAAATATAGTATATAATTTTACCGTCAAAAAGTCAATAAATAAGTAATTATTTTTTGACAAATTCTCCCAAAAAAAGGGTCTTTAGCGCAAGCCAAAGACCCTTTTCTGAGTTTCTATGTAATTTGTTTACCAAGCAATGGTGAACTGCTTGTCAAGACCGAACGGGATGGAGATCTGAATGCCGAGTGCATTGAGGGAAAGAGTCCAAACGAAGTAGTAATTTGCGGTTAATACGTTGCCGGTTGCTTTATCAACAGTTACAACGATTTTACCGTCTTTATGACCGGTCTTAACGTCTTTAATCATGCTCTTTGCGCCGCCTGCGTTTTCCATAATCTTATCGGTAAGAATAACGGAAAATACCTTGCCGTTATGGCCTGCGCCGTGTGCTGTAGTTGCGCTGGGTTCATCCGGTTTAACAAGCACTGTGATGGTGTATTTGTCGCCGCCGTCTGCAACGTCGATAGACTGAACATCTTCCATAGTAAGTTTGCTGGACCAGCTTTCGTTTTCAACCGGGAAGATCTTGTTCTTGTCGTCTGCAGAGGTTGCTGCGGGCGGAACCTGAACTTCACCCATGTTGGAGCTGATTAAGGAGTTTGCAACACCAACAAGAGATTTCGGGATGGAGCCTTCGATGCTGCCCTGCTGAGAGTTAACTTCTTTGTTAAGCGTAATGGTTTTAGCGTTGGGCTTAACCTTATTGATAGCGGTGTTGAAGTAAGCGAGCTTCTGCTCGTCTGTGCTGTCAGCGGTAAGCTCGGTAACTTCGGGAGTAGCCGGAGCATTTGCTGCATCGTTATTCGCAGCAGGTGCGTTGTTATTATTCTGAACAACGTTATTGGTTACTGCATTCGGGTCGGCCTCAGTAAGTTCCATTCTGTTCGGACGAACCGTTGCGATATAGAATACCGAAACAACGAGTAAAATTGCAAGACAAATAGAAAATGCTTTGAAGAAAGTGTCAGAGAACACCTTTCTGAGCATCTGCTTATTTGCAAGCTTTTCCGCTCTGCTTTCGGGTGTTGACGGTTGCTTAGCTTTCTTAGACATTTGCGAATCCCCTTTCAAAGATAAGCCCATAGGCTCACGATTAAATATTACCTCTATAATTTACAATAAAATTTCCTAAATGTCAATCCATTTTTGCTCAATTCTGCTAAAAAAGAAAAATTTTTAAAAGTTAATGAGCATTTTGTCTGATTTCGTCTGCTGATTTCAAAAATTTCCCAAAAAAAACGGATTTCCTTAATTGGGAATCCGTTTTAAAAAGGTTAAATTTAGGCTTTTTTCTTAGCGTTTTGCTCATCCATAGTTTTGAGTGCTTTCTTGAATTGGAAGGAAAAAAGAATCGCCGTAAAGGTGACCGCCAAAACGTCCGCACACGGCTCTGCGAGATAAACGCCGAGGGTCGGATTGGATTTTACAATGTGCGGCATAATGTAAATGAAGGGCAAAAGAAGCACAAATTTACGCATAACCGCAACGATAATCGAGGATTTCGCATTGCCGAACGAGGTAAACGCCATTTGGCACGCCATTTGGATGCCGAACAGGAACACGCCGAACAGATAAATACGAATCACCTTTAAGGTATAAGCCAAAAGCTCGGGGTCGCTCGTAAACATCTTGGCAAAGCCGCCCGGGAATAGCATAATCATGAGCCAAAGGAAGGTGGAATAGGAAAGGCTGACCGTTAAAAGCAGCTTGTAAGTCTTTTTCACACGTTCCTTATGCCCTGCGCCGTAGTTGAAGCTTAAAATCGGCTGTGCGCCCTGCCCTATGCCTTGTAAGGGCAACATAGCAAACTGCATAACGCTGATTAAAATGGTCATGGCGCCTACGGCGATGTCACCGCCGTATTGCAAAAGGGATTTATTGAAGCATACAGCGATAATGCTTTCGCTCGACTGCATAATGAAGGTTGCCATGCCAAGTGCTAAGCTCGGCAGAATGATATTCTTTTTAAGGCGCATATATTTTTTGTGGATTTTGAGCTGTGTTTTCTTGCCGAAGAGGAAGGAAAGCACCCATATGCAGGAAATGCTTTGAGAAACGATGGTCGCGAGTGCCGCACCCTTTACGCCGAGCTTAAAGCCGAAGATGAAAATCGGGTCAAGTATAATATTGCTGACTGCACCGATTAAAACGGAAAGCATACCGATTTTCGCAAAGCCCTGTGCCGTGATAAAGGCATTCATGCCTAAGGTGAGCTGTACGAAAATCGTGCCGATAGCGTAGATGTTCATATAATCCACGGCGTATTCAATCGTGTTGCCGCTGGCACCGAACGCCAACAGAAACGGACGGTTAAAGCACAAAAGCAATACGGTAATCACGGCAGATACAATGATTTGTAAAGAGAAGCAGTTGCCGAGGGTATTTTCGGCAAGGTCATATTCGTTTCTGCCCATAAAAATAGAGGCACGTGGTGCACCGCCGCTGCTGACAAGTGCCGCAAAGGCAGATACAATCATAATGACCGGCAAACACACACCGACACCTGTGAGTGCCAATGCGCCGTCCCCGGGGATGTGGCCGATGTAAATACGGTCGACAATATTATAGAGCATATTGATAATCTGTGCGGTAAGGCTCGGCAGTGCCAAGGTCCAAAGAAGCTTACCGACCGGCTCTGTACCTAAAAAATCTTTGCTTTTTTCCTGTTTCATTCGACGTTATTCTCCTTTTGCTTCGCTGTAATTCAAATTTTCTTTCATATTTTCCAAAAGCCTTTGCGAAAGGCGGACGTAGGTTTCTTTTTCTTCTTCGGAGAAGCCATGCAGTAAATCCGCTTTATAGGCGGCGCTGACGCTTTCGATTTCGTTGACAATCGGGAGAGCTTCAGGCTGTAATTCCAAATGCACTGTGCGACGGTCCTTTTCATCCGGTCGGCGGATTAAAAGTCCTTTTTCACAAAGGCTGTCCACCGCGCAGGAAACATTACCCTTGGAAAGTGAACGTAGAGCGGCAATCTCCCCTACTGTATTTTTTCCCGGATTGTTGTGTAAAAATCCAACGACAACCAGTTCCAATTTAGAAAGCCCATATTTTACGCGCAGAGGCTCTAAAAAACGATCATAGAGCTTGACTGCCGCGCGGACGGCAGAAAGAAAGCTTTCGCCGTTTTCTCCGATTGTGAAGGTCTTTTTTCGCAGAGGTTTATTTTGTTCCATAGCTTTCCACCTATACTTTGTTTTAAATAGAACAGTTTTCTTTAAAACAATTATAGTCCGTTTTTTCATTCTGTCAAGGACGCACTTTTTATTTTATATAGATTTATAAAGGCTATGCAAAAGAAAAAGCCGACACGGCTAAAGCCGCATCGGCGAAAATTTTTATTAATGCGTTAAGAAAAAGGTTAAGCCGAACAAGAGACCGATAATCCATGTAGCGGGCTTTACTTCCTTGGCTTTGCCGGTGCATACAGCAATCACGGTAAAGGAAATGAGGCCGAAGCCGATGCCGTAGGCAATCGAATAGGTAAAGGGCATCATCACCATGGTCAAGAACGCCGGAACAGAAACCTCTGTCGCATCCCATTTGATATTGCGGACGCAGTTCATCATGAGCACGCCGACATAAATGAGGGCCGCCGCGGTTGCACAGGAGGGAATGAGCTGTGCAAGCGGAGAAAAGAACATCGCAATAAAGAAGAATACCGCTGTGGAAACGGAAGCAAGACCTGTTCTGCCGCCCTCACCGACACCTGCGGAGCTTTCAACCACGGTGGTTACGGTAGAGGTACCGCAAACCGAGCCGATGGTGGTGGCAATCGCATCGGAGAGCATAGCTTTATCCATATTCGGCACTTCGCCGTTTTTATCTAAGAGATTACCTCTGGCGCACGCACCGTAGAGTGTGCCGAGGGTGTCAAACATATCGACCATGCAAAATGCCAAAGCGGTGGAAAGCAAGGTCACGATAAAGGCGCTCACGCCGTGTGCTTCAATGAACGGGGCAAAGTTAAAGCCCTCGGTGAACACCTTACCGAAAGAAAGGTGCGCAAATTCCGAAAATGCGGCAAAGGGATTAAAGCTGAAGCCCGCCGTAAAATCGTTATAAAAGCCCGGAATGGTAAGACCTAAAAGGTAATAAGCCACTGTACCGCCTAAGATGCCGAAGAGCACACTGCCTTTGACATCACGTTTGCTCATAATCGCAATCGCCAAAACGGTAAAGAAAGTAACCAAAACCGGCATAATGCTCTGCCAGGTAGCATTGCCGGAAAAAAGGTTAAACGAAACAAGGCCGACCAAGGTAGCCTCATCGTTGACAACAAGTCCTGCGTTTTGCAGACCCAAGAAGGCAATAAACAAACCGATACCGGCAGGAATCGCGGTACGAACCGCTTCGGGAATAGCATCGAAAATCTTTTTGCGAAGACCGGTGACGGTCAACAGAATAAATACCAAGCCGTCGAGCATAACGAGCACCAAGGCATTTGCATAGGTAAAGCCCAAGCCGAAGCAAACAGTATAGACGAAATAGGCGTTAAGGCCCATGCCCGTTGCCTGTGCCAGCGGCAGGTTAGCCATTAAGCCCATGAGGAGCGTACCGGCAATCGCTGAAATCGCCGTGGCAATATAAATGGCATTATAGGAGACTGTCCCAAGCTCCGAGAAGATGCCGGCATTAACCATTAAAATATAGGACATCGCCATAAACGTGGTAAAGCCCGCAATAATCTCTGTGCGAACCGTTGTGCCGCGTTCTTTTAGGTGAAAGAATTTTTCTAATTTTTCCATAGGTTTCCTCTTTTCATTAAATTAACACACAATATATGATTTTACGAAATTTTCGAGAAAAAAGCAAGCCTCTAAAGGGATTCTTTTGACAAATCCATTTAGAGGCTGCTCCGATTTACTTTTCTAATTCCATCATGCAGAATACAGGCAGTTTTTTGACGAGAAGCTTGGTTTCGCCGTCTGCCTGGGTAAGCTGTACGGTGCTCCCCTTCGAAAGCACTTGGACGTTTTGATAGCTTTCCGGCAAGGTGATTTCAATATCCTGTATGGGGTAAACGGGGGTAACCTCTTGCTGATTCACAAGTGCCAAATAATCCTTACCGTTCTTTTCCCATGCGACAATTTCCACAAAATCGGGTGCGTTGGAAATAAAGGTACGTTTCTCCCCTCTCATAAGATAGAGAATCATATCGGAAAGAGACTGACGGCAGTGATGTGCTTCTGTCTGCTCTAAAGGAGCGGCAACCCACATGACCTGTCCCTTACCGCGCTGTACCAAAGTAACTGCCGGATAAAGTGTGTGACGTCCGGGCGGGTCAGAGTGGATGGCAGAGAAATCACGTTCGGAGCGTTTGGTGTAAGGATAAGTCAGCGTTGCCAGTGTTTCGACTGCCGAATCTATGATTTTAGCTTCCTGTGCCGTATGTTCCACAGGATATGGGCTTTGTCTATCAAACGTTTTCATGTAATCCGCAAATTGTGGCTTTGGCTCTAAATAGCAATAGGTAAACGCACTGGTTCTTTGCACTTCAACACCGGCAAAGCGTTCCAGTTTCGCATTCTTACCAAAGCCTTCGGAGATAAAGAGGCTGCCGCCGTTTTCAACGAAAGCTTTTATATCCTCAAATTCCTCATTTGTGATTTCAAAAGCGCCCGCAATGCAAAGCACCTTTGCTTTTAAGTTTTTAAGGTTTCGGCTGCCCACCACATCAAAGGCAATGTTATGTTCCTTTAAGGTTTTGACAATGTGCATGGGTGCGCTGATATAATTCTCATTGAGCTTGCAGTTCGTACTGTAAAGCACAGCCACATCCGTTTTGAGGTTGCCCGAAACATACGGCTCTAAGGGCTTTGTTTCGGCAAACACTTCTCGAATTGCGCCCGTATACATGGATTCTGTAAATGTGCCATCGGGATTCATGGCATCGCAAATGGAGAATGCGCCGCCGTGCACCAAAGCGTTGACACTGTGGATTAAAAGGTCATCCTTGGTTCTCGAAACCGTATGAGCAAATAAGTTTTTATCACAGCGAGAAGTGATATAGCTAAACGGCTTTGTTCTCGTAATATTATTATAATATTTGCACATGAAGCTCTGCTGTAAATAGCCGCCGTAATAATCGCCGCCCGCATAATCGGAAGCATCGGTATTCATTTCGACATTGGCGCAGTTCCAGTTTTCACCAATGGCTGCCATATTATGTTCAATGGAAATTTCGGGGTTAATGGATTTTACGGTTTGTGTATTTTCTAAAATAAATTCCTGCATCCATCTCTGACGGATATGTATAAATTCCTGCCACGCCTTGCTGTTTGGATTTTGAATACGGGGAATGGGTTTTCCTGTCTCTTCCAGATATTTCTTTTGGCAGTGTCTGCAATAACAAGGATAGGGCCAAAACGGCATATCGAGGAACATACCTTCAAAATCATAAGAAGTGCAAAGCTCCGTTAAAATATCCTTACAATACTGTCTATATTCCGGATTGTTGGGGCAAACCAAGCCATAGCGATTCTTTTTATTCAGCGGCACATGATAGGAGCTTAAACCTGTGGCGTGCTTTAAATGCCAGCTCTTGTGGGTTTCATAGGCGTAATTGTCATAAATTTGCGAGAAATAGACGATAACCTTAATTCCTGCCGCATGACATTTTTCAATCATTTCACCGACATAATCTAAATTGCGGCGTTCTAAAGTACGGTGCATTCTGCCGTTTTTGCATTTCCAGTAATTGAGTCCCACGTGCGAATGGGCTTTTACCACAACGCTCGAGGCATCGGCTTCTTTTAAATGGGCTACGAAATTATCGACATCGAGCTTCGATAAATATTCCGGGTTCGTGTCATTCAAGTGCATATCCATAAAGATACGCCGATAATCGTTTTCAAACCACATAAAGTTCCCTCTCTTTTGGCGGATTGTTTTAAAATCTATTGTAGCACTTCTCAAAAAAATATGCTATACTTTCTCATATAGAAATTGTAAGCAAAGAGGTGACCCTATGATTTGCAGAAGCTGCCCGCGAAATTGCGGTGCAGAACGCGTGGAAAATGAAAATTCCAACGGCTTTTGTCATATGCCCTATAACGCCGTTTTAGCGCGTGCCGCTTTGCATCTTTGGGAAGAACCGCCCATCAGCGGTAAAAAAGGCTCGGGGGCTATCTTCTTTTCGGGATGCAGTTTGCGCTGTATCTTCTGTCAAAACGAAGAAATCAGCCATAAGGATTTCGGCAAGGCGGTATCGAAAGAACGCTTTATCGAAATTATGCAGGATTTGGAAGCACAGGGCGCCCAGAATATCAACCTTGTAAACCCTTCGCATTTTGTGCCGTTTATTAAGGAATGCTTAGAAGCCTATCAGCCGAGTGTGCCCGTGGTTTACAACTCGGGCGGCTACGACAGTGTAGAAAGCCTGCGGTCTTTAGAGGGGCTGATTCAAGTGTATCTCCCCGATTTTAAATACTGGGACAGCGAAAAGGCAAAGCAATATGCCAAGGCCGCGGATTACCCCGAAAAAGCCAAAAGTGCGATTTCGGAAATGCGTCGACAGGTAAAGGACCGCTTCGACGAGCAAGGTCGGATGCAATCCGGACTGCTCATTCGGCATTTGGTTTTGCCGAGGAACACTGGGGACAGCATCGAGATTTTAAAATGGGTGAAAGAGAATTTGGGCACAGACACCTATTTGAGTCTGATGAGCCAATACACCCCCTATCGCAAGGATTATCCGTTTAAGGAGCTGAATCGTCGCCTTTGCACGGCGGAATATGACAAGGTGGTAAACGCCTTTTTCGATTTGGGATTCCATAACGGCTTTATGCAGGAGAGAAGCTCCGCAGAATGTACATTCACGCCCGCCTTTGATTTAACGGGCATTACAAAATAAATTCAAGAAACAGAGGGATTATTTATGAAAATCGGATTTTTAGGTGCAGGCAACATGGCATCTGCCATTTTGGAAGGCATGGTGCATTCGGGCAAATTTGAGGGCAAGGATTTATTTGCCTTTGACCGTCACGAAGAAAAGCTCCAAAAACTCCAAAACGAGCTCGGCATCGGCGTAGCCTCGGATGCCGAGGATTTAATCGAAAAGGTGGACGTTTTAGTACTTGCCATTAAGCCCAAAGGCTTCCCCGAGGTACTCCCCGCCCTTGCCGCTTCTTTGCAAAAGAAAAACACCTTTGTGCTCTCCATTGCGGCAGGTAAGACCTTGAGCTTTATCGAAGGCTTTATCGGTTCACTGCCGATTGCTCGCATTATGCCGAATATCAACGCCACCGTTTCAGAAAGCATGACCGCTTACTGCTGCAATGCGGCGGTATCCGAGGAGCAGAAAGCCCTTGTCAAAACTATGTGTGAAAGCTTCGGAAGCGCCTTGGAGCTTTCGGAAGCGATGTTTCCCCTCTTCGGTGTAATCGCAGGCTCTGCACCGGCATTCACCTACATGTACATTGATGCACTGGCACGTGCCGCCGTTAAGCACGGTATGCCGAAAAAGACGGCACTCGAAATTGCCGCACAAATGACCCTCGGCAGTGCAAAGCAGATTTTAAACAGCGACAAGCATCCCATGGAGCTGACAGACAATGTTTGCTCCCCCGGTGGCACTACCATTGAGGGTGTGGAAAGTTTACAGGCCGACGGCTTCGAGGCGGCAGTGCACAGAGCGGTAGACAAGACACTCGAAAAAGACAGTAAAATTTAACTGTAAAATCCTAAAACGCCAAAGAGCGGAGAACCGAAAAGGCTCTCCGCTCTTTTTATATTTCTTATGCTCCCCTTTTCAAAAGGAAAAGCCATTTTTTATTTTTCTGCTTTCGCTTTTTTCTCGGCTTTCAGCTTTCTTAAATATTCAATATCCTTTTTAGAAAGCTCGGCATGATTTAACAGGTCGGGGCGGCGTTCGTAAGTTCTTTTTAAGGACTGCTCGCGCTTCCACTTGTCAATATTGCCGTGATGCCCGGAAAGAAGCACATCGGGCACCTTTCTGCCGTGCCATTCGGGCGGTCTTGTATACTGCGGATATTCAAGTAGGCTGTCATAATGGCTCTCGAGCGATTTTGCTTCATCATTCGGCAGCACGCCCGGCAGCATACGGCAGACGGAATCCGCCACAACCATTGCCGGCAATTCTCCGCCGGTCAGCACGTAGTCACCGATAGAGATTTCCTCATCGACAAGCTCTTCTAAGATGCGTTCGTCCACGCCCTCATAGTGTCCGCAAAGTAAAACGACATGGGGCATTTCGGCAAGCTCTTTGACACGTGCCTGCGTCAAGGTTTTGCCTTGGGGCGACATATAGATGAGGTGCGGCTTTTCTTCGGTTGCAGCATCGTAAAGCGACCTAAAGCAATCGTAAATCGGCTGGGTCTGCATAAGCATACCCATACCGCCGCCGTAAGGGGCATCGTCTACACGATTGTGCTTATCCTCTGTAAAATCACGAATATTGACACAGCGAATATCCACAAGCTCCTTTTGACGTGCTCTGCCGATGATGCTTTCGGAGAGGACAGACTCACAAAGCTCGGGGAAGAGGGTCATAATATCAATCCGCATCTTCAATCACGCTTTCTATGCCGTCAAAGAGACCTCTGAGGGCATGGATTTTTACCGTTTCATTTTCAATATCCGTTTCGGCAATCACCGGCGGAATAGCGGGAATCAAGGTTTCCTTGCCGTCCTCGCCCACAACGCTCCAAACATCATTGGCTTTGGAGCCGGTCATTACGGCGGCAATTTTGCCGTAGGGCTTGCCGCTGTCTATATCTACGACTTTACAGCCGATTAAATCCTGAATAAACCACTTGCCTTCGGGCAGGTGGGCATCTTTTCTGGCAATGTAAAACACCTTACCGCGCAGAGCTTCGGCTTTTTCCATGGTATCTACATTTTGAAACGTTGCCAGCACGTGTGTTTTGTGGGGGCGCAGTCTCGTTGCCTCTAACGCGTTTTTGCCGTTTTCATCCAAATACAGGGTTTTAAAACCGCAAAGAAAGGCGGCGTCATCGCACCACGGTTCAATTTTCACTTCGCCGCGCACGCCGTGTGTACCCACAGCCTTGCCGACTTCAATAAATTCTTTTTTCATAAAATGCTCCGTTAAAAGAAAGCGCACAGACAGAATCTGTGCGCTTCATGTTTAGTCTATATCTACCTGTACGCGAACGCCGTCGCGGGTTGCACGTGCTTTCATAACAGTGCGGATTGCCTTTGCAATTCTACCCTGCTTACCGATAACACGGCCCATGTCGCCTTCAGCAACATGAAGATGATAAACAATCGTGCCACGGGAATCCGGCTCGTCGGCTACAATGCTGACAGAGTTCGGGTCATCCACGAGGCCTCTTGCGATGTTTAAAAGAAGCTCTTCCATTTTATAAGAATCTCCCTTTACTTATTTGATAGCACCGCACTGCTTTAAAAGTGCCTTAGCGGTATCGGTCGGCTGAGCACCGTTCTGAATCCACTTTGCTGCCTTTTCAGCATCAATCTTGATTTCTGCGGGGTTCTTCATGGGATCATAAGTACCGAGTTCTTCGATGAACTTACCGTCTCTCGGGGACTTAGAATCTGCTACAACTACACGATAGAAAGGTGCTCTCTTAGCGCCCATGCGGCGCAATCTGATTTTTACTGCCATTGTTTTTTCCTCCATATATGTTGAAAATTTAAAATATATACCAATCACTTTGTAGTGCTGGAATCAAAAAGAATTACATGCCGAACTGACCGAAATTGCCCATGCGGCTCATACGGCGTTTGGCGCCCTTGGAATTAAGCTGTTTAAACATTTTCAGCATTTGCTTATGCTGATTTAACAGCTTGTTGACATCCTCAACCTTCATACCGCATCCGGCGGCGATTCTGCGCTTTCTGGACGGGTTGATAAGCTCGGGACGTCTACGCTCTTCGGGGGTCATGGAATAGATAATTGCCTGCACCCTGTCGAACTGCTTTTCGTCGATATCGACATCACGGATTTTATTGCCGATACCCGGAAGCATGGAAAGAATATCTTTCATAGAGCCGAGCTTTCTGACCTGCTGAAGCTGGTCTAAAAGGTCGTTTAAGTCAAATTTGTTCTTGCGAAGCTTCTTTTCAAGCTCCATGGCTTTCTTCTCGTCGAGGGAGTTTTCGGCTTTTTCGATAAGAGAAAGCACATCGCCCATGCCGAGGATTCGAGAAGCCATTCTGTCGGGATAGAAATAGTCAAGCTCGTCGAGCTTTTCACCCATACCGACGAATTTAATCGGTTTACCGGTAACAGCTCTTGCGGAAAGTGCCGCACCGCCTCTGGTATCACCATCCATCTTGGTAAGCACAAGACCGTCAATACCGAGGGCTTCGTCAAATGCAGAAGCTACCGTAACAGCATCCTGACCGGTCATCGCATCGACAACCAAGAGGATTTCGTGCGGGTGAACCGCAGCTTTGACGTTTTTGAGTTCGTCCATGAGGACTTCGTCAATATGAAGACGGCCGGCTGTATCAATAAAGACATAGTCATAGCCGTGATCTTTCGCATGGCGGATTGCATTTGTCGCAATCTCTACGGGGTCGATTTGACCCATTTCAAAAACGGGAACATCTACCTGCTCACCGACAACCTGCAACTGTTTAATAGCCGCAGGACGATAGACGTCGCAGGCAACGAGCAAGGGTCTGTGGCCCTCTTTTTTGAGCTTGTTGGCAATCTTCGCACAGTGGGTTGTTTTACCGGAACCCTGCAAGCCGCACATCATAACGATTGTGGGCGGATGCGAAGCATAGGCAAGTCGGCTGCCCGAGCCGCCCATGAGTGCCGTCAGTTCTTCGTTTACGATTTTAATAACCATTTGCGCGGGGGTTAAGCTTTCCATAACCTGCGCACCGATGGCACGTTCTGTAACTTTATTGGTAAAGTCTTTTGCAACCTTATAGTTAACGTCCGCTTCCAAAAGAGCGAGGCGCACTTCGCGCATTGCTTCTTTTACATCGCTTTCGTTGAGGCTGCCTTTGCTACGAAGCCGTTTAAACGCGGCTTCGAGTTTATCGGATAAACCTTCAAACGCCATTCTGAACTGCTTCCTTTACTCCATAATATCCAAAACTAAGGACTTAATGTTGACGGTTTTCTCGTTGATTTCGCGAGAAAGCTCATGTTCCAAATTATATGCGTTGATATAATCGGCACATTCCATGATTTCCGTCAAACGCGCTTTGATATTGTCTAAACGCTTCGCAAAGCCCAGCTTTTCTTCCATATCATACAAAAGCGCTTCTGCACGCTTAATTGCATCACGGACGCCCTGTCTCGTGATACCTTCATTTTCTGCGATTTCGGAAAGAGAGAGATCGTCATTATAATAATAGTTTAAGAAATTACGCTGCTTTTCTGTAAGCATTTCGCCGTAATAATCGAGCAAAATTGTGATTTCTACGTTTGCTGCCAACCTTTTCACCTTCTCTTTCAAAAAATCCCTGTAAAGCAGAGCACTTTACAGGGAGATATTATACTAAACTTTTATAAAATTGTCAAGGGAAATTTTTTGCGTTTACAGCCGAAACCCCTTACCAAACCACGTGTGCATAGCCGTCATCGTTTGCCGGTTCTTTATCTAAGATTTGGATACCGTCTTCGCTGTCCGGCGTTTGAGGTGTATTATTTTCAGGCGTTTGATTTTCGGGCGTTTGATTTTCGGGATTCTGGTGCTTGCCCTCTTCTTTTTCTATTTCTTCTTTTTCTTTATCCGCCTGCTCTTTGGGCTTAGTGTAAAGGTCATCAATCAATTCCATAGAGCCGTCTTTACCTGTGGTTACAGGGATTAAATCGCCGAATTTATTTTGAATGAACTTGTCGCCGTTTTCGTTGGTAATAAACTCAATCGGTTCATAGACTCTGGTTTCTTCTGCTTTAAAGTTTTCTTTCTTTCCACAGGAAGCGAAAACGAAGGAAAGCAGAACAACAGCCATTGCAACAGCCATCAGTTTTTTATTCATAGATACCCTCCACGCTGTAAAGTTTTCCGGTTTTACAGCTATTTTCTACGTGATTGCTATTATTTTACCATAAAGCTCTGCACATTGCAACCGCAAATTACTTGAGCTCGGCAATCGTGACGCCGTCCTCGCCCTCGCCGTATACACCGAGGCGGTAGGTGCGGATATTGGGATGACGTTTCAAATGCTCGCCCACAGCTTTACGCAGAACACCCGTACCCTTGCCGTGTACAATCGTGATTTCAGAAAGACCCGAGCGCACGGAAGAATCAATAAACATATCTAAATCCAGAAGTGCTTCTTCTACGTTTTTGCCGCGCAAATCCACAGAAAGCTCCGCCTTTTGGAAGGTTCTTTCGCGTTTTTGCGTTACAGCGGCACGACGCGGGCCGGTTTTCTTCGCTTGATTATTGGAAAGCAGACGCACTTCGTCAAGCTGCACTTTCATTTTAAGCGCACCGCTTCGCACCTCGAGTGCGCCCTTATCATCGGGAAGCGAAAGGACCGTGCCGTTCGTACCGAGGGTCATAATGAGAATATTATCCCCGATTTGCAAGGGGCGCGGCAGCTTGTATTCGCCGTCACTTTCAATGCCAATGGTTTCTGCGGTTAAATCATCTAATTTATTAAAATGCGACTTCATTGCAGATTTGGCTTTTCTAGCCATTTCGGCGGCATTCTTTTCTTTCTTTTGCTCTTTTTTGAGGCGTTCTACTTCTAAGAGAAGTGAATTTGCCGCACGTTTCGCCTGCTCGACCAAGTTTTTGGCTTCGAGTTCGGCGCGTGCTTTAATTTTTTCGCCCTTTTCTTCGGCTTCCTTGAGCTTTTCTTCGGAAGCTTTTTTAATCGCATCCATTTCTTCTTGCATCTGGAGCGTTTTTTCTTTTTCTTTTTCCATTTCCGCTCTGGCGCTTTCGAGGGCATCTACAACATCCTCAAAGCGCTGATTTTCATCGGAAATAAACTGCTTCGCCGCGGTAATTACCTCGGTGCGCAGTCCCAAATGCTCGGAAATCGCAAATGCATTGGAACGACCGGGTGTACCGATTAAGAGCTTATAGGTCGGGCGAAGGGTTTCCACGTCAAACGCACAGGAAGCATTTTCTACGCGATCTGTATGTAAGGCGTAGGTTTTAAGCTCAGAATAGTGGGTGGTTGCCGCCACCTTGGCGCCCTTTTGCTTCAAGGCTTCGATAATCGCAATCGCGAGTGCCGCACCCTCTACGGGGTCGGTGCCTGCGCCCAGCTCGTCGATGAGCACTAAGGTATGATTATCGGTTTCGGCATCAATCGAAACAATATTGGTCATATGCGCCGAGAAGGTAGAAAGGGATTGTTCAATGCTCTGCTCATCGCCGATGTCGCAAAGTACCTTTTGGAAAATCGCGACCTTGCTCCCCTCTGCGGCAGGAATATACAAGCCGCAAAGTGCCATGAGCGTTAAAAGACCGAGGGTTTTAATGGATACCGTTTTACCGCCGGTATTCGGGCCGGTAATCATCAGCACATCAAACTCTGCGCCCAAACGAATATCAATCGGTACAGCGGTTTTGGGATTCAAAAGCGGATGTCTTGCCTTTTTAAGCTCGATTTCACCGCGTGTATTCATCACGGGTTTGGAGGCTTTCATAGCATAGGCAAGCTGTGCTTTGGCAAAAATCAGGTTGAGTGCAACCGCCGCTTCGTAGCTTCGCTTAATGCTGTCATAAAATTCGCCGGCTTCGGCGGAAAGCTCGGTTAAAATGCGGTCGATTTCGTCGCGCTCCTTGCTTTCGAGCACCTTGATTTCATTATTCGCTTCGACAATGAAGGCAGGCTCGATAAACACGGTTGCACCACTGCCGGAGGTATCATGCACCATGCCTTGAATTTCGGAGCGGCGTTCGCTCTTGACCGGCACAACGAAACGTCCGTTTCTTTGGGTGACAATCGCATCCTGCAAGCTGTCCTTATAAGCGGCAGAACGAAGCATGGAATCGAGCTTTTCACGAATACGTGCATCCTGTGCCTTCATTTGACGACGAATACGTTTGAGTTCTGGAGAGGCGTTATCGGACATTTCATCGTCGGAAAGAATCGCCGTTTCGATTTTTTCTTCTAAATATTTATTGGGGCAAAGGTCGGAGAAAAGCTCGTCAAGCTCGGTTTCCACGAGCGCACTTTTCTCTTTCCAACTGCAAATGCCGCGAATTACGCGAAGTGTTGCCGCAATATCCAAAAGAGAACGCATGGAAAGCGTACTGCCTGCCTGCGCTCTGTGAAGCGGATTGTTGACATTGATGAGGCCGCCGAAGGACGGTGCGCCGAATTTCGCAATTAAAATATGCGCGCTTTCGGTTTCGGCAAGATGCTTTTCCACCTCGAAAAAGTCGGTTTCGGGGGTGAGCGCCAGTGCCGCTTCTTTGGCATCTTCGCACGCGGTCAAATCCGCCAGCTTTTCTAAAATTTTCGGTAGTTCTAAGTTTTCTGCGTGTCTGTTCATATGTAGTACCTTATCCTAATTCTTCAACAGAATGATAAAATTGCAATGTTTTAAAACGATAGCCGGTGTGGTGGAGCAAATACTGCTCCGTAATATAGGAAAGCTCCTCTAAAAGAGCATCATCCAATTTAAAATTATAAAGAATCTCGAGTTTGGCAAAAACGATGTGGCGCATCGCACTGACGAGCGGCAGGGGCAAGGCCAAAAGCGCATTTTCGTCGGCACACTTGTCGCAGTAGAGAACGCCATCCAGATTAAAATACATGGGGTCGCTCTCGAAAGCACCGCAGCGGTCGCACGCCACAAGGTTCGGCGCATAGCCGCTGAGGGTCATGAGGCGCAGCTCGGTTAAAGCCTTGAGCATCGGCAGCGGGCGTTTATCGTTCGCGAGCATATAAAGCGAATTTAAAAGCACGCGCAAAATCTCGGTGGCATCCTCTTCTTCGGGGGCAAAGACTAAACCCAGCTCCAAAAAGTATTCGGCAAGAGCTAATTTGTCGATGCTGTCGCGCAGGCCAAAAAACATTTCGATGCTTTGTGCTTCATCAATCACATAGGCATCCTTGCCGGCATAAAAGCTGAATTTCGCATAGCAAAGCTTGGTTGTGGCACTCCCCTTGCGGCTTTTTACGGATTTTGCACCGCGCACAAAGGCACGCATCACGCCGAAATCCGCCGTAAGAACGGTGACGAGCTTATCGCGCTCCCCGATATTCTGTTCTTTCAATATGAGACCCTTGGTCGTTCTCTTCATAGGCGTTATTTCCATTCAAAGAAAGAGCGGCGTTCTGCGCATTTCTCGCCTCGCAAAAGGCTAAATAATCGCCTACCTTACCGCTCTTTTCAAAAAGATTCCAGTATTTGTTTTCCATCTTCTCGCCGCCTTAAAAACAATTCTATTTTTAAGATGCGACGTTTTACGGAAAATATCCTTGTTAATCTAAACCAAAATTGTGAATGAGGCCTTCGCGGTTGCGCCAGCCCTCTTTCACCTTGACCCAGCACTGCAAATTCACCTTGCAGTCAAAAAAGCGTTCCATATCCTGGCGTGCATAGGTGGAGATTTTTTTGAGCATCTGGCCTTTTTTGCCGATGACAATGCCCTTGTGGGATTCTCTTTCGCAGTAAATCGTTGCTTCGATGTCGATAATCGGCTTGTCCTCACGCTCGTGCATACGTTCAATCGCTACAGCGATACCGTGCGGCACTTCTCTGTCTAAGAGTCTGAGCATTTTTTCACGAATCATTTCTGCCGCCAAAACGCGTTCGGGCTGGTCGGTTAAGGTGTCATCCGGGAAGAAATGGATGCTTTCGGGGGCTTTCTGCTTGAGCACCTCTAAAAGTTCCTGCATGCCGTTGCCGTCACGTGCGCTGACAGGGATGATTTCATCGAAGTCGTAAAGCTTTTCAAGCTCTGCGATTTTCGGCATTAAGTCTTCCTTATTCTTGACAAGGTCGATTTTATTTAAAACGAGAATAGTCGGTAATTTTTCTGCTTTGATTTTCTTTAAAAGCTCCTCTTCCGCTTCGTTTAATTCCTTGGCAGAAGCATCCATGACGAGCATGCAAACATCGACACCGGCAATGCTGTCGCTGACGGCTTGAATCATTTTCTCGCCGAGCTTGTTGTGCGGTCTGTGATAACCGGGTGTATCCGTAAATACGAGCTGTACGGCATCATCGGTGGTTAAAACGCCCATAATTCTGGTACGCGTGGTTTGCGGCTTGTCGGAAACAATCGCAATCTTGCTGCCTAAAAGGCGGTTTAAGATAGAGGATTTACCGACATTCGCCTTACCGACGATGGAGACAAATGCGGATTTTGTCTGAAGTTCTGGATTCATAGAAGCTTTCCTTTCCGAAATAAAGGTAAATATGGATTATTGGAATTTTTCGTTTCGTGCCGACCTTTTCCCAAAACCCTTAAAAATAAAGAGCGTTGCCGGAATAAAGGAAAGCAGTAAAATGAAAAACATCCAAGGATTTTCTTTATAATAAGCAAGCAGGCCTAAAAAAGCTGCCTTTTGCCCTAAAACGGCAATACCGACGCACACGGCGAAAATTGCCGCGACAAGCACCGCACCTGCGGCGCAATCCTTCGCGATTTTTCCGTTTTCGGTGCGTTCTTCGCTCGCGAGGTCTACCGTTCTTTCTATAGCGGTATTGAGAAGCTCCGCCGAAAGAACCAAAGCCGTTGCCAAGAAGAGCAAAGCCCAATCGCCTCGCTCCAGTAAAAAGAAGTCATAAACGGTCAAAAAGGTGTACATGTAGAGCATGCACACCAAATGGATTCGAAAATTCCGTTCTTTCTCTGCCGCAAAGCAGATGCCGCGAAAGGCATAAAAGAAGCTTTTAAATAAGGCTTTCATAACTTATTCTGCATCAAAATAATAGCTGCCGTTGCGCTTTAAGCCGAGCTGGGTTAAAACAGCTTCTTCCTTTTCACGCATATGCACGGCTTCCAAACCACCGTTTACGTGGTCATAGCCCAAAAGGTGAAGCATGGAGTGCACAGTTAAGAAAGCAACCTCTCTCTGAAGCGGATGACCGTATTCCTGTGCCTGGTGCATAGCGGTTTCCATAGAAATTACAATGTCACCGAGCTGCTTTATGCCGGTTTCGGGGTCAACATCAAAGGTTTTGCCGTCATCGGAAAGCGGGAAAGAGAGCACATCTGTTGCCTTATCCATATTGCGATGCTTCTTGTTAAGCTCGCGAATCTGTTCGTTGTCTACAAAGGTTACGCTGATTTCAGCAGAGCCGTCAAAGCCCTCCTGAATCAATACTGCGTGGCAGCAGCGACGGATGAGCATACGCACACCGGTCGGAATTTTTACAGTTTTCTGTGCATTCTGAATCACTACTTTAATCTTGTCAATCATTTCTTTTTTGCCTCCTCATTTTTCTCGTACGCCCGAATGATTTCCTGCACTAAGCTGTGGCGTACTACATCCTTACCCGTCAATCGGCAAATCGCGATATCGGGGATATTTTTCAGTATTCTGGTTGCTTCAATCAAGCCGGATTTTTTGCCGTCCGGCAGGTCAATTTGCGTAATGTCACCGGTCACGACCATTTTGGAATGGAAACCGAGACGGGTTAAGAACATTTTCATTTGCTCTTTGGTGGCATTTTGCGCTTCGTCTAAGATGATGAAGCTGTCATCTAAGGTTCTGCCGCGCATATAGGCCAGCGGCGCAACCTCGATATTGCCGCGCTCCTGACAGCGGGCAAAGGCTTCGGGGCCGAGCATATCGAAAAGTGCATCGTAAAGCGGACGAAGGTAAGGGTCTACCTTCTGCTGCAAATCGCCGGGCAAGAAGCCAAGTTTTTCACCGGCCTCTACGGCGGGGCGCGTTAAAATGATGCGTTCCACTTCTTTTTTACGAAATGCCGTAACTGCCATGGCAACCGCCAAATAGGTTTTACCCGTACCGGCAGGGCCGACGCCTAAGGTCACGGTGTTTTGACGAATCGCTTCGAGATATTTCTTTTGCCCGAAGGTTTTGGGCTTAATCGGTTTGCCCTTTGCGCTGATGCAAATACAGTCGCCGTAAAGCTCGGGGAGCTTTTCGGTGTCGCCCTCTTCCACTAAAGAAAGCACATAACGCACATTCTGCTCAGAGAGCGCCTCGCCTTTTTCAATGAGGGTTAAAAGCCCCTCAATGGCACGGCGCGCCAAAAGGACATTGCTTTCGAGACCGCTGATTTTCAAATCTGAGCCGCGGCTTACCACGCGCACGTCGAACTGCTCTTCTACGCGACGCATATGCTCATCAAAGCTGCCGAATAAGCTGACAGCGTGTTCCATGCGCTCCATGTGCATGATTTGTTCTGCCAAAGAAACACTTCCTTTTTTGTAGGAGCCAACAGAAATTTCGAGGGATTTTTTGGAAAAAGCCAAAATTCTGTTGATTATAGATATATTATATCACGGATTTTGTGATTAGTCACTAATTTTTTTCTACAAAAATCTGTTGCTTTTTTCCAATATCTTTTTCACAAATGAACAGCCCTTCGATTCTCTGCCCATTTTGTTCTTGAGGGAACTGCACGGTTTCCTCTAAGATTTTGCTCTCTTCTAAAATGTTTTTTTGGAATTTAAAAAAGCGCATGGCAGATAAATGCAAGGCTGTTTCGGGTTCGATTTCTTCCTCTTGCACGGCATAATCGGCGGCGTGTTCGGTGATGAGTCCGAGCGGCAAAACGGTGTCTTTATTTTCCGGTGCATGCATGACGGCAAAGGCCTTTTCGCCCAGTGGCCTTCCGAGGGGAATTCTCAAGCCGAAGAAGTAAAGAATATTGCGGCTGTGTACTGCCTTGCAAACTGAAACCTCGGTTTCAGTACCTGTAAAACAAAACGGACGCTCTACACGGGCATAGGCGTGCCCGTCAGCACTTTTGAGCCGTTCGGAATTATCTTTATTTTCCATAATGCCGGAAATAAGCAAATCGCCTTTTAAAATCGCCGAACCCTCAAGCTGTGCCGGTGTGCCCGAATAGACATCCAGCCGTGTTAAAATACCATCTTCGGCGGCAATGATATTCGAGGGTGTTTTAACGTCGCTGATGTCGGGCTTTGGTGTAGCTTCGCGTACCTCGATAACCACTCTCGAAAAATCGATATTCACTGCCGCCCAACTCAAGGCTTCCATTTTTTCGGTAATGCTATCGGCAAGCTCGGAGGCATGCAGGCTCTTTTTTCTGGCACCGACGCAAATTCCAAGATCCTCGGCAACCGTCAAAATTTCTTCCTCGGGGATCGTTTCATTGCCCACTACGCGCACCGACCATACCATCGAAGATAAAAAGAAGAGCACCGCGAGAAAAATGACGATGCCGATAAAAAGTCCTTTTCGCTTTTTGTTTTGGGAAAAGAAAAAAGGGACGCCGCGCTTTTCACGAATATGCAAATGCACCCCTGCGGCATGGGCGGATTTTCGGATGCGCTTATAGCCCTCTACCGTGGTTTTCGCCTCCATGGTATCACCGTGAAATTGGGCATCCCAGAGAGGTATTTTCGCATTGGCGCAAAGATTTAAAAAGCGCTCGGGGAATCCGCCGACCGCTTCAAATACAACATAGCCGAAAAATACGCGCACTAGTTTTAAAATGAACATAAAATCCCCCCTTAATTTTCAAAGGCAATATTTAAAATTTGTCCTTCAATCACCGCTTCGCTGTCCCCATAGGATTTGAGCAGTAAGCCGTCGCCCTGGAAGGTGATAAGAAGCTTACCTGCACGAATCTTAATGGCGGTTTCACCATAATCCAAAACGCCGTCGCAGCCGTCCAAAATGATTTCTTCATTGCCCTGCATTTCCATATGAAAAAGGCTCGGCTTTAAGAGTCTTGGAACACCCAAATTCTCCATTGTCGCCTGTTCCCGTTCTTTCTGTTTTGCTTTTTTATTTTTTCTCAAAGCGAATCCCTCCCGCTCATAGAACTGTATGCAAACGCATATAAATTGATTACCGAAAGGGGGCTTTTTGTGTTTCTGAAAAAAATGCGGGTGGTTTTGCCGCCGCTCTTATCTCTATTTCTTTGTTATTTTTTATTTCGAATGCCCGAAGCGTGTGCCCAAAGTGTAAAGGAAGGCATTGCCCTTTGTGGCAATGTGGTCATCCCCTCCTTATTTCTCTTTTTGGTGCTTGCAAATTTTTGGCTCGAGAGCGGACTTTCGGCACTCATCGGCAAGGGACTTTCGCCACTCACCCGTTATATTTTTCGTTTACCCTCGGAATGCGGCAGTGTGATTTTAATGAGCCTTGTCGGTGGCTTTCCTGTTGGGATTTCCATGACGGCACAGCTTTTAAAGCTCGGTCGCATCACGCAAAATGAAGCTGAACGTCTTTCGATGTTCGCTTTTAATGCAGGCCCTGCGTTTGTGATTTTCGCTGTCGGACTTTCCATGTTAAAAAGCCTTCGCGCTGGGGTTTTACTATATACTTCTGCAGTACTTTCGGCGCTGACTTTGGGATTTTTCACAGGATTTTTCAAAGAGAAGGCGGCAACATTTCAGCAAAAAATTCCGAAAATGACAGTCAGCACCTTGCCGTTTTCTTCGGCAATGACCACTTCGGTTTCCAGAGCCTCACACAGTATGCTTTCGATTTGTGCGTGGGTCATTTTATTTTATACCGTGACCGCTTGCCTCAACACCCTACCGCTTCCCCTCGGGTGTAAGCTCTTTTTAAACTGCATTTTAGAAGTGACCGTAGGGTTAAAGGCGGCAGTGGGACATTTTCCCCTGCCCGTGCTCGCCGCCATTCTTTCCTTCGGTGGTCTTTCGGTGCACTGCCAGGTGCTTTCCGACCTTGGAGAATGTGGCGTACAGTTTCGGCATTTTTTAGTAAGCCGCTGTATCGCCGCCGTGCTTTCCTCCCTATTTTGCCTGATTCTTTTAAAATTTTTCCCCTGTGAAACACCTGTGTTTTCTTCTGCGGCAACGCTAATTCCTGCCCCCTATCACGTTTCTGCGCCGGCATTTTTATCGCTTCTGTTCATGAGTATTCTGCTGATTTTGGAACTTGATAGAGGCAAGGAAATGTGTTAAAATAAGGTGAAGAAAGGTTGTGTGGGGATGTTCAAAGCGAAAAAGGACGCCGCGCAAGAAATCGCGCCGAAATGTGAATACTGCCTTTACGGGCGCCGTTCGCCGGACGGAGAAACGATTTTATGCGAAAAGAAAGGTATTGTGCCACTGGACGGCGTTTGTAAAAAATATAAATATGATATTTTAAAGCGGCAACCCAAAAGAAAGCCCAAAATGCCCGAATTCTCAGCAGAGGATTTTGAGTTGTAAATGGCAATGGTATTGCCGAACTAAAGAAAGAAAAAAGGACAGGATTTTATATCCCGTCCTTTTATTTTTCTGTTTCAAGATAGCATACCGAAAGCAAAAACTGCCCCGAAATTATCGGAGCAGTTTTTATTTTGAATTTATTTTTTCATGGCTACTGCGGCTTTGGCTTTTTCTACGATGTGTGCTGCATCCAAGCCGAAGATGTGTAAAAGTTCCTTTGCAGGGCCGGATTTACCGAAGACGTCCTCTACGCCGACTCTGAGCATCGGAACGGGAACGGTTTCGCAAAGCACTTCTGCAACGGCACTGCCGAGGCCGCCTAAGATGTTATGCTCTTCTGCGGTAACGATGGCACCGGTTTTCTTTGCGGAATCTACGATTAAATCTCTGTCAATCGGTTTAATAGAAGCCATATTGACAACGCGAGCGGAAATGCCCTCGTTTTTGAGGATTTCTGCGGCTTCTAAGGCTTCGTGTACCATGAGGCCGGTGGCAATCAAGGTGACATCCTCGCCTTCTTTTAAGATATTGCCCTTACCGATTTCGAATTTATAATCTTCATCGAAGATTCTGTCTACAGCAAGTCTGCCGAAACGAAGATAGCAAGGACCGTCGTGCTTAGCTGCTGCGAATACGCAGGCTCTGGCTTCTACGTCATCGGCGGGATTTAAAATAACCATGCCCGGGATAGAGCGCATAAGAGCGATATCCTCACAGCACTGGTGGCTTGCGCCGTCTTCGCCGACGGAAATACCGGCATGAGTTGCGCCGATTTTTACGTTTAAATGCGGATAGCCGATGGAGTTTCTAACCTGCTCAAAGGCTCTGCCTGCGGCAAACATGGCAAAGGAGCTTGCAAAAACCACATGACCTGTTGCGGCAAGACCTGCTGCAACGCCCATTAAGTTGCTCTCGGCGATACCGACGTCGATGAACTTCTCGGGATAAGCTTTCTTAAAGATACCGGTTTTAGTTGCCGCTGCGAGGTCGGCATCTAAAACAAGGAGTTTTTCTTCTTTTGCGCCAAGCTCTACGAGTGCTTTACCGTAGGCTTCTCTTGTTGCACATTTTACTGCTTCTGCCATGTTGATTACGCCTCCAATTCTTTTAAAGCGGCGGTAAGTTCTGCCATTGCTTCGTTATACTGCTCTTCGTTCGGTGCGCTACCGTGCCAATTCACCTTATTTTCCATGAAGGAAACGCCCTTGCCCTTAATCGTTTTCATAACGATAGCGGTAGGTCTGTCGGTGCAGGCTTTAGCTTCTTGCATTGCTTTATCGATCTGGTCAAAATCATGGCCGTCAATCTCGATGGTGTTCCAGTTAAAGGCTTTAAACTTTTCGGCAATCGGATAAGGTGCATTGACTTCATCCATAGTGCCGTCAATCTGTAAGTTATTATTATCCACCCATGCAGTCAAATTGGAAAGGCCTTTATTACCTGCAAACATGGCGGCTTCCCAAACCTGACCTTCCTGCAATTCGCCGTCGCCTAAAATGGCATGAACGCGGAAAGCTTCGCCGTCCAGCTTTGCACCAAGTGCCATACCAACTGCGGTGGAAATGCCTTGACCGAGAGAGCCTGTGCTCATATCTACGCCGGGCACTTTATCCATGTTGGGATGACCCTGTAAGAAGCTATCAGATTTACGGAGTGTTTTGAGCGCTTCCACGGGGAAGAAGCCCTTGAGTGCTAAGGTCGCATAAAGTGCCGGTGCGGCATGACCTTTGGAAAGCACCAATCTGTCTCTGTCTTCTTTGTGGGGATTTGCGGGGTCAACGTGAAGCTCGACATTATAAAGGTAGCTGAGTACATCACAAATGGAAAGTGAGCCACCGGGATGCCCTGCCTTTGCGTTGTAAACGCCGGTTAAGACACCTTGTCTTGCTTTGAGTGCAAAAATTTGCAGCGATTTTTTCGTTGCAGCCTCCATGATAATTCCTCCTTATTTTAAAAACGCAAGATTGCTCTTGCCTTTCATAGGGTACAATATAACGGATTAGTTTTTCACGCTTAGCTTTCGCTTAAATTCCTCAAAATATGTGGGAAGCGGTGCGGTAAATTCTAAATATTCCTGCGTTCTCGGGTGTACAAAACCAATAAGTGCCGCGTGCAGACACTGCCCTTCCAGCGCCTTTTCGGCTTTGGTTTTGGGCGTTCCGTAAACGGCATCGCCGGCAAGCGGATGCCCCAAATGTGCCATGTGTACGCGAATTTGGTGGGTCCTGCCGGTATGCAAAACAAAACGCATAAAGGAATATCCCGCATACTGCTCGAGGGTTTCGTAATCGGTTCTCGCTTCTTTAGAGTTTTGGAGTGTGACCGCCATTTTTTTACGGTCCTTGGGATTTCTGCCGATGGGTGCATCCACAGAGCCATTCGGCTCCTTTAAATGCCCTAAAATGATGCCTCGGTATTCGCGTTTAAACGAATGCACGGCAATCTGCTCGGCTAAATGCTCGTGGGCAAAATCGGTTTTAGCCACCATTAAAAGCCCACTGGTATCTTTATCAATACGGTGGAGAATGCCCGGACGAAGCTCGCCGTTCACCTTGGAAAGATGCTCACCGCAATGGTACAAAAGCGCGCTGACTAAGGTGTTTTCGGTGTGCCCCGGTGCAGGATGCACCACCATGCCTTTGGGCTTGTTGACGACCAACAAATCGTCATCCTCGTAGACAATATCTAAAGGGATATTTTCGGCTTTAGGCACAAGGCTTTCCTCTTCGGGGGGAAGGAAACACAAAAAGTCTCCGCTTTTTAATTTCGTATTTTTGGAAATAGGCTGTCCGTCCTTTAAAAGTGCACCGGCTTCTATCGCTTTTTGGGCGGCAGAACGGGAAATCTCGGGACAAACTTCCTGTAAAATTTTATCGGCTCGAACGCCGTTTTGCGCTGACGATACGGTAAATTCAATCGGTTTCATCGATATGCTCCGCTGTTTCTGCCTGTTTTTTTGCCTTTTCGGCGCGGTTCTCCTGCACTGCTTCTATAATGAGGTGCAAAATCAGTAAAAATGCACCGACGCAGACCAAAGAATCCGCGAAATTAAACACCGCAAAGCGCATAAACATAAAATCAAAATAGTCAATAACAAAACCTCTAAACACACGGTCAATGAGGTTGCCGATGCCGCCGGCGGTGATTAACAAGAATGCTGCATAGGGTAATTTCTTTTTGATTTTGCCAGAGAATAAAAAGTAAAGGCAAACACCCAAAAGAATCGCCGTAAAAATAGACAAAACTGCCGTATATTTGCTAAAAGAGCCAAAGGCAGCACCCGTATTTTCCACATAGGTGAGTTTCACCAAATACGGAATAAACGGTGCACTGCCCACCGGCTCTAAAAATCGAAGGACAAAATATTTAATAAGCTGGTCTGCCGCCACAAGGGCGGCGACCGATACTGCTGTAATGATCTGAAGCATAGTTGCTCCTTAAAATTTATTTCTTTTTGAAAAAGCTCTTAAAGGAGCTGGGTGTACCCTCATCCTTTTTGTCTTCTTCGGGTTCCTCTTCTTCGATAACTGCATAGGAATGTGCAGGCTTTTCCTCGTTTAAGTTGGAAAAATCGAGCTGGAAGTTCTTTTCGCCGAGCTTTTCTTCAGCGGTTGTAGCTTCGGGTTCTTCTGCATGAAGTGCGGAGAAATCCAAGTCAAAACCGTCTTCTTCGGTTGCTTCCTCTTCTGCCTCGGCTGTTTCTTCTGCTTCTTCCTCTTCTGCATCGTCAAAAGCGGAGAAATCAAAGGTGAAGCCTTCTTCCTCTTCGGGAGCTTCTTCCTCTTCTTCATCTTCCTCTTCTGCGCCGGAGGAAATATCCTCGAATTCTTCTGCGGGAGCTTCTTCCTCAAGAGCAGCTTCTTCTGCTACTTCTTCGGCTGCTTCTTCCTGCATTTCTTCTGTGAGTTCTTCCTCTTCAACAGCTGAAGTCTCTTCGACTGCGGGAGCAGCTTCTTCTACGGGAGCTTCCTCAACGGGAGTCTCTTCCACTGCGGGAGCTTCCTCTTCCGGAGCGGGAGCTTCTTTTGGCTCTTCCTCGTGCATTTCTTCCTCTACATATTCGGGAATTGCATTGATGAGGGCTAAATGCTCTTTATAGGTTGCAATCAAATTGGAGCGGAAATCGGAAGCCTTTTTCTGAAGCATTTCGAATTCCAAGCTCTTCTGGGTCATCTTGCGGTTTACAGCGCCGAGAATTTCTTCTGCCTGCTTTTCGCTCTTGGCAACAATAGCCAAAGATTCTTCTTCTGCGGAAGCGATGAGTGCCTTTGCATCCTCGCTTGCCTTTGCGCGCATTGCGTCGGCATCCTTCTTTGCCTGCTCTTCTGTACCTGCTACATTATCCTGCGCGTCCTTTACGATTTTGTCGGCAAGGGTCTGTGCGGAAATGAGGGCTTTTCTGATGCTGTCCTCTTCTTCCTTATATTTTTCAACCTTGCTAGCTAAGAGACTGATTTTCTTAATCAATTCCCCATTTTCTTTAAACATCTGCTCATAGTTTGCAGATACCTCGGCGAAGAAGCTGTCTACATCATCGGCACGATATGCGCCGCGGCCGCTCGCCTGAAACATTTTTGCTTTGATTACATCCGGAGTAAGCATAATATTCTAATCCACCCATCCAAAAAATTTTTCTAAATTTACCCTTTTCTTTTAAAAGAACAAGCCGTTATTTTCGAGCTCGTCTAATAAATCCCCCTGTACGTCTACATTGTAAGGGGTGATGATGAACGTGCTGTTGGCAACACGTTTAAACTGACCGCCGTTGGCATAAGCTACGCCGGTTAAGAAATCGACAAGACGTCTTGCAACGTCGCGGTTTGCAGATTCCAAATTCAAAACAACGGTACGCTTTTCGTTGAGGTTGTCGGCAACAGCCTTGGCTTCCTCGAAGCTCTCGGGCTTGGAAAGCACAACCTGAAGCTGTGCGGTTGTGTTGATATTTACAACATTATCTCTATCGCGCTGCACGTTTTTACGGCGTGCGGGACGGCGAGGCTCTTCCGGCTCTTCTTCGCGAACCGGTTCGTTTTGGAAATCATCGGATTCCAATTCATCGTAATAATCATCTTCAGAAACATTTACCATGTTTTTTACTTTATCTAAAAAGCTCACTTAGCACCCTCCTAAAGCTTAGTATATTCTCGGCCCGAAAATTTTAGAGCCGATTCTTACATGATTTGAGCCACAGCGAATGGCGGTTTCGTAATCGCCCGACATACCCATGGACAAAATTCTCATATCTACATTATCTAATTTTTTTGAGCCGATGTCAACATACATATTGTAGATATTCTCAAAAAATTTACAAAGTGCCCTGTTTTCGGTACAAATCGGCGGAATTGTCATAAGACCTTCCACATGGATACCCGGCAGCTCTGCAATTTGCGCCACGATTTCTTCGGTTTCTTCGGGCATAATACCGGTTTTGCTCTCTTCTCTGCCGATATTCACTTCGATGAGTGCCTTTGTGACAATACCCTTTTTCACGGACTGTTTGGAAATCTCTTTGGCGATTTTGAGAGAGTCTACAGATTCAATCATATCGACTTCGCCGACAATCTGGGAAGCCTTATTGCTCTGTAAATGACCGATTAAGTTTTTGCGAACACCGTCTAAATGCAAATTCGGCTTTTTGCGGAGCATTTCCTGCACCTTGTTTTCGCCGATGAGGTTTACACCGCAAGCAATCGCATGATTGATAAAGCGTTCGTCCACGGTTTTCGTTACTGCCATAAAATCAATATCCGAAAAGCTTCTGCCGTCTGCCTGCGCGGCTTTTTCAATGTTTTCGCGAATCGCGCTGAGGTTGTAGGCAATGTCCTCGAATTTTTGCTCATCCCAAGACTTTTCCGTCATATAAATCCGTCCCTTCTATAATCACTTCATCATAAAGCTCTACATAACCTTTTTCGGGATTGCCGCTTTCATCTAACGGCGTTACGCAAAGCGAATAGTTTGCATCGGAAAAAGCGATATCCACTTTTTTAAAGTTAATCAGATTACCGCTTACAACATAAACCCCTTTTACACCGTCCACCTCACGGATAGCACGGTTGCTAACCTGAAAGCCGGTATAGGTGTTGAGCACCAAACGCACCTGCTCTTTTCGAAGACCTGCATATTGGGAATTCATAAGATTGGAGCGCAGGGTCACAGCGGTTTTGCCGTCGCCCGTATTGTGCACGGCGGCGATTTGTGCATCGACCGGCTCCGCATTGGAAAGCGGAAATTCCACACGAATTTGCTGACCGACTGAGAGAGAACCGGCAGACTCAGCAGGAATAATCGCATAAAGATACCAGCTGAAGCCGTCTACCAATTTACCCATATAGCCCTTGCGTTCTTCTGTGGACTGCGGTGCAAAGGCAAAGAGCTTTTCAATATCTTCTTTCGAGGCGGTAGTGGCATTATCATAAGACAGTGCTGTTTCGTAGCCGTCCACATGGCTGATATAATAACCCGGATTCGGCGCATAAATGGTGGTGTAGCCGCCGGAGTTCTTTTCCAGCTCCGCAAGCTCCGCTTTCAAAGCGGCAATCTTTTCGGTGGGGTCAATGACTGTACCTGTGGCGAGCTGTTTCGAAGTAATAGCTTCGCAAATATCGCGGCTCACATTGGGAATTTGGTCGGCTTTACCATATGCCATGGCACGCACATAGCTTTCGCACGCCGCATAGACACGCTCGTCCATAGCCTCCATGTCGGAGGTATGACTGCCGACTTTATTTTTCAGTGACTCAAAATAGGCAATATCCTCTTTGAGTTTTTCGATTCTGCTATAAACCTTTGCGGCATCTTCACTTCTGAAAACAACCGCAACCGCATCACCGCGCGCCACACGTCTGCCGTCCACAACTAAGGGCACGAGTGTACCGTCGGTATCGGTTTTAATCGGGGTTTCGTCGCGTACAACAAAGCCTTCGCACGAGGCGGTGTTGGAAACCGTTTTCTGGAAGGCGATTTCGGTTTTGACGGGGCTGTAATTGATTTTAAATACCTGATAGATACAAAGGCAAACCACAATGGCGGCAAGAACGGCATAAAATAGAGTTGTTTTTTTCTTTTTGCGGTTGGGATGCAGTGGCACAACCTTATCGTTTTTTTGCGGTGTCTTGTCTTTTTCCATAGTGTCTCCCCTCCTTTTTTTACGGTGCTTGAACCGTTTGGGCGATGCGCAAAGCCTCTTCTAAAAAGGCATCTTCAGAAAGCACATCGTAATATAAAAAATGTATGTTTTCGTTTCGCTTAAACCAAGTGATTTGGCGCTTGGCGTAGCGGCGTGTCGCCTGCTTTAATTTTTCCACCGCTTCGTCTAAAGAACAAGCGCCATCTAAATACGGTTTTAATTCCTTATAGCCGATAGCTTGCGCCGCGGTTTTGCTGTGGTGTGCATAAAACGCGCGGGCTTCCTCTAAAAGACCCTGTTCGAGCATAAGATCGACACGGCGGTTGATGCGGTCATAGAGCTTTTCTCTGTCTTTGAACGCAATACAAATATAGGTAGGTGCAAACGGGGACGGCGCGCTTTGCGATTTTTTGAGCGCTTCGGTCATCGTTTCGCCTGTGAGTTCATAGATTTCAAACGCACGGATGATGCGTTTTTGATTGTTGGGATGCAGACGCTCGGCAGTTTCTTTATCAAAGAGTGCCAATTTTTTCAGCATGGCTTCGCCGCCGATTTCATCATATTCCTTTTGGAGTTTTTCACGCAGAGCGGTATCGGTTTCGCTTTCGATAAACTGTGTGCCCGAAAGCAAATGGTCTACATAAAGCCCTGTGCCGCCGACTAAAATCGGTAATTTGCCGCGCGCGTGCACATCTAAAATACACGTCTTGGCGTCTTTTACGTATTCTGCCACACTGTAGGGTTCTTCGGGGTCTAAAAAGCCCATCATATGATGCGCTATCCCCTCTTTTTCCGCTTCGGTAGGTGCCGCCACGGCAATATCCATACCCTTATATATCTGCATGGAATCCGCGGAAATAATCTCACCGTTTAAGCGTTTGGCGAGTGCCACGGAAAGGGCGGTTTTGCCCGAAGCTGTCGGTCCGACAATCGCTAAAACCGGAATGGGTGCATGGGTCATCAGCCGAGCCTCCCGAATTGTTTATCTAATTCCTGCTTCGCAAGACGTACCATAACGGGTCTGCCGTGCGGGCAGAAGCGAACTTCTTCGTGATTAAAAAGTTCTTTTAAGAAATGCTCCATTTCATAACGTGTCAAATCCGAACCGGCTTTAATTGCGGCACGGCACGCAATGGAATGGTATACCCAGTCAAGCTGTTCGGGGGTCGCATCTCTGTGGTGGCGCAGAAGATAACCGGCAATCTCGGTGACGAGCGCGGTTAAATCCTCGCTTTCCAAATTCAAAGGACAGGCACGCAGTAAAACGGTGCCCTCGCCGAAATCTTCTGCTAAGAAGCCGGCTTCGTTTAAGAGGTCCATATGCTCGGTTAAAACGGCATATTCCTCTTTGGAAAGGGTTACCGGCACAGGGCTGAGCAACATTTGTGCGCCATTTGCGCCGTTATCCTTTTTGAGTTTATCGAAAAGCATCCGCTCGTGGGCGGCGTGCTTATCTACAATATAAAGCTCCCCGTCGCATTCCGCGAAGATATAGGTTTTATAGGCTTCGCCAAGCACGCGAATCTGCTTTTCCTGCGGCTGTTCTGCGGCAGGAATTGGTACTTCCTCGATGACGGGAGCTTTCGTTTCTTCGTGCGGTTCGGGTGCCACGATTTCGACTGCCTGCGGAGCTTCTGAAACAGGCTCGTACACCGGCTTTTTTGCCTCTGTGGGCACCGTTTTCGGTGTTTCTTTCGGCACGGCACGATTATTTAAAAGCAGAGATTCTAAAGATTCCTCGCGCACCTCGTTGGCGGTTTCTTCGGCAATCGGTGCTTTAACGATAGGCTTTTGAATTTCGGCAGTTTTTTGTGCCATCGACTTGGTAAGGTCAAAAGCTTCTTCTTTCGCCTCGTAGTCGGTTTCGCTGTCCTTTAACGTATGCTCGAGCAAATTCGTATACGCCGAAACCTCCTGCTGTTTGGGCTTTTCCACAGGCTTTGACGGTGCGGTCGGTTTATGCTCCAACATTTTCGGCGCGGACTGCATAGAAAGCTGCTCGCCAGTCGGCAGAGTCTTTTGAAAAAGATTCTGTTCCTGCTTCTTTTGCGGAGCTAAGAACGCTTCCTTTCGGGAGCGGTCATTTAAAAGCCCCTGCTTTGCCGCAGAATACACACAATTAAATAAGGCACGTTCATTGGAAAAGCGCACTTCGGTTTTCGCCGGGTGCACGTTGACATCAATCCACTTGGGGTTGACGTCGATGAAGAGCACCGCCGCCGGATATTTGCCGACCATAACGGAATTTTTATAGGCTTCTAAGAGCGCGGCAGAGCCGGTTCTCGTTTTAAAATAACGGTTGTTGACAAAGAAATGCTGCATGGCGTTCGAGCCACGGGAAGCAAAGGGTTTGGAAATATAGCCCTTAACTTCGATGCCCTCCATAGCATACTGCACAGGCAGAAGCGTTTCGGAAAACTCCTTGCCATAAAGCGCATAAATGGCAGATGCCAAATCGCCGTTGCCGGGCGTTCTTGTTTGCACCTTGCCGTCTTTAATGAAGCAAAACGCAATTTCAGGATGAGACAGCGCCAAATGGTCAAGAAGTGCGGAAACCGCCATGCCCTCGGCGCGGTCGGATTTTAAAAACTTCATACGCGCAGGGGTGTTAAAGAACAAGTCGCGCACGATAATGGTAGTACCGTCGGGGCAACCTGCATCATCCAAAGAAACCTCACTGCCACCCTCTAAAACGATGCGCGTACCGACAAAATCTTCCTTTTGCTTGGTCATCATTTCCATGCGGGAAACCGAAGCAATCGACGGAAGCGCTTCACCGCGGAAGCCAAGGGTCATGATTTCTTCTAAATCTTCAACATTGTGAATCTTACTGGTTGCATGACTCAAAAAGGCGGTCGGCACATCTTCGCGTGCAATGCCGCAGCCGTTATCGGTTAAGCGTATGTAGCGAACACCGCCGTGCTGGATTTCGACGGTAATTTCCGTTGCACCGGCATCAATGGCATTTTCAAGCAGTTCTTTCACCACGGATGCAGGGCGTTCTACCACTTCGCCCGCGGCGATTTTCTGGGCGATTTCTTTGGTTAGGCAGTTGATTTTTGCCACGAAGGGACCTCCTTTTTTTCGTTATGCTTTTTAATATGTATAGAAATTATTCTTTGGCACGCTTTACAAGGTCATAAAGCTTCGTAAGTGCTTCAATCGGTGTAAAGGTGTTGACATCGAGTGCTTTTAATTCCTCGATAATTTCATTGGAAGTGTTGCCGCCGAGACTCATCTGCATGGGCATATCCTCCTGTGCTTCGGTGGAGATATTGTGCATCGGCACAGAAGCTCTCTGCGGGTCATTTTCCTCTAATTCTTTTAAAATCACACGAGCACGCTTCACAACGGTTTTCGGTACGCCGGCAAGTCTTGCAACGTCGATACCGTAACTGCCGTCTGCGCCGCCTCTTATGATTCTTCTTAAAAATGTGATGTCCTCACCGCGTTTTTTCACGGCGATATTATAATTCTTAACGCCCTCGACGTTGCCCTCGAGTTCGGTTAATTCATGATAATGCGTCGCAAAGAGGGTTTTTGCGCCGAGTTTTTTCTTGTCGGCCACAAATTCCAAAACCGCACGGGCAATGCTCATGCCGTCATAGGTGGAAGTACCTCTGCCGATTTCATCTAAAATAATGAGGCTCTTCGCGGTGGCGTTTTCTAAGATTTCGGCAACCTCTTTCATTTCGACCATGAAGGTGGACTGACCGGTTGTCAAATCATCAGATGCACCGACTCTTGTAAAAATGCTGTCACAAAGCCCGATAGATGCCTTGGAGGCCGGTACAAAAGAACCCATTTGTGCCATTAAGACGATGAGCGCGACTTGGCGCATATAAGTGGATTTACCTGCCATATTGGGGCCAGTGATGATTGCCGTGCGATTGTCACCGCAATCGAGCAAGGTATCATTCGGCACAAACGGCGTGTCTCCCAACATTTTTTCAATGACGGGATGTCTGCCGTTTTCAATAGAAAGGGTGTCGCCGTCGCTGATTTCGGGACGAACATAGTGGTTCGCCGCGGCAACGGTGGAAAGGGAACAAAGGGCATCGAGGGTGGCCACGGCATTTGCCGTTTTGGAGATGCGGTCATACTGCTGTGCAATCTTTTGGCGCACGGCAGAGAACACCTCAAATTCCAAGCTGACAATGCGCTCCTGCGCACCCAAAACCTTGGTTTCTAATTCCTTTAATTCCTGGGTTATATATCTTTCGCAATTCGTTAGCGTTTGTTTTCTTATGTAATGTTCGGGAACAAGCTCTTTATAGGCGTTGGAAACCTCATAGAAATAACCGAACACACGGTTATAACCGACCTTTAATTTCTTGATGCCGGTTTCTTCCTGTTCCTTTTGCTCGAGTGCGGTTAAGAAGCCCTTACCGCCTTCGACGATAGAACGAAGCTCGTCAAGCTCCGCATTGAAATGCTCTGCAATCATACCGCCCTCACGAACGGAGAACGGGGCATCCTCACGAATGGCTTCATCAATTAAGCTGTAGACATCTTCTAAGGTGTCGATTTCCTCGTGAATTTCTTTTAAAAGCCCGGACTGCACAGAGGAGAGCTGTTCTTTGATTTTCGGAAGCGGCGCAATGGCAGTTTTTAAAGAAAGCAATTCTTTAGCGTTTGCCGTTGCATATAAAACGCGCGTCATGAGGCGTTCCATATCGTAAATACCGCTTAAATTTTCGGTGATTTCGGAAAGAAGCATCGGCTTTTCCATCAGCTCACCGACGGCGTTTTGACGTTTTAAAATGCCCGCACAATCGTAGAGCGGACGCTCCACCCAGGTTCTAAGCATACGCTTGCCCATGGCCGTTTTGGTTTTGTCGAGCACCCAAAGAAGCGTGCCTCTTTTTTCACGGTCACGCATCGTCTCGGTGAGTTCCAAATTACGGCGGGTGGAAATACCGATTTTCATATATTTGCAATCGGAATAGATTTCGATATTCTGGATGTTTTTAAGGTCTGTTTTTTGCGCTTCGTAAAGATAAGAAAGCGCCGCTGCAAGTGCAAGAGCTGCGCTCTTTTGCGATACATCCTCTAAGGGTTCGATTTTCTTTTCGCCGAAGTGCTCTTTCAAAAGTGCAAGAGCCGCTTCGTAATCGTATTTGCTTTCAGGTAAGGTTTCGGCGGTTGCCTCCGCCTTTTTAGAGAGGAAGGCTTTTAAATGCGGCAAAGCGGCACTCGCTTCGTTGAGTAAAATTTCACTCGGGCAGAATCTTGCCAGCTCGTCCACGGTTTTTTCATCGGCATTTTCCAAAAGCGAGGTGACGTGCAAATCGCCTGTGGAAACATCGCAGAAGCAAAGGCCCATTCTACCCTCACTGTAACAAAGACTGCAAAGATAGTTGTTTTTGGACTCGTCGAGCATACTGCTTTCGATAACCGTACCCGCGGTAATCACACGGATTACGGCACGTTTTACAAGTCCCTTTGCGGCTTTCGGGTCTTCGGTCTGCTCGCAAATCGCTACCTTATAGCCTTTAGACACAAGCTTTGCAATATAGCCGTCTGCACTGTGAAACGGCACACCGCACATGGGGGCGCGCTCCTCTTGCCCGCAGTCTCTGCCTGTTAACACAAGCTCGAGTTCTCTCGAGGCAATTTTAGCATCCTCAAAAAACATTTCGTAAAAGTCGCCTAAGCGAAAAAACAAAATGGTGTCGGGATATTCTTTTTTGATTTCAAAATACTGCTGCATCATCGGAGACAGCGCTGCCATGATTTTCATCCTCTCAAGGAACGCACCTTAGGAAAATTCCTAAGGCACGTTTTAAAATTTTGCGATAATCGAGAAAAATTTCTCGGAATTAGTGCTCGCAGCCGCCGCCACAAGAAGAGCAGCAGGAACCGTCGCAGTTATGCTCTGCTGCGGGGTCGCAGGTTGCGGGATCTTCGCCGTTTACGCACATAGCGAGAATAGCGGTGAGGTAGTTCATCATATCATCTACAGCCTGTCTTGCATTCTCGAACTTTTCCATGTTCTTGTTCTGCATGATTTTGCCGTAAGCTTCCTGGAAGTCCTTGTTGAACTGCTGCATTTTTGCGTCGTCGGGTGTTTCTTTGGAAGCTTCCTGCTGGTAGTTGAGCTGGATGAGCTGAATCTGACCCATAAGGGCGTTGAGTTCTTCGTCAGCGTCGTTTGCTTTTCTAGCTGCGTCGAAGTTTAAGAAAACTTCATCCTTTTGGATAGCTGCGCCGAGCTGTCTGGTTAATTCTTCTAAGTTCTTGCTGATTTCCATGGTTAGTTTCTCCTAATCTTTTATTTGTTTTATATATGCAAGTTGTGGTGGCATTTGCCTTATTTTTGCAATTCGCCTCTCACAACCCAAGCACCGGTATCGGTTACGGTCACATTTTGATATGTGCCGATTAAGGACTTGTCCCCTTTAAACTCAATCACGACATTGCCGTCGGTTCTGCCGGCTAAAAGGGATTCGTCATGTTTGGAGGTGCGCTCTACCAACACCTTATAGGTCTTAGAAAGCATCGCCGCGGTACGCTTTGCGGCGATTTCCTCCTGCTTGTCGCAAAGCTCCTTAAACCATTTGGTTTTGGTTTCATGCGACACGGGGTCGGGCATTTCTGCCGCTTTTGTGCCCTTTCTGGGCGAGTAGATAAAGGTGAAAAGCGAGGTGAATTCCACTTCTTCGATTAAAGAAACGGTTTCTTTGAAGTCCTCGTAGGTTTCACCCGGGAAGCCGACAATAACGTCACTGGTGAGCGATAAATCCGGCAGTTTTTCTTTGGCGTAGTTGATAAGCTCCAAATACTGCGCTCTATCATAGTGACGGTTCATTTCTTTTAAAATGCGATCCGAACCGGACTGGAACGGTAAATGCAAATGTCTCGAAACCTTTTCGCATTCGGCGATGGTGTCGATGAGCTCCTTGGTGCAGTCCTTCGGATGCGACGTCATAAAGCGGATTTTGAAATCGCCCGGAATGGCGTTAAGCTCGCGAAGAAGGCCCGGGAAGCGCATAGGGCTAACGTTATTTTTGCCGTAGGAATTGACGTTTTGACCAAGGAGTGTAATTTCCTTACAGCCAGCGGCAATCATTTCCTTTGCCTCTTTGATAACATCCTCCGGCTCACGGCTTCTTTCTCTGCCACGCACGTAAGGCACGATGCAGTAACTGCAGAAATTATCACAGCCGTACATAATCGGCAGCCACATTTTAATGTCGTTGTCTCTCGAAATCGGCAAATCCTCTGCGATTGAGCCTTTTTCCTCCGGCGCACAGATGATGCGCTTTTTCCTGCGGAGATTTTCCAAAAGCAGTTCGGGTAAGCGGTGGAGCGCATGTGTACCGAACACAAGATTTACGAAAGGATAGCTTTTATACATCTTTTCGCGCACATGCTCCTGCTGCATCATACAGCCGCAAACTGCAATGATTAAATCTGGATTTGTCTTTTTATAAACTTTTATTGCACCGAGGTTGCCAAAGACTCTATCCTCTGCGTGCTCACGCACGGCGCAGGTGTTGTAGAGGATGAAATCCGCTTCGCTGACTTCCTCGGTTAAAGTATACCCCATCTCTAAAAGCATACCCTTAATGTGCTCACTGTCGGCAACGTTTTCTTGACAGCCGTAGGTGTGCACAAAGGCTTTGTAGCGTTTTTCGGGGTTACGTTTTTCTAAAATTTTGCGAACCTCTAAGGCACAGCCTGCCTGTTTCAGAAGTTCTTCTCTTGAAATATTGCGTTCTCTTGCCAATGCTTTTCTCCTAAAAATTATTCCTGAACGGTATAGATAGAAAGCAGCCAAGAAAGGATGTCCTTATAAACAACCTCTCGGTCCGCTTCGAGTAAGATTTCATGACGGTCGCCGGGATAAAGAATCACGGTCGGGTCGATGCCTGCCAGTGCCAGATTATCGGCTACACATAAGGGACCTCTGCCGCTGACGCCAACGGGATCCTTTGCACCGGAAATAATCATCACGGGCAAATCCTTCGGAACCTTTTCCGCCCAGTCTCTTGCGCCACATTCTACCGCCAAAGCAAAAATATCACGGTAGCCGCCGAGCTTCATCGGGAAGCCGCAGAACGGGTCTTCCTCGTATTGACTGCGGTTTTCGGCATTCTTGCTGAGCCATGCGAGCATGTCCTGCTGTGCATCTTTATCTTTATCCTCGAGCATGAGGTTGCAGGCGGCATTGAAAAGTTTCGGAATATATTTGGTGTCTGTATTTGCACCCATTTTGTCGCAAACTGCATTAAAGACGGGCAGGAAAATATCGGCGGTAGCCGGAACTTCGCCCGTACCACAGTAGATAACGCCCGAAAGCTCGTAACCGAAGTGTGTGGTATAAACTCTGGCGCAAAGGGAGCCCATGGAATGACCGAATAAGAAATACGGTAAATCGGGGTATTTGCGCTTCATAATCTGTGTTAAGATATGCATATCGTCGACCAGTCTTTTGTCGCCGTCCTTTTCTGCGAAAAAGCCGAGGTCGGCAATGGAAGTGGCGGACTTGCCGTGACCCAAATGGTCATTGCCGCAAACGATGAAGCCGTTGCCGGCTAAAAACTCTGCAAATTCCTCATAACGGTCGATATGTTCTGCCATGCCGTGTGCAATTTGAAACACGCCGATGGGGGTTAAATCCGTCTCTTTCCAAATCATGGTTCTGATTTTGTTTTGCCCTGTGGAAGAGTTAAAATAAGCTTCTGTTTTTTCGATTGCCATTCTTTTGCCTCCCGTTTCTCAAAACTATGCCATTTTATATTCTAATAAATATGTATTATACTATATTTCGAAAGATTTGTCACTGATTTTTACAGAAATCCTCTTTATTTTTTCAAATTGTAAATCCGTGTTCATTGTAGCTAAAAACTAACTGAGTAAAGTGCTGAAATACAGCTTTTTTACACTGGAAATCGGGCTTTTAAGTGTGGTAAAATAGAAGTACCAAATATGATGGAGGTATGTAACATGACTTATGAACAGGTCGTAGCTAAGGTTAAAGCAAAATACAAAAAAGCTGACGCTTCTAAAATCGACGGCACCCTCGCCATTCAGGTAAATCTTTTGGGCAAAAATACAGAAGGTATTTTCTATATTGAAGCGAAAGACGGTAAGGTAAACGTTGAGCCTTATGACTACCATGACAACAAGGCTGTCGTTACCGTGAACCCGACCAATCTCATGAAGATTTTGGACGGCAAACTCGATCCCGTTGTCGCTTATTCCGGCGGCAAGGTAGCCATTAACGGTGACCCCACTGCTGTTTTAACTTTGATTTCCCTTGTGAAATAATTCTCTTTGGAATAAAAAAGCCGCACTTTTTGAAAAGTGCGGCTTTTTATTTGGTTTTTTAGGGTTGAATTTCTAAACCGAAATAGGCAAGGGCATTGTTATAAGAAATATCCTCCACCATTTTCGAGAGGGTTTCGACGTCATAAGGGTATTTTCCCTCTTCGACGAATTCGCCCAAAAGCTCACAAAGGATTCTTCTGAAATACTCGTGGCGCGGATAGGAAAGGAAGCTTCTGGAATCCGTAACCATACCGATGAAGCAACCGAGAGAGCCGAGGTTGGCAAGGGCTTTCATCTGCGCGCGCATGCCGTCGTAGTTATCATTGAACCACCAGGCGGAGCCAAACTGGATTTTGCTTGCCGCTTCGCCGCTCTGGAAGTTGCCGAGCATGGAGCCAATGACGTAATTATCCTTGGGATTGAGGGCAAAGAGCACGGTTTTCGGCAGGGAGCTCTTTTCCTCTAAGGCATTTAAATAACGAGAAAGCCCTTCGGCAATATTGCGGTCTCCGATAGAGTCAAAGCCAGCATCCGCACCGAGGCGTGCAAACATTTTGCTGTTGTTATTGCGCATAGGGCCGATGTGCAGTTCCATAACCATATTACGCTTGGCGTAGGCTTCGCCTAAGAAGAGAAGCATGGCGGTGATATATTCTTCGATTTCCTCCAAAGAAATATAAGCACCGGAAAGTCCCTTTTTAAAGATTTTTTCGATTTTTTCCTGCGGAGCTACGCGGTACGGCACATATAAAACCGACTGGTCGCAGGCGCAGGCGCCGTGCTTGCAGAAGTAATCGAGACGCTCTAAAAGGGCGGCCTTGAGGTCGGCAAAGGTATGAATTTCCCGACGCACCGCCTTTTCCATGGCGGCAACCCACGGGATAAAGGTACTGCTTTCGATATGAATCGCCTTGTCAGCACGGAATGCGGGCAAAACCTTGCAGGAAAAATCGGCTTCTTTTGCCAAAAGCTCGTGATATGTCAAATCGTCGGCAGGGTCATCGGTGGTGCACACGCAGGTGACGTTGGACTTTTGAATGAGCGCCTGCGGACGAAAATCGCCGGTACGAATCTGCTCATTACAGCGTTTGTAAATCTCCTCTGCCGTTTTTTCAGAAAGCGGCGTTTCGATGTTAAAATAACGCTGTAATTCTAAATGTGTCCAAGTGTATAAGGGATTGCCGATGCATTTCGGCAGGGATTTTGCATAAGCCATGAATTTGTCGTGGCTGGATTTTTTGCCCGTAATAAACATTTCCCCCACGCCGCAGGAGCGCATCATGCGCCACTTGTAGTGGTCAGAGGAAAGCCAAAGCTCGGTAATATCCTTCGGGCGTTTATTCTCGTAAATCTCTTTGGCGGAAAGATGACAATGCCAGTCAAAAATCGGTGTTTTTTCCGCCCCTTTTCTGTAAATTTCTTTTGCAGTTTTCGTGGTAAGTAAGAAATCTCTATCCATAAATCTTCTCATAGCCATAGCCGAACGCCTCCAAACGAAAATGATTCCTTACATAGTGTACCACAAAATCCACCCGTTGTAACCTCTCGTTTGGACATTTTAGAAAAAATATCGCCTTTTTCTCTCCTTTCTGATATTTTACCTTGCGAAAGCGCCCGATGTGTGCTAGAATAGTACGGTAATTTTATAAGAAGGTGAAAAAACATGTCAGGACACTCCAAATGGAGCACGATTAAGCGTAAAAAAGAGAAAATCGATAACGCTCGTGCAAAAGTCTTTACAAAAATCGGCAGAGAAATCGCAGTAGCAGTTAAGGAAGGCGGCCCTGACCCGGCAGCTAACACCAAATTAAAGGACATTATTGCCAAAGCAAAGGCAAACAACGTGCCCAACGATAACATTGACAGAATTATTAAAAAGGCAGCCGGCGAAGGCAGTGGCGACAACTACGAAGACATCGTTTATGAAGGCTACGGTCCCTCCGGTATTGCTGTTATTATTGAAGCTTTAACCGACAACCGCAACCGTACCGCAGCTGACGTTCGTCACGCATTTGATAAATTCGGCGGTAACATGGGTACTTCCGGCTGTGTTTCCTTTATGTTCTCCCGTCAGGGCGTTATCATTTTGGAAAAGGAAGATATTGACGAAGAGCAGCTCATGGAAGATGCACTCGAAGCAGGTGCAGTAGACTTCATCACAGACGATGATGTTTTCGAAATCCGCACCGAGCCGAACGATATGGGTCTTGTTCGCGACGATTTAGACAAGAAGGGTTACAAATTCCTTTCCGCAGAAGTGGAATACATCCCCTCTACCTACACCAAGCTTACAGATCCCGACGATATTCAGAATATGGGCAGAATGCTTGAAATGTTCGACGAAAGCGACGACATTCAGGAAGTCTACCACAACTGGGAAAACGAAGACGATTACGAATAAGCTTCGTTTCATAGGGTAAAAGCAAAAGCAGTCTGTCACCGATTTCGGCACAGACTGCTTTTTTTTGAGAGGAGATTTAAATTGTTTAGAAAATTAGAAGAAAAAGACGCAAAAGTCTATTTAGAAATGGTAGATGAATTCTATCACAGCGACGCGGTTTTAGCTCCCGTACCGAAGAAATACATGGAAGATACCTTTCAGGAGTTGATGCATTCGAACACCTATCTTGAATGCTACCTGTTAGAGCATGAAGGCAAAGCAGCTGGCTATGCGCTGCTTTCTAAGAGCTTTTCCCCCGAAGCCGGCGGCATTGTCTACTGGGTCGAAGAAATTTATGTGCGTGAAGCCTTCCGCTCTCACGGTATCGGTTCGGATTTCTTAAAGAAATTCGCAAAGAATCCGCCCGAAGGCACCAAGCGCATTCGCTTAGAGGTAGAGCCCGAAAACGAAAGAGCCGTTGCCCTCTATAAACGTATCGGCTTTACCCCCCTCCCCTATGACCAAATGGTTTTAGATTATTAAAGTTTAAATACATATAAAAAGAACCGATGCTTTTTTGCATCGGTTCTTTTAGTTTACGTTCAATCTAATTTAACTAAGGTATTGCCTCGCTTACCAACCGAACGGAATACAACAGCTAAGGTTTGCCATACGCCTAAAACAGCAAAGAACAATCCGAGGAGCGTGTCCTCTAATACATTGAGTAAAAGCTCAGAATCCGCACCTATAGCATAGAAGAAGGTTAAAAACGCATCAAATATCGTTAAGCCCTCTGAAGCAAATTCCGGTGTTGCACACCAAGAGCTATAAATCGCATAGGTTAATGCAGAAGTCTCGCCAAGCAACACACCGAAAATCACAGCAATAATTAAAACAATTCCTTTTGCTACATTTTCTCTTCCCTTCAAAAGTTCATAACCCTTTTGTGCTAAGAAGCCAATTAAAAGGCCTAAAACCGCCATGAACCAACCATTGTAATAAGCGATTGCCCACGGTATTGCACCTATCGCCGCGCCCAATAATGCACCAATCAAACCTGTAAAGATATTGCCGCTCTTTTTTCTTTCTTCATGTGTATGTAAGAGCATTTCACTGTCTCGTCTGTAACAACCCTCGTGCAAATAATACACACTGTTATTACACATGGCAGTCACGCCCTGCCCTTCTGGAATTTCCATGCCACATGCACTGCAATGCGTCATGCCGTTTGCACCGACAACCTGTAGTTGCTCTGTTAAAGCATCCATAAGCATAAACAATTTTTTAACCGAACCCGTAAAAATCGCTTCAACAGAATTGCTATGTACTTCTATAGATGCAACTGCATATTTTTTGCAAAACTGCTTGCTTCCCACCACAGCTCGAAATTGATTTTCTGCTTCTGGCGATAAAAACCGCATAGCAATCGACAACAAAGAATTTTCAACGTAAGTAAGATACCCTTTATAAGGTCCATAAGCCGCATTTTTTTGAATTTTCCAATGATTCTCCTCTGCAAAATGTTTAAGCTTTACATTTAACATATTTTATTCCCCCTATTTTTACGTTTTAACGCATTTTATTTTAAAACTGCTAAAACCGCTTTCGCAATTACGCTGTGGCCGAGCTCTGTCGGGTGCACGCCGTCATGTGCTAAAAGATAAGGCTCTGTGGATTCCTGTGCCTTATAGAATTCCTCTTGAATGTCCAAAAGTTCGTTGGTGTTGCCCTCTGCATAGGATTTTAAATCTGCACGGAACACATCGAGCACCTTGTGGAACGGTTCTTTTTCGGGCACGGTGTCGATGAGGAACGGCAAGAGTGTAATGAGCTTCGTTTCAGGAAGTTCTGTTTTAATACGTCTGAAAATTTCCTTCATATGCGGCTCAAACGGACGCATAAGCGGCGGATACTGCTCGGGCACATAGTTTTCCCAAGCATCGTTTACGCCGATGAGCATGACAATGACATCGGGCTTTAAGGAAATGCAATCTGCCGTGAGTCTGTCGTAAACATGATAACTTCTGTTGCTCGCGATGCCCCTATAAAAGAACTTTAAATTCTTGTGTTCTTTTTGAAGCGCTTTAGAAACTTGCAGGGCGTAATTATTTTTGCCGCCCAACTTTCGATTTTGCTTGCGATTGAATTTTACATCGGTAATACTGTCCCCCAGAAATAAAATTCGATCGCCGTCTTTAACCTGTACCATAAAATCTCCCTTTCTTTTTTATAACACAAATACCGCTCACACGGGATTTGTTGTTTTTTTATGTCTTTGCCGCACCAAAAAGGCGATGCCGTAAATCAAAAGTACCAAAGCAATCGCCACCGATGCCCCGGCGGTATCTTTGAGAATATCCTCCACCTGTGGGCCACGGTCGTTCAAAAGCTGTAGGCTTTCATCCACAACAGCGGTTACAACTGCCGTTGAAAAGAGCAAATATACACTTTTAAAGTTCGGTTTTTCATGCACTGTCAAAAGCAGGGCCATTTCTAAGCCCAAAACGAAGAACTCAATGACATGCGCCGCTGATCGGATGTTTTTAATGAAATAATTCACCTTGGGATAGCTGGTCGGCTTTCCCGCAGGCTTTACGGAATCGGATGTTTGTGGCTCCACAATTTGCTGTACGGCATTGGCCGCCGCCTTGCTCGCCTGATTGGAATTCTCTTCGTTGAGTAGAGAATTCGCAAAAATAAAGCCTGCTGTGAGAAGAATTATAATCACCAAAACCCGCTCTAGCCAAATCCGTTTTGTCATAAGATTACACTTCCAAATCATAGGTGTCGGGGCGCTCGGGATTATAGCATTCATTATACCAAATCAGCGTGACCAAATCCTCGTCGCCTATATTTTCAATATGGTGGACATAGCCCGACGGCACATCCAAAACCTCCGGCTTTTCTGCCGAAACAAAGTATTCATAAACTTCTTCGGTATCTACAAGGCGAAAGCGCACGACGCCCTTGCCACCAACCACGAGTAATTTTTGATTTTTGCTGTGATGCCAATGATTGCCTTTGATTTTACCGGGCTTTAAAATATTAACGGAAAACTGCCCGCTCTGCGCTGTTTTTAAGAAGTTCGCTGAAATTCCCTTTTCATCCGTCATCGTTTCCAAGGGATAGGCAAAGCTGTCGGTCGGCAGATAGGAAAGATAAGTAGAATAGAGCTTTTTAGAGAAGCTGCCGTCCGTCATATCGGGCATTTGCGCCGTGCGGCGATTCTCCTGAAACGAATAGAGTAAATCCGCAATCTCGCCTAAGGTGACCTCATGCACTACGGGCACAATGCAATAGCCGTCTTTCTTAAACGCCTGCCCGTATAAAAGCGCCAAAAGCGTTTCGACAACATCGTCGATATAAGCAAGTGTCATGCGGTGAGAACGGTCGTTAACCGTAATGGGCAGACCATGTGCAATATTATAGCTGAAGGTTGCCACAACGCTGTTATAATTGGGTTTACTCCACTTGCCGAAAAGGTTTGGGAAATGGAAAACATACACCTTTGCGCCGGTTTCACGCTCATATCTAAAAAATAAATCCTCACCGGCTTTTTTGCTCTGGGCATAGGAATCCATGGTTTCCAATTCAGTTTTGAGAGAAGAAGCGAGCATCACGGGACAGGTGTTGTGATGCTTTTTGAGCGTTTCCAAAAGTACAGCGGAAAAGCCGTAGTTGCTCTCCATAAAGCCGCTTTCGTTTTCGGGTCGGTTTACACCGGCTAAATGATAAACGAAATCACAATCTTTGCAATAAGCCTCTAAGCTTTCGGGCGGAGAATCTAAATCGTAGGTGTAAATTTCAAGATCTTCCGAAAGTGGGCTGGTTTTATCTTTGCCATCTCGAATATTTTGGAGCGCAATGACCAAATTTTGACCAACAAAGCCTTTCGCACCGGTGACTAAGATTTTCATAAAACTCCCTCCGTCCGCAATCTGATAGATATGTATTATTCTACACCAAGTTTCCGCTTTTGTAAACCAAAAAGGGCGAGCGAAAAAAGCTTCGCTCGCCCCACTTCATTATGCCGGTTTTTTCAGCTGTTTTACAACCTGATTCCCGTAAACCGCCGCGCCGGTAACCAGCACGCCCTGAATCGCACCCTCGACAGTAAAGCCGAGCAGTGCCATTGTACCGAGCACGCCGAAAACCAAAAGAATCAGCGGAATATATTTATCGGGCAGCTTCGGAAAGCCCTTTAAAATCATACCGATAATATTGAGCACTGGAACGAGTACCAGTGCATTATCCAGAATATACTGCACTTGTCTTTTCCCCCTTTACTTTAAGAAAACTAAAATTGCCGTGCCGATGCCTGTACCTAAAGCGGTCAAAACGGCAAACAGAAACTTATCCCACATTTTAGAGGGACGATCCTGCACGGACTTAATGCTTTCTTTTAATTCTCCGAGTGTGAGGAGCACGCTGTCGAGCTTGGTATTCAGCTCTGCACTCGTCACTGCGAAGCCGTTCATCTTCGCATACAAGGTCTTTACGTCCTCCTCCAATTTACTGATTCTGTGCTCTTGCAAATCCTGTGGAGGCATTTCCTCACCCCAAATCCTCTACGTTCACATAGCCGGTTACATTCTGCCCCACGGGTGCTTTGCCTACTCGGGAAGTAGAATTTGTAACACGGTAACGGCCGCTAAAATCCTTGCCGTCATAGAGATAATAAGTGCCGGTTTTTCTTGCCGTCACTTTGGATGTGGTTGCCGTTGCATAAAGCGGCGCATTCTGAAGCTCCACCTTTTGTCCTGCCGAAAAATCGGGCTTCGGTGGCGTTTCTTTGAAGCCATTGAGCCCCTTCTCTTTCATAATAGACGGATAAGGCTTATAGGCATTATCCAAATCCACTCTGCCAGAAACGCCGCCCACTTCGCCGTCGGAGGTATACTGCCACATTCCGTAAGCTTTCGGGAAGTCGGTTTCTTCCACCCAGTGCGCAAGCCAAATGTCATACTTCTGGAAGATTTCTTCCGCGAAATAATTTAAAAGCCAAGACTTGTTGGCATAAATCGAAACATAGTAGCCTGCTTCTTCTAAGGTGTCGCAGAAAGCTTTGGCAATCTCGGAAACCCTTGTTTTACCGAGGAGAGCCACACTGCGTTCCTCCATATCGAAAGCCACGGGGAATTCAAACTGCAAGCCTTCGATAATCGAGAGGCAGAATTTTGCTTCTTCTCTCGCTTCTTCCGGTGTTTTGGCATAGCTGTAATGATAAGCACCGACCATAAGTCCGGCATTTTTTGCATCATTATAGTTTGGCTTAAAGAATTTATCTTCCTGGCCTTTAAATCTACCGAAGCCGGTGCGGAGCATAACAAACTCCACACCGCTCTGTTTGACTTTCTGAAAATCAATGTTTCCCTGCCATTTGGAAACGTCGATACCGCTATATAACTTTTTCATTTTCATTTCTCCTTTATAGATTCTCCCCGTTCATTCTATTCTCGAGAGCCGCAATTCTTGCCTCCAGTTGGACGGCTTTTCGAGATAAATTCGCCGTGTAAATCGCTTTACACTCTACATTCAGCGGACTGATATGCAATTCTTCCGGCACAAAATTAAAGGGCATCAAAAGTGGGGTTTCCTTTGTTTTTTCTTCCGACTGCCTGCAATACAAAATTCTTACCGGTGTATTTGCATGTTCTCTTTGCGCCAATTCTTCTAAGAATTCCGGTTTTGCTTTTTCACTATACAACCAAATGGTTTGGTCACTTGTGCCAACGAATACGCCTTCTGTTTGACCGCCTGCGGCAATGTATGCAGTAAGCTCTGCGCCGTCCGGCAGCGGCTGTTCTATCACCTTATAGCTTTCGGAAAGGCCATTGCAAAGGCCAGCGGCTTTTTCGGGTGCATCGAGTGGCAAAGCAAATGTATAAAGATAAACCGTATGTACACCGTCGGACAGCGCGGTTTCTGCCTCTTGCAGCATAGATTGCTGTAAAGAAACAGAAGCTGTCTTTCGTGTACAAAGCCCGCTGACAAAGTCATAGCTGTCTTTATAGGTTTCATCCACAGCGCAAAGAGGCACTTCAAAATGTTTTCTTAATTCACAAGAGCTATCTTCTTTCGTGAGCGTAAGACCAGCCCACTCGTTTTCCAACACCTTTTGGTAAGAGCGTTCCGAAGAATAGATTGCTGTACTTTTCAAGAGGACTTCGCCCGTTTTCGGTGTCACAAAAGAAAGCTTCTCTATATTGATATTCGCCTCTTTCGAATGGCAAAAACATTCACTGTACTCTCCGGATTTAATCATACTGGTACAGTTACCAAACAGTTTGCCGTATGTTCTGGAAAGTACATATCTTGTGTTTGGTTCTAATGTAAAATGCAAAAAAGCATAGTTGTTTTGTACATCCTGAAACGTCGAGTATTTTTTGCTGTCTAAAATCGGTTCTAAAATGTTTTGACCGAACGTTAACTTCACGTCTTCTACTGTCTCACCTGCTTTTTGCGGCATAACCGATAAAGCCCTAAATTGAACCTCTTCGGTAATATCCGAAACATTCATCTTTTTATGCTGCTGGTTTTGTGTCCAAAAGGGCAAACCGAAAGCTGCATAAGAGGTCTTATCGGTAATTTCCTGTTTGTCTGCGGCTGTTAAAACGTAGTTTTCGCCTTTATCCCCTTTTTCACCTTTAAAAGTACCATTTTGAATGGCTTCTAAAAGCTGATTCACCGAAAACGCATAATTTTCGCAAAGCGTTTTGTCGGTGTTTTCGAGGTTGCAAAAATACAGGCGCACCTTTTGGCTTTTGATGAGCTGCTTGGTTTTACCGGCGGCATCGAAAGCTACAATATTCAAAACCGCCAGAGCCGTCATTTGACTGGTTACCTCCTGCGGGATGCTAAAAATAATTTTATGCGCTTCGTTCGGAATAAGATACTCTGTACGCAAAACACCGTGCACGGTGACAAATTCGAGATAATATTTGTATTCGGGCAGGCAGTATTCCGGGCTAAGACAAAAGCTGAGTGCCGTTGCATTGTGCTCAAACATCGTACCGCCTGCGGCTTCTACGGTCTCGTCGGGGCTGTCGGGCTTTACTTCTAACTCAATGATTTTTTCGTTCATAAATTTCCTCCGTATTGTTTCAAAACATCCAAAAAGAGCTTTTGCGGCTCGAGCAAATTAAAATCCAGTAAAAACGGATATTTAAGATAGGCTCGGAGCTTTTCTTTGGTTGCTTTGGAAAGCGTTTGCACACGGCTTCTCGAAAGACTGCAATTTCTCGCCGTTTCCAAAACATTTTCGCCGTTCACAAATAAATGCGATGCAATCATGCGCTCCTCGTCATTTAACTCCGTTTCCACAACCAGACGCACGAGATTGCGCAGGACATCGTGTTTTCGCTGTACAGCAAACTGCCCGACCGTACCGCGTGCCACATCCTCCCCCGAAAGCGGCTCGAAGCGTTCGGAGAGATAATAATATTCGTCTTCGGTTAAAAAAATCGGCGTGCTTTGGTTTTCCACAAATCAAAATCCCCTTTCCGGTCCTAAAATAAAACAACACCCATCTGCACTGTGGCAAATGCGTGTTGCTTTGTGAACATTTGTTCGCTTTGTATCTTGTATTATAAGAATTTTTTTGAATTTGTCAAGGGGATTTTCCTATAGAACGAAAAAAAGCCGCCTTTCCCCTTGTAAGAGGAAAGACGGCATAAATTTTAAGCGGTTACTTCGCGGAAGATATAGCGGTCGTTTTCAACGTCGCACAGATAGGATTTCCCCTTCTGCACTTCGCCTTTCAGCATCGCTTCGGATAAGGTATCCTCAATTTTGGACTGAATCGCACGTTTTAAAGGTCTTGCGCCGTAGACTTCATCGAAGCCTGCATCCGCAATCTTTTCAATGGCTTCCTTGGTGAAATCGAGGTCGATTTCCATGCCGGAAAGTCTGTCGCGAAGCCCCTTTAAAAGATGCTCGGCGATTTCTTCAATTTGCGGCTTGGTCAGACGCTTAAAGACGATAATATCATCTACACGGTTTAAAAATTCCGGGCGGAAGGCGTTTTTAAGTTCGCCCATGACCGCTTCTTTGATTTTTTCATCATTCTGTTCACGCTCGTCGGCGTTATCGGTAAAGCCGAACGCGGCTTGCTTAGCTGTAATAAGCTTTGCACCGATGTTGGAGGTCATGATGATAATGCAGTTTTTGAAATCGACACGGCGACCCTGGGAGTCGGTCAAAATGCCGTCATCCAAAATCTGCAACAGCATATTAAAGACATCCGGATGCGCTTTTTCAATTTCATCAAAGAGGATGACGGAATAGGGCTTTCTTCTCACCTTTTCGGTCAGCTGACCGCCCTCTTCAAAGCCGACATAGCCGGGAGGTGAACCGACAAGGCGGGACACCGTATGCTTTTCCATGTATTCGGACATATCGAGACGAATCATGGCGTTTTCATCGCCGAACATGGCGGCGGCAAGTGCCTTACAAAGCTCGGTTTTGCCGACACCGGTGGGGCCTAAGAAGATAAAGGAGCCAATCGGCTTCTTGGGGTCTTTTAAGCCCACTCTACCACGGCGAATCGCACGGGAAACCGCCTTGACAGCTTCTTCCTGACCGATAATACGTCTGTGCAGTTCCTCTTCCATATGGAGCAGGCGTTCGCTTTCTTCGGTAGTGAGCTGAGCAAGCGGAATACCCGTCCAAGAGGAAACAATCTGGGCAATCTCGGTTTCGGTGACTTCATCCTTTTTATGGTCATGTTTTTTAAGCCAATCATTTTTAGCTTCTTCGAGTTCCTTTTCGAGAGCTTTTTCCTTATCGCGAAGCTCTGCGGCACGCTCGAAGTCCTGCGCCTGTACGGCTGCCTGCTTTTCAGCGCAGGTTTCCTTTTTCTTCTCTTCGAGGTCTTTGACGGCAGGCGGTGCAGTGAAGTTTTGCAGTCTGACTCTCGATGCCGCTTCGTCTACAAGGTCAATCGCCTTGTCGGGTAAATAGCGGTCACCGATATAACGGGCGGAAAGCTTGACTGCCGCTTCGATGGCTTCATCGGAGATTTTTACCTTATGGTGTGCTTCGTATTTGTCACGAAGGCCCTTTAAAATCTCCACAGCTTCCTCTTCGCTCGGTTCACCGACGGTAATCGGCTGGAATCGACGTTCGAGTGCCGCATCCTTTTCGATATATTTTCTGTATTCCTCAATGGTGGTTGCACCGATGACCTGTAATTCACCGCGCGCCAAGGAGGGCTTCAAAATATTTGCCGCATCGACAGCACCCTCGGCAGAGCCTGCGCCTACCAAAGTATGCACTTCGTCGATGAACAGGAGAATATTATCTGCCGCCTTGACTTCGTCAATCACCTTTTTAATGCGTTCCTCGAAGTCACCTCTGTATTTTGTGCCGGCGACCATGCCGGTTAAATCAAGAGAAAAGAGACGTTTATCTTTTAAGAGCTCCGGCACCTCGCCCGATACGATTTTGAGTGCCAAGCCCTCGGCAATCGCGGTTTTACCGACGCCGGGCTCACCGATTAAGCAGGGATTATTTTTGGTACGGCGGCTGAGAATTTGAATAACTCTTTCGATTTCCTCGCTTCTGCCAATCACGGGGTCGATTTTGCCTTTTCTTGCCATTTCGGTTAAATCTCTGCCGAATTCGGAAAGAACAGAGTCCCCATTCGCGCCATCGCCTTTATTTTCATCGCCTTCCTTTTGCATACCGTTCAGGCGTTTGGAAACGTCGTTGACCAGTTCATTTAAGGAAATGCCTGCCTGCATGAGAATCTGCGCGGCATAGCAAGACGGCTCACGAGCGATAGCTAAGAGCACATGCTCTGTGCCTGCCAACGCACTGCCCATGGTTCTGGCAAAGGCAAGCGCGGTTTCCATGATATTTTTACTTCTGGGCGTGAAATCCTGCGGCATAAGCTCTGTAGGCATACCCACGCCGACTGTACTGCGGATATATTGTTCTGTGCGGTCGAAGCTGAGCTTTTTAGCGGTTAAAATCCCGCCTGCCACCGTAGAGGGGTCAGAGAGCAAGCCCAAAAGCAAATGCTCACTGCCGATATAGGTGTGCCCAAGTTTTTCTGCGGCTTCGACGGCTTTATTTAACGATTTATTGGCTTGTTCCGTAAAACCCGTAAACTTAAACATATGGCATCTGTCCTTTCTATATAATCTGTTGTTTCTGTTTTACGTTAAATGGTTTCTCTTACAATGCGCGCACGCTCAATGTCGCGCTCACGCGGAGCTAAGTTTTTGCCCACCTTGGCACTGATTCCGGCAGGCTGTAAGGTGACCATGAGTTCGCTCATGTGTTTGGGGTCTACATCCAAAAGACCGCTGACCGCACCCATACGTACCTTAGAAATCAAATGCATAAATTCCTTTGTGCTGAGGATTCTTGCCGATTTCAAAATGCCGTAGGCTCTGTAGATGTCGTCCTGACATTCTATGGATTTAATGAGTTCCTGTCTTGCCGCACGCTCCTGCGCCGCAAGCTGAAGAACAATGGTTTTTAAGTTTTCGATTGCCGCTTCTTCGGAGATACCGAGGGTAACCTGGTTGCTGAGCTGATACAAATCGCCCATCGGTGCTGTGCCCTCGCCGTAAGCACCGCGCAGGGTTAAACCGAGCTTTGATACCGTCACGGCTAAAGTGCCGATACTGTGGGTTGCGGTGAGTGCCGGCAAATGAAGCATAACCGAAGCGCGCATGCCTGTGCCGATATTGGTCGGGCACTGGGTCAAATAACCGAGACGCTCATCAAAGGCAAAGCGCAGGGTTTCGTTTAACGCATCGTCAAGCTTATTCGCCTTATCGTAGCTTTCGGAAAGTGCCAAGCCGGAGGTCATGACCTGCAAGCGGATGTGGTCCTCTTCGCAAAGCATAATGCTGACGTCCTCATCCTCGGAAAGAAGAAGTGCTCTGCCGTCGGTATCGGAAGCAAATTCCGGGCTAATCATATGACGCTCGGCAAGGGAGACGATTTCGGGCTGTGTGAGGGTTTTCATTTCAATGTAACGAAGGCCTGCCGCTTCCGGCACTGCCTTGTGAATCATTTCATTGATTTGCACGCGGCTTTTTGTGTCGAGACGGGACGGAAACGGATAATCCTCTAAGTTTCTAGCCAGTCGGATTCTTGTGCTAACGACAACATCACTTTGTTCGCCTTCGCCTAAATACCATTTCTTCATCTTATTTACCCTCGCTTTCTAATTCTTTAATTGCATCGCGAAGCTTTGCCGCGGTTTCATAATCCTGAATCGCTACAGCGTCATCGAGCTGCTTTTGAAGCTCGGCCTTCTTGTCGATTTTCTTCTGCACGGGAGAACCGTTGGCGATTTTGCCCTCGTGTCTGGTTCTGCCGTGGATGCGTTCCAAAGAAGGCATCAGCTTATCGTAAAAGGTGCGGTAGCAGTTGGCACAGCCGAGCTTACCGCTCTTGACAATATCATTAAAGGAGCTGCCGCATTTTTCACAGCGCAAAATGTTGCTGCTTAAATGACCGATTGCGGTCGGCTCGAAGAAGGAGCTAAGCATATCGGAAAAGCCTAAATCGAAATCGGAAAATACATCGCCGAAGCCAAGGCTTTTTGCGCAATCGGCGCAAAGATGAAATTCAGCGGTCTCGCCGTTGACAATTCTTTTCACATGGGTGGTTGCTTCCTGTTTTCTGCAATTTTGACATAACATAATGATTCTCTCCTTTACTGCATAGTGGTAAGTAACATTTGTTTAAAAATCGAGGCGCGCACTTTGTTGCGCATATTCTGCGGAATATCTCTGTAGGCGTTATCCAAAACCGCCGCTGCCATGAGCTTTGCCTCGTTTTCTTCTAAAAGCCCACGCACATAAAGATTATGGATATTGGCTCGGCAGGTTTTTTCATCTGCCTCATCGCCCAGAGAATTAATTAGATGCATTTTCAGCATATCGCCGCTGTTGTATGCCGCGCGGGTGATTTTAATGTATCCTCCGCCGCCGCGTCGACTTTCGACGATATAGCCCTGTTCGGGTGTGAAACGCGAAGATAAAACGTAGTTAATCTGGCTCGGCACACAGCCGATTTGTTCTGCCAAATCATTTCGTTTGATTTCCGCCTCACCGTTTTCGGAAAGCATATCTAATATCATATCCGCAATGACTGCACTTAGATTCATTTTCCGTTTCACCTCATCTCTGTATTCCAAATGTCAAAGCCTTATTTGACTTTGACTATCTTTGACCTTGTGACTCTTATTATACGGTTTTCTTTCAAAAAGTCAAAGGTCAAAAAAGGTCAAAAAGGTATATTCCAGCTTCTTTTTAGGATTCCGAAATGGATTTTTCTCTTAATTTCTCTTGTTTTCTTTCATTTTCACAGCATTTGCTAAATTTTCGATATTTGGCAAGTTAAAATACAATTTAAAAAGGAAAAGAATGGTCAAAGGAAGGTCAAACTTTCAAAAGCTTTTGACTAAAGAATAGAATATGTCCGTTTTTAAAAATTTATACGCCCCTTCTAAAATTTTAAAATAATCGGAACCAAAAACCGAAAGGCACATAGGATGTAATGAAAGCGTCAAAACCTAAGGCGCTGAAATTTATGAAAGGAGAAGCATATTATGAATTTTTGTAACTGCTTCGGAAAAAACAATGACCTCTTACTCGTACTCATCCTTTTGTGCCTGTTTTGCGGTGGCTGCAACGGTAACGGCTACGGCTACGGCTACGGCTATGATCACGGCTGCTACGACCATGACAACAACCACGGCTGCTCCGGCTGCTTTGGCTGCTAATTGCTAACAAAAAAATCCGCAACCTAAAAAGGTTGCGGATTTTTCTTAGAGTCATTGAATAGAGCAATCTCTAATTTAAGAATCAAAACGAATTAGAAAATAGCGGTCAAAATAAGAACTACACCCAATACACAAAGAGCAATACCGCCAATTAAGGTCATCATTGCCTTCTTTTTATGGGTATTTACAAGATCTTCTTCAGATTTTGTAGAAACAATAAAGGGTTTTTTACTATCCTGCGGTTTACCAATATAAATCTTGTCGCCCTCACGAAAAGCTTCGCCCAAGATATACAATTTCTGTCCAAGCTCTATCGTCTTTTCGGTCATCTTAAAGCCCAGAGTTTCACTGCCAAAGGCAGTGTTGCGATAAGAGGACATAAACCCATTATAGCGGCTCATGTTGTTTTTCGGCTCAAATTTATCGAATGTTTTTGGAATATCCAAATCACACCCAGAGGCCATAAGTTCCACAACGACACTTTTTTCAGACGATGCATCTGTAACTTCAATCGTTTGCGATGAAACAGCATCGGAAAGTTTGTTTTCACGTTTGGATGTTTTGGTACGCATACAGCCATCCTTATCCTTATACTGTTCAGAAATCTCACTAACTTGTGATAACGTTGAAGTATAAAAGGCAACCTCACGTTGTGAATAGGGAGTTTGTACTGCACAATTAGAAACCACATCTGCTTTAAGCTCTACATATTCACGATAGTTTTCACCCATAGACATATCATCCATGGTCGTAAACATTTTCTGTACTTCGTCAATCGTTTTGGTTTGTAAAAACTGCACTTCTGTAATGGTATCAGAAATTTTATTTCTTTGATAAAAAATTAAAAATAAACCAGCAGCAATTAAAGCTACAGAAATAAAATAATTCATATTCTCACCCTGTTCTCTTTTACAGACCCATTTCTTCGCGAAGTTTCTGCATTTCGCTATCTATGGCAGTATCTTTATCCATTTGGGCGAAAGGATCTTCCTCAGATGATTCTATGCCAGACATATTGGAAAAGGCATCTGCTCTTGCTTCCTTTTCCTCAATTTTTCTTTCCATTTTATCCATTTTGGCAAAAGCACTTTTGCTGTCCATATCGCCAAGAGTTTTTGCCATGTTTTCTTTAGCATCGGCCATACGGCTTCTAGCTACAAGCATAGCTTGCTGGCTGCGCGCTTCTTCCAGTTTCTGTTTGAGAAGATCTGCCTGATTTTTGATTTCGTTAACCTGCGCCTGCATGGTATCGCGCATTTGTGTATACTGCTCCACCTGTTTATCCTTAGCCACTTTATTGTCTAAAGCTTGACGGGCAAGGTCTTGCTTATCCGCAGCAAGACAAGTTTTTGCTTTTTCTTTCCAACTATCGGATTCAGCCTGCGCATCGTTCAGTTGCTTTGTAACTTGATTTAAGCTTGCTATAGCATTGCCCAAACTCTGTGTTACCTTTTTCAGCTGTTCTTCCATATCAATAATAGCTTGCTTGACTGTCTTTTCGGGATCCTCTGCACGGTCAATTAAGTCATTAACATTGGAACGAACTAAATCTCCTAAGCGTTCAAAAATAGACATAAAAATCATCCTCCAGTTATTTTTTAAATAATGTTCTCAGTAGCATACCACTACCAGAGCCTACAAGAATAAGAATTAAAATATAATCAAACAAATCTGTGGTTACAAAATGAATATGTACACTTAAAATAATCGTTACAAATATTAAAATTGCACCTATGGTCATAATGATTTTCGCAGGGATAGACTTTTTATCAACAAAATACCAAATCAAGCCGATAAAAAACGGTAAAACCACCGTACCACTTGGCATTCGAAATGCACCAAAGCCCCAAGAATACCACTGCGTTTGCACCACCACTCGTTTGCTCAACAAAAAAAGACCGACGGCAAGTAAAACAAGGCCAACAAAGAAAATAAGCAATGGATTTTTGGTTTCACTTTCCACCTTACCCGTATCTTCTTTTACCTCGGAAACTTTTTCTTTTTTACTTTTCATTTTTCCACCTCTTTGCAACGCTTTATCCATAAATTTTATGCACTTTGGAAGTTGTTCAATAGCCAAACATTTCCATATGCGTTTTAAATTATTCAGATTGTATCATGACAAGAATACACTGTCAACAAAATATATTCCATCTATTCATTTTTAGACATTTTTTGATTATATGTATTTTATTTATTTTGGCAGAAAAAAAGAACCGCAGTTAAAAAACTGCGGTTCTTAAAATTTTTATTCAGCGGCTTCACTGCCGAGATTTAAGATGTGGATTGCACCAACCGGACAAGCTTCTTCGCACTTGCCACAGCCAACACACTTGGAATAATCCACATGTGCGGTGTTGTTTTCAACCTTGATGGCGTCATGCTCGCACACCTTGGTGCACTTCATGCAGCCGATACAACCAACCTTGCACTCCTTACGGGTGAAAGCACCCTTGTTGTGGTTCTTACAAAGCACTGCCGCTTTGGTTTCATGAAGCGGTACAAGCTCAATAAGACCCTTGGGGCAAGTGGCCACGCACTTTTTGCAGGCACGGCAAAGAAGCGGATTGACTCTCGCTACGCCGTCGCAAATCTTGATAGCATCATAGGGGCAAGCTTCTACGCAGTCGCCGAAGCCGAGACAGCCGTAAACACATTCCTTCGGGCCGCCGAACAGCTGGGCTGCCATAGCGCAGCTCTGCACGCCTTGATACTTTAATTTCAGCATGGTGTTTTCTGCTGTACCGTTGCAGTGTACAACAGCTGCCATGGGCTTAACCTCACCAGCATCTACGCCGAGAATCTTTGCCACCTCTTTGGCAACATCGTTGCCGCCGGGTGCACAGCGATTGGTTTCTGTGGTTTCGCCCTTAGCCAGTGCGGCGGCATAGCCGTCACAACCGGAAAATCCGCAAGCACCGCAGTTTGCACCGGGTAAGCATTCACGGATTGCCTCTGCCTTTTCATCCTTCGGCACTGCCATAACAATGGAAGCCACCGCAAGACCTAAACCGGCAATCAAGCCGATAGAGGCAACTAAAATAACTGCTAATAAAATCGGATTCATTCTGTCGGCCCTCCCTTAAGCAAAAATGCCTTCGACAAGACCTGTGAAGCCCATGAAGGAAAGGGATGTAAGGCTTGCCGCAACGAGTGTAATCGGGAGACCCTGTAAAAACTTCGGTACGTTGCAGGAATCGAGTCTCTCACGAACACCTGCAAACATAACCATCGCGACTAAGAAGCCGAGACCTGCACCGATGGAGTTTACCATAGCTTCGCCGAAGGTGTAGCCTGCGTCGATATTCAAAATGGTAACACCCAAAACTGCGCAGTTTGTGGTGATTAAGGGAAGATAAATACCGAGAGAATTGTAAAGTGCGGGGATATACTTTCTTAAAACGATTTCAACGAGCTGAACGAGTGCAGCGATAACTAAGATAAAGACGATCGTCTGCAAATAGCCAAGGTCGTGATTGACAAGGAAAGTATTTAAGGGATAGGTAACTGCCGAAGCGAGGGTCATAACGAAGATAACCGCCGCGGACATGCCGACCGCAGTGTTGAGCTTCTTAGAAACGCCGAGGAACGGGCAGATACCCAAGAATTTCGATAAGATGTAGTTGTTGGTTAAAATTGCTGTAAGCAAAACCGAGAAGAAAATTTTCATTGTCATGGCTTATTTCTCCTCCTTTGCTTTTTGGCACGCGGTCTTTTCTGCAATGGAGCAGGTTTCAGAGAGCGGGCAGCCCTGGCAAGAGAGCTGTGCTTTCGGCTTACCCTTTCTTTCTGCAAGCTTATTCGCGCAAGCCATAAGCATACCGAACACGAAGAAGCCGCCGGGTGCTAAAACGAAAATGGTCATCGGGGAAATAGCTTCCGGAAGGATCTGGAAGCCGAGAAGAGAACCGGAGCCAAGAAGCTCACGGATACCGCCCATAAGTGCAAGTGCAGCGGTGAAGCCAACACCCATGCCGAGACCGTCGCAAGCAGAAGCGAGCACCGGATTTTTACCAGCGAAAGCTTCGGCACGGCCTAAGATGATGCAGTTAACTACGATAAGCGGTAAGTAAACGCCGAGCTGTTTGTCAAGGTCGGGCAGGAAACCTTTTACAAGCATCTGCACAACGGTAACGAAACCGGCGATAACAACGATGTAGCAAGGGATTCTAACCTTTTCCGGAATCACCTTACGAAGTGCGGAAATAACGATATTGGAGCAGACTAAAACGAGAATAACCGAAAGTCCCATACCAATTGCACTTTCGAGTGAAGTGGTTGTTGCGAGGGTCGGGCAAGTACCCAAAACCAAACGCAGAACGGGGTTTTCTTTAATTAAGCCTTTAGAAAACTCCTGTCTTAAAGTCTTTTTCTCAGCCATTCTGCTCACCTCCTAATTCTGCATAGAGACTGAGCGCAGAGTTTACTGCACTGGTCATGGCCTTTGAAGTAATGGTAGCACCGGTGAGCGCCTGAATTTCATCTTCTTTGGGATTATTCTTTGCTACGCCGATTTGACCGCTTCTGCCGTTGTATTGTGCTAAGAATTCGGGTTTTGTTGCATTCATACCGAGACCGACAGTTTCGCTGATGGAAAGGATGTTCACGCCGGTCACTGCGCCGGTTGTGTCGATACCGACCATAACCTTAATGTCGCCGCCGTAACCCTTAGCAGAAGTGGAAACCACATAACCTGCCACAGAACCGTCGTCTAAAGTGCCTTCATAATAAGCGGTGCCTTCCGGTACCTGTGCACCTGCGGGTGCAGGCTTTTCTTCGGAGAAAGCAGTTGCTGTAGTGAGCACGGCTTTCTTCGCCTGTTCCTGGGTTTCTTTTGCTAAAGCGTCGATTTTCGGCTTAGTCACCATGTTGGTAAGTGCCAAAATCGCGGTAACTACAATACAGATTACAAAAAGAGAAACGGCGGGAATCAAAATTTCTTTTGCTGTGCTGTTCTTTTTCATTTCGCCGCTGCCTCCTTCTTCTGTTTCTTTTCTTTGATTGTACCAAAGGGCTTAGCTTCGGTTAAATGCTCAATGTGCGGAACTAAGATATTCATGAGCAGGATAGAGAAGGAAACGCCCTCGGGAAGAGAACCGAAAATACGGATGAGAGAGGTCACAACGCCACAGCCGATTGCAAAAACGATCTTGCCCTTTACGCTGATCGGAGAAGTGGAATAGTCGGTAGCCATGAAGATAGCACCGAGTAAAAGGCCGCCTGCCAAAAGCTGGTAGAGCATGAAAGAAATGTTGCCCTTACCGGCGATGAGCATAATCACGGCAACTGTGCCGATGTAGGTCAGCGGAATTGCGGGGCTAATAACGCGGCGAACCAATAAGTAAACGAAACCAACTAAAAGTGCGATAGCACAGGTTTCACCGAGACAACCGCCACGAACGCCGAAGAACATATTGGAAATGGACGGGAAGTTTGTGGCTTCCATAGCCGCCTTAATATTTTCAGCGCGGTAAACACTGTTAAACTGGAAAAGCGGTGTTGCAGAAGTTGCGGCATCGACCGCTGTCTGTCTCCAAGCAAAGGGTGCCGGATAGTTGGACATCTGCACGGGGAAGGAAATCATCAAAACAATTCTGCCGACGATGGCCGGGTTTGCGAAGTTCTGACCGATACCGCCGAAGAACTGCTTTACAACGATAATTGCCACGGCATCACCAATGATAACCATCCAAAGCGGCATGGTGGAGGGCATATTGAATGCCAACAGCATACCGGTAACCACAGCGCTGAAATCGCCGATGGTGTTGTTTCTCTTCATTACTTTTCTGGAAATGAATTCGAAGAACACGCTGGCAGCAACGCTTACAAGGGTAATGACTAAGGCGCGGGGTCCGAAGAGGACAACAGAGGCTACCAAAGCCGGAACGAGCGCGATGCAAACATCGAGCATAATACCACGGGTGGTGTCTTTTGTACGCTTATGCGGTGAAGCACTAACCGTGAGTTTTTTGGTCATAACTGTATCACTCATTTCTTGGGTGCCTCCTCTCTGATAATCTGTTTTGCACGGCGCATATACTGCACCAAGGGCTTACCTGCCGGGCAGGAATAAGCGCAAGAACCACATTCCATGCAGACCATGGTACCGGCATGCTGTAACTTTGCTACATCATGTGCTACGGCATAGTCATGGATACGGGTCGGAACAAGAGACAAGGGGCAAGCCTTGGCGCATCTGCCGCAACGGATGCAGTCTGTCTCTTCTTTAATGCTTAAATCATCTTTTGTGAATGCCAAAAGGGCGTTGTTGCTCTTAATGAGCGGATGGTGGGTGTCGACAATCGCCATACCCATCATCGGGCCGCCGCAGATAATCTTTTCCGGCTCTTCCTTGAAGCCGCCGCATGCCTTAAAGACATAGTCGATTTCTGTACCAATCGGCACTCTGAGGTTCTGCGGATTGACAACTGCAGAGCCGTCAACGGTTAAAGAACGGCTGGTTAAGGGCTTGCCGGTCTTGCAATATCTTGCAATGAAAGCGGCGGAAGCTACGTTCATAACCACACAGCCGACGTCTGCCGGTAATTTTCCGGGCGGAACCTTTCTGCCGGTTGCAGAAAGAACCATCATTTTTTCTGCGCCCTGCGGATATTTGGATTGAAGCGGCATAACCTTGACCTTATTATCGGGGTCTTCCTTTGCCGCAATCTTGGTTAAAATGTCAATCGCTTCGGGCTTATTGTCCTCTACGGCGATAACAACATTGTCTACGCCGAGCATTTCTGCTACCAGGCGCACACCGCCGTATACATCCCAGGAATTGTCGATGCATTCACGGTAGTCAACGGTGATGTAGGGTTCGCATTCTGCCGCGTTGATGATGAGTGTATCAATCTTCTTATCGGGCGGAACATTGAGTTTTACGTGAGTGGGGAAGCCTGCGCCGCCGAGACCTACAAGGCCGGAAGCTCTAACTGCCTTTACGAAATCCTCTTTCGTATCAATTTTGGGCGGCTCGAAATCCGCCATGGTGTTGAGACCGTCATTTTCAATAATGACTGCCTGCGAAACAAGACCGGAGGAGAGTTTAACCTCCTTCACGCCGATAACCTTACCGGATACAGACGCATGAATCGGTGCGCTGACAAACTGATCGCTGTCACCGACAACTTGACCGATTTTGACCAAATCGCCGACTTTTACGGTCGGTACGCAGGGTGCACCAATGTGCTGGCGCATCGGAAGTGTAACCGTTTCCGGTGCGGGGATACGCTTCACGGGCATATCCTTCGTGTTCTTTTCGTGTGAGACAAGAACACCGCCTCTGACTTTTTTCTTGGGTTTCATAATTTCAGAGTGCATTGCCTTTCTCCCTTCTTAGAATTTACTTTCCTTTTCCATTGTGAACGGATGTTGTTTTCTTTTCTCCGCGAACGGCTGCCGGCAGAACCTTTAAGAGCTGCGGCATCACGGCTTTTAACAGAGAGCCTGTTAAAAAGCCCGTAACAAGGGCGGAGAGAAGTAAAATCGGCATATAGCCGAGCACAGAGCGATTGCCGACCAGCACCGAAGCGACAAGGAGCTGCCCTGCATTATGCAAAACAGCGCTGATGACGCCGATGCCGACATAGCCGACTTTTTTCGCCTTGTGAAATAATATGAACATACCGCATGTGCTGAGCAATCCACCGCAAAGGCTCATAAAGAACGCGGTAACGCCCCTTGTGACCCCTGCAAAGCATGCCTTTAAAACGGCAATGCTGATGGCGGGTAAAAAGCCCATTGCACCGGCGGCAAACATATTGACTACGTTAGAGAAGCCCGGTTTTGCACCGGGCGGTAAAAAGGCGGCGGTCGGTAGCAGACTTTCTAAATAAGAAAGCGTCAGAGCCAAAGCCCCAAGCATGCCAAAGAGCGCCACTTTATAAGAAACATTCTTTTTCATAAGCATTTTAATAGGTGAGGCCGTCTAATTCCGCAGTTTTCTCTGCGTGCACGCTCACCACTGTTTTATTCGGCAGGCAGGCGGCAACATCGCCATTTCTTTCGAGCCAGCCGGTCTTTACGCAGATGCCGTCTTTGCAATCTGCTTCTAAAACACGAATTCTATTTTGTTCTGCTAAAAGAAGCATCCCGTTTTCCAAGGGAATTTCTTTTGGTTCTTTTAGGTCGTTTAAAGGCAGTTCTAAAACCGTTTCACCGTCTATCGTGACCTTGGCGGTCAAGGCTTCGCCTTTAGAGGACGTATAATTCCAAAGTAAAAAGCCTGCAGCCAATACCAACAAAACAGCAAGTAGAACCGCATCGGTTTTGGTCATCCATTTTTTCAAGAAACGCTCACCGCCTTGAAGCTGTTGTCGCGCAAGGTGAACTGTTCTGCTAATCCCTCGGTCAAATGCACCGCTTTATCCTTATAAACAAAGACTGCCTCTGCACCGTATCGGGATAAAACAGGAAGAGAAGCTTCTTCGCCGAGCAAAAAGCAAAGGGTCGAAAGCGCATCAGACAATAGTCCTTCTGGCGCTAAGACCGTCACCGAAACCAAATCCGATTCCTTCGGATAACCGGTTCGAAGGTCTAATAAATGATGATAGGTTTTGCCATTTTCCTGAAACTGCTTTTCATAGGTTCCCGAAGTGGAAAGATAGCCTTCGCTTAATCTAAGCGAAGCAAAATAGGCATTCGGATTGCCGAACGGGTCACGAATACCGATTTCAAAGGCATCCTTCGGCACGGGTGTACCGATTGTACCGATACTGCCGCCAACGGAAATCACCGCACCCTGTAAGGTACCGTTTTGCATTTCGGCTTTTAAATAGGTCATGGCTTCTTCACACGCCATACCCTTGCCGACAGAGCCAAGATTTAAAATCTGACCTTTTGGGTAAGAGACTTTACCGTCCTCGGTAAAGTGCACCTGTGCATCGCCGCAAAGCTGCTGTGCAGTTTTGATTTCTTCGGCACTCGGCACACGGAATTCATCGGTATCCATACCCCAAAGTTCAGTGAGTGCACCGGAAGAAAGCGCCGCGGCGCCAAAGCTTTCGGCATAGACTTCTTTCGTTTTTAAAAGTGCCGAAAGAAGCGGTTCGGGCACAAAAGTCGGCGTTTCGTGCTCTGCATGGTTGAGCTTATAGAGTGCCGCTGTTTGCAGGGTTTTGGAAAGATACTGTGTATCGAGTGCAGACACCTTAGAAAGCGCCTCTTTTGCGGTTTCTTGCATCTGCTTTTCTTCTCCGCCGTAGAGCTTGAGGCTCACAACAGAACCCATGGCTACGCTGTCCTCTTGCACGGTCTTTGCAGTATTTCCCATAGCACAAGAAGAAAATAAAGAAATGCAAAGAAGCACACAGATTAATATCGCTATTCCTTTTTTACGCATATCCTTTCTTTCCTTCCATTCGGGCACAAAGCTCTCTTATCTTATCTATAATACTATAAATACCTTCTATCTTCAAGAATTGTTTATATTTTATCAAGGAATACGACCTGTTTCGGTGGCTTTCGGCACTTTGTTAAAAACATATTGCATTTTGCTGTTCTTTTCTGTTACAATATACCTTAGAGGTGATTACTATGACGGATTTTAATTTCTTTATGCCGGTTGAGGTTTTAAGCGGTAAGAATGCCGTTTTAAAGCACGCCGAAGTTTTTAAACAGTTCGGAAAATCCTGTCTGATTATAACAGGCGGCACTTCCGCCAAAACCAGCGGTGCTTTAGAGGATGTCTTAAACGCCTTGGAAACGACAGAAATTAAAGCGCATATTTTTGACGAAATCACACAGAATCCCACAGCCGAAAGCTGCCACAAAGGCGGTCAAATCGCCCGTGATTTTGCGGTAGATTTTATTATCGGTATCGGCGGCGGTTCTGCCCTCGATGCGGCAAAGGCGGTTGCGGCTTATGCAAGCAACAAAACCTTAGAGCCGGAGGATATTTTCCTTTCTCCCCTCCTCTTTACGCCTCTACCCGTGGTTTTGGTCGGTACAACCGCCGGAACAGGCAGTGAAGTGACGGGCACGGCGGTTTTAACCCGTGCAGACGGCACCAAGAAGAGCATAAACGGCAAGGATTACTATGCAAAGGTTTCTTTTGCCGACCCGAAATACACCTATTCCGTGCCGATGAACGTAACGATTTCCACGGCACTCGACGCGTTTAGCCACGCCACAGAGGGCTGGTTTTCCAATCGTGCCGGCAGTCTTTCGTTTCTCTTTGCCCGAAAGGCACTCCCCGAGCTTTACAGCGCGCTTACGCTGTTTTATGAAAATCGAGAGCTGCCAAACGAAATGGCAAGAGATATTCTCTACTACGCTTCGCTTTATGCAGGTGTCACCTTGAATGCTTGCGGAGCAGGCTTTCCCCACGCCATGGGCTATGTTTTAACCGAGGATTTCGGCATTCCCCACGGTAGAGCCTGCGCGGCATTTTTACCCGAATATGTTTCTCGCGGCATGGAGTTTAAGAACGTGGATGCCATGGATTATTTCAGCCTCCTTGGCACGAACTTCCCCGAGCTTCAAAAAACGATTTTATCGCTCGCCGACGTTGCCTCGGTGCACATGACAAAGGAGCAAATCGAAGCCTATAAGGCACGCTGGGATGACCTCAAGAATTTCAAAAATTCCCCCGGCGGCTACACCCCTGTGGATGCCGGTGCACTCTTGGAAAATCTGTTCGGAGAATAAAGGAGACTGCATATGGCATCTAGTAAAGCGTTTTTACAGTTCATCTTAGAAGAGCTGTCCGATTTAGAAGAAATCACGCACAGAGCTATGATGGGTGAATTCATTCTCTACTATCGCGGCAAAATCATCGGCGGTATTTATGACAACCGCTTGCTATTAAAGCCCACCACTTCCGTGCACACTCTCCTACCAGATGCGTCTCTTGTTTCGCCTTATCCGGGCGCAAAAGAAATGCTCGCTGTTGAGGATGTAGAAAATAGAGCTTTATTAGAAGAAACGATAAAAGCGATGTATGACGAACTCCCGACCCCGAAGCCGAAAAAGAAGAAATAAAAAGAGGATAAAAAGCAGAGGTGTTCTTTCATTTGAATTTTGATAGTACGCCCTTGTTTTTCCTTTTTCAAAGTGGAAAGCAAGCACTATAAAACAACAAAACGGGAAGCCCTATTTGGGTTTCCCGTTTTTCATTGCAAAAAACAAGGGAGCAAAACCGCATTTGCTCCCTTTACATTTTCTAAATTTCTTATTTGTTTGATTCGCTTTCCTTTGCCATGGAGCTTTCGGTCAGCTCGTAAGGCGTTCTTTGGTACACGAAGTAGTTAAGCCAGTTTTGGAAAAGCAGACTGCCTGCGCCGCGCCAGGTGATGAGAGGTGTTTTGGAGGGGTCATCATTCGGGAAATAGTTCTTCGGCATGGGTGTGTCCATGCCCTTTTTCAAATCCCTGAAATATTCGCGTGCTAAAGTGTCGCTGTCATATTCGCAGTGACCCGAACAATAGAAGTTGCGGCAAGCCATATCGGAAATGAGGTGCACACCTGCTTCCTCGGAATAGGATAAAATCTGCAAATCCTTTTCATGGGCAACATCTTCCATTCTGGTTTCGGTATGTCTCGAATGCGGCACAAAGAAAACCTCGGAGAAGCCACGCAAAATCGGATGATATAAATCCAAAGGTCTGTGCGCAAAAACGCCAAATTTCTTTTCGGGCAGCATACGCTTCGGGATGCCGTAGCGGTGGTAAAGCGCCGCCTGTGCGCCCCAGCAGATATTAAAGGTGGAATACACATGGGTCTGCGCCCAGTCGAAGATTTCGCAAAGCTCGTCCCAGTAATCGACCTCTTCAAAGTCCATCATTTCCACAGGTGCGCCTGTCACAATCATGCCGTCGAAGCGTTCGTCACGAATCTCATCTAAGGTTCTGTAGAATCTTAACATATGCTGTTCGGGGGTGTTCTTCGACACATGGGATTTTACCTGTAAAAGCTCAATATCCACCTGCAAGGGTGTATTGGAAAGCAGACGCAAAATCTGTGTTTCCGTCACGATTTTGGTGGGCATTAAATTAAGAAGAATGATACGCAAGGGTCGAATATCCTGCCCCGCCGCGCGCTCATTCGTCATAACGAAGATATTTTCCTGTTCCAGACTTTGCCTTGCCGGCAAACGGTCATCAATTTTAATTGGCAAGCTTGCCACCTCACGTTCCTAAATCAAAAATCAAAATATGTATTTAAAATGCCTCGTCGGCATCCAAAAGGTCGGCTAAAATGGGGTTGGAAAGCAAAAAGCCCTCCGGCAAAAGGCGAATACCCTCGGCATCGCACGTTAACAGCCCCATATGCTCGTATTTTTCGGCTTTTTTTCGCATCCACTGCGGAATGCCGTGACCGAAGCGTTTTTCTGTTTTCGCTTCCGAAAGACCTTCGGTCAAACGAAGCGCGAGCATAGCGTATTCCAAAAAGTCGCCGCCTGCCGAGTCTAATATCGGCGCTTTTCCGGCATAAAAGCTTTCCATATCCCGTGGGAAATAGAAGCGCTTACCGTTCACGAAAGAATGTGCCGAAGGACCAAGTCCCAAATATTCTTCGCAGTGCCAGTATTTTAAATTGTGGCGACTCTCGAAGCCCGGCTTTGCAAAATTGGAAATTTCATATTGCAGTAAACCGTGCGCACGAAGGGTTTCCACAGTCTGCAAATAGAAATCCGCCGCCGTGTCGTCATCGGCAATCGGCAGACGGTCACGCATGTTATAAAAGGGTGTACCCTCTTCTAATTTTAAAAGATAGACACTCACATGCCCAATATCTTCCTGCAAAACAAACTGCAGGGTCTCGTCTAGGCTCTCTGCCGTTTGGTAGGGAATCCCGAGCATCACGTCGAGGGTGATATTTCGAAAGCCGGCTTTTTTGGCGTTTTGCACGACCGTTTCTATGGTCGCTTTGTCGGCTCTTCGTCCCAGTTTTTTGCGTTCCTTATCAACAGCGGACTGCATGCCTAAGGAAATACGGTTTGCGCCTGCGGCATAGAGTTTTTCAAAAAAATCCGCTTCGAGACCGTAGGGATTGCACTCGACGGTCACTTCTGCCGACGGCAGTAAAAACGTGTTTTTCGCCGTGGTTATAAGCTTTCCGAGCCTTTCGGCGCCCAATAAAGAGGGCGTACCACCGCCTATGTAAAGTGTATCAGCCTTACGGCATAAAGCTCTGTAGCTTTCCACAATTTGCGCTTCCAGCACGGCGCAGTATCGGTCGATTTCCGCCTCCTGCGGCCGCATGGAATAGAAATCGCAATAGGGACACTTGGATGCACAAAACGGCACATGCAAATACAGTCCGAAATTCTCGTTTGGCATCCAACTTCCTCCTTTTATACGCGAATAAACGAAACCTTGTGGCCCGAATGGGCAATGTATTTTTCTAAATCGTGAAACGAGAGAAATACGGTTTTGGTGTTATCATTCGGATGAAAGCCGAGACAAGCGGCATCTTTCAAATCCGCATCAAAGTACACTTCGACGGCCTGCTCGGCATCATAAATAAGACCGAGGGGCGAAACTGAACCGCTCTCGACATTAAGACGCTTTTTAAGGCGTTCATCGGAACCGAAGCTCAAACGGCTGGAGGAAATCTCCTCGCGAATGAGCTTTAAATCTGCTTCCTTATCCCCTTTCAAAACCACGAGCATATGGCGCTTGCCTTTGTAATCTCTAAGAAAAAGATTTTTGCAAAGCTCGCCCGGTGCATCGGGGCAAAGAGTGGGAAAATCTTCCATTTGGAATGCCGCTTCGTGTTCCTTTAAAGTGTAAGGAATTTCCAATGTATTTAAAAGTTCTAAAATTTCTTCTGCTTTACTCATCTAACTTCAATACCGCCATGAATGCTTCCTGCGGTACTTCTACGGTACCGAACTGGCGCATTCGCTTTTTACCTTCCTTTTGTTTTTCAAGAAGCTTTTTCTTTCTGGTAATATCGCCGCCGTAGCACTTCGCCAAAACGTCCTTACGCATGGCCTTAACGGTTTCTCTGGCAATGACCTTACCACCGACCGCAATCTGAATCGGGATTTCAAACATCTGACGCGGAATGTTATCCTTTAACTTTTCGGCAATCTTACGGGCTCTGCCATAGGCCTTGTCGCTATGAATGATAAAGGAAAGCGCATCAATAATATCGCCGTTCAAGACTACATCTAACTTGACGAGAGAGGAACGCTGATATTCCTTGATTTCATAGTCGAAAGAGGCGTAACCACGAGTTCTGGATTTTAACACATCAAAGAAATCGTAAATGATTTCGTTGAGCGGTAAGAGATAATGCAAATCTACACGGTCTGCCGCGAGGTAGGTCATATCCTTATAGACACCGCGTCTGTCCTGGCACAAATCCATAATCGCACCGACATATTCCGGCGGCGCATAGATGTGCGCTTCGGTAATCGGCTCTTCGCAGTAGTCAATCACCGCGGGGTCGGGATAGTTGCAGGGGTTGTCGATTTCGACAACGGAGCCGTCGGTCAAGTGAATTTTATAAACAACGCTCGGCACGGTGGTGACGAGGTCTAAGTTGTATTCTCTCTCTAAGCGCTCCTGAATGATTTCCAAATGCAAAAGGCCTAAGAAGCCGCATCTAAAACCAAAGCCGAGTGCGCCGGAGGTTTCAGGCTCATAGGAAAGAGAAGCATCGTTGAGCTGTAATTTCTGAAGCGCATCTTTTAAGCTTTCATACTGTGCGCCGTCTGCCGGATACACACCGCAATAGACCATCGGGTTAACCTTGCGGTAGCCGGGCAACGGTTCGCTTGCCGGATTTTCCTCTGTGGTAACAGTATCACCGACACGGGCATCCGATGCGGTTTTAATGGAAGCGGTAATGTAACCTACCTCGCCGGAGGAAAGTTCCTTGGTCGGCTCTAAGCCGGTCGCACGCATGTAACCGGTTTCCACAATCGTAAAAGTGGCGCCGGTTGCCATCATACGCATGGTATCGCCGGGCTTGATTTTACCGTCCATCATACGAACATAAACAATAACGCCGCGGTAGCTGTCATAAATCGAGTCAAAAATAAGCGCACGGGGCGGTAATTCGTCTCTGTTTTCGGGTGGCGGCACAAGCTTTACGATTTCTTCCAAAACCGCTTCTACATTTTCGCCGGTCTTTGCCGAAATGCGCGGCGCTTCAAGGCACGGCAAGCCGATAACCTCTTCTACCTCCTCGGCAACCTCATCGGGATGCGCGGCAGGCAAATCAATTTTATTGATGACCGGAACAATTTCCAAATCGTGGTCCAGTGCCAAATAGGTGTTGGCAAGGGTCTGCGCTTCGATGCCCTGTGTCGCATCAACAATGAGGATAGCGCCCTCGCAAGCCGCAAGAGAACGGGAAACCTCATAGTTAAAGTCCACGTGACCGGGAGTGTCAATTAAGTTGAGCGCGTATGTATTGCCGTCTTTGGCTTTATAATCCATTTTTACGGCGTGCGCTTTAATGGTGATGCCACGTTCTCTCTCCAAATCCATGTTGTCGAGAAGCTGATCCTCCATATCGCGCTTCATAACCGAGGAAGTCAGCTCTAAAAGTCTGTCTGCCAGGGTGCTTTTGCCGTGGTCGATATGCGCAATCACGGAGAAATTGCGAATGTTTTCTTTCTTTGCCATAGGTTACCTCTTTATATAGTAAAAGTTTTATCTTGAATTTCCAATATTAAAGTTATCTTTTTCGAAAAGTGTTGGGCATAATCGAACGGATTGTACCGCCGCCGTTCAGTCCTTCGGGAAACCATTTCCCAAAATATCCTCTGCCTTTGTCACAATTAAAAAGGCGTTTTCATCCATTTCCCGGATTTTCTTTGTAAAAATACTCGCTTGATGATCAAGACAGGCGCACAGTAAAATATCTCTCGGTGTATCGGTAAAGCCGCCCTCGGCATGAAGACGGGTCACGCCTCTGCCGTAGGCACGAGTCAGCATGGTTTGAATCTCGCGGCTTTTTTCGGAGATAACCAGAACCACCGTGCCGCGATTCACGCCATATAAAATGGCATCCACAACCTCGGTATTCACAAAAATCACCACTGCCGCATAGAGCATGGATTCGATATTGCGAAACACAAGGCCGCCGAGTGCAATGACAACGGCATCAAACACCAAAATCGTTTTACCCATGGAAACATGGGGCTTTTTGAGCCGCACAAGCTTTGCGATAATATCCACACCGCCTGTGGTTGCATTTCTTAGAAAAACGATGCCCATACCGGCACCGGTGAGCGCGCCGCCGATGACGGAGGCTAAAAACAAATCGTTGCTGTAAACGGGCAAGCTTGCGCCCAAATCCACGAGCACTGACGTTATCAGCGTTGCAACGAACGTACGCAGTAAAAACGCCTTGCCGAGTTTCTTTAGAGAAAGGAAAAACAGCGGCAAATTAAAGACAAATACCGTAAGGCCAATGGGCGCGCGAAACAAATAATGCAAAAGGGTTGCAATACCCGTAAAACCGCCGTTTAAAATATGATTTCCCGCTGTAAAGCAGTTGACGCCGACCGAATACAGTGCGCCGCCGAGCAGGAACACCAAAATATCCAAACAGCTTTCCTTTAAAAGTGTTTTACGATTTTTCTGCACCCTCATCATCTCCGAAGCTTTGAATGACTTCAGAAAGCAACAGAGAAAGGCGTTCGTTTTCTTCTTTTAAATAGAGATAGCCGCAAAGCGATTCAAACCCTGTTGCATAGTGATAGTCACACGCGCTTTGGTGCTTGGGGCTGTGTCCCGGATGTGCATTTCTGCCGCGCTTAAACACGGCTTCTTCGGTTTCATTTAAAAGAGGCATGATTTTTCGCATCCCCTTTGCCTGCGCCGAAGCCTGCACCCACTGCACCGAAAGCTTATGTAACTGCCCTGCCGGACGATTGGCATCCCGCAGCAGCATCTCTCTGATATATAAGGAATAGACGGCATCCCCCACAAAGGCAAGCGCCAAGGGGCTCATCTCATCGGGATTCGCCGTTTCTTTTAAAAAGCTCATAGTGTCTCCTTACGGTACGTAGTCGAATTCTAAATCATAGATATTGACGGTGTCGCCCTCTTGAATACCCTTTTCGACGAGGGCATCCAAAATACCGCTGGTCTGCAAAAGATTCTGGAAATGCTGTAAGGAGGCGTAGTCATCTAAATCAGTTTTGCAAAGGACCTTATAAAGCCACTCTGCTTCCACGAAAAATACACCGTCCTCCACGGAGACCTTAAAGCCGTCGTTCTTTTTGTTTTCGAGCACGGACATCGGGATTTCTTCGCTTTCATAGCGCTTTAAGGGCGGAAGCGAGGAAAGCTTCTCGGCAACCGCATTGATAAGCTCCTTTGTGCCGTAGGCAATGGGCGCTACGATTTCAAAATAAGGCTTACCCTCTTCCTTCATGAAATTGCGGAAGGTTTCCAGCTGCTCGTCGGAAGCCAAATCCACCTTGTTGCCTGCCACAATCTGCGGTACATGGCAAAGGTCGGGATTGAATTTCTCGAGTTCTTCGTTGATACGTTTATAATCTTCAATAGGGTCTCTGCCCTCACTGCCGGCAACGTCTACCACGTGCACAAGCATACGGCAACGCTCTACATGGCGCAAGAAATCGTGACCGAGACCTACACCCTCTGCCGCACCCTCAATGAGTCCGGGAATATCTGCCATAACAAAGCTCTGTTCGGGGCCCATGCGTACAACGCCGAGCACCGGGATAATCGTGGTGAAATGATAATCACCGACAATCGGCTTTGCTTCGCTGACTACAGAAATGAGCGAGGATTTACCGACATTCGGGAAGCCGACTAAGCCGACATCCGCCAAAAGCTTTAATTCGAGAGAAAGCTCCCACTCTTCGCCCGGAGCGCCGTCCTTAGCGAAACGCGGCACCTGTCTTGTGGGGGTGGCAAAATGCTTGTTGCCCCAGCCGCCGTTACCGCCTTTTGCAGCGATAAACGGTTCGTCACCGGACATATCCGCCATAATAACGCCGCTTTCGACCTCGCGGATAATCGTACCTCTGGGCACGCGGATGATTAAATCCTCGGCGCGTCTGCCGTTGCAGTTGCCGCCTCTGCCGTTTTGACCGTTTTCTGCTTTATATTTTCTTTTATAGCGGAAGTCGGAAAGGGTTGCCAAATGGTCATCTGCCAAAAAGACAATGTTACCGCCTCTGCCGCCGTCACCGCCGTCGGGACCGCCCGCGGCTACATATTTTTCTCTGTGAAACGCAACTGCGCCGTTGCCGCCGTTGCCTGCTTTCACCTTGATTTTTGCAACATCTACAAACATTTTAACCGTCCTTTATATTCTGTCCGAAAAATAGGAAGATACTCTTCGGCGCATAGGTGTCTTATTTTCATATATAATCCTTATTATTATAGCAAAAACTCCCGTAAAGATAAATAGACTTTTGAAATTTTTTAAAATTTATGCAAGCAAACAAAAAAGCGAACATTTTCTTTACGTTCTTGTGTTGGAAATTCTTGACATACACTATATATTGTGGTAGTATAAAGTCAGAACCACAAGAGGACTTGCGTGTTCTGTCAATTTTAAAGGTTATAGTCCTTATTTTAGGACTATGTGTAAAAAATAGTGAACATTTGTCTTGACAAAATTTTTCTTTTTGTTATAATGGGTGTGTACTCAAGAGAACAGATGTTCGGTTAATAAACTTTCAAACTTTTTCGGAGGTGTTTCTGATGACGACAGCACTCGCTATTCGTTCCATTCTTGAACTCGCAGCTATTTTACTTTTACTCTACGGTATCTATAAAGAAGAAAAGCTCATTGCTTTTGAGCAGAAGGTTTGGCGTATTCTGTTCGTCAACTACAGACGCTACAAGAGAAAGAAATACGGCATGCCGCTTAAAAAGGCAAAGGCCGAAGAAGAAAAGAATTTTAAACTTTATGACAATACCGCCCCGAAAGGGCACGGCGGCGAAACAGGCTTTGTCGCTTAATTAAAATTCACCTAAAGCAGTTGGTTTGGCGTAAAGCTTTCTTCCTCATATCTATCATCCATACTTCATTTTCAGAGGGAACTCTCCCCTTTTACGCAAGCCGTAAAAAACTGTTTTATATAGACAAACGAAAATACCGCAAACCTTTCGGTCTGCGGTATTTTTGTGTTTATAGGTGTTTTTCTTAGTCTGCGGAGTATTCACGTACACGGTAAGCAATGCCCATGTCTTTCGCAATCTTGCGGCAGTCTTCAATATCCTCTTCGGAAATGACGTCTACTACGGTGAATTTGAGATTTACATTGTACTGCTTGCAGTCCTCGGCAAATTTCAAAATGGCATCGTAGGATTTAAGACCGAACGCCGGGTGGCAAAGGGCTTCATATTTTTCCGCTGTCGGCGCATTGAGGGAAATGGAAATGGTATCCATAACCTCACAAAGTTCCTTTACGGTTTCTTTCTTATTGATTAAATCGGAAAGGCCGTTGGTATTCAGGCGTGTTTTAAGGCCCTTAGACTTTAAAAGCTTTGCGGCTTTGATTAAATTCTCATAAGCGCAGGTGGGTTCACCGTAACCGCAGAAAACCACATCGTCCTTGTAGCCCTCAAAATCCCAAGCCTTGATTGCAGCTTCGATTTCTGCATAAGACGGCATATGATGTGCATCAAACCAAAGGGTTTCCGCTTCGCCGACACTGTTGCCGTTGTTGCGAATGCAGAAATTACAGCTGCACGGGCACGCATTGGTAATGTTGACATACACCTTATTTTCAAATGTGTAAAGAATATCTGCCATAATAATAATCTCTCCTTTTATTAGATGAAACTGCTGGGTTTGTTTTTCGTTTTATACAGCAAACGGTTCACTCTGGTTTTGAATTTTGCCGCATCGAGTGCCGCCGCCACAATGTAAAAGACAATCGCACTACCGAGAGGCTGAATCCAGCAGGTCGGCATACCGACCACTGCACTTTCCAGGCTCAAAAGCGTCCAAGTGGCAAGGAAATAACCGACAATGGTGACAAGACCCGAAGCCACGGACATTCCCACGGTTGCGCCGGTCAAAATCTTATCTTTCTTCTTATAGCGCTTGGAATAGTAAAGCAGCGCAAAGGGCACGGCATTAAAGGCTTTAATCACAGCGGTAAACGGTGCCCACATCGGCACACCGGCAATCAAATCCGCTAAGAAGCCACCCACTGCGGAAGCGAGCATCGCATAGGGCAGGGGCAAAACGCAGGAAGCGAGATAAATCATGCTATCTCCAAAGTGCAAATAGCCCTCATCCGATGCGGTATTCACCTTAATAAATGCTGTTGCTACAGCGATAATCGCCGCAAACAGTGCGCTAAAGCACAGGGTGATGAGCGCATTGGGCTTTGTTTTTTTCGTTTTTTCTTTCACGGTCTTAGGTTCAGTTTTCTGCATGTTCTCTCCCCGTCTTTTCTGTCAGCATTGCCATATATTTTTGGAAGTTCACACCGTCGTTGCGGTCGTTTCCTTCTAAAAAGCTGTCTTTAATCGCACATTCCAAAAAGCGCACCGCACGTTTCACTGCGGCATCGGCACTGTCTCCTCGCACGAGAGAGCCTGCCAAAACAGCCGAGAACAAATCGCCTGTTCCGGAATAACTGCCGCCGAAGCGTTTGGAAGTTTCTTCCGCGGTAGAATCCGCCGTCACCACAATATTCACAATGGAATCCCCGTTGAGAATCCCCGTAACCACAACGGTTTTTCTTCTTTCGTTTAAAAGAGATTTTGCAAGTTGCTCAATCGTGGGCAGATAATCCGCCTGCCCCTGTTTTTCGTGAATCTCATGGTAATTTGCGCCGGTTAAAAGGCAAAGCTCAGTTAAATTCGGCGTAATAATATCCGCAAGCTTGGAAAGCTCGGTCATTTTTTCGCAAAGCTCCGCGGTATAGGTGCCGTAAAGTCTGCCGTCATCCGCCATAACAGGGTCGCATATATATAAGGTATCTTCTGTTTTAAAGTCTTCTATAAATTCGATCATCCGCTCAGCCTGCTGTGCACTGACCAAAAAGCCGGTCAAAATGCCATCAAAGTGCACTTGTCGCTTTTGCCACTCGGCAATATACGGCGTTAAACGGTCGGTAAAATCATCGCAATAAAAGCTCGGGTAGCCCGTTTGATTGGACAAAATCGCTGTCGGCAACGGACATGCCTCCACACCCAGTGCAGAAATCACGGGAAGCGCCGCGGTCATAGAACATCTGCCAAAGCCCGAAATATCATTGATGACTGCTATTTTCTTCAAAACCCTTTTGCCTTCTCTCCAAACTCCGTTTTTTCTATATATAATAGAAAACAAGTCTACGGAATAGTATAACACACACCCTTATATTTGAAAAGAGTAATCCGCGGATTTTTCCTTTCTCCATTCGAAAAAAGACGAAGTATAAAAGAGCTGTTGTGCATCTATAGCAAATGTTACAAATTGTTAAACCTCTATCTAACTTTTTTATGAAATATTTCTAAAAAAGAATAGCTTTTTAAAAAAGCATCTGCTATAATAGAAAGCAATATAAACGCCGAAGCCCCCACTCGTGCGATAGGAGCGTTTTATTAAAGGAGGAAATGAAAAAGATGGTAAAGCCGATCAGTAAGATTCCTTTCAAAGATACCAAGGAACAGGCAGAAAAGCTGAACGCAGTAATTGCGGCGTGCAAAGACGACAAAAGTCTTTTGATGCACGTGATGCAGGAAGCCCAGGAAATCTACGGCTATCTGCCCTATGAAGTGCAGGTCAAAATTGCCGAAGGCATGGATGTGCCGCTGGAAAAAGTCTATGGTGTTTCCACGTTCTATGCACAATTTTCTCTTTCACCGAAAGGAGAAAATAATATTTCTGTTTGCCTCGGTACTGCGTGCTATGTTAAGGGCTCGCAAAAAATCTTAGATAAAATCACAGAGCTTTTGGGCATCACTCCCGGAGAATGCACCGCAGACGGTCGATTCTCCTTAGAAGCCTGCCGTTGTGTCGGTGCTTGCGGACTTGCACCGGTCATGACCGTCAATGACGAGGTTTATGGCAAAATTACGGAGGATGACGTGGCGGGTATTCTCGCCCGTTACAAAGACTGATGCGAGAGCTTTCTTTACATATTTTAGACATTGCGGAAAATTCCGTTAAGGCCAATGCAGGTCTTATCCGCATAGAGCTTTTGGAAAATACAAAAGAGCATACCCTCACCGTCGGCATTTACGATGACGGCGCCGGTGTGGATGAAAAAACCGTGCAGAATGTGTTAGACCCCTTTTACACCACGCGCACCACGCGCAAGGTCGGTATGGGCATTCCGCTTTTTAAAATGGCGGCGGAGCAATCCGGTGGCAGTTTTAAGATTAGCTCGAAGCCCTGCTTCGGTACAGCCGTGCAGGCCAAATTCAACACCGACCACGTGGATTTTATCCCCATAGGAGACATGACCGAAACCCTGCTTTCCCTCATCACGATGCATCCGGATTTGAATTTCATCTACCGCAGGAAGTGCGATGAGCGGGAATTTATTTTAGACACGACAGAGCTTCGGGAGATTCTTTGCGGCGTACCGCTTTCCGAGCCGGGCGTTGCCAACTGGATTCGGGGATTTATAGAGGAAAACACAAAAGCAATTCTGGGAGGCGCTTTATAATGAAAACGATAGAAGAACTTATGGCGATTCGAGATAAAGCAAAAGAAAAGATGACCGTTCGTGAGGATACAGGCGACAACGCCGTTCGAGTAGTTGTCGGCATGGCGACCTGCGGCATTGCGGCAGGCGCAAGACCCGTACTTTCCGCCTTTGTAAATGAAATTGAAAAACGGCATTTAAAGGGCATTACCGTTTCGCAGACCGGCTGCATCGGCATGTGCCAGTATGAGCCGATTGTCGAAGTTTTAGAGCCGGGCAAGGAAAAGGTGACCTATGTTAAGATGACGGCAGAAAAAGCCGTTCGTGTTGTAAATGACCATTTAGTAAACGGCAATCCGATTATGGAATTTACCATCGGCGCCGTGACCAAATAAAGGAGGCAGACACTATGTATCGTTCCCATGTGCTCGTTTGCGGCGGTACGGGCTGTACCTCCTCAAACAGCTTGCAAATCATCGAAGCGATGGAAAAAGAAATCAAAAGGCAGGGCTTGGAGGAGGAAGTTAAGGTTGTCAGAACCGGTTGCTTCGGTCTTTGTGCCTTAGGTCCCATTATGGTGATTTATCCCGAGGGTAGCTTCTACAGCCATGTCACGGTGGCGGATGTGCCCGAAATCGTGGAGGAGCACCTCTTAAAAGGCCGCCTTGTGAAGCGTCTTTTATATGATGAAAATGCAGAAAGCGGCGAAGCGGAAAAAATCAAATCGCTTCGTGAAACTGATTTCTATAAAAAACAACTGCGTGTAGCCCTGCGTAACTGCGGCGTCATTGACCCCGAAAACATTGAGGAATATATCGCCATGGACGGCTATATGGCACTTGCCAAATGCTTAAAGGAATTAAAGCCCGAGGACGTTATTAAAATCGTCATGGATTCGGGACTTCGCGGCAGAGGCGGTGGTGGCTTCCCCACCGGCAAAAAGTGGAGCTTTACGGCGGCAAATGCGGCTGACCAAAAATATGTGGTCTGCAACGCCGACGAGGGCGACCCCGGTGCTTTCATGGACCGCTCCGTTTTAGAGGGCGACCCCCACTGCATCGTCGAAGCCATGACCATTTGCGGCTATGCCACAGGCGCGAGCGAGGGCTATATCTATGTGCGTGCTGAATACCCCATCGCCGTTAAGCGCTTACAGAAAGCTATTGAACAGGCGCACGAATACGGTTTGCTCGGTGAAAATATTTTCGACAGCAGCTTTAATTTTGATTTGCACGTTCGTCTCGGTGCAGGTGCTTTCGTATGCGGCGAAGAAACCGCGCTTATGACCTCTATTGAAGGCAACCGCGGCGAGCCGAGACCCCGTCCCCCCTATCCGGCGGTCAAGGGTCTGTTCGGCAAGCCCACCACCGAAAACAACGTAGAAACCTTTGCCAACATTCCGCAGATTATCTTAAAGGGCGCGGACTGGTTCGCCTCCATGGGTACAGAAAAGTCGAAAGGCACCAAGGTTTTCGCGCTCGGCGGTAAAATTAACAACACCGGCCTTGTAGAAATCCCCATGGGCACGACGCTTCGTGAAATCGTGGAAGAAATCGGCGGCGGTGTACCGAACGGCAAAAAATTCAAGGCGGCGCAAACCGGCGGTCCTTCTGGTGGCTGTATTCCCGCTTCGCTCATGGATACGCCCATTGACTATGACAACTTAACCGCCATCGGCTGTATGATGGGCTCGGGTGGTTTAATCGTCATGGATGAGGACAACTGCATGGTCGATATTGCGAAATTCTTCTTGAACTTTACCGTAGACGAAAGCTGCGGTAAATGCACGCCCTGCCGTGTCGGCACCAAGCGTCTTTTAGAGCTTCTCGATAAAATCACCGACGGCAAGGGTACAATGGAAGATTTAGACAAGCTCGAAGACCTTTGCCATTACATTAAAGAAAATGCACTTTGCGGTCTCGGTCAAACCGCACCGAACCCCGTGCTCGCTACGCTCAAGTTCTTCCGTGAGGAATATGAGGCACATATTAAGGAAAAGAGATGTCCTGCCGGCGTTTGTAAGGCGCTCATGACCTATTCCATTGACCCCGACAAGTGCCGCGGCTGTACTGCCTGCGCCAGGAAGTGCCCGGCGGGTGCAATTAGCGGCAACGTGAAAGAAGTTCACAAAATCGACACTACAGTTTGTATTAAGTGCGGCGTTTGCATGGAAACCTGTAAATTCGGCGCTGTTGTAAAGAAATAAGGAGGGTGCCAAATGGAAACTGTTCATTTAAAAATCAACGGCATTTCCTTGCGCGTGCCGAAGGGAAGTACCATTTTACAAGCAGCAAGAATGGCAGGAATTGAAATTCCTACCCTTTGCTATTTAAAAGAAATCAACGAAATCGGTGCCTGCCGCATCTGCGTTGTCGAAGTTAAGGGCGCAAAGGGGCTTGTGACCGCCTGTGTCTATCCTGTCAGCGAGGGCATGGAGGTCTTTACCAACACCGAACGTGTACGCCGTGCCAGAAGAACCACCTTGAAGCTGATTCTTTCCGTGCATGACAAGAGCTGTCTTTCCTGCGTTAAGAGCGGACACTGCGAGCTGCAAAAGCTTTGCCGTGACTACGGCGTAGAGAACACCGACAAATTTGCAGGTGAAGCTCCGACCTATGCACTCGACTACTCCGCGCCACACATGGTCAGAGATAACAACAAATGCGTGCTTTGCCGTCGATGCGTAGCAGCTTGCGATGCACAGGGCATCGGTGTTATTGGCGCGAATGCCCGTGGCTTCGATACCCATATCGGCTGTGCGTTCAACCGAGAACTGGCAGACGTTGCCTGCATCTCCTGCGGTCAATGCATTGTCGCGTGCCCGACCGGTGCGCTCTATGAAAAGGATGACACCGACAAGGTTCTGGCGGCGATTAACGATCCCGACAAATTCGTGATTGTGCAAACCGCCCCGTCGATTCGCGCGACACTCGGCGAAGCCTTCCACATGCCGGTCGGTACGAACGTAGAGGGCAAAATGGTTGCCGCTCTGCGCAGACTCGGCTTTGACAAGGTCTTTGACACCGACTTTGCCGCCGACCTTACCATTATGGAAGAAGCCACCGAGTTTATAGACAGAGTGCAAAACGGCGGCGTATTACCGCTGATGACCTCCTGCTCCCCCGGCTGGATTAAATACTGCGAGCATTACTACCCCGAATTCATTCCGAATCTTTCGAGCTGTAAATCGCCCCAGCAGATGTTCGGCGCTGTAATGAAAACCTACTTCGCACAGAAGATGAACATCGACCCCAAAGATATGGTGGTTGTCGGCGTTATGCCCTGTACGGCGAAGAAATTTGAAATCGGCAGACCCGACCAAAGCGCCAGCGGCTATCCCGATGTGGATATTTCCATTACCACAAGAGAGCTCGCCCGCATGATTGAGGGCGCAGGCATCCGCTTTACTGCCCTGCCCGACGAAGAATTTGACACCCCGTTCGGTGAATCCACCGGTGCTTCCACCATTTTCGGTGCAACCGGCGGTGTTATGGAGGCGGCACTACGTACCGCTGTAGAAACTCTCATGGGTGAAGAACTGGAAGATATAGAATTCAAAGAAGTTCGTGGCATGGAAAGCGTGAAAGAAGCTTCCTACCATATTGCGGGGCTTGTCGTCAACGTAGCCGTAGTCAGCGGCACCAAAAATGCCAAAGCGCTTTTGGAAAAAATCAAGCGCGGCGAAAAGAAGTATCACTTTATTGAGGTAATGGCATGCCCCGGCGGCTGTATCAACGGCGGCGGTCAGCCTACACAGCCCGCTTCGATTCGCAATTTTGAGAATTTGAAATTGCTTCGTGCCAAGGCACTCTATACAGCAGATGCACAAAACGTCAAGCGCAAATCCCAAGAGAACGAAGCCATAAAGAAGCTTTACGCCGAATATCTCGAAAAGCCCGGTAGTCATAAGGCGCATGAAATTTTGCATACCTCTTATGTAGAAAGAAAGGTTTACGAGGTCTAAGCTTTTCTGTGAAGCTCTGTAGCACCCGATTTTCCCCTCGGAAGGTCGGGTGCTTTTTTAGAAATATTTTTCCAACAATTCTTGCGCGAAATGTATAAAAGCCGCAAAGTTTCTTGACCTTCTCTCTGCAATATTATATAATGAAGGTTGTCCCAAAATTAAAAGATAGGAGGAAGTGTAATGAAAAAGAAAGTTACACTCGACACAGGAAAAAAAGTTTTCCCGCTTATCTTGATGATTCTCGGTATTGTGATTTTCGCAGCGACCCTCATTGCAAGACTGAATTTAGTCTGCATTGTTGCAGTGCTTTACACCTGCATCATGTCCGCTGTGATTCTCCTTTCCCTTCTCATCAAGAAAAAAGTTTACGCTCCGATGATTTACGGCTACGCAGCAGCAGTGCTCGGCGTAATCGTTTATTACATCATTTGGGGTGCAGATGCCGGTTTCGGCGCATTCTCCACCGGCCTTGCAGGCTATGCAACGGCTGACCACCCGCTCTTACAGGGCCCCGGTAATTTCTGGACCCGCCTTCTGGGCAACCTCATTTTAGCACTCCCGAGTGCACTTGCCCTTTGGGGTCTCTTCTTCACCGCTCGTCATTCCTTTAAAAAGGAAGGCGCCAAGAAGGCAACCACCATCCTTTTGAGCGTGCTCTTAATCGGCACAAGCATTTTCTACGTACTCACCATGAACCTTCGTTCCAAACCCAACACCAAGAGAATGTGGGAAGGCCAGGACGATTACCTCAAGAACGTAGACAAAACCGCCACAAAGGACAGCCCGAACGTCCTCTTCATCCTGCTCGATGACCTCGGCTACGGCGATATTTCCTTGAACGGCGCAATTTACGACACCCCGAACATTGACTCTATCGGTGAAAACGGCTTAAACTGTGATAACTTCTATTCCTCTTATTCCGTTTGCTCCCCGGCACGTTTCGCAGCCTTCACCGGTCGCTATCCGTACAGAGGCTATGCCGATAACGTTATGTACCCGACCATTCAGACCTTCTCGCCCTTTGCACAGACCAGAGTATTTAACTCCATCGAAATGGGCAACAACGCAGACGGCCTTCTCGGTGATGAAGTTACCATGGCAGAAACCTTCAAGGCAGCCGGCTATGAAACCGGACTTTTCGGTAAATGGCATTTAGGTGACTTCGGCGAATATCTTCCCACCAATCAGGGCTTTGACTACTTCTACGGTAGCCACCATGTAAACGATATGAAGCCGTTCTATCACGTACAGGAGAGAGACGGTCAATACACCATTAAACACGGTACAGACGAACTCAAAGACCAGTCCAAGGCAACCGAGTGGATCAACGAAGAAATGATTGCTTGGGTTACCGAGCAGGCTAAGGCTGACAAGCCCTTCTTCGCTTGCTACACCTCCCCGTGGCCGCACGCTCCCGTATTCGTCGGCGATGAATTTAAGGGCAGCACCGGCATGGGCACTTATGTAGACTGCGTACACGAAATCGACTTCTACTTAGGTAAGCTCTTCGACACCATGGAAGAACTCGGCGTCTTAGAGGATACCATTATCGTCTTCACCAGCGACAACGGTCCTGCACTCGAAGGCTCCACCGCAAATCTTCGCGGCGGTAAATACTTAGCTTACGACGGCGGTCAAAAAGTACCGTTCCTCATTCGTTGGGACAACGCCAACGGCGCCCTCGGCGAAATCGGCACTACCCGTCACCAGAGCGGTACACTCGTTGACGTATATCCGACCTTGGTTGAACTTTGCGGCATCACCGGTAAGAACGGTGAAGCGAAAAACTATATGCCCGAAGACCGCGTTATCGACGGTATCTCCTTAACCCCGATGCTGAAGAACGACGAAGTCATCCACGGCAAGGAGCACCCGATTCTCCACATGAAGCGTGAAGATATTAAGGCAATCCAGTATACTGTTCCGACCGCAGACGTTCGTGCACAGTATCCCGATTACCAATATCCGGTACTTTTCGATAACGAAAACATCACCTTCAAGTATTACGACAAGATTCAGAATGACAACTCCGCATTCTTCAACATGTTCCGTAAGAACTGGCTCCACATCTTAACCGATGACGTCGGAGAAAACTACAACCGTTCTAAGGTTTACCCCGAAATTGCAGATGAATATCACGAGAAGCTCGATGAAATTCAGAAGGACTTCAAAGAAAACCGCCGCGGTATTAAATAAGATTATTTCATAGAAAGACGGGATTTCATGCCAGCTTTATCTTTAATGATTAAACCGGCGTCTTCCCTTTGCAATCTTTCCTGTGAATACTGCTTCTACCGAGATGTCTCCGAACACCGTGAGCATCTCGGTTTTGGCATTATGACCGAGGAAACCACAGACGTGCTGATTCAAAAGGCACTTTCTTATGCAAATGGACAGCCGGTCGCCTTTGCCTTTCAGGGCGGTGAGCCCACCATGGCAGGGCTGCCCTATTTTAAACACTTTGTCGAAACGGTTGAAAAGTTGAACACCAAAAGAAGCCGCATTTTCTACGGCATTCAGACCAACGGTACACGCATTGACACGGCGTGGGCAAAGTTTTTCCACCGCTACAACTTCTTAGTGGGTCTTAGCTTAGACGGCGACTTTGAGGGCAACAAATTCAGAAAACAGCCCTCGGGGCAAAATAGCTTTTTCAAAATTTTGCGTGCCGCAGAGCTTTTCAAAAAGGAGCAGGTAGAATTTAATATTTTAACCGTTTTAACCGGCTACTGCGCCGAAAACGGTGAACGGGTTTATAGGTTCTTCCGCTCCAAGGGCTTTCGCTATTTGCAGTTCATCCCCTGCCTTCGTCCCTTCGATTCGCACGAGGAAAGCGAGCTCTACATGACGAACGACCAGTATGCGGATTTCCTCATTCGTGTGTTCAATCTCTACGTGAAGGACTATGTGCGTCACCAGTATATCAGCGTGCGCCAGTTCGACAACTGGGTGCGTTCCTATTTAAGACAGCCCACCGAGCAGTGCGGCATCATGGGGCACTGCACCCACCAGTTCGTTGCAGAGGGTAACGGCAATATTTATCCCTGTGACTTCTACTGCACCGACGAATATCTCCTCGGCAATATCATGGATTCCGATTTTGAAACCATGGAGCACTGTGCCGTTGCCGAAAACTTCATTAAAGAAAGCTGTGTCGTCCCCGAGAAATGCAAGAAATGCGATGTCTACGGCATCTGCCGTGCAGGCGGCTGTAAGCGAACCCAGCGCAGTGAGGATTACTGCGAGGCTTACAAAAAATTCTTCCACGCCTGCCTGCCGCTTTTCAGAGTATTCATCAACGAAAAGCCCAGCCGCGGGCTGTAATCTCTCGTTTCTTTTACCAATAACAAATGGCAAGCCGTACGGATTTTCGTGCGGCTTGCTTTTTCTATATAGGGCATCTTGCAGAATACCCTTTTCTATGGTAAACTAGCCAAAGTTAAAAGAAAAGGTAGATATTCTATATTGAATGAAAAGGAGAAAAATGCATGGCAAAGCTTTCCAGCTATGATAAAAAGTTCTATAAAAAAGCTATTTTCATCGCCATTCCTGTGGCGTTACAAGCCTTACTCAACAACCTCTTAAACGTAATTGATACCATGATGATTGGTTCGCTCAACGAGCAAAGCCTTGCGGCGGTCGGCCTTGCGAACAAGGTGTTTTTCGTGCTTTCTCTGGTTCTTTTCGGCATTGCCGGCGGTGCAACCGTTTTAACCGCACAATACTGGGGGCAGAAGGACCACAAAAACGTGCGCCGTGTATTGGGGCTTTCGCTCTGCGTCGGCACAGGAGTCGCCGTTATTTTCTCGGTCATCAGCATTCTTTTCCCCGAAGCGGTAATGCGCATTTTCACGAGCGATGAAGAAACCGCTCTGCTCGGTGCGGGCTATCTTTCCATTGTTGCCCTCTCCTACCCCTTCCAGGCGATTTCTCAGTGCTATGCCTATTTTCACCGTGCGGTAAACAAGGTTGCCTTCACGGTTTATATCACAGGCTCTGCGATTGTCGTGAATGCTTTCTTTAACTACGCGCTCATTTTCGGTAAATTCGGTTTTCCCGAGCTTGCCCTGCGCGGTGCGGCTATCGGCACACTCATTGCGAGAACCTATGAAATGGTGGCTATTTTAATCTATGTTTATGCGAAAAAGACCGTTGCGGCGGCAAAGCCCAAGGAGCTTTTCGATTTCAACAAGAACTTTGTAAAACGCTTCTTCCGCATCGCCCTCCCTGTCATCTGCAACGAATCCGCCTGGGGTCTCGGTGTTACCATGTATTCCTTAGTTTATGGTCGCATGGGCGTTGTCGCTGTAGCTGCGATTACAGCCACACAGGTAATTGAAGAAATGTTCATTGCCGCCTTTGCCGGTCTGTCCTCAGCAACCGGCGTTGTGCTCGGCAACGAAATGGGTGCTAACCGTTTGGATGACGCCAAACACCACGCGAAAGTCCTGCTGATTTCCAATATTCTCTTTACACTTTGCCTCTCGGCTCTCCTGCTCTGGGTCAGAAAACCGATTCTCTCCCTCTTCCACCTGACCGATGCGGTATTCTCAGCAGCTTCCACCTGTCTTTTCATTTTCGCCTTGTATTTGCCCTTTAAAACCAACAACTACGTCAATATCGTCGGCGTGCTTCGTAGCGGCGGCGACACAAAATATTCCCTGTTCTTAGACTTCTCGGGTGTATGGTGCATCGGCGTACCGATGGCGGTACTCGGCGGTCTTGTCTTAAAACAGCCCGTTTATGTGGTCTATGCCATGGTATTGGCAGAAGAAGTCTATAAATCCATTCTCGGCTTCTTCCGTTACAAGAAAGGCAAATGGATTCGCAATATTATTGCCGAATCCGAAAACCACATTGCAAATTCCGACAAAAAATGATAAAATAGAGTGTACGAAAACTTTATGTTTAAATTTCATTGATTTAGGAGGAATTCTTATGCAAAAGAAAGCCTTTGTAAGTCTTCTTTTAATTTTCGTTATGCTCTTCACTATGGCGTCCTGCGGCAATAAGGACGAGGGCGAAACCACTACGGATCGTCCGGTATTCACACCACCCACCGAACAGGGGGAGGATGCAAATACGCCTTCGGAAAAGCATACCTTTGCACAGCCCGAAACCGAGCTCATCAGCATTTCCGTGCCCGAGGGCTACACCTTAGTGCGCATTTCCTGGTTATTAGAAGAAAAGGGCATCTGCTCTTCCAAGGCCTTTTTAGATGCCGCGCAGAACTATGATTTGTCCAAATATCCTGTGTTAAACGATTTAAAGAATCAAAAGGATGTTTGCTTCCCGCTCGAGGGTTATCTTTTCCCGGCAACCTATGCCTTTAAAAAGGATACCGACCCGCAGAAGGTTTTAAACGAAATGGTCAAAACCGCCAACGCGAGATTCTCCAGCCTTTTGCCGAACGGTAAATCCGCACAGGGCTATAATCTCCACCAGATTTTGACGATTGCTTCCATTATCGAAAAAGAAGCCTTCACCAGTGAGCAGAGAACCAAAATCTCCGCCGTGCTTCACAACCGCTTAAAGCAAAACATGAAGCTGCAGTGCGATGTTACGAGAAAATACTGCACTGGCGTTATCGAGCACATCTATCCCGATAAAATCGACCATTACAAATATCTTTATAACACCTACCGCTGTGCCGCGCTTCCGGCAGGGCCTATTTGCAATCCCGGCATGGAATCCATTCGTGCAGCGATAAATCCCGAAGACAGTAAGGCGCTTTATTTCGTTATCGCAACAGATCCGCCTTACGAATCTCGCTTCTCAGAAACCTATGAGGAGCACCAGAAGAACTGTAAAGAATTAGGCTTTTAAGGAAGGTACGAATGAACATTCAAATTGCAAACCGACTTGTAGAACTCCGAAAGACCCACGGGCTTTCGCAAGAAGCCTTAGCAGAGCAACTGGGCATTAGCCGTCAGGCGATTTCCAAATGGGAACGCGCCGAAGCTTCTCCCGACACCGAAAACCTGATGACACTTTGCTCGCTCTACGGCGTAACGATGGATTCTATCCTCTACCCCGAGCGCAAGCAGGAGCCGCCCAAGGCAGAGCCCAAGAAACAGGAAAAGAAGCCGAAGCCCCCCAAGGCACCGAAGCTTCATCTGCCCAAAACGCCGCTTCAGAAAGCCGGCGAGCACATTTTAAAATTCCCGTTTCCGCTTTTTGTAATTGCTTTATATGTCGGCTTAGGTCTCGGCTTTAAGCTTTGGCATCCCGGTTGGCTCGTCTTCCTGCTTTTACCGATTTATTATCACCTCGGCGGTGCATTCTGCGTGCGCCGTAAAAAAGCCCTGCTTTTGGCACTTCCCGTGCCGGAGGTTGTCCTTAGTATTTATCTGATGGTCGGTATTTTCGCTCATGTTTGGGCGAAGACGCTCCTCATCTTAATCGTCATTCCGCTCTATTACTGGTTAGTGGCGTGCTTCTATCACGACGACGAAAGCAAAAAATCATAAACCTTAGGGGGTGGATTTTGTCCTGAAATCCGCCCCCTTTATTGATTTTATAAGAATTACCCCACTTTAATTTCTACATTTTAGGAAAAACTAAGTGTAGAGATTTTTCGGGGATTATGGTACAATTAGACGAACTATATTAGGAGGGTTCTTTATGCAAACTTTTAGAAACATTACAGACGATATTTTATTTATCGGCGGCAGTGACCGTCGTATTGCGCTTTTCGAGAATGCTTATCCCGTTCCCGAGGGCATCACATATAATTCCTACGTGATTCTGGACGAGAAAATTGCGATTTTAGATACCGTGGATGCTTCGATTTCAACTCTTTTCTTTGATAACTTAGAGGCCGCTCTCGGCGAAAGAACGCCCGATTACGTGGTTGTGAATCATATGGAGCCCGACCACTGCGCCACCTTGGGCGAGCTGCTTCTGCGCTACCCCGAGCTTAAAATCGTGTGCAACGCCAAAACCAAAACCATGATTGCACAGTTCTTCCCGAAAGCGAAGATTGACGATGCACAGTACGTGCTTGTAAAAGAGGGCGAAAACCTCTCCCTCGGCAAACACGAATTGCAGTTCTATATGGCACCCATGGTGCACTGGCCCGAGGTTATGGTCACCTATGATGCCACCGATAAGGTTCTCTTTTCCGCGGATGCTTTCGGCACCTTCGGCGCATCAAAAGGCGGATTATTCGCAGACGAAAACGGTTTTTCCGAAGCAGATTTTTCCGAAGCCCGCCGCTACTACACCAACATCGTCGGCAAATACGGCGTACAGGTTTTGGCGCTCTTAAAGAAAGCCGCCGGCTTGGATATTCAGTATCTCTGCCCCCTGCATGGTCCGGTTTGGCGTGAAAACATCGGCGCATTTATCGAAAAATACACCCTTTGGGCTTCTTACACGCCCGAAGAAAAGGGCGTTATGATTGCCTATGCTTCCATTTACGGCGGCACGGAAAATGCGGCGGAAATCTTAGCTTCTGAGCTTTCCAAAAGAGGCGTACGCAATGTCGAGATTTTCGACGCTTCCAAAACCCACCCCTCCTACCTCGTTTCCGAAGCGTTCCGCATGAGCCATTTGGTTTTCGCTTCGGTTACTTATAATAACGACATGTTCCCGGCTATGGAAACCCTGCTTTTAGATTTGAAGGCTCATATGCTGAAGAACCGCACCGTAGGTCTCATTCAGAACGGCTCTTGGGCACCGCAAAGCGGCAAACATATGGCAGAAATCCTCTCTTCCATGACGAATATGGACGTAAGGGAACCGCTTGTCACCCTGCGTTCCACCGTAAAGGAAGAAAACCTTACAGAGCTGCAAGCTCTTGCAGACGAAATCGCCAAAAGCCTTGCAGAATAAGGCTTTCGGCGTTCCCCTATCCGTTTCAAAAATCCGAAAAGGTATGTGATGCATTATAAAACAATCGAAAAAAGAGCTACTTTATCTGCTCTTAAAAACTGCTGTAACTGTGACGATTTTCATTGCCGTCCTTTTGAACTTTGACAAATTAAAAAATATAGATGTACGTGCGCTCGTTGCGGCGGCGCCCTCTTTTTTAGGTGCTGTGCTCACGGTTTTAGGGGTTTACAGCTTAAAGGGCTTGGTTTTTGTCATCCCCGCCTCGCTCGTTTACCTCTCGGTCGGTATGGCGTTTTCGCCGCTCGCCGCCGTGCTCATTAACCTCGGCGGTATTCTTTGCGAGCTGACGGTTTCCTACCTTTTCGGCTTTTTTCTCGGCGGCGACAAAATCCGTAAATTCCTCTTATCGAAAAAAGGCGGTAAAAAGGTGCTCGAAATGCAAGATTCCAAGCGCTATACCACCGTCTTTTTAACGCGGTTCATCCCCGCCTTTCCCATTGATTTTGTGAGCCTCTTTTTGGGCAGTACCCGAGAAAAATTTCTGCCCTTTTTGTGCTTTTCCTTTTTAGGCATTGCACCGCGTGTGATTTTATTCACCGTTTTGGGCGACAAGATTTATGATTACATCCCCATGCACCTCATCATCACCTTGATTTTAATCGTAGTACCCATCGCGCTGATTGCGATTGTGGTACAGTTTATTCTGAAAAAACGAAAGGCGAAAAAGCAAACCCAAACGGAGGAAGAGCATGCAAAAATCGGATAATGACCTCGGCCGCCGCTTTCGTGAACTTTCGGAGCGTGCCGAAACCTGCCGCAGTCTGTTTTATTCGGACTTTTTAACGCTTGCCGAACAGCAGGTACTCTTTTCGGTGCTTTCCGAACGTGAGTTTTACCTCCTCGGCGGTTATGAAGAAGCAGAAAGAAAGCTCGCCGTCTTCGGTGCAGATTCCTTGGAGGAAGCCGAAGAAAGCGAGCCATTTTATATATTAGAAATCGCCCCGAAGGCACAGAAATTCGCCGATGCCCTCACGCACCGCGACTTTTTGGGCAGTATTTTGGCACTGGGCATCAAACGGGAAATGCTAGGCGATATTGTACTCTCAAAGAACATTGCCTACGTCTTCGTAAAGCCTAAAATTGCCGGCTTTATTGAAGAAAATCTCGAACGTGTGCGCCACACCTCAGTGAAGCTTCGGCGCATCGAAGCTCTCCCTTCTTCCGCCGTACAAACACCGGAGGAAGAGGTACTTTTAGCCTCTTCGGCGCGCTTAGATGCACTGCTCGCCTCTGCCTTTCACCTTTCCAGAAAGGATGCGCAAAGCCTTGTGCTTTCGGGCAAGGTGTTTCTAAACGGCAGAGAAATCCTCAAAACCGACACCGTGATTGCCGACGGCACGATTGTTTCCGCACGCGGGCAAGGTCGGTTTAAATTACTCGAACAAATCGGCACAACCAAAAAGGGTAAATGCCGTTTTGCGGTGCTTTTATACCGCTAAAAAGGAGAACCCATGGGATTTTTAAATCATTTCAAAAAAGATAAAACCTATGAAAGCTTTGCCGCCTTTTCCAACGAAGCTTTCAAAGAGATGCCTCTCGAGCAGGCCGTCGCGTTTCTTCTCAATTTATACGAGGACGGCGACAACCGCTGGTCAGCGGAATGGGTTGCCACCTCGGCCTTCTCTTTAGAATCCGAGGATTGGGCGTGTGAGGAGCTTTTCGCTACCCGTGCACATCCGTTCACCTTGGAAACAGAAGCCGATGCCGAAGCCGTTTTCCAGCAGTTTAAGGGCTATTTAGAACGCTATCTCCAGCATTGCCGCTACGCCGGAATCCTGCGAAATAAGGCAGGAATCGCCCTCGGCTTTGTAGACGGCGATTTAGAGCTTCTCTATCAAAATCTCGGTTATCTGCGCAAGCGTCCCTCGAATTACACCGTTGTTTCAGAGCTTTCCACCGATAATCTCAGCGAATTAGAGGAAGCCGCCGACCGCGCGGCAGAACGCTTTGCCCTCTCCGACTTAACCGATGCCGACACCGTTGCTAAGCGTCTTCAAAGCATCGCAGAACAGATACTCGCCGGCAAAGCCGCACCGAAAGGCTACGAAAATCTTTCCGACCTCGCCTTTGACCTCGGCGCACTCTTCGGTTATACCTTTGTCAAAGGACGCAACTGGTCGTGGATGTTACTCGGCGAAGCCCAAACGCAGGTTGAGCCGATGATTGTCTCCCCCGACGAAAGCTACTGCATCCCCGCTTTAGAGCTTTGCTACCGCATTTTACACGGGCAAAACACGAATCCGAACGGCGAAAACGACGTAACTCTCCATTTACTTTGGGAGGCTTCTAAAAAGGCCGAAGTACTTCAGCGCGGCAAAAAATACATTTTGCTTTCTTAAAAAACCTTATAAAAAAGATTAAACCCCTTTGAGCCGAAACTCAAAGGGGTTTTGCAGTGTCTCTATTTATCTATAAGAAATAAATTAGTTCTGCTCTTCTCTCATCTTTGCAAAGCATTCGCTGCAGTAAACCGGACGATCGTCACGGGGCTGGAAGGGAACTCTTGCTTCGCCGCCGCATGCTGCGCATGTTGCTGTGAACATTTCTCTTTCGCCTCTAGCTGCATTCTTTCTTGCATCTCTGCATGCCTTGCATCTCTGCGGCTCGTTTACAAAGCCCTTTTCAGCATAAAATTCCTGTTCGCCTGCTGTGAAAGTAAACTCTTTACCGCAGTCTTTGCAGATGATGGTCTTGTCTTCGTACATTTTGCTACCTCGCATAATAAAAATATTTTTACCCTAAGCGGAATTGCACCGCCGCATAGGAATCCATGCTCTCCTAAAGAGAAAAGGGCATATAAAAGGATTTCTCCTTTATTGTTTTAATTTGGCACGCACTCTTTGCAGTGCATTGTCCACGCTTTTGGAGGTAATCCCCAAAAGCTCGGCAATCTCCCCATAGGAAAGACCGGTTAAAAATAATTTTAACACCTGTTTTTCCGTTTCGGAAAGATGTGTAGCGACGAACTGCCAAAGGGCATCGCATTGCTCGCGCAAATCCTGCTGTTCTTCGATGCTCGGTGCGGGAGATTCCATAAAATCATCTTCCCACGGCACGATTTCCGCCGGATTCACACCCCTGCCGCCACGTGTTTTGCGAAGTGCAGACAGGATACTGTTTTGCACGCAAACACTGACATAAGGCAGAAACGGTTTTTCACCCTCGGCATGATAGCCGCGCACAGCGGATAACAGACCGATGAAGCCCTCCTGCAAGAGGTCGTCCGCATCCAGCTCTTGGCAGTTGTATTTGGCGGCTTGACGGCGCACCAAAGGCAAAAGCCTTGTAACGAGCTGAGAAAAAGCGGCCTCGTCGCCTTTTTGTGCAGCTAAAACGAGCGATTCTAACGGAAACGCATTTTCGTGCACCATGGGCTCTGCCAACCTTTTCACCTCTTCGGACTCTTCTTTCTTCGCTAATAATAAGTATTATACCATTTTTATAAGGTTTGTCAACTCAATTTTTGTGTAAACTGTATAAATCGAGCTTTTTAAAAAAAATTCGTGCATACTGCCAATTTTCCCGTAAGTTTCACGGCAGTATGCACAAAAATTTTAAAGGATTACATGCCTGCAAACACGTTAACAAGCACAGCCGCTGTGCCGGAGAGCATCAAAACGGCGAGAACTGCGGCAATTACCTTTACCGCAACTTTGTTGTTCATCATAGTTTATAGGTCCTTTCACACACCGAGCAAGGCTTTGACGTCTGCTGTGAGTTTTTCTGTGGTTGCTTTTGCAGTTTCCAAATCCGCTTCGGCGGCGGTTAAGTAAACCTTAATCTTAGGCTCTGTGCCGGACGGGCGAACAATCACCTTGGAGTCGCCCTCTAACGGGTAAGCGAGTACGTTGGAAGCCGGCAAGGTGAGCTTTTCTTCTTTGCCGCTCTCGAGGTCTTTATAGACCTGCAATTTGTAGTCCGCAACGCCGACTACCTTTTTGCCTGCGAAGCTCTTGGGCGGATTCTTACGGAGCATATCCATAAGGTCTACCATCTTCTGCATACCTGCCGCGCCCTCGAAGCCGAAGTTCAAAAGGGAGCTTAAATACATACCGTATTTTTTATAAATGCTCTGCATGAAGTCATAAAGGCTGATGCCCTTTTTCTTGTAATGTGCCGCCATTTCGCAAATCAACATAGAAGCAACAACCGCATCCTTATCTCTTGCGTGGATGCCGCGCAAATAGCCATAGCTCTCTTCCATGCCCAAAACGAAGCGGTCTTCTTCGCCGACCTTTTCGAGATTGGTGACAAGCTCGCCGATATACTTAAAGCCGGTTAATAAATCCTTTATCTCTGCGCCGTAGCTTGCCGCGATTTTCGCAATGAGGGGAGAGGTTACAATGGTCTTTACTACAATCGGATTTTTCGGAAGCTTACCCTGCTCCTGCAAGGTGGAAAGCAAATATTCGCAAAGCATGGCGCCGGTTTCGTTACCGGACATGAGCTTATATTCGCCGTCATCTAAAACAGCAATACCAACGCGGTCGGAGTCGGGGTCGGTTGCTAAAAGGAGGTCTGCCTGCTTAGTCTTAGAAAGTTCAATCGCACAGTTAAATGCCTCACGGATTTCGGGGTTCGGATAAGGGCAGGTCGGGAAGTTGCCGTCGGGCATTTCCTGCTGCGGTACAACGGTTACATCTTTTACACCAATGCGCTTTAAGATTTCGCGAACCGGCTTATTGCCTGCACCGTTTAAGGGTGTGTAGATAACCGACAGTTCGGAATCCTCGGCAACACTCGGATTAACCTGTGCCTTTAACACTTCTGCATAGAACGCCTCGAACATATCGTCACCGATAAAGGAAATCAAGCCTTCTTCTACTGCCTTGTCGAAGTCCATGGTCTTAACGCCGTCGAACATATCGACCTTCTGAATATAATCATAGGTCTTTGCCGCGGCGGCATCGGTCATCTGATAGCCGTTGGGGTCATAGCACTTGTAGCCGTTGTATTTGGACGGGTTGTGGCTGGCGGTGATGATGATACCACTGCTGCAATGCAGCTGTCTGACTGCAAAGGAAAGCATGGGGGTCGGCACAAGCTCCTGATAGATGTGCACCTTCACGCCGTTTGCCGCCAAAACGCAGGCCGCAGAACGTGCAAATTCATCGGATTTAATTCTGGAATCGTAAGCAATCGCAATCGAGGGATTTTCAAAATCCTCGTTGAGGTAATCGGCAAGACCCTGCGTTGCCTGATTTACCGTGTAAATATTCATACGGTTTGTGCCTGCGCCGATAACGCCGCGAAGACCTGCCGTACCAAATTCTAAGTTTTTATAGAAGCGGTCCAAAATTTCCTCTTCCTTGCCCTCAATTTCCTGAAGCTCGGGTAAGAGGTCCTTGTCCGCTGTGGCTTTCTTGCACCAAAGGTCATATAATGCGTGAATGTCTTGCATAAGAAATGCCTCCTAAAACATCTAACTGACAATCTATTCGATATTAGTTAGTATACTACAATTCGTCAAAGAAAGCAATTTTAATTTCTTCGATTTTCTAATTTTTTCATGCATCAAAAATGGACATAAAGATTTGCGAAATCTTTTGTTCTATGCTAGAATAAGGATATATTTGGGGGTGTTTTCATGTTTGCATCTGTCAACAGTGTCGGACTTTTCGGCATGGAAGCTTATAAAGTGACCGTCGAAGCGGATTTGTCCGCAGGATTGCCGCGGTTCGACGTGGTCGGACTGCCCGATGCGGCGGTATCTGAAAGCCGTGAGCGTGTGCGTTCTGCCATGCACAATAATGGCTTTGATTTTCCCGTGTCGCGCATTACGGTGAATTTAGCACCGGCGGATATTCGTAAGGAAGGCCCGATTTATGATTTGCCACTCTTTCTGACGATTCTGAAATCCAGCGGTCAGTTAAAAGCAGATTTGGAAGATAAGGTCTTTTTGGGCGAATTATCGCTCAGCGGCGAGGTGCGCCATATCAACGGCGTTCTGCCCATGGTCATCGAAGCGCAAAAGGCAGGCTTTCAGGAAATTTATATTCCTTATGATAACCGTGCGGAGGGCGCAGTGGTACAGGGCATCCACGTTTTTGCCGTCAAAAATGTAAAAGAACTCCTTTCGCATCTTTCGGGCGAAGCGGAGCTTGCACCGCTCAGCGCAGAGGATTATACCGAATCCACCGTAGCGCCTGATTTGCCCGATTTTGCCGACGTCAAAGGACAATATGAAGCCAAGCGTGCCCTCGAGGTCGCGGCGGCAGGCGGTCACAATGTAATGATGATTGGCCCGCCCGGTTCCGGTAAAAGTATGCTCGCCAAACGCGTGCCGTCGATTTTGCCCGACATGACCTTTGAGGAGTCCCTCGAAACCACAAAGATTTATTCGGTCGCCGGTGCTCTGCCGAAGGATATTTCCTTAATCACTGCCCGACCGTTCCGTGCGCCGCATCACACGGTTTCCCCTGCCGGACTTTCCGGCGGCGGTGCTGTGCCGCATCCAGGCGAAATCTCTTTGGCGCACAACGGCGTATTGTTTTTAGATGAATTACCCGAATTTTCCAGAACGGCTATGGAAATTATGCGTCAGCCCATTGAGGACGGCAAAATCACGATTTCCCGTGTCGCCGCAACCTTTTCCTATCCCTGCTCGGTAATGTTGCTTTGTGCGATGAATCCCTGCCCCTGCGGCTTCTACGGACACCCCACAAGGCAGTGCACCTGTCCCTCCGGCGCGCCACAGCGGTATTTATCCCGTGTATCAGGCCCGCTTCTCGACCGTTTGGATATTCACATTGAAGTGCCGCCCGTGGATTACGACGACCTTTCCAAAACGGGCAAGGAAGAACCCTCGGCGGAAATCAAAAAGCGTGTCAATGCCGCAAGAGCGATACAGCAAAAACGACTGGCACCCTACGGTGTCACCTGCAATGCGAAAATGGATGCACATCTCACGCGCAAATTCTGCACGCCTACAGATGCCGCCGCAAAACTTCTGCAAAATGCGTTTGAAAAGCTCGGACTTTCCGCACGCGCCTACGATAAAATTCTGCGTGTCTCGAGAACGATTGCCGACTTGGACGGCGCAGAGGTCATCGACGTGCCGCATATCGCCGAAGCCATTCAGTACAGAAGCCTCGATAGAAAATTCTGGAAAGCTTAAAAAATTAAAGCAGAAAAAGAGAGAACGCTCCCCTCTTTTTCTGCTTTTGCTTTCTTTCCTCCCCCGTTGTTTAGAAGCTTTCAAAAAAAATAAAAAAATTAGAAAAAACTTCAAAAAACCTATTGACATTATTCGCAAGCTTTGATATAATAGGCAACGTTGTGAGGACAACAAGTCACACACAAGCGAGTGTGGCGGAATCGGCAGACGCGCACGTTTGAGGGGCGTGTGGTAATCCCGTGTGGGTTCAAGTCCCACCACTCGCACCAATAAAGACGAAAACGTACAAGTTTTCGTCTTTATTTTTTTGCATTTTTGTGTTCCAAAAAAGCAGCGGTTATTTAGCACAATTAAAACAGCCCCTGTTCCCCTTTCAGTGCTTCTTTTTAGCCAAAATTTCAATAAGCAAATTAAAATAAAAAGCCCATAAAGCCTTTATCCATAGGCTTTATGGGCTTTTCTTCATTTTAGGCTGTTGTTTTTCGGAGAATAATTTTCGCACCAAAAGTTCAAAATTTTTCGCTGTAAGAATCCATCAAAAATGGATACTGGATTTTTAAAATGCAACGATTTAAAACAAAACAGAATATTCTCAAAATAACCCGTTTTGGTCAACTTTTGGTCTCCAATTGGTCCCTTTTTGGTCCCCAAATGGTCTGCAAATCGATCCCTGAATTAGGCTCTATTTTCTGCTCTCACCAGTAATTGTTTAAAGTTTGGGTTTTAGAGCAGCCAAAAACATCTAGTTTAAACTTCCAGTAAGATTTTATTTAGAGCAGAAAACAAATATATTTCGATATGTATTCTCTTGCAAATGCATACCTGTCTCTTCACAAAAACACTTTTATGACAGGTCTTGTTGCATCATCTCTTTTACTCGCAATATTTCTTGATTCAAATCTGAAATGTATTCAGTGCATACATCCTTATACAAACCTTTTTTATAGTCCTTATCAATCTCTAGTTCTAATTTAATATCTTCTTTAAGTAAAATATTCAAAAGCTTTGAAAAGACTTGCTTAAGAGAGCTTTGACTAGATGAACTATTTAAATCCACAGTATACTTTTCTTTGTTTTCATCATCTAAATCAAAAATAAGAACATCGGCATCGCTAAGAACAGTTAATTTCACATTAATTATTTTTTGACTCATATATATTTTTCCTTTCATAGAAGGCTTCTGGTCCACCTTCAAGTGTATGTAAGCTTTCCTCTGTCCAACTTTTCACATCAGACTCATTTTCAATATTGACAAGACAATCATTAAACGGATTTCCAGCATATGTACTATATTGTCCATTTTCATGCACTCTAAAAACAGACATATACGGAAGCGTTCTGACAGCAATATTGGCATTGTGAGTTGCTACAACCACAACTTTATGCCTTTTAGCCAAATTACTGATCAGTGGGCGAATATTTGTGTCAATATAGGAATTTCCCATGCCTAGCTCGGGCTCATCTAAAAAGTACGCATCAGCATCTTTGCTAAGAGCTCTCTGCAGCAGCAAAATTCCTTGCTCCCCATTTGAAGGCTTATATTCCTCACCAGAATCCAAAATAATTTGCTTTGATACGCCTAAAAAAGCATCTATGGAAGTGATTTTCATTTCATCCAGTTTATCAACAAAAGCGGTTAAGCTAGAAGATACATTTTCAGTAAACACCTCTGCAGAAATTTTGATTAAGTCACCTTTCATTTCTCGCAGTATTGTAATTTTCTCTCTAAATTCTGCTGTTTTAGACTTATCACACAACATACGATAACGTTTATTGATGTAAAGCTTTCCTTTTCCTTCCAAATCCCCCAGATATTCTCGTTCATTAAATTCCGGAGCATTTAAACAAGCACAGATTTTTTCAAGCGCTTTCCTCAGTTCTAGTCTTTGCATAGCGAATTGAGCAAAACCAGTTGACGAAGGTTTGGACACAGTATCGGAATTCTTATCTGCAATAGCTTTTATTTCCTCTATAGTATAATCTGTTAACTCACATGCTTTTTCTTCAATCACATCTGCTTCTAAAGCATCATGAATTGTTGTAAAAAGTCTCCCATACAATTGAAAAAACGTTTTTCCGTCTTCGCTCAAATATTTCTCAATATCAATTTTTTTAATCAACTCATTAATCTTTTTAATGGATTTATAGTCTTCTGCGTGTTGACGAACATCCGATGATTTTACATAACCAAGCCTTGCTGACTCCGTAATTCGCATCCTGCTTTTGTTAGTGTTATTATCTTTGGTTTTATACCAATCAATATATCTACTAAACTGCGTTGCTACAAAATCACTCCACTCACTGAGTTTTCTTAATTCTTCCTCACAAGAATCCACGTTTAACTTTGAAAGATTAGGAGACATATCTTTTGTCTTAGTAAGGCTGCTAAAATCTGCATCTCTCGTTGAACCGACATATTTTACGCAAGGAAGGCCCTTGTCAGTCATCCCTTCATACAAAGAAGCTAATATGTTACTTTTCCCTGTACCCTTTTGGCCAAAAAGAATGTTAATATCAGCATAGACTGTTAACGGGAAGAAAACTTTTTCATGAGGAGATGCAATCAACTCATATGTTTTTTTCTTGTTTAGAAGTGTATTTACAACTACCTTATCTCTTTTGGCTAACAAACAGAACTGAAAAAAATTCTCTACAGGCAAGCGCAGATCAGAGAATGTGCATTCTTCATATTTGGACCAATCTTTTACATCACTACCAATTAAAACATTATAGTCATGGTTAGCAAAAACTCCTAACGAACGATGATCTTGAAGTTCAACAAACACTCTGGACGGTTCGCCAACAATCCTTAAAAGTTCTTCGCGATCTTCTTCTGAAATAGATGGTGTTTTGTGGTAATGCGGAATGTATATCACGTCGCAGAAATTTAGATTATCATATACTTCTTGCAGTTGAAAATTACATGTTTCGAGATTTTTTCCACGATACATATCCTCAACTTTCTTCGAAAATTCTACTACATGATCAGGATTTGCAACTACTATCAAATGGAATTTTTTACCGCTTTTACCAACAATATCAATCTCAACGCCAGGCCACACAGCACAAATATCTTTGACTGCATTTTGAAGCTCTATATATTGCGCATAATCAAAAGCATTATGGTTTGTAATAGCAACAATTTTTATGCTGGCATTTGAAATTTTCTCACGAAATATGCTTGGTGTAACATTACGACCTGGACCATCACCGGATTTTATTTGTTTGGTATGGCAATGCAAATCAATCTTCATAATATTTATCACACTCCTTACCATTAATCCTAACAAAAATTAACTTTTTTGCAATTGGTTGGCTTAAATGCAGAAAAGAGGAGCATAAATGCAGAATTTTGACATAAAAAGTAAAAGCCCCACATCATCTAGATTGGATGATGTGGGGCTGCGGGTAATTAACTTGTTTTAAATGAAGTGTTTACTTATAACTAATAACAAGAGCAATGGCTCAACGGATTGATATTAGCGATATGGCTCTCTTCTATAAATCCAATGCGATTAATACCAATAGCAGAAATAACTCTGCCAAGCTCTAATAATTAGGGTTTTGTAAAGAGAATCGCTAAAACACCAGCCCTTTATGCATTATAAAAAACGTAATAGAACTAACACTCACAGAGGCTGTACTATTGCCTAAAGTATTTACCGCCAGCTGCTTTTTGGTGTTTTATAATTAAAAAGCACTAAAAAATCTTCTACACGGTCGGCATCAAAATCAATAAAATATCGTTTGTGGTGATATTTAAAAACTATTCCGCCTTTGTAACGATGTATTTTTTCTATTTCCGAGTAAGGGATTTCTGTTTTTCTGCCAAACATAGAGGTGTACAAAAAATAGCTTTTCTCCTTGCTAAATTGAATTTCCCAGTTTATCTGTAAAATGCTAAGAAAAAGAAGACAAATACACATACAGTAAACAAAAGCAAGGATATTAATATCTTCTTTTTCTATACGAGGAAGTGGATTTGTTTTTACAAAGGCAACTATTAAAAGTACTAGACCGCTTACCCCTGTCCAAAAAGCACTGAGTGGCATACGTACTAAATCCGATTGCATACTCTTCTTGTAGGTCGATTTTAATATGCAGAAAGGATAGATATATATAGTTGCCATAAGAAAAAAAATCATCACCATTTAAAAAAACTCCTTAACTTATTGAATCCATAAGATAAACCTGCCGAAAAAGAAGACACGGCAACATACCTTGCGGTAGATTTGAATGCAGCTTTACGGACAAAAATTTTTTTGGCTTGATAGGCTGCAATCTTACTTGGTGATTTCGCTGTCTTAAGCTTTAACTTGGAGGTTTTATAAATTCCACATAATCGTTTGCCGTTTGCACCTTTTCCTCCTAAAAGTCCAGAGACTGCACCCATTGTTGTATCTGCGATCAAACTAACCTTATCTATTTCTTTTACTTTTTTCTTTTGAATATAATTTTGCTTGCATAGATTTTGGGTAGCGCCTAAAAATGCTCCGCCTAATATTTGCCCCCCTAATCCTACACCAGATGCTGCTAATGCACCGCTTACCGCACCAAACACGCCATCTACAACAAGAGTAGCCATATCACGTTCACCTGATAATAGCGAAGTTGTAACGCCCATAAAGGCTCCAATTCCTGCTCCAATTGCTAAATGGACCCAATTTCCTTCATCATCACTATAAGCAATAGGATTATTTAAACAATAAGAAAACAAATTATTTTCTACTAAATGGTCCGCTCCACCGTCAATAATGTCCGAATCATCTGCGCTAATAAATCGACTACTTTGCGGATTAAAATAGCGAGTGTTTAAAAAATAAAAATCTGTTTCTGTATCGAAATAATAACTTCTATAACGCAAGGGGTTGATATTGGCAATATGGTTTGTGTCTGTAATCTCCACACCGTTGGCGTCAGTAACGGAAGTTACTTTGCCCCAATCGTCATACGTATAGCGGGCAATAATTGTGCCATTGGCATCGGTGATAGCCACAACGTCATTCTGTGCATTCTTAACGTAGAAATACTCTGTACCGTTGTAAGTAAAGCCGAAAACATCCCCATTGTTATCGTACATAAAGACTAAGGTATTATCCCCTGTCTTCTGACCGGCTAAGATATTGCCACTATAGAAATATTCCGTTGTAACACCATTTACGGTCTTAGAACGTCTTTGACCGTCCATGTTGTACTTGTAAGAATATGTGTTTGCTCCTTCCGTGATGCTTTGAAGCTGTCTGCCTTGCCATGTAAGGGACTTATTGCCAATGGTCAAAGGATTGCCAATCGTATCATAGGTAATGGCTTCACCGTTGAAATTCGTTAACAGGTCACTCCATGTGCTGTCACCGTAGCTCCATGTGGTTGTATCTACTACAGCACCAAGGTCTCCTGTTGTATAAGCATATTCTTTCTTCTCTGTAATATTACCATTTGTATAAGCATATGTAAAGGTCTTTCCCGCTTTTTCGTCATTAGAGCGAACAAGCTGGTTGAGATTGTCATATACATATGTTGTGGTATAGGTACCATCACTGACAGAAACAATATTGCCGAGAGAATCGTAAGTATAAGTAAACGTACCTGCGGCGGTTTCCACAGATTTTACAAGCGTTGTTGTAAAACTCTCATTGCGGTCGATATAAGTAAGCTTGTTATTCAGTTTTCCACCGATTTGCTTGTTGGTCAGTCTGCCAAAGCCATCATAGCTATAGCTAACCTTCTTTGCGCCGTTCCATGTAACATCATAAATTTGGTCGGGCATTTCAGCACGCATCGCGTTACCATAACGATACCCAATATTTTGCGTTCCAAGCGGCGATTTGTGCTCCACACCCGTTAAATAATTGGTCTTATCTGCATAGATGAACTTCGTAGAATTTAAAAGCGTTCCGCCGTTTAAACCCGTGGAAGCATACTCTTTCTGCTCTGCAACTCTGCCTACCAAATCATAGGTGAATTTTGTACGCGTACCGGTTGTAAAATCAACCGTCTGCGCCAAATTACCATCATTACCATAGGAATATGTTATGCGCTGATTTGCATCGTCATTATATTTCTTTTCCGTCATGCGGTCAAGATTGTCATAAGAAAATGCAATGGCATCCCCATTTCCATAAGTTTGATTGGTCATTAAACCATTGTTGTTGTAACTCAGGCTGGAAAGATTTCTCCAGTTTGTACCATTGCCAACTTTGGTTGCGCTTGTTCTGCCAAAGTCATCATATTCAAACTGATACTGCAAAGCCCCGTTTACGTTGATATTCTTTAAGCGGTCATTTTCATAAGCATAGCTGTTGGTCATGCCGCCTGCTGTAACAGAGGTCATTGCATCCGTTTTAGAATCATAGGTATAAGCCGTCTGATTGCCCAATGCATCAGTTGTAGAAGTCAAAGTACCCTTGTTTTCATCAAATGCATAAGAGGTTACATTGCCTCTTTGGTCGCTTTGCGTTTTCACAAAATTCCCCGAGGGTGTATAGCTCGCTTCTGTTCGAATCAGTTGATTTTCGGTCGGAACAACCGGAATCAAATACCACTTTTGACCTTCCTTCAGGTTGTTTTTGTCACAATCTACCTGACGAATATGCGTGGATTGTAAAACCTCTTTGCCAGCCACCTTTTGACCATCAATGCATCTTTCAAAGCCAGAAGCGCCAGTAAAAATACCATAAGAGCCATCTTCCTGTTTTACAAACTTAAACTGTTCCTTTGCCTTTCCGTCAAATGGAAAGATTTCCAAGTTTACATCATCAATACCCAATCCGGAACAAACATTTAAATAGCGATCTTTGAACTCGACTGACTTCAAATAGAACACATCAGAAGAACCATTTACCGCTTCAAATTTCCAATGCTGATTCAGATTATAAGGCATATAACGATAAGTCGTCGTTAAATCTCCTGTATTTCCTTTCCAATAGCTATCCATTGCCAAGCCTGAATAAGCATTCATAAGGAAATATTCCTGATTATTTTCAATCGCAGCAGAAACCTGTCGAGCCTGAATATCTGCAATAGTTGTATTGCCCTTATTATCATAGGCAAAGCTATATTCGCGTCCATCAGAAGTAAGAGCATAATGCAGATTTTCGCTTCCTTTATCGTAGTTATATAAGAAGCGGCTACCAGATGGATTGAGCATTTTGGACATTTGGTTGCCTTGATAGGAAAATGTAGAATTGGATTTTGCCAAATCCACAGAAGAAACTACATTACCGTTTTTGTCATATGTATAGGTTTGCCCATACTGCTCTTTATAGCAAAAAGCACCGGTTATATAAGCATTGTTGACATTGTAATCATAGTACATGGCTATAGCAATTGAGCTGCAATCTTGCGGCAGAATCAGCTCACCTGTTACAAACTGCCATGCATTTTTCAAATCCGGATTACAAGGAATTTCGCGGAATCCTTTCCAAGCACCATTTAAATCGTAATAATGTACGCCTATTTTGAAGGAAGGTTTATTTTCAGCATCACTTCTGGTTCCGTTATCGGTCGGCGCAGAAGCTGCCCACACCCACATGCCAAAGCTAAAAGCATCTCCTTCTTTGCCGGAAACAGGGATATGCTGCAAGAAGTCTCTACAATTTCCTCCAGAGCCTACTAATTTTCCACAATAGTCAAATCCGTTCAATCCAGCCCATGTATGTGTTTGCTCTGTAGGTTTGTCCCATTCCCAAACAGCCATACCATTGGTAAATCCAGAATTTTCCACAAGGTTAAATGTGCTTACATTTTCACCCTTTTCAAGCTGAATGTCATCAAACCAAACTGTACCATTGCCTTCATTTGGGAAACCAACTAACAAACGAACTTCACAGTTCTCTGGTACTGAAAAAGTAACAGAACGACGTTCCCAATCATTTGTTTGTTCAACAGATTCTGCCCAATTCGAGGAAACCCAGTATCCGCTAGAGTCCCAAACTTCCGCAATAATATGTGCGGAGCCATTCAGTTTTGTTCCTTTAGTATTGGCATACACAGAAAACGTATAAGTTCCTGCAGACAAATTATTAAGAGATTGCAAAACGTCTACACGTTGTTTATTTGCACCGTTCTTAGTAATTTTCAGTGCAGATTTTGTTAAATGTTTAGTTGCTGTATCTACCGTGATAGATTGATTTGCTGTATCCTCTACGTACTGTCTATAACTTTCAAGGTTTCTTGCGAAACCGGGATTTACTACGTAATTCGTAACAGATTGTATCACACGAGACTCTTGTATAAGCTTATTAGCTTTTCTATCAGTAGAGTTTCCGGGATTCATTTTGAAAAATTGCGCACTTCCATCCGTATCGGAAACAACACCGGTAGTTTGTCCGAAATCGTTAAACTGATAGGTATAACTTCTCCCCTGTAAATCCGTGAGTTTTGTTTCATTTTGCAAGTATTGGAAATTATATTTTTCAAGATTGGTTGTAGATGTGCCATAGGCAATTGTCTTAACTCTCTTTTGTGCACTGCCGTCATAGGTAATACAGGTATTTACCCCATTCAGTCCCTCAATACACGTTAATTCATAATTTGTGTAGTGCAGATAAAGGCGTTTTCCATCCGGATAGGTAATTTCAGTTAAAATGCCACCGCCATATTCAAAAGAAGTTTTTCTGCCGGCAGGGTCAATAATTCCTGTGAGAAGATTGGCACTGCTGGAAGACTCATACTTGAAAGAATAAACTCTTCCTGCTCCATCAGTAACAGATTTGATTCTAAAGCAGCCTTGAACTGTCTCATACTGTACAGTTGAAGAAATACCTTGTGTATTTGTTATTTGCAAAAGATGCCCATCGGCATCAAAATACATTTTCACAGAATCTTTATCTGTAATTTTAAATTTTGCATTTTGACAATTGGAATCGGCGCCCACACCAATAATATCTAAAGTTAGGCCTAATCCATCCTCATCTTTACCTGTATTTGTATCTTTTTCGAAATAGAACCAATGCCGTGTGCCATCGCTATCATTCAAATAATAGCGATAACCGTTTTTCTCCAATTGTCCACTTTCTGCAACCAAAAACATATGGTAATTTGTTTGCATATTTTTAGCGAGATAGCTATAGGACATACGCTCACCATTGCAATTGTAAGTCAGTTGCAACGCTACAGGCATAAGATTTCCACCATTATCCGGTGAAACTTTTTCTGAAAAAATAAGATTGCCGTTAAAATTGTTTACACTTGCTGTTCCATAGCGAGCTGCGGGAAGGCTGGTATAGCTCCAATAATTTTCATAGCCGGTCATATTACGATAGCTAATCAATAAAAGAGGGCGATTCACGTTATACGTTGTATAATTACTAGAGAAAAACCAAGCCTTAGCAGGAGATGTTTTATCGGTCGAGAAAACAATACCGTTGTTTTCTATATCACCGCTATACCATCCTCGTACTAAATCCGTAACTTCAAATTTCAGGTATGTCTTGATAGATGTTTCCGGTGTCAACATCTTATAATCTAAAATTTCATTTTGACTTTGCGGCTGTTGATTCCAACAAAGAGTGGTTGTATCCCACGTAGACGTAACTCGACGCAAATCCATTTGAAAGCCAACTTCACATTGACGAAGGCCCATACAAAGTTTAGCATCAACTATTTTAGAAGCAACACCTATATCCGGTAAATTTGTAAACTTTAAGTAGCTTTTTGTTTGTCCGAATCCATTAATGTTTCCGACATAAAGACTACCTCTATCATTTGTTGTCACTTTAGGATTACCATAACATTTGTTAGGATTTTTAGAAGAAACAAAAGTGGAATCCATATCTTTGGCATACTGTTCGGTCTGAATACAAGGATCCACTAAAATCGGATAGGCTCGCTCTACATCTTGTGTCCATGATACATCTAATTGCATTCGAACAGTAAAAGTATTTTTCTTTACATTTTCAAGATGTAAAACAATACCGTCGCAGCTTACACCGTTAGCATCTATCATATAAGGTGCTTCTAAAACGAATATAATATTCCCCTGTTCATCTAAAAGATGAATTGTTTTTTCATCTTTTTGAACAGGTGTAAGACCAACAACTTTATACTCTGCAACAAATTCTGTAGGCGCTTTTTTGCTGTTTAAATAGAGGTTTTCTTTAAGGCCATCAGGTCCGACAATATATTCTAAATCTGTTTTTTTAAAGATGTTTTTGTATTTGACAGTAGATGTCAAATTCTCTATTGTTGTTTCATCTTCATCAGCTATAACTTTTTGGACTTGTGCAGAAGCGTTTTTGGTATCCGCATATTGCCAAGACAGTTTCAAGCCATCCTTCTCTAAACGAACTAACTTATTTCGATTGCTTTCTTTAGAAAAACGAACACTATAGTTTGAAAATTTATTTTTCAAGTCTTTCTTCTTTACAAGCGCATATGGTGTTGCGCTGTTTTCTTCTTCATCCTCTATTTCAATCAGAGAATTGTCATAGTCAACCCAAGTACCATTTTGTTCAAAATGAACCGGAACCGCATAGGAAACGGCTTGCATTGTACCGTCACTCATTCTAAAGTGCTTAACATTTTGTTCACGTTTTGAAATATCTTCATTAAGAACATATGGAACTTGTTCTTCCGTCTTTGGCTCTTCTTCAACAGTTTCGCTGTTTTGTGTTTCAGTAATAGCTGTATCCGGAGTAGCGAAAGCTGCAAAAGCCTGCATAGGTATTACTTCAAAAAGTAATACGACAGACAATAATGTAGACAAACTTTTTAACACTAGTTTTGATTTACTGCTCATAATTTCTCCTCCATTTTACTTTTTCATTCTTATATTACTTTTTTGTTAAAACTTCACTCCCTTTTTAGCTTAATCATTTTCATTATTAAGCGTATCTATCCTACGGTGAAAATGCAATAAAAAAGTCTAAATGTGAAAAAATATGACCTGAATATGAAAAAGCGCACTATCGAAAAATGATAGTGCGCTTATAGTTATGTTATTTACAAAAAGAAATCGTGCAGCAAAAAACAAATTCTATTTTTCTACCGCAAACCGGTTTATATTATTTTACTGGTTTTGGAAAGGCAATCACCGTTTTAAAAAGTTTTTGTTTTTCGTTATATTCCCAATCATACATACCGTTGTATTTTTCAACAACTTTCAAAACACTTTTGACTCCCAAACCATGCAAGCGTTTTTCCGGTTTAGTTGTTTTTAGATGAGAGCCTTCCACAATGGGAGGAACATCACAAGAGTTTTCTAATACCAACGCATCATATCTTTTACTTCTTGAAAAAAGAGAAAATGAGATTTCCTTTTCCTGGGACTTTTCCGCAGCTTCTATAGAATTATCTAATAAGTTATTTAGAATTGTTGCTAAATCCGAATCTTCAATATAATATAAATTTGCAGTTTTTACATTGACTGAAAACTGCAGTTGGTTCTTCTCACAAAGCTTAATATATTTACTAATAATCAAATCCAGGATTTTATTTTGACTAATTCCAATTGAACTAAAATTATCTATAGTCGGATAAATGGAATCTATATATTTTTGCACAGATTCCATATTTTCCATATTACGTATTTGCATAAGATGATTCTTTGTATCGTGCGCAAAAAGCTGCATTTCTTTATTGGATTGATCTACAATTTCAAAGTACTTCTGGTCTATTTCCTGTTTTTGCTGTATCGCCCTTAAATCGCTTAATTCCGCAGATTCTTTTTGAGAAATTTCAAAAGCATAAAAGACGACAATATTAGAAAGTAAAATAAAGAAGGCTGCAATAGCTCCTAAAAAATAAAGCTTAGTTGGTGCTGTATAATCCAGAAGAAGTTCTCTAAAAACAACCATGATAGCTATATCAGACAATGGTAAAAGGAGCATAATCCAATATGGTTTAATATTTTTTTCTTTTCGTTCTTTACTAGCAAAAAACGAAGCAATAACAATAGCAATTATAAAATAAGACAATTTGCTGATTACAATATCTATCAAATAGATATAGGGATAATTTTCAGCACTTTGAAAAATATTATTTGCGAATACGGAAACAAGAAGCATTGTTACAGCTTCACTAGATGCCATAATGCCTGCAAGAATCGAAGAATGGAAAAAAGCTGCTTTGAGATTTATGGAAAATAAAGTATAGAATAGAATTGCATTAATAACAACTACACTAACAACAATAAAGAACAAATTTTGAAATTCATAAATGACTAATAAAAAAGCATAGCCTGTCATAATAAGCACTATTCTTTTAAGCAGACCTGTTTGAGGTACCGAAATCAACTTAGCATAAAACGCAAAGACCCATGCTTCAAAGATATAGAGGAACACATCAATAATAATCGTCTCAAAATTCATTTTATATATCCCCTTCTATAAAACTCATAAACTGCTTTCTGAACTTAGCTTGTTTACGGGGAGCAACAGATATTCTGACTACTGGGAAAAAGTCGCTGGTTATTTCGATGGTGTCTCTTTTAAACAAGGAAACATAATTTAAATTCACAATGTAACTATTATGCGGAACAGCAAAGAACGTACAATTCAAAAGTTCTCGAAAATGGGAAATTGGCTCTTTACACTGTATGATTCCATTGGTAGTATAAAAGGTTGTTGTTTTATGCAGTACCTCCACATATATGATATCTGATTTTTTTAGTTTCTTTATGGTATTTTCTTTGGTATGAATCAGTATATGACTATGATTAATTTCATCAACGGCTTTTTCCAATGCAGAAGTAATGCGTTCTTGCGTAATCGGCTTATCTATAAAGCGCAGCACATTCACATCCATAGCTGCATCGAGGTATTTTCTATAATTTGTAATGATAATTACGATGGTATTCGGTGAGGCTTTTAAAATCCGTTCTGCAACCGTTATACCATTCGTATCCCCAAGCTCTATGTCCAAAAACAAAATATCAAATGTCGTTTTTTCTTCTAATAAACTACCGCCATCTTCAAAGACAAAGATAGCGGTATCCAAATTGTTAATTTCAGAATAATATTTCACATAAGTGTACACAGAATTTCTGCATTCGAAATTATCGTCACATATAGCTATTTGCATATTTCTCACCACAAATCAAAAAAATACTTTAACATTATTATATTATAACGAATCCTTTCAATTTGGCAAGAATAAACTTTATTTAATAAATATATCCAGAATTTGCGAAACTTTTTCTCGTTCATCATCAGAGCACAATTGTATTTTACTCATAATTTCTTGACTTACATCCGGATGAACTGCACCGCATAAAAAATAATCCGCACTGGTTTTGAGTGTATCGCACAAATCAACAAAAGTATTAAAGCTCGGTGTTGATTTTCCGTTTTCAATATTAGATAAATGCGTAGCCGATAAGCAGACCAGTTCTGCCAATTCTTTTTGACTAATGCCAAGTTCTGTGCGCCTAATCGCAATTCGTTTACCAAACTTTTTCAAATTTATACTCATATACTTTCCCCTCCAAACAAATACTTCGTTTATATTTTATCATTTATCCCTCTTCACATAAATAAAGTGTTAAAATATAACATTCGTTATATTTAATTTATATGAAAAAGTGAAATAGTATCTTGCTATTTTTTCAATTTTTTGCTTTTAAGTCTGTTTTTTTTGCAATTAGGTTTTCCAGATTGAAGATTTTGTCTATATTTGTTAGCATTAAAATACCAAAAATAAAGGGGGATTTTTTATGAAAAAGACATTAGCTATTTACAAGAGCGTCATTAAAACTGCACTCAAAGAGAATGCCAACAGCACAACCAGCATTTTTTGCTATCAGCCCAAAGCTCCTAAGCAATTAAAAGATTTTTCTAAAGATGCTAAATAAGCTTGGCAAACAGATTACAGATGTTATTATTCAAAAAGGATATATCGAAGAAGATGAGCGAGAACTCTATGAATATGGATTTTTTATCGTTTCCTCCAAGATTGTCTATTTGTTAATAACATCTGTATTTGGTTTGATTCTAAATGTATGGATGGAAAGTCTTATTTTTTTCATCGCATTTGATCTTATCCGGAAATATGCCGGAGGCTTTCATGCTGCAACAGAATTACGTTGCACAATGATCACAACCGGTGCCATTTTTTTAAGCCTTTGCCTTATAAAAGCTTCCTACACTTACAATTTGCATTTACTGCTGTTTATACTCAGCTTATGTTTTTCGTTGGTTATTTTTTTATTTGCGCCTATGGATACCCCGGAAAAGCCGTTATCCGGCACAGAGAAAAAGAGATTTCGACAAAGAACATGGCTTTATTTAGCACTAATAACAGTAAGTATCCTTATTGCATACATCACAGCTGCGAATTTTTTATTTTCTCCGTGTTGTATGGCTGTAATTTTAGAAGGCATTTTACTCTTAGCCGGAAAAATCAAAACATTTACCTCTAAGACTTCTTAATTCCTATTTGTTATAGCAGAGTTGCTTATTTTGTACGCCTAATCATTTCCCATTTTACTCAACCGAGGCTTCAAGATAAGCAACTTTTTTTGCTTTTATCATTAGAAAAAAACAAGGCGTATATTTTGTTCCTTATAAACACATTCTAGAGTTCTTTCTTTACAAGATTATAGCACAACAAGGATCTAAATGGTTAATTTTTAATCATCTAGGTCTATTTTTTTGTCATTTAGGCTCTTTAATTGAAATTTCCTTATAATTTTGCTATTTTTATTATATGTAAAAACCCATCGAAGCCCGTCAGATATAGGCGTATTCGGTAAAAATATTCAGTTGAGAAATAGCACATAAGCGATAAAGCATATTAGATAATAATTCTTACAAAATAAAGCGATTTCTCGGGTGCTTGTCGGCTAAAATTTCGCGAATTTTGCTTGTGCTGATGTGAGTATAAATTTGTGTTGTTGTAATAGAACTGTGTCCTAAAAGCTGCTGAATATATCGTATATTTACATCCTCCTCTAACAATGCGGTTGCGAATGTATGCCGAAACATGTGAGGTGTAATATGTTGTGCAATATTTGCAGCTTTGGCATAAGTATTTACCATATTGCGAATAGATTGTTCCGAATACCGATTGCCCTGCTTATTCAAAAATAAAAAGGACAAATCAGATTTTCTTACATTCAAATATTTTCCCAATAACCTTTTTATATCCGGATTAGCAATACACATCACCCGTTCCTTAGAACCTTTTCCATAAATGTAAATTGTATTGCTTTGCAAATCTAAGTTTTCCAGTTTCAAATGACTGATTTCAGACACTCGCATACCGGTAGAAAAAAGTAATTCCAAAATCAACACATTGCGTAACGCTATTTGTTTTTGATAGGCAGTTTCTGCTGCATTTAACATATCATATCCATGTTTTAAAATACGTTGCACATCATTTAACGCAATGGTTTTCGGCAGCACAATTGGCTCTTTATACTTTATTTGAATGTGATGGAAGGGATTGTCAGGAATAATATTTTCCAGTTCCATATAGCGATAAAAAGCTTTTACGCAGGCAATTTTTCGTTTTGCACTTTTAGGCTTATATCGCATATGCTGTGCCTCTATATATTGCACAAGCAGTTCTTTGGATAGCCAGTCCCCCTCCCCTACAAATTGTAAAAACTGAAACAAATCAATTCTATATGCTTTCAGTGTTAAAACACTGAGCCCCTTTAGATGCTCACAAGCCTCTAAATATTTTTGGGTTTCTGTTTTTAATTCAACCATTCTAAAGCCTCCTAATTTGCATGTCTATTATACAAAAGAAAGCTTAATAAATGGTGGATATTGCTTTAAATAAAAGGTAGAAATCTTTACAACTTAGCAATTTACAAACACTATGTTTTGTAAAAATATAAAAGAATACAGGATAACTCTTAATTATCAAAAGTCGAGGAGATATTAAATGGATAAATATTTAATTTACCCTAAGCAGTTTAGAAATGTTAAAATTCCGATAGAAAAAAACACATGTTTTTTCATCATGCCTTTTGATGAAAGTTTTGATCTTATTTATGGAACCCTCAAAGATGGATTGTGCGAAAAATACATCTGTCACAGAGCGGATGAAATCAGTGGTTCAACACCCATTATAAACAAAATACTTGTTGAGATTTTGAAATCACAATTTATTATTGTAGATTTATCTGATGCAAATCCAAATGTTTTTTACGAATTAGGTATTGCACATACTTTTAAAGATGCCGAAAACATTTTTTTAATTAAAAATAAAGATTCAAAAGCTCCGTTTGATATTACTCATCTCACCTATATTCAATATGACAAATCGAATTTGAAATTGCTTGTTTCTCAGTTAAAGCAAGCAATTTCAGAAAACAAATTTGTTTCGGATTTTAATGAAGCGCTCAATATTAGAGGAATTATCGATTTTAATCACGAAAATCAAAATTATGAAATAGAAATTATCAAAGACCTAATAAGTGATGACTATCAAACAGCAACCGAATTATTAAACTATACATGTGAATTAAAAGATATTGTTATTGATAAATTCTTAACGAACTTATCTAACAAACTGAAAGATAAATTAAATATTCTTGAATATGAAACGCTCAAAAACGTTTTGAATTTTTATTTTGAAATTCTTGTATCGGCTAACCATATTGCGAATATTGATCCATATCTTAATGATATACTAAACAATTTCCTATTAGCTTCTAAAGTAACGGATGAAGAAAAAATTTCACTTAAGACTGACTGTATGATAAAATTTGCAAAAAACAATCAAAAATTAAATGTTGTGATGCCCTGGATTGTTTCATACTTTAAACAATCTCGATTTGCAAATGTTGATTTAAACAGATATAAACTGGAATCATTATTGTTAACTACCACCAATGAGGATATTAACAAAATAATTTGTGATGCCATTTTTGATAAAGATTCACATGTCAGAGAACATTTTGCGAATATTATCGGTGAAAAAAATTTGGATTTAGGTTTTGAAGCACTGATTGCACAACTTAAACACGAAGAAAATTATTATACTGCCGGAAGCATAATTGAAGCCTTAGGGAAATTAAAAAAGAGCAGTGCAGTATCTTATATTATTGATTGGATAGAAGAACACAAAAAAGAAATTATTAATACTAAAAGCTTTTTCTTATATAAGCATACTTATTTCGCCTTGTTGAGACTAGATAAATTTGCTGCACAAAAATTCATTAAGACATATAAAAAATATTTGTGTGATTTATAAATAAAATATTTTTTTAAAACGATTTATATCCATATAATCAACAATATCGTTTATTAACCCCTTTTCAAACAGCTGACATATAAAATATTTAACATAGAATTTTTGCATATCCACTGCTTGTACAGAGCTAAATAGCCCGTTTAGCATTGATATACTGCATTTTTCAAAAAAAGCAAAATACTGTATTGGACTATATCTATTACTGTTAATAAGATAACTTTTTAAAGATAAAAAATTGTTGATTAAATCGTCAATATAGTTTTTTGTAAAGATATGCATAATAGAATCATTACGTTGATAATAATGTAAATACACATCATTTAATAAGATTACCTTATGTGCCAATACAAATGCTTTGTATGTAAAAATTGTATCCTCATATATACCTTTTTGGAACATTAGCTTGTTTAAGAACTTCTTACTTCTAAAAATTTTGTTTCCAAGAAGAGCACTTATATATTCATCTTGGGCATATTCTCGCGACAGGATAGATAATGCAAAAGTATTATCTATTACGTTCTTTTCATATTGATATCTAACTGTTGATTGTGAAGAATTATTATACTCTGTTTTTATTCCAAATACAGCAATATCACAATCATCGTTCTGTTCTAATTCGGCTATTGATTTTCTGTATGCATTTGTGTCAACCCAATCATCGCTGTCTAAAAAGCAAAAATATTTAGTTTTTACAAGAGATAAACCAATATTACGACATAATCCCTGTCCTATATTTTCTTTGTTATTAATAACTAAAACGTTGGATAATTTTATGTATTTTTCTAAAAGCGCACTCGTATTGTCCGTAGATGCATCATTTATAAGAATTATCTGTATTTTCTTTTCCGTTTGATTTAAGACGGAATTTACACACCTATCGATGTATTTTTCAGTATTAAAGATGGGAATTATCACTGTCAACATATTGCTCATTAGTTCTTTCTCCCTTGTTTATTTTTTGAAATAAATCAAATTGATGTTTTGCTTCGGATTTTAGGTATGTGTAATTATTAACAGGAATAAAATGATTTTTAATCACAAAAGATATACTTATATTTTTACAGTTATCAATATAACAATAATTATTTCTAAAATTTATATCCTCTAAAAGCATTTCTGTTTTTAAATTATAGATAATTGGGAATACCGGAATATTGTTAATTAATGCAATAACTATCGAATGATATCTTGTACCAATTAAAAAATCTATCGACAAAAATTCTTCTAGAAAATCATCAATATTTCCGGTATAGTTAACAATTTTAACATTGTCTATATTTTCTATTTTTAATAACTTCTTGATGCTAGATGCCGCAATATTATCTTTTTGCTTCTGGCAAAATGAAAAAATTTTAATTTTATAATTTTGCAATAAATAATAATTGCATGTTTTTGCTATCAAATCAAAGTAATTTTTTTGATTATAATTATTAAGCCCAATACGACCATCATTGAAAATACAAGAAACCCCTATTGAATGATCTTTTTTGATATTTCTTTTAAATTTATAATTAAAAAGGACATCAGGTGCAACTGTAACGTTATCTAATTGATTAAACAATTTGTATGAATAGCTATCTCTAAAAGAAACACCGTCAATTATTGAAAACCATTCTTTATGAAGCCTATAATGAAGTTCATCAGAATAAGGTCCAAAATTAGCACCGATTATAATAAAAGGTATATCTTCAAATACTCTATAGTTTTTGTTATATTTAAATTTTATCATTATTTCATCTGGATTTTTCGGCTGCATAAATAAAGATCCGCCTATCAGCACTTGAAGAGTTATTTTGTTTTTCATTGATTTAATTTCATCAAAGTTCTTATAAAGTTTTAAATTTTTTATCTTTTTGAAGGCATTAGAATATACTTCCTCACATGACAATATAAAATTAACTCCTTTAAAAGAGTCACAAATATGCTTAACAAACATATCATCCCCCAAATTTTGTGCAGTATATGCAATTAATAATACCATATTTCACCGTTCTATCATGGATAATTAAGAGTTATCCTTTATATGGCATCATTATTAATCTGATATTTTCACATCGTCTTAAACAAATAGAAAGTCGAACCATAAAATTCTAATAAGCTATAATAAATCCTAAAATAAGCCAATATTAAAATGTATATATTCACCGTTCAGTTGAAAGGATGTTAAACTATGAACATTATTCAAAAAGCCATTCATATGATTGATTATTCGTCTGGTAAAACCTTTTACAGAGAAACGCCGAAATCATTTGAAGCATATATAGAAGTAATTGATTAAACATAAAGAATCTGTAAAAAAGAAAATTGAAAGTTCATCAAAAGTAATTAAAGAGGAAGAGTTAAAAAACATACTAAAAGGATAGCCATCTCGAATCCCTCATGCCAAATCAACACTTGTTATGAGGGCTAATTTAATACTGCATAGAACTTTTTTACTAAAATCTCTATAAAGGAATATATTTAACAATGTTTCCTCATATCAACAAAAATAAAAATCCCCACAAAGCCTATTCTAATAACCTTTGTGGGGATTTTTGCCTTGTGAAATTATGGAATAGATATCCTCTTATACCGATACTTAGTAAGAGAAAATTTAGAATTTTAAAATGATATTCAGTTAAAATATCTATATGTAATTGTCGCTTTCATATATTCATATTTTGAACATAGTAGATCCTGTAGCCCTGACACTTATGCATCAGGAAGCAAATCAATTTCTTGATCCAATGGTTGTTTGAATTTTTGTTCAAAAGCTAATTTTAACTGGGCTATCTGTTTCTTTTGTTCAGCAGCAATAATGATTCTATCGTCATTTTTGTTTTTTTCTGCAAGTCTCTCAAGCAATTGAATTTTTACTGCATACCATTGCTTATCTTGATATTGGGAACGAACTTGTGCTAATAATGAAAGAGCTTCATTCTCTTTTCCTTTTATAAATCCTATCAGTCTTGCTTCAATATTAGTCAAAATTGCCAATCGCTTACCACTTAATTTGTTTTTCATTTGCTTAATTTCTCTTTCAGCAACATCAGATGCATCTATTATTTGATGATTTAACAAGCATAATTTAGCTTCATACATTTTTGGATCTTTTTCCAAAGCCATATTATAGCATTCTTCTGCTTTTTCCAAATCATTTAACTGATCATATGCACGACCTAATCTAAATAAAATTTTGGATTTATCTTGTTTAAGTTCGACCATTGCCGTTAAAATTTTGATTGACTCTTCTGGCTTCCCCATTTTTTGAAGTAATTGAGCCTCTAAAAGCAAAAGGTAAATATTGCTGTCATCAATTTCTTTTGCTTTAGAAATAATTTCCTTAGCTTTAGTCAATTGATTTAAATATATATAACATTCAGCCATTTCACGCCTGGGGGACAAATAATTTTCCTTTATATTGCAGGAAATCTCAAAAAACTCGATAGCCTTTTCATAATGGCATTGTATCTTTTCTATTCGTCCTAACGCGTTATAATACTTATATGAATTTACTTCATTTTCTGACAATAAATATTTAAGTATTTCTTGGGACTCACTACATTTATCAAGTCTAATTAGAGATAAGGATTTTACATACAAAGCATCGAAATCATCTGCTTCTTGTTGTAATAAATATTCTGCTGTACGTAACGCATCTTCATATTCCCTTTGATTATACTGATCCCACATAGTTTTTCTCATAGTAGATATTAGTGTACATGCGATTCTATGTGCTTCATCGTATTTTCCATTTATAGTAAGCACATGAACTGCAATAGGCAATAATCTTTGCTGTCTTTCCAATGTATTACCTTGTATTGCCTTCATTAAATATTTTTCTAATGCCATACATAAACTATCTCTTTTTTCCGAATTAAATGCTAAATCATAGTAATAATCTTCGACAATTGGTTCTAATTTATAACATCCATCATCATCAAATTTTAAGACACCAGCAAAATATGCTTCATCACAAAGTTTAGCAATATCTTGTGCAATACTCGGAAAAGCCTCTATATATTCTTCATTTTTTAATTTTGATTTTACTAATGCAACCATTTTCAAATACTCTTCACATTCTGGAGAAATTTCTGCATATGAAATTAGTTCTTTAGCTAAGCTAACTTTTAATGATTGTATCTTTTGTGGCTGTTTTAAATAATAGTCATATCCATGATTTGCAATACAATATGCACCTAATTTTGCGGCTAACGGATACCCGTATAATTTTGCTGCGATTTTTTTTGTTTTTTCTTCATCATAATCTGTAATTTTTTTAGGAAGATTATTATGAATTATTGTTGCGATATGTTCATCATTCATTCCGTTAACATGAAATTGATAAGTATTTTTAAAATATTCTCCGGGTAGTTCAACAAATCTTGAGGTAGTAGCAATTGTTACTCCTTCAAAAAGATTTGTGGTTACAATAATATCTAAAAAGAACTTCAAATTTTCGTTTAACGTTCCATCATCGTTCAACCAATCTTTGATATCTTTTAAAATCAAAAAAACATGTTTTTGAGACAAAAGTTCCATTAAATAGCGAATAGCGCTTGTTTCCTTACCTGTTTCATAATTTGGAACTTCTACTTTAGCCTTTCTTGATAATTCCAATATTAATTCTGGAACACCTGGTATTGTAGAAAAATCTATAATGATTCGCTTAGAGCTTTTATTTGAATATAACCACTCTATTGATTTTTCTGCTAAAGAAGTTTTACCAATTCCAAGAATTCCGTTTAAGATAATTAATTTATATCCTTTTCTTGCAAACTCTTCAATTTGACCAACTTCCGCAGTTCTGTTTACAAAATCAGATAATCTCGATATCACGCCTTCTTCAGATAAAATAATATTAACAATTTTTTCAGCTGCAATTTTCAACGGAAATTTATCAATTTTCTCATATTTATATGGTTCCAACAAAGGTGGCAATTGTGTATCATCTAGTGTAAAAATAATGAATTTACATTGACTTGACAAAAAGCGAATAAAGGCCGCATTCATTTCTGCGCGAACCCAAGGAGATTCACTTGCTTTTTTACTCCAAAACAAAACATAATGAGTAGCCATTCGTAAACCTTCGTTGATTTTTTCTGGAATATTCTCTCCATCTTCAATGTTTACAGCATCGTACCAAGAATTTTTTTCTGTTAATTTCTCCTGGACAATAGAAACCAAATCTTTATCAGAACTTGTATGTGATAAAAATGCTTTTGTCATTTTCCTTACCTCATATCATATAATTTATAGGAAATTGATCTCATCATTTCAATAAATAAAATAAGATTAAGCTTGTTAGAAATCTCTTTGCTTCATCAATCACCTATTTGTCATAAGTGCAGAGGATATTTTCTACACAAATTTATTTAATTTTAGCATATCATAATTTAATCTTTTTTCAATAAATGTGGATAAATGTAGAAAAATTGAGCGTAAATATAACTTTTTGTCCCATAAAAAAACTCCACACCATCCTTAACGGATCATGTAGAGTTTTTTTACTATCAAACATGGCGGTAAGGCAAAGGGAAAATCGAAATATAGTCGAACAAAATTTATATATCAACTTTCGTTTTTCGATTTGCATCAAGAAAATTATTTTATATTTCTCATACAACTTTAACACATGTCACCAAGGATAAGAAGTGATGTTTTTTTATCTGGATGCTTCAAAGCAAAAGCAGAATACGCAACCATGCCGCAAAATCCTGATACCTTTAACGACATACTGTGAATGCATATATCGGCAAAAATACCATTATGTTTTCATGTGCTTCCGTCAAGCATCTAATGTTTCTCTGTAATGTCCTTAACACTTTCTTCTTCCAGCCGAATATTTTTTATTTCATTTTCCAGCCATTCTGCATTTTGAGAAATAATGAAATCATAATTTTCTTCTGAAAAGAAGGAATCCAGTTCATCCTTTTGTGCTGTTTCTGGCATCTTCATCGGGCAAGATTCTGTTTTTGCTGTATGAATCCAAAAATCCATAAGCTCCATTACACCTTGCAAAGCATCTGGATTTCGGTTTTGAAGAATCATCTTTAAAAGGAGAGCCTTCCATTTTCTGATTTGGATAGACGCAAGAGAATTTTCCTCTTGACTCAATTTCTCTAAGATCCTTTTTTCTTCCTCTAAATCATCAAAGGACAGTAACAGTTTTACAGACGGATCAATTTGAGAATTCGGTTCTGCTAAGAGCTTACAAATGAATTCTTCCAGTTCCGCCTGGGTTAAGATAGGCTGTCCATCCTCCCATCCGTAAAGACCTAAGTATATCGTTTTCCACGTAATCTTCAATCTCATGGAATGTAAAACGTATAATTTATTCATGCTTTCTCCTCATAGGCTTACATTTTTATGTTTTTTTGCCTATATTTCACTTTATAACTTGCTTTGCGATATGGACCGGTTATTTATTCTCACCCACTTGAAGATCTTCTAAAAATTCTGTACGGACAATGTCCATACGGTTTGTTTCAGAATTATATTTTAAAACTGTTTGTACGTCCCCGATGTAATCCGGATGCGTGATAACAGAAGCGTATTGGTAGCCGACAATTTCGCATACACCGTCTTTGTCGATATCTTCCGGATAGAATTTATAAAAAGGATCACAAGCAAAGTTCGGAGCAATTTTTGCCTTTCCAGTTGCATCGAAGAAATCCTCGGAATATTGTGATGAAATATCTATTACTTTCTCATAATTCATACTTGCATTTTGAATTTTTAATTGTTTTCCCGCTAAGAATTCAGCTGTGCAGCCATTATCCCAAGAGATTTCATTTTCGATAACCTTATCTGAAAAGATTTCATTGCATTGATGCCCTTCAAGGTTGAATATATAAGATTGATATTGACCTGCTCCGCCAAAGGCATCCAATTGGCAATGCAAAATGATTTCGTCAGAAGAATCCTTGTCTAAATCCGCAGCATAAAGGTTTGCCGCAGAAAAATTCTCTTTTAAAACAGGAAATACTAAAAGCTTGTCTTCTTCTGCAACGGCTAAATATGATAAGGCGTTTTCCGAATCATCGCCCGAGGCTTTATGTAACAAATAAAGCATACTGTCTTTTGTATGTTTGGTTTCATCTTGATAGTGAAAGGCTGTTTTTTCAACGATTTGAAGACGGCCTAAATCTGCTATTTCAAGATAATCAGCCGCTTTTTCCAAGGCTTCTTGAGGCAGTTTATATTCTTGCACAGATATTGCAGAATTTTCTGTATCCTTTGCGGCAGGAGATTCTTCCACATAAGGAACCATATACAAATCCGATACAATAATATCATCCGTATATAAACTGGTTACATATTTCCATTCCTCTGCGCTGTAATCATACTGGAGAATAACAGCAATCACCGAGCCGTTAAAATTTCTATATTGACCAACCAAAAAGACCGTATTCTCCATGATTTGCAAAGAATTCTGATGAAGAAAATATCCAAATCTGGTTACATCCTTGCTCCAAGTCTTTTGGTCTTTCTTATTATAAAGGGAAGCAAAGCTTTTACTGCTTTGGCTAATATCTTCTAAAGAAATCTTTTTGACGTTTTCATCTATAGTTATTTGTATGGTTTTATCATCCAGTACCTCACCCATAACAGGTTGTTTTTGGGGCTGAAATTCTTGAAAATCAGTTTGCTCCACAGTCTCTGTTTTAATATCAAAAAGGAGTACCGTTTCCTTATTATGCAGAATTATTTTCCCTTGATGATAGTAAGCTGTCTGTTCTTCGTAAGGCGCCGTTGAGAAAACTTTTTTTAATTCATCCTGCTTATCCGAATGTTTCAGCAAGCATAATTCTCGTACTTCATCCTTTTGCATATCAACTCGAACCAAAAGCCTATCGCTGTTTTGATTTTGACACAAAAGATAAATACCGTCACCATATACACAGAGTGTTTTTTCTAAAGAAATGTTCGGATGGGATTTACTTAGCAATTTATCAAGACGCACCGCTTTGTTATTTACATATATAGAATCATATAACATAAATGCTGTATTGTCGCTAGATTCTATCGGCAGCTCTTTGAAATATGGAATTTTGTTATGCTGAAAAGATATACAATATGCGCTCAGAAGGCATACCAAAACAAGGCTGAAAATAATAGCTATAGTTTTTTTCGTGTTCTTTTTCATGTATTCACATCCCCAAATTTCTAAAACTATATAATATTTTTATACTAATTAAGCCACTGTAACCTCAGTATTACTATTATAAAAGCTTTATGTATGTAATAGATTAGAATGTTTTCATTGCTTTTATAAACAACGTTTGTTCATAGTCATCAAGCAAATAAGACATGTTATGGTAATGGTTTCGGCAATAATTTTTACCCTCTACAACATTTAAATTTAAGAGAATTGCATATTTCTTTTCTATTCGGCGAATAGCATCAGTTGGAAAACCATATTCAATCAAGGCTTCACCCAAAGGACTTTTTACTCCCGTTTCATAAAATCGGCATACAGACGATAATGAAAAATTACTACAGTCATCGCCTTTTTGTGTTGCAACAAAAGTGATAATACTTTGAAATAATGAAAGTATTTTGGGAATTTTATGCTCTAACACATCTTTCACAGCCTTAAAAGATTCCGAATATGCTTTATCTATAGATTTAAGCCTACCTTTTTCGTATTGATCAATTTCATATTGCAGAAGTGCCTTGAATCCATCATTATAATATTCATTAGCTATTGCAGAATATCGTCTAGCGGTTATTTCGTCGATAAGGTCAGCTCTTTGGAATAACATTAAAATTTTCGTAATCCACCGATAATATAGGAAATCATTTACATTGACAGAGTGTAACAATAACTGACGGAAAATATCATATTCTCTCGTTCTCATAAGCGTTTGCAAAAGTTGTTCTTGATTCTCTTTAGAGATTGTACGATTTTGAATAAAAACATTATGGGGTAGTAAATAGGTAGATGTCTCATCATCTCTTTGTAACTTCAAACGAGCATTGTAATCAGTAAGATCTTCAATATCTGCGTTGTCCATATCAATTGAGCTCAGCGCCTTATCTGAATATATAGCAAAATCCAGAGACAGAGAATTCGAGTTTTCAATTTCTTGAAGTTCTTTATGCACGTAAAAAACTCGTCCAACAAAACAATGATAATATCTCCCAGCACGTCCTTTAATATTTTTGATATCAAAAGGAGTAAGCTTCTTGTTTCCTTTGGAGGGGTTGAGAATAATCATATTTTGTGCGTCTGTATTGACACCTTCCACAATTGTGGAAGTACAAAATAGCACATCAAATGTACCCTTGTTAAATTGTTCCAGAATTTCGCGCTGAATATATTTCGGCAATTTTCCATGGTGCATTCCAAAGCCATGCTGAAGCACTTGAATTAAGCTCCATTCCTCCACATGATGTCCAATATCATATTCTTTTTTGATATGCTCAATAAATTGTTTGAAGCTTTCTGGGTACTTTTTAACTATTATATCCGCTCTTGTATTTTCAGATAATTTAGAAGCATACTTCACAACTTTTGCAGGCGATGTACAATATAGCAGAGTTTTTCCGTAATTGTTGTGCCCAATATAGGATACTAAATCCTGAATGCGGTCATTTGTTTTTTTGCTAACAGGTACAAGATTTGTGCATGTTGAGTTGGAAATGAAAGCAGGAAGTTGCTCTTTTATATATGAGTTATAAGCGTTTACTGATATTCGCAATGTGGGCTCAAACAAAATTTCTTTGACAGTAATATGGTTTAATACAATAAATCGCTTAAGGCCCTTACCAAATTGACTCTTGTTCAAATTCGGTCCGGCAAGATAAAAGTCATCTACAGTCTTTGCCAAAAGATATAGCGCAATCCGAAACGTTTTGCCACGATCTTCATCTAGAAAATTAACATATTTGGTAATAGGTAGATTCTTTCCCTTATCGGCATCATCGTTGTCATGTTCATCTAATGAATCAGAACAGTAGTCCTCGTCAATTTTATAAACCTCGTCAAAAAAGAAGAAGTCCAATGATAAATCCGGGTAAGTAGAAAGCATTTGGAGTGCACGTTCGGGCGTAAAAACATAAATGGTAGGTCGATCTTCTTCCTCGGAAATATCATCCACAGTTTTCACAATTTGATAATCTAATTGATGTTGCGCAACAAACCATGTCATTTCTTGGGCATTTTCCAACAGCAGAGCAACTGTTGGGAAAACCAATAAAATCTTTTTATAGCGATCTTTGTTTAAAAATACAATTTCTCGCATCAAAAAAGTCTTACCATAAGAGGTAGGTGCACTGACAAGCAATCTATGGGGTGCGCTGTTCTGAAATGTATCAATAATATCTTTTTGCGTTTTATCCAACAGATTTTGTTTATCGACCTGAGAACGATATAAATTGTTTATAGCATCATTGCGCAGTTTAGACATAACAGTACTCCTGCCTGGATCTTCTAAAAAGTTATTTAGCGCATTATATCCAAATACACGCATTTTCTGTGATGCAACATATAGCAACTCTTTAATAACGGGATCTTTTTTGAGTGTATCATCATCAGAGATCCAACATACGAGATCACGCAAATGGTTGATACTTCTATCATCCTCTGGATCGTAGTTGTTGATTGCCTGCAATAATTGACTAATGTAATCCTGCATAGAAGCCTGTCTCCTTATTTCTCAATTGATCAATGCTTTGAATTGGAAAAATATAGAATACAATCTCAGGAGAAAATTCACAGAATTTGTATGATTGAGAGCTATAATATTCCCTTATAGAATGAACTTCATCTAAAATTTTTTTAGATACGGATTTTGCATCTTGGTAAACATCTTGCTTATCATAGGCAAGAAGGCAAGGAATTTTAATGTGAATATGGTTCTTCGTAAAGTATTCCAGTAGCTTGTCTGCGCGATTTGCATCATTAGAATCCATTTCCAAAATATTGATTTGCTCAATAACTTTCAAAATTTCTTTGGCTTCGTCCAATAACTGAACAGGCTTATCACACACAAAAAAGAGCTGTTGAGTAAGGTATACTGGAGTAAATTTTGTAGTTAAGTCGTCTTTAATTCCTTGTTTGCAATAAGATTCGGTACCTAATTTGGCTTGGCCCAACCACAGAGAGATACCACTTGTGTCTTTTACAAAGTAGGTTAAATCATAGCCTTTGATTTCATAGTTGTCCTTCTGACGGAAAATAGTTCTTACAGCCAATTTATGGGCATCTGGGTTATATATTTGAACTAGGAGGTCCAACAATACTTCACTGGGCAAGCCGTCTTGTTCTGGTTTTCGGCTCGGCAATCTCTGTTTATAGGCATATCTTGCCGCTTGTTCTATACTGGAAAAAGTTCCTTTTTGATAATATTTCACTACTTCTTCTTCACCGAATGCGTAAAAGAACAAATTTTTGCGCATCAGATTTCCCAAGTTCTCAACAGCATTTTTTGAAACAGCATGATGAAAAGGTTGGTAGGTATACTCGGATTTCAGTGGATCAAGAGAAAAAATGATACTTTTTCCTTGCCGTATAATTTCTTTGTTGAATATGTCTCTATATTGATTGAAACCTGCCAAATTCTCCACCTCATTAAGTTCTTATTATTCTGTATTGTGTGTACGTTCTCTTTCAAGAGCAGTCACTATATTACGCAATCTAGCTAATAAATCATCACAAGTCATAATATCTGCTATATTTTTATACCGCCTTTTGATTAACACAAAATCACATTTTTGGCAAAATAGAAATATTCCTTGGCGTCAAAAAAATTTCCGCCTTAATATTGACGTCATTGGCAAAGGAAAAATGATGTGTGTTCGGGATTACTTCATTATCTATTTCAATATGATCCGTTCCTATCTTACCGATGCAGAAGTGAAATGTATCTTCAATATCATCTGAATCATTAATTTTCTAGAGTGATTTTCTATTATCCCAAAAGTTTTTTGATTCTTAAGAAGTCATCGTTTTTCAAGCGGTAATTAATATAATGAACTTCTTCTATCCTTTTGGCAGAATAGCAGAAAAGTAGCGCACCACTTCTTCTTTCAAATGTTATGGATACACGGAGCAGTCTCCAAAATTCTCCACCTAATTTAATGTACTAATTTTTATTTATATTTGCACGGTTACATAGGTACTGCTGTTATAAAGGACTTTTTGTATGTGTTCTGCCTTGTTATAGTCTAAATAAGGATAAGGTAGTAAAAAGAGGGTTAGGGGCTCCCCTGCTTCTCCGTTTTCTTTCAGAAGAACTTGAAATCGGGATGCTTCTGATATGGAGACTCTTCCCCTTCTATAATTGCATCCATCCAAAGGCACGAGGCAATCTCCTTGCATGGCAAGCAGTAAAAAATCAAACTGTAATGTCGGATTTTCTTTTGTAATATTCTCATCATTATCATACAGCTTTTGCGGTTCAAGAAGTAAATCCAGCATAAGACTGTCACCTTGTCGGCTTACGGAAAGAGGCGTTAATCCCGTTATAAAATTCGGATGGCTTTCCGACGGCTCAAAACGCAGGGACGCCGTTTCGGGTATTTTATCCTTTGTTCCTTCGCTCAGTCTGAGGAAACGCATCCCCTTTGGGCTTCGCAAAAAGGTCTTTTTATTTTTAATCCAAAGAATTAAATTATCTTCCTCCAGGCAGTCCTCGAATTCCAGTTCCAGATTGCAAAAGTTTAAGTTTTCATCCGTTTTATCTAAGCTCAGCAAGAAGCTACGCTCAAGCTTATACTCACCGTTCTGTTTAATGGAAAACGCTTTTGGTTTAAAATTTTTCAGCAAGCCTATTTCTAAATCAAACGGTATATCGGACTGATAGAAAATTTTTAAAGTGACCTGTTTAGAACCATCCGAATCGGACATTTCATAAGAAACACCGAAACCAATATTATACCTGCAACTGTTGTCTATTGCTCTCTCAGAAGAATCCTGCATCATATTTCCCTCGAATCAAACCGTTTTTTCACATCTTTAAAACACAGAGCTTACCCCTTAAAAGTTTTTAAAGAATTTTCTTCGTTTGTGTCTTTTTTTCTGATAAGCAGGCCATGTTTTGCGAGGCTTGACTTTGATTTTCTTTCTTCTCAATTCCGCAATTAAGAAGTCTATGCAAATGGCTTTGTTATCAAAATAATATGTCTTTTTGGTTGTTTTTAGCTTAATGAGATTTTCACCTAAAGTATAATACTCGCATTGATCATACGGAATTTCCGTTGTGATTCCAAATAAATTGCGATAACGGAAATAGGGTTCACCTTTAAATAGAACAATTTTCCAAACAAGCGCAGAAATAACAAGATATACCGACATTACAACGAAAAGGAACGCACATAACTTTAAACTCCATACAATTAAGCGCGGATCATCATCTTCAAGAATTTTTATAAACAGGTACGAATAAAAAAGCAAGCCAAAAAATCCTATATAAAAATAGAGTTTAGGCTTATAAATCTTAACAACCTCTTTACCTGCGTTTGCAACAAGTGCCTTGTCGTTCTGCTTCATAATGCCAAACAAAGCAAAGCTCAAGGCTAGATTGATGAGAAGCGGTGTAATCATATATCTCAAAAATGTTAAAATATCCATATCTATATCCCCT
>RCNI01000004.1_pt1 | contig 200457 bp, 188 predicted proteins | sample 2041151 | NCBI WGS metagenome assembly RCNI01 (sample SAMN09708214, study PRJNA481090) | feces metagenome | isolation source: feces | place: Antarctica: Albino Rookery
CCTAATTTTTCTAAAATTTAAATATATTTTTATATTTTTTCTGTGTTTTGGGGAAAATAAGCCCAAAGGAGGAGCGTTTATGAGAAAATTTCTTTGGTTTTTACTTGCAATCTTTCTTTATAGCCTCTTTGTTTTTCCACTTTGGTGCATGTTTGCTATTCAAAAAGATCGTATATAATTTATATTTTGCAAAAAAATAACGTCGGACTGCAAAGCCCGACGTTTTGTTTGGAGCGGGTGATGGGAATCGAACCCACACAGCCAGCTTGGAAGGCTGGAATTCTAACCATTGAACTACACCCGCATAGTCAACGCATTAAATTTTAGCAAAAAAAGCTCGCTTTGTCAATAGTACCGCTTATAATTTTTGAAATGCATCTGCGCTGAGGAAAAGTTCAATATCATCTTTCGGATGCATTTCGTAGGCCTTTTCAAAAGAAAAGCCAAAAGCATTACCGCTTTCATACAATTCTTTTAAAGGAACTAAAACAAAGGAGCGATTTAAAATTTCCGGATGCGGTAAGCGAAGCTCCTCTGTGTCCGAATTGACATTTTCCCCGATTAGAAAATCCAAATCCATAACGCGGGGGCCATTTTTGAAAAGACGTATTCTGCCAAGACCGGCTTCAATCCCCAGACAGGCGCCGAGTAAGGCAGAGGGAGAAAGCTCGGTTTGAATTTCTGCAACCATGTTGAGAAAATCCGGCTGATCCAAAAATCCGTAGGGCTTGGTTTGATAAACGGATGAAATGCGTAGCACTTCTGTTTTAGGCACAAGCCCCAGAGCGGCAAGGGCTTGTTTTAAATTTTCTTCTCGATTACCTTGATTCGTACCGAGTCCGATAACTGCAAGCATGTAACTTCTCCCCTCTTACACTCTGTTTCTTGTAATTTCTACAGCGGTATAAGCAATATCCGCTTTCACCGGTGCCTGTGGTTTTTTAAGAAGCACATTCACTGACTCCACGGCGGAGAAATTCTCTAAAACAGTGTCGGCAACTACTTGCGCCGCTTTTTCCAATAAATCATATTTTTCCTTTAAAAATGCTGCGCGAACTTTTTTTATGACCTGCGCATAGCTGACGGTATCTTCTACATTATCGGAATGGCAAGGCTTTTGTAAATCCAAAAAACAAGTAATATCCAAAACGAAAAACTGGCCATCCTCTTTTTCCTCGGGATTTACGCCGTGATAAGCATAAAGCTTTAAGCCGCTTATAATAATTTTATCCACTGTTTATGCTCTCCTAACTAAGGCATCTGTCATCTTTGCGGCAAGAACCGCTTCTTTTACATGATGCACACGAATAAAGTCTGTTCCGCCTGCAATGGCTAAGGTGTCAGCGGCGATTGTACCGTATTTTTTATCATCGCCCTCTGCATTGGTTTCAAAAGTAACCATGCGTTTGCAGGAAAGTGCGGTTAAAAGAGCTCTGTTTTCGGATTTAAGCTTTTGAATATCTCGAATCAAAGCGAGATTATCTTCATGACTTTTGCCGAAACCGATACCCATATCATAACAAAGCTGTTCATTTTGAATGCCGAAAGCTTCACATTTTTTCTGCATAGTGTCAAAGAAATCCAAAACATCTTGTACAACACCTTCGGGATAAGCAACAACAGTATCGGAATCACTCTTACCGCTATGCATTACAATCCAACCAGCATGGTACTCTTTGACGAGTTTTGCCATGTCTTCATTAAAAATACCGCTGACATCATTTACAATGGCGGCACCTTGCTCTAAGGCATATTTTGCCACCTCAGGATAAAAGGTATCTACCGAAACAGGAACAGAAACTTTTTCTAAAACCGCCGGTAAAAACTGCTTTAAAACATTTAATTCTTCTTCCGGCGAAAGCTCGATATGACCCGGTCTTGTAGACTGTGCACCGATGTCAATTAAATCTGCACCGTCTTTTTCCATTTCTAAAGCGTGAGCCACAGCGATTTGCGGATCATTCCACTTACCACCGTCAAAGAAGGAATCCGGTGTAATGTTTAAAATACCCATAACATAGGTTTTTTCCCCTAAAGCATAGGAGAATTTTTGTCCTTTAAAATACTGCATGTTTAATTACCTCTTAAAAGCGCCATAACTTCACTGCGTGTTCTTGCGTCTTTCTTCATGATGCCGCGAAGTGCAGATGTCTGTGTTTTAGCACCGGCTGCACGTGCGCCGCGCATCGTCATACAAAGATGTTCTGCTTCTACAAGAACTGCAATGCCCTTGGGATGGAGATTCTCTTCTAAGAAATCTGCCACCTGCGCTGTAAGCCTTTCCTGAAGCTGCGGACGCTTTGCGTAGCTGTTTACAATTCTTGCAAGCTTAGAAAGGCCGATAACCTTGCCGTCAGACGGAATATAGGCAATATGTGCCTTGCCGATAAACGGAAGCAAATGGTGTTCACACATGGAATACATCGGAATATCACGAACAATAACCATTTCATCGTTTTGGCCCTCATTAAAGAGCTTTAAATACTGCTTGGGGTCATCTTCGAGACCTGCAAAAATTTCTTCATACATATTGGCAACACGTCTGGGCGTTTCCACAAGACCCTCTCTATCGGGATCTTCGCCGATTGCAATTAAAATTTCGCGTACGGCTTTTTCAATTCTTTCCTTGTCCATGGTTATTCTCCTTTTTTCTCGAACAAAAATTGTATAGTTCCGAGTTCATCAATATTGATATAGGTTATATCTTTGTATTTTCGATAAGCGGCAACATCGGCTTTCTTTAACAAATCAAAGAATTCACCGTTATCCAGAAGCGCATGCATGGCTTTTTGATAAGCACTGTTATTTTGAAACTTAACCTCAAAGCCATAGCTTTTATTTCGCAAAGACTCCCGCATCAGCTCCGTAAGGCGCTGCTTTGTTGCTTGATTATAGGCATCAAAGACGCACTTTTCTTTTACAAAATAGTTATACTCTGTTGAAACACAGTTATTTTGTGCTGGTTCTAAGTCTTTGTGATCCTTTAAAAGCTCTGTTTCTGTTAAATTGAAATAATTATGTTGAAATTCGTCGGTGTCTTTTTCGTCAAGGTCATCCCAGGTTACATCTAAATAGTAGTTGTTGCCTTCTATGTTTACCACATTCCACATATGACCTTCGCTGAAATCTTCTCCACTCTTTTGTGCATCTACCGATTTACCCGTGACTAAATAACTTTCTACGCCTTTGTGCATTAGGAGAAGCTGCATCGCTCTGGAATAGCCCTCACAAACGGCTTCACCTTCCACAAGCGCGTCATAAGCGGTATAACCGATAGGTTCAACGTTGTCATAAACGGTATTATCACAAATATAATCGTGGAAATACAGTTCGATTTCATAGGCTGTCATATTCGGCCGCAGACCTTGGCAAGCCTCCTCTACGGCTTTTTCCAACAGACCACGTCTGGTTTCGCAGACATCCTTTGTATGTGCATATTGGGGAAGAAAATAAGCTCGATTCCCTTTCTTTCGCATTTTACTTTCATTGGACAGGCACAAAATATCTGGATGGTCATAGGAAAGCGCTAAAAACATAGCGTTATATTCTTCCATGGTCAGCGGTGGAATTTCAATTTCTTCCGGATGCTCTCGGATTACATCATAAATCAGCGTGTAGGCAAGCTTTGCGTTGTCTGAAAGTCCTCTGAAATAATAATTCATAGGCGTTTCGTGTAAAGAAATGTCTACCGAAGAAAAATCCGTAGGCTTATTTTGGAGATAGCGTACCGAGTAAAATCCGACCTGAAGAAGAATGCAAAAGCATAAAAGAGAAATAAGAAGTTTCTTTTTCATGGCTCCTCCTAAAAGTTTTAAGCCTTAACTGAACCGCGCAAGGAAACAAACATCGGAATAATACCGTCTGCTGCGCTGTCTACAATGGAAAAGTCTGTTTCGGATTCGTTAAAAATAAAGCTGAGTACACTGTTATTTTTTTGTGTTTTATAAAGAGACTGTAAGGTGGAAGAAACCAAAGCGGCAATGGCCTTTTCTTCTTCGTTTCCATCAGCATAGTATAAATATTTTAAGAATAAATCTCCCGTTAAGCTTTGCTCTCCGGCTTCGAGATATAAAGAGTTACCTTGGCTTTTATCCTGAATACGCTGTGGAATAAGGATGTTCACATTGCCGATTTTACCGATGATTTTTTTGAGAGAGGTTTCGGACTGCTTAATATAGCGGTCCGTCTTATAACCGACGTGAGATTCCACGGCGGCTTTTAAACCGCTCATACCACTGTTTTTGAAATGAGAGGCAAAGCTCTCCCCGTCTACATTCGTATTCAAATCCAACATTTGAACGGTAATCTCTTTGGAATCTGCATGCGATGAAATCATATAAAGCCCTGTAAGTTTGGACTGTGAACTGTAAATCGTTAAAAGAACAGAGCTGTCTTGTACTTCTACCGCCGTAGTTTTAACCGGTTCTTCCGTTGTGTCTTCCATTTCTTCTTCCGTTTTTTTGCCAATTAGATTATTTAGATTAAAGTCGATGGAATCCATAAACAGTAAGACGGATACTCCGCCTAATACCACAACAAATACAGCAAATGCAGAAATAAAAGCAGCCGCTCGTTTTTTCTTTTGCTTTTCAGGGCTTGAGAAATTAAGCTTTGGTTTTCTTTTACGCATGAATATGCTCCCTATATCTATATAAATAATCTTGTTTTTATTGTAATAAAATTAGTATAGCATATTCCCCTCTATTTTAAAAGGAAAAATAAAAAATCGGTCAAAGAAAGGTATCTTTGACCGATAAAAGTTGATTAGCCTGCATCCTTGGGTGTGCGTTTGCCTTCGATTTTGGCTGATTTCTTACGAGAACCAACCTCTGTTAAAGGTTTCGCTCCATTTTCTACGCAATCCTTTGTGATGATAACCTTAACAATGCTTTCATCCGAGGGAATTGTATACATAATCGGAAGTAAGGTTTTTTCCAAAATAGCACGAAGACCGCGAGCACCTGTTTTCTTTTCCAAGGTTTTGTCTGCGATAGCTTCCAGTGCATCCCTTTGGAATTCCAAAGAAACGCCATCCATACGGAAAAGCTCGGTGTACTGCTTGAGCAAAGCGTTTTTAGGCTCATCCAAAATGCGAATTAAAGCATCTCTGTCTAAATCCGTAAGCGTGGTTAAAACCGGCAATCTGCCGACAAGCTCCGGAATCAAACCGAACTTGACCAAATCCTGCGGAATAACCTGTGCATACATAGCGGTTTTGTCATCGTGAGATGTTGTAGAAACGATTTCACTGCCAAAGCCTAATACTTTGTTTGCAGAACGCTTTTCCACAATGCGCTCGATACCGTCAAATGCACCGCCGCAAATGAAAAGAATATTGGAAGTATCAATTTGGATAAATTCCTGCTGCGGATGCTTTCTGCCGCCTTGGGGTGGAACATTGGAAACCGTGCCTTCTAAAATCTTTAAGAGTGCCTGCTGAACGCCTTCACCGCTAACATCACGTGTGATGGACGGATTTTCGGACTTTCTGGCAATCTTATCAATTTCATCCACATAGATAATACCCTGCTGTGCGCGCTCTACATCATAATCGGCAGCTTGAATCAGACGAAGTAAAATATTCTCAACATCTTCACCAACGTAACCTGCTTCTGTAAGCGTTGTAGCATCTGCAATCGCAAACGGAACGTCTAAGATTTGTGCCAAGGTTTGCGCCAACATGGTTTTGCCGACACCGGTAGGACCAAGCAAAATAACATTACTCTTTTGAATGTTTACGTTGCTTGCATCGCCGTAGTAAATACGCTTGTAATGATTATAAACAGCAACGCTGAGCGCAATTTTAGCTTCTTCTTGACCGATAACATATTCGTCTAAATGCGCTTTGATTTCTTCGGGCGTAGGCAAAGCTTTTTGAGGAGCGGATTTACTCTTTTTCTTTGCCGGAGTTCTGCCGGCATTGGGATTCCCCTCTTCGATAATATCCATGCAAAGCTGAACGCATTCGTCGCAGATGCAGACACCGGGGCCTGCAATCAGCTTATCCACTTCATCCTGCGTCTTTCCGCAAAAGGAACAATAAACCGTTTTCTGTCTATCGTCGTTTTCTCTTGCCATGTGTTGCTCCTTTTTGTTATCTCTTATAGAAAATCTTGTCAACTAAGCCGTACTCGAGGGCTTCATCGGCAGAAAGGAAGTTGTCTCTTTCTGTATCCAAAGCAATCTGTTCAATCGGCTTACCTGTATTTTCAGCCAAAATGCGGTTGAGCTTTTCACGAGTCTTTAAAATGTGCTTAGCAACAATATCAATTTCGGTTGCCTGACCCTGTGCACCGCCGCTGGGCTGGTGAATCATAATTTCACTGTTCGGGAGTGCATAGCGTTTACCCTTCGCGCCAGAAGAAAGTAAAAATGCACCCATGCTTGCAGCCATGCCCATGCAAATGGTGGAAACATCGCATTTAATGTACTGCATTGTGTCATAAATAGCAAAACCGGCTGTTACAGAACCACCGGGGCTGTTGATATAAAGGCTGATATCTTTTTCACTGTCCTGGCTTTCCAAATAAAGAAGCTGTGCGACAACCAAGCTGGCGGTTGCATCGTTAACTTCATCGGATAAAACAATAATTCTGTCGTTAAGAAGTCTGGAATAAATGTCGTAAGAACGTTCGCCGTGATTTGTCTGCTCAACAACGTAAGGTACAAGTGCCATACAAAAAACCTCCTAAAATTCCATAGACGCTGCACTTTACATCACCTTTACAAGTAAAGGCTTCGCGATGAAAATGCAGCGTACCTAATGTTTTTTCCTGAGCGCTGCCTATAAAATTATAGTCGCGTTTTAGGAAAGCTATTCATTTATATGCTTATTTTTCCTCTGCAGGAGCTTCGTCTTTCTTTGCAGCGGTTTTCTTTGCTGCTGTTTTCTTTGCGGGAGCTACATACTCAGCGCTATCTACAATAAGCTTAACAGCCTTTCTTGCAGCAAGCTCGGGCTTCATGGTTTCAGCCGGAATAGCCTTCTTAACTTCTTCTAATTCCATGCCGTAAGCTTCAGCAATCTTCTTGAGCTCTTCTTCAAGTTCGTCATCGGAAACTTCGATGTTTTCAACTTCGATAATCTTTTCGATAGCGAGGTCAAGCTTAACCTGATGCTCAGCCTGGTCGCGGTAATTGTCGCGAAGAGTTTCAAGCTCCATGCCAGTGTACTTGAGGTAATCCTCAAACTTAAGGCCCTGAGCCTGTAATCTGTAAGCAAATTCGTTAAGATTGTCGTCAATCTTCTTTTCGATCATTGCAGCCGGAATCTCAGCCTTAATGCCGTTAGCTACCATTTCTAAAAGAGCGTTGGTTGCTTCTTCTTCAGCAGCAGCCTTTTTGCTTTCGGAAATGTGGGACTTAATGTCCTTCTTGAGGTCATCAACGGTATCCTTGTCGCTGATATCCTTTACGAATTCGTCATCAAGCTCAGGAAGTTCCTTAACCTTGATTTCGTGAAGTTTAATCTTGAATACAGCATCCTTGCCTGCGAGGGGTTCCTGATATTCCTGCGGGAAGGTTACGTTAATATCAAATTCTTCGCCGGTCTTGTGGCCGATGATCTGATCTTCAAAGCCGGGGATGAACTGGCCGGAACCGAGGGTAAGCTCATAGCTTTCGCCCTTGCCGCCTTCAAATGCTACGCCGTCAACAAAGCCTTCGAAGTCGATAACAGTGATATCATCCTTCTGAGCTGCTCTGTCTTCAACAGTAACAAGTCTTGCGTTCTGCTCAAGCATACGGTTGAGTTCAGCTTTAACTTCGTCAGCAGTAACTCTTACAGACTTCTTTTCAGCCTTAAGGCCTTTGTATTCGCCAAGCTCAACTTCGGGCTTAACTGTAACTTTTAATTTAAGTACAACGCCATCTTTGCCCATTTCGGGAACATCGAGGTCATAAGGAGCAGCTACGATGTCGAGATTTGCTTCCTTAACAGCTTCTTCAACTGCCTCGGGATAGAGAATCTCTAAAGCATCTTCGTAGAAAACGCCTTCGCCGTACATTTTTTCAATGAAAGTACGCGGTGCTTTACCTTTTCTGAAGCCATGAACAGCAATATTTTTTCTAGCCTTTAAATATGCCTTCTGAATAGCTTCTTCAAACTTTTCGCCGCTGATGGAAATTTCTAATTCCCATACGTTGGTTTCAACATTTTTAGATGATTTTAAACTCATTTTTTTGTTAGCCTCCTGCTTATAAACGTTAACTTAGTTATTATAACAGAAACTTTTTTAAATTTCCATACTTTTTTTATTATTTTATCAATTCTACCAATTTTGGACAAAATTTCAGGTAATCTCCAGACAAAAGTTCAAATTTTATCCCATGAAATACGCCGTTATAGGAATATTTTGTGGCATCGCCGTGCATATGTGCATAATAACAGCGAGAAATCCCCTCTTCTTCCAAGAGATTCAGAATCGGTACACAGGACTGCTGAGACGAAACCGGCGGATAATGCAAAAAAACAATTGGCTCACCGCCGAGTGCTTTTCCAGCTTCTATGGAGGTTTTTAATCTTTGCACTTCACGAAGCAAAACCTTGTCTGCGTCCTTCTCTTCTGAATCGTAAAACCACCCGCGGGTGCCGCAAACGGAATAATTTCCGATTTTATAGGCATCGTTGTGTAAAATATGTAAGGAAGAAAAATCATTTTCTGCAAAATAGGCATCCATTTTCCGGCGGGTGTTCCACCAGTAATCGTGATTGCCTTTTAAAATAATTTTTTCACCTGGCAAGCTATTCAAAAAAGCAAAATCCTGTTTCGCCTCTTCTAAGCTCATCGCCCAGGAAATATCCCCCATTACCACAACGGTATCTTCGGGATTTACCAACGCATTCCAGTTTTTTGTAAGACGTTCTACATAATTATCCCAGCCTTTGAATACATCCATAGGCTTTTTTCCGTTTAAAGATAAATGTGTATCACCGATAGCGAATAGAGACATTTAAAAATTCTCCTTACGTGTATAATCCCGCCGTCTGTTTCAAAAAATACAAACAAGAAAGGAGGAAGAAACATGAACGAAATTAAATGTACTGTTACAAATTGTGTGCATCATTGCGGCTCCTGCAGTTGTGATGCCAAAGAAATTTCTGTCGGCAAAAGCGAAAAGAAAGAGAAAATCTGCGATTGCCGCCAAACAGAATGTGAATCCTTCCAGGCAAAAGGTTAAAGATTCAGTCTAAAGACAAGAGAGTGGGATTTTTTAAATTCCACTCTCTTACATTTTAGTTTATGCCAAGGGTATCAAAAACAACCTGCGCCATATCTTCTTTCTTAGAAACTCTGGTAAAGCGCGGTGCTTTACCCTTAAGGGTTGCAAGTTGTGCAGGAATTTCCATTTTGGAAACTTCGTGGAGCTTATCTACCGTTTCAAATTCATCCGCAGTTTGTGCGTTGGGCTTTAAAGCATCAAGAACGCTGTGGGAGAATTTGTACGGGTTTGCGGTAGAAGCGATCACTGTCGGAGTTGCGTCCCCTGTTTTAGCGCAGTAAGCTGCAAAGGCATGCATAGCAACCGCCGTATGTGTATCGCAAAGATAAGAATAAGACTCGTAAATCTTCTTGATAGTGCGCTTGGTTTCGGTATCGTCGCAATAATCTGCGGCAAAAAGCTCTGTTACAGCTGCCAAGGTTTTGTCATCAACCGTATATTCGCCATTTTCGGAAAGTGCCTTCATCCAATCTGCTGTTTTTTCTGCATTCTGATTCGTAAGCGCAAATAAAAGACGCTCCAGATTGCTGGAAATCAAAATATCCATAGAAGGAGATGTGGTGCAATGGAAGGGACGATTCTTATTATAATGACCGGTGGTTAAGAACTCAGTTAAAACATTGTTTTCATTGGAAGCACAAATCAGCTTGCCAATCGGTACGCCCATTTGCTTTGCATAATAAGCTGCTAAGATGTTGCCGAAGTTACCAGTCGGAACAACTACGTTCATGGGCTCACCGAGACGAACGGTCTTGGAATTTACCATGTCGCAGTAAGCGGAGACATAGTAAACAATCTGCGGAACGAGTCTGCCCCAGTTAATGGAGTTTGCAGAAGAGAATACATAATTCTTTTCCAGACATTTTGCAGCAATTTCACGGTCACCGAAAATTGCCTTTACGCCGCTTTGTGCATCATCGAAGTTACCTTCGATAGCGCATACGTGAACGTTATTGCCTTCCTGTGTAGTCATTTGCAATTTCTGCATCGGGCTGACACCATCTACAGGATAGAAAACCAAAATTTCGGTGTTCGGTACATTTTTAAAGCCTTCCAGTGCAGCCTTACCGGTATCACCGGAGGTAGCCACTAAAATAACAACCTTTTTATCCTTTAACTGCTTGCTTGCAGAAACGGTTAAAAGGTAAGGCAAGAGCTGAAGTGCCATATCCTTAAATGCACATGTCGGGCCTCTCCAAAGTTCTAAAACACTGGCAGTATCGTTCAGCTTATAAAGCGGAGCGATTTCGGGCGAGCTGAATTTTTCAGCTTTGTAAGCACCTTCTACGCACATAGAGAGTTCATCGTCTGTAAAATCGGTTAAATAGAGCTTTAAAATTTCTTTGGCTCTACCGATATAGTCAAGACGCATCAGTTTTTCGATGTCTACGAGATTCAAAGTCGGAATCGTCATCGGCACGAACAAGCCGCCGTCCTCGGAAATGCCCTTAACGATAGCTTCTGTTGCAGATACACGAACGTTTTTGTCTCTTGTACTGGTATAAATCATAACTACACATCCCTACTCTAAAAAATCTTTATCATTTTAACATATCGCTTTGTAATTTGCAATCTGTTGCTTTTATCTTCCGTTTGCATCAAATGCATTTTCGATTAGATGAATCTTATCCACTTTCCCCTGCTTTGTATAAACCTCAAGGACATCAAAGCGTGGTTGCTTTTTGGTTTTATAGGAGGTTAAAAATTGCTTTGCTGTGGCGATAATTTTCTGCCGTTTGGTATAACCCACGGCTTCAGCCGGCGCAAAATAGGCATTCTCGCCTCTGGTTTTCACTTCCACGAAGCAAAGATATTGCTTATTTTCAGCGATAATATCAATTTCTCCAAGCCGTGCGCAATAATTCCCCGCTACAATTTCATAGCCGTTTTCGCGCAAATATCGGGAAGCGGCCACTTCACCGAGCATACCAATCTTTCGAGCGTCCATACTACTCACCTAAAATTTTCTTTAAAAAGCTTTTTCGATGCATCGGACAAATACCGTATTCATTGATTTTCTCATAATGCAGTTTTGTACCGTAGCCTTTATGCTTTTCAAATACATATTCCGGATATTCCTGCGCCATAGCGACCATATAGCGGTCACGGCTGACTTTAGCCAGCACAGACGCAGCCGCAATCGAAAGCGATTTAGCATCACCCTTTACAACGGGTTCTTCCTCACAAATACCGGTTTTCGGTTTTAAATTGCCGTCAACTAGAAGTAAATCTGGCGAAATCTCCATTTGTTCTACCGCTCGTTTCATAGCTAAAAACGTAGCATTCAAAATATTGATTTCATCGATTTCTTCTGCGGTTGCGAAACCTATGCCATAGTAAAGGGCCTTTTCCTGAATCACAGGGAAAAGTGCTTCACGCTTTTTCTCGGTAAGCTTTTTAGAATCATCTAAGCCTTCGATAGTGCAATTTTCGGGCAAGACTACCGCCGCCGCATAAACAGGACCTGCCAGCGGACCTCTTCCGGCCTCATCCACACCGCAAACAATCTTATAGCCTTTTTCTCTATAGGCTTTTTCAAGTTCTAAATCAACCATTCTCCTACTCCAAGCTGTCGAGTGTAATTTTGCCGAGCTTGCCGCCACGATATTCATCTAAGAGCATCACTGCCGCGCGTTCGGTATCCGGCACGCCGCCTCTTTGAATCATACCGCGTTTCTTTGCGATGCGTTCCAAAAGTTCCCACGGCATATCGTCTTCAAAATCGCTGATTTTATAGCGTTCTATCAGTCGGTCGGCATAGTCCTTCTGCATAACCTCTAAAAGGCGAACAGCCAATGTTTCAATATCAAAGACAGTATCTTTTACTGAACCGATGAACGCTAACTTGTCTCCCACTTTCGGATCATCGAACTTCGGCCACAAAACACCGGGCGTATCTAAAAGCTCAATACCGTTGCCGATAACAAACCAGCGGCTTTGCCTTGTAACACCGGCTTTATCCGCCACTGCGGCACGATTTCGTTTGGACATTTTATTGATAAACGAGGATTTTCCCGTGTTAGGAATACCGACAACCATTAATCGAATGGTTTTGCCGCCCATACCTCTTTCAATATTTTTTTGAATGACAGGCTGTAAAACCTCTTTCATTAAAGGAATGAAGTGGTTTAAGCCTTTTCCGCTTTTACAATCCACCGGAAGTACAGCGGCACTTTCCTTTTTAAAATGTGCAATCCAGCGCTGTGTTGCCGCGGTATCTGCCATATCGCATTTATTTAAAAGCACGATTCTGGGTTTGTTTCCGATAAGCTCTGAAAGCTCTGGATTTCGGCTGCTTTCTGGTACACGCGCATCCAGAACTTCTACAACTGCATCTACCTGCGGCAAAAATTCTTTGATTTGACGGCGGGTTTTTGCCATGTGACCGGGAAACCATTGCACATTTTGCTTTAAAGAATCAGGCATTTTCTTTCTCCATACTAAATTTTAATAAATGGGTATCTCCCATACGATAAACGGCTTCTCCGACAATATAGCGAGTATCGATAAAGCCAACTTCTTTTAAGCGGCTGTCGCCAGAGTGATTACGATTATCACCCATAACAAAAACGCAGCCCTTCGGAACCGTAATCGGATACTGCATATCGCCTGCTGTGCGAACGGCTTCGGCAATATAAGGCTCGTTTAACAGTTGACCGTCTACAACAACATGTCCTCTATTCGGATCTATGTATATACTTTGCCCTTCGGTTGCAATGACACGTTTGATTAAAACCTCACCGTAGCCGTTCGGCTGAGAAATCACTACGATGTCACCGTAGGCTACATCCCAGTCCTTTGCAGTCAAAAGCAACCTATCTCCGTGCGAAAGTGTACGTTCCATTGAAGAACCATTAACCACCGAGATTTTAAATGCAAATGTAAAAATCAAAGTTACAGCCAAAATTGCATTTAAAAAAATCGAAGCAAAATCATATACAGTTTTTACAGTCTTTTCAGACATTTGCATCTAACTTCCATTCTCCAAACGGATAAAATCTAAATTCTGCAACACCGAGCACATAATGCTCATCAATAAAGCCGACAGTAGAAGAACGGCTGTCTAAGGAATCGTTTCGATTATCGCCCATGACAAACACAGAGCCTTCGGGAACTGTAACTGGAAAAGCTACATCGAACATTCTGTGCGTAGCTTCTTTGATATAGGGTTCTTCCAAAACGTCGCCGTTGACACTGACAGTGCCTTCCACAAAATTAATATCCAGTTTATCACCGCCGACAGCAATTACACGTTTAATAAGCGGTTCATTGAGCGCATTGGGCTGGGTAACGACCACGATATCGCCACGTTTGATTTCTGTATTTACGGAGCGAAGGGCAAGCCAATCGCCGTTTTGCAAAGTCGGTTGCATGGAAGGACCGTTTACGCCGACAATACGAAATGCAAAAGTAAATACCAGTAATATAACAATAAATGCAAAAATAAGGGAATCCAGCCATTCGTAAACAAATCGCCAGCCCTTTGCACTTTCTTTCTTTTTCAAGCTAAGTTCTCTAAGAGAAAATTCAAATTGTTCTTTTCTTCTCAAACTAACACCTTCTCCGACTTTCTATTTTACAACATATTGTACAAGATTTCAAGGTAAAGCGTCACAGAAAGTGTTAACCGTTGATTTCTTGAATTGTTTTAAATAAATAGCCGTTACTTTCCAGAAAATCTGTATCTTTAATAATCTGACTTGTACCGTTTATACAGGTATACATCGGATTTTTGACTAATCGTACCTCGATTTGCAATTCCTCTTCTAAATAAGGTTTAAGGCCGTACAAAAGAGATGTTCCCCCAGTTACCACAATGCCGTTTTCGGAAATATCGCCGACAAGCTCCGGCGGTGTCACTTCTAAAACAGATTTAATACCTTCTAAGATGATGGACAGTGTATCGTGAATACAAGGGTACAGTTCCGTGGAACTGACTTCGAACGAAATCGGCATATTGTCAAGACCACTTTTGCCGCCGACCACGATTGCAATTTCTTCTTTTCGGAGAATAGCACCACCCAAGCAGATTTTTAAATGTTCCGCCGTTTGCGGACCGATTAAAATATCGCGCTCTTTCCGAAGATATTTTCGGATGGCATCATCAATAGACATTCCACCAAGCTTTATGGATTTGGAAACGGCTAAATTTCCCATAGTAACAACAGAAACATCTGTTGCGCCACCGCCGATATTTACAATCAAATGTCCTGTTAAATTATTGCTTTCAATCCCTGCACCGATTGCCGAAGCTAAAGATTCTTCAATCAAGCACACGCGACCTGCACCGGCACGCATAACCACATCTAAAAAAGTATGCTTTTCAAGATTTGTTGCACTGCTTGGTACAGTTAAAACCACGTTCGGCTTAAAAATACTATTGCCGCATATTTTTTGAATATAAAAGCTCAAAAAACGTTCCGCGATTTTATAATGCGAAACAATGCCATGCTCCACCGGGCGAATCAGTGCTATATCCTCATCGGTTCTGCCATTGATGTTATAAGCCGTATTGCCAATAGCAATGGGGATTTCACTTTCTGTATTCATAGCGAGAAGTGTGGGTTCATCGAACACAATGCCCTTACCGTCCACGCTGATAATAATGGACGAAGAGCCGAAATCGATTCCGACATTCATGCCGAGCATATAGACACACCTCCCGATTTTAGAATATTTAATAATTTATTTTACCACAGCATTCCTTAAATGTAAATCCGAAACCGAAAAAATATATAAGCTCTTTTTATATTCTTACGCTGTTTTTGCCGTGTAAAAGTTCCGCTTACCAATTTTTTAAGAAATCCAAAAATAAAAGCCGACAGATTAGGCTCTGCCGGCTTTTTACGGATATAAATCATCCGATATTATTTCTTTCTGAACTGGCTCTTCAGTCTTAATTCCTTGCTGAGAATCTTCTTGCGAAGACGAATGGAATGCGGAGTAATTTCTACAAGCTCGTCATCGCCAATAAATTCCATGGACTGTTCCAAGCTGAGCACAGTGTGCGGAATCAAACGAAGTGCATCATCGGAACCTGAAGCACGAGTATTGGTTAAATGCTTCTGTTTGCAAACGTTGCAGACGATGTCTTCATCCTTAGAGCATTCGCCAACAATCATGCCTTCGTAAACAGGAACGCCGGGGCCAACAAAAAGTCTACCTCTGTCCTGTGTATTCCAAAGACCGTATGCGGAGGTTTCACCGGTTTCATGAACTACGATAGAACCACGCTCACGAGTCTTGATTTCGCCCTTAAAGGGTTCATAACCTGCAAAGAGATTATTCATAATACCGTTACCGTTGGTATCGGTCATGAATTCGGAACGGTAACCGATAAGGCCACGAGCAGGAATACGGAATTCCAAGTGTGTGGAACCGCCGTCGCGGGTGCCCATGTTTTCAAGCTCACCTCTGCGGCTGCCGATTTTCTGCATAACCGCACCGACATATTCTTCCGGAACTTCCACGATTAAAAGTTCGATAGGCTCTAAAAGCTGACCGTTTTCGGTTTTTGTAATAACCTGCGGACGGGAAACCTGGAATTCATAGTTTTCACGACGCATGGTTTCAATCAAAATGGAAAGATGTAATTCACCACGACCGGAAACCTTGAAGCAATCAGTAGACTCGGTTTCTTCTACACGCATACTAACATTGGTTTCAACTTCCTTAAAGAGTCTGTCGCGAATGTTACGGGAGGTTACGAATTTACCGTCTTGACCTGCAAACGGGCTGTCGTTAACCATAAAGTTCATGGAGATAGTCGGCTCATCAATTTTTACAAAGGGAAGCGGCTCGATGCATTCCGGATCACAAATGGTTTCACCGATGTTAAGGTCGGTAATACCGGAAACGGAAATAAGATCGCCTGCAGCAGCTTCTTCTACTTCGACACGCTTTAAGCCCTCGAACTGATAGAGTCTCGAAATCTTAACTTTCTGCTGTGTGCCATCCTGTTTGCAAAGAACAACGCTATCGTTACGCTTAATTCTGCCGCGCTGTACTCTACCTACACCGATTCTGCCGATATAGTCATCATAGTCAAGGCTAGAGAAAAGAACCTGTAAAGGCTCGTCCACGTCGCCGACAGGTGCATCAATATGCTCTAAAATCGCGTCAAAGAGCGGACGCATATCCTCACCCTTTACGCTGGGATCTAAGGAAGCGTAACCGTCTCTGCCGGAAGCATAAACTACGGGGAAATCGATTTGATCATCGTTTGCGCCAAGTTCAATGAAGAGGTCGAGAACCTCATCTACTACCTCTGCGGGACGTGCACCGGGTCTATCGATCTTATTTACAACTACAATAACTTTCTTTTCAAGGTTCAATGCCTTTTTCAGAACGAAACGAGTCTGCGGCATGCAGCCTTCAAAAGCATCTACCAAAAGAAGAACACCGTCTACCATAGTCAAAATACGCTCAACTTCGCCACCGAAATCCGCGTGGCCGGGGGTATCTACAATGTTAATCTTCGTATCTTTATAGTGTACAGAAGTATTCTTAGAAAGAATGGTAATGCCGCGTTCTCTTTCCAAATCGTTGGAGTCCATAACACGGTCCTGTACAACTTCGTTTTGGCGGAAAATACCGCTTTGCTTTAAGAGCTCGTCAACGAGGGTGGTTTTACCGTGGTCAACGTGCGCAATAATAGCAATGTTTCTTAAATTATCTCTGCGTTTCAAAAAAATTCACCTTCACACATAAAATTCACACAAAAATCTATAATATTTTAACACTTTTAAAAAAATTTTACAAGCGCATAATTCTCACATATGGCTTTACAAATCCATCTTTTTTTTGTAGAATATTATAAAAAAACGGGGGTTTTAAGCTATGAACGAAAAAAAACAATCCATACTGCTCTCTTCTTTAAAGAAAGTTTTCCCGAATGATCCTCTGCCGAGCGAGGCTTTTTCGGCGTTTTCCATGTTGAAAAATGAAAAATCTTCTTTTCAGCTTGCTTTCCCTGCAGAAAAAGGCGAAACTTTTAAAATCGTCCTTGATACGGATTTAAAATCGGCAATTCACATTTCTGCGGTTGAACTCATTCCTGCAGGGCTGACTATACCCAGAGGCGCTGATGATTACTATTTACCCAAAGATAAAAAAGAATTTCCGGAATTATTGGTGCCGTTAGAAAACGAGACCGTTACAGCAAAATATGACGGTATCAACACGCTTTGGTTTGAAATCACCTCTGAAGAACCACTTCCTGCCGGTGAGCATCGTATTGCTATCTCTTTATTGAAAGAGCAAGAAGTTATTTTCAGCGAAACCATGACCGTAGAGGTCATTGACGCGCTTTTACCGAAGCAAGACTTTATTTTCACCAACTGGTTTCATACGGACTGCCTTATGAGCTATTACGGCTTTGAAGCTTTTTCCGAAGAATATTGGCGTGTAACGGAGAACTTTTTACGCCGCGCTGTAGAATACGGCATGAATTGTGTTTTAACTCCCCTCTTCACGCCGCCGCTTGATACCAAAATTGGCGGAGAACGTCCAACGGTACAACTTGTAGATGTAACGGTTACAGGCAAAAATGAATACCGTTTTGCTTTTGAAAATCTCGACCGTTGGATTCAAATGTGTGAAAAGCTCGGCATTGAATATTTTGAAATGAGTCACCTTTTCACGCAGTGGGGTGCAAAGCATGCACCTAAAATTGTGGCGAAAGTCAACGGCAAAGAAGAAAAGATTTTTGGTTGGAAAACACGAGCCAACAGTAAAAAATATAAAAATTTCCTTGCGCAGTTTGCAAAAGCTTTAACGGCTTATATCGATGGAAAAGGGATTCGTGAAAGATGCCTTTTCCATGTTTCCGATGAGCCGAGCGGCGCCATGATTCGCGGTTATAAAAAAGCAAGCAAAAATGTACATGATAACTTCAAAGGCTTCAAGATTATTGATGCACTTTCCGATTTCAAAATCTATCAAAAAGGCTTAATCGAAACACCGATTCCTGCTAATGACCACGTGGATGCGTTTATCGGAAATGTGCCAGAGCTTTGGACCTATTATTGCTGTTCCCAGTTTTCTGAATACGTTTCCAACCGATTCTTTTCCATGCCCTCTCAGCGAAATCGTGTTTTAGGCTATCAGCTTTACAAATTCGATGTAAAGGGATTTTTACACTGGGGCTATAATTTCTATTATTTACAGTTTTCCAAAGGCTTAATCGATCCCTACAAGGTCACAGATGCAGGCGGCGGTTTCTCTTCCGGCGATGCGTTTGTAGTATATCCGAAACAAGACGGTACACCGCTCGACTCTCTTCGCCTGCACGTTTTTTATGATGCCTTCCAGGATAAAATGGCATTAGAGCTTTTAGAAAGCAAAATCGGTAAAGAGAAAACCTTGGCCATTTTAGAAGCAGACACCAAAGAGCCACTTACCTTCTCCGCTTATCCGCATTCCGATACATGGCAACTTGAAACCAGAGAAAAAATCAACGCCGCAATCAAAGAAAATCTTTAATTCATAAAGCTAAAAAAGCGTGTATAGAAAATCTATACACGCTTTTTGTTTGATAAAAGAGAAAGAAAAAAAGACTTAGCATTGCTAAGTCTTTTTAGTGGTCCGAGTGGCGAGACTTGAACTCACGGCCTCTTGACCCCCAGTCAAGCGCGCTACCAGCTGCGCCACACCCGGATGCGTAAATTGTGCTTTTCTCAAAGCCCTATTTTTTACTGCCCCGATATAATATCATATCTTGATTTATTTTGCAAGTATTTTTTTAAAATTTTTGAAAAAAATTTAAAAGAGGGCAAAAACTTATCGTCTTGCCCTCTTATTTACTTTAATCTTTTCCTACATATTCTACGGCAACCTTATCATGCACGGTATTCTTTTTATTGGGATACCACTCTTTACCAAGTTCTATATCCTCGGGTTTATCTTGATGCACATGAATCGTTTCAATCGAAGAAGCTGTAGCATAGAAAGCATAGTCTCCGATTTTTTGTACGTTGCTCGGAATTTCCAAAGCATTTAATGCATCACAATAAGAAAACGCATCTACACCGATTTCTGTTACTGTAGAAGGGATTTCCAGCGTTGCAAGATTTGTGCATTTCAAAAACGCTTTATTTTCAATTTTTTCAAGTCCTTCATTCAAGGTGATTTTATAAAGGCCGGAGCAAAGATAGAAGGCATTTTCCCGAATGATTTTCACACTGCTCGGCACGGTGAATTCGCCACCGCTCACATATTCTCCTGCATCGTTTTTGACGATGGGCGATTTGGCGTTCGGGTAGCAAAGCAATTCTGTTTGGTCTTTGTTGTAAAGCACACCATCCAGAGATGAATAGTTTGGATTTTCAGCATCTACTTCAATCGCCACTAAGTTTTGACAGTTCGTCAATGCCCAAACGTCAATGGTTTCAACATTTTTACCAATATGGATTGTCTTTAAATATTCAGCGTTCGCTATGGAAAAAGCCTGCAGTTCTGTAACGCGCTTTCCTTCGTATTCTTCTGGTACGGAAAAGCTATCTTCCGTAGACTTACTTTTATAGCGATAGAGCGCCATGCCGTCTGCATTTTCCTTGTATTGTGGCTTTTTATCCAGCGGACCGGCACAGGAAGAAAACATAAACATAAAAACGCAAACAAACGAAATGCAAAGAATTTTAGTTATTTTACTTTTCACAGTTCTCCCCTCCTATACTGTCGCTGTAGTTACGCTGTCTGTTTCTTTTACGGTAGAGGCATCTTCCTCGGTTTCCCTTGTTTGGGCGTCCTCTTTTTTAGCAGAGATTCGTTGACGCATTTCTTCCATCATTTCTTCGTGCCTTTGCTCTGTGAAATTATAGAAATGATAAGGAATAATCGCCAGTAAGCCAAAGACAGCACCGACAATTAATGTAATCATAAAAATTTTATTTCGAAGAATCGGGTCATATAAGATATTCCAGTCCGAGGTAAAGCCCACTCTGCCGTAGAGGTAAGGAATGAGCATGCTGACCAGCGTAATAAACGGTGAGAAAATATAGTTAAAAATGCCCATACAGCCGTCCAGTCGCTCGCCGGAAATATATTGCTGGTAATCCCAAATATCCGCTGTCATCGACTTTGTTGTAATATCCAACACAGAAGTGATGACGGTGGAAATATAAGTAGATAAAATAATTAAGAAAAAGCTGTCTAAATATACACCTGCAACCGAAATAAAGGAACAGAAAAACTGGCAGTATTTGCCGAAGAGCATGATTCTCTTTTTACCAAATTTCTTAATCAAAATAGGTGCAAGAAGCATACCCGGTGTCCATGCTGTGCCTAAAATGGTCATCATGATACCGATAACCCAATCCTTACGAAGGGAATAGATAATCAGCATGTTGACAATATTGACAGAGCCAACTGCAAAAGAAGCAATAAGGTTAGAGGTGTTGGTAATCCAAAGATATTTATTACGAAGTACTTCCTTAAAGCCTTTACGCATATTCACTTCGGGTCTGTGCTCTTCTTCCTGCACTACACGATCCTTTACACCGAAAACCAAGAATAAAGAAAGCGGTGCTAAAATCAAAATGGTAATCGGAATAACATATTTATAGGTGTTGATGTTGGTCATACCACCGACCTTTGTGGCTACAATCGGGAATATAATATTATAAATCGAAGGAATTAAACTATAGAGGAAAGAACCTATGGACATAATTTTGGTTCTTTCATTTGTATTCGGAGAAATAACATTCTGCACGTTAGAAACCTGATTAAAGCAGTTCACAAAGCATCCATTCAGACTAAAGAAGAAATGCATAACCCAGAATTTGGTGTGATAATCGAAAGAATTATATGGAAACCAGGTCAGTAAGAAAAGGGAAAGCGTGTAAGGCAGCATGCCGGCAATCAGCCAGCTTCTATATTTTCCGAATTTCTTAGAAAAAACTCTTAAAACAAAGATATTATAATATGTCGCGAAAAACTGAAGAATAAACTTCGTGCCTACAACCTGTGGCAATGCCGGCATAAAGTCTTCAAAATAGGACTGGGGTACAAAGAAACAAGTAATACCAATCACTAAGAAAGCGAAGCTTGCCCAGTTAATCAGTCGCATGGTTTTCTTAGGCGGTCGGCCCAGATTATCTGTAATAATCATGCCAATGGGCGAAAACAGATAGGATAAGATTACACCTACAAGACCCAACATAACAAAATCCATCATCTTGAGCCCATAAATTGCACCGACAAATAAACAGCCTGCAGTAAACGACAGGTTATTTCCGGCATAGGTTGCTGTATTGGCTGCCCCCGCACCAATCACAAAACGTGTAAATTCGCTGTAGGAGACATATTCTCCTTCTTTTGGATTTTTCCAATATTTGCCGATATTGGTAACGCCTGTTTTAACCTTTCCGGTTAACGCCTTGGTTTTTTCTTTTATATTCACTAAAAAGCCTCCCCGCTTTTATATCCCGTCCATTATAGCAAAAACTAGTAAAAAAAGCAAAACAGTTTTTACTGTCTTTTACTTTTTTGGTAAAATCGACAAATAAAAACTGTTTTTTTAGAGGTTATGTCACGAAAAAGTTTCGATTTAAGAGAATACTTCTCCGTTGGCAATGTAAATTTTAGTCTTTAAAATAGAGGTCTGTACAAATTCCTCAGGGAAGCCTTCTTCTAAGGCGGAAAGCAAAAGCGAAGGATTGATATTATTATCAATTCCGGCGGTTAAACGTAAAAAGAGTTTCAGTGCATCATCAGTTTGCTCTAAACGGAAGGATAAAACATTCGGTTTAATATCCACTTCTTTTTCAATTTTACGTCTGCCCTGCTTGGCTTTCTTTAAAACGATAATGGTTGGCTCTGCATAATGCGCTTCAATACAGGCTTTCAGCCCTGCAACATTATCGGGACGCAAAGTGATTTCATAATCGGCAGAAGCAATCTCCATAGCCTTGTGTACGGGCTTTGCTACGCTGACAATGGTAATACCGGGCGGCAAAGCATCGTTTAAACGCTGTTTCACTTCTTTGAGCGTCATTTCCCCGACCAAACGCACATCCACGCACTCACAAAGGCTTTCCTGTCCCAAAGAAAGCGGACGGGCAAAGGTCATGAAAAGATGTGGATTATAGCCCTCAGTATACCAAAGCGGAATGCCTGCGCGGCGAATCGCTCGTCCCATACAGCGCATTAAATCCAAATGGGAAATATATTTGGTCATATCTGTTTTTGTAAAAAAGATACGAATGTCATTGAATTCATTTTGCATCACAGTGACCTCCGTTCAATTTTGCTGCACCGCAAGCAGAGCACTTCAATCTGCAGTGCGGTGTGGTTTCATTGCGATGTGCTTTTTCGTTTTCATGCATCAAAAATTCTTTACGCACACCGTAATCCAAATGATCCCACGGTAAGATTTCGGAAAATTCACGCTTACGATTATTGTAGAATGTCGGGTCGATACCACATTCTTCAAAAGCTGCCATCCAGTTTTCGAAGCAGAAATGTTCATCCCAGCTATCGAACTTACAGCCCTTTCTGTAGGCACTTTCCATAACATCACAGAGCTTTCTGTCACCACGTGCCAAAACGCCCTCTAAAAAGCTGGTGTGAGACTGATGCCAGCTCACCTGAATTTTATGCGTATGCACGTTTTCTAAAAGCACCTTTTGTTTTTTTACAAGGTTGTCCATGGTGTCCTGCGGTTCCCACTGGAAAGGCGTAAAAGGTTTCGGAATAAAGGAAGCTACACTGATGCTGACAGACACTGCCTTGCCCTTGGGTCTGTCCGGATTTTGGTAGTAAAGGTTGACAACCTTCTGTGCCAAGTCTGCCATACCTACAATATCATCCATAGTCTCTGTCGGCAGGCCCATCATGAAATAAAGCTTTACAGAGGTCCAACCACCCTTAAATGCCTGTGCACAGGTGTTCATGACTTCTTCTTCGGTGACATTTTTATTGATGACGTCACGAAGTCTCTGCGTACCGGCTTCTGGCGCAAAGGTAAGACCGCTCTTACGTACTTTTTTGAGTTCTTCCATAAGCTCTTCGGAGAAGTTATCTACACGAAGAGACGGAAGTGCTACATTGATTTTCTGCGGCAGTGCCCAGCTGAAGAGCTTCTTTACCAAATCTTCCAGCTGTGTATAGTCACTGGTGCTCAAAGAGCAAAGGGAAATTTCATCATAACCGCTGGTATCACAAAGAGATTTTGCCTGTTTATCAATGACTGCCGCAGATTTTTCACGAATCGGTCTGTAAATGAATCCGGCCTGGCAGAATCTGCAACCGCGGATACAGCCTCTGAAAACTTCGGCAACGGAACGATCATGCACGATTTCAATAAAGGGTACAACAAACTTATCCGGATAATAGGTGGAATCTAAATCCGAAATAATGCGTTTTTTCACTTTAGCCGGCGCAGTTTCTTTGGGCGTTACAGCTTCAATAGTACCATCTTCATGATAGGTTACATCATAAAACGCCGGTACATATACGCCCTCGATTTTGGCGGCTTCTCGTAAAAATTCAAGCTTAGTAGAGCCTTTTTCTTTGTGTTCAATAAAAAGATCTATAAGTTCATTGGTCACTTCTTCCCCTTCACCGGGCAAGAAAATATCAAAGAAATCCGCAATCGGTTCAGGATTGCAAACGCAAGGACCGCCGCCTACAACAATAGGCATCAAGTCGGTTCTATCTTTACTTCTAAGTGGAAGTCCTGCTAAATCAAGCATATTTAAAACGTTTGTATAGCAAAGCTCATACTGCAGCGTAAAGGCAATCATATCAAAATCCTTGATTGGATCACTGCTTTCTAAGGCGAACAGCGGCACGCCGGCTTTTCGCATTTCTTCTTCCATATCCACGCCGGGCGCAAATACACGTTCACACCAAGCATCTTCGCGAGCATTCACAAGCCCGTAAAGAATTTTCATGCCCAAATGTGACATACCGATTTCATAGGTGTCCGGGAAGCAAAATGCGTAGCGGAATTTAATTTTTTCTTTGTCTTTGACAACGCTGTTCAGCTCGCCGCCGGTATATCTCGCAGGCTTTTGTACTTTACTGAGTAAAGCTTCTTGCTGTTTACTTAACATAAGCTACCTCTTTTTCGTTTAATTCAACACATATCATACACGAAAAAACGAAATTTTGCAAACCCCTTCTTTAACATTTTTTATATAAAACTAAAAGAAGATAAAAGGAAAGAAGCAGTAAAGAAACGTTGTATTTTGTTTTGAAAAGTACAAAAAAGCCAATCCATAAAAGCAGTATAATAAAAATCAAAGAGACAATTTTTTCAATTTTATAGGCGTGTTCCGCCTCCTTAATATGTAAAAGCAAGGTGAAGAGTAAGACTCTGCCACCGTCCAAGGAAAATATCGGTAAACTGTTAAAAAGAAATATAAAGCCGTTTATAATCAAAAGCGTTAAATAAGTTTCGCGTTCGGTAAAAAGAAAACAACCAAGGAAGCCTACGAGAAACAGAAGATTCACAAGCGGTCCGCCCAAGGCAATGAAACGTTCTTCTCTGTAGCTTATTTTCTCGTCATTGCCCTCTACCATGGTCATGCCTAAAATAGAAAAACAGATTTCCTTGGGCTTCGCTTTACAATAAAGACATACAAGCAGATGACCGCATTCATGTAAAAGGGAAAATAAGACGGCGTAAAACAGGATTTCATTTCGGGCAATACAAAGCAAATAACAAATACAAAACGAAAACCAAAAGGTCACACGAACGTGAATGCCTTTAACTGTCAGTTCCATCGTTAAACAAGAGCCATGCAGGATTATAGGCAACCTCGTGAAGCTGTACTTCAAAATGCAAATGCGGACCTGTCGCCTGCCCGGTTGCACCGACTTCTGCTATTTTTTCTCCGCCGTTCAGCTTTAATCCTTCTGTTGCAAAAATTTCATTGCAATGACAATAAATTGTGGAAAGACCGTTGCCATGCTCCAAAACAATATATTTGCCGCGACCTTTGGATTCCCCTACTTTTTTCACCGTTCCGCCGAATGCTGCATAAATCGGCGTATGCATCGGTGCCGCAAGGTCAATCCCTGTATGAAAACCGTTTTTATTGGTAATCGGATTTTCTCTTTGCCCGAAGGAGGAGGAAACACGTTTAAATTCTACCGGCTTATGAAAAGGCTCCGTAATAAAAATCGGTGCAAACGAGGCGTTTTTACCGTAAAACGGCGCATCTTCTCCACCCATACCGTTATAGAAATTGCTTACTGCAAAATTATATAAAGAGCTTTCTTTTGGCATTTTTTCTTCGATGTACTGAGTCCAATGTGACAAGGTTTGCTTAAGTTCTTCTTTTCCCATATCTTCTTCCATAATAGATTGATAGTCTGTTTTCAGATCCATATAAAGTTTAGTTTCTCCCTTACCTACAGCAAAAATAAACAGAACCAATAAAGAAAATAAAACGAAACGTGTAATGACCAAAGGAAGCATAAAATCCTTTGGTGGTTCTTTTTCTTCGGCTCTGTATTTCTCTCTGAATTCTCGCGAAATTCTTTCATTTCTTGTTAAATACTTTCGTTTCTCATTCTCCAAAATCCTCTTTCACACCTTTCTGCGTATTTTTATTTTTCATCCTTATATCTTATGAAAACGGCAGATTTTCTATGAAAAAGATTTTGAGAAAATTTTTAAAATTGGGTCTTGCTTTTTTTTCGGATATCGGTTATAATCTAAAACCAGTGAGGACGTTTAGCTCAGTTGGTAGAGCATTCGCTTGACGTGCGAAGGGTCAGCGGTTCGAGTCCGTTAACGTCCACCAAAGAAAACACCGAACTTTAAAATAAGTTCGGTGTTATTTTTTTATTTAAGTTTTAATTTTAATAGAAAAAGCCTCCCACAAAATGTGAGAGGCTTTTTTACTTATGCGTTTTCGTTTACATGCTTTAAGAAAGCTAAGAAGTGCTTTTTGCCTTCTTCATCTCTCTTATATACACCGCTCTGCTCTAAGATAGCGGCAAAAACAATACCGATTTCTTTTTTGAGGATATCTTCACAGTTTTCCTCTGTAATCGTATATTTGTCTTTGATCATCTGTGCCCACTCGGCGTGCTTAGCAATTTCTTCGTTTGCCGAAATATCTTCACCATTTAAAATTGCTTTTCTGAGTGTTGCCATTTCGCGATTTAAACGTGCCGGTAAAACAGCAAGACCCATAACCTCGATAAGCCCGATGTTTTCACGTTTAATATGATGATATTCCGGATGCGGATGATAAAGACCGTCCGGGAATTCTTCGGTTGTAATGTTGTTGCGAAGAACCAAATCCAACTCAAAAGCACCGTCTCTGAAACGTGCAATCGGTGTAATGGTATTATGCGGTACACCGTCGGTTTCAGCAAAAATATAAGCATCTGCATCGGTGTATTTACGCCATGCAACCAAAATTCTGTCGGCTAATTCGCAGATACGCTCGGTGTTTTCAGAACGGAGACGAACTACAGACATCGGCCATTTTACAATGCCTGCCTTAACGTCATCAAAACCGTCAAAATGGAACTCGGTTTCAACTTCGGCTCTTTCCATGGGAAATACATATCTACCGCCCTGGAAATGCTCGTGTGTCAAAATAGAACCGCCGACAATCGGCAAGTCTGCGTTAGAGCCTACAAAGTAATGCGGGAAAAGCTTAATGAAATCAAAAAGCTTGTGGAATGCCGCACCGTCAATTTTCATCGGTGTGTGTGCACCGTTAAACACGATGCAATGCTCGTTGTAGTAAACATAGGGAGAATACTGCATGAACCATTGACTGTTGTTCACGGTAATCGGAATGATTCTGTGATTCTGTCTGGCAGGATGATTGAGTCTGCCTGCATAGCCTTCGTTTTCTTTGCAAAGCTGGCACTGCGGATATGCATTTTGCGGCATAGAACGTGCGGCGGCAATATCCTTAGGCGATTTTTCAGGCTTAGAAAGGTTTACGGTAATATCAATTTTACCGTAATCGGTATCAACAGTCCATTTTAAATCGTTCTTTACACGATATTCGCGAATATAGTCGCTCTTTCGACTGAGGTTGTAGTAATAATCGGTTGCTTTTTCCGGGTTCTCCTTATAAAACGCCCAGAATTTCTTTTGCACTTCAGAGGGCTTCGGAATTAAAGTACCCATAATTTTAGTGTCAAACAAATCCTTAGAGGTTACGGTATCCTCGCAAAGACCGTTTGCTACAGCATACTCTAAAATCGCAGCTAAAATGTCCTCCAGTGCATAATCCTCTTTTAATTCGCATTCTTTATAATCATCTAAAGAAAGCTTTTCTAAAAGCTGATTGCGGGTGTAAATTGCATCCTCTTTTTCAATCAGATGCTCTTTTTGTGCATAGGCAACTAATGCGCCGACGGCTTCAAAAATTTCCATTTTCTTCATTCCTTTCGAATCTAGTTTATTATAACAGAAACTTTTTTCGATTTAAAGACTTTCTAAAAAATTTGTAAAAAAGTGCCTTGCGGCAAATCCGCAAAGCACTTTTTCTGTTTATATTATACCTTTTGGCGCTTTTTGCTGACAAAGTAAATCGAGCAAAGAACCAAAAGCATGAGCACAAAACCAAGGCCGAGAGAAAGCCAAATGTTTGTAGTGAAACCTGCAATGAGATAGGTTACAAAGCAAACGGCAGCAACAAGAAGCGCATAGGGCGTTTGTGTGGATACGTGATCCAAATGGTTGCAGTTTGCACCTGTAGATGCCAAAATTGTGGTGTCGGAAATCGGAGAAATATGGTCGCCGCAAACCGCACCTGCAAGAATGGATGCCACGGAAATTGTCAAAATATTGGTAATATCGGTTGCACCAAAAATAGAAACGGCAATCGGAATTAAGATGGAGAAAGTACCCCAGGATGTACCGGTTGCAAAGCCAAGACCAAGTGCAACAAGGAAGAAAATTGCGGGCAAAATACCGGTAGAAATATTGCTGTTTGCCACAACGCCGCTTACAAATGCACCGGCATTGAGATATTTTTCGCCGCAAACACCGCTAAGTGTCCAAGCAAAGGTCAAAATGAGGATAGCCGGAACCATAGCCTTGAAGCCGTCGGTGATGCTGTCCATAAACTGACGAGAGGTAATAACCTTTCTCGGGATATATAATAAGTAAATGACAATCAAAGTGAAGAAAGAACCGATAGCAAGGGAAGGACCTGCACTACAGCTTGCAAAAGCTTCACGAACACCAACACCGTCTAAAATGCCGCCGGTATAAAGCATACCAAGCACGCAGAAAGTAATTAAAACAACAATCGGGATAATTAAATCCAAAACTTTACCACGTGTACCTTTTTCTGCCTGCTGTACTTCCACCAAGGTGTCGCCGCCTTCGGGATGTTTTTCATTGTATTTACGCATCGGTCCAAAGTCAAAGTTTGTTACAATTAAGAAAACAAGCATGACAATGGTAAAGAGTGCATAGAAGTTTGCAGGAATTGTATGTAAGAAAAGGTTAAAGCCATCAATCGAGCTTCCCTCAGGCATAGAAGAACCGACAGCAGCTGCCCAACTGGAAATCGGGGCAATAATACAAATCGGCGCCGCAGTGGAGTCGATGATATAAGCGAGCTTTGCTCTAGTAACATTCTGTCTATCTGTAACCGGGCTCATAACCGTGCCTACAGTCAGACAGTTAAAATAGTCATCCACAAAGATGAGCGCGCCGAGGCCGGATGTTGCGGCAAGTGCGCCACGCTTGGATTTAATGGACTTTGCTGCCCATTCACCGTAGGCTTTGGATGCACCGGATTTGCTCATTAAGGAAACAATCATACCGAGAATAACCAGGAAAATAATAATGGTGATGTTTCCGCCGACCTTATCACTCATGATTTCAAAGGTCAACTCCATGGACTGTAAAACATGGAAGTTGGTAAAGAACATAGCTCCCGATAAAATACCGATGAGCAAAGAAATGTAAACTTCTTTGGTAATTAGCGCCAAAACGATTGCAATAATCGGCGGCACCAGTGCCCAAAAGGTTGCTTGCATTTTCATTTCCTCCTAAAACATTTATTTTTTTAACATGGTTTTAATTTCGAAATTGGTTAAGCGGTAAATCTGCCACTGGGACATATGATGCGCGCCCTGCTTTTTATAAAATTCCTGTGACGGGGTATTCCAGTCTAAGCATACCCATTCCATTCTACCGTAGTTGCCTTCAGCGGTATAGCGTGCCACAGCATCAAAAAGTGCTTTACCATAGCCCTTTCCTCTGTGTTCGGGATTCACAAACAAATCTTCTAAATGAATCCCCTTCTCCCCTACAAAGGTCGAATAAGTTTCAAAAAAGAGTGCGAAACCAACAGGCGTTTCCCCTTCAAATCCTAAAAAAACTTTGGCGGCATTTTGCCCAAAGACAACTTCCTCCACACGTTCTTTTGTGTTGATAACCTCGGACTCCATTTTCTCATACACTGCAATGCTTTGAATGAAATCCATAACAAGGGCGGCATCCTCTATGGTTGCCAATCGAATTGAAAAGGACATTTACTGCTAACCTCCCATAAAATACTTCCTCATTTTAACAGATTTAAAACATTATTTCAACAAAAAGCCACACGAAAATGTGAAAAACCATAAATTTTTCACTAAAGATAAAGAAAAACAGCAACAGATTTTTTCTGCTGCTGTTTTTCTTAGATATTTTCCGTGCCGTTACCGATATGAGAAATTTTAACTTCTACCGAAACATCATAGGAAATTTCGCAAAGCTTATCTTTAAAATCCTGCCGATTCCTTTTATAATAAAACGGATGTTCTAGTGAAAGCCGCCTGAAAAGCCGATAAGGATCACTATTTTTTTCTTTGAAACTAGATTCCAAATTTTCGGTAATCATCTTTTCCACTCGTGCTTCGCAAAGAGATTTGGTAGAGGAAATGAAGCTTTTATCTGTCGGGGAAGGCATTTTGCTTTGATTCTCAATTAAATCAATGGTCATTTTCACATAAACCGAATAATGCGGGTTATCCTTTTCGAGTTTAGTGTGAATTTTTGTTTTAGAAGACTGAATTTGAGCTGTACTAAGGGCTTGAAACTCTGGATTTTCAACAGTAAAAAATCCACCCTCTAATTGATTATTTAATAAAAGCAAGGCTGTAACCGCATCGTCTTTTATTTCATAGGAAAGTGCATCTCCTTTAAAAACGCCCACAGAATCAATCGTGAACTTCCCCTCTTCTTCTTTCTTCTCCGCTTTAATCATTGGCAAAAAAGCATCCGTGTTTTCATCTTCCAGACGATTAACGAAGCTAAATAGTTCTTCTTTGACAATCTGCGCATTAAACCGTCTGGCATAAAAAAGGTCTTCCAAACTATTGGCAGGTAAAATGCTTTCGCCCATTTTTGCACTCACTACTTCTTCTGCTGTAGTATCCGAAAGAGCCAGTAATACGGTTGCGCGGTTTTCCGTACTACGCACAAAATAATCCAAAAACGGATAAAGTCCTTTTTCTGCTGTTTCTCTGCCAAAAACGATCAAGCGGTTTTGAGAAAGAAGTGGTTTCCTGCCCACTGTTTTTGATACATTGGAAATCGCATCCGATAGATTTTCGCCTTCTGCGGTTATAGAACTGATTACATCCCCTAAATTTGCGCCGCTGTTCGGGTTTCCTGCCATATCGGTATTTAGGGTTTGTAAGGTCACGCGCACGCCGTTCTCCGTAGCATCTACACCGATTGCCTGTACAATCAACCGGTTTTTAATTTCATTTTTGGTATAATCACAGCCACTGAAAAGGCATGAAACGATAAGAAGAAGTAAGAATGCTAAAAGAAGTTTTTTACGCATGCATGCTTTCCTCCTCTGTGCAATTCTTTCTGTTTTTGAGCTTATCTAAAATCAAAATACATAAGGGAATCAAAAACAAAAAGACAAAAGCTATAATACTTCTTGCGGTAAGATTTGTAATGGCGGCATAGTTCGAAAATCGACCGCGCAGCATAAATTGAAAAATAAAAATCACAACGCCCAAGCCGTATATATATTGGTTTTTTATTTTTTCACCGAAGGATTTTTTTAAAAGCTCAGATTGTAAATAGAAGAGCAAGCTGATTTTAAGAAAAGCTGTTAAAATCCAAATACCCGTTAAAAGCACATCGAATCGCTGAAAAACGCTGAATTCGGATAACACAGCCATAGAATAAACAGGAAAGAGCTGTTTTACGGCAAAATCGCCTAGGCCGCCAAAGGTGAAAAAGAAAATAATCAAGATAGATAAAAGCAGGCAAAAAAGCCACCAGCCATACATTTTCTGCTTATTGCCTTTCACGCGTGGCGCTAAAATAAGAATCATTGCAATTTCATTGGTAATGCTCGCCAAACGCAAACCAAATTTTACAGAAGGTGCAACACCGTCTAAAAAGAGCGGTGTAAAATTCAAAAAGCGCACCTTATCAAACATAATTAAAATAATAAAGAGAAAAGAGAAAACAAAAATGCTCAAGGCAATCGTACTTGCACGCCCTATGGCTTCTAAGCCCAATGTTGCTGCATAACAGGAAGCCGCCAGACAAATCAAAACAAACACGGTACTTTCATCGTTTGGGAAAACAGAAGTAGCAACAAACAGCTTTAAAGTCGACAAGGTAACAAAGGCAAAGTAAGAAAAGAATACAGCATATAAAACTGAGATGCACTTTGAAACTATGGGTGAAACACGATAAGCCACGTCAACCAGATTCATTTGCGGATAATTTTTCAAAAAAAGCAACATAGGGATGGATAGAATAAGAATAAACAAACCGCAAAAAAATACAGACACTAAATAATCTGTACTGGATGGTTGCTCTGTGCCTATGGAAGCCAAGGTCAAAAGGGAAAGCAATCTCGATAGCAGCAGAATGCAAAACAGTTGATATGTGCGAATAAAGGAAGTTCTGGTCACTCTATTCCCTCCTTTTATTTTTTTAGCTTACCGATTTCAAATTCACGCTTACCAAGCCGTTTCCAGCTCATACGGAATAAGGAATCTCTGGAAATCGCACCCATCTGTAAAGGCGCCAAGGGGGATAAAAACGGTGTGCCGAAAGATTCCATTGCTGAAAGATTCATTAGCAATACACCGAAACCGATGACAATACCGTAAAATCCGGTTAAACCGCCAATCAGCATAAAAACAAATCGCAGAACAGAAACCGGATAATAAATTTTAGAGACAACAAAGGAACTTATCGCCGTCATGGCAACAATAATTAACATAGGTGCGGCAATAAGACCTGCAGAAACTGCAGCATCACCGATGACCAGTGCGCCCACGATACTTACCGCATGACCCACAGCTTTCGGCATACGTATGCCGGCTTCTCGTACAACCTCATAAATAAAGTGAATGAATATCGCTTCAATCATCACAGGAAACGGCGTAATACTTTCCTGCACGGCAATATCGTAAAGCATGGCAGTCGGTAAAATTTCTTGGTGAAAGGTGCAAACTGCAACATAAAGACCCGGTAAAAAAGCGCTCATAAAAAAGCAGAGAATTTTTAAAAGACGAATAAACGAAGCATAATACGAGCGGTGGTCATAATCATCGAAGGACTGAAAATTTTCCACAAACAGATAAGGTACAATTAAAGCAAATGGCGTGCCGTCTACCAAAATCACAATACGTCCTTCTGCCATCTCCGCACAGGCAATGTCAGGGCGTTCTGTTGTGCCGACGGTGGAGAAGAGGGATGTTGTATTGCTTTCTAAAAACGGCTTTAAATAGCCCGTTCCCAAAACGACATCCAGCTGAGCTTGTTTCAGTTTATCTTTTACCGCCTCAACCGTCTCCTGCTTCACTCTGTCGGCAAAATAGGAAACACACACTCTTGTTTTACTGCTATTACCGATTTCCAAAATATCAAATCGAATTTTAGGTGAACGGATTCTGCGGCGAATTAGCGCTACATTATCTTTAAAAGTTTCAATGAAGGCTTCTTGTGCGCCAAGCTCTTGTACTTCGGTCTGCGCATTATCAATAGAACGCTTCGGAAAGCCCTGCACACCAAAGCATTCACAGAAAGCTACGCCCTCCATCATGAAGATAACAAGACCGGAAATCACCTCTTTTACGGCATCATCTAACGTGTGAACTTCCTTTTGATCAATATCGGCGCACACTCTGTCACGAATAAAGGCGACTTGCTCTTCCGGCTCTTTCGGTAGCTTTCTGCAATCCATAATCGGCTTTACAACCTGCTGTGTAACAAGAAGGTTATTACACATGCCGTCATCCATAATCAGCACGGCTTTATGACCGCCGACTACGGTTTCTTTATAAAGAATATCAAAGCTTGTGCCTAATTCTTTTTTGAAATATAAAATATTTGTTTTTAAATCTTCTGAAATTGGTACAGGCGCACTTTCTTCTCCTTTTATAGGATAAGTCACCTGTTTAATTTCATTTTTTATCCAATTAAACATAGAATCACCGCTCATATTGTAGCCCGTTTTGGTACATACTATTCTTAAAAGAATTTTAAACAGGTGATTTTATGCTAATAGCACTTTTCAGAACAATACTTTTATATTTTTTGGTTTTGGTCACACTCCGTGTGCTCGGAAAACGTCAGGTCGGTCAGCTTCAACCGGCGGATTTGGTTTTTACTATTTTGCTTTCGGAAATTTTAGTTATCCCGATGCAAGACAAAAACATTCCCCTCTTAAATACCTTTATTCCCGTTCTCGTTTTAATCGGGCTGGAAATCCTAATGTCTTGGTTCAGTTTAAAGAACCTAAAGGTGCGTACAATGCTGCAAGGCAATTCTCTTTTGGTCATTCGAAACGGTGTTGTAGACGAAGCACAGCTTCGTTGTCTTCGTTTTACCATGGATGATATTTTGGAAGAACTACGAAAAAAGAATATCTTTGATATTTCTACGGTGCAATATGCTTTTGTTGAAACCGACGGGACACTCAGCGTTCTTTTGAAGCCTGAATTTCAGCCTGCAACCTCACAGGATGTAAACGCTCAAAAAGAGCCCAAATCACTCCCCTGTGTCGTGATTTCGGATGGAAAAATTATAAATAATAATTTTAAGGATTGCGGCATGGACCCGAAAAAATTCCACGCACTCTTAAAGAAAAAGAAAATAAAGCCAGAAGATGTTTTGCTAATGACACTCGACAGTTTTGGCAACCAGAATATTATCCGAAAGGCGGAAAAGCAATGAAAAAAATAATCATCGGTATTTGTTCCTTGCTGTTAGCCGTTTTGCTGGGTTGTCTGAATTTCTGGAATTTGCAAAACATCTGCAAAAAATCCATAGAGCAAGGTGAACGTATTTTGGTTTCTGTAGAAGAGGGAGATTTCGAAAAAACAAATCGCGAGATTTCTGACTTTTTACAATTTTATGATAAAAAGCAAGTATATTTAGGTGTGTATCTCAACCATTCGGAAATCGAGGATATGGATATTTTGTTTTATGAGCTTGAAGCAAATAAAAATGCAGAAAATCCAGAGACCCTCTTAGAAAGTACCGAAGAAATAATTTACCGATTAAAACACATTGCAAAATCTGAAATACCGAATTTTAAAAATATTTTCTAAAAAGAAAAGAGACGGCAAATACCGTCTCTTTTTTATTGCTTATTCAGTTTAAGCGTTCTCTTCGTCATAATGCTTTTTGGCAATGTAAGCTGCACCGAGCATACCAGCCTGATTCTTCATTTCTGCCTTTTTAATTTGAACGTGCTTAAAACTATGTACCGGACGAGCATGAATTCTGCGTTCAATTTCGGAAACTACATAAGCCTCGTTCATAATGCCACCGCCGAGAACAATGAGAGGCGGATTAAAAATGAAAATCAAAGTCGTAAGGCCGCCGACAATTTCATCAATCCAGTTATCAATGACAGCATGGATTAAGGTATTGTTAAAATTTTCCGGTTCAAAAATCTCTCGACCGTTTAAGGTCTTGCCGGTAGCTTCTTTAACAGCATAGGTAAGCGCTCTGGTAGAAGCATACATTTCATAGCAGCCTTGATTGCCGCAGGTGCAAATTTTGCCGCCTGTATGTGTAACAATATGACCGAACTCACCGGCAGAGAAATAATCGCCGGTATAAATTTGATTGTTAATCCAAAGAGCACCGCCGACACCTGTGCCGTAGGTTAAGCACAGGAAATCCTTAAAGCCCTTTGCAGAGCCGAATTTCGCTTCAGCTGTTGCAGCGGAGTTAACATCGTTTTCAACGCAAACCGGCAAATTATATTTTTTTTGAATGGTCTTAGTGATTTCAATACCAGTATAGTTCGGAATGTTTTCACTTGCAAAAATGATTTTACCGAGTTCACTGTTTACTTGACCTGCGGTACTAATACCGACGCAGGAGATTTCGTCTGCATATTCGCCGACAATATTCATAATCTTATTCATAAGATTGGGACCGCCGAGATGTGCCTCTGTAGGAATTTCGAAGGATTTTAGAATCTCAAAATTCTCACTAACCAAACCATATTTGATGGCTGTTCCTCCGATGTCAATTGCTAAAATTTTCATACACACACCTCATTTGTTAATTTCTTCTGCTATTTTACAAAGCTTTTTCAGCCTATGATTAACTGCGGAACGGGATATGGGCGGAACCATTTCTTCCCCAATTTGTTGCAAAGAATAATCCGGATTTTCAAGTCGCAAGGTCATAATAGCCCGAAGCTCGTCCGACAGCTCTGCATATTTTACACTGTTTTCCAGTTTTTCCAAAAGCTCAATTTGCTGCATAGCGGCATTGAGCGTTTTATTTAAATTAGCACTTTCAAAATTCAAGCGGCGATTCACATTATTGCGAATATCTTTATACACAATAACATCAATCAGCTCCATAACGAACTTCGTTGCGCCCATTATACCTAAAAGATTTTGAATTTCTTCGTTTTTCTTAAAGTACAAAACGAACTGCCCGTTTCTTTCTATCTCCTTGGGCGAAAAATTGCTGTTCTCCAAGAATTTTTTCAAATCCATGGAAAGCTTATAATGCGGAACGACAAATTCCAAGTGATAACCTTTTTCCGGCGATGTAATTGTGCCGCAGGCTAAAAAGACGCCACGTAAAAAAGCGCCGATGCAACATTCGTCTCCGATATTTGCCCAATTCAAACGTCGAACACGTTCTGTTCCGTCATTACCGAATGCGGCAAGTACTTTTAAACGATCCTGTTTATCCGGAACAGAAATTTTATATTTGTTCGCCGCGTTAACGTTTACCTTCGGTGCATTTTCGCAGAAGCGTTTTAACAAGGCTTCATATTTTCGAGCGACGGGCTCGTGTTCTGTATAAATCGAAATATCATTTTGAGAAAAATTGTGGCCGAACAGCAAAAATCCATAGCACTCTGCCAATAGGCAACACGGATTTTCGGCCTCTATTTGAAGCAATTCTTCTTTTAAATCTGATGAGAAAGACATAATCTACTACCTTTGAATATCTCTGTGATACACTTTACTGCAAGCGCCCTGCTCGGTTAAATGACGATTCAGAAGCTCGGCAAAAACAACGGAGCGATGCTTACCGCCTGTACAGCCTACACCGATAGTCAGCTGACTTTTTCCCTCTTTACGGTAGAGCGGCAAAAGAAAATCCAATAAATCCATAAGCTTTTCGGAAAGGTCTTTGGCTTCTTTAAACTGCATCACATACTCTTTAACAGGTTGTTCTAAGCCGGTATGATATTTAAGCTCCGGCACATAAAACGGATTCGGAAGGCAACGAACATCAAAGAGCAAATCCGCTTCTTTCGGCGTACCATATTTAAAGCCGAAAGACATACAGTCAATTTTAAGTGCCGTAGTGGCATCTTCTAAGAAAAGATTAGCAATGCGCTCCTTAAATTGAGAACTGCCTACAGCCGTGGTATCAATAATATAATCTGCTTTTTGACGAGCCGGCATTAGGATTTCACGTTCTTTTTGAATCGCTTTTAAAACAGACGGACCCGTAAATTTATCGGAAAGCGGATGTTTTCTTCTGGTTTCTCTATAGCGACGTTCAATGACAGCATCCTCCGCATCAATAAAGAGGATTTTATAACGAACACCGTCTTCTTTGATTTTCTGTAAAACCTCAAACAGAGAGGTAAAAGCACTGCCGAGACGTGTATCGGCAACCAATGCCACACGCTCGCGCTTTTCTTTTGATTTTAAAAGGAGCTCTACAAAGGTCGGAATCAGCTCCGGCGGCATATTATCCACGCAGAAAAAACCGATATCCTCAAGTGCATCTGCCGCACGGGATTTGCCTGCGCCGGAAAGCCCGGTTACAATTACCAATTCCATTGCCCTTTGTCTCCTTATCCTAAATATTTAACTTCTGTTTCCAAAGAAACGCCTTTTTTCTCTAAAACAATCTTTTGCACATCTCTAATTAACTGCAAAATGTCCGCAGTTGTCGCATTGCCTTTATTGATTACAAAACCGGCATGCTTCTCGCTGACCTGTGCGCCGCCGACTGTATAGCCTTTAAGGCCGCACTCTTCAATGAGGCCGCCTGCAAAGTAGCCTACAGGGCGTTTAAAGGTACTTCCTGCGCTGGGGAAATCGAGCGGTTGCTTATCTTTACGTCTGCCAAAAAGGTCATCCATTTTGGCTTTAATCTCCGTGGGGTCACCCTCTCGAAGCTGTAAAGTCAAAGAAGTAATAACGTAAGGCGAATCCGTATATACGCTTCTTCTGTAAGCCAGTTTTAAGTCATCTTTTTCGAAAGATGCCAAGTCAAAATCCGGTGTAATATGTGTACAGGAAACCAAGACATCTTTCATCTCGCCGCCATATGCGCCGGCATTCATATATGCCGCACCGCCTGCCGTTCCGGGGATGCCGTAAGCAAACTCCAGACCGGTTAAACCTTGCTTCAAAGCAAAATTGCAAAGAGAAGCTAAAGACGCACCGGCTTTACATTCGATTCTGCCGTTACCCTTATAAACAATTTGTGAAAACTCTTTACCGATGCGAAGAATCACGCCGCGATAGCCGCTGTCTGCAATCAAAAGATTGGTAGAGTTTCCGAGAACAGCGTAGGGAATCTTTTGCTCTTTGCAAGCTTTTAAAACCCAAATGATTTCTTCTTCGCTTTTCGGAGAAACCAAAAGGTCGGCATTTCCGCCGGTTTTAAAGCTGGAAATGCTTTTGAGAGGAAAATTCTCTTTATATTCTATAGAGTGTTGTTTCAATACAGAAAGAACAGTTTCGTACAAGGCAAATCCTCCAAAACTTATTTATCTAATAATGCTGCACCAATGATGCCAGCATCGTTACCAAGCACTGCACTGCAAAGCTTCGTCTGCTTTGCGCTGTGAATGCTGTAGTGTTCTTTTTCAACCAAGGCACGAAGCGGTACTAAAAGGTTTTCGCCTTCACAGCCGATACCACCGCCGATGCAGAGAACTTCGGGCTGGAAAATGTTTACGATATTGGTAATACCAACAGCAAGCATACGAATGTATTTGTCTACAACAGCTTTACCAACAGCATCGCCTTTACGCATTGCATCAAAAGCTGTTCTGCCGTTTACTTTATTAATATCGTTACCGACGAGCTCCCACATCAGAGAATCTTTATGTTCTTCCATAGCTTTTTTAGTCTGTCTAACAAGAGCTGTTGCAGAGGAATAAGCTTCCCAGCAACCACGTCTGCCGCAAGTGCAAGGTTCACCGTCTAATTCAATGACGGTATGGCCCATCTCGCCTGCCGCATCATTACAACCGTTTACAATCTTACCGTCTACAATAATACCGCTACCAACGCCTGTACCAAGGGTTACGGCAACAAAATTCTTTGCATTATTGCCTGCACCTGCAACGGCTTCGCCGAGGGCTGCACAGTTCGCATCATTTTCCAAGTAAATCGGAAGATCATAGAACTTGGAAAGAATGGCTTTTGCAGGAACCTTATCAAAACCTAAGTTGTTGGCATAATCAATAACGCCTTCTTCTTTATTTACAGAGCCAGGTGTGCCGATACCGATAGAAACAATGTCAGCTTCGGTAAGCTTTGCATTTTCTAAAGCGGTTTTCACGCACGCAGCAATATCTTTTAAAATTTCTTCTGCCGGACGGGGGCAGTTGGTTTTGCGTTTGGCTTTTGTAATAATCTTATAGTTCTCATCGACAATACCAACTACGATATTTGTACCGCCTAAATCTACACCTATTCTATACATATTCTGTTTCCTCCACTAATTTCTCACTTTTTAATTTCCCCAGATGTCAATTTCTTTGCCACTGGAAGTTTCTTCATCCATACCAAGATTATGTAAAAGTTCTTGTGCCGCATTATAGCCCATTTTCTTTTGACGGTTATTCATTGCAGCAACTTCGATGATAACGGCCAAATTTCGGCCAGGCTGCACGGGAACAGTCGTTACAGGCACTTTCACACCCATAATGTTGAGATATTCATTATCAAGGCCCATGCGGTCATATACCTTATTCGCATCCCAAGGCTCAAGCTGAACCACCATATTGATTTTCTCGGTCATCTTAACAGAACCGATACCGAAAATACGGCGTGCATTGATAATGCCGATACCGCGAAGCTCAATAAAATGGCGAATGTTTTCCGGAGCAGAACCGACTAAGGTTCTGGAAGAAACTCTGCGAATTTCCACTGCATCATCTGCTATGAGTCTGTGACCACGCTTAATCAGCTCAATCGCTGTTTCACTTTTACCTACGCCGCTGTCGCCGACAATCAAAACACCTTCACCGTATACCTCTACCAAAACACCGTGACGTGTAATACGCTCAGCAAGCTCTGTACCGAGGAAATAAATCAAAGAAGACATACAGCTCGAGGTAGACTCTTCGGTGCGTAAAAGCGGCACTTGATTCTCCGTAGCATATTGTAAAAGTGAAGGCGGACAAGGCAAATTGCGCGTAATCAAAATGAGCGGCGGTTTGCGGCTTGCTAAACGCTTTAAAGATGCTTTACATTCTTCAGCAGGAAGTGTCTTTATAAATTCCAGTTCCGAAAGCCCTAAAATCTGCACACGTGCCGGGTCAAAATAATCATCATGACCGGCGAGCAACAATCCGGGACGGTTTACATCCTGAGAAGTTACAAATAATTCTGCCGGATTACTCGGCATATAGATAGTTTCAAAAGAGCATTCTTTGATAATGCGCTCCAAGGACACGGAATACTGAGATGACATTAGACCACACTCCCCTTTTTAATAGTTATTATTATAAACGATTTCCGGGAACTTTCCAAGCCTTTTCCCGAAAAATTCTTGATTTTCCTACCGCAAAAATCAACTTTTTTTGCAAATTTAAACGAGGAATAAAAAATGTACCAAAGAACATACTAAAAAAGGTGAAAAAAATGGTAATACTTCTACTCCCTCTTAAAGAAAACAAAACGCTCGCAAAGGAACTGGCTTCCTTACTGGAGAACTTCGGCGGTGTAATTCATGTAACAGAAAATTCTATTTTTGAATACGCGAACCTCTCGCCGGAGTTTTTACTGATGAATACCGACAGTTTGCTCTCCATTCATGCTGAAACTGTATTATATTTACAAACGGATGAGAGCAGTGTGAAGCATCTTCAATATTTCACGCCCGATAAAATCATCACAGTTTCAAACGGCAATAAAGCCGCAGAAAATCTGATTACAATCGGTTCAAACGCGCAGTGCACTCTCAGCGTTTCCAGTAACAACGAAAACAAACTGTATATTGCCCTGCAAAACGCCTTGACAACTTTAAATGGAACCTCAATTCTCCCTTGCGAAATTGCAGTAAATTATGAAAAAGACTACAGCTTGACTGCGCTTCTTTTTCTCACGGCTATTCTTTTGCTGTGCGAAAAATTAAACATGCAAACCCTTGAAATCGACATAAAATAAAACCGCCTGCAAACACGCAAGCGGTTTTATGTATAGTCTTTATTTAATAGCCCTGAACGCCTTCTAAAGATTCATCCTCATCAATCCATTTTTGAACGGAAATAATACGGAAGGCATCTTTGGTATCACGAATAATAACATGGGAAATACCGGCATTAATGACCATACGTTTGCACATAGAACAGCAGCAGGCATTTTCAACATATTCGCCGGTAGAGCATTCTCTGCCGACCAAATACAGCGTACTACCCAGCATTTTGTCACGAGAAGTACTGATAATCGCATTCGCTTCTGCATGCACACTGCGGCAAAGCTCATAGCGTTCACCGCGCGGCACATTTAACTTTGTACGGATGCAATAATTCAAATCCGTGCAGTTTTTTCTGCCTCTGGGTGCACCAACATAGCCGGTGGAAATCACTTCATCGTTTTGAACGATTACCGCGCCGTAGTGACGGCGAAGGCAAGTACTTCTTTGGGACACCATTTCCGCTAAATCCAAATAGTAATTGATTTTATCGCGTCTCTCCATAATCCCTCTCCTTTCAAAAGACAGATTAGTCTAAGAAATCTTTGAGCTTTTTGCTACGGCTGGGATGACGAAGCTTGCGAAGTGCTTTTGCTTCGATCTGGCGAATACGTTCTCTTGTAACGCCGAACTCACTACCAACCTCTTCAAGTGTACGCGGATGACCGTCTTCCAAGCCAAAACGAAGGGATAAAACCTTTGCTTCACGCATGGTTAAGGTCTTTAAAACCTCAGCTAACTGTTCTTTTAAGAGAAGCATGGAAGCTGCATCTGCAGGAGCAAGTGCATCATCATCGGGAATAAAGTCGCCTAAATGGCTGTCTTCCTCTTCACCGATCGGGGTTTCCAAAGAAACCGGGTCCTGAGAAACACGCAAAATCTCGCGAACCTTATCTGCCGGCATATCAAGTTCTGCCGCAATTTCTTCTGCGGTAGGATCTCTGCCGATTTTATGGAGTAACTGGCTGTTGGTCTTCTTAACCTTGTTAATGGTTTCAACCATATGCACAGGAATACGAATAGTTCTTGCCTGGTCGGCAATCGCACGGGTAATTGCTTGACGAATCCACCAAGTTGCATAGGTAGAAAATTTAAAACCCTTTGTGTAGTCGAACTTGTCAACCGCTTTAATAAGACCAAGGTTGCCTTCCTGAATCAAATCCAAGAACTGCATACCACGACCAACGTAACGCTTTGCAATGCTGACAACCAAACGAAGGTTTGCTTCGGCAAGTCTCTGCTTTGCCTGCTGGTCATTATCGCCGATACGAATAGCCAGTTCGATTTCTTCTTCGGGTGTTAAAAGCGGTACTCTACCGATTTCTTTGAGATAAACCTTAACCGGGTCATCCATAGTAGCGCCCTGTACATCTACAGCGGCCGCTTCTGCGGACTCTTGACCTTTCGGAAGTTCTGCATCAAAGTTTAAATCTTCCAGTGCCGCATCGCCCATATCGTCAATAATTTCGATATTTTGTGCTTCAATGGTTTCATAAAGCTTGTCCAGTTCATCAATGTCAAAATCCATTTCCAAAATGGCTGCATCGATTTCCTGCGCTGTTAATTTTCCGGCGGTTTTACCTTTTTCAAGTAACGCCGTGATAGGGGATTTCTTTTCTGTGTTTTCCATATTTACTCCTTCACCTTATGTAAATATTTTTATTGCTTAAAGAGATTTAAAAACTCATCGTCGGAAAGGGCCGCAACGTCCTTTTCGGCATTTTTTTGTTTTTCTTCTCTTAACACACGTATACAGTCCTTGCACTCAGCTAGAGTATTTGCAAGGGTCGGAATTTTTGTTTGAATCTTGGCAATAGCACTGAGTTGTTCTGGTTCAAACTCATTTGAAATCATAGAGAGCATAAACTCGCCGTTCTCATTTGTTTTCTGCTGAATGGCTTTATAAACCTTTCGGTTAAATTCCGTCAAAAATAAATCTTCGGAAAGGAAATTTTCCAAATCTCTGAAATAGCCCGGATTATTCATAAGCGAAGCTAAAAGCATATCTTCCGCGCTCGCAGCTCTTAGATATTTTCTGCGCTCTGGATTCACATGCAGCAAATTCTTTTGTGCGGATTTTTCTTCTTCCTGCGCAATTTTGAGACGATTTTTTTCGGTATATCGTTTTTCTGCATTTCGGCTGCGTTTCACTTGTAACAATATGGCATCTTTCTGCACACCGAGCTCCTCAGCGAGTCTTGTTGCATAAACATCCAGTTCCACAGGACTTTGCAGCTTTGCGAGAATTTTACAGGCTTCTCCTAAAAAGCCGACCTTGCCGTCGGAGGTAGAAACGTCGAACGCCTCTCTGGCACGCAAGATTCGATATTCCGTATCATTGGAAGCTTGATTTAATAGGCGTTTAAAATATTCTACGCCATGCTTTTTGATAATTTCATCCGGGTCTTTACCGCCCTGCATGCGAATCACTTTCACATGTATGGTCGTTTTTGAAAAAATTCGAAGTGCTTTTTGGGTTGCTTTTTGCCCGGCTTCGTCATTATCATAGCAGATTAAAATATCCGAAACATAGTGAGACATCAAACCCGCCTGCTGCTCCGTCAGTGCTGTTCCGAGGCCTGCAACGGCGTTGGTAAATCCGGCTTGATGCAAAGAAACGACATCCATATTGCCTTCGCAGAGAATCAATTCTTTTGCCTGCGATTTTTTGGCAAAATTAAGGCCGAATACATTTTCACCTTTTTTATAAATCAGCGTATCACTGGTATTGACGTACTTTCTGGGATCCTTGTCCGGGAAAACAGTTCTGCCGCTGAATGCCAGAACATTGCCGCGCAAATCAATAATCGGGAACATGACCCTGCCCATAAAGGCATCAAAATAATGTTTTCGATTATTTTTACTACTCAATCGCAGAAGGTTTGCTTCGTATAGCTCATCCTCTTTAAAGCCTTGCGCCAACATATATTTTTTTAAAGTATCCCAACTATTCGGCGCATAGCCGAGGCCGAATTTTCGGATAATCTCATCGGAAAGCCCACGGTCATACAAATAGCGTAGACCGATTTCACCTTCTGGAGAATATAAAACCCGATGGAAAAATTTTGCCGCAACTCGATTGGCTTCATAAAGCCTTCTTTTACGGTCAAACAAACCCGCATCGTAATTTCCAACTTCAGGAAGTGGTAATCCTGCACGTTCGGCAAGAAAACGAATGGCTTCGCCGTAGCTAAGGTTTTCGATATTCTTAATAAAGGTAATTACATCGCCGCCATTACCGCAGCCAAAGCAATAATAAGACTGTGTTTCAGGATAGACCGTAAAAGACGGTGTTTTTTCATTGTGGAACGGACAAAGGCCCGAAAGAATTTTGCCTTTTCGTTTTAAAGTAACGTAAGAAGAAATGACCGTTTCAATATCGGATACGTTGCGAAGTTCTATTAAAAAATCATCTGAGAAACGCAAAATCACCTCTCCTTTCCGGGTTAAAGTCCTTTCTCAATCCAGGCTTTCGGTATGTAAATCTCGTTATAAATCGAGAGCACATAGCCGTCGGACATGCTTGCTACGTAGTCACAAGCCGCACGCTCTGCACCTTCGGACATTACGGTCTGCCAAAAGGTGGACGGCATTTCATCTGTATGTTCTGCAAAATAATAATATAAGCTTTTAATCAAAGCCTCAGCCTTTTTCTCTTCACCCTTACACACGGGATTCGTATAGACATGTTGGAACATGAATTTGTTAAGTTCAGCAAATGCCTGGCTGATTTCAAGCGGCATTGAAAGTGTTTCTCTGCTGTTTTCTACAACAGAGGTTACTAGAGTATTGATACGTGCAGATTTTGAAGCCCCAAGAGTTTCACGAACGTCTAAAGGCACTTCTGTTTCCTGCATAACGCCAGCTCTAACAGCATCATCAATATCATGATTCAAATAGGCAATTTTATCCGCCAATTTTACAATTTGGCCTTCTAAGGTATCGGCTTCTTTACCTCGAGTATGGCAAACGATGCCGTCGCGAACCTCATAGGTTAAATTAAGACCTTTTCCGTCTTTTTCAAGGTGGTCCACAACACGGAGGCTTTGCTCGTAATGACGGAAGCCTTCCGGAAACACTTCATCCAGCGCACGCTCACCGGCATGGCCGAACGGTGTATGTCCCAAATCGTGCCCCAAAGCAATCGCTTCGGTTAAATCCTCGTTCAAACGAAGGGCACGTGCAATGGTTCTTGCAATTTGAGCTACCTCTAAGGTATGCGTCAAACGGGTTCTGTAATGATCTCCCTCCGGAGAGAGAAAAACCTGGGTCTTATGCTTTAAACGTCTGAACGCATTACAATGCAAAATACGGTCGCGGTCTCTTTGGTATTCGGTACGCAAGGGACAAAATTCTTCCTGACGCTGTCTGCCTTTTGTGTTTGCGGATAATGACGCATAAGGAGAAAGCGTTTGCGCTTCGATTTGCATAGTTTGTTCTCTTACGGACAAAGACATAAAGACACCGCCTTTTTGTTTTTTGCCTATTCTACCTATATATACGCAGAAAAATCTATTTTCCCTTTAAATTTCGGCAAAATTTTGCGAAATTTTTTGAGCTGTAATTTTTCCCTCGGATTGTTCATAGATAGTTTTTATCCAAAACGCTTCGCGCTCTGCCGGAACAGAGAATGTAAGCGTTACATTTTCCATGAATTCTTCGGACTGCATATGCACATCCGTCTCTTTAAATAAAGCCAAAAGGCGCTGATAAAAGCCGTAGTCAGTTTTTAACTTTAGGATGCTACAAAGCCCCATTCGTTTGATTTCGCCTTTTTGCAGTGCAAGTTTTGCCGCATGACCGTAGGCTCTTGTGAGACCGCCTGTGCCAAGCAAAATGCCGCCGAAATAACGAGTGACAACAATCACCGCATCGGTAATTTCTTCTTTTTCTAGTAAATGTAAAATCGGTGTGCCTGCTGTACCCTGTGGTTCACCGTCATCGCTATAGCGTTTTATATTGCCGTCACGCAAAATATAAGCAAAGCAGTTATGGCGCGCATTATAGTGTGTTTTTTTGATTTTTTCAATAAAAGCATTCGCTTCTTCCACAGTTTCTACAGGACAGATATTGCCAATAAAGCGAGAGCGTTTCTCTGTAAATTCATCCTCTGCCGCCGTTTTTACGGTTTTATATTCCATGCACATCGTTGTCGCTCCCTTTCAGCCTTAGATAATGAGAAAAGCGGCACAAAACTGCGCCGCTTTTCGTTTGCATGTCTTATTTGTTAAGATTGAATCTCTTGTTGAATCTGTCAACACGTCCGCCGGTATCAACAAGTTTCTGCTTGCCAGTAAAGAACGGATGGCAGTTCGAGCAAATGTCCACACGAAGTTCATCTTTTGTGGAACGAGTTTCAAACTCTGCGCCGCAAGCACACTTAACGGTTGCGGTCTTATATTCGGGATGAATGCCCTGCTTCATTTAGGTCACCTCTTTCGACACTACTTTACGTGTTTATACATTAACAACAGCAGTTATTTTAACATACTACTTTCTAAATTGCAAGAGTTTTTTTGAATTCTTTAAAGATTTATCGAAATTTCTTTTTTTAAATAGAACGAATAAAGCAAGGTTTCGGAAATTTCTTTCCCAAAAACTTCCTTTGCGGCACGTTTATAAACCGATAGCTGCGCTTTATAGGTTTCCCCGAGCATTTCTTCATCCTTTTCGTGGTCAGTTTTATAATCGACAATCACAATCTTGCCGTTTTCCTCAAAAGCACAGTCCAGTACGCCTTGAATTAAGACTTCTTCCGCTTTGAGAGCATCGGGAAGTGCTGAATCTACATCCCCCGCTGAAAAGAAAACGGTAAATTTTTGTTCTCTGTAAATCCTCGGAGATTTTGCCATGCGGGCAAATAAAGGCGAAGAAAAGAAAGCAAACAAGCCTGTTCTGTCGAGGGCTTCTGTTTCTTCTTGAGATAAGAAACCTTTCTTTTCCAAACGCTGAATTTCTTTTTCTAAATCTTCCTTTGCATTTTTAAAATCGCATTTCTCTGCAAAGCGATGTGTTGCCGCGCCGCGCATAGCCGGTGTTAAGCCTTCTTTACTCATAAACGCCGGACGTGCTGTCGCGAAGAAATCAACAGGCTTGTGTTTCTCATTTAATGCGGATGCGGAGGCTTTTGCTGGGCACTTACTCAGCGCCGCTCGCGGATAAACATAAGAGGTTCTTTCCCTAATTTTGGAAAGCAATTCTGCATTTACTACAGCAGGAGCTTCCTCCGGTTCATCCTTCTCCCGAGCTTGTGCCTCAAGCGTATCCAAGACGATTTTCAGTGAAAAATGTTCCTGGGATTTTTGAACCGGCGGCATATCTGCCAGTGCTAAAAGTGCATCGGCATCCGGATGCTTTAAGAGTGCGGCAACCAATAAATCCAAATAAGAACCAGCTTTCCGAACGAAAAAGAGCGGAACTGTATCTTTATTTAAAACAGCCAAAGCCGCATTTTTAATGACATTTTGAATACTGCGCTTTTTACCGCCACTACCAACTAAAATCAGTTTTTCTTTCGCTCGTGTCAGCGCAACGTATAACACTCTGAGTTCCTCGGCCCGTTCATCTTCTGCTATAGCCAGTTTGCCGGCAACATACGGCACAGAGGAAAAGACGCGGTGATTTTTTCTGTCTGGAACCTTCATACCGATTTTCATATCGTTATGAAGCAGCATTTTCTTCTTTTGGTCTTGGGTGTTAAAGGAGCTGCCACACTTGGCAAGAATGACTACCGGAAATTCCAAGCCCTTGCTCTTGTGAATGGTCATAATACGCACCACATTGGCATAAGAGGACACACCGGTTGCCGCCTCTACGTTAGACTCATTTTCTTTCAAGCGGTCTAAATAACGCAAAAATCCTGCCAAGCCAGTTTTACCTTTGGCTTCATATTCCTCGGCATACTGTAAAAGCAAAAGCAAATTCAGCCGTCTGTTTTCACCGCCGGGCAAAGCCCCTACAATCGCTATACAGCCGGTCTTTTCATAAATAGCACGCAATAAGCTTGCAGGCGTTAAGGTGGTTGAAAGTCGGCGCAGATAAGCATAATCTTCTAAAAATGCTTTGGCTTTTACTTCATCCGATCGAGTTAATCGGGAAAAGAAACTATCTTCTTTATAATCGAGCTTTAAGTTAGAAATATCATCCGGCGTAAAGCCCCAAAGCGGTGATAAAAGGCAGGCACAAAGCGGCACATCCAAAAACGGATTGTCTAATATCTGCAGAAGAGAAACCACAAGGCTTACTTCACGCATGGAGAAGAAGCCGCCTTTCTTTTGGAAGAACGTCGGTATGCCTTCGTTTTCCAGTGCTTCTTTATATTTTTCTGCACCTGTTGTCGAGCGCATCAAAATGCAAATATCCCCATACTGGACAGGTCTTTGGGTCTTATCTTTTTGAAAAACCGGCATTTTACTGTCAACCATTTGACGAATTGTTTTCGCAATGTGTACCGCTTCCGGCAAACTACCGTCCTCGTTCGCATCATTGCTTTCGAGAAGGTGCAATTCTACAGCCAAATCTTCTGTTCCGGCAAAGTCTCCACAGGGATTCAGTTTTTCTGTATCGCCGTATTCTACCCCGCCCATTTCACGAGACATAATTCTCGAAAATACAGCGTTAATTCCCTCAGCGACCGTTTTTCTGGAACGGAAGTTTGCATTCAGGTCGATTCTCGCTGGAAAGGTTTCACCGTCGTAAACTGCAGCATGGTCTCGCCTTTCGATAAAAATATCCGGCATTGCACGACGGAACGCATAAATGCTTTGTTTTACGTCGCCAACCATAAAGAGATTTTTTTCGTCATCTGAAATAGCGGAAAAAAGTAAATCCTGCGCTTTATTGGTATCTTGATATTCATCTAAAAGAATTTCTCTGTATTCCTGCGCAAGAGTTTTTGCAAGTTCCGTACGCACGAGATTGCCCTCGGCATCTTCGGTCACACAAAGCTGTAATGCCATATGTGAAATATCGTTAAAATCATAAGCATTTGCTTCTTGCTTTTTATGATAGAGAATGTCGGAAAAGCGCTCCACGGTATCTATCAGCAAAGAAATAATCGGCTGTAAGATTTGAGCATCTTCTCTATATTCGTCGCAGGTCACCGGTAAAATCCCGACAAGCCCTTTCATGGCTTTTTTTACGCTATCACGAAGAGAGGTTGCCGTAGCTTTAACCAAGCTTTCTTTATATTCTTTCGGTGCAGCTTTCAAGCGCTCGGGCTTATAGCTTTCCAGTTCTTCTTTTAACGCATCCCAGTCTCTTGCTTCACATAAATCCAAAAGCTTTTCATTCGTGTAAAGATCAGAATTCAAAGCCGGTGCATATGCATCTAAAAGCGGTATATCGTCTGCTAATACAGAAAAAGCCGTATGCAAAATCTCGATATTATCTTTTGCAATGTCTTTTATATAAGCAAGGATTTTTTGACCCCAAGGTGCAGAGAAGGCCTCTTTTTCAGAGCTGTACAGTTCGGGAATATTCTGAAGCCATATATTAGGAAAAGGATAGGCCTGTGCATAGTGATATAAATCTAAAATGGTATCTTTCAACATTCTGTCAGAGCCGCCGAGTAAAAAGATATCAGAAAGATTTAAGAAAGCTTCACTTTTTTCACTGTAGAGCGACAAAATACTTTCGGACACTGCCTCTTCTTCCATAGATTTTCTTTCGCTGTCATCCAAAAGACGAAAATCTGGAGAAATATTCAATTCATTATAATGCGCCTTGACCAAAGTACCGCAAAAGCTGTCGATTGTACAAATCTGAGCTGTAGGTAAAAGAAGCTGCTGCTTTAAGAGGTATCTGTTTTGCGGGTCATTTTTCAGACACGCCTCCAAGGCTAAGGCGATACGTTCCCGCATTTCTGCCGCTGCCGCTTTGGTGAAGGTTACAATTAAAAGCTTGTTTAAGGGACAAGGATTTTGCGTATCGCAAACCATTCGAATGACACGTTCTACAAGAACCGCAGTTTTACCGGAACCTGCCGCCGCGGAAACTAAAACTGTGCCGCCGTGTGCCTGAATTGCATTTTCCTGTTCTTGGGTCCACCTCACGCTTCATTCTCCCCTTTCATTAATTCTGCTTTCGCTTTATCAAAAGAGCTTGTACTGTCTAAGGTTTTGATCGCATCGCCCTCTTCAAAGCCGCAAATGCTTTTAAAATCGCAATATTTGCAAGCCACATTCGTTGTATTTAAATGTGTCGGCAAAACAGGAATAGCGCCCTTTTGTAAATTTTCTGCCATAGAAACAAGATTCCCGTCTACCCGGTCTTTTAAATAAGCAAAGGCTTTTTGATTGAGCAAAGAGCCTTTGAACTGTTCACCACTTTGTGTGACGCGAACAAAAGCGCCTGTAACTTCCTTGTCCATGCCTAAAATTACATCCGTATTTTCTAAGATAACACCATCCATACGGCTATTTTTCAGTTTGGCCTCTCGGATATCCTTTTCCTGTGCATCTCGGTTTAAATCATCGGTAACCGCTTTAGCCGGAAGATATAACACGCCCGCCGGAATCGCTTTGCCGTAATGTTCCTCACCGTTTTCGGCAATCGCAAATAAATAAATCAGCATTTGCATATTCAATCCGCCGAAGACATCGGAAAGACGGAAGGTTTTGCCACCGGATTTATAATCGATGATACGGAAATAGGTTTTGTCTGCCTTTTGCATTAGATCCACACGGTCTACAGAACCGATAACCTGCAAGCTTCCGCCGTTTTCCAACGCAAGTTTATAAGGGTCAATCGGTCCGTCCGGTGCTATAGAAAGTTCAAAATCTGTCGGTACAAAGTCACAAACCTTGCTTTCTTCTAAAAGTCGCTTTAAAACATCGAAAACGGTTTTAGAAAGATCAGAAAGAAGATAAATAAAGCGCGCATCTTTATCTTCTTTGCCGCCCATTTTTTCTTCGATATAAAGGGCAATAAGCGCTTCGATTTTTTCTTTCAGCTCCGTATCGGACATCGAGGAAAGTGCTTCTAAACTATAATCTCTTAAAATCACTTCCAGAATATAGTGCATCAATGTACCGCTTTGTGCAAAATCAATTTCTGCTTTTTTCAAGGGGCGAAGCTGTAAACCGAATTTGCAAAAATAAGAAAACGGACATTTATAATAAACTTCTGCCTTAGATGCAGAAATAAGCATATCTTTTCCGAAGAGTTTCTGGGAAACCTCTTGATTTTGAAACTTCATATTCTCTTGCTGCGCAGCCTGCTTTACCGCCGCTGTGCGTGCGGCATAGGTAGGTTCATTCTCAAAATACGCCTTTAACGTCGCTGAAAGCTCTGTATTTTCATGGTACAGCAATGCCATTGTTTCAAACGCCGAGGGTGCACATTCTGTATGCTCTTCATAAGGCACGGTGTTGGAATCGGTTACAGAAACCGTCGGCAAAATCTTTTGAATTTCACGCACCAGTTCCGATTCCGTCATACTGTTGCCTTTGAAATCCGCTGTAGAATAGGAAACAAAAAGCTTTTGTGTTGGAAGAGAAAGCGCGTTATAAACAAATGAGCGTTCATCCACCGTTTTAAATTCTGCGGTTTCGGTCAGTTCTATGCCAAGTGCCTCTAAGGTTTTTCGCTCGGTATCGTTCAAAATGCCTTCCGTTGGCGGATTTTCAGGAAAAACGCCGTCATTGGCACCGATAATAAACACCGCTTTGGGCGGTGCAATACGCATGCGGTCAATCGCACCGACTGTAATCATATCGAGTCCTTGTGGAATCTGCCCCAAATTCACGGAATCCAAGAGAATAGAAAATAGTTCTCTATATCGTTTCGGAGTAACCGTTTCATCGCCTAAGGCAGAAAACAGGCTGTCTAAAAACTGCATCAAAATTTCCCAAACAGTGTTTTGCTGTTCGGAAAGTTCTTGAAAGCCGCAGTTTTTTAAATTAACAGCCAGAGTTTTTAAATGTTCATCTACCTCATTTTTCTTTAAAAAGCTAAACAGCATTTTGGATTTTTCAGCACCGGTTGCTTCCGAAAACATCTTTTTAAAAGCCAAAATCGGTCCCACAGCTTTTTCGCGGAGGGTATTTAAGTGTTCCAGCTTCTTTTGGCTTCTTTCGTGCATAGAAACCCCTAATCCGTCGGGATTTCCTGTAAACGGCATTGCCCATTTCGAATAATCAATGTCCCAAACAGTTGCATAGCTTTCAAGGCCGGCAATTTCCTTAGCCGAAAGGTCGGTAAGCTCTGTTTTTAAAAAACGCATTAAATTTTCTGTGCTGATACCATCTGCTGCCATATCCAAAAGGGATGTAACATAGCGCATAAGCGGCTGTTGGCGAACAGGTTGGCGTTTATCCTCAAAGAAAGGTAGACTATATTTCTCGAATGCGGCATGCAAATCGCTGTCGTACTTATCTTTACGGCGTTCAACAACCGCAATATCCTTAGCCTTATACTGTTCCTCACGCAGCAGCCTATGAATCGTGCGTGCCACATATTCGCATTCATCCGCAGGATTTTGACCAGAGAAAACATATACTGGCACATTACTTTGCTCCGTGTATACTTCGGGATTGATTTTATAAACATTCTCCTCTAAGAATGAAAGGGCTTCTGCTTTTTTGAGCCTTGTATTGGGCAAAATCAACGGTTTTTTAACGCCGACGCCAACTTCTGCTGCCGCCCGTTTTAAGGATTCGTATTCTTTATAAATGTTGTCAAACACGCAAGGCACACGGTTGATAATATCTTCATCTAAACACAGGGTAATAATGACATCCTCACAGCGAGACAAAAGAAGTGAAATCACCCTTCTTTCTTGTTTTGTGAAACCGTCAAAAGCATCAATTACAACCGTTTTACCATGAAAGAACTCCGTTTCGGGAATAAAATCCGCTAAACGATCCAGCAAATCTGTATCGTCGCTGAAATGGGATTGAACCAAGGCGTTATATAAGTCCGTAATCTTGATGAGTTCTGATAATTTATCTTTTAAAACAGAAGGCTCTAAAGATGCCCCTGCCTTTTGCAAGGCATCAGTCGTTACGGCGCACTGTTTTAATTCAGTAGAAAAGGTTACAAGGCTAGTTAAAAGCTGCGGTTTATCCATAAATTTGCGATAAAGATCTGCTTCTTCGTCAAGACCCTCAATAGCTCGGCTCATGAGCACAGCTCTTGTGCCGTCATCAATTTTCACCTTCAGCTGAGGTTTATATTGCATCAAAACCGTTTCTGCAAGTCTGGAAAAGCTTAAAATCTCTAAGGAGAGCATATCTTTTGCCCCGATTGCATGCAGCATGGCACGTTCTGTATCAAAAGAAAATTGCTCGGGCACGATTAAAATAAATTCCCGATTTTCTTTTTTGATTTTTTCGGCGATATATTGTCTTACATATTCGGTTTTGCCACTGCTGTTTCTGCCAAAAACAAATCGAAGCATTCTGTTCCCCTCTTTGTATACATTTTTTATTATTTTAGCATAGACACAAAAGGTTTACAAGCCGAACCCCTGCATAAGTACAGATTTTCGTACATAGAATTTTATGTTTAAAGAATTCTATAAGGTATGATTTCCGGGACGATAACATTATACTGGATTTGGTGATAACATGAAACGTTTTAGAAAAAGATGTTTAAATAGCATATTCCTTTTGCTTTTTGTTTTTTTAACTGTCGTCGCAACAATGCTGACCGTATATGTGTGCACCTTACCCATTCGCAAGGTCGCAGAAGTGCCTTCCGTATGCATTGACCCCGGGCACGGCGGACATGATTCCGGCGCAACGCATGAAGGGAGGCTGGAAAAAGATGACGTATTACGGCTTTCGCTTCTAGTACGTGACAAACTGGAAGCTAAAGGAATTCCAGTCTATATGACGCGTGAAGATGACACCTTTCGTACCCTTGACGAACGTTGTACTTTTGCCAATCAAAAACATTGTGCCTTGTTTGTATCCATACATAGAAACAGCTCCGAAAAAGGCAAAGGTATGGAAATGTGGGTACAAAACACGCCGGAAAAGGCGGATTATTTTCTTGCAGAAACGATGCTCAGCAACCTAAATGCCAGCGGACATATTACCAAAGCGCGCGGTGTAAAAACCGGTTATATAAAAAATGCGGACGGTAACTACTACGTTAACGCCCACACAAAAATGCCGAGTTGTCTTGCTGAAATTGGCTTCGTAACAAGTCCAGAAGACAACGAACTTTTTGACACCTATTTAGAGGAATATGCAGAATGTATCGCCTCGGGAATTGAAGCTACACTCCTAAAATTTATAAATGAAGCTTCATAAAATGATAGACCACGCGGACAGCAGCTTTTCTAAATTCCATGCGGCATTGGCAGGGCTTGTAGATGGTAGAAGCTGTGCTTCGACCTTTGTTTCCTTTAACAAATAACGATTATAATAATTGTAAGCTGTTTTCCCGTTGGTAAAAATACGTTTCACCTTGGACTCCCTTAAAATTTTCGAAATATCGTTCGGTACGGCGTTTTCGATACTGGAATCCGAAGAGCCAATAATATCACAGGAAGCTAAAACGTCCCAAAGCGCAATATGATGTTTTAGAGCAAGTGCTTTCTTTTCTTCTACGGTAGTAGGAACAGGTTCCTCTGTTAAAGAAGCCAAAACTTTCCAAAAACGGTTTTGCGGATGCCCGTAAAAGAACATACTTTCCCGGGATTTAACTGACGGAAAGCTTCCTAAAATCAAGATTTCACTTTCTTGATTATATAAAGGCGGTATAGGGTGCTCAACATGCGTTTTCTTTTGATTTTCTGCCATAACTTTCTCCAAATGTAAAAAGAGCGGATAGAATCTATCCGCTCTTTTCTTAGTATCTTACTTATTTTGTACCGAAAATACGGTCGCCTGCATCGCCGAGGCCAGGAAGAATGTAGCTGTGCTCATCCAATCTCTCATCCAAAGCTGCGCAGAAAATATCTACGTCCGGATGTGCCTTTGTGAGCGCGTCTAAGCCTTCGGGAGCGGCAATGATGCCCATAAACTTAATGGACTTCGGATTATAGGTCTTAATCTGAGAAATCGCATCGATTGCAGAACCGCCGGTTGCAAGCATCGGGTCTAAAACGATAACCTCACGCTTAGAAATGTCTGACGGCAATTTGCAATAATAAGGAATCGGCTTAACGGTCTCCGGGTCTCTGTACATGCCGATGTGGCCGACCTTTGCAGAAGGAACAAGTTCCAAAACACCGCCGAGCATGCCAGTACCTGCACGAAGAATCGGAACGAATGCTAAAGTTTTACCAGAAATAACCTTTGTTTTTGCCATAGCCATAGGAGTTTCAATTTCTACTTCTTCTAACGGCAAATCACGTGTTGCCTCATAGCACATGAGCATTGCAATTTCCTGAACAAGTGCACGGAACTCCTTAGAGCCGGTATTTTTATCGCGTAAAAGTGTGAGCTTATGCTGAATAAGCGGATGATTGGTAATAGTTACTTTTCCCATAACCGTAAGCCTCCAAATATTTTCTTTTCTTAGTTATTATATAACAACAGACAAAAAATTACAAGAATTTATTTTTGCTTCTGTTAAAAAATTACTGTTCGTTTTCAATAGCTGTAATCTGGTCTACTCTTCTCTGATGACGGCCGCCCTCGAACTCTGTGTTCAAGAAAACATCAACAAGCTCGCAAGCTGCACCAGGGCCGATGACTCTGCCACCCATGCAAAGTACGTTGGCATTGTTGTGAAGACGAGTGTATTTTGCGCTGAAATAGTCAGAGCAACATGCCGCTCTGATGCCCTTTACTTTGTTTGCGGACATAGAAATACCAATACCTGTACCGCAGCAAAGAATGCCAAGGCTACCCTCATCAGCCAAAATACGCTGACAAGTTTCTTTTGCAATTAACGGATAATCTACGGACTCCTCGGAATAGGTACCGCAATCGGTAACTGCAATGCCCTGCTCTTCTAAGTGTGCTTTAATAGCTTCTTTTAATAAGAATCCGCCGTGATCTGCACCTAAATAAACCATTGTTTTTCTCCTTTAATCTATTTATTTTTATTTATAAATTTTTCTTTTTATTGTTGAGCTCTCTTTGTGCCTGAGGCAAGCGTAAGTACATCGGCAAAAGTGCCTGTGCCTTTACGCCCTCTTCACCGTTTGCGATATGCTCTTTAGCTAAAAGTCCGACAGAAGAAGCGCGGACAAATCGAAACTGCGAAGGAGCAAGGGAGAATCTGTTGCTGTCTTTTGCAAAGGCATCCATGCCCTTTTGCGCACCGTCTCCGACCAAAAGCACCTTTTCGTTCTCATACTGCTTTAAAATTTCCGAAAGCTCCGCAGTGCTCATTGCGGAATCTTCTAAAAGGCGATTTTCGCCACGGAACAAAGCCGTATATACTTGGTCTCGTCTTGCATCCATCAAGGGGCAAACAATACCGTCAAAGCTTCTGAAGGGATAAGCGGCGGCTTCTAAAGCCGATACCGCATAGCAGGGCTTCTTTAAAGCATCTGCCATCCCCTTAACTGCCGCAACACCAATTCTGACGCCTGTAAAGGAGCCAGGGCCAACTGTAACGGCAAACCCGTCTACGGAATCCATCGGGATTTGTGTATTCTTAAAAAGCTCCTCTACCATGGGTAAAAGGGTTTGGCTGTGGGTCAACTTTACGTTGGTAAACGCTTCCCCTAAGACAACATCCTCGTCTAAAAGTGCTACGCCGGCAGAAACAGAGGCACAATCTAAAGCTAATATTCTCATGACAGACGTTCCTCCAATCCTTCTATATCAATGCGACGTGCATCGTCTTGTTCACCGCGTGTAATGGTAATGCGAATTGCATCATCAGGAAGCGCATTTTCAATATTTTCGCTCCACTCTACGCAAAGCACTGCACCGGCATCCATATATTCAAAATAACCAGTGGAATCTAAAGCATCCCAAGAATCCACACGATACATATCAAAATGACAAAGTTCCTCATGCTTACCGTAAACCTGCACAATAGAGAATGTGGGACTGCTCACCGCCGAGGTGAGACCCATACCTTTTGCAATGCCGGTTACAAAAGCCGTTTTACCTACACCGAGGCCGCCGAAGAAGGCAATCACTCTGCCGCCGTGTAGAGCTGCGCCGAGCTTTTCACCGAGCGCTACGGTCTCTTTGTAGCTATTTGAAAAATAGGTTTCCATAAAATCACCAGAAGTATTTTACCACGCTTTTTCTGTTTCGTAAATAGTTTTTCCTTGAAATTACGCCTATGACATACTATAATAATCTAGAGACTGCATTTTTCGTCTCTCTTTGTTTAAAAACACATGCCACAGCGGCAACAGACAATAAAGGATTATTCTATGAAAAAAAGACTTGAATCAGTAAAATTATTTTTTAAAGAAACCGATTTAGTGCTTCTGATTACTTGCATATTAACCTCCATTTTCGGTTTTATTATGGTTTGCAGTGCAACGAAATTCAAATTAAATCCCGGAGAAGTGCTTTCGCGTGACAGTTTAATTATGCTCATCGCCATTATCATAGGCATTATGCTTTCGCTTTTTATTTCGTATTTTAATTACGAGGTATTCACGAAGCTTTGGGCCATCATTGGCATTGTTTCGCTAATTAGTATGATTCTCTTATTCTTCATTGGTTCCGGACCGCAGGAAAGACCGGATGTTCACACCTGGATTAAATTTAAATTCTTTAGTATTCAGCCTTCGGAATTTGTTAAAATCGGCTTTATCATTACCTTCAGCGTGCATTTGGAAAAGCTTAAAGATAAAATCAATCATCCGCTCAGCATTGCGCTTCTCGCCATTCACGCTTTAATTCCCACACTTTTGGTTATTAAGACCGGCGACATGGGTTCAGCGCTTGTATTCATGCTCATTACAGTTGCTATGCTCTTTGTTGCAGGCGTACACTGGGGCTATTTCTTAGGCGGTATCGGCTTTGTTGCCGCCATCTCCCCTCTAGTTTGGATGTTCATGTTCTCTTCGATTCAGAAGAATCGATTTTTAGCGTTAATTTATCCGGAGCAATACCCCGATATTATTTACCAGCAAGAGCGAGCGCTCACGGCAATCGGTGCGGGCGGTATTTCGGGACAAGGCTTATTTAAAGGCGCTTATACGCAGGCAGGCTACGTTCCCGAAGCGCAAAACGATATGATTTTCAGTCCTATTGGCGAAGAGCTTGGCTTTATCGGCTGTATTGTTGCTCTTTCTCTGCTCGCCTTTATTGCGATACGCATTCTCTTTATCGGTAAAAAGTCCCGCGAGCACTCTACCAATCTTATTTGCAGTGGTATCAGTGCCATGCTTGTCGGCCAGGTCATCATCAATATCGGCATGTGCTTAATGCTTCTGCCTTGTATCGGTATTACACTTCCCTTCTTCTCCGCGGGTGGTTCTTCTAACCTTAGTGTCTATCTTGGTATAGGCTTGGTGCTCAGTATTTACAGACACAACTGTGACCGAGGCGCAGAAGATATTCACATTTATGACAGCTTAAAAAAGAAAAACTAAAGAAAAAAATTGCACCCCGTCTCCGCAAGGACACAGGGTGTTTTTATGCAAAAAAAGGCACCCCGAAAGAGGTGTCTTTTTCATTTTTTATTTTTTCGTTAAATTTGCCATGCGTGCCATAAGCTTTTTTGTGCCGGCTTTTTGGAAAGCGACCTCTAAAAGCATATCATTTCCCATAGGACGAACAGTTGAAATTACGCCGATACCGAACGCCTTATGCTCGACTGTATCGCCGGGGTGGAAATCGGGTAGTGCGCCCCCTGTCGTTTTTTTCGTCGTCGGCCTTGTAAAGCCGCGATTTGCAGAAGGTGCAGGTGCGCTGCCGGAACGGGACGCCGTGCTTCTGCTCGGTGAAGAACTGCCTGTATGCTTTGAAGCACCAGAGCCTGTAGAGAAGCCGAAGCCACTGAACATCGGCGATGCGGCGCGGAATTCCACGAGTTCTTCCGGAATTTCACCGATAAATCTTGACTGTCTGTTATAGTGGGTAGAACCGTATAAAATTCTGGTTTTGGCATAAGAGAGAAACAATTTTTCCTTCGCTCTCGTAATGCCGACATAAGCCAAGCGGCGTTCTTCTTCATCCTCTGCATCCATACCGCTCGGGAATATACCTTCTTCCATACCGTTAATAAATACAACGGGGAATTCCAAACCCTTTGCCGCATGCATAGTCATTAAAACAACAGCATCTGCATCCGCGTTATAGTTATCGATATCCGTAAGGAGGGCAACTTCTTCCAAATAATCACGAAGTGTGCCTTCGGGATGCTCCTCTGTAAAACGCATGAGTGTAGAAAGAAGTTCGTCTAAGTTTTGAAGTCTTTCGTCGAATTTCTCAGGCTCAGTTGTACGAAGATATTCCACATAGGAAGTCTCTTCAATGAGCTTTGAAAGCACTTCTGCTGGTGTTGCGGTATCGGAAAAAGCGGAAAGACGTTCAATCATTGCCGCAAATTCCAAAAGCTTTTGCGCACTGCGTTTTAAAACTTCATATTCATCGGCTGTCTTAATCACTTCAAACATAGAAACGCCTAAAACGTCTGCCATTTCCATAAGTTTATTAACAGTTGTTGCACCGATGCTGCGCTTAGGTACGTTGATAATGCGTTGTAAACGTACATTATCCGCAGGGTTATTGATGACGGAAAGATAGGCAATCATATCGCGTATTTCCATACGGTCATAGAACTTATGACCTGCAATAATACGGTATGGAATCGCGCGCTTAATGAAGGAGCGTTCCACTGTGCCCGAAAGCGCATTCATACGATATAAAACGGCATGATCACCGAATTTTTTACCCTTCGCTACGCCGTCTAAAATCTGCTCAGCAATGAAGTCTGCTTCTGCACGCTCATCCTCTGCTGCTTTCACAATGATTTTATCGCCCTTGCCGTTTGCCGTCCAAAGGTTTTTACCTTTTCTTTGCTCGTTGTTCGCAATAACGGCGTTTGCGGCATCCAGAATGCGCTGAGTCGAACGGTAATTTTGCTCCAAGCGAATGACCATTGCATCTTCGTAGCGTGTTTCAAAGCTTAAAATGTTTTCAATCGTTGCGCCTCTGAATTTATAAATACTCTGGTCATCATCACCAACAACGCAGATGTTTCTTCTGCCCTCTGCCAAAAGAGAGGTCAAACGATACTGCGCATGGTTAGTATCTTGATACTCGTCCACCATGATATAGCGGAACTGGTTTTGGTAATGCTCTAAAACTTCCGGATTCTCTTCCAGCAAGCGAACAGTATAGAAAATGATATCATCAAAATCCATAGCATCCGCATGTTTTAAAAGCTGTTGATATTTTTTATAGCATTCTGCAATTTTTTGAAGTCTTGTATCCTGCCCCGCCGTTTTGGCAAATTCCGCAGGACTTACAAGGGCATCTTTTGCCTTGCTGATTTCGTTTAAAATCATTTTATGCGGCAAAAATCTATCATCGATGCCTAAAAGTCTTTGACATTCCTTCATGACACGTTTGCTGTCATCGGTATCGTAAATTGTAAAACGTGTAGTAAAACCCAAAAGATCGGCATTACGTCTTAAAATGCGAACGCAGGAAGAATGGAAGGTACTTGCCCAAATATCCTCTGCGGCATCGCCTAAAGATTTCGCCAAACGTTCCTTCAACTCTTTTGCTGCCTTGTTGGTGAACGTAATCGCCAAAATCTGCCAGGGCTGCGGTGCGCCGTAAGAAAGCAAATCGGCAACTGCAGGATAAGCTTCTTCATTACCTGCAAGAAGTGCCTTCATATTGGCAATATCCGCATCGTCCGGCGTGCGAACTGCACGGTCAGAGGTGTAAGCTTGGCCGTATTTAAGCATATTGGCAATACGGTTTACCAACACTGTAGTTTTACCGCTGCCTGCGCCTGCCAGAATTAAAAGCGGTCCATTCACCTGAAAGACCGCTTTTTTCTGCATATCATTCATTTTTTTAAATTCGTTTTCAATAATCTGCCTTCTGAGGCTTAAAAATTCGTTATAATCCATATAATGATATACTCCGTAAAAAACTATGCAATAATTTTTCTTATTTAAAAAGGGTACCGCCGTGTGCATCAATCGCGACAGTTAAGGGGAATTTTTCGATTTCTAATCGCTTCACCGATTCACAACCTAAATCTTCAAAGGCAATGACATCACATTTTTTAATGCACTTTGCAGCAAGCGCACCTGCACCGCCGATTGCACAAAAATAGATACTACCGTTACGCACAATCGCGTCACAAACAGCTTTAGAACGTGGGCCTTTACCAATCATAGCGGTGAGACCTGCATCGAGCATATCCGGTGCAAAAACATCCATTCTGCCGGAGGTTGTCGGGCCGCAGCTACCAATCGCCAAATACTCAGGCGCAGGCGTCGGACCGGCATAGTAGATCACAGCACCGTCCATAGCATAAGGAAGCGGTTTACCTTCCTGCATTAAGGCACGAATACGCTTATGTGCTGCATCGCGGGAGGTATAAACCGTACCGCTGAGATACACGGTATCCCCTGCGTGAAGCTCTTTAATACGTGTTTTTAATTCGTTTGTATGTATGCTGTATTCCATGATTATGCTCTACCCTCTTTTGTCTTGTCAAAACGGTATACAGAATCGGATTGAATGTTTAAATCCTCATTGAAATCTGTATTAGAAGGATAGTGAATAAAGGTAAGGCCGCTACCGTCATTGGTTTCGGTAATACCTGCAATTTTTTCGCCGAGTTCTTCTTCAATCTTAATAGAAATATCGGGAACAAATTTTTCGGCATCCTTACGATTCTTTAAAGACTGCGCCGCTTTGGTAAGCTTTAAGGAAAGTGCTGTAATATCCGCATGAAGTGCCGCTACAGACTTTGTAAGCGTATCGGAAAGTGTGTCAACATCTGTAGAAAGCTTAGCAATTTCTGCTGCCTGTGCTTCAATGCTGTCGGAAGCCTCGTTTTGTGTATCCGTTGCTTTACGGTTTGCTGCCGTAACGATTTCATCGGAATATTTTCTGGCATCCAAGAAAGCTGCACCGAGCTGCGCTTCGCTGAGTTTTACCTGCTCTGCTTTTTCTTCGATAGCCTTTTCTTCTTCATCTAAAGTTGCCATACGCTTGGCAAAAATCAAATTTTCAGCACGAAGGGACTCATTTTCGGTTTGTAAAACAGTCACTTCATCTTTTGTTTTAGCAAGCTCAATTTCTGTGGCTCTGGCATCCTCACAAGCTTCAGAAAGCTCTTCTACTTTACCTGTAAGGCTAGAAAGCTTTTCCGCCTTTTCTTTGATTTCTTCGTTTAATGCTGAAATTTCTTTTTTTAATTCTTCAACATATTGTAAAACGTCATCTTTTTTGAAGCCGCCGAAAACACTGGTTCTTAAGATTCTTTCGTTTTCCATGGAATTTCTCCCCCGATTTAGTAAGCGTTAATTCAATCTATATAATATTAGCATAATTCTGCCGTTTTCGCAACTCTATTTTACAATTCTCCTTTTTATCCCATAATCATCTTGAAAAAAAGAGTAAAGTTTTCTATAATAGAAAAAAATACATCTTTGGAGGTTTTTACTATGCTTGTCCCCTCTTTAGAACCCAATGAAACGCAAAAGCTTTTAATCGAAAGAAAATACGGCATGTTTATCCATTTTGGCATCAACACATTCAATGATACGGAATGGTCGAACGGAAAGCTCCCGGTTGAAAGCTATAATCCAACCGCCATCGACGCAGAAAACTGGATTCGCAATGCCTATATGGCCGGTATGAACTATGTCATTTTAATTACTAAACATCATGACGGATTTTGCCTTTGGGATACAGACACCACAGACTATTGTGTCAATCATTCTCCCAACAAGACAGACGTTGTAAAAGCCGTTTCCGAAGCCTGTAAAAAATATGGCATTAAGCTCGGTCTTTACTATTCTCTTTGGGACCGTCACGAAAAGTGCTACAAAGACGATAAAGCTTATGTGGAATACATGTTAAAGCATTTAGAAGAACTCACCGATGGTAGATACGGCGATATTTGTGAAGTGTGGTTTGACGGCGGTTGGGATAAAAAGAATGATGACTGGGGTATTCCCGAGCTTTATGCCCTCATCAAAAAAAATCAGCCACATTGTGCAGTTGGCGTAAATACAACGATCGGTAAATTTAATAAGAAGGGTTCTCCCAGCAAATGGTATCAACCCAAGCACTATAGAAAGAATATGCCGATGCACTATTTCCCGAGTGATTTCAGATTATATGATCCTTTTATCACGAAAAAGAACGACCCGAAAATCTATACACATAACGGCAAACAATATTATCTTCCCTTTGAAATGACCCTTTGTATTCGCAATATGCGTAACTGGTTCTGGGACCCCAAATATACGCAAGACAAACTTTTAACCACGGACTTTATCGTGGAATCTTATAAGCACTTAATCGGTCAGCAAAATAATATGATTATCAACGTTGCGCCGAATATAAACGGCAAGCAGGAAGACAGCGATATGGTTCCGATTTTGGAAGCGGCAAAGCAGCTCGGCATCTACAGAGAACCTTTAGAGTTTTAATTTTAATAAAACAAAACGGCAGAGACTGGATTCTCTGCCGTTTTTTGTACCTTTTCTAAAATTCAAACATAGTATAAAGTGTGCAAGAAAAAATCCGTGCCGATATAAATCGGTAGTGAATTGCACACTCACTCCAGAATAGCCGTTTTTAAATAATCGGCACAAAAAGAGCCTCGGCAAAAGCCGGGGCTCGATTGTTTTAGAAAATTTAATCTACGCTTTCTTCTGCCTCTTCAATAATATTTTGCGGAATTGCTTCGCCGTGTTTTACGAAAGCGAGCATGATAATCGCAATCGCAAAAACCACAGGGCTGTAATAGAAGAGCGACATATACGTTCCCGCAAACATTCGGATAAAACCGTAAACAATGGGAGACGCAATCTGTGCAGAGAAGGTTGCAGTGTAATAATACCCGGTAAAAGTTCCCACCTTTTCAATACCACCGATTTCCAAAACAAGCGGTAAGGTGTTAACGGTGATAAACATATTTGCTGCACCGCCGAGAACCAAAACAGGATAAATGAGGATACCTAAAATTCTGGTAATATCTCCAACCGCATCCGCAACTGCAGCAAGTGCCGTTGCAAAAGAGGTGTCCTCAGCATCGCCTAAAACGTTCTGCGCCACATTCGTTACACTCTCATAAATATCTGTAACAGAAGCTGGGTCTGCGCCGTTATTTATCGCTGTTAATGTAGCTTCATCGGAATATGCTTTCAAGAATGCATCAAAAGGTGCATAGAGGCTTTCCAAGTCGCTGGTCTCACCGTTCTCCTGTGCAGTTTTATAGGTGATATAATCCTGCATATTCAGAACTTCTGCTGTCTCGCCGTTGGCTTTGGCCACATGGCTAACTTCTGCATTGTATTCATTGATTTGGTTATTGATGGTTGTATAAGCGGTATTCACACTTACATATTTAGAAATGGTTAAATTCTTACCACCGAGCATAAAGAGGAAAATGCCGAAGAAGATAACAAAGGCGGAAAGGAAGGTTGCAAGACCTGCCATAATGGTTTTCTTTCTACCGAACTTTGTACCACATTTACCTGCCGGAAGTGCAGAAAGTGCAGATACAACAGCAAAAATCAGCATTAAGATGGTTGCTTCAGAAGTAATCTTATGTAAGATTTCCTGGGCAAACAGAGAGAAGAAAGTTGTAATAGCGTTAGAACCGCAGAAGAGGAAGAAAAGAGAAGCCAACATAAAGCCAAGACTTCTTCTTTCGGCTTTGGAAAGCTTAATCGCTTTTCTGGCCGCTTTTTCTGCTTTCTTTGCTTCTTTTTCCGCTTTGCGTCTGGCTTTAGCATCTGCATAAGCATTAGCTTCTGCCTTTAAATGAATGCTTGTATCCTCTTCCTTTACGAAGAAAAGAAGAACGAGCATGCCGATAATCATTACAACAGAACCGATGGCAAATACATACGGGAACGAAATGGTTTCATTTGCTTTAATCTGTTCTGCGGTAAGGCCTGTAAAGAGACCACAAAGTGCAATAGCGATTGTGCCGGCAACCATACCGACAGCACCACCGAGACCGCCCATCAAGTTGATAACCGCATTACCCTCACTACGAAGTTCAGGCGGCGTTAAGTCAGGCATAAGAGCGACTACCGGAGCACGCCAAAGAGACATAACAAATACAAATAAAATAATGCAAATCATGGTAGCTAAAAGACTGCTGGTCTTAAGTGCTACAATCGGAATCAAGAAAAAGAGTACAGCCGAAATCGGTGCACAGGTTACAATAAACGGACGACGTTTACCGAGTTTAGAGTGGCAATTATCAGAAAGCTTGCCAAAAGCCGGCTGGAAGATAACGCCGAAAATATTATCGAATGTCATAATAACACCGATAAAAAGCGGTACCAATGTAAAGCCGCCACCTGCTAAAGCCACATTTTCACCTTGTGCTTCAGCGAGCTTTGTTAAAAACGGTAATTTCTGAACAAGTGCATTGCTCCACGCTGTAACAGTGGGACTGCCTGACAAAAGTACATTCAAAATTTTGGTAATGTACGGGTCATAAATGGCCCAAGCGATGGATGCAGCCAAGAAACCAAAACCGGTTAAAATTGTTTTACCGTAATCCAGTTTCAAGCCTGTTTCATTTTTCTTCTTTGACAAGGAAACACACTCCCCTTTTCTTTCCAAAAAGTAACTCCCTCAGGAATTAGTTTTCTTTTATATAAAGGTATTTGCTACTGGGTCAATCTTCTTTTTTCGCATTCTGTTCTTCACGAACTCTCTTATCGTGCAGTGCCTTTTTGCGTTTTTTAAGTTTATTGCGGCGTACAGATTCCAAAATCACTTCTAAGAGAATAAGAGCTAAAACAACTAAAACAACAGCAACGATGCGACCGGTTGTAACGGTTTTACCCTCATCTTCTGTACGGTTGGTAAGACCGTTTAAAGCAGTACGAAGTTCATAATTTGCCTCGGTAAGACTCTGTTCCGACGCCGGCGCAGACATCATGGCTTTTGCGCTTGTTATTGCATCTTTAAGTGCCTTTGAGGACGAGGTGCTGCAAAGCGTTACATCCACTTTTTGCGCTTCTACGATTGTTTCATTGAGACGGTCTTTCTGCTTGTGTACACGGTCAAAATATTCCAAAAGCTCCGGAATATTGTCGGTAATAATCACGCTGTAACCACGTGCCGTTACATCATTCCAACCCTCAGCATTATCCTTTCTTTTACCGCACATTGCCGGATCCGTCATATCAATAACCGCTCTGCCGTTCTCACCAAATTTGGACATAACAGAATTTTTAAAATTCATGCCATAAGCATTGCCTGTAGAAAGCATTACGCCGACAGCACCGCCAGCAAGTGTTTTGGAAACCGTGCTCTTGGCATTAAAAACAATATTGCCATGATAGGAAGCAATTACAAGCGGCATTGTAGACTTTGATGCTAACCATTTGGTGGTTTCTTTTTTGTCGCCGCGGGAAAGAATAATCGCGGTATTCAGTGCATTTTGTTCAGTCAAAAGGTTATAAACATCATCACGGAAATCCCATGCACCATCAATGAGCAAAAGGGCTTTGCCTTCTAATTTTTGAAGTGCCTCTTGCAAAGTAGGAATAGTGCTTTCCGTAATCGGTTCATGCAGGCTACCGGTGCTCTTTCTTAAATGATAAGCAGAAAGCTCATGATAGCCGATTTCAGAAATATTTTTGTTTGCGATATTTCCGAGAGAATCTACACACATTCTGGAAAGATTTTCATCTGCCATTAATACAATATAATTATCCGAGGTTTTTCTGACGCGAACATAAATAATATCCGCACCCTGCTCAGCTGCACTTAAAATGGCATCTATAGACTGTTCGGGATAATCTCTTGTATTACCGTATTTAGAAACAGCAAGCAAATTCCCGGTTGAATTTTTAAGTTCCGAAAAGGCAGGTGTGTTGGCGGCCGCCGAAGCTGGAAGTACAGCAAGCGAAGCGAGCAAAAGCACCGTGAGAAGCACTGCCAAAGCGGTTTTTATACGTTGAAATTGCTTCATATTTTTTCCCTTCCACTACATTTTATTTTAACTTTATGGTAAGTATAACAAATTTATATAAGTTTGACAATAGAAAATTTGTGCTTTCTTTCTATTATTTCCTTTTTTGACACTAAATATTGTATAGAAACCAAGTTCTACAAACTATTTAGTCAAAATTTTACTGAAGCCCCGTTTTTTTGACTTGCGATTTTCTATTATACTGTGCTATAATAGGTATCCATTCTGATGTGAAAATATCGGGAAAATGAAGTGCGGCTTTTTTTAGAAAAGCCTAAAGGATGCGTAAGTTATGTCATTTGGCGAAAAATTAAAGGATTTGAGAAGCAGAAAGCTCCCTCCGCTTACACAAACGGATTTGGCGACTGCAATCGGTGTAACCCAAAGAAAGATTTCTTTTTTGGAAACCGGTACTTCGGAGCCGTCTCTCGGTGACCTTGCTGCTATTTGTCGTTTTTTCAGTGTATCGGCTGACTATTTTCTGGATTTACCCGAAGATATGCCGTATCCGGATAGCTTATGACCAAGAAAGAATTGGCTTTAAAAGCCGTTGATGCCTTAAAAACAGAATATCCGGATGCGCTTTGCTCCTTGACAGCTTCCAATCCATTAGAGCTTTTAATCGCAACTCGACTTTCCGCCCAGTGTACAGATGCACGCGTCAATTTAGTTACGCCGGCGCTTTTTAGCCGTTATCCTACCTTAGAGGATTATTGTAACGCCGACGTTTTAGAAGTCGAAGATTTGATTCGTTCCTGTGGCTTCTACCACACGAAAGCCAAAGATATTGTGACGATGGCTCAGCAAATCCGAGACCAATTCGGCGGTAAAGTACCCGATACCATAGAAGACTTAACCAGTTTACAAGGTGTGGGCAGAAAGACCGCCAATTTAATTATGGGCGACATTTATAAAAAGCCCGCCGTTGTGACAGATACACATTTAATTCGTCTTGCAAACCGCATCGGTTTAGTTGAAACCAAAGATCCCGTCAAGGTGGAAACCGCACTCAGAAAGCTTTTGCCGCCAGAAGAAAGCAATGACTTTTGTCATCGCACCGTTTTACACGGCAGAGCAGTCTGCACAGCTAGAAAAGCCAACTGTGAAAAATGCTGTATGCAGGAATTTTGTAAAAAGAAAATTTAATTTTTGATTTTATGGTAAAGGAAAGCACCTATGTATAAACCGAATCCCAACTGTTACGGTGATATGTTCGCCGTTCCCGCCGACATTTTAAATATTGCAATCGAAGAGGTCTCGAAAGAAAGTCTTCTTGCCATTCTTTGGATTTTTAAGCATCCAAGCGAAATGATTTCTTTAGATGCCCTCACGAAAGCTTTATCTCTTTCGGCTGATGCAGCGCTTGCTGCTCTTGATTTTTGGGTTGCCAAAGGTGTTTTACTTTTCACCGATGATTCTGGGAATGTAAAATTCGTACCCAAAGCACAAAGAAAAGCAGAACCTACATACTCCTTCAAGGAAACACCGGCGCAATCGAAACCAACACATCGCGCAGAGGCCTTACCTACTATTACCTTTGCCAAACCCACTATGGAGCAAATTGCTGCGCGTATGCGCGAGGACAACGAAGTCAGTGCTTTATTCACAGAAGCACAGTGTATTTTAGGACGCACCTTCGGACTGGACATGCAAGGTACTCTCCTCACCTTTTTGGATACCTATGGTTTACCCAAAGAAGTAATTCTAACTTTATTGCAGCATTTGGTGGAAACTGGAAAAAGCTCCAATGCCAACATTGCAAGAGTCGGTAAAATATGGGCAGAAAAGGAAATCAACACAATTACAGAAGCAAACGAATATATTCAGAAGGATTCTGAAGTCGATGCGCTTTTTTCTAAATTACGTATGGCAACCGGAATTACAGCACCCAAGCCCACAACAAAGCAGGCAGAATATTTGAGTGCTTGGATTTCTCTCGGCTTTTCGTTTGAAATGATTTTAGACGCTTATGAAGAGGCTGCCGAACGAACCGGTAAAATCTCTTTCAACTATGCAAATAAAGTTTTAATGAACTGGAAAGATAACGGATTTACATCCAAAGCAGATGCACTGAAGGCGAAAAAACAAGCTTCGCTTCCGACATCTACAGCTACGCACAAAAAACAAACCTCCTTTGATTTAGACGAGGCGGTTCGTAAAGCTACTTTTTCAAGCAAAAAGCAATCCTAAAAACTGGAGCTAATGAAAATGGGATATTCTAAAAAAACCTATGCCACTGTGCAAAGAATTTTAAGAGAACGAAGACAAAAAGCAGAGCAAATTGCAGCTGCACATAAAGCAGAAGTTGCAAAAAAATGCCCGGAGATTCTTGATATTGAACGTCAAATGGCAGAAACCGGCCTTTCGGCAATTAAAACTATCGGTGCCGGAAAAAATGCCGCCACGATTGTTCAAAATCTTGCAAAAAAGAATCTGGAATTACAGGAATGTCGCAAAGAGATTTTAAAAGAATTCGGCTACGATGAGAATTATCTCGCACCGCAGTACACCTGTCCCATTTGCGAAGATAAAGGTTATGTAGACAATAAAACCTGTTCCTGCTATGAACGTCTTTTAAAAGAACAGGCTTATAAGCAATTAGCAGATGAAACACCGCTTGCACTTTGTGATTTTGATAGTTTTACCCTCGCCCTTTATTCCAATACACCGGATGAAAACGGACGGATTCCGCGTGAAGAAATGGAAGGCATTTATCGTTTTTGCAAAGGCTATGCGCAGAATTTCTCTTTGGAATCCAACAGCCTTTTCCTTTACGGAAAAACAGGTCTCGGTAAAACGCACCTTTCGCTTGCTATTGCTGCCGAAGCGATTCGCAAAGGCTATGGCGTAGTTTACGGTTCTACACAGAATCTGCTTTCTAAGCTTGAAAAAGAACGTTTCGGCAAAGCAGAAGATGCAGATACAGAATCCCTTTTGTTAGACTGTGATTTATTGATTTTGGATGATCTTGGCACAGAGTTTATCACCTCTTATACGGTTTCTGAAATTTACAATATCATTAACACCAGAGGTCTTCGCAGAAAGCCGACCATTATCAGTTCCAATTTGAATTTCAGTGAATTACAGGCAAAATATTCCGACCGCATCACCTCTCGTATTTTAGGCAGTTATACAGTTTTACACTTCTGTGGCGGAGACATTCGTATTGCGCTTCGTTAACGAATAACAATAATACAAAAACAAAAGACCGACTTCGGACAAACCGAAATCGGTCTTTTTTATTTTATTGAAGCGGCTTTACAGTATCGCCTTTAGAAACTTGAATACCTTCTTTTAAAAAGGTTTGTAAAGCAGAATAGCGACGGGTATTTTTATCGTTCGCAACCATTTGCGCTACAATATTGGAATTTCCCACCAAAATCAGCTTTTCTTTGGCTCTTGTCACCGCAGTATATAGAAGATTACGATAGCAAAGGGTTTGCGGTATACCCATAACAGGTAAAATGACAGCTTTAAACTCACTGCCCTGACTTTTGTGTACAGTCACAGCATAAGCTAATTCCAATTCGGATAACTCTTCACCGGTATATACTGCATGGCGGTCATCAAAGAGAATTTTTACAGTTCCGGCTCGTTCGTTTATTTTTTCAATATAACCGATATCGCCATTAAAAATCCCCTCACCAGATTCGCCGTCGTCTTTATCCCAGCCGATGTTATAATTATTTTTATTCTGCATGACTTTGTCTCCCTCGCGGAAGATTCTGAAGCCGACTTTGATTTCTTCTTTATCATTATCGGGCGGATTCACCTTTTCTTGCAAAAGGCGGTTGAGATTAACCGTACCAACCTCCCCTTTTTTGGAGGGACAAAGCACCTGTATATCCTCCAAAGGTGAAAAATCATAAGCTTTCGGCAATCTTTGCGTGTAAAGCTCAGCAACCGTATTTGCGGTATCCCACGGTGCTTTTCGTTCCATGAAGAAAAAGTCTGCATCGGTTCTTTTGAGTTCGGGCATTTTGCCACGAACAATGTCATGTGCATTCATAATAATCAAGCTATTCATTGCCTGACGGAACACTTCGTTTAAAGCAACCACGGGCAAAAGTTCGCTATCAATTAAATCGGAAAGAACGTTTCCAGCACCGACAGGCGGAAGCTGATCGGAATCGCCGACCATGACCAAGCGACAACCAAAGGGTAAAGCTTCCAAAAGGCTTGCAAAAAGATGAATATCGACCATCGAAAGTTCATCTAAAATCAAAGCATCACATTCTAAGGGATTGCGTAAATTCTTTTGAAAATACGGCTGACCGTGTTTATCCCATTCTACCTCTAACAGACGGTGCATGGTCTTGGCTTCTCTGCCCGTCAGCTCCGTCATCCGTTTCGCAGCTCTACCTGTAGGTGCTGCCAAAGAAACGTTTAAGCCCTGTTTTTCAAACAGATGTAAAATCCCATTCAGGGTTGTGGTTTTACCGGTACCCGGTCCGCCGGTCAAAATTAAAATGCCCTGTTCCAAAGCAGTTTTAATGGCCTTTCGCTGTGTCTCAGAATATGTAATTTTATCTTGCACTTCGATTGCATCAATCTCTTTTTCAAGTGCCTCGGACTGTGGCGGTGGAAATTTTAAAAGGACTTGAATACGCTTACTGATAGTTTGTTCATCTTGATAAGCACTGCGTAAAAAGATAAATTCTCGGCCGGAAATTTCGTGCGACATAAGGCTTTTTTGCTCTAAGAGGGCATCGGTTTGTATATCGGCTTCATCTTCACTGACTGAAAGATAAGCCGCCGCAATTTTGATGAGTTTTTCACGCGGAATACAGGTGTGCCCATTCGCATAAAGATTTCGCCTTACAATATAAATAATGCCTGCGCGCACACGGCAAGAATCTGCCGGCGGATTAGGGAGCGCCTGTGCAATCATTTCTGCGCGCTCAAAGCCTATGCCTTCCCCGATTTCACAAAGCTCAAAGGGATTCTGAAGCACACGTTCTACCGTGTTCGGACCGAACGCATCAAATGCCACTATGCATTCTCTTGGCGTCATTCCATAAGTTTCGAGAGCTATCATTATATGGCGAATCGCCGCTTGATGCTTAAAATTCTCTTGGATTTTCTCTGCTTTTTCTATAGATATGCCGCGGATTGTTGCCAGCTTTTCGGGATGATTTTCTAAAATATCAAAGGTGTCTTCCCCGAATTTTTCAATGATTTTTTCGGCAGTCGCCCGACCGATTCCCTTAACAGCACCGGCGGCCAAATAACGATAGAGCTGTTCCGTAGTATGCGGTGCACGGCGTACAAAGGCATCCGCCTTAAACTGCCTGCCGAAGGTCGGATGGTGCATCCATGTTCCGGCAAGCTCGACGCTTTCGCCCACATAAATGTCCGTAAAAACACCAACGGCTGTGACAAGTTCATCCTCACAGCCGATTTCTAATACCGTATATCCGTTTTGTTCGTTGCGGAATTTAATATCTTCCACTGTTCCGCTTAAGGCTTCTTTGCCCTCGTCTACTGTCATTTTGTCAAATCCTCAAAGGTTTTATAATCACAAAGATAAATCCCGTTTGTTCCGCGACAAATATTTTCGGTGACTAGCTTCTGGCTTTCTTCCATACCGCAATCCAACACAACCACGGAACCGAAGTCCTCATCGCCGAAAAGGCTCATTTTCATGCGAGCCGCATAAGCCGCCGCACAAACATCGTGGTCAGAACGCTTGGCAGGAATCACCAAATAATACTTAAAATGCTTTTTCGGCATCGAAAGTTTTAAAAAAGCGCCATAACATAATGTTAAAAGCGCAAATAAAACTAAACCGACACCGATTGCCCCGAAAAATGTTTGAAACATAACTTCTCACCTCATAGCATTCTATGCGGTAAAGAAGATAAAGTGAGTGAACCTGTAAGCCGAGTTCTGTCTTTTAAAGCAATTATCTATCTTCGCGCACTGTTACCAATACGCTTTAGCCATCCTTCGAAGTATCTGCCCAGCTGACAACTTCAGTCGATGTTGCATCGGGTAGGGTTTACTTGGCCGTACAGTTACCTGCACGCCGGTGAGCTCTTACCTCGCCTTTCCACCCTTACCGTAAAACGGCGGTATATCTCTATGCACTGTCCCGGAGGTCGCCCTCGGCGGCTGTTAGCCGTTACCCTGCTGTATGATGCTCGGACTTTCCTCATGTGTTTCCACACGCAACTGCTCAGTCCACTCACATGATATTTATTTTAGTATATTTTCTTTAGAAAGTCAATGAAAAAGCCATAAAAAGGAAGCTGTCCTCACTGTGTATCACGCGAGGACAGCTTTTTTATTCAAATTATACGAGTGCTTTTTAAAGAAGAGGCTTAATCATCGTCTTCGTCATCATCATCGTCATCATCGTCGATGTCGTTATCGTCATCATCATCTTCATCATCGTCATCGTCATCGTCGATGTCTTCTAAAGCATCTTTGAATTTGTCATTTTTATCTTTTAAATCTTCTAAGGCATCCTTTTTTGCCTCTTGGGCATCCTCCTCTGCCTCTTTTTCAGCTTCCATAGCATCTTCTTGTGCCTCTTCTGCTTTCTGGGCAGCTACATAAGCAGCATCTTTCTGTTCAGCTTCCAAGATTGCACCGGTTACAGCATCAATGTCAAAGGAATATACATACTTGCCATTGGTAAATTTAACTTCATATTTGCCATCATGCTTGTTAAATTCGCATTCTTTTTCATCGAACTTTGCATTTGCAGCAGAAACACCGGCATGCTTTAATGCAATCGCTTTTGCCTCTTCTAAGGAGATAGAGGGCGTTACCGGACCACTGGGCTTTTGACGATTCATAACAGAATGCTCAGCCTTTAATATAGTACCGTTGGAAGCGTCGATATCATATTCATGTTTAAGGCCACCCGCTACAAATTCAAGCTCATAGACCAAAAAGCCTGCTTCTCTGTCTAAATCGGTGGAGATAAACTTTGCTTCTGCAGGATCAACACCAACCTGTGCCAATGCAATGCTCTTTGCTTTTTCAAGGGTTAAGCAATTTGTTGTTGCCGTTTCATTTTTGGGTGCCTGCGGTGCAAAATCATTTTGACTAATGTCTACAACATTGGAGGTAAGATGCAAGGATTCACCTGTCTGCTCTGCATCGTTACGAAGGCTTTCAAGGAAAGAATCATTCGGAAGCTTAGAGTTTGGATCTAAAATAAGAACGATATTTCTTTGATTACCATCAATCGTGTTTTCGAAATAGCCATTTGCATAGATGCTATTTAAAAGGGTCTGCACTGCCTCGTCGCAGGAAACGCCTCTAAAGCTCTTGCACGCATCTAAAATCTTTTGTCCATCTTCGTTCTTAGCTTCAATCTTTGTAACGTTGCCGTCCTTGTTATAAGAAATGCGAAGCTCGGGATTTACTCTTAAAGTAAAAGAACCAATAGAACGAATGCTCGGACCTTTTATGGCCACAAGTGCAAATGCTAAAACAAATGCGAGCGCAATGGATAATACAGAATAAAATGCTTTTTTGGTTTTCATATGAAAAACTCCTTTCTGTTTGTCTTTCATATATAGACTACGTGCAGGGAACTTTAAAAGTGGGGGTCTCACAAGATTTTTTTATTTTTTTGCGTAAAGCCTAAAAAGATTTTTTGAGATCATCGTCCTCGTCGTCTTCATCTTCCTCATCATCGTTTTCATCATCAATCTCGTTTTCTTCTTCGTCTTCGGCCTTATCTATATCTTGTTTAGATTCTTCTTTGTTTTTGCCCGGATCTTTTATCGGTTTCTTTTCGTGCTTTTTGTCTTCTTTATGCTCCTTTTCGTCATCGTCGTCTTTATCCTCCAAATCATCGCGATCATCGTCATCATCGTCATCGTCATCATCGTCTGCTTCATGAATATCCAAATCAAAATCGAAATCAATTTCATCAGAGATTTCATGGTCATAGGATGCTTTTAATTCTTCTTGATACTGTGAATAAAGCTCTGGCTTCGGAACATCAATCGAATAAGAAACCGTGCCACCTTCTTTCAAATAACCCATTTCTGCCGCACGAAGCACTAAGGCATTGGCGACCTCCTGCTTATCTTTAGTTTTGAGAATATAACCTTCTAAAAGGTTTTGGCCGTCTGCATTTAAGCCTCGAAGACCGACTACACTGCCTCTGCGGCTCAACTGCATTTCAACCTGCGGATTGATGGAAAGTGTTATCGTGGAATAGGGCTGCACATAATTTATATAATACACACTGTAAAAACACAAAACCAGACAGGCAGCGATGGGAAGAATTGCTTTTAGGAATCTCTGTTTTACCGTTGATTTTTTCTGCACAAGCGGTATTACATCGCTCTGTGCGACTTCTTCGGTATTTCGCATTAAAATCGGATTTTCTACGGTTTGACCGACTGTATAATGCAAATTCGCCGCATACTGCATTTTGCCTTCTTCATCCAAAAGCACAGCATAGCTGGTTGAAACTTCCATAACTAAATATTTCATGCGTTTTCTCCCCCTTCCATAATTTGTTTGATATGATTTCGCAAAATCACATATCCATTTGTATAAATTAAAAGTAAAGCAATCAAATATTTTCTGTGACGTTCTAAGATTTTTTTAGAAACGCCGCAACCGTCTACAAGTTCCTGCACAGGAAGCCTACCGGAATCGGACACGATTTTAAGGAGCTCAGGATGTGCAACCGCAAAACGTGCAACTTTTTTACATTCCTCTAAAGTTCTTTTTTGCTTGGGACAATGTTTTGCAACATCCGTAATAGAAACCCCAAACGGTTTCATTTTGTTTTGTAGGGTTTCAATCTCATTTTTTGTAGCGTCTCGAAGCTCAAAGTCTTCAAAGGCGTCCGTTTCCTGCGGAATTGTGTCTGCAAGCGTTTTATCTTCACTAGTTGGAGCTTCTATAGAAAGCACTTGTGAGTGCCGCTTTTCACGGCGATAAAAATCAATAAGTCTGTTCTTTATAAGTACAGCCGCATATTTAAAAAATGCGCCTTTTTCTTTAGAATAGCTTTGAATAGCCTCATGAAACGCAATCATGGCAATGCTTACCTCATCATCATTGCGTAAATCCGGCGGGCGATGAAGGAACTTTGCCGTTTCGGATTCGATAAAAGGCATATAAGCACGAATGAGTGCATCGGCTTTGGGCATATTCTCTTTGGCTTCATAAACCTGCTGCACTATAGCGTGTTCTTCGTGCATCGGCTATTCCCCTTTCTATAATAGATTACGCACCCGATTTCAGAGAAACCGGGTGTTTTAACTTATCTTTATATTTCTTTTATTTTTCGAACAACTGTAGAAAGCGGTAACTTGGCAATTTTTTCTATTTGCGCTTCTGATTGCTGTTCTACCTGGGACTCCGTTTCTTTTTCCTGTGCATCAAAATAAGCTTTTGTTTTATCCAGTTCTCTTTGCATAGTTTGTCGAACCTCGGCGTTTGACAGCTTTGCAATAAGCTCATTCGCAGTTTCGTAGTCCTTATTTACCGCAGTTTCCGTATATTGATCGAAAGCCGCTTCTGCCGCATGAAATTGCTGCACACTGTTTGCATCTGTAAAGATTACATTCTTACCGTTTTGACGCATATTAGAGCGTTTTTTATAATCATAGTAGCTGATGTTGACATCGGTATATTTGGAACTACCGTTTACCACACCGTCATCTGCATATTGCCAAGACTCATAAGGATATTTAAAATCCGTACCTGTTTTTCTGTTGGTGTAATGTGCAACCCAAATTTCATAGTTACGAAGTCTTGAAAAATCCAGTTCGGTATAATAAAAGCTCTTACTTGCATATACACCGGGCGTATAGCCTGCATTTTTTACAGCTTCACAAAAAGCTACCGCATAATCGGTACGCGCTTTTCTGGAAAGCCTGTCTGCTCTGCCGGTTCTGCCAGAGGTGGCAAATTCCGTATCGAAATAAATCGGATACTGGATACCGTAACGATTGGCTATGTTGACGCAAGCACCGGCTTCTTCCAGGGCTTCTGCTACAGAAATGGCCTGACTGTAAAAATATAAGCCTATCGGAATACCAACCGATTTTGCACCGCGAATATTTTCTTCTACGCGTTTATCAATCATAACCGGTTTTACTTTATCATTCGTACCGTAGCCTCTAAAGCCGACACGAATAATGGCATAATCAATACCTTCAGCTTTCACTTTGTTCCAGTTGATTTTACCGTTATGGTGTGAGACATCTATACCGAGTACAGAGGCTTTTGCACCGTGTTCATTAAAGTAATAATAAAATCCGGGGAATTTATCGTTTGGATTGGAATCAAAGCCCTGCAAGCCTTTTAACGGCTGATGCGTTGCTTCGTCAATATAAAATAAATCACCACCATAGGATTGCCATCCGCTTACGTTTGATGCATCTACATAGTAAAACTTTGTGCGTTTCGGCAAATTTGGATTTTGAGGATCGGGTGTTTCCGGTTCAGGTGTCGGTTTGGGCGGAGGAGTCAGATTATGCTCCGGAATTTTATTGTCGCCCGAAATAATATTTTCCCCTTGCAAAGAGGAGTCAATCACCTTATCATTACCCTTATCCTCATCCTTCTTTTTATCGCCGGATGCAAGAACAGTATGTACATTTGTATTCGCTTTCAGTTTCTCTGTAGATGCAGGTTCTGTAGAAGCTGCTGTTTCGGTTTGCGTTTCTGTTTCCGATTGTGTTTCTGGCTGCGTTTCAGCCGCTTCTGTGATAACCGGAGCATTTGCCAAAGCTTCTTCCTCTGCTCTGCTCTCGATATGCGTGGCTATACTGGTGATATATACAGCAATTACAACAGAAGACAAAAAGACAACTACCATGGACAGCGCTCGAAAAATTTTACTGTTTAACCAATCTGTATGCATTCATTTTCTCTCGATTCTTTTAAATATAAATAGTATTTTATCATAAAAATATATATTTTGTAAACTCATGTAGCAAAAAAAGAACGATTATCCCCATAATTATGGAAAATAATCGTTCTTTTTAAATTTTCGGAGAAATTATTCTGCCTTATCGTCTTCTACAAATGCCTTAAGGCTGGTTGCAAGGCCGGCTAAGGACTGAATTTCAGACGGAATAATAAGTTTTGTTGCACGACCGTCTGCGGCTTTTACAAATGCGTCTAAGCTGTTAAGCGCAATGACAGCTTCCGAGGGAGAAGCCTCGTTAATCATGCGAATGGCATCTGCCTTTGCTTCGCCAACGGCACGAATGGCTTCTGCTTCACCTTCCGCCTCGCGAATCTTAGCTTCCTTAATAGCTTCCGCACGAAGGATTGCCGCTTGCTTTTCGGCTTCTGCGTTCAGAATCTGAGACTCCTTATGACCTTCTGCTACCAAAATCTTACTTGCCTTTTCGCCTTCTGCTGTCAAAATGGATTCACGTCTCTGGCGTTCAGCTTTCATCTGCTTTTCCATGGCATCTTGGATTTCGCTGGGCGGAATAATGTTTTTAAGCTCTACGCGGTTCACTTTGATACCCCACGGATCGGTAGCTTCATCCAAAATCACGCGAATCTTGGCATTGATTGTATCACGAGAGGTTAAGGTGCTGTCGAGTTCTAATTCGCCGATGATATTACGAAGCGTTGTAGCGGTTAAATTCTCGATTGCAGAAATCGGAGACTCTACGCCATAGGTGTAAAGCTTCGGGTCGGTAATCTGGAAGAAAACAACCGTATCAATCTGCATGGTAACATTATCTTTGGTGATAACGGGCTGCGGCGCAAAATCGACGACCTGTTCTTTTAAAGAGACAATTTTAGCAACACGCTCGAAGAACGGGATTTTAAAATGAAAACCCGTTTCCCACGTTGCCACATAAGCACCAAGTCGCTCCATAACATAGGCTTTGGACTGCGGAACAATTTTAATGTTGGCAGCCGCAATCACAAGCAATAAAAGGACAATACCCAAAATAACATAGATCATTTCTGTTTCCTCCTCAGACTTTTTCTTTTATATGAACGATGAGCTTTACGCCCTCCATTCGTTTAATGAGGACTTCGGCGCCCTCAGGGATTACGTTTCCATCTTCTGCACGTGCAGACCAAACATTGCCATTTACTTTGACCTGCCCCTTAGCGGAAAGATTGTTAATTTCTTCCGTAACAACGGCAGTTTCTCCGATACAGCGATCCGCATTGGTTTTGATAATTTTGGAAGCTGTAAACTTTTTTACGAGCGGTCTTGTAATCAGCAAACATACCATGGATGCCACTAAAAAAATCGTGAGCTGCAAAGCCGGCGTTGTTTCAAAAAGATTCGCAACCAATGCACAAAGAGAGCCAACGGCAAACCAGATAGAAACCAGCTGAACTGTACAAGCTTCCACAACCAAAAAGGCAACCAAAAGACCAATCCAAATATAGGTTAATGTATTCAAAACAATCCTTCTCCTTTCTCTTTAAAAAGGATATGTTCTTAATTCGCATTATAGCGAATTTTTACCCTTTTGTAAAGAGTATTTATGGTAGAAAGTCTATATTTATGCGTTTTTTAAATCCGCAAACGGCAAAATGTGCAGAGGATATTCGCCGGTGACGCGATCCGCTTCTTTATAATCCACATATACAACCGCCTCAGCCCCGTAAAGAATGGCTACACTGCGTTTGCCGTGCAGAGGTAATTTGGTACTTTCATTGGTGTTGAGATAAGCTCTGAGCTTTTTAAGGTTACTGTCTTTCACTTTTAGGCTTTGCGGTAAAATATTGGAAGAATTTGTAGAAAGCCTGTCACAAAGCATTGCATCTCGAAGTTCTATATTCTGAATTTCCGGGAAACTGGAAAGAAAGGCAAAGAGCGCATTTGTATAAGCATCCAGAGGCATATGTTCTTCTACGCCTTCTGCCTTTTCTAAATACTCTGCAAACTTTAAGAAAACATCAAAAGGTGTAATTTCAAGCTTCTTTATTGCAAATTCAATCGTTCTTCTGAAACGTCCACTGTTATAAAGCTTATCGAATGCAGCTTCTGTTCGTTTTAAGAGCTTCAAATCCTCTTTAGAAAGCCACGGCGTCTCTTCAACCTCATAAGGCGGATCTTTCGAATAAGTACAAGGATATTTTTCTCTGTTTTCACGCATCGGTGCACCGTATAGAAGTTTTAAAAAGCCAAATTGCAGCATATCCGGATACAGAAAATACGCATGATTAAAGCTTTCTTTAAAACTCTCTAAGCCTTCATAAGGAAGCCCCGCAATTAAATCAATATGCACATGAACGTTTCGCGGTTTTAAAAGCGTTTGAATATTTTGGGTTAAACGCGCCACATTGGTTTTTCGTGTAACGGCCTCCAGTGTTTGCGGGTTAAAGCTTTGCAGTCCGATTTCAAGCTGTATAGCCCCTTTTGGTGCGGAATTCAAAAGTGCTAAAAGCGATTCGTCTAAAATGTCGCCGGCAATTTCGAAATGGAAGCAGACATCTTCCGGGATTCGTTTGCCGTGTTCCTCTATAATAAACGAAAACAACTCTTTTGCGCGCTTTTTATCTGCATTAAAGGTACGATCCACAAGCTTTATGGTTTTCGCGCCGCTGTTTGCAAGCTTCAACATATTTTCCTTTGCCGTTTCAATATTGAAAAAACGAACTCCGCCGCATCGACCCGACAGACAAAACGCACAGGAATAAGGACAGCCTCTGGAAGTTTCCAAATAGGCAATTCTGCCCTTTAAGCTTTCGAAATATTCCGTGCAATACGGAGAAACCGGATCTTCACGCGGTAAATACGGTTCACTGATGTAAAATGCACCATTCGCTTCTTTCATGCAGAGTCCTGGTACAGTTTTATATTCGGGTGTTTCACTTAAAAGCTCCGTTAAAAGCTTCGCAAAAGGATATTCCCCTTCCCCGGAAAGAATAAAATCGATTTGCGGCTGCTCTTTCAATACGGTTTCGGTACAATAGCTGACCTCCGGTCCGCCTAAAATAAGGGTGATTTCCGGATGCTCTTCTTTAATGCGTTTCGTCAGACTCAATACGGTTTTTACATTCCAAATATAGGTGCAAAAACTGATTACCTGCGGAGCATTGGCTAAAAGGCGCGTATACACAGCCTCTTCCGGTTCGTTGACTGTACCTTCCACAACTTCCGCATGAATCTTTTCAGTATTCGCATATTCACGAACGCCGGCAAGCAAACACCACGGCGCCAAAGAAGAATGAATATATTGGGAATTGAGGGCACAAATTTTAACTAGCATAGAAGTCTCCTGTTGGTTTTCATTGATAAAATAGAAGGAGTCTGCAACAAAACGGATTTCATTGCAGACTGTCAAAAATTATTTTCGCATTTATTTTTTCATTGTTTCTTTTTGCTTTTCTGCATTTTTCTTTTCTTCCTTTTGTCCTAAGTCATTTGTATTAATGGATTTTCCGTAGACAAAAAATCTGCAATAAAGAAATTCGGTGACAAGATTGCAAAGCATCGTTACAATCGTTACGATATATTCATTAACGCCGTGCTGTGCGGCTACTTCGCCTAAATATAAAGAAACGGGGGTAAAGACACAATAGAAAAGCGCCACCTTGAGCATGGCAATCGGTACGTTATTTGCGGATTTAAAGGTATAGCGGCGATTTACAGTGAAATTATAAAGCACCGATAAAATGAGAGACGGCAGATAGCATGCCCAATACTGCCAAGTCGTACATTCACGCAAAATGGTGAAAGTAAGGAATTGAATAATACCTGCTCCCATAGAAAACGCCACAAATTTTAAAATTTGAATGATGGTTTGCTTGGGTGTAAGCTTCGGCTTTACAGTTTCTTTGAGTTGTTTGCTTTCCGTTTGATTTTCCATTCTGCCCGCACTCCTCTCTTTTTCAAGACCCATCCTATAAATATATTTGTATTGTAGCATTCTTTTTGAAGATTTACAAGGATTTCCTTTTTTGATACGGTAAAGGGCAGGAAAAGAATTGCATTGGCGGATATTTTATGCTATGATTTTTGGGAAAACGTTTAACCGAAATGCACTTTGTTTTATAGATTGGAGATACATATGGAACTTATCATTGTGCGCCACGGCGATCCCGATTATGAATTAGATTCCTTAACACCCAGCGGTGTTGAAGAAGCCAAACTGCTTGCTAAAAAGCTTGAAAAAATGGATATTGCCGCCTTTTACTGCTCCCCTTTAGGCAGAGCACAAAAAACCGCTTCCTATACTTTAGAAGCTATGCATCGAGAGGCAGAAACCCTTTTGTGGCTGGAAGAATTTCGTGGCAGAATCCAAAAACCGAAGGAAGAAAAAGACATTTGCTGGGACAGACTGCCCTCTGAATGGACAGAGAACCCGCAATATTATGAAAAAGATTGGTACAAAACTGATTTAATGCAAACAGCCAACACAGAAGAAGAATACAAGATTGTCTGCGCAGGCATTGATGCATTACTCGAAAAACACGGTTACAAACATGAAAGAAACCACTATAAAGTTTTAAATTCTAACCATGATAAGGTTGTTCTTTTTTGCCACTTCGGTGTCGAAAGTGTAATTTTAAGCCATATCTTCGGCATTTCCCCCATGGTACTTTGGCACAATACGGTTGCACTCCCCTCTTCAGTTACTACGCTTGTTACAGAAGAACGTGAAAAAGGAATCGTCGTTTTCCGCATGACCGCTTTCGGCGATACAGGGCATCTTTATGCCGGTGGCAGAGAGCCTTCGTTTGCCGCCAGATTTTGCGAATGCTTTGAAGATGACACCAGACATTAAAGCAAAAATACAAAGAAAAAAGCTCCTGCTCGTTCTCAGCAGGAGCTTTTATTTTTAGCGGTTTTCGTACATTTCCTTGTAGTAATTCTGATACTCACCGGAAATAATGGTTTCCCACCATTCTTTGTTATCTAAGTACCACTGAATGGTTAATTTAATGCCATCGGCAAATTTGGTTTCGGGAAGCCAGCCAAGTTCATTATGAATCTTGGTCGGATCAATCGCATAACGCATATCATGACCCTTACGGTCAGTTACATGCTTAATAAGGCTTGTGGGCTTATTAAGTGCATCACAAATCAAAGTAACAATATCGATATTGCGCATCTCGTTATGACCGCCGATATTGTAAACCTCACCGACCTTACCCTTATGAAGAATGAGGTCAATCGCTTTGCAATGATCTTCAACATAAAGCCAGTCACGAACATTTAAGCCTTCACCGTATACGGGAAGCTCTTTGTCTGCCAAAGCGTTTGCAATCATTAACGGAATTAACTTTTCAGGGAACTGATAAGGTCCGTAGTTATTGGAGCAACGGCTGATAGAAACCGGCAAGCCGAAGGTTCTGTGATATGCTAAAACAAGAAGATCGGCTGCAGCTTTCGAGCTACTGTACGGGCTGCTGGTATGAATCGGTGTATTTTCTGTAAAGAGGAGGTCCGGTCTGTCGAGCGGTAAATCGCCATAAACTTCATCGGTGCTGACCTGGTGGAAACGATCAATGCCGTATTTACGGCAAGCATCCATAAGTACAGCTGTACCCATGATGTTGGTTTCTAAGAAAATACCAGGATTTTCAATCGAACGGTCTACGTGGCTTTCAGCCGCAAAGTTTACAATGATATTCGGTTTCTCTTCTTCGAAGAGCTTGTAAACTGCTTCACGGTCACAAATATCCATTTTCACAAAGCGGAAATTCTCTTTATCCATAACGGACTTAAGTGTCGAAAGATTGCCTGCATAAGTAAGGCTATCCAGACAAACGATTCGATAATCCGGATATTTTTTCATCATGTGAAAAATAAAATTGCTACCAATAAATCCGGCACCGCCGGTTACAATAATGGTCATATAAATCTCTCCTTAGAATAATAATTTATCTTCTGCTACGCGCTTTAAATGTTCGCCGTATGGAGATTTGCCGTAGGTTTCGGCAGATGTCAGAAGTTCCTGCTTAGTAATCCACTTTTCATGGTAAGCAATTTCTTCGGGCGCAGAAATCACAACGCCCTGTCTGTTTTGCACGGTCTGTACAAAGACGGAAGCCTCCATAAGGCTATCCATTGTGCCTGTATCGAGCCAAGCAAAGCCTCTGCCTAAAATTTGTACTTTCAGTTTATTCTGCTTTAAGTACATATCATTTAAGGTCGTAATTTCAAGTTCGCCTCGGGCAGACGGCTTCACGGCTTCTGCCATATTTGCTACGCCTTTGGGATAGAAATAAAGACCTGTAATGCAATAATTTGATTTCGGATGCTTCGGCTTTTCTTCTACCGATAAAACATTTTTATCTCTGTCGAACTCCACAATGCCGAAGCGTTCCGGGTCTTGTACATAATAGCCGAAAATCGTAGCTTCACCGTTTTCTGCATTTTGTACGGCTTCTGCAAGATTTTTTCTGAACCAGCCACCGTAGAAAATATTATCGCCCAAAACCATAGCACAGGAATCATCGCCGATAAAATCTTTACCGATAATGAATGCCTGCGCAAGGCCATCCGGACTCGGCTGCACTGCATAGGAAAGATGAACGCCGTAACTACTGCCGTCACCCAAAAGTTCTTCAAATCGAGGGGTATCTGTCGGTGTGGAAATAATTAAAATATCCCGAATACCTGCAAGCATTAACGTGGACAAGGGATAATAAATCATCGGCTTGTCGTAAATCGGCAAAAGCTGTTTAGAAGTTACTCTGGTAAGCGGATAAAGGCGCGTACCGGATCCACCGGCAAGAATAATACCTTTCATGTTTCCTACCTCATTTCGTTTGTAAGATTATTTTCTGATTACTGCATCTTAACATGCACATAATCCGAAATGTGCTTTGTATAGTGCTCGATTTGCTCTTGAGAAGCAAAATTCAAAACTAAAGTACCGATGGTTTCATTTGCACCTGTGAACTTGTGTACGGTATCACCGGCTTTTACCCAAAGGTCTTTTTCGACAACATACTGATTAAGCTCGTCCTCGATTTCGAGGCTGTCAAACTTACCTTCTTCGTCAGAATGTAAGATAAGCTCTGCCCAGTGACCACTGTACACAGGGTCTCCGGTTAAATCTTCAATCGGTTCACCGATACAAGCTTTAACGGAATCGGTCACGAGATCTGCACCGCAAGCATAGCGAAGCATTTCGGAAAGTCGGTTACCACCGCCGCGCGGAGAAACCTCCATGATATAGGGCTTACCGTCTGTACCTAATCTAGTTTCTACATTGAAAATAGAGGTTTTGAGACCCAGCAAGGTAATCAATCTCTGCAATTCGGAACGCAGTTCTTTCTGTGTTTCACACGGCATAGTAGACGGCCAGCTATAGCCGGACGGTGTATAAGGATTCGATGCGCTTGCATCAAACATTTGATTTGAAAAAGAAGCAAATACCAATTTACCGTCAATCGAGAAGCAGTCAGTATCGGAAGAATAGCCTTCCTGCTGAATAAACTCTTCAACAATGAATTTCTTATCGATAGAATAAGAAATCGCATATTCTGCCGCCGCACGAAACTCTTCTTTAGAATCCACGCGTGTAACGCCCTTGCTTCCTGCAGAATCTACGGGCTTTACAATAATCGGCCAATGGAAAGTATCAAGTTCAGCCAAAGCTTCTTCTGCTGTAGCATAACCTTTTGCCTTCGGCACATTGAAACCGTTTTCGGTTAAGAACTGACGGAACGCCGCCTTATTCTGTAAAATGGCAACAGACGCATAAGGATTGCTCGGCAAACCGAGTTTTTCCGAAACATAAGCCGCAGTGTCTACACCGGGGTCACATGCAAACGATAAAACACCGTCTACCTGAAGCTCTTTTGCGAGAGCTAAAACAGCATCCTTATCTACAATGCTGACATTGTGATATTCGTCGGCGTAGGGATGGGCAATATTATCCGGCAAATAATCACAGGTAATCGCATAATAACCCATTTTATGAATGGCCTCAATAATCGGTAAGATATATCGAGAACCACCTAAAAGCAAAATCTTTTTCAAACCATATTCCTCTTTTCAAAAGGTTATTTCTTGCAGCTTAAAATCACACTGCAAATTCTGTCCACATCTTCCAAAGCAAGATCAGCGTAGAGCGGTAAAGTCAAAATATTTTGGCTGATTTTCAATGCTACCGGTGTTTCGTTTGCATCGAATTTCGGCTCATAGCAATCGAAGGTGTTGGTAAGCGGATAGAAATATTTACGTGCACCAATGTCGTTTTGACCTAATACTTCAAAGACTTCGTCTCGGTCTGCACCGAATACATCCTTATCAAAAACAACAGGAAGATAAGCATAGTTCTGCTGTACGTCTTCTTGTTCCGGTACGAAATAGATACCGTCCACAGAAGCAAGGTTCAGCTTATAACGCTCAACAGCTGCTTTTCTCTTGGCAATTTCGGCATCAACATGACGAAGGTTGCAAAGACCCATCGCCGCGCAAAATTCGTTCATTTTCGCATTTGCACCAATTTCGGAAACTGTTTCTGTATCTTTAATGCCAAAGTTCTTAAGTCTTGCAAGTGTTTCACCGAATTTAGCATCGTGATAGCACACAGCGCCGCCTTCAATCGTGTTATACACCTTTGTCGCATGGAAGCTGAAACAGGATACATCGCCGAAAGAAGCAATGCCCTTGCCTTTATAACGAACGCCAAACGTATGCGCCGCATCGTAAATAACCTTTAAATTATGTTTCTTTGCAATGCGTTCAATTTCTTCTACATTACAAACGTTACCGTATACATGAACCGGCACAATCGCAGATGTTTTATCTGTAATTAAGGATTCAATCTTGGTTACATCCATTGTGAAATCGACAGGATTCACATCACAAAATACCGGCTTTAAGCCGTTGCGAACAATCGCCTGTGTTGTGGAAGCAAAGGTAAACGGCGTTGTAATAACTTCCCCCGTTAAGCCGAGTGCCTGCATAGAAAGCTCCAGTGCCATATGACCGTTTGTTAAAAGGTCAATATTTTCTACACTGAGGTATTCCTTTAATTGCTTTTGCAATTCCTGATGCTTCGGTCCCATATTGGTCAGCCAATGGCTGTCCCAAATAGATTTGATTTCTTCTGCGTACTCGTCAAAATCCGGCATGGAAGAACGAGTGACTAAAATTTTGTCCGCCATTTTTTCTTTACTCCTCCGTCAAAACGCCTGCACGAACCATTTCTGACTTCATATCCTTTAAAGAGGAAATGTAGTCGTACTGCGGCTCATAGCCCAATTCCTGAACCGCGGGCTGAATATCCATAATATACTGCGGTGCGTTCGGCATATCGGGACGCATCGTAATTTTTGATTTTTTATTTGCGGGAGAAAAGACATCGACAATCCCCTGAATCTGATCCAAAAGGCTGGTTCCGACACCGGTACCGACATTATAATAGCCTGTTTCACGATCCACAAAAAGTGCCTTGTAAAGCATTTGGCAGAAATCCTTAACATAAACCATATCCTTAGGACGATTCGGATCTCCCCAAACTTCAATATCTTCTCCGGCAATCGCTTTATCGATTAAAATACGATAACCGATTTTACGAATTTCGCCGTCTACGTAATAATGGTCAATCGGAGACCAAAGATAAATTGTAGGCAAACGGAAAATAAATCTTTTAAGGCCGTACATCTGATGATAATTTTCAATCATATCTACAGCAAAGTTTTTAGACATAACATAAATGGTATGGTCTGTGGTAAAGCTGAATTTTCTAGGCATATCGGCCTTTAAGAGCAATTCTGTTTCACCATAGTCTTTAATATCACCAAAGCTTTGTGCAAACAGAATTCTGTCGGCATGATTTACCCTGGCATATTCGAGAATATTTAAGGTGCCTGTAATGTTTACATCGATATATTTATAAGGGTCATAGCCTTTCATTCTAGCAGGCATGGCACCGGCCAAATCTAAAATAGCATAAACATCTTTCGGCAAAACCTCAAAGTCTTCTTTTTTGGTAATATCCACACGATAGTAAGGTACATGGATTGAATCAAAATAATCCGTATCTCTTGTGCCGACTGCAACCACAGAATATTCCGAGCCGGTGTAATGCTCGTGAAAATAATCAATGAAATATTTTCCGGTATCTCCGCTGGCACCGAAAACAACAATCTTTTTCATGAAGGGATCTCCTTTAAGCGTTTTTTTGGTTTTTTAACTTTTGAAGAACAGATTTAATGCTCTGTAAAACAAAGGTAAAGCTTTCAAGTTTAAATAAAGCAGAACCGCCGAGGTAAATAAGCATACCTAAGGGAACTTGAATGAGCAATAAGAAAATCGGAGAAAGAGCCAAACGATTCACTTGCAATACGGTGAGATACATCACCATAGACAAAACGAAGGATGGCAGCATATCGGAAAGCTGTTCCCTGTAGGAATAATGCAAGAGTTCGCGATTCGGCCAAGCATTGATAAACAAACTAAGAATACCGGTAAAAATAGCACTGACAGCAATCGCAATTACGCCGTAGCGCATAGAAATCACAAGCACAATAAGTCCGATAACTTTTTTGATAATTTCTAAGCGAAGAAACAAATCGCTTCTGCCCATGGCTGTAATTGCCTGTAAATTTGCTGTGTGAATCGGCATCATGCCATAAACAAAGCAGGAAATCTGCAAATAAGGCACAGCAGGAAGCCATTTATCTGTCAAAAGAAGTCGAACAACCGGCTCTGAACAAGCGGCAAGACCTAACAGCATGGGCCACATGATATAAGAACTGGTTTTAATTGCTCGACGAACATGTGCTTTTACAAGTTCGGGATGATCTTGTTCACTGGAAAGTGCCGGGAACAAAACACTGCCGATGGAGGTATTGATATTGGTAACAACCAAATTCGGAATTTTTTGACCGTTATTATAGTATGCCAAATCCTCTTTGGTATATTTTTTACCGATTACGAGCTGACGTAAATCATTATACACCGTATCTAAAAGTGCGGAAAGAAGTAATTTCCAACCGAAAGAAAAGAGTGTTTTGAGTCTTGCCCAGGAAAACACGAATTTCGGTCTCCACTTAACAACAATCCATAAAATAACCGTATCAATAAAGGCGTTGGATAATTGCTGGAACACTAATGCCCATACACCTGCACCAAGATAAGCCATTACGATACCAAGAATGGCGGAAAAAAGTGTACCGCCGAGTGTTGCAAAGAAGAACTTTTTAAAAATCATCTTGCGTGACACATAGGCCTGCTGCACATTTTTAATACCGGAAATCAAAAGTGTTATGCCGATGACACGAATAATCGGTACAAGGGACATATCGTTATAAAATTTCGAAATTAAAGGCGCGGTTAAAAACAAGCTTATATAGAGCACTGTGCACATACACATATTGAAATAAAATACGGTTGAAAAATCAGTATCATCCGCATCTTTTTTCTGAATCAATGCGTTACCCAAACCGCTGTCTACAAACACCTGTAAGATATTTAAGAAAACAGTAATCAGCGCAATTTGACCATAATGCTCCGGCTCTAAAAGTCTTGCTAAAACGATAGAAACGATAAACGAAATGCCCTGTGCACCAATTCGTTCCGCAAAGCGCCATATTAAATTCGTCATGACGGATTTTTTGGTATTTACCATAAAGAGAGTTTCATCTCCAAATTTAGTTTTTTAGGGAAGAAAAATTAGGCTTTGTGCAAAATTTTTCCCATAAGATTATAAAGATGCGGGCAATGAATTTTAAGATTCAGCTGTAACCTTCTGGCACGGCTGATATATTTATAAATCTCATCGTAATGAGGTTCTTTTAAAACATCCTTACTCTTAGATTGAAAAAGAATATTTAAAAGATGTGTGCTCTGCTGTTTCAAAATTGCTTCATGATATTGCTGCTTTGTCTCAGCATCAAAAGCGAACAAATAGCGAATATTATCCTGCGCATTCTTTATGATTTTTTCTGCGGAGCCATGTTCTACCTGCGAGGACCAAGAACCTTCGCTGAAGGTTCTGTAGGCAGACATGCTTTCAGCGAAGCAGTGTACCGTGCCTATAGAAGCTAAGCAGGTTTGCCAAGCATAGTCCAAATGCAACATATCAAAGCATTCCGGCATATTTTGAGCCAAGGAAATCGGCGCTAAAATGCTGTTTGTACTGCAAAAACCGCCGCCGCCTAAAATAACCTCTTCGGTAGGAATATCGCGTTCTTCCGCCGAAACGATATGGTCTTCTAAAAATTCACCATTTTCTTTGACATATGCGGAGTTATGAATACACATACTACATTCCGGATGCGCTTCCATATAATCCACTTGTTTCTGTAATTTGTGAGGATCTGTCCAATAGTCATCCCCTTCACACATAGCAAAATATTTGCCTTCGGATTTCGGAAGCAAAATTTCCGTGAAGATACGAACCCCTTTGGAATACTGATTTTCTGTTTGGAAAATCGGCTTAATGATATCGGGGTATCTGTCAGCATATTCCTGAATGATTTCTCTGGTACGATCCTTGGAAACATCATCATTGATTAAAACTTCATAGGAGAAATTCGTTTTCTGGGAAACAAAGGACTCCAAAGCTTCTTTTATATATTTTTCGTGGTTGTAAGCAAGGCACCAAACGGACACCATGGGCTTCGACATATGGATTCCTCCCGGATGTGTTTTGATTCTTTTTACGTAAAAAACTCTGTGTAAAAAACGGAATACCGTTAAATAAAGTAAAAGCCTTGTGGTTTATTTAACCAAACGATTAACAACACCCTTTACTTTAAATATAAGCTGTATAGATTTATATTGCTTCTTGTCCAAAAGCGGAATGATAAGCTTTTCTTTTTTACCGAGATAAGGATTATTTGCACAATTTGGAAATTCCTTATGCACATATTCTCTATACATATCTAAAAGCTTGTGATGACTGTCTATATTCAATACACGAACAGAAGATAAATAATACACATGCAAAGCCGCAAGATATTCCAGCTCGGAATAGAACTTCTCGAAAAGGCCCTTCTCTTTAAAATATTGAAGCACCATATCATAAGCCGTCAGCATATCAATATTTTTATCACACTGCGTGCTGTTCATAATGGAATCTGTACGCTGCAGATAAATATAAAATGCTTTCGGAAGATAGCTTATTTTTTTTGCGTGCGGATAGAGCTTTACAATCGTTGCCAAATCCTCGAACCAAAGGCGCTCAGGGAAATAGATATTGTTTTCGATAAATAAGCTTTTACGAATGACTTTGTTACAAGCAGAATGGTCTGTTAACAGCAATTCCTTTTTTTCATAAATAGAGGCATCAGCATCCTTCGTCTGCATTGCAGGAATTTCGCAGATTTCATTGCCGTTTTCATCCACTTTTTTAATATCAAACGCAAGAATATCCGTCTCCGGATGATTCTCTAAAAAGGCAAGCAGTTCTTTAAAACAGCCGGGGGTAACCGTGTCGTCGCTGTCAATGAAAAACAAGTATTCTCCGTTAGACGCCTGAATACCTGTATTTCTGGCACCGCCGAGGCCTTTATTTTCCTGATGAATCACCTGAATATTTTGATTTGTGTATTCTGCTTTAATTTTATCGCAAAGCAAACCACTTTCGTCTGTCGAACCATCGTCTACCAACAGAAACTCATACTCTGCATCCTCTTGATTCAATATCGAATCCACACATTTCTTAAGATATTTTTCAACATTGTAAACGGGAACGACTACACTTAATTTAAGCATTTACTTTTCCTCACGATACTTTAAATCTTTAACGAGTATACCCAAGGTAATCCAGAACATTGTTGTAGCCACGCTGTTGATGTAAATAAGTTCCGGAATAAATACCGCTGATACGGCGAAATTGATAAGCAACGCCAGCATCATGATATTATCCAACGTGCTGTATGTACTCTTTTTAGTAAAAATCATTTTCTTGCAGACAAGCACTGCAATCATAACAACAAATGCAAGGAAAATCAGCACACCAACAACACCCTGTGAAACTAAAATGTCAATCAGAGAATTGTGGGTAGAATTAAATTTATTGCCTGTGTCATTATTTACCATATAAGTATCCGGGTTATTTTTATCCGCAAACGGTTGAAGTGTACGAAACGCCGTGCCGAAAACAGGCGCATTTTTCCAAATTTCAATACCGCTTCCCCACAGGTCAAAACGACGGTTACTGATATCCTCGTCTAACTCATTACCGGTTCTTTCGATTACATTGGGTCCTTTAGAGGGGTCTTCTTCTTCGGAAGTAGAAGGATTCTCCTGCTCACGATTGGACTCGTAAATTGCCTTTACCGTCATATTATAGCTCTTTTTCACAACCGGAATCGCAAGAAGGCTTGTTGCCATAATTCCAGCGGCTAACAAAAGACATACTACCTGCTTCAAAGCATTTTTCATTTTCAGTTTATCGGATAATCTAAGCAATAAGAAAGCAAAGATAAATACGGTAATCGCAAGGCAAACAACACCTGTTCTGGAATCGCTGAAGCATAAATACATAAAGGCTAAAAGAATATTCAGAATATGTAAAACTCTAAGCCAAATCTTTGTGGTTTTAATTGCATAAATTACAGAAATAACCATGGCGGCAATGCAAAGAACTGCACCAACGTTCGGGTCAGAATAGGCACCCCAGAGTCTACCCCAAACATAGCCGATGATGTTGCCGTTGAAGCTTGTCAAGAAGGAGTGACCATAGCCGGTTAAAAGCATAATAATGCTAATCAAGTTAAGAAGCGCAACGTAAACCAAGAAATAATTCACTAAATGGAAATAGCTTTTTTTATCCTTTTCAATGGGTGAGTGCACATCCATGGCATAAAGGAGACCATACTGGAACACCATCCAAACCATTGACTGAATATTGCCCATGAGACCGAATTCCATGTTAATCAGCGAAGAAACACCATACGATATTACAAAGCAAACCAATATGCCTATACCATAAAATTTGATATAATTTTTAAAATGCACAGCTCGATTTAAAACCAAAACTGTTCCTAAGATAGCGGTCAAATAGGAAAACACAGATACAATCGGAGAATGTGCTGTCAAGCTGTTAAAGGACAGCATGGTTAATGTTAAAAACAGATATTTAAAAACTGTTTCCATAACATTAAATATGTTTTGTGTTTTTCGCATTTGATTTTGATTCATTTATTTTCACCCACAAAGTAAATTAGTATATCATTTTAAAGCTTTTTCCTGGTTTATCGGAAGAAGCAAAAGTTGCTGTATTAAGCGTTCACAAAAAAATTCTGGACTTTCTCCGCAGTATCTTGGAAATCGTATCCTGCTGCTTTAACCTGCACGGCACAGGCAGCTCTGTCCTGTTGTACGGATAAAAGCGCTTCCATGGCTTCTGCCCATTGTTCCAAGGGCGCATCCAAAGGCATAAATCGAACTGCGTCGGTTATTGCCGCTTTCTCGGTAATCGTATCGGCTAATAAACACGGCAACCCCGAGGCCTGTGCTTCAATCGCCGTAATCGGCATGCCTTCAAAAAGAGAAGGCAAAATGAAAAGGTCAAAAGCCTGCAAAAGTTCATTGCAATCTGAGCGGAACCCTAAAAAACGAACTGCATCTTCAATACCGAGTGCCTTTGCCTTAGCTTTCATTTCCTCAAGCGTTTCGCCGACACCCGCTAAGAGTAAAACAGAATCCGGATTATTTTTATAAAAACACGCAAAAGCATCCAGCAAGAAAGCGTGGTTCTTCACCGCACAGAAACGACCTGCGTGACCGATTACCTTTGTTGTCGGCGCCAGGTTAAATTCCCGACGTAATTTTTCACGAACCTCTGGATTATATCGAAACTTTTCCAAATTAACGCCGTTATTCAGCAAATGAATCGGTTTATCCGTATCTTTAAAAAGCCATTTTCCGGCTGCCGTTGAGCACGCAAAACAATAATCTGTACACCTAAGCAGTTTGGGCGTTTGCATTTTATCTAAAAAGAGATGCAAAGGTCTAAACAAAGGACTGCTTTCCAAAGAAGTGCTGTGGCTGTGACAAATTACTTTTGCGTCAGTATACCTTTTCGCAAGCACAATCGGTAAACAGTTGCTTGCCGAGGAAAGATGATACCAAACATAATCGAAATCATGCGGATGTTCTTTAAAGAACGCCGTTAATTCCTTTTTGTTTTTTATAGGATTTTCGCCGCGGCGTGTTGCATGATATACCTTGCTACCCGCCGATACGATTTCCTCTTCAAAAGCACATTTATCGCAGAATGTTAAGAAATCAAAATGCACCTTTTCTTTGTCGATGGAGCGGAACAAAGAAATCAACAGTGTTTCAATTCCGCCGACGATTGGCGCCATGCCAATGATCAGCACAGATACCGGTTTGTTCATTTTCGTCCTCCGTTTCATGGTTAACGCATTTGTTTTGCTTTTGAAAACAATGCGGGACATTTGGTTTTTACGATATAAATCACACGTGCTAAGGAAAGTGTGCCCAAAATACTTTGCCGATTCAAAAGTTTACCCATAATTTGTACAGCTTTGCTGTCGGATGCAGCATGAGGCAGAAGCTCTTGAAGCATCGCGTCTTCATAAGCTGCGTTTAAGAAAGCTTTTCGGTCTTTATGCGACATCTCGGCATTAGCATCACAATTTCTTTGCAAAGCAGAAAATAAATAACGCACATAAAGATTACCGAGTGTCTTTTCAGCATCCTCCGAAAGCACATTCCAACGCTTTTGCTGCATATAAAGGCGTTTGATTTTCTCCTTGTGCAAGCTAAAATACTCCGGAACAAATTGACCGGTTCGGCTTGCCGAAGCCAAGGAAAGGCGGTAATGATAATACGGTTTGGAAAGAACGTTCATGGTTTCAATGTTCTCAAAATATTCCGCATTAAAGAACAAATCTTCCAAGAGCGCGTGTTCGGTATAATCTAAGTCTATGGAATTTAAATAAGCTAAATCATAAAACTTATTGCAAGCATATCCGTAAAGCGTGCTTTCTTCCAGTTCCATAATAAACTGTCGAAGCTCCTGCTGCGCTTTGAATTGACACTCTTTGCAGCACACCGCTTTTTCACTCACGAGTGTTCCTTGTGCATCATAGACGTCTTCAGACATGCCGAAAACAACCACCTGCGCGCGGTTGTCCTGAAGAGATGCATATACATCCGAAAGCAAAGCAGATTCAACAGTGTCATCCGAATCCATAAACATTAAATATTGACCTTTGGCGGCACGTCTGCCAATATTTCGAGCTTCACTTACCCCGGAATTTTTTTCGAGGTGCATAACCCTAAGGCGCTCATCCTCTTTTGCTAAAGCATCGCAAAGCGCTCCGCTTTTGTCTGGAGAGCAATCATCCACTAAAAGCAGTTCAAAATCCGTAAAGGTTTGGGAAAGAACACTTTCTACAGCCTGTTTGAGGTACTTCTCAACATTGTAAACGGGCATGACAATACTAAAAAAAGGTTTGTCCATGCTATCCTCCCACACAAAAAAACACACATGTTGCCGACGGCCACGCACTGCACGGCCCTAATCTGTGTGCATTTTCTTGCAATTTTTCATTTTCCAGCAATCTGCACAGAGGTACAGAATGCATAATTATTTACATTATTCTAGCATATTACTTCATTTTTTGCAATAGTGTATTGCGGATTCGCCCCTTCTACGGTTCTCTCGATTTTTCGCTGAAATCTTTTCCTTTATATTATAGAATAAATTCACAGTATTTTTTGTGTAAAGCATACTATATTTTCATTTTCGGTCGCTTTTTTCAAAAATTATTGAAAAAATCGCTATTTTTATGTCTACTTTTACATTTTAAAGCAAAAAATTAGGCTTTTATAAAAAAATAACTTGTGTAATGCGGATTCCTATGTTAGAATAGACAGTATTATTATTAAAAATCCCTATACCACTATATTATTTAGGGATTGAAAAGAAAGAGAAGTGAAGCGTATGGAAAAGAAACAAAACAGTATGCAACAGCGAGACGGTTTTAGAACCCAGTGGGGTTTCATTCTTGCATGCATCGGATCCGCAGTGGGGATGGGAAATATCTGGCGATTTCCCATTATGGTTTCACAGTGGGGCGGATTAACTTTCCTGCTTCCCTATTTTTTCTTCGTGATTCTGATTTCCTCCTCCGGCGTTTTGGGTGAATTTTCCCTCGGACGTATGACAGGCTCCGGCCCTATCGGCGCATTCGGTCAATGTACAGAAATGCGTGGAAGCAAACGTACCGGTCAGGTTATCGGTCTTTTACCCGTTTTAGGCTCTATGGCATTGGCGATCGGCTATACCGTTGTTGTCGGCTGGATTTTCAAATATACCTTTATGGGTATTTCGGGCAGCCTTTTTCACCTCGGTACAGATATGAATTTAATCGGCGGTACCTTTGGTGCAACAGCACCTGAAAGCAGTTCCCTTTCGGAAAGTATTTCCACTGTATTCGGCGGTGTAGCCGGAAACAATTTATGGTTAATCATCGGTTTAGCTATCAATACTTTCATTATGATTCTGGGTATCGGCGGTGGCATTGAGCGAGTCAACAAGTTCATGATGCCCACCCTTTTCTTCCTGCTTTTAGGTCTCGGTATTTATATTTTCTTTTTACCGGGTTCACACGAGGGCTATTCTTACATTTTTAGATTAAACCCCGAAGGTCTTTTAAATCCGAAACTTTGGATTTTCGCTTTCGGTCAAGCCTTTTTCTCCCTGTCTGTTGCAGGCAACGGCAGTGTGATTTACGGTTCTTACCTTTCTAAGAAGGAAGACCTTGTTTACTCTGCACGAAATGTAGCTTTATTTGACACTCTTGCGGCATTACTTGCAACCGTTGTAATTCTTCCTGCTATGGCTGCCGGTGGCGGCGACCTTTCCAAAGGCGGCCCTGGTCTCATGTTCGTATGGCTCGTAAATGTCTTCAACGGTATGCCCGGTGGCAGATTCGTCGGCATGATTTTCTTCATCTGCGTTTTATTTGCAGGTATCAGCTCCTTAGTCAATCTTTATGAAGCGCCCGTTGCAACCTTACAGGAAGTTTTCCATTTAAAGAGACTTCCCGCTTGCTTAATTATCGGCGGTATCGGCTGTATAACTGCGGTTGCAATTCAAGGTATTACCAGCCAGTGGATGGATGCTGTTTCCATTTACATTTGCCCCTTAGGCGCTGCCATTGCCGGTATTATGTTCTTCTGGGTTTGCAAAAAAGAAAAAGTTATGGAAGCCATCAACATGGGCAGAAAGAAGCCGGTTGGTGAATGGGTACTTAATCTCGGCAAATATGTTTATGTGCCGCTTGCCATGATTGCACTGATTGCAGGCGCCATTCTCGGCGGCATCGGCTAAAATTTAAAAAGACAAAAGACCTTAAAAGCCATTGCGTTTTTAAGGTCTTTTCTTTTTGTCAAAATTCCAAAGCAGATTGACGATACTCGCAAATTATAGTAAACTTTAGAAAGAACCTTTTGGAAAGGATTTTAAACGAATGAAACCAAACGAAACGCAAATTTTGAAAAAAATAAAATCATTAAAAATGAAAGACTTTGTTTATCGCTTTTTAAGTGCTTTCCTTTTTCTTTCAGAGCTTACCTATTTTTTTGCAAGCGGATATTTTACCGACTTTTCTTTTTATGACGGTATGAGCTTTTGGGGCTTTCTGTTTGCCGCGGTCATTCTTACAGGACTTTTGTTTCTGGTTCGAAGTGAAAAAATCATTCGTGTTCTGTTTTTGTGCTGTGCAACGGTATACACCATACTTTCTGCCGTCTATGTACAAGACTACTATGTTTCATTCGGGCTTTGTCTTTTAATTTGTGCCGCAGTTTATTTTACAGAAACCGCAGATTTATATTTTGAAATAAGCAATAAAATTCTCTGGACGGTCGCCTTGCTCTTTATGATGTTCTACATCGTACACACCGCCGTATTTACATCCATGCACTATATCAACTATGGCACACCTTGCTTCGATTTCGGCCTTTTTGCGCAGATGTTTCATTCCATGAAAGAAACAGGTCAATGCTTAACCACCTGTGAACGGGACAAACTGCTGAGTCACTTTGCAGTACATTTCTCCCCAATTTATTATTTAATCTTACCCTTTTATATGCTGATTCCCTCGCCTGTAACCTTATTAGTTGCGCAAGCAGTGATTGTAGGCGTTGGCATAATTCCCTTGGTTTTACTTTGCAAACATTATAAAATTTCTAACACAGCAACTATGCTTTTTGCTGTATGCTACGCACTCTACCCTGCATTTACCGGCGGATGCTCTTACTATCTTCATGAAAACTGCTTTCTGCCAGCACTGTTGCTTTGGCTTTTCTACTTTTTAGAGAAAGGCAACGCACCCGGCTCTGTTGTATTTGCCCTGTTGACGCTTTGTGTCAAAGAAGATGCCGCCGTTTATGTGGCTGTAGTTGCACTGTATTTCTTAATTTCTAAAAAACAGCCTCGTTTGGGTGCTTCTCTTTTTGCACTTTCTGTAGTTGCTTTTATTTTGATTACCAAGCTTATGGGCATGTTTGGCGAAGGCGTAATGTCCGACAGCCGTTACGGCGACTATATTTACGATGAAGGCGGGCTTTTTACCGTGATCAAATCCGTCATTCAAAATCCGCTCTTCGCATTAGCCCATGTATTTAAGCCGGAGAAATTCCTTTTTATTTTGCAAATGCTTGTTCCGCTTTGTTTCCTACCTTTATGTATGAAAAAGCCCTCTAAGCTTATTTTATGGATTCCGTTTCTGCTTGTAAATTTGATGACCAATTACAGATACCAATTTGACATTGGTTATCAATATATTTTCGGTTCGGGCGCATTGCTCCTTTATTTGGCTGTCAGCAATTACGCTGAACTGGATGAAAAAAAGCCCGGAAAGATTTTACTTTGTGCCGCTTTATGCACGGTGATTTTATTTTCCGGTGGCGAGCTTTCCAGAAGCTTTTATGTGGATAAATTCATAGAGGATAAACCACAGCGTACTGTTATGGCAGAAGCCATTGCCTTGATTCCAGAAGATGCCACAGTTTCTGCCTCAACATTTTTAGTTGCCAATATGTCAAAGCGCGACACGATTTACGAATTAGAGCGCACCAAGCACGACAGTGAATATATTGCGCTTGATTTACGAGAAGGCAAAAATGTTACAGACCCTAGCCCCTATTTAACTGGAAATTACGAAACCTTGTTTTGGAAAGAGGATGTTATCGCCATTTTCAAAAAAGCAAATTAAAACAAAAAGCTCCCGAGAAATCTCTCAGGAGCTTTTTTATTGAAATTTTAAGCTAAGAAGCCGTCGATAATTTTCTGCTCTGCTTCTTCCTCAGTTAAACCTAAGGTACGGAACTTCAAAATCTGTTCGCCGGCAATTTTACCGATTGCGGCCTCATGGATTAAAGAGGCTTCCTTATTGCGAGCATAAAGGCGCGGAGAAGCATCTACAATCGCATCATCATCTAAAATTGCATCACATTCCGAGTGCCCGGTACAGGGTGCATTACCTACAATAGTCGAAACATAATTTTGATAGGACTGGTCCTTCGCTACAGAACGGGATACAATATCCGCACCAGAACCTTCGCCGTTCAAATCCACCTGGAAAAAGGTTTCTGCACGCTGGTCGCCTTCTGTAAACAGACGTTCACGAATCACAAGCTTTGCACCTTCCGCCGCTTTCGCTGTTGTCTTTCTTGTAGTTTTATCCACGCCGCTGATTTGCGTGGTATTCATTTCTAAGTAGGCGTTTTTTTCGAGAATTATATCGGTGACGGGGTCAATCACACGATTGCCTTCGCCTTTGCCTGTACCGATATGCTTTTCCTCATAACGCACTTTAGCATTTTCGCCTATAAAAAAGCGGTGAATGCCGTTGTGTCGAGCTTCAGAATCATCCTCTGTGTGGACACCGCAACCCGCTACGATTAAAACATCTGCGCCCTCGCCGACAAAGAAATCGTTATATACAAGATCATCTATACCGCCTTTGGTAACACAAGCCGGAATATAAACGGTTTCGCCTTTCGTTCCGGGGCGAATGGTAATATCGAGACCCGGCTTATCCTTTTTGGATTCAATAATAATATTTTCGCTAGAGACACGACCTGCACACTGCCCGTCTTCTCGAATATTGTAAGCACCTTGGAAATTGCCCTTGAAGTCAGACACTAATTCCAACAGCTTTTTAGTAATATCTTTCATAGATTGGCTCATCTAAAAAACCTCCTTCCGGCTACAGCATCTGCTATTTGCGTGTTCGCTTGCCAGCATTTTCGAGACCATTTCCGGTCCGGGACCTCGATCTGCTACGGTACCGTCTGCAATCATGATAATTTCATCCGCAATACGCAAGATACGTTCTTGGTGAGAAATAATAACCAACGTTCCGTCCAAATCATTTCGCATCTCATCAAAGGCCTCTATTAGATTCTGAAAGCTCCAAAGGTCAATACCTGCCTCGGGCTCGTCAAAGATCGTGAGCGGCGTATGACGTGCCAAAACTGATGCAATTTCAATTCTTTTAATTTCACCGCCGGAAAGGGTTGCGTCAATATCACGATGCAAATAATCATTAGCGCAAAGACCAACTTTTTGCAGAATAGAACAGAGACTTTCTTTATTCATCTCTTTACCTGCCGCGGTTTCAATCATCTGTTTTACGGTGATACCCTTAAATCTAACCGGCTGCTGGAAAGCAAAGCTGATTCCCTTTCGAGCACGCTCGGTTACATTTAAATCTGTAATATCTTCCCCATTCATCAAAATTCTACCAGAGGTCGGTTTTTCAATGCCCATCAGCACTCGGGCAAGCGTTGTTTTACCGCTGCCGTTCGGACCGGTTATGGCAATCAATTTATCCTCTTTGATTTTAAGGTTTATATTTTTCAGAACTTCCTTGCCGTCCGGTGCAGTCCAGCAAATGTTCTGGAGTTCCAGCATTAGATACACCTCTTTCGTATTCTGCAAATTTTCTGCTTTCAGAGCTTAATAAAAAATCAGTAAGAAATCAATTCATAGCCATCTTCTGTAATGAGAACTTGAATTTCCCACTGCGCAGAGGGCATGCCATCAGCCGTATAGACAGTCCATCCGTCTTCTTCATCGACAACAACATTCGCCTTACCCATATTAATCATCGGTTCAATGGTAAAAATCATACCCGGAACCATCATCATTTCGGTACCTTTCTTAGACACATAGCTAACCCAAGGATCCTCGTGGAATTCAAGACCGATGCCATGGCCGCCGATTTCTCGCACTACGCTGTAGCCATTTTCTCTGGCAAAATCATGAATAGCTTGTCCCATGTCGCCGAGAAAGCCCCAAGGTTTCACCTGCTCCAAGCCAACCTTCAAGCTCTGCTTCGTAATTTCGACCAATCTCTTCTTTTCGGGAGATACATCACCAATGCAGAACATTCTGGAAGAATCCGAAAAATAGCCATTTAAAATCGTGGAAGCATCCACATTGATAATATCGCCGTCCTGGAGGACTCTATCCTTGGAAGGAATACCGTGGCACACCACTTCGTTAATAGAAGTACAAACACTCTTCGGAAAACCTTCATAATTAAGGGGTGCAGGAATGCCACCCATTTTTGTGGTAACATCATACACCCATTGGTCGATTTCTTCGGTTGTTACACCGGCATGAATATGCTCTGACACATAATCGAGCACCGCAATGTTAATTTTTGCGCTTTCTTTAATTTTTTCGATTTGTTCCTGATTCTTAATAATAGAATGCGGAGGAACTAAAGCTCCTTGATATAAATAGCCTTCCAGCCGACTGTCAAAATTCAAGTGACAGTTTTTATATTTTTTCCCACTGCCGCACCAGCACGGCTCATTTCTTCCTATTTTATGCAAAACATACGCATCCTTTCCTAAATCAAGAAATGAATTCATAAAATCCGTTTCTTTTTACTCTATATGAAAAATTGGTTTTTAAATATTTTCGGGAGCTAGTCTATTTGGAAGCTCTCGTTACAGTAACGAAATCTTACTGAAAATGAAAGTAAAATATACATTTATATTCTGGTTTTTCAGAAAGCAGAATTTTATCCCGTAACATATCTATACTACACCATCTGCCCGAATTTCACAACAATTTTGTCGTTTTTTAAGCAAAATATTTTACTCATTCACAGGTAAACTTATTTTAGCTTTTAACATTTGAAAAGATTTATCTCTGCCGGACTCTGTCAAATGCAAAAGAAAATGATCTGCCAGAACCCAATCTTTTTCATATAAAAAAGGATAATTCCAAAGCGGAATTATCCTTTTAATCAAATTCAAAACTATCTTATTTGTCAAGCGACTTCATGGTGGGGAAGAATAAAACGTCGCGAATTGCGGAGGAATCTGTCATCAACATAACCATACGGTCGATGCCGAAGCCGATACCACCTGTGGGCGGCATACCGAGTTCCAACGCATAGAGGAAATCCTCGTCGGTTGTGTTTGCTTCTTCATCGCCCTGTGCAAGAAGTGCTTCTTGGGCTTTGAAACGCTCTCTCTGGTCAATCGGGTCATTGAGCTCAGAGTAAGCATTTGCCATTTCCCAACCGTTAATGAAGAGCTCGAAACGCTCAACATAATTGGGGTCTTCCGGCTTCTTTTTGGTAAGCGGAGAAATCTCAATCGGGTGATCCATAACAAAGGTGGGCTGAATGAGATGTTCTTCAACGAATTCTTCGAAGAAGAGGCTCAAAATATCGCCCTTTTGGTGACGGTCTTCATATTCCACATGATGTTCCTTAGCTGCGGCTCTTGCCTCTTCTAAGGTGTGGATTTCGTTAAAGTCTACGCCAGAATACTTCTTAACTGCATCTACCATAGTAATGCGCTCGAAGGGCTTGCCTAAATCCATTTCAACACCGTTGTAGGAAATGGTGGTTGTGCCAAGCACTTCCTGTGCAACGTAGCGATAAAGATTTTCGGAAAGGTCCATCATGCCGTGATAATCGGTAAATGCTTGATAGAGTTCCATCAGTGTAAATTCGGGGTTATGACGAGTGTCTACGCCTTCGTTACGGAATACTCTACCGATTTCGTAAACTCTTTCCATACCGCCGACAATAAGTCTCTTTAAGTAAAGCTCTAAGGAAATACGAAGCTTTACGTCTTCATCTAAAGCGTTGTAGTGAGTTTCAAACGGTCTTGCTGCTGCACCGCCTGCATTGGCAACGAGCATGGGAGTTTCAACTTCCATGAAGCCCTGGCCGTCTAAATAGCGGCGAATTGCGCTGATAATCTTAGAACGGTTTACAAAGGTTTCTTTAACCTCTTGGTTCATGATAAGGTCAACATAACGCTGACGATAACGAAGGTCTGTATTGGTAAGGCCATGGAACTTTTCGGGAAGAATCTGTAAGCTCTTGGAAAGAAGTGTAACCTTAGAAGCGTGAATAGAAATTTCACCTGTCTTGGTCTTGAATACTTCGCCCTCTAAGCCAACGATATCACCGATATCCATTTTCTTAAACGCCTTATATTCGTCTTCGCCGATGCTGTCTCTGGCAACATAGGACTGAATATTACCCTTTAAATCCTGCACATTGCAGAAGGATGCCTTGCCCATAACACGCTTGGACATCATTCTACCTGCAACGGTAACGGTTTTACCCTCTAAAGCCTCGAAGTTTTCTTTCACTTCGGTGCTGTGATGGGTAACATCAAACTTTGTAATCTGGAAAGGGTCCTTACCCTCTTCCTGCAAAGCGCTGAGCTTATCGCGGCGAATCTTTAAAAGCTCGCCGATATCCTGCTGAGCGCCGGCATTTTGCTTCTTGTTTTGCTCTGCCATAGTTTATCCTTCCTGTTCTATCTCTTCTGCGCCAAATCTAAGAAGGCAAAATTCACCTTCCTTTCGCAGAACTTATCTTTCGATAGCAACGATTGTATATTCTAACACACCGATAGGAGCTTCAACCATAATGTTTTCTCCAACCTTATGGCCGAGAAGTGCTTTACCTACGGGGCATTCATCGGAGATTTTGCCCTCATCCGGATTTGCCTGTGCGAAACCGACAATACGGTAGGTGAAGCTTTCTTTCTTGTCGTTTACGAGTGTAACTTTAGAACCGATGTGAACAATTTCGGTGCTGAGTGTATTTTCATCAAAAACTTTTGCGTTTTTGATCATTGCTTCTAATTCATTGATGCGAGCTTCCAATTTAGCCTGGTCACTCATTGCTTCATCATATTCAGCGTTTTCAGAAAGGTCGCCGTAGCTTCTTGCGACTTTAATTTTTTCAGCGGCTTCTTTACGGCCGACAGTTTTTAAGGTTTCCAGTTCCTGTTCGAGTTCTTTTAAGCCCTCTGCGGTTAATAAGGTTTCCTGTAACATAACGTTATATGCTCCTTTCGGTATTTTACATTTGCACAGATAATTATTATAAAAGAATTCCGCGTTTCTGTCAATAGTTACAGGGCTTTTATTCGCTTTCTACGTGCATAGGGAAGGTTTTTCAGAGTCTTTACGTTGCAATTTTCATAAAGTGCAGAAGCAAAGAGGACTTTGTCGATATTTTCGGGGCATCTTTTTAAAATTTCCGTCGGTAAATCAATATCTTCTCCTCGAAAAGCATCTCGCATTCCACGCTGTAAAAGAATCCTGCCGAGAGCTTTTCCGTTTTCCGAATAAAACGGTTCCAATAAAAGAGAACATTTTTCGAGTTTTTCGGATTCGTGCGTCATCTGCAAAGGTAAGCCGTACTGCTCCAGCATTCGTTTTGCAGTTACTTCGTAAGCTTGCGGAGCATTTGTGCAAACTGTAATAGATTTTGCAAGCGGTGCGAACGGTAAAATGCTATCTAAGAGTTTTGCATCGACATCGAGAATGCCAAGGGCTCTTTCACGCTTTTGGTTTTCGGTTTCCTTTAGGTAGGCTAAAGCTGTATTTAAAAATAAAATGGTCGGATAAAGCGTCGGTGTAAATTCGCGGAGTTTTGTATTTTGAGGCAGAGCACTCCCCTCTTTTAAAATCACACGATATATGGCGTTGCCAATGTTGTTTTGCAGACCGTCTTCATCCAAATTTCCGTTTTTATCTAAGAAAGCTTTAACAATATAAAAATAAGCACCGCCGCGAACAGGAATTGCTTCTATTTCCGGCTCCGGTACCTTCTGCCGCCAGCGCTTCCAGAAATGTTTTTCTTTTTGAAACGGTACGAGTTCTAATACAGCAAACAAAAAATCACCCCACATATATCCAATATGCGGGGTGATTTCTATTTAGACTATTTAAGAATTAGCGTTATTCTTGGTAAGAAGGGAGAATGCTTTTTGATACTGCTCATCCTCTTCTTGCGGTAACACAGGTAAAATCGCTCTTTTTTCTGCTGAGAGTTCTACAGCGTGATCCGGTGTTAAGCCACTGCCGTTATAAGGCTCGCTGACATATGGCTCAATGAGTGCCATGGTGAGCACAATCGCACCGCCGTCTGAAAGCGGAAAAGCCTCTTGCATAGTGCCGTTACCTGCCGTAGTTTCACCGATGAGCTGTGCTTTGCCGTAATCGCGTAAATCGCAGGCAAAAAGCTCTGCCGGGCCAGAAGTTTCTCTGTCTACCAAAACTTCCATCGGCATAGAAACGCTGTCAGCTTCTGCTGTAAAGGTCTTTTTCACTGTACCGTCTTTCGCTTTCGCCGTTGCTAAAGCACCTGTGCCTTCACCGGCAACCGGAACCAAAACATCCAAAGTCGATGTTGCCGCCGCGATTGTACCGTTTTGACAACCGCGCAAATCAAAAATCAAGCTTGTTGCGCCTTGGTTCATTAAATCGTCTACAGCCTTCTTTAACTGACCAGCCGTGGTATCATAAAATTCTGTGATTTTGATATAGCCAACCATATCGTTTAAAGAAGTATAAACGGTTTGTGCATTATAGCCTTTAACAACACTGCTATGCAGTACAGAACCATCTGCATGCTGATAGGTTAAAACTACCGTAGAAAGATTATCACCGGTCAGCTTTTGCATGAGTTCATTATAGTTATAAGCGGTTACAGGTTCTTCGTTGATTTCGGTGATTTTGTCGCCTTTTGTAAGTCCTGCCATTGCTGCAGGAGAATTTTCGGAGACTTCCGCAACATAAATTGCCATTTCTGTCGGGTGGTAAAACGGAATAATACCGATACCGATTTTCTTACCGGCAAGCTCATCCTGATAAATGGCATATTCCGCCGCGGTCATGTGATAACTGTGTCTGTCACCAAGACCCTTTGCATAGCCAGAAGAAAGGTCCGCACTCAAAAGTGCATCGTTGATTTCGCCGTAATAATTACTACGAACCATATCATCAAGCTCAGAAACCGTAGAATAGAGCTTGAAGCGGCTCGGCAAGTCTTTAATAATGGAATTATAAGAGCGCATGGATACAGCCATTGTAATAGAAACTGTAACTGCAATCGAAATGAACACGAGTGCAAGCGCAAGCCCTAAAGATATTTTTTTATTCATATTGCACTTCCTTCATTCTTATGCCTTTTATCTATCCGGTCCTGCAGGAATCCAGCTTGCAGGATTTACGCGTTTTCCGTTAATCCAGACCTCAAAATGCAGGTGCGCACCAGCATGAGGATTAGCAGCATTCGGGCGAGGATAAACATTACCGCTATTGCCGACACGTGCAATCACCTGCCCCTGTTTTACATGCTGACCGGGCGAAACAAGCATAGCACTGCAATGTGCATAGCGGGTATAAACACCGTTGCCGTGGTTGATATAAACATTGTTACCCCAACTGCTGTGATATTCTGCTGTGGAGACAACGCCATCTGCTGCCGCACGAATTTCTTTACCGTAGGTATTTCCGCCGCCGCCAGCAGTTCTAATATCTACGCCCCTATGACCGGAGTGGCCATTCCATGTATAAGGTTGGTTAATCTGAGCGGAGGGATATTGAAGCGGGAAAATCATGCCTCTGGAAGATTGAGTAAACTGAGAATTGCCGCTTACATCGAGAGAACCGCTACCGCTTTCCATGCCTGCCGCTTTCTCGTTATCGTATTGCTCTCTCAGCGCTCTTTGCTGTTGCTCGAATTTTTCCTGTAAATCCTTATCTTTTTCAAGACGCTCGTTGATTTCGTCCTGCTCATTCTTGATATGATTTTGCTTAGACTGTGCCGTATTCAATAAGCCTTGTTCTTTGTTTCGGCTTTGTGCAATCACATCGCGATCCGCTTTTACTGTATTTTGCTTTTCTTCAACCGAAGCCTTATCGTTTGCAAGCTTATCTTTGAGCGCATCGTAATCATCAATGGATTTCTGTAAATCCGATACCATATCGGTATCGTGCTTGGAAATGCGTCGCAAAAGCTCCAAACGAGTTAAAAGGTCCTGAAAATCCTTTGCTTCTAAAAGGATTTCAATGGAGCTTGTTTCACCGGTCATATAAGCCGAACGAAGACGCTCGCCTAATACATCGTAGGTATCTTTAATATGGGATTCCAGTTCGCCCTGTTTCTGCACGGCGGAATCAATCCCTGCCTGTAAATCATCAATTTCTTTTTGATATTCCGAAATTGTTCTTTCTTTTTCTGCAATTTGCAAATTCAGTTCTCTGATTTTGCCGTTATATAAGTCCAACTGCTTTTGCATGGTTTGAATACTGTCCATAAGCTGTTGGCTGGTTTTTTCTTTGGAAGAAATCTTATCCTGCTGCTGGTCGATTTTATTCTGCAGTGCTTCATTTTTTTGATTGAATTCCTCATCGGTCATTGCAGATGCAGGAAGCATCCACACGGAACAACTGAGCACGAGTGCCATTAAAACGCTTGCGAATTTTTTCAAAAGGTTTTTATTCATTCGTAACTACACTCCCTTGTTCTTTCAAATATTTACCCATGGAAACCATACTGCCGAAGCCGCCGGTGAAAATACCAATAGCAACGAACAGAAGTGCAATCTGCCACGCGTAAGCTGTAAACGGAACAAACTGGAAGCCAAGCGTTGAGATAGCATTGGAGAAGAAATGCACAACGAGTGCATACACACCCCAAAGGATACCAAAGGAAAGAATGCCAGAAAGAATACCAATTAAAACACCCTCTACAAAGAAGGGCCAACGAATAAAGGCGTTCGTAGCACCAACGGCCTTCATGATATTGATTTCCAACTTTCTGTTGAACATCGTAATACGGATTGTGTTAGCGATAATAAAGAGTGCTACACAGAAGAGCATGACAAAAAGGCCGATGCTCACAGCGGAAATCGCCTTACGAACAGAAAGAAGTTTGCTTGCAAGATCACTATTTTCACGGACTGTATCTACATTCGGCATATTTTTAATTGCCTCTACGGTCTGAGGAAACAAGCTCAAATCCTTTAAAGTAACCTTATAAGCATCGGGAAGCGGATTTTCTTTAATTCCCTCGAAAATCGCACTGTCACCCCCGAGAGATTCAATCTGCTGTTTGAAAGCATCCTCTTTCGGAATAAATTCGCAGGTGTCAATATTCTCATTTTTTTGAAGATTTACACCGAGTTCGGAAACCGCCAAATCATCTGCGGCATCCGATGCAAAAACCATAACCACGTTTTGTGATTCGACTTTATCTAAAACTGCATTAATATTTAAAAATGTCATTCCGCCGGCACCGATAATCACCAGGCATGCCAGTAATACGGTAACAGATGCCAAAGTCATGAGGCGGTTAACCCACATATTACGGAAACCTTCACGGGTTAAATATTTTAAGCTTGCACCCTTCACTGTGCATCACCTCCGTTATCAGCATTGTCTAAATAGGCTGAATAATCAATATCGTCTTCTGCAAAATCATCATCGGAAAGCCCGTAATTCTGCATAAATTCTTCCAGTTCTTTGTCTTCATTCGGTTGATAGAAGAAGGAGCTGGTATGATTTTCTGGAATAGACGACATATCAGTTGTAAGAGATTTTAAAACAGTCTCCTTTTCCGGTGCTGTATCCTGGTTTGCGAAGGCTTCTTCCACCTTGCGCTCTAATTCGGAAACGGTATCTTGGGAAGGTGCAGGCGCAACGGTACCTTCTCTCGCATCCAAAACGTTCTGCGGGAGAGCTTCGGTTGCTTTTGTATCGGAAACAATTTCGCCTTCTTCGATTGTTACAACGCGATGATGGAAATGGCGCACCAGATTATGCTCATGCGTAACCATAACAACGGTTGTACCGTTTGCATTGATGTGATTCAAAAGATCCACGATTTCATAAGACATTTCCGGGTCCACGTTACCAGTCGGCTCATCCGCAATCAAAATACCTGCATTATTAACCAAAGCTCTGGCGAGCGCCACTCTCTGCTGCTCACCGCCGGAAAGTTGGGTCGGCAGCTGTCTGGCTTTAGATGCCAAACCGACAAGACTCAACACATAAGGTACACGTTTTCTGATTTCTTTTTCCTTTGTACCGATAACACGCATTGCAAATGCAACGTTGTCAAAAACGGTCATTGTCGGAATTAAGCGGAAATCCTGAAACACGATACCCATGGTGCGACGAAGCATCGGAATATCTTTCTTTTTCATGGTGTTTAAGTTAAAACCATTAATTGTGACGGTACCGGAATTCGGCACCTGCTCACGCATCATAATCTTCAAAAAGGTACTTTTACCTGCGCCGGAGGAACCAACTACGAAAACGAATTCGCCGTCCTCAATTTTCAAATTAACATTTTTGAGCGCTTTTGTACCGTTATCATAAGTTTTAGAAACATTTTTAAATTCTATCACTTTAAAACCTCAGTCCTTTAATCTGCTCCTATGTCTTGCTTTTTGCGTTTATTTTCGCACGCAAAAATTCTTATACAAATAAAAAAATAGGCGGCATCGGTCAAAAATTGACCGATTATACCGCCTAACATTATAACACAAATCTACCGATTTTGTAACCTATTTTACAATTCTTTAAGAAGATTCTGTATAATTTCACAAAATACATTCACATCAAATGTACAAAATCGACAGAAATTTTTCCATAATTTGCAAAGTGCTTTTCAACGAGAAAATCTTAATACTTCACCGGATTGGAATCCAAATATTTCTTAACCATAAGTGCTACTTTGAATACGATTGCATCGTCAAATTCGCGAAGGTCAAGGCCTGTGAGCTTCTTAATTTTTTCCAAACGGTAAACCAAGGTATTACGATGAACGAAAAGCTTTCTGGAGGTCTCGGAAACATTGAGGTTATTCTCAAAGAACTTCTGAATGGTGAAGAGTGTTTCCTGATCCAAAGAATCAATAGAGCCACGCTTGAAAACTTCCTTCAAGAACATTTCGCAAAGTGTGGTCGGGAGCTGATAGATAAGACGGGCGATACCGAGGTTATCATAGCTGACGATGGTCTTTTCGGTATCAAATACCTTGCCGACTTCCAAAGCAACCTGTGCTTCTCTGAAGGAGCGAGCCAAGTCCTTAATACCTTCTACAGCTGTACCGATACCAACAAGTACGTGAGAATAGAACTCTGTACCGAGGCTGTCTGCGATAGAGCGAGCCAGCTTTTCGAGGTCTTTGGGATCGGTTGTGGGTTTAACTTCCTTGATAAGAGCAATGTCAGACTCGTTTAAGTTGATAACGAAATCCTTATTCTTATCCGGGAAGAGGTTCTGGATAACTTCGTATACAGAAACATCCACATGCTCGGTAATACGAATTAACATTACAACACGGGTAACATCGCTGTTGAAGCGAAGCTCTCTTGCCTTTAAATAAATATCGCCGGGCAAAATATTGTCTAAGATAACGTTCTTAACAAAATTGCCTCTGTCATATTTTTCATCATAATACTGCTTTACGCTGGAAAGAGCAACCGTTAAAATGGAAGCATATTTCTGCGCAAGCTCATCGTCACCTTCGACAAAAACAGCATATTCGGCATGCATGCTTGTACCGAATGCTTTATATACATAGCCATGGTCAACGAGCGGCTCATTGCCCTGCAAAACAGCAGTAACTTCCGGAGCAAGCACTTCTCCGATTCTGCCGAGTTCACTACAGGAAATAACGGTTCCCGACTCATCAATTACGCCGATGGTTCTGTCTACGGCATCCATCATTTGATGAACGATCGTCTGAAAAAGTCTGTTTGACATGACTGCATTCCTCCACACGTTTGTGTAAATTACAAAACATTAATTCATTACTATGTATTTTACACAATGTTTCAACTTTTTGCAAGCGATTTTTTGATATTTGCGGAATTTTTTTTACATTTTGACTAAAAAAGCCCCTCTTTTTTGTTAATTCGGCGCATTTGCAGATTTTTTCATGCAAATCTACAAATAATGTTCATTAAATTTCCGGGTTTATTTTTCTTTACAGCAGACCTTGCAATAGGTATAGCCCTGTTCTAAAAGCCCCGGTAATTCGTTTGCTGAGACAGTTTGCTTGTTTTCCTCTTTCATGGCTTGCGCATGATGACAGGATGCCTTATGAATCTTCTTGGAGCTTTTATTTAGGATGTAAGCGGTTTCCTGTGGCACTGTATTTTCCTGCTTTACAGGAATCTGTGACGATGCCGTCCCATTGTAAACCGCAGTATCTTCCCTGCTTTCCGCCTGTAAATCTTCTGCCAAAGGTTCAGAATCAGATGTCGGTTCCGCTTCATACCAAACAATACCTGTCGGCGTTTCTTTTTGCAGAGAAACGCACTCGCGTTTCAGACGCATATAAGAATTCAGTTCCAGACAAAAAGCAAAAGCACAAAGTAGGAAACAAAAGGCTGCTACACCCTGCAAAACGCGGTATAGTTTCTCTTTCTTTTCCTCTTTTTCATTGCCTTTAGAGCAAGATTTCTCATCATCTTTCATCTTGAGCATACCCCTTACATTTTGAGCAAAAGCTATAGCCTTCCCACAAATATTCTTCGACATCTTTCCGTAAAATCTGTTTTACAGATTCGGGATTGGAATGATTTAATACCGGGCAGTTTGGGCCGTGGATTTTCTTGGTTTTCAAATTTACAGATAGCACAGGTGCAAGTTCCGGCTCAGAAGGCACCTCTGTTGGCTTCGCTTCCGTTAATATTTCCTGAACCGCTGTAGTTGCTGGAATAACTTCCTTTTCGGTTGCTTCGTGCTTAGCAGGTTTCGTCTGCGTTGCCTTTGGAGCTGTCGGCTTTGGTGCGTGGGAAACGGTCTGTTTTGGTTCTTCTCTTTGTATTTCAAGAATCTGACTGGTTGTGATTTCGCTTGAGGCTTCCTGCTTTGTTTGATCTTTACAGGTTTTTGTTTCTTCTATCGCATGCATTTCTTTTCGTGCAGTAATCTCTTTTTGCAATTCACAAGAGCGCAGTTGCAAGAAAATCACAGCAACTAAAAAGGACACAGACAGCAAAAATAAAACAGCTATGCACAGGATCTTTTTGTTCTTCCCATTCATAGCTGTCACTTCCTATATCGTCATATTATAGCAATATAATACAACAATATAGTTCTTTTGTCATAATATGTGCCGAATACTCGCATTAATAATAGGAGCCTCTGTAATCTCATATACAGAAGCGCCTAAGAATTCCACTTCTCTTCTGTCATGTGTTACCCACAGAATCGGTCTTTTTAAAGATTCAGCTTCTAAAATTTCGAGCATTTTTTGCCGCAAGTCTTCATCTAAGCCTTTCAGCGGTTCATCTAGAATCAGCAAATCGCTTGGGAACGCCAAGGCTCTTGCCAATGCCACACGGCGTTGCATACCGCCGCTGAGTTCTTTAGGATAGCTTTCATATTCCCCTTTCAGAGAAAGCAAATCTAAATACTGTTTCGCTGTTTTTTCATCACTGACCAGTGCTACATTTTGCAAAGCGGTTTTAAACGGCAACAACCGATTTTCCTGAAAAAGCATACTGTAATTCTGAAAAATGCCCTCGATTTTTCCTTTGTCCGGTTTGGCAAGTCCGGTCATAAGGCGCAGTAAAGTTGTCTTTCCGACACCGGAAGGTCCCATCAAGGCCGTGCAACGCTCTACAGAAAAGGTATAGGAAAAATTCTCTAAAAGCTGTTTATCGCCAAAAGCTTTGGATACTTTTTGAAACTTTATTTCCATTTCATTTCTCCTTTGCCACGCGCTTAGATATTTTTGAAACTGTATATACAATCAGCTTTTCGAAAACCATACTCAAAAGAATCACAACCAAAGTCCACGCAAACAAATCTGCCGTTTCCAAATAAACTTTTGCATTATAAAGTTCCGACCCTATCGCATGACGCGGTGTACTGATTACTTCTGCCGCAATACCGGCTTTCCATGCAAAACCTGTTGCAGTAGTAAGGGCTGTCAGAAACACGGGCATAACGCTCGGCAAATAGATGTGTCGAATCGTTTTTCCAATGCCGAACTTATAGGCCTTAGCCATCTCTAAAAACTTTTCATCTGTCTCCCGAATACCGACAGAAAGATTTGCCCACACAACCGGCAAAACCATGAGGAAGGAAATAAACACCGGCACGGTATTTTTTTGCATCCAAACCAGTGCCAGAATAATAAATGAAACTACAGGCGTAGCCTTGATTACAGATAGCATGGGCTGAAAAATAGCATAAAAAAGTTTTGAAGAAGCGGTCAGCACCGCCAGTACAGTTCCGAAAATCACGCCAAGCAAATAGCCTTTGGTTATCCCCCATAACGAATGGGCGGTTTTAAGCCAAAAATCTTTTGTGCCTACAAGCGTCCAAAGTCGAGAGAACACAGTAGCCGGTGAGGCAAATAAAATATCGTTTTCGATAACCATATAAAGAATTTGCCATATGGCAAGCCACACGACTGCCGAAAATAGCATTCGTGTGGCTCTTTTAAAGGTTTCATTTTTTAAAAAGTTAGAAGTTATCCCTTTATTTTGCTGCATAGAAAAAATCGTCTCCGGGCAAATTACCGCCGATAGATTTCGGATTTGCATTCTTTAACACGCTCAGGTTTTCTCTTACAATCTTCTTCATCTCGTTGCCGACTTTAAAGGTGATACTGCAACGCGGAATAGCCTGTTTTGCGATAGGTGCTTTCGGAATGATACCGTATTTTTCGCAAAGTGCCGCTGTATCCTCTAAATGCTCACTGGTGTAAAGCACGGATTTTTCATATTCGGAAAGGAAAGCTTCGATTGCCGCAGGGTTCTGCTCGGCAAAATCTTTCTTTACAACAATACAACCCATAGCCAGTGCTACGCCGGAAGCTTCTTCAAAAGACTTAGAAAGGTCAAAAGCCGCTTTCATAGCCGGATTCTTCATTTGAGTTACGGTTACATTGGGTTCAGGTAAAAGATAAAGTGTCTCCTCATTTTCCGAAGCTGCCGCTGCTAAAGTAGCAACCTCTGCATGTTCCGACTTAAATTCTACGGTAACCTCATCTTTAATTCCGTTCTTTTCAAGTAAATAGTTGAGTACATACTCGGGGCTAGCGCCCTGACCTGCCGCAATAATGGTCTTACCCTTTAAATCTTTAAGGCTGGTAAGTTCTTTAGCCGAAACTAAATAGAGTGTGCCGAGAGTATTTACAGCAAGAATCTGTACATTACCATTAGTTTTATTATACAGCACAGACGCCATATTAAGCGGGCACGCCGCCATATCATATTCTGCGCCTTGACCTGCAAAGCCGCTCATAACAGCGGTCGGGTCAGAAAGCAAGCTGATTTCATATTTATTGGCTGTTTTTTCCGCCTCATTCTGTTCCATGAGACGTGCGGCGCCGATACCTGTCGGGCCTTTAAGTGTTGCCAAACGAACGGTTTGTTTTTTTTTCGGTAAATTCTCTGCCTTTTCTTTACCGCATGCCGCAAAAGAAAGCAGGAACAAAACAGAAAGTAAAAGTGCTAAGGAACGCTGCATAGATTTTTTCATAACAATCTTCCTTTATAAAAAAATAATTTGTTTATGTTCATACCGAAGCACCTCTCGCTTCTGTAAAGCATCGAGCGCTCTATAAAGGCTCGCGCGGCTTACATTCACTTGACGTGTTAATTCGGCAATAGAAACATCGGTGATTATGCCGTTTTTCGGACGAATACTCTCGAGAAAATTCAGAAGCTTTTCTTCCGCACTCGGCGCTGTATAAGCTTCGATTTTTTCGTTCAAATAATAAATCCTACCCGAAAGATAAGAAATATAAGAAAATGAGAAGTTCGGATTTTCAATTAAAAGCTGGTCTATCCCCTCTTTTTGAATACAAAGCACCTTACATGCAGTCTTTGCCTCAATCGTATTTACAAAGCCTTTTTCCTCACGATAAAGCGCAGCAAGCCCAAACCCCTGCCCTTCTTTCAAGATGCTTACGGTAACATAATCTTTTAAAACTCTGGCTTCCCCTTTCAAAAGAACACCGTAAATTTTAAAACCAGAGTCCGGCGAAAAAATAGTTTCCTCTTTTTTAAAGGTTTCTACGCCGGCAAAATTCTTTAAAATATTTAAAAGCTGTTCTTCTTGCACCGAGGAAAACACAGGAATATTTTTTAAAGCTTCTAACGCCTTTTGCTGCATCGCTTTTGTCATTTTTAGCTCCAAACTGTCTTATATGATACACTATTTGCATTATAGCATAGAATGTTTACAGCGTCAATCTTCTATTTTCAGATAGCAAAAGGCGGCCAGCCGTAGCTTGCCGCCTCTAAATCAGAAATTTAAATTTTTATATTCTTCTTTTAAGCAATCCTGTAGCAGAGATTTGGAAATTACAAATTCCGGGTTACCCATAGAGCCGGGTGCAATTTCATATTTGTCAAACGGAATAACGAGGTCGCCGTTTACATTCCAATAGAAATTGTGATCGGGCTGTAGCTCCGCAAAATCCTTGCCGAAATCCGCTTCCGAAACAAAATAGCTCTTACTCGGGTCTTCCTGCAGCTGCAAGTCTATCTGCCGATGAATTTCCGCTTTTAAAATAGCACGATAGCTGTCATCCACAAATAAATCCTGTAGCGTAATTACTGCATCCTTTACCTTATCCATATGATAGTATTTATAATAGTGATTGCTGCTTGCCGCGGTTTCTGTTACGTCTAATTTCAAGGTAAACCAAGCATCTGTATCGGCAATTTTTTCGTAGTCTACATGCAGAGAGCCGAATCCACTGCCGCCGTTTTCTGCCAAATCATTATAAAACTGCTTTACGAGTGCAGTTGTTAAAGCATCTGCATCGGTATTCAGTGCATCTGCCGCCTGACTGTCGCCGCCTTCTACCTGCGGTACTTTAACATCTAAATCATGGTTTTCTTCTTCCAAGAAATAATTGCGAATCGTAACAACATGCACGATCTTACCAAGCACTGGCACTTCTTCCAGTGTTTTCGCATATGCCACGCTCACATTGGGCAAGAGGCAAAGGAAAACAAAAATGAAGCTTGCCGCAACCGCTGCAACACGAGAAAAAATAAGGCGAAGGTTTCTTTTCGGCGGTGTATCCGGTAAATCAGCCAATGCAGATTCAATCGCATCTTTTGCAATTTTGGGGAGTTCTTTAGAATCTTCTTGCGCTTTTTTTCTAAGTTTAGAATCAAAATCGTTCATTCCAAAAAGTCCTCCTTTAACAGTTCTTTCAGCATTCCTCTGGCACGGGAAAGCTGTTTGCGAACATTCGGTTCTGCTGTTTGCGTGATATTAGCAATATCGGATGTCGGCAAATTTTCATAATAAAAAAGTACTACAACGGTTCTGTAGGGCTGTGGTAGGCTTTCTACTGCCTCTCGAAGTGCCAGCTTAGTTGTGATTTCTACGCGTTCTTCTGCCTCAGCTTCTGGGAAACTATCTGTCGGAATACACTTGCCATGTTTTCGGATTTCTTCCACCGCTGTATTGTGGACAATGCGCAACAGCCAGCTTTTAAAAGCTTTGGGATTTCGCAAAGACGGTAAGTTTTTATAGGCGCGGTATACGGATTCGCTTAAAACTTCAGCAGCATCCGACTCATTTTGAACAACAGAAAACGCAACAGCATACATGGCGTTTTCATATTCTCTGATATATTCGCAAAACCGCTCCTTTTGCATGTACTTACTTCTCCTTATACCATCTTATTAGATTCTTCCACAATCCATGCGCCCCAGGCTTTATAATATTTTGCATAAAGGTGTGCCTTGTCACCGGTTTTGTCATCGGCTAAGTTGCCGTTACCATCATCAAAAACCGGATTTGCATCCAAGTAGAACACACGTTTTCCATCCGCAAGCGCTTTGATTTTCTGATTTAATTCATTAATTTTCTGATTGTTTACAACGCCGTCTTGTTCCGAACGCTCTTTTGTAACATGCAGATTTGCTTGAACGAACACAACCGCATTCGGCTGTTTTGCCAAGACTGTATCAACCAATTCTTTGTATTTATTCTGCGTAGTATTCATGTTGTAACCGACTTCATTAATACCAAGCATAATATAAACTTTTTTGTACTGCTTATTGGAGAGCAATTCATCTAAAGATACCTTGCCGACACCTTCTACAGAAAGTGTTTTTTTCGGGATATTATATACGCTCATACCGACATCGCAGAAGAAATCTGCACCTTTGATGTTGGCATATTCCGCAATACCGACGGTTCTGGAATCACCGATAAATAGTGCATCTTGAGTAACAATATCGCCCTTAACTTCTTCTAACTTTTGCGGCTCGTTCGGTTTTTGTGTTGCCTGCGGCTGAGTCGCAGGCGGTGCTGTTTGCGTCTCGGTTACCGGTGCTTCTGTTACTGTAGTCGGAATGGTTGTATTCGTTTCTGCCTTATTTGACTGCATCTTTCGCACGCCAATAATGACAACGCAAACTACAATCAAAACAAGGAACACAGACAAAACAATCAGATTGATTTTTTTGGTTTTGTTCATTTCTTTCATAGACATTTACCTCTCTAAAATCTGAAATATAAAAAGGGATCGTCAAAGCCCTTATACATACAATACACGCTACCTGCTAAAATAATAAACAAGAGAATGCTGATAATACGATGGTCTTTTTTGTCCAGTTTTTTCAAAAGCTCAAACGGCTTTTTGAAGCTGAACAGTGTACCGAATACAAAGAAAATCCAATATAATTTTAAGTATTTTAAATAATCGTAACGGAATACCGACCAAAATCCGCCGCCGAAGAACGGGAAAAGTCTGCCCATAAATGTAGCAAGCTGTCCCATATCTTCTATGGCAAACACTGCCCAAGTCAAGGGAATCAGGAAGAACATGTACAAATGTCCGAGCCACGGCTTCTTGTCTAAATATTTTTTCAGGAAGAATTTTTCAATCGTGATAATCAAGAAGAGAAGCGCGCCCCACAAAAGAAAGTTATATCCTGCACCGTGCCATACGCCGGTCAAAAGCCATACAATCAAAAGGTTCAAAATGGTTCGTTTTGTGCCGTTCTTATTGCCGCCGAGCGGAATGTAAACATACTCACGAAACCAAGAACCGAGTGTGATATGCCAACGGCGCCAAAATTCGGTCATAGATGTCGACAGGTACGGGAAATCAAAGTTTTTGGGGATTTCAAAGCCAAGCATTTTGCCGAGGCCTATAGCCATAAGCGAATAGCCGAAAAAGTCAAAATAAATTTGGAAGGTAAAGGCAAAAATCGCCATCCACGCAAGCGGTGTGGAAATGCTTTCGAAACCGATATTTTGCACATCGGTAAAAAGCTTGCCGATGGGGTTTGCCAAAAGCACTTTTAAACCTAAGCCAAACACAAAAACTTCCAAACCACGAATCACATCAGACTTGCGGATAATTCGATTATGTAAACGATTTTTCACGGTATCGTAGGTTACAATCGGACCTGCAATCAGCTGTTCGAACATAGAAATATAAACAGCATAATCTAAAAGGTTTTTTTCCGCACGAACCGTTCCCCTGTAAACATCCACAAGATAGGAAATACCTTGGAAGGTGTAGAAGGAAATACCGATGGGTAAGAAAACATTTACAGACAACTGTAAAAACGGCAGTTTACTAAGTTCTCCTGCCAAGAAACCTGCGTACTTAAAAATAACAAGCGCAACTAAATGGAAAAAGATGCCGAGTCCTAAATAAAGCTTTTTCTTCGTCTTTCGTTTTTCCATAAAGATGCCCATATAGAAATCTAAAAGGATACTGAGCAGGAACAAAATAAAATGCTCAGGATGATAAAAAGCACCGACAAAGTAAAAACTTAAACTGCCAAGTAAAAGCACGGCATTTCTATATTGAGCCGGGACCAGATAATAACCCAAAAAGAAAATGGGCATGAAAATAAAAATAAATTGCAAACTACTAAATACCATATATGAAACCACCAAAACACGTTCTATAATAAAGATGCAAAACGCTTTTAAAATGTGACATAAAATCTTTTAAAAAAATTATTTTCTGTTTTAAAAATCCTTTAACATTCAAAAACGAAATGATACGACATACTTAATTAGTATAACAAATATATATATCAGGGTCAATATGAAAACCGTCGAATAAAAAAAGCCCCGGTAAATAAATACCGGAACTTTTCTGATTTTATAAAATTAGTCTACGCGCTTGTCACCGTAGAAGAAGAGTGCTACTGTGCCAGGGCCGGTATGAGAACCGATTACTGTACCGATGCTGTTAATTAAAACTTTGCCGTTCAAATTCTTAAAGGTTGCTTCAACCTTATCCGCAACAGCTCTTGCATCCTCATAGCAAGCAGAATTAGAAATAAAGCATTTGCCACTGTATTCCAAACCGCCTTCTGCGTGTTGCACCATCTTTTCTACAATGGTATCAATCGCCTTTGCCTTACCGCGACATTTCAGTCTCGGAATGAGCTTACCTTCGTGATTTACATTAAGAAGCGGGCAGATTTTAAGAATTGTACCGATAAAGCCAGCTACAGGCTTTACTCTGCCGCCGCGAATATAGCTGGTTAAATCGCTAGAGAAGAACCAGTGATGAAGATTCAATTTGTTTTCTTCAATGAAGTCACGAACTTCTTCGATGCTCTTACCGCTGTCGCGCATATCCGCAGCCGTATCCACTAAAAGACCGAAACCGGAAGACGCTGCCAAAGTATCTACAATATAAAGCTTTGCATCCGGATAAGTTTCCAAAAGGCTTTCGCGTGCAATGCAGGCAGAGTTATAGGAACCGGAAAGTCCGCTGGAGAAATCCAAATGTAAAATTGCTTTGCCTTCTTTTAAGAACGGCTCAAAATAATCCATATACTGCTGTACATTCACCTGTGAAGTTGTAGGCTGAGAGCCGTCAGCAATACGCTGATAGAATTCATCATAAGAAATGCTCTCTCCTAAATCATCCTCGTATTCTACACCATCCATTGTAAAATGGAACTGCACAAGAGCAATGTTTCTTTCTTCGTAAAATGCACGAGGCATATCCGAAGTAGAGCAAGTGGATAAAACAAAATTTTCCATAAACTATATATCTCCGTTTCTGTTTTTTATATTTATTTCTCAAGCAAGCGAAGTTCTTCGCTACGCTTGAATTCATTACCATCCACACCGAGGCTGAAATGCTGCGCCTGTCTTGCAGACCACATTTTCTTCGTTACGCGAGAATAGTGAATATCTTGCTTTTTGAGGAAGTTTTTATACCATTCTAAACGCTGCAAGAAATCTTTGTAATTACGATTGGGAAGCTCTGTCCACGCCACCTCTGCAAAAGCAGCCACACGCGGATACATAGAAAATTCCAAAGCCTCTTTGGAATCTAACCATTCTGACCAGTGTTCGCACTCCACGCCACGGATTCTTTGACCGGGTTTGCCAAAGCCAGCTTTCTTTTCGTTGAAGCTATATACTTTTTTAAGCGAAACCTTAGCATGTTTAATATCAAAATAGAAATACTGAACCGGGGAAAGAACGAGATCACGCTTATAAGCTTGCTCACGCACAGCCTTTAAGTTATGACCAGACCAATATTGACAAATGATGCTTTCATCGAAGCTGTCATTGATACAATCGTTCCACGCCATGGTGGTTTTACCGTATTTTTTAAGCATTTCGTTGACACGGGACATAAAATAGCCCTGCAATTCCTTTGCATTGGAAAGACCCTGCTCCTGCATCACCTTTTGGCACTTCGGGCACTTGTCCCAAATCTTATGACCGTCTGCCGCTTCATCGCCGCCGATATGGAAATATCTGCCCGGGAACAAGGGGCAAAGCTCGGCAAGAAGCTTGTCTAAGAAATCATAAACTTCCGGTTTACCGGCGCAAAGAATGTCTTTGGTAATGCCGTTTTCGCAGAAAACTTCTACAGGATTACCGTTACAGGAAAGTTCCGGATAGCCGGCTAAAACAGATAAAGTATGACCCGGAACATCAATTTCCGGAATCACTTCAATATGTAATTTCTGCGCGTAGGCAACGATTTCTTTAATTTCTTCCTGTGTATAATAATGGAAATACTCCCCGCCTCTGTTTTTGAGCGTACAACCCTTTAAACCGGCATATTTTCTACGTGCGCCAATTTCATTTAAGAGCGGAAATACTTTGCTTTCAATGCGGAAGCCTTGGTCATCGGTCAAGTGCCAATGGAAAGTATTGAGCTTTAACATTGCCATATTATCAAGCACTTGTTTTACGATTTCCGTGCCGAAGAAATGACGACTTTCATCCATTTGCAAGCCACGATAATTGTAAAGCGGCTTATCTTCGATATATAAAGCATGAACAATAGCTTTACCTTCACGTTTTTCCGCTTGCATTAAAATCATTTTAAGGGTTACAACACCGTAAAATGCACCGGCCTCATCTGAAGCGGTAATCATAATATCTTGAGGAGATACTTTTAATGTATAGCTTTCCGGCTGCATACCAGCAACTTTTTTAATATGAATTGCACCCTCTTTGGGATCCGGGTTGGTTTTTAAAAATGCTGTTAAAAAATTTGCCGCAGAGACAAATTCCGGCACAGCCAACACCTGCGTCGCAGAAGATACACTATAAGAGCCATCATAGGTTTGGTATTGTGTAGGTTTTGGAATAATATTGTATTTCAGCAAAATCATGCCCTCCATTACGGTAAGCGGAACAAAGAGCCCCCATTCCGCATTATAATTGATTACATTATAACAAAGAATGAGGGATTTTAAAAGTCTTTATTTTGTTTTCTCTAAGATTTTTTCAAAGATTTCCACAATTTTAAAGCGCATTTCATATTTCGGATTGCTTTCCACTAAACTTTCTTCTTTCTCATCCAATATATCTTCTAATTTTACATCCCCTTCTGCTGCCGGAAGGCAAAGCGGTGGAAACATTACACACCACCAATTATGTCCTTTGGCTTCGCCTAAAAGAATTCGCACGGCTGTGTATTCTCCGGCAGGCAATGTCACCTTTTCGTCATAAGAACGAGTACCGAAGAAGCTTTTTCCCACTTCCACTTTTGAAGTATAGGAAAAGCCATTTTCTAAAAGCACAGCATCGGCCACGGCCTCTAGCCGTTCAGTCTGTTGTTTTAGAACCTCTTCTGCATCTTTGGCCGTTGTTCTGCCCGCAAAAATATCTTTGCCCTCTTCCAACACCGCATCACGCACTTTTAATTTTACGGCCTGGTCAATTTCAGAATCGGAATTAGCTAAGACATGCAGTCTTAAAACTCGTTCTCGAATACCGTCACAAGAGGCCGCAAAGCTAACAGTTGAAAAAAGGCAGGTTAAAATAAGACCGCAAGCAAGAGCTGTTTCAAATTTTTTTATATACTGTTTATGTTTTATTTTCATAGACTTTCAAATCCTTTCTGTCCAAAGTATAGACAGAAAAGCAGTAGTCTAAACAAAAAAGTCTCAAGGCGAACCTTGAGACTTTTTAAATATAGTGTTTTTATTTTTCTTTCTTAGAAAGAACATATGCTGCACCGATAGCAGAAACAAGAGCTACAGCGCCCATAACAGAAGAAGCAACGGTATTGCCGGTCTTCGGGATTTCAACATCCACAGGCGGAACAGCCGGCTTTTGAGTTTCCGCAGGCTTTACATCCGGTTTAACATCTGTGTTTTCATCCGGAGTGTATGCATCTTTCTTAACCTCAACAGTAAAGGGAGCTTCTACACCCATAACAGCGATAGCCGCTTCATTTTCACCCTCTACTACGGTGTTTTCCAGTTGACCAGCTAAAACGGGGAATGCAAAACCGTTGTAATGATTGTAGCCATCATCATAGCGAACTTCTTCTTTAGTGCCATCTTTATAGTGAACAGTAAATTCTGCGCCAGAAGGATCAAGGATGAGGAAGGCTTCTATATCCGTAAAAATAAAGTCAAATAAATCTTGGAGCTGTTCCGGATCCTCTGTTATAGAAGCTTTATAATCTTCGAAATTCATACCCACAGATTCAAAAATAGCGTCTATCAATTTAGAATTAGCCGCATAAAGTCCATCTAATGTAACGTTTTCTCTGGTAATAACATCTTTATCCAAATCATAAACAAGCTTATTCGGAAGCTTTGTGATTTCAACAGATGCAACTGGGCTTTCTTCGACAGTTACAGGAAGATCTGCAGATAAAGACTTAACGACGTTGCCATCTTCATCAAGGAAAAAATAGCGAATTTCTGCTGTATTTTCACCAATAGTAAAATTATCAATATCTAAGACTGCCTGTGTATCCTCTGCTACAGTAATATCCTCTTCTGTACCATCTTTATAAGTTATAGTAAGGACTGCGCCAACCGGAACATCCGTAATTTCAGAAGGCACTAACAAATTGTCCATGCCATCATAAAAAACGGTTCTGGTGGGCGGTGTTTTTACAACCATAGAAACAGCATCTTGTGGATCAGCAGCAAAGGAAGATACTAAACACACACTTGTAATGAGTAAAGCGCATAAGAAAATGCTAAGAACTTTTTTCATTTTTTTCATAAGGTATTCCTCCTCATATTTTTCAAGACAATATATTGCCTTGAATTACTTGGAGTATACTCCCTAAATTGTAAAAAGTCAACGTATTTTCATAATATTTAAAACATATTTTATTCATATTTAATTGAAAAGCAAATATGTCTTAAAATAATTGACATTCAAAATCATTTTGTTAACTATTGTTGCTTTCAAAAAAAGAGTTCCCCTGAAAGGGAACTCTTTGACGATTAATTTAAAACACGAATAGCATCGGTAATTTTCTTTTCCAAGGCTTCTTTACCGTATTTATCTACTTCATTTTTATCTTTGTTGGCTTCATGCGTCAAGCAGCCTGCACCGCCGATACAACCGCCGACACACGCCATGCCTTCGATAAAGTTTTCTTTTAAAACGCCCTTAGAGGCTTTCAAAAGTGCCATACGACATTCCTCGATGCCGTCGCAGGAAATCGGATTATATTCACATTCTAAGCCCTGCTCTGCAATGGACTCACGAACCGCATCAGCAAGACCGCCGCTTCTCGCAAAAATTCTGCCGAAGTACGAGGCGTTGTCGAGAACATCTTCAGGAAGAGACTGCAAATCAATATCGCGGCTGTCAATTAATGCCTGCAATTCTTCAAAGGTCAAAACCGAATCTACGAGCGGCGCCACTCTTTCGTCTTGAATTTCTTTTTTCTTCGCAGTACAAGGACCGATAAAGACCACCTTTGCGGTAGGATCCTGCTGTTTAATATATTCGGCTATAGCCGCCATGGGTGAAAGATTGGAGGAAATATGTTCTGCCATTTTCGGCACAGTCTTCTTAATATAATCCACAAACGCCGGACAGCAAGAGCTAGTTAAAAATCCTTTTTCTGCAAGCTCCTGTGCTTCTTTGTAGGCAACTAAGTCTGCGCCAAGAGCCGCTTCCACTACGCTAAAGAAACCGATTTCTTTAATGGCTGAAATCACCTGTCCGAGCTTAGCATATCTAAACTGACTGGAAATTGAGGGTGCGACCACGGCATAAACCTTATAATTCTTGTTGTTATCGCTCTTTTTGAGCATGTCCACAACCTTTAAGATAAAGGACTTGTCCACAATCGCGCCGAAAGGACACATGTATTCGCATGCACCGCAGGAAATACATTTATCATTATTGATATGCGCCGCATGGCTTTCGTCCTCACGCATGGAAATTGCTTTCACCTTACATGCCTTTTCGCAGGGACGCTTATAGTTAGAAATTGCGGAATACGGGCAAACCTTAGCGCACGCACCACAGTTTACGCACTTGCTTTTATCGATGTGTGCCTTTTGATTTTCATCAAAATAAATTGCATCTCTCGAGCAAGCCTCTTCACAGCGATGTGCAATACAGCCGCGGCAGTCCTGACTGACCTGATAGCCGCTGGCAGGGCATTCGTCGCAAGCAATATCAATAACCTCAATAACATTCGGATTGTTCTTATCGCCGCCACATGCCATCTTAATGCGTTCACCGACAATCGCACGTTCCTTATAAATGCAGCAGCGCATGGTAGGCTTTGGACCGACGATAACCTTTGCAACGTCGTTAAAACTCATTGCCATATCAAAACCGTTATCACTTTGATAAGCAATACGTGCTACTTCTCTTAAAACTTTATATTTTAATTCCTGTACCTTCGTATCAAATCTTTTTTCGGTTTTTGCCATAATATCTCCTCTAAAAATAACTTACCTTGACTCGTTTGCCCATTTTTGTTAAATGTTCAGACAAAGATTCAATCAAATGCATTTTCAAGTGGAAAGAAATCGGGAGTTTCGGATTTTGGTGCGCCGGATTCACAGCTCTTCCGACAAAAAACCAAATATCTGTCGCTTCGCCGAAAAGCAGGCGCGCAATCTGTGATGCACCGTCGTTTTTCACATTCCAGTCCGCATAAATTTGGCTTTCTTTCGAATAATTTTCCGCGTATTCTAACACACGGCTCATGGTAACAATCCCTTCGGTTACCAAATCCACGCCCTTAATATGGGCAATGGGCGGGATGTCATCATCCACATAATTCAAATCAATTTCTACAGTTTTTCCTAAAAATTCTGCTGCAAGCGACGAGGTTGTGCCACCACAGACAATGTGCTTTCCTTCTTGCGCAAAAAACTGCTCCATCATTTGCGGTACAGCGCTCGGATTGCTCGGCGGTCCGAACAAAACGTTCACGGCTTTTCTCGGACGAATTTTGACTGTACAAACGGTTGTATCATCTCCTGGCTCACCGCCATAAAGCTTATTGCATTCATCTAAAAGCATTTCCGACACCATATCCGCCGTAAAGGACGGCTGTACCATTTTTTCGAGGAAAGCAACAATTTCCTCTCTCTGCCAGCCGAAGTTCATGGTGCGACCCATGCCGGCAAACAAAGCGCCGTCACTTGTAAAAACCAGAAAATCATTTTCTTCTAAATCGATAGTCGATTGATAAATCTTTTTTCCTTCCATTTCGACTTCGGTTTTTTCGTAATCTACGGATTTTCCGTTACGAAGCAGGATAAGGTCCGGATTATCATACTGCACCACCTGCGCAATACGATTTTCTATCGTTCGCACAATCGTAAAAGTGGAATAAGCCACCTTTCTTTCTTCACAAATCGGCAGAGTTGCCGCAATGGTTTCTACGCAATTCAAAAGACTCATGCCATTGGCAATCATGGTGGATATAATTTTGGAAGTAAGGGTGGAAAGAATATTCGCTTTCACACCGCTTCCTAAGCCGTCTGCCAGTACCACAACATAATTGTCATTACCCTGAGCAATGACCTCTACGCGGTCGCCGCAAAGCTGTTCGCCGTATTTATTAACACTTTGATAGCCAATCTCTGTACAAAGCTTATTCATCTTTGAGCGACTCCTTTAATTTGGTCAATGCAATTTTCGTTTCGGCAGTTGTTTCACCTAAAAGAGAGGCAATTTCCTGCACGATACGCATTTGCTTTTCGATGACCTTATCGGTCACTTCCACGGTATGACGGCTGAGTTCTTCTTTTTTCTTTTTTTCTTCCTCTTCTGAGGTAATATCACGCATAATGCACATTAAAATATGGAAGGTTCGATCATACAAAATCGTTTCTTCGATGTATTTTCTTTGAGATTGCAAATACACGTGTTTTTCGTGAATATTGATACCGCTTGACAGCACTTCAATGAAATCATACGGCTCCATGATTTCCACAATCTGTGCACCTATCACTTCATTCAGACCGCGCACGCCAAGCATTTTTCTTGCTGCGGCATTCATTTGCTGAATTTCCATATTCTCATTTAAAATGAGGATACCGTTCGGTGTATTTCGAATAATGTTATCGGAAAAGCTCTGCGCTTTTTCGGTTAAGAACGGTAAGCACATAAAGACCTGCGCCTTCCCGTCTAAAACTGCCTGCGCTTTTTCGCGGCAGGTATTATAACCGCAAGAACCGCAGTTCAGCTCATCCTCCGGTCTGGTTTTACCCATGCTGTGCAAAACTTCTTCAATCGCAGTTGCACCGGCAAGCATTTTTTCTTTCTGACGAGACACAAATTCGGCTTTCAAAGATTGCGGCATACAGTCTTCGACGGCAAAATCCGCACCGTTTGCAGCTTTACCATAGGAATCCACGGCAAGGAAATTATGCACTGGTCTGCGGTTTTCTTTCGACATAGCCGGTCCGCCGATACAACCGCCCTCGCAGGAGGACATTTCAATGAAGCAATTCTGCAGATTGCCGCTTGCAATATCCTCAAGTGCTCGAACACAGGCATCTGTACCGTCTACTGACATATAGCTATAGTTCGAATTATCACAAGCCATCGACTTTAAAATGCCGCCGGCTGTCGGGAAAAAGCGTGCTTTACCTCTTTCGCCGGGCGCATCCTCTAAAGAAGAATCAAATGCAATCTGCTTTTCCTGCATCCAAGCATTCAATTCTTCAAAGGTTAAAACGCAATCGGCATTCGGCTTTTTTTCCTCTGCTTCGGCCTTTTTAGCAATACACGGTCCGATAAAGACCACCTTTGCTCCAGGATGCGCTTTTCGAAGCATCTGCGTATGTACGGCCATAGGAGTTTGAACTTTTGCAAGACAAGAAAGCAACTGAGGAAAATGCTTTTCGACAAGCAAATTCACACTCGGGCAAGAAGAAGCAATAATGACCTTTTGTTCCTCTGCGCGTACAAGCTCATCATAAGCATTTTTTACAACTGTTGCACCCACTGCTGTTTCCTGTACATCGGCAAAGCCAAGTGCCTTCAACGCTTTTCGCATAGAAGCCATGGTAACACCTGGATAATTCGCCACAAAAGACGGCGCAACACTCGCATAAACAGGTGCGTCTTCTTCTATAAAGGCTTTTGCCACATCCAAATCCGAACGAATCTCTTTCGCGTTTTGCGGGCAAACGACAAAGCACTTACCGCAGAGAATACACTCATCCTCTACAATTTGCGCCAGTCCTCCGGCAAAGCTAATGGATTTTACCGTACAATTTCGGATGCACTTATAGCAGTTTTTGCAATCAGACGGTTTTAATTGAATATAATCGCCCATGTTTCACTCCCCTTTCCGTGCATTTTTAAGTCCCGTAACAAAGAGAAAAAAGGCAGTACAAAGCAAATGCTTTGTTTTGTACTGCCTAGCTTTTAAAGTCGTGTTATGATTTCATTTTGGAAAAAGCTCTCTACTGTTTCGGGAGAAACGGAAAACAACTGATCATCTACAGTTACAGAAACACCGTTTTGGCAGTTTCCCATACAAAATTTACCGCCAAGGTCAATTTTGTCTTTGAGATTATGCGCTGCGATTAGGCTCTGTAACCCTTCGACCACTTGTCTGGATCCTTTGAGGTGACAGGAGCTACCTATGCACACTGTTACTTTCATTTTTGTTTCTCCTCACTGCTGTTTATTCGTAATCCACAACGTCCAGCCACTTATTGAGAAGTTCCTGTTCTTCGGGATTACCCTTTACGCTCTGCGAAGCAGCAACGATCGGCAACCATTTCTGAACATACTGCTTTGCTGTATCGCTCTTTTCGCAGAAGAGATTCAAATATTTTTCCGCAGTTTCCTCATCACCCTTCAAATAGAAGAGTAAGTAGGTTCTTGCCGCATCAGCAGAAGCATTGCCCTGTGTTGCGTGCGACCAGTCGATGATGTAGTTTACACCGTCCTCGCCGATAATAATGTTGCTCGGTCTGAAATCGCCGTGGCAAACCTTATTATGCTTCGGCATACCCTCTAAACGGGTGTGCAATTCATAACGGGTAGTTGCATCTAAATCGGTTGCGGAAATCTTGCGATTCATCTTGTCTTTGAGCTTATTCATGAGCGGTGCTTTTCTGCTGTGAATATCAAGCTGAATATCCACGAAAAGGTTGAGATATTCATCCATCTTTTCCGGATGCTCTTCCATAAGCTCGCCGAGTGTCTTACCCTGGATATACTGAGAAGCGATAGCCCACTTGCCGTCTACTACACCGACTTCCAAAAGCTTCGGAACGGGAAGACCCGTTTCCTCTGCTCTTGCATGGTTTAAAGCTTCGTTTAAAATGTCGGATTTTTTAAAACCTTCGTCAAATACCTTGACAGCGCGGTCGCCGTCTCTGTAAACGGTTTTAGATGTTCTGACTGCAATAATCTTATCGAACTTCATAATAAATCCTCCTCTTATTCGCCATAGTATGCTTTAAGATACATTTCCTTAATCTCGCTCATGAGCGGGTATCTCGGGTTTGCCCCTGTGCACTGGTCGTTAAATGCCTGCTCAACCATGTCGTCTAAGGTGTCGAGGAAGTATTTCTCATCAACGCCATAGTCGCGGATGGCCTTTTTAATGCCGACATAATCTTTGAGGTCGTCAAGCTTCTTAATGAAGTTTTCGAGAAGTTCCTCATCGGTATCACCCGGTACGCCGAGAGCTTCGGCAACCTCTGCATATCTTGCTAAGGTATGCGGATGGTCATACTGCGGGAAGGTACCCATCTTTGCCGGTACTTCTGCGGCATTGAAGCGCAGTACATAGTCAATTAAGAGTGCATTTGCTACACCGTGAGGCAGGTGGTGGAATGCACCGAGCTTATGTGCCATGGAGTGGCATACACCGAGGAATGCATTTGCAAATGCCATACCTGCCATAGTAGCAGCGTTACCCATCTTTTCACGGGCTCTCGGATCGTTCGGGCCGTTATCATAAGCTCTGGGAAGATATTTGAAAATCATCTGAAGTGCGCGGATGGCAAGACCGTCTGTATAGTCAGTTGCCATAACGGAAGCATAAGCTTCAAGAGCATGGGTTACAGCATCAATACCGGAAGCTGCGGTTAAGCCCTTAGGTGCGTTCATCATCATGTCTGCATCTACGATAGCCATGTTCGGTAAAAGTTCGTAGTCAGCAAGCGGCCATTTTACGCCGGTTTCTGCATCGGTAATGATAGCGAACGGAGTAACTTCGGAACCGGTACCTGCGGAAGTGGGAACAGCAATGAAGTAAGCTTTTTCGCCCATCTTCGGGAAGGTGTAAACACGCTTTCTGATATCCATGAAGTCCATAGCCATGTCTTCGAAGTTCGCGTCCGGATGCTCATAGAGAACCCACATAATCTTACCAGCGTCCATTGCAGAACCGCCGCCGATTGCAATGATGGTGTCCGGCTGGAAAGCTCTCATCATTTCAGCACCCTTTCTTGCGCACTGCAAGGTCGGGTCGGGAGCAACTTCGCTGAAGCAGGTATGCTGAATACCCATTTCGTCGAGTTTGTCTTCTACGGGCTTTGTATAACCGTTGTTATAAAGGAAGGAGTCGGTTACAATGAATGCCTTTTTCTTGCCCATGACGTTCTTTAATTCATCGAGTGCAACAGGAAGGCAGCCTTTTTTGAAATATACTTTCTGGGGTGCACGGAACCACAACATATTCTCTCTTCTTTCTGCTACAGTTTTGATATTGATGAGATGTTTTACGCCAACGTTCTCCGATACGGAGTTGCCGCCCCAAGAACCGCAGCCAAGGGTTAAGGAGGGAGTTAATTTGAAGTTGTAAAGGTCGCCGATACCACCCTGAGAAGAAGGTGTATTGACAAGAACACGGCAGGTTTTCATTCTTTCGCCGAATTCTTTTAATTTCTCGGTTTCGGTAACGGGGTCAAGATATACGGAAGAAGTATGACCGTAACCGCCGTCTGCGATAAGGTGTTCAGCCTTAGAAAGTGCGTCGGCAAAATCGTTTGCCTTATACATAGCAAGAACAGGAGAAAGCTTTTCGTGAGCAAATTCTTCGGAAAGCTCAACGCTTTCAACTTCGCCGATTAAGATTTTTGCAGTTTCAGGTACTTTTACGCCGGAAAGCTCAGCAATCTTGAATGCGGACTGACCAACGATTTTTGCATTTAATGCACCGTTGATGATAATGGTCTTACGAACCTTGTCAAGCTCAGCGGGCTTTAAGAAGTAGCAGCCACGAGCCGTGAATTCTTCTTTAACCTTTTTATAAATGGATTTCAAAACGATAACGGACTGCTCAGAAGCACAAATCATGCCGTTATCAAAGGTCTTGGAGTGGATGATGGAGTTAACAGCCAATAAAATGTCTGCTGTATCATCAATGATAGCGGGTGTGTTACCTGCGCCAACGCCGAGTGCCGGTTTACCGCTGGAGTAAGCAGCCTTTACCATGCCGGGGCCACCGGTTGCGAGGATAATATCTGCTTCCTTCATGAGCATGTTGGTCATTTCAAGAGAAGGAATATCAATCCAGTCGATAATGCCTTCCGGTGCGCCTGCTGCAACTGCAGCTTCTAAAACAACCTTAGCTGCTGCGATGGTGCTACCCTTTGCTCTTGGGTGGGGGCTGATGATGATACCGTTTCTGGTTTTAAGAGAAATAAGTGTTTTGAAAATTGCAGTAGAGGTCGGGTTGGTGGTCGGAATAACCGCTGCAACTACGCCGATGGGCTCTGCAATCTTCTTTGTACCGAAAGCCTTATCTTCTTCGATAACGCCGCAGGTCTTTGTATTTTTATAAGCATTGTATATATATTCTGCAGCATAGTGGTTCTTGATAACCTTGTCTTCCACAACGCCCATGCCGGTTTCTTCAACGGCCATTTTAGCAAGCGGAATTCTCATCTTGTTTGCTGCAACTGCTGCTGCACGGAAAATAGCGTCTACCTTTTCCTGTGAGTAAGTTGCAAAAATTCTTTGTGCTTCTCTCACGCGTGCAAGCGCTTTTTCGAGCTGTTCAACAGAATCGACAATTTCGTAAGTTTTTTCCATAAGATAAATGCTCCTTTGCATGAAATTACATAACTACGTTTATTTTTACAGCCAGAGGAATTTAGTTTACCCTCTTTCGTATGACAATATGATAGTCTATCGTTAAATAATTGTCAATAATTTTTTGTTAATTGTTTAACATTTAGACGTTTGTACACATTTTATTACAAAGAAGTATATTTTTTATTGATTTTTAATGCATCATTCTGGATAGCTTTTCTACTTGTTTAAAATTTTGTCAAACTTTTGTTATATCTAACACTTTTACTCGAGCTTCTATACTTTGTGTTTGTGTTCCACCTCCTATCAAAACGCCGCGATTTACGCTGCAATCCGAAAAATCTCTGCCGTGGCTAAGTTTTAAATATCGTTCATCCACAAACTTATGGTTCGTGGGGTCAACACCGTACCAAAGGCCTTGCTCATAGACCTCTACCCAAGCGTGGGTCTCCCCTACGCCCTCTGGAATACCGACCACATAGCGCGCCGGAATACCGTTTTCTCTCGCCAGTGCTAAAAAGATATGCGAAAAATCCTGACAAACGCCTTTGCCTAATTGGAAGGCTTCTTCGGCCGTAGTATGAATATTCGTAGCACCGCTCACATAGCTAAAGCGTTTCTCCATTTTCTGCATTAAAATTTCCGAAGCTTCTAAAACCGATTTCTTTTCTAAAAGCGGTTTTAGCTCTGCTTGAAAAGCGGCAAGCTGTTCGCCGATATGGGTAAACTTAGAAGGATATTTATAAATTCCCGAAAGTGGCTCCGGCTCACGCAAGTCCAAATTGATTTCTGCAGTTCCTGTTACAAACACGGAAAATTCACTGTGTGCTTCGGTGATGCGGTCAGTTAAAATTCGATTACCGAAACCGTCGGAGGTTTCCGTTAAGCAGTTGTGCGGGCTGATATCAATAAACATTTCACGCAAATTTTGATAGCTGTTATCAAACGGCAGGCAGCGAAGAGAAAAGCAGTGCCGAAGCGCCGGCTCTGAAAATTTTATGTTCATTGCGTAAGAAAATTCTAAAATTTTCAAAATTTCTCCTCCTTAATAAACATGCATCGGTGTAGTAAAAAGTCTTGCGAGCTGATTTTGAATTTCGATATAATCGCCCGAGAAATCCTCTTTTTCTAAGATGATGTGCATGAGCGCATCGATCGCCTCAATATTGCACTGTACACCGACTTTATAGAGACGGTTTAAAAGAATACTGAATTCCTTTTGAATCAAAGGCGCAGGGACTTTAAATCGCGTATATAAATCCAAACGTTCCACGCTTCTACCGAATTTCAAAATATTGCGCGTGGTTTCGGATTCTACATAGTCATCTGCTGAACCCCAAAAAGCAAAAATACAATCAAAAACCTCCTGCAATTTCAGCATGGGTGCCGTACTCTCTTTACCCTTTTGCATAGCATCCACCGCAAGCTGAATATAAGCCATCGTTTCACTGCTGATTTCATTTCGCATTTGTACGGCATTATCATAGGCACAAAGAAGCACACTCAGCATAGAGTTCGGGTTGGTTTCATCAAACAGGAAATTCATAATAAACTCCTGCTTATAGGCATAAACATTGGGAAGCCCGAGTTTTTTTAAGAAGTCCTTATACACGCTTTCATCGCCGTCGATTAAAACGTCATAGCATTCTGCAAACATTTTAAGCGTTGTAAAGGAGCGTTCCACATATCTACCGAGCCAAAATAAATTATCGGTAGATTTTATCGAGATAATACCCATGTATCCTTGTACCCTCCTCCCTGTGAAGAATTGACTACATAAGAGCCTTCTTCCGGTGCAAAGCGGCTAAGCCCGCTCTTCCAAACTTCGATTTCCTTTCCGTAAAGCACAAAAGCTCGAAGATCGGTTTTGCGCAGAGACTCTTTTCCGTTTTCGTATACCGGTAAATCTTTAAATTCTATAATTTCCTGGGCAATAAAGTGACGCGGATTTCGCAAGATAGCTTGCTTTAAATCCTCCGCTTGCTGTTTGGAGAGATCACGCCCGAAAACCACACCGTAGCCGCCGGCTTCCGAAACATCCTTAATCACGAGAGATTCCAAATGGGAAAGGACATAGTTTCTGTCCTTTTCATAGAACGGTAAATAGGTCGGTGCATTTTTTAAAATTGGCTCTTCGCCTAAATAATATCGAATCATTTTAGGCACGAAATAATAAATGCCCTTATCATCTGCAACGCCGTTTCCCGGTGCATTGACAATCGCTACATTGCCGGCACGATAGGCATCCATAATATGCGGCACGCCCAAGAGAGATTCCGGCAAAAAGGTCATGGGATCTAAATACTCATCGGAAATACGTCTGTACACTGTACCTACGCGCTGACGGTTTCCGGAATATTCGCTGTAATAAAGCACATTCCCCTCTACAAACAAATCCTGCGGCATAGCAAATACAGCGCCGGTTTTTTCGGCAAGATAGCTGTGTTCGAAGAATGCAGAATTATATCGACCGGGCGTTAAAATGACATTGATGCCGCCCTGATTGACATCATCCAAAACGGTTCTGAGCATTTGCCCGTAGCCGCGATTGTCATAAATGGCATTGGACTGGAAGGTGTCCGGGCTGGCTCTTCGGCAAAGGTCACGGGCAATCATCGGATAAGAAGCGCCCGATGGAATACGCAGGTTATCTTCCAAAACATACCATGTCATATCTTTGCCCTGTACAAGGTCTATGCCAGAAATATGATTATAAACGCCCTGCGGCGGAAGAATGTTTTCACACGGCGGCAAAAAGCCCGGGGAATAATAAACAAAATCTTCAGCAATGATTTTGTCGCGAAGAATTTTCTTTTCGCCATAAATATCCGCTAAAAAACAGTTCAGCGCTTTGGCTCTCTGCTTTAATCCTTTTTCTAAAAATTCAAACTCGTTTTTAGAAAGCACACGCGGAATGGTATCGAAAGGAAACAGTCTTTCTTTGAATTCATTATTATGATAAACGCCGAATTTAACACCGTAACGTGCCAATAAGCGGTTAATTTCTTCTTTATGATCAATGAGCCCGAACATAGTGTCACCTCTCGCCAAATCATAATTGAATTATAACAATATTTTTTCAAATAAACAAGTATTATTATTAAAATTGTACAAATATACAAAAAATAAAAATCCGCCGTCCTTAAGAACAGCGGAATCTTATTTTAAATTTTATTTTAGAGGCTTTAAGTGCTCCGTTGAAAGCACGCGACTATAGACAATACTGCCACAATCCAAACAAACGGTATGTTCAATCTGTTCACCGAACACACCGCCGCGCGTATCGGGAAAAACCGCGGCATCCTTCGTTTGATAGCCGACAGCAAGCTGCTCGGAACCACAGTACGGACAATGTGTAATTTTAACGCGTTTCATAAGCCTTCCTCATTTCCCCTTTGATACATGCAGTATAGCATTTTTAGAAAAAGATTGCAAGAAAGAGCTACTATAAAACATGAAATATCGTTTGCAAAAAAAGCAATGCCGCCACAGACGGCGCACCGCCTAAAGCGCAAAACGAAGCTGTATACAGATTCAGCGGTAAATGCACGCTAAAAAATCCGCCGATAAAATTCACCGCAAAGAAAGCCGCCGTACCCTCGAGTGCCGTTAAAAACAAGGCTTTCATAAAATGTCTGGTCCACAACATAGCTAACAGGCTAAAAACACAGGCTGTCCCCAAAATCAGATACAAAATCCCCATAGAATCGTCTCCTATAATTCCCGTTATTTCTATATTTATATTTTTACGATATAAAATTTATGCGAAAGCAGTTTATTCGCTTCATCTTTTCATATACTGTTAATAAAAAAGAAAGGCGGTATTCTATGAGCAGAGCGTTTGAAACCTTTGAGCAATACTGTTTTGAAAAGCAAAAGAATGTAGTTTTAGAAGAACATTTTTCAGAGGACGGGGCGCATTATATTCTATGCCGACACAAAGAAAAGTGTCAAATTGCCGATTGCAAGCCTCTAATGCGACTCACGGAACAAATGAACAGTATGAAAACTTTTAAGAAATAAAGGAAAACGGGTTGACCGAATATAAAAAATCTAGTAAAATAAATAATAAGCTTTTTTGAAAGCTTTATTTTTATGATTTTTAACTTTATGTTTTTTTATAAAACTATACTTATATTCGGTGATTATAATGAAAAAAATTGTTGACGAGAATGCTGTCGACATTATACCCTGCTCCGGCGGGATTTTATTTGCTAGAAAGCAAATGGTCAGTGAGGATAAATGTAAAGTTTCCTTCCACGCTGTAGATATAAACAAAATGAAAAGCGGCCCCATTATGAAAGGCCACTATTTGCGTGCAAAATTCGGTGAAAACTACCGCCGTATTACCAAAGAATTAGGAGACTATTTATTCTGCGACACAGCAGTATACAGAGAAAATTATTTGGTGATTGTCTACCCCACCGGCGAAACGGGTTTATTTGACCAAAACGGAAAAGCACTTTGGGCAGGCGATCTTTTATATCACGAAAGCCCTATTCATTCGGTTGCACCGGACGGACAGCAGCTTTGGTGTACTGTGCCCGAGCAGAATGCCATTATCAGCTATTCTATTCAGCACAAGAAATTTTATATGCGTATTGGTTCAAAAACCTCTTCAGCCTTTGAGAATCCCCGCTCCATTGTAAAATACGGCAACGAGCTTTTTGTTTGCAGTACAGATGCAAATAAAATCCGCGTGGTACAACTCAGTGATTACTCTGTACAAGACTTTAGAACCTTTGATGAACCTGTATACAAATACATGCGTGTTTGTGGCAAGGAAATTGTGCAGTTAGAATCCGGCGTTTATATCTTATAAAATCGAACTCTGTTTAGGCGATATAGTCAAAAGCTATATCGCCACTTTTATTTTAATTTTATACTTTGCAAGATAGATTCTGAAAATTCAAATCCGCCGTAAAAAAGAGGTATACCTATGCGTCTAGAAAAGCCAAAAACAAAAGATTTTAAAAATTTTAGAAAACTAGAAGACTTTAGTAAAGTCTCTTCCGGTGAAATTCTTCGCCACATTGATTTAGAAAATTGCAAAACAGATTCCTTTGCAATAGCCGATTTTGAATTAGAATGTGCACACCTTTTTAGAGATGATTTTACAAATGCTTCATTTGAAAATTGCAATTTCACAGACATTGTATTTTCTCACTGCAATTTTTCAAACTCCATATTTTCTTTTTGCGGATTTCAGCGTTGCAGCTTTAGGGACTGTAAACTGGTCGGCTGTAATTTTACAGACGCCTCCTTTTTAAATACGGAAATTTCAAATACAACTTTACGCTATGCGAATTTTTCTACAAGTAATTTTAAAAACTGTATTTTTGAAAATTCTGATTTAAAGAATGTCTATTTTCAAGAAATCAAAAATAAAAGCATAGAAATTCATAAATCTGACCTTAGAGAAGCACAGTTCCTAAAAGCACCTTTAAAAGACATTGATTTATCATCTTGTCGTCTTGAAGGCATTTCGATTAACACACAAGACATCAAAGGTGCTATTATTGAAGCATTGCAAGCACAAGATCTTATCCATCTTCTTGGCGTCACAGTAAAATAAAATATGATCCTTTTTTCCTAAAAAATTAAAACCCCCGGTTGAACCGAGGGTTTTGTTTTTTAGGAATTTGTTTATCTTTCTTCTCTGAAATAGTTAAGACCGAGCGCAGCAGGCTGAACATTCTTTTTCTTTTTCTTTACAGATGCAAAAATAAGAACAAGTGCTGTGATAAGGAACGGTAATAACTGATAGAACTCATTCGGGATAGCAGTCAGCCAGCCGAGTGCTTTGGGGAACGCAGAGCTGAGATTACCCTTCCATGCCATAAGCACGTTGAACATGCCGAAGAAGAAGGAGCCGAAAATCGCCTTCATCGGATTCCAGTTTGCGAAAATAACCAAAGCCACGGAAATCCAGCCCATACCGTTAATCCAGAATTCATTCCATGCGCCGCCGTTTACGATGAACGCAAGGTATAAACCGCCGAGACCTGTAATACCGCCACCTAAGATGATATTCAGGTAACGGTAACGGTTTACGTTAACACCGCAGGCATCTGCCGCACCGGGATTTTCACCGATAGAGCGAAGTCGCAAACCTGCCTTAGTACGCATTACATAGAACCACATTAAAATTGCAACGGCAATCGCTATATAGACAAAGATATTATAGGAAAAGAGCAATTTACCGATATAAGGAATATCGCGTAAAAACGGAATACCATTATCCGCTACAGCATGAGAAAGTGCGGGATAGTTGCTGAGAAGCGGGAACTTTCCAGCCTGTGCCAAAGAACGGCCGACAAAGAGATAAATACCGTCACCGAACATAGTAAGTGCAAGACCGGTAACGTTTTGATTAGCCTGTAAGGATACAGTCAAAAACGCATAAATCAATGCACCGAGAGCGGCAGAAAGAAAAGCTGCAATCATACCTACAGTGAGGCTTTGGCTGTAGCAAGCGGCACAATAACCACCGATAGCGCCCATAGCCATCATACCCTCTACACCGAGGTTTAAGCTACCGGCACGTTCGGAAACGATTTCACCGGTTGTACCGAACAAAAGCGGCGTACCCATACGGATAGAATAATAGAGGAAGTTGATAATTGTAATCATGATTTCTTTACCTCCTCTTTCTTAGTTTTACCTGCACGGACAATTTTGTAACGGATGAAGAAGTCCGCGGCAAGGATAGAGAACAAAATAACACCTTCTAAAATGGTAGAGGTTGCAGAGGAAATGGCAAATACGCTTTCTGCAACAGCCGTACCTTTTTGAAGAATTGCCATTAAAATACTACCGACTAAAATACCAATCGGATTCAATTTTGCAAGCCATGCAACGATGATGCCTGTCCAGCCGACATCACTGGTGATGCCTTCGCTGAGCATATGTCCTGTTGCAGAGCCGGAAACATGAAGCATACCGGCAATACCGATAATGGCAGAGCTGAGGAACATGGTACGAATTACAATCTTGCTAACATTCATACCGGCATAACGTGCGGTGTTTTGGCTATCACCGACAACGCTGACTTCGTAGCCTTTTTTCATGAATTTGAAATAAACTACGGTAAAGATTACAAAGAGAATGGCAATGATTAAAGAAATATCAATCTTTGCACCGAACAGTTCAAACTGATACATCCATGCACCCTTGGGCAAGGGTTTAAAGTCCGGACGTAAGATTTCACCTGTGGCAGAAAGCTTTCTGAAATACATTGTATTCTTAAGATAGGATAAAATGTAGAGTGCAATATAGTTGAACATTAAGGTAAGCAAGGTTTCGTTTGTGTCGAATTTCACCTTTAATACCGCCGGAATAAGACCTAAAATGCCACCACCGATTGCACCGGCTACGCCCATTAAGAGAAGGCAGAGCCACTGCGGCACATTGCCCGCAAGCGCAATACCGACAGCCGCTGCAAAAACAGCACCCATAATGAACTGACCGTTTGCACCGAGGTTCCAGAACTTCATTTTAAAAGCAAACACAATACCGATAGAAGTGATGACAAGCGGTGTTAAAACGCTGATAAAGCCACGGAAATAAATCTTATTCTTAAAGCATCCAACCAAGACCGTTTTGAAATATTCAAACGGATTAACGCCCATAGCGGCAACCAAAATGCCACCCATAGCAATCGCAAAAAGCACAGCCGCTACATAGAAAAGAAGACTTTTTGCCGTTGAAAGATCATCACGCTTCGCGATTCGCAGGAACGGCTTTTTCTCTTTCTTTTTCTTTGTCTTTTCGGCAGGCTTTCTGATTTTGATTTCAGCTGTAGACTCCTCGGAAGCGGTAGCTTTGGCTTGCTCCTCGGCATTTTCCTCGGAAAAAGCATCCGTCATAAGAAGACCGAGCTGTTCCTTATCGGTTTCCTTTGCATTTACAATACCGGTTACCTTACCGTGGCAAAGCACCATAATGCGGTCGCAAAGTTCGAGCATAACGTCCAAATCTTCGCCAACAAAAAGAACACCTACACCCTTTTCTTTTTCTGCATTCAGGGTGTTATAAATCATATATGAAGAGTTGATGTCAAGGCCTCTGACCGGATAAGCTGTAATGATAACATTCGGTTCTGCCTCAATTTCGCGGCCTAAAAGAACCTTTTGTACGTTACCGCCGGAAAGACGACGAACAGGTGTATCCTTACTAGGCGTTACAACTTCTAATTCTTCAATAATCTTATCTGCCGTTTTTGCGGCAACCTTACGGTTTACGAACGGACCTTTGGCAAGTGCGTAATTCTTGAGCATCATATTGTCTGTAATGCTCAAAGAAGCTGCAAGACCCATGCCCAATCTATCTTCGGGAATGAAGCTCATAGAAATACCGCGCTTAATGATTTCTTTCGGCGGTAATTTCTCGATAGACTCGCCCTTATAAAGAATCGAACCGCTTTCAATCTTTTGAAGACCGGCGATCGCTTCGCAAAGCTCTTTTTGACCGCATCCGGAAACGCCGGCTACGCCCAAAATCTCACCGCCATGTACGGTAAAGCTGACATTGTCAATCGCACGAGCGCCTTCTTCGTTTTGAATCGACAAATCCTTAACTTCTAAAAGCGCTTCACTTGTTTCACATTCGGGACGATCAATGGAAAGAGAAACCTGTCTGCCAACCATCATATTGGTCAGTTCCTGTGCATTGGTTTTTGCGGTTTCTACGGTGTCAATCGACTTACCCTTACGAAGAATCATAACACGGTCGCTGATTTCCATAACCTCGTTTAATTTATGGGTAATAATGATAATCGAGCAACCTGCTTTACTCATTTTACGAAGAATCGCAAAGAGCTTTCTGGTCTCCTGTAAAGTAAGAACCGCTGTGGGTTCATCCAAAATCAAAATATCCGCACCGTAATAGAGAACCTTCAAAATTTCAATCGTCTGCTTTTCAGAAACAGACATATCATAAACGAATTTATGCGGATCGATTTCGAAGCCGTAATTCTTGCTGAATTCCTCAATTTTTTTATAGCGTTCTTCTGTTAAAAGACCGGAAGAGGCTTTATCACCAATCCAAATGTTGTCTGCCGCAGAAAAGTTTTCGACAAGCTTGAAGTGCTGATGCACCATGCCGATACCCAGTCTTTTGGCATCCTCCGGTGAAGAAATCGTCACTTGCTCACCATTTACGCTAATCGTACCGCTGTCCGGCTGATATATACCGGAAAGCATGTTCATCAGTGTGGTTTTACCAGAACCGTTTTCACCGAGCAAAGATAAAATTTCGCCTTTGCGGAGAGTAAAGTCGACATTTTCGTTTGCCACAACGGAGCCAAAGGTTTTGGTAATACCATGCAATTCGATTGCATTCCTGTTGTTTTCCATTTTTTCAACCCTTTTCTTTTTCATTTTGTAAGCATTAAGAAGCAAAGGATACATTTTTCATTTGTTTTCTAATGCTTATAAAAAACAGATGACGAGGAGTGCTAGCCAGTAACACTCCTCGTGTAAACTTATGTATAAACGATAATAACCGAAATTAGACGAGTTCAACGCCCTCTACGAAGTAGTTCATAGTACCGGTAATTACGCTGTCTTCTACAGATGCGCCACCTGCCGGAACAATTTCGTTACCTGCATTGTCCTTAAGAGCTGCATCGGTCTTAACGATTTCGTTGTCGTTGAAGGAAAGTTTAACACCGGAGAATACATCCCAAGTGCCTTCTTTATAAAGAGCCTTAACAGCGTCGATTTTTTCCTGAGTACCTGCTACGCAGTTCTCGGAGAGCGGAGAAACATCTACAAGACCTTCTTTAGCGCCCTTGTAGTAGTTACCGAACTCAACCCATTTGCCGTCAATAGCAGCCTGAACTGCTGCGGTGTAGTAAACACCCCAGTGCCATACAGTTGCGGTAAGGTGTGCTTTAGGAGCATCCTTTGTCATATCGGAGTTGTAGCCGCAGCCGAATACGCCAGCTTTTTCAGCAGCTTTCTGCGGGTTAGCAGTATCGCAATGCTGAGAAATAACGTCACAACCCATGTTGATAAGAGCTTCTGCATAAGCAGATTCATTTGCGGGGTCGAACCAAGAGTTAAGAGTCTTTACATAAACCTTAGCTTCGGGGTTTACAGACTGAACGCCGAGTGCGAATGCATTGATACCGGAGCAGGTTTCTGCCATTTCAGTACCGTAAGCGGAAACATAACCGATCTTGTTAGCCTTTGTTTTAAGGCCTGCTGCGATACCTGCAAGGTAACGAGCCTGGTAAATTCTACCGAAGTAGTTGTTGAAGTTTTTGCCGTTGGATTCAAAACCGGTACCGTGAGAGAAGAGTACGTCCGGATGCTCTTCAGCCAAAGCCTTTGCGGTATCCATGTAACCAAAGCTGGTTGCAAAGATAATGTTGCAGCCCTGGGAGATGCAGTCTTCCATAGCGTTACGAATTGCGGTTGCATCTTTATCATCGACATTGTTCTTACGAACGATTTGAGCATCGGTAAGACCGATGTTCTTCTGCATGTCCTGAATGCCAAGATCATGTGCATAGGAATAACCTGCACCGTCTGCCGGGTCACCGATGTGAATAACGCCGACTTTGATGTCTTCTTTTGCAATAGCAGGAATAGCGTTTGCGTTTTGCTTGTCTGCATCATCATTCTGTGTCTGCTGACCGCATGCAGCAAAACAGGTTACGATGAGAGCAAGAGCCATGAGAATGCTGAGAATTTTCTTCATTTCTGTTTTCCTCCTAAAAATTTAATGTATATATGTACAGTGCAACGCACCGCGCATAACCATAAAAAATCCCTACAAAAAGAAAAGCGCTTGCTTTTCCCTATGGGCCTTAACCTTTAGCGAAATTTGATTTCGCCGGTTTCTGCATTCATAGATTCAATAATAGCAAGCGATTCTAAATGAACTCCGCGTGCGCGTATTTCATCCCCGCCTTTTTGAAAGCCCTTTTCAACTGCGATACCGATTCCTGCTACTTCTGCACCGGCTTGGTTTGCTAAATCCATTAAGCCTCTCAGCGCGCAACCGTTCGCTAAAAAGTCATCAATCAACAAGACCTTGTCTCCCTTGTGGAGATACTGTTTAGATACGATAACATCGCACGTTTTTTTATGTGTAAAGGATTCCACTTTTGTAGCATAAACATCCGAACTGATATTCACGCTCTGCGATTTCTTCGCAAAAACAACCGGCACATTATTAAAATATTGTGCGGCTATGCAGGCGATTCCTATGCCGGAGGCTTCGATCGTCATAATCTTTGTTATTTCCGTGTCTGCAAACAGTCTTTTAAACTCTTTGCCCATCTCGTTAAACAGAGAAACATCCATTTGATGGTTCAAAAAGGAATCCACTTTTAAAACATTTCCCGGCTTGACTTGACCATATTTTGCAATATAATCTTCCAGTACTTTCATTTCTCATTCTCCAAAAATATGTTTTTGCGTTTTTAACAAAGGTTAGTATACAATATTCCGACAAAATTTTCAACCGAAAAAAGGGAAAAAGTGTGTCCTTCGTCACAATGCTAAAAATACGCCCCCGTTTTTCCACCGTATTTGAGCATTCACACAACGAAAAAACGGTTTCTTTCATTCAAACTAGATTCAGCGCTTCTATTGCCTATTACACACTAAATATTGTGGTAAAAAACAAAAAAGCGCTCAAGGAACATTTCCCGAGCGCTTTTTCTTAGGATTCAGTTGTTGTCGCCGGCACAGGTGGGCTCGGCTTTTTCTTTTTTGTATAAAGTGCTTTCAGAATAATCGGCGTTACAATGGATGAAATCATAATCAGCAAAATAACGGGCGTGAAATAGGTCGGCGTAATGATACCGCAGGACAAACCTTTCTGTGCAACAATCAAAGCTACCTCGCCGCGTGTCATCATACCAACACCGATTTTAAAGGATTCATCCCAATTAAAGCGACACATCTTTGCCATAAGACCACAACCGATGATTTTTGTAATCAACGCTATAATGACAAAGCCGACAGCAAAAAGCAAAATTTCCTTGGAAATCTTATCGACAGAAGTTTTAAGACCGATACTTGCAAAAAACACAGGGCCGAACAGCATATAAGCACTGATGTCTGTTTTTTCTGCAATATAATCCGAATCACGGATACTACTTAAAATAATGCCGGCGGCATAAGCACCGGTAATATCGGCAATGCCGAAGAAGCGTTCTGCAACGAAAGAAAAACCGAAGCAAAGCGCCAAACCTGCAATGGGAATACGTCTAGTGTGCGGCCAGCGTTTATCTATGCGTTTAAATACATAGTAGCAAACGAAGCCGAAGAGGAAGGCAAATACAAAGAACAGAACAGTTTTAACCACTACCACCATCGGTTTCACGTCGCCGCCGTTTAAACCGATAACAAAGGTTAAAACCAAAATACCAATTACATCGTCGATGATAGCGGCACTCAAAATGGTAGTTCCCACTTCTGTTGAAAGCTTGCCTAATTCTTTTAAGGTTTGTACGGTAATACTTACCGAAGTTGCCGTCATGATAACACCGATAAACAAAGCTTTGAAAAATTCGGGAGAGCCCCACGGTGAAAATCCGTACATTGCCATATAGAGCAGTGTTCCGCCAACAAGCGGGACAAAAACACCTGCACAGGCAATGGCAAAGGCTTTAAGACCGGTACGCTTTAAATCTCTTAAATCGGTTTCAAGGCCGGCGGAGAACATCAAAAGTACAACACCGATTTCTGCCATTTGTGCCAAAAATGGTGTTGGCTCCACAAAACCCAAAACACTGGGACCGATTAAAAGGCCGGCAATAATTTCCCCTACAACCTGCGGTGCTTTTAATTTGCGCGCTAAAATGCCGCAAAGCTTTGCAGCAACAATAATAATGCAAAGACTTTTAAAAACTACAAAAGGTTCCATGCTTTTTCACTTCACTTACGTTTTCTTTTTAAATCATTTTAAGTATACACTTCTTTTCTCTCTAATGCAAACCCCAAATACAAAACCCACGTTTTAGACAAAGTGTTTTTTTATTCTTTCCCTTTCTTTTGTTGAAAAAAGAAAAATTATAGGGAATTTATTTGCAACAAAAAAGAAAATATGATATGATTTTTGGCGTATTTAGAAGCGTTCAAGCGAGAATTCTATACAATTTATAAAGGGGTGATACATTGGGCAGAAAAATAGAATTTTGTATTCCGAAAAATTATGACGGGCAAAAGGTCGGCACATTTTTACGACGAGAAAAGCAAGTTTCTGCAAGACTTCTGCACAGTCTGAAAATGACTGAAAACGGCATCTTGTGTAACGGCCAACATATTCGTTCGATTGATTTCGTGCACGAAGGCGATTTGCTCTCTATTGAGCTTCCCGAAGAACCGGAAGAAAACACCGCTCTGCCTTTGGCATTGCCGCTTTCCGTTCTTTATGAAGACGAAGATATTTTGGTTATAAATAAACCCGGCAACATCGCCATGCATGAAACACATAATCATCAAGGGGATGCGCTTTCCAATGCGGTTGCCTACTATTTAAAACAAAAAGGTAAACCGTCGGTTTTTCGCAGTGTCGGCAGGCTCGACAAGGGTACTTCCGGCGTTGTAGTCTGTGCCCTGCATCAATACGCCGCCTCTGTGCTTTCCGGGCAAATCCAAAAAGAATACATGGCTGTTGTACCCGGTATTTTTGAAGGCACCGGTACGATTGACCGACCAATTTATCGTCCCGACCCCAATAAAACACTTCGTGCTGCCGGTGATCATGGAGAAAACGCCGTTACACACTGGACGGCTCTTTCCACTACCGCCGAAGGTAATTCTCTTTTGCATATTCGTTTAGAAACTGGCAGAACACATCAGATTCGTGTACATTTTCAAAGCTTAGGTGCACCTTTGCTCGGTGACGATATGTATGGCGCGTCCTTCGACTCCCGCATTCATCGGCAAGCCCTACACTGCGCTGTGTGCAGATTGCGTCATCCCGTTACCGGGGAAACAAAAGTCTTTACAGCGCCCCTACCCTCAGATATAAAATCCTTGTTATAACACAGAAAAGCAACAGAGTTTCTTTGTTGCTTTTCTTTTTTGAAAATTTTATTAGGCTTTTTCCTCAAAACTCAGATTAAAATTTTGTATACTTTCACGTTTTTTTCCCATCTACGCCTATTTTTGTGCAAAATTGAATAAAACTTGTTGCTCTATACTTATTTTTATGTTAAAATGATTAACATTGTATAAAAGTAGGAGGTATTCAAATGAGTACTGAAAAACCCAGCGTAGTAGATAAAGTAAAAAATACTATTACGCAAATCCGCACCTACTGGAAAACACCTCCGGTAGGTAAATACATGAACATGAAAGAGATTGTTTCTCTTGCCGGCGGCGGTGTCGGTGTTAAGTTCATCATCACCTGTGTACAAGGCGTTCTCCTTGCAGTTGGTAACGTATTCATTGGTAACACTATTGGTATTAAACCAATGCCCATGTATGTTATCTATCTTTTGAGCGTTTTAGCAGGTTTCCCCCTTACTATGCTTCGTGCGTATATCATTGATAACACCAGAAGCCGTAAAGGTAAATACAGGCCCTATATTATTTCAATGGGTCTTCCGACTATCATTTTAGCGATTGCATATTTCTGGATGCCCTATAATCATATGAATGATATTACAAAGTGCATTGTAGTTTTGCTCTTTAATATCGGCTTCCAGTTCTTCTATATGTTTATGTTCGACGCTTACGACAACTATGTTGTTGTTCTCTCTCCGAACACACAGGAAAGAGCAAACGTTGCTTCTGTTCGTGCTCTTGCAGATTCCATTGCACCCACCATTACCGGTGCTATCATTCCGCTTTTGGGTAAAGCCATTACCGGCACAGACAACCTCTTTGATATTCGTATTTATCGTTTCATTTGGCCTCCTATTTTGATTATCGGCTTCTTCTTAAGTGTTATTATCTATGTAAACACCGAAGAAAAAATCATCCAGGCTAAAACGCACGTTGTACAAATCAAATTTACTGATGCGCTTCGTGCGGTTGCAAGAAACAAATATTTCTGGATTATTTCTCTTGCCGGTTGGCTCGGCTTCTTAGAAGGTGCTTACGGTAGCATCTTAACTTGGCTTTACACCTATCAGCATGCTTGCTCCCCTGGCGTTTATACCATTTTAAACATGATTTACGGTAACGCTTCCTTCTGGGGCATGCTTTTAGCACCATTATCTATTAAATATCTTGGTAAGCGTAACACTTTGGTATTTACCAACATTTTAAACATCTTCTTCATTGCTGCCATGTATCCGATTGTAAAGCATGTTGGCAATCCCTCTGTGATGATTTGGCTTGTTATGGCTTGCCTTTGGATGAACGCACTTGTTGGCTCCTTCGCTCATATCTTGACCCCGAGCTTAAACGGTGACATCCGTGACTATCAGCAATATATCACTGGTGAAAGAATCGACGGTATGTTCGCAGCAGTTGGTCTTATTGGTTCTGTTGTTACCATGATTACCAGCGGCGTTTTACCCGCTATCTACGAACATGTTGGTTTCAATCAAGAAACCTTAACCAGACTGCTCCCCTCTATTGAAGCAGCAGAACATGCACTCAATCCGGACAAAATCATTGATCCCACCAATGTTTATAACGTACTTTATGATAGAAACACCTTCATTAGCATCTTTGCAGTTTTAATCGGTGCATCTGTTATCGGCGCATTTTTAAACGTTCTGCCTTATTTCTGGTATGACCTTTCTGAAGTAAAACAGCGCGGTATGATTAAGGTTTTACAAATTCGTGCACTTTTCGAGGACTACGGCAATGGCGTTCTCAAGGACAAGGATTTGGTTGAGACAATTGACTCTATCCACGAAGCCCAGAAATACTATAACGCTCAGCCGAAGTCCACAAGCCGTGATGCGATTCGCGCCGCAAAGAGCAGAGAAGAAAAGAAAGCAGCTAAGAAAGCTCGTCGTGCCGCAATCGAATTCAATCAAAACATTGAAATTTCTAAGATTGTTATGGACGAAATGAATCGTTTCAACACACCCGAAGGCATTTTACAGCTTCAGGAAGCACAGAAAGCAGTAGATGCCGGCTATGACTACATCTATAACTTTGATGAGTCTGCTCTCGCTGCTGCAAAAGCACTTCCGAGAGAAACGGATGCTGAAAAAGCTTACAGAAGAGCAGAAATCACTAGTGCTAAAGACACTATGTTTGCAAAGAAAGTTGCTTTAAAGCACTTCCCCAACGGCATCGAAGAATTCGACGCTTCTGTATTTGAAGAATTATTTGCAAAGGACGACGAATTATCTGAAAAGCTTGAAGCAACTTATCAAAAGCTCTATGCTGCAAGAGATCAGAAAAACAAATCCGCTGTAAAGGAAATTACCGAAGAAGTCCATGCAATTAAGCAGCAACAGAAGGAGAATGAAAAAGCTATTAAGAAAGCGACAGACGCAAACTCCCTCTATACCCGTGCTGCAAAGCCTTACATTAGCGCAAAGAAACTTCTCACTCAAAACGAGAACTATCAGCATTTGGATGAAATTGCTGCTATGTATGACGAAGCTAAAACCCGTCATGAGCAGGAAATGGCTGAAAAAGCTGCCGAAGACGCTCGTCTTGCAGCAGAAGAAAAAGCACAGGCTGCAAAAATTAAAGCTGAAAAAGCCGCAAAAAAAGCAGCTAAGAAAAACAAATAAGCCTTGATATAAAATAAAAAAGGAACGTACTTTTTGTACGTTCCTTTTTTTGTTTTTTTATATTTGATGTGCATCACTAAAGCCTTTTAGAAGCTTAGCACTCTCTCCAATGAATTTCTGCGGATCAAAATTCTCATTACGAATTGCCTCTTGTACAATAATACCATCGGAAGCTAGTAAAATCAGCCATGTTAAAAAGTCTGCAGGGAAATCGGTTCGTTCAGAAATCTTTTGACTAATTAGCTTTTGGAAATCCTCATATCGCGCAATCAAACGTTTTCGAACCTCTTCATCCCCCATTTGCGCTTCACAGAACAAATGCATTCGTAAGTTTGCCGAAGCAATATTACGCTCCATAACATATTTTACGAGTCGAGCTATAGAAGTATCCTTTTCTTTATTTTCAGTCCATGCAATGAGGTCATCCCACTGTGCACTTAAATACTGGTCTGTAAGGTCAAAGAATATCTCACCCTTGGTCTTATAGTGATAATACAGTGTGCCCTTAGAAATGCCAGCCGCTTTTGCAATTTCTGCTAAAGATAAATCCGAAAAGCTCTTTTTTTCTAAAAGTGCCTGTGTAGCGTGTAAAATCATTTCTTTTATATTTTCGTTTCTCGGTGCTGCCATAAAAACGCCTCAATTCTTTTTTGTACTTCTTTATATTAACATTAACTTTCCAAGTTGTCTACTAGAATCTGCATTTTCTTACTTTCTTCAGTACTCTTTTTAATAGAAAAATTAAAAATATTGTGAAAATTTTATCTACTATTGACAATTAGTTCCTATTGCAGTATGATTGCTTTATATAAAGTCGGTCATTCAGCCGACTCAACAGGAAAGGAAGGGTTTTGCTTTGAACGTGAATGTAAAGAAAATTAACAAAAAACTGCAAGAACGTTTTGGCAATGCAGTACACGCGAGACTTCAAAACGGTAGTATCGTTGTCAGCGGTCACTTATCCTCTTGGGCAGACACTATAACAGCCTGTCAAATGGCGGCCACCAAATACAGCACCATCCATGTTGTAAACAATATTATCTGTGATGAAGCGAAGGAACAGAAAATGCGTGTTCCGAGTCTTAAAGACGACGCTTTAGACGGCAGACAGCCGGATATTTTAATTATAGGCGGCGGTATTTCTGGCGTTTCAATCGCCAGAGAGCTTTCTAAATGGAATTTAGATATTTTGCTTCTTGAAAAGGAAGTGGACTTAGCTTTACAAGCTTCCGGCAGAAATGACGGTGAAGTGCATCCCGGTATTGATCTTTCTAAGGGCTCCAAGAAGCACTACTATATCCGCAAAGGTAACGCAATGTATGACGAAGTTTGCAAGGAACTGGATGTTCCCTTTAAGCGCGTCGGTCAATATGTAGGCTTTACCAACATCTATTTCAAACCGTTTGTGGCACTCTATTGCCTACTTCGTAAAAAGCGAGACGGAATTTGGGATACAAAGCTCATTTCCGGCGAAGAATTAAAGCGCTTAGAGCCGAATTTTTCCAAAGATTTCAAATTTGCAATTTCCAACCCAACATCGGGCTGTGTTTGCCCCTACGGCTTAACCATTGCCTATGCTGAAAATGCGGTACAAAACGGTGCAGAGGTTGCGCTTAATTCCGCAGTCCTTTCCATGAAGGTAGAAAACGGAGAAATCAAGAGCGTGGAAACCAATCGCGGCACCATTTATCCGCGCCTTGTAATCAATGCGGCCGGCGTGTTCTCCGATGATATTGCAGAAATGGCCAATGACCGTTTCTTCTCGATTCATCCCAGACGCGGTACCAACTCCATTTTAGACAAAAAAGCCGGTGCATTTATGCACTCGATTGCTTCTATTAAAGAAATAAAGGTTTCAAAGACCCATTCCAAGGGCGGCGGTATTTTACATACCGTGCACGACAACCTGCTTGTTGGTCCCGATGCAGTAGAAACTTATGAAAAAGAAAATGTAGAAACCCACAAAGAAAGTATTGCCACCGTCTTTGAAAAGCAGAAAAAGACCATGCCAAGGCTTTCTGAGCGAGACATTATCACCTATTTCACCGGTGTTCGTGCACCAACATTTGAAGAAGACTTCATTATTGAAAGCGGCAGAAGGACCAAGAACATTATCCATTGTGCCGGTATTCAATCCCCCGGTTTGACTACCGCACCCGCCGTTGCACTCGACATTGAAAAAATGGCTGTAGACTTCTTAAAGAAAGAAAAGGATGTAACGCGTAACGAAAGCTTCAACCCGATTCGAAAAGGCGTTCCCGTCTTAAACGAAATGAGCGATGAAGAACGTAACGCGCTGATCAAACAAAACCCCGATTACGGTGTCATTGTTTGCCGCTGTGAGGAAATCAGCAAGGGTGAAATTTTAGACGCGCTTCGCTCCCCCATCTGCGTACCGACAGTGGACGGCATTAAAAAGAGAATTCGTCCCGGCATGGGCAGATGCCAAGGTGGCTTCTGTGCCCCCTTAGTTACACAGATTATTGCCGACTTCTTAGGTGTTCCGCTGAGTGAAGTTAAAAAATCCTCTGCAGAATCTCCCATGACCTTCGGCAGAACGAAATAAGAAAGGGGTGCAAAAGAAAATGAAAAGCTATGATGTTTTAGTCATCGGCGGCGGTCCTGCTGGTCTTGCAGCAGCGGTTTCCGCACATAAAAGCGGTGCAAAAACGCTTTTGGTAGAACGTGAAGCCAGACTCGGTGGCATTTTAAAGCAGTGCATTCATGACGGCTTCGGTTTAGTCCGTTTCGGTGAAAAACTTTCCGGTCCGGAATATGCCGAGCGATTTGTGGATATGTTCCGCGATGAAAAAATTGAAGCCTTGCTTTTAACCTTTGTAACTCGAATTGAAAAAAAAGAGGACGGCTTTAAGGTTGTTCTTGTGAATCGAGACGGCGTGGAACCCGTCTTTACAAAGTCCTTAATTTTGGCGACAGGTTGTCGTGAAAGAACGGCAAAACAGGTTGCCATTCATGGCACACGCCCCGCAGGTGTATTTACAGCTGGTTCTGCACAACACTTCACCAATCTTTTGGGTCAACTGCCCACAAAGCGTTGCGTTATTTTAGGTTCCGGCGACATCGGTTTAATCATGGCACGCCGTTTGACCTTAGAAGGTGCAGAGGTTGTCGGTGTTTATGAAGCAAAGCCCACACCCTCCGGCCTTACCAGAAATATTCACCAGTGCTTACATGATTACAACATTCCGCTGTACCTGTCTCACACTGTAACCAGAGTTTTCGGTCAGGACAGACTCGAGCAAGTGGAAATCTCTAAAGTAGACGAGAACATGCAGCCCATCGCCGGTACAGAAGAAATCATCGACTGCGATGCACTCATTCTTTCAGTCGGTCTTATTCCCGAAAATGAGCTTGCAGAAACCCTCGGCGTAAAGCTCGATCCCAAAACCAAAGGTCCGGTTTGCGACGGTCAGCTGATGACCAGTGTAGACGGCATCTTCTCTTGCGGCAATGCTTTGCACGTAAATGACCTTGTAGACTACGTTTCCGAAAGCGGCGAAGAAGCCGGTAAAAACGCCGCAGTCTATGCAAGAAAAGAGAGAAAACTTCTTCCCATAGAAGCCTCCCCTGCTCTTTTATATGCCGTTCCACAGGTTTTGGATTTAAACAAAGAAAACAAAGAAACCGTTGTGTATTTCAGAAGTCGAAATCCGCTTACGGCTTGCACATTTAAAATTCTTGTAGACGGTGAAGAGGTCTTTAAAAAGAATTACCCCTTCCTTCGTCCGCCGGAAATGGAACGCTTACAAATTGATTTTGACAGCTTCCACTTAACAGAGCATTCTAAAATCTCTTTAGACATCGAGGTGAAAGATCATGCGTGAATTGGTTTGTATTGTATGCCCCAGAGGCTGCACAATGCACATTGACGGTGAGGGGGAAAATATTACCGTCACAGGGAACACCTGTAAACGCGGTGCACAATTCGCCATTTCCGAAATGACAAAGCCCATGCGTACCATTTGTACGACCGTGCGAACAAGTTTTCCCGAAGTACCGGTTCTGCCCGTTCGTGTAAGCGAAGAAATCCCGAAAGATAAGATTTTTGACGTAATGCAGGAAATCAACAAAACCGTGTTATCAAAGCCTGTGGGACGCGGAGAGGTTGTCATCCCAAAGGTTTGCGGTCTTTCGGCGGATATTATTGCCACCAGCAATGTCTTAAACGAAATGAACAAACAAGGGGAGAAAAATAAATGAGCACGCCACTTGTACTTACCTTTGATATCGGTACGCAAAGCGCACGTGCACTTTTAACAAAACCCGACGGCAGTTTTCTCGATATAGAACAGCTCAAATACAGTGAGCCTTATTATTCGAGAAATCCAGGTTGGGCGGAACAGCGCCCCGATTTTTACTATGACCGCATTTGTGAAGCCGGAAGAGCTTTACTTTCGCGAAACGAAGAGGCTCTCGAGGATATTATCGCGGTTACCCTAACCGTCATTCGTGACACAGTCCTTTGCTTAGACAAAGACAATCAGCCGCTTCGCGATATTATTCTTTGGCTCGATAAACGACAAGCAGATTTTAACAATCCCTTCCCTGCTTATAAAAGAGTTATCTTTAAGCTGGCAGGAATGCAGGATGCAACGAACATTTTGTATAAGGCTACCGCATCCAACTGGATTCGGCAGTATCAGCCCGAGATCTGGGCAAAAACAGCAAAGTATGTGGTGCTCCCCACCTACTTAAATTATAAGATGACTGGTAGACTGGCTGATTCCGAAGCAAATATGATTGGTCACATTCCGTTTGACTATAAGCACAGAAAATGGAAAACCGATCGAGATTTAACCAAGTGTATTTGTGATGTAGAAAAAGAAAAGCTCTGCACGCTCTTAAAATCCGGTGAAACCATCGGTTACATCACTAAGGAATTTTCAGAAAAATCCGGTGTTCCGGTTGGCTTACCGCTGATTGCTACAGGCTCTGATAAGGGCTGTGAAACCTTAGGTCTTTCCGTAATTAAAGAGAATAAAGCTTCTATATCGCTCGGTACAACGGCAACGATTCAGTTTGCGCTCAAGAAATATGTAGAACCGCAACCGTTCATGCCCGCCTACCCTGCTGTTCCCAATGATATTTACAATCCCGAAATCGAGATTTACAGAGGCTTTTGGCTTTTATCTTGGTTCGTTAAGGAATTCGGTACAGCAGATGCCATGGAGGCAAAGGAGCTTGGTATTTCCGCAGAACAGCTTTTAGATAAACGTATTGAGAAATTACCACCGGGATGTGAAGGCTTACTCTTACAGCCTTACTGGACACCAGGTATTATCAATCCGACTTCGAAAGGCGCAGTCATCGGATTTGCAGATTATCATACGCACTACCATATTTACAGAGCGATTATTGAAGGTCTTGCGTTTGAGCTTTACCACTCCATGCGGATTATGGAAAAACGCGCAAAGGTGAACATTTCTGAAATCTATATCGGTGGCGGTGGTGCACGAAGTGACATCTCCTGCCAAATCTTTGCCGATGTTTTCGGTTTACCCGTCAAGCGCATCCAAACCCACGAAGCGTGTTCCCTTGGTGCTTCTATGGTTGCCTTCCTCGCAAAGGGTATTTTCACATCCTACGATGAAGCCATAGACGCTATGGTGCATGAAAAAGACATTTTTCAGCCAGACCCCGAAACACATATCACCTATATGGACCTTTACTTAAACGCTTATCGCAAAATTTTCCCGAAGCTCAATCCCATTTACAAAAAAATTATTCAAATAGTTAAAAGGAGAGATATATTATGAGTAATAAACCCTACAAAGGCTTTGAACCGAAATGGCTCTTAACCCCCGCGCCCGAAGGCAGTTATCGTTCTATTTTCCGTTGGGGCGATCCCGAATTCTTTAAATATCCGAAAGAGTCTCTTTATAACTTAATGAAAGAGACCTTTAAGATGACCGATGACGATTTCAAGGATTATACAGACGATATCGGCTTTGACCAGGTAGATCTTTCTGAATATCCCTCTAAGCTCGCGAAAAAGCATGTAGATGCTTTAAAGAAAATTGTTGGTGACGCTTTTGTTACTACCGAGGACTATCCTCGCTTGGCAGTCGCTTACGGTTGCACAGGCTATGACCTTTTAAGACTTCGCCATAAGCAGATTGAAAACGTACCGGATGCCGTTGTTTATCCGGACACCACTGCACAGGTGGAAGACATTGTAGCCTACTGCGTTAAGAATAAGATTCCGCTTTACGTTTACGGCGGTGGTTCTTCTGTTACACGCGGTATGGAAGCGGTTAAAGGCGGCGTTACACTGGATATGCGCAAGCGCTTTAACAAGGTAATCAGCTTTAACGAAGTAGACCAAACCATTACCGTTCAAGCAGGTATGTCCGGTCCGAAGCTCGAAGAAACCCTTAACAATGCACAGAGCATTTTCGGTGCAAAGCGTGCTTACACCTGCGGTCACTTCCCGCAGTCCTTTGAATACAGCTCTGTCGGCGGTTGGACCGTAACCAGAGGCGCTGGTCAAAACAGCTCCTATTACGGCACGATTGCAGATATTGTACTTTCTCAGAAATATGCAACCCCGATTGGCAGAATTCAAACCAGCCATTATCCGCGAGAAGCAACCGGTCCGAACCTCAACCAGATTATGATGGGTTCCGAAGGCACCTTCGGTGTTTTAACTGAGGTTACCTTAAAGGTATTCCGCTATATGCCCGAAAATCGCAAGCGTTTCTCCTATATGTTTAAAGACTGGAAAACCGCTATGGAAGCTGCCAGAGAAATGATGCAGTGCGAATGCGGCTTCTCTTCTGTTTTCCGCCTTTCCGACCCCGAAGAAACCCATTTAATGCTCAAGCTCTATAACGTGGATGAAACTCCCTTAGAGCCGATTCTTGACAAGCTTGGCTACCGCGACATGGAAAGATGTATGTTCCTCGGCTTTACCGATGGTGAAAAAGGCTTCTCCCGCAATGTTGCGAAAAATATTGCTAAGATTGCCTTACAGCACGGTGGCTTCCCGATGACAGGTTATGTTACCAAGAGCTGGGAAAAAGGCCGTTTCAACGACCCCTATCTTCGTGATACGCTCATGGACTTCTCCATTATCACCGACACCTTAGAATGCACCGTAAACTGGTCCAATATGGAACAGGTACACAGAGATGTTCGTAAGGTTTGCCACGCTTTGCCGAACACCGTAGTTACCACACATATGTCTCACTGCTATCCGCAGGGTGCAAACCTCTATTTCATCTTCATTACCAAGATGAACGATGCAGATGAATTTAAGCGTTACCATACCACCATTTTGGACGCGATTCAGAAATCCGGCGCGGCTATTTCGCATCACCACGGTATCGGCAAGATGTTTGCTCCGTGGCTGGAAGGCTACATCGGTGAAAAGGAATACGGCGTATTCAAGACCTTAAAGAACTACTTTGACCCTGACTATATGATGAACCCCGGTGGCACCATCGGTTTGGACTTAAAACCCGAAGAAAAGAAGTTCTTAAACGAAAGAAAAGACTATCGTTAACCTAAAAACATAAAATAAAACCCCCGAAAGAGTATTTCTTTCGGGGGTTTACTTTTTTACTTATAAAAAGCAAAATGCCGCTGACAGAATCAGCGGCATTAAAAGGCTTTTAAAAATAACTTACGCCTTGTTGAGTCTGTTAACAAGAGCAGACTTTTTACGGGCGGCATTATTCTTGTGTAAGAGACCCTTGGCAGCAGCCTGGTCGATCTTCTTAATTGCAACAGTAACAAGAGCTTCCTTGTCAGCTGCGCCGCTTTCAATAGCAAGGTTTGCCTTTTTGATTGCGGTCTTGAGCGCAGAGTTTGCGGATTTATTGCGCTGTGCACGCTTGTTGTTAACGATAACGCGCTTCTTTGCGGACTTAATATTCGGCATAGTGACACCTCCCTTACAATAACGATACCTATATTACCATTCTTTTCTTAAAAAAGCAAGTTTTTTTTGAAATTCATCACTAGATTTTCAAAAAAATGTTCATACTAAGCCTAGATATAGCAAAAATTGCAGTTTTTAGGAGGAAGAATATGGATTTTCATACCGACTTAGCCATGGAACGGCAGGAAATTTGCGAAAACAGACATTCAGAAAATGTAAGAGTAAAAACCGAAAAGAGAGAAAACGCCAAAATTACCGAAATTGAAATTTTAAATGCCGAAGGTGAAAAAGAGCTAGGAAAACCTAAAGGCACCTATATTACGGTGGAAGTTCCCGAGTTTTCGCATGACACTGAACTTTTAGACGGTCGGCTTTCCGCTCTTGTGGATGCCATTCGAAATTTACTGCCAAAAGGAAGCTGCTCGGCACTGATTGCCGGGCTGGGCAATGAAAATATTACCCCCGATGCTTTAGGGCCGCGTACAATTAACAATATTTTCGCTACACGCCATATTGATAAAGCGACTGCCATTTCTTTGGGCTTCGGAGAGCTGAATCCCGTTTCTGCGGTTTCTTTGGGTGTGCTCGGTCAAACGGGCATTGAAAGTGCTGAGCTGATTGCGGGGATTGCCGAAGATATTCACCCCGATGTAATCCTCACGGTAGATGCACTTGCGGCAAGAAGCGTCGAGCGCCTCGGCAACACCGTGCAGTTAACCGACACAGGGCTTACCCCCGGTTCGGGTGTGGGAAATCATAGAAGAGCCATTCGAGAGGAGATTTTAGGTGTCCCTGTGATTGCCTTGGGTGTGCCTACGGTTATTGACACGGAAACACTGCTTTCCAGCACCGAAAAAGATAACAATCTTTTAGCAAATGCGCCGCGCATGATGGTCTGCCCCAGGGATATTGATACGGTTATCAAACGTGCTTCCCGCTATTTAGCACTGGCAATTAACTGTGCCTTACAGCCTACCCTTTCCCCCGAGCTTTTGCTCTCGATTGTATAGTCGCTATATGGCTCTCAGACGTGTTTCTCTCCCTTTTTCTTTAAAAACGAAGAATGGATAAGCAAAACGCAAAAAGGCTTCAAAGCGCACTCTGTTCGATTTTAAAGGAGGATATATTTTGAAAAAGCATCTTGTTTTAAAACGGTATCTTTTGACGATGCTGATTTTATTTCTTTGCTTCACCTTGACCTTAGGCATTCTCAAGGCCCATGAAAACACAAGCAGTATGAAAAACGGCACAGCAAAAAATAAAATTCATTATGAGGATGTACACGAGTTTTTTGAAAGCCACACCTAAAAAGAACAGGCAGAAGCTACATCACAGCTTCTGCCTGTTTGTTATCTAGGGATATTTAATTCGCAGGGTAATTTTTAAGAATCTGCTTATAAAATTCTACCGCATTACCGATGGTCTTTAAAGTAATATTTTCGTTTTCGCTGTGTACAGAGGCATACTGCTGATCATCAATATCAATCGGTGCAAAGCGAATCACGCAATCGCAGATGTCGGTCATATGACGTGCATCTGTACCTGCCGGTAAAATGAACGGTGCCGCGGCTACAGCCGGGAACACAGTTTCTACCGTCTGTTTCACATAGGAGAACGGGGCCTTGCTCATATCTGCCGGCGGATAATATTCATTACCCTCGGCATCTTCTACCGTAATGCCGTATTTTTCGGCAATCGCCTTGATTTTTTCAATATCCTTTGCCTGATCCGCATCATTTACACAGCGTAAAAATGCGGTAGCTTCACAGTAGTTATGGGTCTTGCCGTCGAACTTACCACCTTGAATGCCATTAAAGGCGCAGGTTGTGCCGAGCATAGAACCTGCCGCGGCATTGATATTCGGAATGAGCTTCACAAGAAGCTTTTCAAAACACCAAAGGTTAGAAAATACCAAACGCAGAGGCAACGGCATATAGGGGCAAAGAGCCTCGAACATGGCGCGTACTTCCGGGTACATACGGCGGATATAGAGATTCTTTGTGTTCTGTACTTCGGCAATAAACTTGCTCATACGTACAACGGGTGTATCCATATTTTGGGTAAGACCCGTATGTACATTGCCTTGGTCGGCGCGGCAATTTAAAGTATGTCTGCCCTTTTCGTGCACGGCAAGCATCGCACAGCGGCACTGCATACCGGCAAGCGGCGGAGAAATTACGGCGCCACCTTCATCGAGTACCAGTTCAAAGGTTATACCCTGCTCTTTAAAGTATTCAATAGCTTTCGGAATACCGTCGCCGCCGAGTTCTTCATTATGAGAAGAGCCGATATAAAGGTTGGTCGGCGGTACATAGCCTTCTTTCAAAAGCTCTTCAATCGCAGAAAATTCCGCAAAGAGCGGTGTTTTGGTATCGACTGCGCCTCTGCCCCAAAGAACGCCATCTACAATTTTGCCCTCGAAAGGCGGCTGTTTCCACTCACCGTCTGCTTTAACAACATCATGGTGAGACATGAGCATAATGTTACGGGACTTATCTTTACCTTCTAATTTATAAATCCAGCAGTCATCGGAGAAAATCATGCGCTCCATTTTCTCGTGCACAAGCGGAAAGAGCTTTTCTACCGTTTCACGCTGTTTCTTAAATTCGGTATCATCGTAAGAGCCTTCTACAGAAACGGTTTTGCAGCGAATCATCTGTGCAAGACGCTCGGCATAGTATTTCTGTTCTTCTTCGGTTTTCCAGTATTTGTATTCGCCGAGCTTTCTGCCCTTTACGGTTACTTTAATTGTATTACCGATGAGAACCAAAAGGAAAACGGCGAGGAGTGCTAAAACAATATATAAAACAATCATTCTGATTTCTCCTTTTTCGCGTGAGCACGAATCGTACCGAGAACCTCTTTTTCATTGTAGAAAGCATAAATCACTACGGAAACTAAAGTGAAGAGGCCGCCGACAATCGCAGAAAGAAGAAGGCCCTGCTTGCCGACGTGGTTATCGCCGCTGGCGCCAATATTGACAAGAGACGGTACAATCATCATCGCAAGAGAAATGCCGAGTTTTGTTACAAAGCTCTTAGCAGCAGAGAAGGTGCCCTCCTGGTTGATGCCGGTCTTGATGGTATCATACTGAATAACATCCGCCATCATGGAACTGGGCAAAATATTGAGAACGGCAAAGGGAAGAGAAACAAAGAGTGCAAAGAGAATCGCCACTAAAAGTTCATGTCCCTTCGGGAACACATCTACACTGCAAATTAAAAATTCTGCTATTGTAAAGGTAATACAGCCGACAATCATCGGCATTTTTTTGCCCTTCGTCTTAGACCATTTATTGATCAACGGATAAAGACAAAGTGAGCCGACAATCGAAGTTGCCATGATAATAATAGATTTGCTCTCAGGGATACCCATAAGCTCTGTGATGTAGTACATAATGCAAGCTTGGAAGAAGCCCATGCCCGTGCCTTCAAAAAGCTGGCCTAAGGTCACAAGCACAAAATGCTTATTCTTAAAGGCATGCTTTAAGGATTTGCCAAGAGAAACCGTCGGGCGAACCGAGCTGACATAGTCCTTTTCTTTGATAGCAAGAGCCGGAATCAAAAGTAAAATTACACCGATAATCGCAAAGACTAAGAAAGTATAGCGCCAAGCCATAATCGGTTCAAGACCTAAAGCGGATTTCATGCCCGAAACAATCGCCGGGGTTGCGTAGCCAAGCATACTGCCGACAACGAAGAAAAGAGAATGGAAGGTATAAGTATCTACCAGCATTTTCTCGTCGGTCACCATTTCGGGAAGCAAGGCACCATGCGGAATCATATAAAGCGTATAGAAAATAAAGTATGCCCAAATCCAAATGGCAAGCCAAATGTTATTGAACATAAGGTTTTGAGACGGCGACCAGAAAATCAAAAGCGCACTGACTGCAAACGGAATCGCATACATTTGCATATAGGGAATACGTCTGCCGCGCTTATTTTTTGATTTGTCGCTGAGGCTTGCAACCAGCGGGTCGGAAACCGCATCAATCACGTGACCCAAAGCCTTGATTAAGCCGATGACGGTCAAAATGCCTAAAAAGATATTACCCTGTGTAATCAAAACCGGGATGCCGGATTTTTGGGTCGGTTGATAGAAATAAATCAGATAGTTGTTAATCATTGTGGTGAAAAGGCCGACCGCAAACTGCGGCAAGCATAACATCACAATGAGACCCATTGTAACTTTTTTCTTTTCCATGTTTTCTTTTTTCCCCTTATGTTTATTTCTTGTGGTAGCGAAGCGCGCAGATATCGTCGCCCTTGGCAATGCATTTAGGTAAATCTAAAACTGCATCATACTGCTCACCGATGCCGTGGTCGCCGCACATCGCAATATCGCAAAGCAGTGCAATCTGCTCATCTGTGCAGCCCATTTTCTGCCAGCCTTTTACGAGCGGGCAATAATGGAAATCCAAAGAAAGCTTATCGTCGGTGGATTCTACCACATCCATTTCAAACATCCACTGTGCACCCTTGGTAAAGAGCGTTTTCTTGAGACCTTTAAGGCTCTTTGTTCCGCCTTTTTTCACAAGGTCAGCACCCTGATTTAAGCCACAGCGCTTGATAGCTGCACTGGAAAACTCCTCAATATCCATTCCCCTTTTGCTTGCTTCATCGGTTAAAAGATAAAGCCACTGTGCACGCTGCTCAATCTGACCTCTGACGGATTGAATTAAAGAAAATGTAATTTTAGGTTCATTTTTGATTTTAGACATAAAAGTCCCTCTCTTTCTAATTTTTTCGGATTCGTCTAAAAATACCCCGTATCCTAAATATAAAGAATATTATATCGTACAAAAAGAATTAGGTCAAGAAGAATAAAACTCCCCTTTTAGAAAGAGGAGTTTTTTTTCACAGCCAAATATTTTAACTTATTTTGCAATCTGCCACTTTTCGAAAAGCCGTTTAGCATCGGGCAGGACATCGGTATTTTCCGGATAAGGATAATCCTTATAGTCCTTTGCATAGGAAAGCTCAAATTCATTAAGCTTTTTGCCGAAGGGGAAACTGCGATATGCCATTCTCTGCGGATAATCATTACCCGTTCTAAAGAGGAACGCTGTACCGTCCTTTAAATGCGCTATGGCTTCCTTATAGAACATATCCCAGCGGACGTAATAATATTCTTTAATAAGGCCATTCCACTCACGCCAGGCGTAGTCATAAAGAGCGTAGGTTGTGCCACGAATGTCGCCCCATTCGGTAATGAGGGTACGTGCATTGAAGTCATAATACTGTTTTTCCGCTTCGTCGGTAGCAAGATTATGTGCATCATTAATCCAGCGGGAAAGACACATTTCCTTGCGATGCCCAAGGAGAGCATCCAAATCCAAAAGCAAATCCAGCTGTTCTTTGGAAATCTGCTCCACTAAAGCGATATTCTTCTTCTCATAGGCGACTTTCCACGCTTTTTGTCTGTCGTGGAAGCGGTTACTGAGTACCTGTCTTGTAAGGTCACAAAGATCGTACTGATAGCCGTCGGATTCTGCAAACAAATCGCTCACCGAAAGGAAGAGTTCCAAAGCTTTTTCAAGCTTTTTAGTATCATACCAAACCTTTGCAAAACAGCAGGGGCCGGTTCTTACAGGCATGAACTGCGGACGGGAAGCTAAGGTTGAGCCGACCTCGTTTTCCTCGTAGCCTGTATCGCTATAGCAGGTTTCCAATAAAAGCTGCCAAGCGCTGTAAAGGGTTTCGTTCCATGCACCGTAGCGTCTTAAAATATAATCACGAAGCCATGTATCAAAATCAATCGCATTGGATTCTGTGAGCATATGGAACTGCAAATCATAAACCACGGGGTTTTGCTCAATGCCCTCCATGAACATACCAGATCCCACAACGTTAGAGCCTTTTCCCTGTAATTTTAAGTAAGCATTCTTTGTGTGCACACGTACTTTACCTTGCATAGCATTTTTGCCGCCGAAGTTATGGAGCATACCTGCAATTACAGGATATTTTCTAACTCGTCTATATTTGTAAGAGCGTTCGGAGTTTAAATCCAAAAGCAAGAGTCTGTCCTGCGGCACAGCGGTAATAATGGTTTTACGCGGTGTCCAAGCCTGCATGACCCATACAGATTGCGGGTCGAAATTCTCATAAAGCTTATTAATGGATTTACCCACAGCACGAAGATACCACGGCCACGGCTGTGGCGGCGTACCCTCATGGAAGGGATCACACGCAATATAATGATAATTACCGAAGAGGCGTTCGAGATTTTTAAGATAGGCCATGCCGAATTCTTGGAACAGTGGGTCTAACGGATCTAATTGCCCGGTTCTCGGGAAGGAGCACCAACCAACCTTCTTCAAAATTTTCGATTCCGGATATTTTTCTTTTAAAAGCACCGGCACATGACCGGAAAAGCCCTGTTGAATGGGCTGCATACCGAATTCTATATATCGTTTTAAGATTTTTTGACCGAGGACTTTTCTTTCTTCTATGTATTTTTCATCCTGCGGCGGCAGATAGCTGTCGATATTGGTCATGAGATGCCAAGCCCAAAATGCAGGACCGGAAACCGAATTTAAGGCTTCTTCTTTGGTAAAGCCGAACTGTAAAAGGGTTTCGTACCAAACCGCTTCGCTACCTACCACGCAGAGCGGCATATTGATGCCGTTCATCGCCATGAAGTCGATTTCTTTTTCCCAGCGGTCAAAATCCCACCAGGTTGCCGTGTAGTTTAAGGTGCAATAGTTGAGATAAACACGGTGTTTTTGCACGATGGTATGCTCGAATACGCCATCAATGGGTGCTAAATCCGCAATCTCAATTTCCCAGTTGCCACACCAAGACTTTTGCACATGGCAATACTTTTGCAAATAGCTGTAAAGACCGTTTGCAAAAGAGACAAAGCAGTTTGCCTCTACATAAAGGTCACCGTTTTCGGTGTGCAAGGCATATCTGTCCTGTGCTTCTCCGGTTAAAGTCACATGAATCCTGTCTTTAAACTTCGGTAAATTACGCTCTAAAAAATTATAAATAACCTGTTCCATTTCCATTCCCCTCTTACTAATTTTAAGGTTATAAAGTTAGTATAGCAAAAAGCAGAATACCTTGTAAAGTCTTTTTAAAAAAAGCCCGCTTTTTTCTAAGAAAGCAGGCTTTTTTTCTTATAAAATAATACAGATAAGACCGTTGCAGCCTTCGTTGATGACGCGTTCCAAGGTTTCTTGCAACTTCATTCTTGCATCGCCGGGCATATGGAAAAGTTTGTTACGCAATCCCTCGTTGACAAGCTCATTTAGGGATTTGCCGAAGATATTGGAATCCCAGATTTTCTTGGGATCTTCTTCAAATTCTTTTAAGAGGTATTTTACCAAATCCTCGGACTGGCTTTCGCTACCGACAATCGGAGCGACTTCGGTTTGAATATTGGCCTTTAACATATGAATAGACGGTGCAGAGGCACAAAGTTTGACGCCGTAACGGCCGCCCTGTTTGACGATTTCTGGCTCCTCGAGCTTCAATTCATCAATCGTGGGCATCACAATGCCGTAGCCGGTGGCTTCGACCTCATCTAAGGCGCATTTGAGCTTTTCGTATTCCTTGCAAATGGCGGAAAGCTCGCACATTTTAGAAATCAAGCCCTGCTCGTTTTCAATATCCATGCCGGTTTTTTCGGAAAGGATTTTATAGAACAGGTCATTCTTTAAGGAAACAGTCATCCACGCCGTACCCTTGCCAAGCTCCATTTTCGAGATACGGGCATCGGTGATGTATTCGCATTCTAAAAGTTCATCCTTTAAGATTGCCACATCGCGTACCAATTCCATTCGACCTGCGGCAGCATTTACAGCAGCATAGGTTGCCGAACGCAGCCAGTGGTCACGCGGCAAAGACACGAGCCAGCTTGGGAAATCCACGGAGATTTCGCGCACGGGGAATTCAAAGAGCACCTGCGTTAAAATCTCTTTAATATCCGTTTCACTCAGCTCTAAGCAGTTGACGGGCAAAACGGGTACGCCGTATTCTTCGGACAAGGTGTCAGCAAGCATCACGGCGCTATCGGATTTCGGGTAAGTACAATTTAAAAGGACGATAAAGGGCTTATGCAAAGCCTTGAGTTCGGCAATAACGCGTTCCTCGGCTTCCTTATATTCCTCACGCGGAATGTCGGAAATACTGCCGTCTGTTGTGACCACCAAGCCGATTGTCGAATGCTCGTTAATGACCTTTTTGGTGCCGATTTCCGCCGCTTCCTGAAACGGCATTTCTTCGGACGACCACGGCGTATGTACCATACGTGGGCCGTCATTTTCGAGATAACCAAGGGAGGCCGGCACGATATAACCGACACAGTCAATCATACGAACCGAAAAAGAAGCGTTGTCGGGCAGACTGATTTCCACCGCATTTTCGGGAATGAATTTCGGTTCTGTGGTCATAATGGTTCGCCCGGAGGACGATTGCGGCAATTCATCTACCGCGCGGTCATGCATGGCACCGTCTTCGATATTGGGCAGGACTAAGGTGTCCATAAAGCGTTTGATAAAGGTAGATTTGCCTGTACGCACCGGTCCGACAACACCAACATAGATGTCCCCTTTGGTTCGTTCGGCAATATCCTTATATATACTTTTCGTTTCCATATTGCTTCTGCCTCCCTTAGACCCTCGGAATTAAGAGGGTGCATTTTTCCTCAATTTTTTCACCCTGCAAGCCGTTTTCTTTTTGTACGGAAGAGACGGTGGTATTGTATTGACGTGCAATATCCCAAAGGGATTCCCCACCGTTGGCAAAATAAATGGTCAGTGCCGCTGCCTCCGCTGTTTTTTTGCGGTCCTCGAGGAGCGTAATATCCGAAAGCACGCGTCGAGTTTCGCAGGTTTGCAGTAAGGCTTCGATTTCGAGCTCCACGCGCACTTCCATTTTGTCACCGGCATTCAAAAGGTAATCGACGCCGCTCAGACGCACATGAACATTTGCCAAAAGGCTCTCGTTTTTGGCGGCGGCGTTTCTCGAATACTTATAGTCGAGTTTTTTATCTGCAACGCCCCATTCGCCCTGTGTTGTACAATAGAGGATTTCGAGCTGTACCGTACCCTCTAAGCGGACAGCACCTTCTGAAACTGCGGGCGTATAAGTAATATCTGTACAGCGTACCGACAGAATCTCTTTAACATCACAGCCGGCAAAATCCACCTCACCGCGGCAAAGATGTGTATCTGTAAAGCGGTCGCAAATGCTTTTCAGTTCTAAGCTTTCTTCCTTTGTCTCAATTTCATATTCGGTGGAATAGGCATCTAAAAGCAGGGTTTCTTCCTTTTCCTTATAAAGGTCTACAGAAACGGCGATACAGGCTTTGGCATCCAACAGACGGAGTGCACCGGCGGCATCGGGCTTTGCGGTAATCTGTAAAGCCGTTACGGTGAGATCGGCATCGGCAATGCCCTCCTCTTCTGCGCCCTCGATTTCCACAATCTGACTAATGGGCATGGAGTGCAACATGGTTTCTACGTTGCCTGTATTGCCCTCACAAAGGTAAACGGTTTTAACAGAAAGCGTTCCCTTTAAAAGTGCTTTTCCTGCCACTAGCTTTACGCTTTGCAGCTGTGCTTCGGCATCGGCACAAAGGATTTCACCGACCGCGGGTTTGGCTTCACCCAGTTCTAAGGTTTCCTGCAAGGAAAACATTTTTTCTGTCGCGCCGAGAAGCGCACCGGTTTCTGCCTTTTGCGTTTTAATCTGCATACCGCCGCCTGTGCAATCGCAAATGACGGCTTCGTTTTCTATAATATAGGCTGTGATTGCCAAAGAAATCGCACCGTGAATATCCATTTTGCGCGGAGATAATACACGGCAGTTCACATATTCTGTTTTGGCACGCGCCTTGGCAAAAGCGCCGTCCGGCAAGGTGCATTCCGCGGTTTTAAAAAACGGCACGGTCTGCTCAAAACAGCGTACTTCCTTTTCTTCGCTGCAATAGAGAATACGAAGCAATGCCGCACCCTCTACTGTGATTTTGTCGCTGGCGGTTTGAATGGTATAAATCTGCGGTCGGACACTGCATTTTAAAACATGCGCAATATCCGGGTAATACTCTGGAAGCGTGATGTCGCTGTCTACGGCCTGTTCTGCGGTACTTCCGAAAATCTTGCGTTTGACGGCGTGTGTATCGGTCTGCTTCTGAAACTCCATTTTAATCTCTCCTCGCTTTTGTTTCGTTCAAAAAATACATATTCTCTTTTCGATGGTTTTATGACAGGCTGTTTTTAAGCGTTCAAAAAAACTTTTAAAAATTTTTCAAAAAAGTATTGACAAATGATGCATTTTCGAATATTATATAGACAAATCAGTAATGATTCCTGTTATCGAGAGGAGAACGAAATGCCAGAGCTTAGAAAAAGTAAGCAGAGAGATGCAATTATGGAAAATCTCATGCAAAGGCATGACCACCCGACAGCAATGGAAGTTTATTTAGAGGTTCGAGAGAAATTTCCAAATTTAAGTCTTGGAACACTCTATCGTAATTTAAAGCAGCTTTGCGAAGCTGAAAAACTGATTTGCTTTTCTTTGGGTGACGAAGAACACTATGACGCAAACACAGAACTGCATTACCATTTAAGATGCAATCAGTGTCACCGCTTCTTCGACGTGGATTTCCCAAAACTGGATGCACTCACCGAGCCTGCTATCCCTAATTTTAAAGGTGAAGTTTTTGATCACCAGTTGATTTTTTTCGGTCTTTGTGAGGAATGTTCCGCAAAGAACCGTTTAAAATAAATCTTTAAGGAAAAAAATTATTTTTTGGAGGAAATTATTATGAAAAAATTTGTATGCCCCGTTTGTGGTTATGTTTATGAAGGTAACGAAGCTCCCGAGAAGTGCCCGCAGTGCGGCGTTCCGGGTTCCAAATTCACAGAAATGACGGAAACCTCTTGGGCTTGCGAGCACGTTGTTGGCATCGCTAAGGACGCTCCCGAAGACATTAAAGAAGATTTACGTGCAAACTTCAACGGCGAATGCTCCGAAGTTGGTATGTACCTTGCTATGAGCCGCGTTGCTTTCCGTGAAGGCTATCCGGAAATCGGTATGTACTGGGAAAAGGCAGCTTTCGAAGAGGCTGAGCATGCTTCCAAGTTTGCAGAGCTTCTCGGTGAAGTTGTAAGCGACAGCACCAAGAAGAACCTTCAGATGCGTGTTGAAGCTGAAAACGGTGCAACCGCTGGTAAGCTCGACCTTGCAACCCGCGCAAAGAAAGCAAACCTTGACGCAATCCATGACACCGTTCACGAAATGGCTAAGGATGAAGCTCGTCACGGCAAAGCTTTCCAGGGTCTCTTAGAGCGTTACTTCGGCTAATCGCTCAAAAGTTTTAGTCAAGTTCATTTCATTTTCCTATCCATCTTGGGCAGAATTCGGTTTTCGGATTCTGCCCTTTGTTTTATTTAAAAGCACCAAAATCCGATTAAGCACATTTAGATTCCTCGAGGAATCTAAACTAAGGAGTACTGTTTTTCTTTTTCCGCTTCGCGATGTACTGTAGACTTTTGAAAATTCCTTATTTACAAAGGGCGGGAATTTTTGTATAATAAGTTGTTGGAGATGATAGACATGGCAAATCAAATGGCAAAATATGAAAAAGCAACGAAATATGATTATGTAAAGAAAAATAAAACGGAAAACTTTACCTTTTTGAATCAAAATTTCTGCAAGAAAGGACAGACCATTTTATTTGGCGACTCGATTACAGAAATTTTTAATCACTATGAGCTTTTCTATGCTTACACAGAAAAGACAGGTCAGGCTGTTTATAACCGCGGTATCAGCGGCGACACCTCAAACCGTCTCTTAGAGCGTCTTCAGGACAATGCGCTGATTTTAGAGCCGAAGAACCTTGTAATTCTCATCGGTACCAACGATATCGGCTGTGGTTTTGCAACCCCTGAATATATTGCGCTCAACGTTCAAAGACTGATTAAGGAGACAAAAGAAAAATCTCCGAAAACCCACATCATTTTAGAGGCAGTTTACCCGGTAAACAAGCTGATGAATGTTGCTTCCGTGCAAATGGTCGGCAGACGCACCAACAAAGACATTGCCGCGCTCAATGTTTTATTAAAGGAAGTTGCCGAAAACGAAGAGGTCACCTTCTTAGACCTTACAAAAGAGCTTTCCAACCGAAAGGGAACGCTTGCTAAAGAATACTGCTACGACGGTTTACACCTCAATGCACACGGCTTTAAGGTCGTTGCAGAGCACATCATTCCCCTTTTAAAGAAGTAGTTATTTTCTTTTTTCTATATCATTATTCTATACTATAAAAGAAAAGGATTTTACTTATGTTACAATTTGAAGAATTAAGATTACAGCTCCTCGGTCACGAAGCAGAGCTCAAAGACTTAGCAGAAGCTTTAGGTCTTTCTAAAATCAAAGAAGAAATCAAAACCTTAGAGGCACAGGCCGCACAGGAAGGCTTTTGGGATGACATTAAAAACTCCCAGGTTGTGTTAAAGAAAACCAGCTCTTTAAAATCCAAGGTGGAAGCTTATGAAAAGCTTTGCCAGGATTATGACGACACCCTCGTGATGATTGAGCTTTCCAACGAGGAAGAAGATTTAGACCTTTTACCCGAATGCCAAGAAGGTGTGAACAAATTCGAAAAGGATTTGGACACCATGATGCTCACTACCCTGCTCTCTGAAGAGTATGACAGCAAGAATGCCATTCTCACCTTCCATGCAGGTGCAGGCGGCACCGAAGCACAAGACTGGGCAGAAATGCTCTTTAGAATGTATAATCGCTGGGGCGAGCGTCACGGCTACAAGGTTTCCACCCTCGACTATTTAGACGGCGATGAAGCCGGCCTTAAATCCGCAAGTATTCTTGTGGAGGGTGAAAACGCTTACGGCTTCTTAAAGAGCGAAACCGGTATTCACAGACTGGTTCGTGTTTCCCCCTTCGACTCCGAAGGCAGACGTCACACCTCTTTCGCTTCTCTCGAGGTTATGCCCGAAATCGATGACACCATTGAAGTAGACATTGCCCCCGAAGACATCAAAATGGATGTTTACCGCTCGAGCGGTGCAGGCGGTCAGAAGGTTAACAAAACCTCTTCTGCAGTTCGTCTTACCCATATCCCGACCGGTATTGTCGTTGCCTGCCAGATTGAGCGAAGCCAGCACCAAAACAGAGAAGTGGCTATGCGTATGCTCAAATCCAAGCTTTTAGAAATCAAAGAAAGAGAACACCTCGAAAAGATTTCTGATATTAAGGGTGACCAAAAAGAAATCGGCTGGGGTAGTCAGATTCGTTCCTACATCTTCATGCCCTATCAGCTCGTTAAAGACCACCGTACCAACTACGAAATGGGTAACATCAACAACGTTATGGACGGCGATTTAGACGGCTTCATCAACGCTTATTTAAAGATGCAATCCCAGAAGAAGATTACAAACAGCTAAGTGAAAAAGTAAAAAGAACCCCGAAAGCAACAGCTTCGGGGTTCTTTTTTCGTTTTTTCTTAGTGTGTATAGTCGAGATAGGTTATATCTTCTGGCAGATTTTTCATAATGGTTTCTTTCATCTTTTTCGCAAAGGGACAGGGATAACCGATCGGTGTACCTTTGAACACGCAGGAAGCAAACACAATCGTATCCGCGCCGCGGCGAACTAATTCTTTCGCTCGGAGTACCGCTTTCTTGCCGGGACAGCCGCCGCAGTTGCAAAAACCGATGATTTCGATATCTTCCTCTACGCCTTCGAAGGCGCCCTTCTTCGCTTGCACCATTTTAAAATCTGTTGTGCCGGGACAATAATCTTCTGTTTGCATGCATCGAATAATACCAACCTTCATATACCTTTTCTCCTTCCGTTCGGGGAAGTTCTTTAAGCTCCCCTGCTTTCAAAAAAGTATAAAGGATTTGCAGGTTATTGTCAAGGAATTGTTGACATATGCCAAAAATCGGGTATAATAAATTATAGTAACATATGCCATAAACTGTTTAGGAGGTGTGGCTTTGCCAAGACCTAGAAAATGCAGAAAAATTTGTTGCCTTCCCAAAACGAAAGGATTCAATCCCATCGCCGGCGACTGCTCTAAATCGCCTATTTGCTTGACCGTGGATGAATATGAAGCCATCCGTTTGATTGATAAAGAAGGCTTATCTCAAGAAGAGTGCAGTCTCAAAATGGAGGTTGCCAGAACCACAGTCCAGCAGATTTACACACAGGCCCGGCAAAAGATTGCCGAGGCACTCGTCGATGGTCGTCCCTTACGCATTTCGGGCGGTGACTATCGCCTTTGTGACGGCAATCCGCACACAAACGGCTGTGCCTGCTGTAAGCACAAAAAAGTAAAATGCGAACAAGAAGCAGAATAAGGAGTGTTCAAGATGAAAGTAGCGATTCCGGTAGACGACACCAAGCAGGCGGTTTGCGTCAGCTTCGGCCGTACACCTTATTTTTTATTTTTTGATACAGAAACAAAAGAAAGTAGGATTTTAGAAAATCCTGCCGCCGAAGCCGAAGGCGGTGCCGGTGTAACCGCCGCACAATTTATTGTGGACAACGGTGCAGAGGTGCTTTTGACCATTCGTTGCGGCGAAAATGCGAAAACCGTATTCGATGCCGCAGAATTAAAGGTTTATAAGAACGAAGGCCCCTCGGCAGAGGAAAACATCCAATTATTTTTGGAGGATAAGCTCAGCGTTTTGGAAAAATTCCACGCAGGCTTTCACGGATTAAGATGAAAAAAATTGCTGTACTCAGTGGCAAGGGCGGTGCAGGTAAAACCTTTGTTACGGTAAATCTTGCCGCTGCTTCGCCCAAAGCGGTTTATGTAGACTGCGATGTGGAAGAACCGAACGGGCATTTATTTTTAAAGCCGCAAATCACAAAACAGGAAGCTGTGTATACCGCCTTACCGCATTTTGACAAGGAAAAATGCATCGGCTGTCGCAAATGCGTTGACTTTTGCCGTTTTCATGCTTTGGCATTTTTGCGCGGCAAGCCCCTTTTATTCCCCGAAATCTGCCACGCCTGCGGCGGATGCGAACTGCTCTGCCCTGCACAGGCGATTGACGAAGAAAAAAGAGAAATCGGCATTTTAAAAGAGGGTGAAAGCGGCAGTGTTTCCGTGGTTAGCGGAGAAATGCATCTCGGCGAATCCTCGGGCACAAAAATCATTCAAAAAGCCGTTGCTGTCGGACTTAAAAAAGCTGAGGAGCAAGATGCACTGCTTTGCATCGACTGCCCGCCCGGCAGTGCCTGCACGGTTATGGAAAGCATTGCCGATGCCGATTACTGTATTTTAGTTGCCGAGCCGACGGCGTTCGGTTTTCATAATTTTAAAATGGTACACGAGCTTACAAAGGTGTTAAAGAAGCCCTGCGGCGTAGTGATCAACAAAGCAGAAGAGCCTTATTTGCCGTTAGAAACTTACTGCAAAGCGGAAAACACGCCGATTCTTTTGAGCATTCCCTACCGCATGGAAATTGCAAGGCTTTGTGCCGCAGGTCAAGTTGCCGCTTTGGAAAACGAAGAAGCAAAGAGTCTATTTACGACACTTTTACAAACGATTGATGAGGTGACCGCATGAAAAAGCTTTTGATTTTAAGCGGTAAGGGCGGCACAGGCAAAACCACCACCGCCGCGGCATTCACCAAATTTGCAAACGCCGGTGCGATTGCGGACTGTGACGTGGATGCGCCGAACCTGCACCTCGTATTAAATAAGCAGGAAGCCCCCGAGACTTCGCCGTTTTATGGCTCAGAGAAATTTTATATTGACGAGGAAAAATGTATTGGTTGTGGGACGTGCCAAACGCATTGCCGCTTCGGTGCGATTCAAAAAACCGAAAACGGGAAATATGCCGTTACCGATTACAGCTGTGAGGGCTGTGGCGTTTGTGCTTATGTTTGCCCCGAAAAAGCGATTTCGGCAAAGGCAGACGTTGCCGGCGAGCTTTCTTTATATAAGGACTCCCCTGTTTTTTCCACCGCGACACTCAAAATGGGCAGGGGTAATTCCGGTAAACTCGTAACCGAAGTGAAATTTGCCCTCGACAAAGCGGCACCGGTCTCTACCCCTTTGGCAATTATTGACGGTTCTCCGGGCATCGGATGCCCTGTGATTGCCTCCGTTACGGGTGTGGATTTTGTGCTTTTGGTGGCAGAGCCATCTTGCAGTGGGCGAAACGATTTAGAGCGGCTCATCAAAACCGCTTCGATTTTGCACGCCGACCTTGCAGTGTGTGTCAACAAATATGACATTGCTCCCGAAGAGACGAACGCCATAGAAGCCTTTTGCAAGGAGAATGAAATTCCCTTTGTCGGAAAAATCCCCTACGACAAAAACGCCGGTCGCGCCATTAACGAGGGTAAATCCTTAGCAGAAATCGAATGTCCGGCGCAGGAAGCCTTGTATGGCATCTATCAAAGGGTTATAAAGCTTATGGAGGTGGAAGCATGAAAATTGTATCTTTAATGGAAAACACCTCGCAGTGCCCCGAGATTTTAGCAGAGCACGGGCTGAGTCTTTATATCGAAGCTGACGGAAAGAAAATTCTCTTTGATTCCGGGCAATCGTCGAATTTTATAGAGAATGCCAAAACACTCGGCATTGACCTTGCGGCAGTTGATATAGCCGTATTATCACATGGGCATTATGACCACGGCGGTGGACTGCTGGCATTTTCGGAAATCAACGAAAAAGCCCCTATCTATATCCGCGAAGATGCTTTTGGTCGATATTATAACAGTATTCGGCAAGCCGACATCGGTCTTAATAAGCAGCTTTTGAAAAATAAAAGAATCCGTTTTACAAAGGATGTTGAAAAGCTTTCGCCGAATATGGTATTATATTCTTGTAATGAAAAAGTGCGTCCCTACCCTTCTCCCGCCTATGGGCTTTGCAAGGAAGCGGACGGCAAATTTGTTCCGGATGACTTTTTACACGAGCAATATTTGCAAATCACCGAGGGAGACAAGCGAGTGTTAATCAGCGGTTGTTCTCACAAGGGTATTTTGAATATCGTGAACTGGTTTCATCCCGACATACTGGTCGGCGGCTTTCATTTGATGAAGCTTGACCCCAAAACCGAGGAAGGTGCAAAGGTTCTGCGCGAAACCGCAGAAATTCTGCTTTCCTACCCCACTCGATACTTCACCTGTCACTGCACGGGAGAAGCACAATTTAAGTTTTTGAAAACATATATGGAAAATCGGCTCGACTATCTCTCGAGTGGACAATCCATTGTGATTTAAGGAGGAAATTATATGAGCGAAAATTGTTCGCACAACTGCCAAAGCTGCGGCAAAGACTGTAGCGAAAGAACGGCACAGTCTTTTTTAGAAAAGCCGCATGAAATGAGCAAAATCAAGAAGGTTATCGGCGTTGTCAGCGGTAAGGGCGGTGTAGGTAAAAGCCTTGTTACCTCTCTTTTAGCTGTTCTTGCCTCTCGTGAGGGTCACAAGACCGCTATTCTCGATGCGGATATTACCGGTCCGTCAATCCCGAAGGCTTTCGGTATTCACGAAAGAGCAGAAGGCAATGAGGACGGCATTTTCCCGGTAAATTCCAAAACCGGCATTGAAGTGATGTCTTTAAACCTTTTAACTGAGAATGAAACCGACCCCGTAGTTTGGAGAGGCCCGATTATTGCCGGTACGGTAAAGCAGTTCTGGACTGACGTTATGTGGGGCGATGTAGACTATATGTTCATCGACATGCCGCCCGGAACCGGTGATGTACCGCTGACTGTATTCCAGTCCATTCCCGTGGACGGTATCGTGATCGTCGCATCCCCGCAGGAGCTTGTCGGCATGATTGTGGAAAAGGCCGTAAAGATGGCACAGATGATGCATATCCCGGTTATCGGTTTAGTAGAAAACATGAGCTATGTCACCTGCCCCGACTGCGGTAAGGAAATCCGCATTTTCGGTGAAAGCCATGTAGAAGCAATCGCCGAAAAGCACAATGTAAAGAATATCGCAAAGCTTCCGATTGAACCGAAGCTTGCCGCCGCTTGTGATGCAGGCGCAATCGAGCTTTTCGAGGGCGATTGGCTGAACGATATGCTTTCCGCGATTGAAGCACTGTAAGATTTAAAATTAAAATCATTCTATAAAGGAGTAATCAATTATGAAAATTGCAGCAGCAGCTATGGGCAAAACAGTCGCACGTCACTTCGGTCACTGCGAAAACTTCATTCTTTTTGACACAGAAAACGGCGCAATCACCAAGGAAGAAAGCATTCCGAACCCCGGTCACAGACCTGGTTTTCTGCCGAATTTCTTAGGTGACCTCGGTGTTGAAGTCATCATTGCCGGCGGTATGGGCGGCGGCGCTGTAGACATCTTCAACGAGAGAAACATTGAGGTTATCGTAGGCGTTGAGGGCGATGCAAGAGCAGCTGTAGAGGAATACCTCAAGGGCAACCTTGTTTCTACCGGTTCTATTTGCCACGAGCACGAGCATGAAGGCAACTGCGAAGGCTAAAGAATATTTACATTAAAATCACGCACATTGGAAAGGAGCATTTTTATGGAGCTTAAATTCTATCTTTGCAATCATTGTAAGAACGTTATCACCATGCTGCACAACGCCGGCGTTCCGGTAATGTGCTGCGGCGAAAAGATGCAGGAGCTTGTGCCGAACACTGTGGATGCGGCCAACGAAAAACACCTGCCTGTAGCAGAACTTCGTGACGGTAAACTGACGGTAAAGGTTGGCTCGGTGGCACACCCCATGACTGAAGAACACTATATTCAGTGGATTTGCCTGCAGACGGAAAGCGGCTTCCAGATTAAAAAGCTTCTTCCCTCTGCGCTTCCCGAGGCCCAGTTTGTATTAGGCGACGAACAGCCTGTAGCGGTTTACGCTTACTGCAATCTGCACGGTCTTTGGAAAACAGAGTTAAAGAAATTCTAAAGCAAAGCGCATTTCTATATTAAAGCATGAAAAAAAGCCTTCTGCAGTATGCAGAAGGCTTTTTTATTGGTTTAGATATGATATTTTGCTGTATATTCCTCGTAATGCTTGTCAAACTCATGGGAATGTAATTCCTTTAAGTTGATTACATAATTATGTGTATCAAAGCAATCCGAATTCAGCTCGATAATCGCAATAGCAATATTGGAGCAGTGGTCTGCCACACGTTCAAAATCCGTCATCAAGTCATTGAAAATAAAGCCGTGTGCCAAAGAGCAAGTACCGCCTTGCAAACGGTCCACATGGCGGAGCTTCATTTCATCACAAAGGATGTCAATGCACTCCTCCAACGGCTCAACCAAATAAGCTTTTTCTAAATCGTTCTCTACAAAAGCAGAAATAGACAAATCTAAAATTTCAAAAATAGCAGAAGTCAGAACTTTGAGATCCTCATGTGCCGCATCGGAAAATTTCAAGTTCTTCGAGTGCATTTCCGAAGCTCTATCTGCAATATTGATGGCATGGTCGGCAATTCGCTCAAAATCGCTGAGTGTGTGCAAATATTTGGATGCACTTTCGTTTTGACTTTGACTCAGCTCATGCGTATTAATTTTTACAAGATAGGTACCGAGCTTATCTTCATAACGGTCAACCAATTCTTCGGTTTCTTCGATTGCTTTCTTCTTTTTATCGCTGTAATCAGAAAAAAGATGTACAGAAGCAATCAAATTATCCTTGGCAAGCTGTGCCATGGAATTGACAGCTAAGCGGCTTTGCTCAATCGCCAATGCCGGATGCTGCAAGAAGCGTTCATCCAAACGATCCAGTTCTTCGTAACCGTGTTTTTTACCGGAATCGCTTTTGATAATCAGCTTTGTAAGCTTTACAATCTGTTTGGAGAACGGGAAGAGCAAAATAGCTGTAATCAAACGGAAAATGGTATTCACTGCAGCGATACTTACAGGATTCATTACCCAATCATTCATACCGAAATGGAAGAAACAATTCGGTAAATAATAGAGCGTTCCGCAGAGCAATGCACCGAGCATTTCAATAATCAAATAGGAAGTCGCTGTTCTGCGGCCGTCTGTTTTCGCACCGAGAGCAGACAGCAAAACCGGAACTGCGGCGCCGATGGCTATACCGAGAATAACAGGATATGCCGTGGCAAAAGTAATCGCACCGGTCATAGAAAGTGCCTGCAAAATACCAACAGCGGCTGAAGCACTTTGTAAAATTGCGGTAAAGAGCGCGCCCGCTAAAATGCCCAGGAAAGGATTGGAGAAGGTTGTCATCATCTGGATGAACTGTTCGCTCTCCTTTAAGGGGGCAACTGCACCACTCATGATTTGCATGCCATACATCAAAACAGCAAAGCCCATCAAAATATCACCGATGTGATGATGAAGCTGTTTGCGGGAGAAAACTCTCAAGAAAATACCGATCACAGCCACTACAGCTGTAATTGTCGCTGTGGAAAAAAGCGAAACCCAGCCGCCGCCTTGAATACTGGAAAGGCAAATCACCCAGCCCGTGATACTGGTACCGATTAGTGCACCTTGAATCACGCTGACGGCTTGGCGCAATTTCATCATGCCGGAATTTACAAAGCCAACCACCATAACAGAGGTTGCCGAAGAGGATTGAATGACAGCTGTAACACCGGCACCGAGCAGTACACCCTTAATCGGTGTTCCGCTTAAGCGATAAAGAACCAATTCCAGTTTACTACCTGCAACTCGTTTCAGCCCTTCGCCCATTAAGGTGATACCAAATAGAAACAGCGCAACGCCGCCCAATAAGCTAAAAATATTGGCGATGCTCAAAAAGCTCATCTCCCTATATTAAAAAATGGATTTTTAATTTTACTTTATTACAATAACACATTACAACATAATCGGCAATAGAATAACGAAATAAATTTAAAATAAAGCTCTATTTTTTATATTTTCTGACAAAAAATATACAATATGTGCAATAACGTGCGAAATAGCAGAGGTATAGTTGCCCAAAGGTAGGCAAAAAAGCGCCCCCTATGGTAAGTACATTCTATTCGCCATAGGGGGTTACCTTTATCCGTTTTGCACGGCGTCTTTATAAAATTACTTTTATAAGGAAGTTATTCAATCGCGGCAAGAGCCTGCTGAATATCTTCTAAGATATCCTCGACATTTTCAATACCGACCGAAAGGCGGATAAGGTCTGCGGATACGCCGCAATCCAAAAGCTCCTGGTCGCTGAGCTGTCTGTGGGTGGAGCTTGCCGGATGTAAAACGCAGGTTCTGGCATCGGCTACATGGGTTACGATTGCCGCCAGTTTCAAGTTATTCATGAACTTTTCGGCTGCGTCTCTGCCGCCCTTCACGCCGAAAGAGATAACGCCACAAGTACCGTTGGGCATATATTTCTCTGCCAAAGCATGGTCGGGGCTATCGGGAAGTCCGGGGAAGTTTACCCAAGAGATTCTTTCATCCTGTGCTAAGAATTCCGCAATCTTCTGTGCATTGGAGCAATGACGTTCCATACGAAGTGCCAAGGTTTCAAGGCCAAGGTTCAAATAGAAGCTGTTCTGCGGAGACGGTGTGGAACCGTAGTCTCTGAGGAGCTGGGCTACAATCTTTGTGATATAGCCTGCTTTGCCGAAATCACGCACATAAACAGCGCCGTGATAGCTGTCATCGGGTGTGGTAAGGCCCGGGAATTTGTCGTTCTGTTCCCAGTCAAAGTTGCCGCTGTCGATGATTGCACCGCCGATAGTAGAAGCATGTCCTTCCATGTATTTCGTTGTAGAATGGGTCACGATGTCTGCGCCGAATTCAAACGGACGGCAGTTAATCGGGGTCGGGAAGGTATTGTCCACGATGAGCGGAACGCCATGTGCATGCGCTACACGGGCAAATTTTTCAATATCCAAAACCTTTAATGCCGGATTGGCAATGGTTTCGCCGAAAACTGCTTTGGTATTCGGGCGGAATGCCTTGGCAATGGTTTCTTCATCTGCATCGGGATCCACGAAAGTTACATCGATACCGATTTTACGCATGGTTACATTGAAAAGGTTAAACGTGCCACCGTAAATGGTTGCAGCGCTGACAAAATGGTCGCCTGCGCCCAAAATATTGATAAGAGAGAAGAAGTTTGCCGCCTGACCGGAGGAGGTCAATACGCCGGCAACGCCGCCCTCTAATGCCGTAATCTTTGCCGCCACAGCGTCGCTGGTGGGGTTGGCAAGACGAGTATACATATAGCCCGGCTCTAAGTCAAAGAGCTTTGCCATTTCAGCACTGGTATCATATTTATAAGTGGTGGACTGCACGATGGGCAGAACTCTCGGCTCGCCGTTTTTCGGCTGGTAGCCTGCCTGCACGCATTTGGTGTCGATGCGATAATCTTTCATGTTCAAGACTCCTTTTTAGTCATTTAAAAAATGCGGCATTAAGGACGGGCCGTCGTCGATATAACGACCGGTTGCTTTCGCAATATCCTCGGTAAAGCCGTCTGTGCCTTCGATTTCTTTTTCCTTATGATAAATAAGATACGGCACAGGGTCGCCCGCATGGGTTTTCGTTACAATCGGTGTAGGATGGTCGGGCAAAATCATAATCTTATAGTCTTCGCCCATTTCTTCGAGTGCATCCATTACAATCGGTAAAACGCGGCTGTCGATATATTCAATCGCCTTAACCTTATTTTCCGGCTCGGCGCGGTGACCACATTCGTCCGGTGCTTCAAAGTGAAGGTAAGCAAAGTCACAACCGTTTTTAAGGGCTTCTACACCGGCTTCTGCCTTGCCTTCAAAGTTGGTATCAATATAGCCTGTTGCACCCTCTACCTCGGGAACAACCATTTTTGCACAGTTACCGATGCCCTTTAAGAGGTCAACGGCGGAAACAACTGCACCTTTTTTGCCTGTAATTGCTGTGAATTCGGGAAGCATGGGTTTTCTGCCCTCGCCCCACATCCAAATGGAGTTTGCGGGTCTCTTGCCCTCGGCAATCCTCTTTTGGTTCACAGGCTGCTGCATCAAGAAATCATAGCTTTCTTTCATCATTGCAATGAGTTCTTTGGCGTTTTCGCTGGTGGAAAGGTAAGGACCTACCACTCTGCCGGAGATGTCATGCGGCGGTGTCATAGAACCGAGGTCTGTCGTACCGTTATCCCAAACCAAGCAATGACGGTAGCTAACGCCGGAATAAAAATGGAATTTCTCACTGCCGAAGTGTTCTTCAATCGCATGAATCAGTTCTGCGGCTTCTTCGGTGGAAATATCGCCTGCGCAGTAGTCTACCATGGTCTTGTCCTCATAATTTGCCTCATCGGAAAGGGTGACAAGATTGGTACGAAGGGTAACATCGGTATCCTTTAAATCAATACCGATACTTGCCGCCTCCAAGGGAGAACGGCCGGTATAATATTTCTTGGGGTCGAAGCCCATAACGCTCATATTGGCAACGTCACTGCCAGGCTTTAAGCCCTCAGCAACGGTGCGTACAAGACCGACTTCGCCTTTTTTTGCAAGTGCATCCATGTGCGGCTTATTGGCACACATCATCGGTGTTTTTCCGTCAAGCTCCGGCACGGGATAATCTGCCATACCGTCGCACAAAACTACTACATATTTCATTTTAAAAGCCCCCTATTATGCTTTATGCCATTTTACGCCTTGCGGTGTATCTTCTAAAACGATGCCGCGTTCTTTTAGTTCATCACGAATGCGGTCGGCTTCTGCCCAGTTCTTTTCTTTTCTAGCGTTTTGTCTAGCTTCGATGAGTGCTTCGACTTCTGCTTCTAAGCTGTCGCCGCTTTCACGGTTGTAAACAAAGCCCAAAACGTCGGTGAGTTCATCGAAGAGTGCAATAGCATACTCGATCAGCTCTTTGGATTTGGAATCCATAACCATAACGTTGATGTCACGAACGAGTTCAAATACAGCAGCGATACCGTCTGCGGTGTTGAGGTCATCATCCATAGCGTCGCAGAACTGGGTACGGCGTGCATCGAGCTTGGCTTTGATGTCTGCGGCATCGTCAAGTACGATGTCCTCGGCATGCTCGAGAGCGAAATCTAAGCTGTCACGGCAGGTGTAAAGTCTCTGAAGAGATGCTTTGCACTGCTCGATAATATCTACGCTGTAGTTGATGGGGCTTCTGTACTGAGAAGAGAGCATCAAGTAACGAATCGGCTCATAACCGTATACATTTGCAACGTCACGAACGGTGAAGAAGTTGCCGAGGGATTTGGACATCTTAACGTTATCGACGTTGATATAGCCATTGTGCATCCAGTAATTTGCAAATTCTACGCCGTTGCAGCATTCGCTCTGTGCGATTTCATTTTCGTGGTGCGGGAAGATGAGGTCCTGACCGCCGCAGTGAATGTCGATGGTTGTGCCGAGATAGCGGCGAACCATGGCGGAGCATTCAATATGCCAGCCCGGTCTGCCCTTGCCCCACGGAGATTCCCAGTAGGGTTCGCCCGGCTTTGCACCCTTCCAAAGTGCGAAATCCATAGGCTCTTTCTTGAGCTCGCCGATGTTGATTCTAGCGCCTGCTTCCAAGTCCTCTAAGGGCTGGTGAGAAAGCTTGCCGTAATCTTTAAACTTTTTGGGGCTGAAATAAACGTCGCCGTTTTCAGCCGGATAAGCATAGCCTTTTTCTACAAGGGTGGAAATAATGGAAATAATCTCGTCGATATTTTCGGTAGCCTTCGGGTGAACGGTCGCTTTTCTAATGTTCATGCCCTCGGTATCCTTCCAAAATTCCTCGATATATTTTTCGGAAACAGTTTTATAATCGGAATTTTCTTCAATTGCACGCTTGATGATTTTATCATCAATATCAGTAAAGTTCTGTACAAAGTTTACCTTGTAGCCTCTGTATTCCAAATAGCGGCGTAAGGTATCAAACACGCACAAGGGGCGTGCATTGCCGATGTGAATGAAGTTGTAAACTGTCGGGCCGCAAGCGTAGATTTTCACTTCGCCGGGCGTAATGGTTTTCAGCTCTTCTTTTTTTCTAGTAAGGGTATTATAAATGCGCATAGTTTTTACTCCTTTGCTTCTTTATACTGTTGATTTTCTTCGGTTAAGCGAGCAATTTCTTTTTGCATTCGCTCGATTTGCACAGTCATTTTACAAAGCTCCTGTGCAACGGGGTCGGGAATGTGGACTTGGTCGAGGCGGTCCACACGCTTGCCACAACGCTTTACCACTCTTGCCGGTACGCCGACTGCTGTGGAATCCGGTGGGATTTCGTCGAGCACTACGGCACCTGCGGCAATGTTAGAATTGTCGCCAACGGTAAAGGGCCCTAAAACCTTAGCACCTGCACCGATTAAAACGCCGTTGCCAATCGTGGGGTGACGTTTGCCGGTATCCTTACCCGTACCGCCGAGGGTTACGCCTTGATACAGGGTAACATCGTCGCCGATTTCTGCGGTTTCACCGATAACAACGCCTGTGCCGTGGTCGATAAAAAAGCGTCTGCCGATTTTGGCTGCCGGATGGATTTCAATGCCGGTTTTTCTGGCGGCACGCTGAGAAATATAGCGTGCTAAGAATTTTGCATGATGATTCCACCAAAAGTAAGCTCTTCGGTGCATTCGAATGGCTTTTAAGCCGGGATATAAAAATAAAATTTCTAAAACAGAGTGTACTGCCGGGTCACGTTCTTTTGTAACGGCAATATCCTCTTTTAGGCGTTCAAACATAGGTTCATCTCCAAAAAACAAAAAAGCCCCCGTCACCAATTTCGGTGACGAAGGCGAAATTTCCGCGGTTCCACTTCGTGTTTATTACTCTTTTCTTTTAACGCAAGATAACGGGCAAGGATACTTTTAGGTTCCCCTCACCGGCTCCCGGGCGCACATTCGCAAAGCTTTTTCGGCAAGCACTCTCAGCGTTCGTGCCCGCTCTCTGTTCTAAAAGGGATTTGCTACTATTCCCGTTCTCAGCCTTTGGCTTCAAAAGAAACTATATATTCATTCTATGATGAGTATACCACAAAGTTTTAACTTTTGCACGCTTTTTTTGAAGATTTATTTAGAATAATCAATAACATTTTTGCTGTCTTTTATGTAAATTGCACCTGAAACAACGGTTAAGACAGCGGTAATCCACAAAAGGCAGTTAGAAATACCGGAAAGGGTTAAGAATGCCGGGATATTTTGACCGGGCACAAGACCTGCATACTGGTAAACTTCTGCCAAAAGCATAATGATAATGGTAAAGGTCATCTGGCTGACAGTTTTTGCCTTGCCCCACATATTCGCAGGGATGACAACGCCGCCGGAAGCCGCAATCATACGAATGGATGCAATCGCAAATTCGCGGGTCAAAACAATCATAACAATCCACACATTGCAAAGGCCCATGGTCATGAAGGCAAGCAGTGCGGAGGTTGTGAGAATTTTGTCGGCAATCGGGTCTAAGAGCTTGCCGAAATTTGTAATCTGGTTATTTTTTCTAGCGAGGTTACCGTCAATCGCATCGGTAATCGCCGCAAGTGCATAAATAAGTGTTGCAATGAGGAAGCGGTGCGGTAAGCTCTCCCAAAGAATGACCGCCAAGAAAATGGGCGTCATCAGCATGCGTAAAATCGTTAATTTGTTTGGGGTGTTCAGCTTCATACCACTTCTCCTATTAAATCATAATCTCTGACATCAAATACTTCTACCTCGACAAAGTCGCCCTCTTCTAAGGTGTAACCGCAGGTGAAGTTAATCTGCCCATCAATTTCGGGCGCATCGCGATAGGTTCTGCCGTAGTAGCTATCGGTATAGGGGTCATAGCCCTCGACAACGGTCGGTAAAATTTTGCCAACGAGTTCGCGGTTCTTTTCTTCGAAAATACGGTATTGAAGCTCCATGATGTGCTCGCCGCGTGCGGTTTTCACTTCATCCTCGATTTGGTCGGGCATTTTAGCCGCGAGTGTTCCCTCTTCGGGAGAATAAGCAAAGCAGCCGAGTCTGTCGAAGCGTGCTTCCTTTACAAATTCGCAAAGGGTCTCGAAGTCCTCTTCGGTTTCGCCGGGGAAGCCTGCAATGAGGGTGGTTCTGAGCACGGCATCGGGAATGCGCTTACGGATTTTCTCGATAAGTGCCAGCAAGGTTTCCTTATCGCCGACTCTGTGCATACGCTTTAAAACATCGGCAGAAGCGTGCTGAATCGGAATATCGAAATAAGGCAATACCTTCTCATTTTCGGCGAAGGCATCAATCATTTCATCGGTCAAACGCTCGGGATAGCAGTATAATACACGAATCCACTGAAGCTTTTCAATCTTATTGAGCGCGGTCAAAAGTGCCGGCAAAGCAGATTTGCCGTATAAATCCTCGCCGTAACGGGTGGTGTCCTGTGCTACGACAATCAATTCTTTTACGCCGCTGTCTGCAAGCTGTTTGGCTTCTTCTAAAATATCCTCCGCCTTGCGGCTTCTGAAAGTACCACGAATGGAAGGAATAATGCAGTAGGTGCAGCCGTTGGAGCAGCCTTCTGCAATCTTCAAATACGCCATATAAGGCGGTGTGGTCAAAAGACGTTCACCACAAAGGGGCAAATCACATTTCGGACCATAAGCCTCTAAGGTTTTGTCCGCTTCAAACACACTGTCTAACACGGAAACAATATCCTTATTGGAGCCAAGACCTACTACGGCATCGACTTCCGGGATTTCCGCGGCAATTTCTTCCTTATAGCGTTCTGCAAGGCAACCGGTTACAATGACCTTGCCAACCGAGCCTTCCTCTTTTAACTGCACCATATCTAAGATGTTTTCAATCGCTTCTTTTTTCGCATCCTCGATAAAAGCGCAGGTGTTGACGACAACGGCATCCACGCCGTCTACATCGTTTGTGATTTCATAACCATGCTCTGCAATTTTTGCAAGCAAAATCTCGGCATCCACCTGGTTTTTAGGACAGCCGAGAGAAATCATGCCGATTTTTTTCATACGTTTAAAACTCCTCTGTTTCCTCACGGTAAGCATCGAGTGCCGAGAAAATGTCGGAATAGCTATAGCCCATTCGCAGTAAACCATTTACAGCACGCCGTTTGCCTTTTTCATCCGCAAGCTGATTTCTGTATTTCGTTTGTAACAATACTATAATACTTTTTTTATCGTCTTTGTCAAGTCCCAGAAGCACATTTTCCGCGGTTTCACGGTCTACACCTTTTTCCAAAAGTGCCATACGAATACGCGGCGCGGCATAGTGTTTCACACGGCTCAGCTCTTCGGCATAGGTTTCGGCAAAGGCGGCATCATTTAATAGAGAAAGCTCCTGTGCCTTGGAAAGCGCGGCTTCCACCGCCTCTTTCGAGTATTTTTGAGAAAGTTTTCGAGAAAGCTCGAGTCTTGTGTGCATTCTTCTGGAAAGCAAATCCAAAAGCGAATCAAAAGCACGCCGCTCGTCGATAGCAAGGAGCATTTCCTGCGCCTCGGCTTCTTCTATTTCCTCAAGAGAAGACCACCTTTCAGAATACCAAAAGGTGGCGTCCACAGAGGCTTTATATTCCTCGTCTAAATAGACGTAAACCCGGCTACGTTTGCCGGGTTTAACAGTTAATTTCATTTTATTCGTCATCTACCACGACGTCGATTTTTGCTCTTGCTGCCGCTTTGGTGGTCGCTACGGGTTTATAAGCCACCGGCTCATCCTCGGGGGCAAGCTTTGTGCTCTTTTTCTCGCTCTTTTCATCTGGCTCATTGGTCTGCTGCATGGCTTCACGCACTAAGCCGGAAATCTTTTCGCGGAGCTCGGTATTTTCTTTGAGCATATTCTTAACGTTATCTCTACCCTGCCCTAAGCGTTCGCCGTCGAAGGAGAACCAAGCACCGCTCTTTTTCACGATGCCGAGCTGCGTTGCCATATCCAAAACCTCGCCGACATGGGAAATACCCTCGCCGTACATAATATCGAATTCCGCAACCTTAAAGGGCGGTGCAACCTTATTCTTAACGATTTTAACCTTGGTACGGTTGCCGATGAATTCACCGCCGGTACCTTTTAAGGTTTCGACACGTCTTACATCCATACGAATGGTGGAATAGAACTTGAGTGCACGGCCGCCGGTGGTCACTTCGGGGTTACCGTAAACAACGCCGACCTTTTCACGAAGCTGGTTGATGAAGATTATAATAGTATTGGATTTGGAAATAACGCCGGTTAATTTACGAAGCGCCTGAGACATTAAACGTGCCTGAAGGCCAACGTGGCTGTCGCCCATTTCGCCGTCGATTTCTGCACGCGGTACAAGTGCCGCAACAGAGTCTACGACAATAACATCGAGTGCGCCGGAACGTGCCAAGGCTTCTACGATTTCCAAAGCCTGCTCGCCGTTGTCGGGCTGAGAAACCAAAAGAGAATCGACATCGACACCGAGATTACCGGCATAAACCGGGTCTAACGCATGTTCCGCATCCACGAAAGCTGCGTCGCCGCCTGCCTTTTGTGCTTCGGCTACAACGTGCAATGCCAAAGTGGTTTTACCGGAAGATTCCGGACCGTAGATTTCAATAATTCTGCCCTTGGGAAGACCGCCGATACCGGTTGCTGTATCGAGCGCGATAGAGCCTGTAGAAATAGCTTCCACTTTTAATGCAGAGCTTTCGCCAAGACGCATAACTGCGCCCTGCCCGTATTTCTTTTCAATTTGTAAGAGCGCTGTTTCCAGTGCTTTATTTTTTTCTGCCATAACGTTTTTCCTCCAAGTGCACAAATGTTCGTATGTTTGAATTATATATGATTTCCTTAAAAAAAGCAATAGTTTTTTTAGAATTCCTCTTGAGAGTCCCAAAAAGAGAACAGTAAAAAAATATTTTTAAAGAAAATCGATTTTTTTCAAAAAAACACTTGCATTTTCTGCACATTTCTGTTAATATATTTCCTGTTAATGAGTAAAGGGAGGTGCCCCATAATGGCAAAATGTGAATTCTGCGGTAAAGATGTTTCTTTCGGCATCCAGGTTTCGCACTCACACAGACGTTCTAACAGAACTTGGAAACCCAATGTAAAAAGAGTGAAAGCAATCGTAAACGGCTCTCCTAAAAGAGTATATGCTTGCACACGTTGCTTGCGTTCCGGCAAGGTTACTCGCGCTGTCTAATCGAATGTTTCAGAAACCTAAAAGCTCAGCTTTCGCTGAGCTTTTTTTCTTTTCTTTTTAAATGAAATTCCCCTCCTCTTCCGCAAAACGCGCCTTCAATTTTTGAAGCGCCTTTTTTTCTATGCGGGACACGTAGGAACGGGAGATGCCGAGTTCTTTGGCGATTTCGTTTTGTGTTTTCGGGAAATCGCCGTTTAAGCCGTAGCGCTTTAGAATAATTGTTTTTTCTCTGCCCTTTGGCATTTCACTTACAAAAGTCCGCAGTTTTTGCAGTTTCATCTTATGGTCTAAATCATCGGCGGCTGTATCTTCGGTAAAAATAATTTCTGAAAGCATTAAAGGATTGCCTTCGGAGTCACTATCGATAGGCTCACTCATGGAAATATCCTGTGCGCTCTTTTTCTTTTGGCGAAAATACATAAGGATTTCATTTTCAATGCATCTTGCGGCGTAAGTGGTGAGTCTTGCCCCTTTTTCGTAATCAAAGGTACTGACAGCTTTAATAAGTCCTATTGTACCGATGGAAATTAAATCATCCTGTTCAGCACTGCCTGCATAATACTTTTTAATGATATGCGCTACCAGGCGCAGATTGTGCTCTACCAGCTTGTCGCGTGCTTTTTCATCACCGTTGTGCATGGCTTCCAAGGCTTCACGTTCCTCGGCGGCGGAAAGCGGCTTCGGAAAGGAACTCACCCCCTCCATGTGGAGCATCCAATAGAGCATTTGCATACCTATGGCGGAAATTAAAGACCAAATCACATTCTCACACCCTTTCAAATGGTAGTTCATGTATATGTCTTTTGGCGCGTAAACTTGCAAGTCCCAAAATATGGGGTACTGTTTTGGTTGACAGTTTACAGTAAAATTTATATAATGAAAGGCATTCAAGGAGGTCTGGTATGGAAAAAGAAGTTTCTCTTCGATTGCATTATATTGATTTTCTGCATATTTTAGCTAGCTTTGCGGTAGTTTTGATGCACTGCTGTGGCATCTTTTCTTATTATTCTGAATCAGGTGTATGGTTTCTTGCCTTGTTTTTGCAATGCATTGCACACTTTGCCATTCCCGTATTTTTTATGGTAAGCGGTGCAACGTTATTAGAATATCGTGAGAAATATGACACCAAAACCTTTTATAAGAAACGATTTCTCCATGCGGTTGTCCCGTTTCTGTTTTGGTCTCTGTTTTATCTGGTTTTCAACTCGATTGTCAACCACACGCCGATGCCGAACCTGGCAGACAGTGCCAAAATGATTTTAAATAATAAGGTTTTAAATATCTTTTGGTTTTTCTATGAGATTTTCGGTGCTTATTTAGCCATGCCGCTCTTATCGCTTTTGGCTAAAAAGGAAAACACAAAAGCGATTGAAGGATTTTGCATATTATTTTTTGTTTATCGCGCTGTTTTACCGCTTTTCACAAGCTATGTTGCCCCTGTCACCTTCTATTTTGATCCTGCCATCACCTCCGGCTGTATCGGTTACCTGTTCATGGGCTATCTAATTAAACATGAAAACTATTCTAAAAAGACACGCGGCGTGATTTATGCTGTCGGTGCGCTTGCGCTTGTGCTGATGGCTTACGGAACCTGGAAGCTCTCGAGCCACGACGGCGAAATTAACAAATTCTACTGTGACTACTACTCCATAGCGTGTATGCCGTATTCGTTTGCGTTTATGCTGTTTATCAAGCATCTGTCTTACGAAAAGCTTTTCAAGGTTTTCCCGCAAAAGCTCATGCGCGCCGTATCTTCTACATCTTTGGGCGTATATCTTTTGCATATGGTTTTCTTGATTCTAGTGGATAAAATCCCCTTGCTTTCGAAGACGTCCTCGTACACGCAAATGTTACTGTTTACACCGATTATTTATATACTTTGTGTTGGGATTACCCTAATCTTAAAAAAGATTCCTGTTCTTAGAAAATTGATTCCTTAAAACAAAAAGCCCCTAAAGCAAGTGAATTGCTTTAGGGGTTCTTTTTTGTTTTAAATTATTCCGCTTTCAAAGTGATTTCATCGTTGCACACATCCACATAGAAGCTGTGGAAGCCCTCGTCACAATGCTCCACAAGGAAGGAAGAAAGCTTATCTTCCACGTGGCGGCGAATGACGTTACGAAGGTCACGAGCGCCTCGAACATCGCCTTCCATTTTGGAAACAAGGAACGCGGGAACAGCGTCGGAGAATTCGAGCTGCATGCCCTTTTCCTGCATACCTTCGTGCAATTCGGAAAGCATCAGACGGGCAATGTCGCGGTAATTGTCTTCGGTGAGTTCGTTAAAGACAACGATTTCGTCTACTCTGCCGATGAATTCAGGACGAAGGAATTCGCGCAGGGCTTTTAAAGCCATTTCTTTTCTGACTTCGCCCTTTTCCTTACCGAAGCCCATTGCGGCGGCTTTTCTTTCACTGCCGGCATTGGAGGTCATGATGATGACGGTATTCGCGAAGCTAACGGTTCTACCGTGTGCATCGTTGGTTTTGCCTTCATCCAAAATCTGTAAAAGAATGTTCATGACATCGGGATGCGCTTTTTCGATTTCGTCGAAGAGAATGATGGAATACGGTTTTCTTCTCACCTTTTCGGTTAACTGACCGGCTTCATCATAGCCGACATAGCCGGGAGGCGAACCGATTAAGCGGGACACCGAGTGTTTCTCCATGAACTCGGACATATCGAGACGAATGAGGGTTTCAGGTGTGTCGAAGAGTTCTTCGGAAAGAAGCTTTACAAGCTCAGTTTTACCGACACCGGTCGGACCGACAAAGATGAAGGATGCCGGTCTCTTTTGCGCGGTGAGCTGGATACGGCTTCTCTTAATCGCAGCGGCAGTAAGCTCAATGGCTTCATCCTGACCGATTAAATGCGCTTTGAGACGGTCTTCCATGCCGGAAAGACGTTTCACATCGCCCTCCACAATCTTATTGGTGGGGATACCTGTCCAAAGATGGATAACTGTTGCCAAATCCTCGCCGGTTACTGCATTATCGGAAGCTTTTTCGGCAAGCTCGGGGAGCTTTGCATCACAGGAAATCAGTTCCGTGCGAACGGTGGCAAGGCTTTCGTAAATAGCATTTTTCTTGGCTTCATCCTCTTCTGTTTCAGAAAGAGAAGTGAGATTTTCTTCTTCTAATTTGAGGTTTTCCTGCTGCTTTAAGAGCTTTTCATATTCGCTAATGGACTTGTTACGAAGATTTGCACAGGTGCAAGCTTCATCCAAAAGGTCAATCGCTTTATCCGGCAGGAATCTGTCGGTAATATAGCGTTCGGAAAGTTCTACAGCGCGGTAAACTAAATTATCGGAAATCTCTACGCGGTGGAAATCCTCGTAGTATTTTTTAACACCCTTTAACATCTGGAAGGCATCCGCAATGGACGGCTCTTCCACCGTTACGGGCTGGAAACGACGCTCGAGTGCGGCATCCTTTTCGATATTTTTACGGTATTCGTTAAAGGTGGTAGCACCGATAACTTGAATCTCGCCACGGGAAAGGGCGGGCTTCATGATATTGGCGGCATTCATCGTGCCTTCTGCATCGCCTGTGCCGACAAGGTTATGCACCTCATCAATAAAGAGGATGATATTGCCCTCGCTCTTAACTTCTTCGATAAGACCCTTAATGCGGCTCTCGAACTGACCTCTAAACTGGGTACCGGCCACAAGTGCGGTAAGGTCTAAGAGATGAAGCTCTTTATCGGCAAGCTTTGCAGGTACATCGCCTGCGGCAATTCTCTGCGCCAAGCCTTCGGCAATCGCAGTTTTACCAACGCCGGGTTCACCGATTAAGCAGGGGTTATTTTTGGTACGGCGGCAAAGGATTTGCGTGGTTCTGTAAATCTCACGGTCTCTGCCGATGATTTTATCCATTTTGCCTTCTCTGGCTTTTTCGGTTAAATCGGTGCAGTAGAGATTTAAGTATTTTCTGTTTTTCTTCTTTTTGTTGGCTTTGAAGTTGGCACCTTTCGGCTCATCCACAACTTCCACCTCAGACGGGTCGATGCGGTCATCGTCCCCCTCATTCGGTGCCTCTGGATTCATACCAGGGAACATACCCTGTAAGAAGGAAAGCGGCAATGCACCGCCAGGCTGGAAGCCGTCTTCTCCGCCCATTTGTTCCATCATTTGATTCATTTGCTCGGAAACTTCATCGATTTGGTCGGGTGTGATACCCATTTGGTCCATGATTTGCTTCACGGGCCCGATGTTCAGTTCCATCGCACATTTAATGCAGAGGCCCTCATTCGTGGTCTTATCGCCCTCTACCTTAGAGATGAAGAAGACCGCCGGATTCTTATGGCATCTGCTGCACAGCATATTGTTGTTCATAAAAATACTGCCCTCTTATGCTTTCTTTTCGTTTTCTTTTTTTGCCTTTCTTTCCTTGAACTGACGGAAAGTAGGCGGTGCGTAGCTTAAAAGTGCTACAAAGGTTAAAACTGCGGCAAGGATAACAAGCGCAATCATAACGGGTGTCGGTAAGGTGAATACATTTCTCAATGCACCGATTTCGGGACCGAAAGCCACGACCAAAACCATAACGGCATAGAATACAAAGGTTGCCACTTTGCCGTAGATTTCGGCTGCCACGGGACGAAGGCCGACGGCAAGCATGATTGCACCGATAATCACCATTAAGAGTTCCTTAAAGAGGAAGAAGAGGAATACCCATTTAAACCACTTCATGGTGGGATCCTGGGACTTATTGAACTCCAAGAAAATCACAATGGCAATGGTAATTTGGGTTAATTTGTCTGCAATGGGGTCTAAGAGTTTACCGAGTGCGCTAACCTGATTAAACTTTCTTGCAATCTTGCCGTCTAAGAAGTCGGTAAGACCGGAGAGTGCCAAAACGATAACGGACCAGAGCACTTCGCCTCTGTAAAAGAGCACGCCGAACACGGGGATGAGCAAAATACGAATGAGAGAGAGAAGGTTCGGAACGGTCAGACACCCCTCAAACAGGCTTTTTAAATTTTCTTTCATTAGGATGCACCTCTTTTTTAAATTTTATAATGAAAACATTTAAAATGTTAAAAGACTGGGTAATGCGGTTTGCATAAATTCTAAGATTTTAGAAGAAGCGGTAAGCTGTGCCAGTGCTCCGCCGAACTGCGGAGATAAAAAGAGTAAAATCACACCGACGATAAACACACAAAGTACACCTTTTATAATGCCGAACACGCCGCCCAGAACGGCATTTACGGCACCCACAACTGGGAGCTTAAAGAGCCCGGCAAGGAAGCCTGCCAAAATACGCAGGAGCACCGCCGCGACAAGGAAAACAATAAAGAAAGTAAGCGCCGAAAGACCTTTTACGGTAATGGGACGGATGACACTTTCTTCAAGTTTTGCGGCAAATTGCGCTTTTGTGTGACTGTCTTTTTTAACCGTTTCCAAGGTTTCTTTTAATTGCTCCGCTTGCTCCTTCGCAAAGGGTTCAATAAAAGACGGAATACCTATAGTGGTAATGGAAACGTTCAGATTCTCCAGATTTAAAGCTTCTTCGTTTAAGCTTTCTTCGATTTTCTCGGTGGTACGGTCCGACATAAAATTGTCATAACACGCGGTGGCAAGCGGTGTGCACACGGAAAAGGCTAAAACCAAACTTATAAAGAATGCACAAAGCTCCAACACGGTTTTCGCGATGCCGCGCTTCGCACCCACAATGGTGAAAACCAAAAGAATCACTAAAAAACATAAATCCAAAGCGAGATTCATATGCACCTCCTAAAGACAAATTCTTTTTCTTTATTGTAACACAAGTTTGAAAAAGGGACAACCTTCAGTTTGCATCTTCTTTAAAAGGATTATCGGTAATTTCCTCTGGTGCTGAAGTGCTCGGTTCCTCCCCTTCGTCGATGCGATTGGTCTTAAACCGTTCAATACCGCCGACGGTCCAAACATAGGTCCATTTTCCGTCCGTAAACGGCAAAATACAGCCAGCTTCAATCGGTACTTTGCCGATGAGGGTGCCTTCTCTGTCATAATTATAGAGGGCATTATCGGAAAGAACGCTGAAGCTTTGCCCATCTGTGGAAACACCTTTAATACTTTCATTTAACTCCACAGTAAAGAGCAAATTACCCTTACGGTCATAGGCTTTAATAATTTTGGAAGACGCACTGCCGTATTTGGAAAAGGCAGCAATGGCGTATTTGCTATCGCTTGTATAAAGATGAGAAAAGGTGTTAACGGATAAATCTTCTTCTGCGATTTTTTCATTGCCCTTATAAAGCTCAAACACCTTATTGCCTGCCACGAGGAGATATTCTCCCGAGAGGAAGCTGAGATGCGGCACAATCCCCGTATAGCTGAGGCTTAAAAGCGGGTCATTTTTCGAGGTATCAAAGAGATAAACCTTAGAATAAAGCTCGCCGTCTGCTGCACCGACAACAGAGACTGCCACACGTTTGCCGTTATCGGAAAGCGCAAGAGCAATGATATTCTCATTGGCGCAGTTCCAAGTGAAAACTTCTTTTTGATGCTTATTTAAAACGGTGAGCTTCGTTTGAGAAGAATCGCCGCGGGAAGCGAGTGCGATAGCACCGCTTTTGGAAATAGCACCGGTTAAAAGCTTTTGCGGAAAAGAGCCTTCATAAAGCAATTTTGTTTTGGACTGAACTCTATAGGAATGCTCACCGACATCCAAGGTTAAGACTCTGCCCCCTGCCGATACAGACAGTGGAGAAGAAAGTGTATGTTCTTCTTTGCCTAAGGTTCGCGCGGTATTGTCGAGCACGAAGCCTGCATCGTCGGAAAGCACGAAAAGGTCTTTTTCAATCGGCAAAACCTTTTTTACAGCTAAGCTTTCAAAATAATAAGGGTAACCGTCGCCGCTCTTTGCACCCGAAATGAGGGTATTGAAATAGTCGCTGACGCTCGAAAAGGTAATATCCCCGAAGCGCTGGGCGGCAATGACCAAAAGTGCCAGCACAACGGAAATGATGCACACGGTTTTTAAAACCGACAAAAGCTTTTCCTGCCCCTTTTTCGGTGCTTTTTTCTTTTTTCGCGGTTTCGTTTTCACATTCTGTTTTTTGGGTTCCTTTTCCACTGTGCTCCCCCCTATCGTTCATCTAAAAGTCGAACTTCTTCTGCATCGTAAAAGACACGATGCAAATATAATCCGTCGGGCAATGCGGTTTGCCCTGCGTTTTTTCTGTCGCGGCTTTCTAAAATCGCCGGAATGGAATCCTTTTCTAAATTCCCCTTTTGAATATCCAAAAGCGTACCTACCATAATACGAACCATATTATAGAGGAAACCGTCACCGCAGACATGAAATTCTATAAAATCGCCGTTTTCGAGGACATCGGCTCTGTAAATGGTGCGAGTTTTATCTTCCTTATCGCTCTTTGCGGCGCAAAATGCCGAAAAATCATGCGTACCGAGGTAGGCTTTGGCCTGCTCGTTTAAGAACTTGGCATCGAGCTTCCACGGGTAAAACAGCGCACGGTTTACATAAAACGGCTGCTTATAATCCTTATTAAAAATTAAATAACGATATTCCTTTGCTTTGGCATCATAGCGCGGATGAAACTCCAAGGGCACTTTTTTAACCTCTTTCACCGCAATTTCGGGCGGCAAAACAGCGTTAAGACCCGTTTTCAGTTTCTGCGCAGAAATCACCTTTTCGGTGCGCACCGTACAATAGAAATTATCGGCATGCACACCGCTGTCGGTGCGACTGCAGCCGGTTACGCTTTCGCGCACACCCAAAATGCGTTCTATAGCATCTTGCAGAGCTTCTTGTACCGTGAGTGCATTGGGTTGCACCTGCCAGCCATGAAAGGCACTGCCGTCAAAGGTTAAAGTTAAAAGAAATTGTTTCATTTAAATTACCGCCGGTAAAAAATGATTTGCGAGTATAATGGCAACTAAGCAGAGGGCAAAAATACCCGTAGTGATATAATCTCTTGCGCGCAGCTTCATAACGCGAAGGCTCGTTCTGCCCTCGCCGCCTCTGTAGCAGCGGCATTCCATAGCAAACGCCAAATCGTAAGCTCTGGTAAACGAATTGATAAAGAGCGGCACGAAAATCGGCACCATAGCCTTGCCGCGCTCGAGAATATTGCCTGTATCCAGCTCTGCGCCGCGCGCCTTTTGCGCCGCCATGATTTTATCGACCTCATCAATCAAAGTCGGAATAAAACGCAGCGCAATGGTCATCATCATCGCGATAGAATGGACGTTGATTTTTAAGACCTTTAAGGGCGAAAAAATACGCTCAATCGCATCGGTTAAAAGCGTCGGTGAGGTGGTATAGGTCAGCATGGAGCTTGCCGCAACGAGCAGGATAATACGCACCGTTGTAAAAAACGCCATGTAAAGACCGCCCGAGGTGATTTTGATTTTCCACCACTCTAAAAGCACGGTACCGTCATCGGTATAAAGAATCTGCAAAAGCGAGGTTAAAATGACGATAACGATAATCGGCTTTAAGCTCTTTAAGAGCATTTTGGCGGAGATTTTAGAAATTAAAACCGTAACCAAAAGCACGGCACTGATAATCGCGAGCGATACAAAATTCTTGCAGAAAAATACGGTCAAGATATAAGCAAAGGTTAAAATGAGCTTTAATCTCGGGTCTAATTTATGAATGGGAGACGTGCCCGGGAAATACTGACCGATGGTGATATCTTTAATCATCTTCTCACGCCCCTTTCTTTAAAGAGACGAAGCAGTTCTTCCTCTGCCCCTGCCAAGGAATAGATGTCGGTTTTAACATCTACGCCCTTTTCGCGAAGCTTTAAGAAAATTTCGGTAATCTGCGGAACATCGAGGCCTATGGAAAGGAGCGTGTCCACTTCCTTATAAACCTCATCTACCGTACCGCTGAGCGCCACCCTGCCGCCGTTCATCACGATGACTTTGTTGGCATTTTCGGCAACGTCATCCATACTGTGGGAAGCGATAATCACCGCATTGCCCGTGTTTTGACGGTAGTTTTCAATCATAGCGGAAATCGTATCTCTGCCCTTGGGGTCAAGACCTGCGGTGGGTTCGTCTAAGATTAAAATTTCAGGCTCCATAGCCATAACACCGGCAATGGCGACACGTCTTTTTTCGCCGCCGGAAAGGTCAAAGGGCGATTTTGCCAAATGCGCCTTGGTAAGCCCTACGAACTCTGCGGCTTTTTGGACGCGCAGGTTGATTTCCTGCTCGGTCAGCCCCATGTTTTTCGGTCCGAAGGCAATATCCTTATAGCTCGTGCTTTCAAAGAGCTGATATTCGGGATATTGGAAGCAAAGTCCCACACGAAAGCGCGTGGCACGAAGCGTCTCTTTAGACTTATGGATATCTTCGCCGTTCAAAAGGATTTGACCTTTAGAGGGCGACAAAAGCCCGTTCAAGTGCTGGAGCAGTGTGCTTTTGCCGGAACCGGTATGTCCGATTAAGCCCACCATATCGCCTTTTTCTATGGTAATGTTTACATTGTCGAGCGCGACCGCACGAAACGGTGTGCCCTCGCCGTAAACATAAGTTAAATCTTTGGTTTCGAGTAATGCCATTTTATTTTTCTCCGAGTAATTCCAACACAGCGTCTGCAAATTCCTCTGCGTTTAAAATATCTTCTTTCAGCGGGATGCCCTTCTTTTTAAGCCCTCTGGCAAGCTCTGCCGCTCTCGGGACATCGAGGCCTACGGATTTTAACAGCTTATCTTGCGCGAATACCTCGCGCGGTGTGCCGTCTAAAAGAAGCTTGCCGCCATCCATAACGAGGACGCGATCGGCTTTTGCGGCTTCTTCCATGAAATGCGTAATAAAGAGCACCGTCATGCCGAGTTCTTTATTCAAATGCTGTACGGTTTCAAAAACTTCTTTTCTGCCCTTGGGGTCGAGCATTGCGGTCGGCTCGTCTAAGACGATACATTCGGGCAACATGGCGATGATACCTGCAATCGCTACGCGCTGTTTTTGACCGCCGGAAAGCTTGTGCGGCTCGCGTTTTCTGTATTCATACATACCGCACGCCTTTAAAGCATAATCCACACGTTCACGGATTTCCTTAGCGGGAACGCCCAAGTTTTCGGGACCGAACGCCACATCCTCTTCCACAATGGAAGCGACAATCTGGTTGTCGGGATTTTGGAAAACCACGCCAACGGTTTTACGAATATCATAGGCGTAATTTTCGTCGCTCGTATCCATACCGTTGACATAAATCTTACCACTTTCGGGCAGGAACACGGAATTGGAAAGCTTCGCTAAGGTAGATTTTCCCGAACCGTTGTGCCCGAGCACAGCGATGAACTCGCCTTTTTTGACTGAGAGGCTCACGTCATTGACGGCAAGCGGTAACTGCGGCTCGCCTTCTTCGGATTCGTAGCGATAGGACACGTGGTCAAATTCTAAAAAATTCTGTTCCATAAGTTCTTATTTAGCTCCTTCGCTTCTCCAAATCGCTGTAGCGCCGCAGGGTAAAATCATGCCTGTCTGTGTAACCGGCAAGCCGATTTCATCGGAGCTTACGCTGCCACCGAAACGATCTTTCAAAAGCACGCCTAAAATGTATTCCATAACCGCCGGGGAAAGCCCTGTTGTATAGGAATTGATGAGCACCGCAATGGGGTCTTCGGATAAAACCTCTTTGCAAAGCTCCACAAAGCGATATACTTCATCCTCTAATTTCCAAACCTCGCCGCCGGGGCCTCTGCCGTAGGACGGCGGGTCCATAATGATGATGTCGTAGTGGTTACCGCGGCGAATTTCTCTTTGCACGAACTTGATGCAATCATCAACAATCCAACGCACGGGTCTATCGCTGACGCCGGATGCCGCCGCATTTTCCTTTGCCCACTGCACCATGCCCTTAGAAGCATCGACGTGCACAACGCTGGCACCGGCTTTTAAAGCGGAAATGGTTGCCGCGCCGGTATAGGAAAAGAGATTCAATACTTTCACAGGTCTGCCTGCCTTTTTTATGAGGTCGGCAACGTAGTCCCAGTTCACGGCCTGCTCGGGGAAAATACCCGTATGCTTAAAGCCCATGGGTTTTACATTAAAAGTCAAATCTCTATAGCGAATCTGCCATTTGTCGGGCAGTGCGCCGAGCTGTTCCCAGTGACCGCCGCCGCTTTTGGAGCGGTGGTAAAGGGCATCTGCCTTTTTCCAAGCGGGGTGAATTTTCGGTGTATTCCAAATAACCTGCGGGTCCGGACGAATGAGGGTAACATTGCCCCAACGCTCTAAGCGTTCGCCGTTCGAGCAGTCTAAAAGCTCATAATCTTTCCAATCTTTTGAGTAACGCATGCATAAAACCTTTCTTATCTACTGCGGAAAATCCGCTTTTCTTTATTTTTGCCCCGGCATTGGGAAGCCTAAATGCTTATAAGCGAGCGGTGTTGCCACTCTGCCGCGCGGTGTTTTGGCGAGGAAGCCGATTTGCATGAGGTAAGGCTCATACACATCTTCAATGGTAATGGATTCTTCGCCGATGGTGGCGGCAATGGTTTCGAGGCCGACAGGGCCGCCGTTATAATTCTTAATCATGGAGGTTAAGAGCAAACGGTCGATATAGTCAAGACCCAAGGGGTCAATCTCCATTCTGCCGAGCGCGATTTTTGCAGTCTCTTCGGTGATAGAGCCGTTCGCCATAACCTCGGCGAAATCTCTGGCACGCTTTAAGAGACGGTTTGCAATACGCGGTGTGCCTCTGGAGCGGGATGCAATTTGCATAGCGCCCTTTTCATCAATGCCGATACCGAGGATGCCTGCACTTCTGGTGACAATTTGCAAAAGCTCTTCGGGACTGTACATTTCGAGTCGCGCAATGACGCCGAAACGGTCACGTAAGGGTGCGGAAAGCTGACCGGCTCTCGTGGTAGCACCGACAAGCGTAAACTTCGGCAAATCAATACGAATAGAGCGTGCAGAAGGACCTTTACCGATGATAATATCTAAAACGCTGTCTTCCATAGCGGGATATAAAACTTCTTCTACGCTTTTGGAAAGGCGGTGAATTTCGTCGATGAACAGCACGTCGCCGTCGCTGAGGTTTGTAAGAAGCGCCGCAAGGTCACCGGGTTTTTCGATAGCCGGGCCGGAGGTGACGCGGATTTGCACGTTCATTTCGTTGGCGATAATGCCTGCCAAGGTGGTTTTACCGAGTCCGGGCGGGCCGTAAAGCAAAACGTGGTCGAGCTGGTCGCCGCGCGCCTTTGCCGCTTCGATGTAAATTTTTAAATTTTCTTTTGCCTTTTCCTGCCCGATATATTCCTGAAAGGTTTTCGGGCGAAGGGAAAGCTCGATGTCGCCGTCCGATTCGCTGTTGAATTCGGAGGAGACAATGCGTTCGTCCATATCGAAATCCATTGTTTACACCTGCCTTGCCAAGGATTTTAATGCCTGTTTAATCATATCTTCAACGGAAAGCTCTGGGTCAAGCCCTGCAACAGCAACTGCCGCTTCGCTCTGCGCATAGCCGAGCATGGTGAGCGCTTCAATCGCTTCCGCCGTATTGCCACCGGACACTGCCGCAGAAGCAGTTTCAAGCTCCGGCATGGAAGCGGAAAGGCTTAAATCCTTTGCAATCTTTTCCTTTAATTCTAACACAATACGCTTTGCAATTTTCGGTCCGATGCCCTGCGCTTTGGTCAGCGCCTTGGTATCCCCTGTGGCAAGCGACAAGGAGAGCTTGTCTGGTGTAAGCTCGGATAAAATGGCAAGTCCCGCTTTCGGGCCGACACCCGAAACGGAAATGAGCAATTTAAAGCAGGCTAATTCCTGCTCGGTTGCAAAGCCAAACAAATCCATAGCATCTTCGCGCACATTGAGGTAGGTGTAGAGGGTCTGCACCGTACCCTTTTCGCCGACGGTTTTTAAGGTCGTCATCGTGGTATTTAAATAAAAGGCGATGCCGCCGGTTTCTAAAACAATCGCCTGCGGCTCTAAGTGCATCACTTTTCCTGTAATTGAATAGAACATTTATTTTTTCTCCATCTGTCTTAATTTACCCATTAAAGAACCGCTGGCGTGGCCGTGACAAATCGCCATAGCGAGCGCATCCGCGGTATCATCGGGCTTCGGTACGCTTTTCAGGTTCAAAATGATTTTCGTCATTTCCTGCACCTGCTTTTTCTCTGCTCTGCCGTAGCCGACAACGCTTTGCTTGACCTGCAGAGGTGTGTATTCAAAAATCTCCAAACCATGCTTTTGCGCCGCAAGCATGGTAACGCCCCTCGCCTGCGCAACATCAATAACGGTTTTGGCGTTGGTGTTGTAGAATAATTTTTCAATGGACATCGCATCGGGTTTATAGGTATCCATAAGCGTGCAAAGCGAATCATAAATCTGCTCTAAGCGACGATTAAACGGCACGCCCGCTTTGGTTGTAATCGCGCCGTAATCTACTACGCGAAAGCGATTATTTTGATATTCCAAGACCCCATAGCCGACAATCGCATAGCCGGGGTCGATTCCTAAAATGATCATGAAAGAAGACCTTTCCATTAAAGCACAATATTTTAATAATTTTATCATATTTTCCTAAAAATAGCAAGCAAACAGGGTGTTAAAAATCTGTAAAGATCTGTGATTTTTCCTAAGTTTTTGTGAAAAAAGAAACGGTAGAAAATCGTAAAAATTAGAGTTGACATTTTTTTACTGCGGCAGTATAATAAAGAAGTTATTTGGGCCCGTAGCTCAGCTGGGAGAGCGTACGGTTCGCATCCGTAAGGTCGAGAGTTCGATCCTCTTCGGGTCCACCAAAAACGGAAGCGTCGAACTCTTATTTTTCAGAAATGAGTTCGACGCTTCTTTAGATTTTACAAACAATGCAAGGCTTAAATCATAGCTGCGCATAAAAGAGTGGGAATGTGAACATGAAAAAAATATCTCACAACAAAATAATAATCGCGTCTGTGATTTTGGTGCTCATAATATCACTTGCAGCATGCGG